>OHPC01000001.1_pt1 | contig 500737 bp, 479 predicted proteins | sample 1577631 | NCBI WGS metagenome assembly OHPC01 (sample SAMEA3879560, study PRJEB24766) | human gut metagenome | biome: human-associated habitat; feature: feces | place: USA | collected 1985/1987 | reverse complement strand
CGCGAGCTGGGTTCAGAACGTCGTGAGACAGTTCGGTCCCTATCTGTCGTGGGCGTAGGATATTTGAAGAGCGCTGTCCCTAGTACGAGAGGACCGGGATGGACGCACCGCTGGCGCATCGGTTGTCATGCCAATGGCACGGCCGAGCAACTATGTGCGGTTTGGATAAACGCTGAAAGCATCTAAGCGTGAAGCCATCTCTAAGATAAGATATCCCATAGCATAAGCTAGTAAGACCCCTCAAAGACTATGAGGTTGATAGGCTGCGTGTGTAAGTACGGCGACGTATTTAGCTTGGCAGTACTAATAGGTCGAGGGCTTGACCTTTTGTGACAGCTACGTCACCTTTGGTCGAATCTTTTGTTTCTTCCTCTTCTCCTTTCTCTCTTTCCTTTGTTCAGTTTTTAGGGTGTAATTCAAAAAGGATCTGCATTTGCAGGTCCTTTTTTCTTGTATATTTTTTTATTTTGTGTTATTTTTATTATTATATAGAATTATAACTAAGGAGTGTTTTTATGCCGTTTATAAATGTCAAGATTTCCGAGAATTTATCCGATACTCAAGTCGATAATATTAAATCAAGGCTCGGCGAAGCCATTTCTCTTATCCCGGGAAAAAGCGAAGCTTGGCTTATGGTGAATATTCAGGATAATTGCAAGCTGTATTTTAAAGGGACAAACGACAAACCGACTGCATTTACCGACGTCAGTATTTTCGGTTCTGCCGCAAAGTCCGATTGTGAAAATCTTACGGCGGCTGTTTGCGACATTTTGAGTGAAGATGCAGGTGTACCGTCCGACAGATCTTACGTTAAATTTGAATTCTCCGATAAATGGGGATATGACGGGTATATGTTCTGATTTTTGTTAGATATGAAAAATATTAAGTGGTTGTTTTTTGATCTCGGTCATACATTGGTCAATGAGGATGTGTCGCAGCGTAAACGCATAGAGAATGCTGTTTCGTATTTAAATTCTGTAAGTGTAAGTGTTACATACGAGCAATTTTATCATGAAGTGCAAAATGCTTCGCGAAATTTTAAGTCTCCTTTTATTACTGCATTTTCAAAATTTTCTCATGATGATGTTTTCATACCGTATCCTGCGGAATTTGAAGTGCTCTATGACGACACGGTATCTGTGCTGTCGGCACTCAAAAACAAATATGATTTGGCGGTTATAGCAAATCAGTTTGCGGGGACGGATAAAAGATTAAAGAATTTCGGTATATATGACGATTTCAAATTTGTCCTCGCCTCAAGCGATGTAGGCGTTTCAAAACCTAATCCGATTATATTTGAATCGGCACTCGAAAAAGCCGGTTGCTCCGCCTGCGAGGCCTTTATGATAGGCGACAGAATTGATAATGATATTGCGCCTGCTAAATCTCTCGGTATAAATACTGTTTGGATAAGGCAAGGGTACGGTGGTTTGCAAAGCCCCGAGAAATATGGTTGTATTCCGGATTTTATTGTGAATTCCCTTAATGAATTACTTGATATATTGTAAATGGAGTGATCTTTTATGCTATCTGAGATTTTCAAGCTTTTTTGGAAAACTGTCGAAAGGAAGGATGCGAGAAGGATCAATTCTCAAACCCCGCCTACCGAAATCGAACAATTCTGCGATATTCAATACATAGACGACGGGTTATGGCAGCACAGACTTGATGTTTATTCTAAATCCGGTAAGCTCTCACATCGTCCTGTCATAATTGACATTCACGGCGGTGGGTGGATGTACGGGACGAAAGAAATAAATAAAAATTATTGTCTTGTCCTTGCACAAAACGATTATGTTGTTGTCAATATTAATTACAGATTAGCTCCGGATTTTTCAGTGGCCGACCAACTCAGAGATTGCTTTTTCGCCTTTAAATGGGTAAGCACAAACATAGAGAAATACGGCGGTGATTTAAACAATGTCTTTGTAACCGGTGATTCGGCCGGTGGATTTTTGGCGGCATATTCCGCATTGCTGAATTCGTCGGATAAGCTTAGAAAAGTATTCGGAGTCACCGAAAGCGGCCTTGAGTTCAGAGCGTGTGGCTTAACTTCGCCTGTTTGTTTTATGAATACGCACACTTTTCAGGATGTGTATTACAGCCGTGTTAAGGGAAAGGAGTTTTCGGAGAGTACGCTGCGCGGATTTGAGAATTTTGATGCCGTTTTAAATAAGGGTTCAATGCCGCCGACGTTCCTTGTGACGAGCTCGGGCGATGCTGTCGGTAGATTGCCTACAATAAAGATATATAATTTATTGTGCGGAGAAGGCGTTAAGTGTAAGCTTGAAAACCGCGATAAATATAACGGAAAAAATTTGCCTCACGTCTTTTCGGTTATAGACCCGTTTTCCGTCCCGGGTAAGGAAACAATTTCCGATATGCTTGGATTTTTTTCTGATTATGCAAAATCGCGGTGTAAATAGCGCTTGAAAATGCAGCTTCAATACAAGCGAGTGCGGCTGACGATTTATTATACAGCATCAACGGTATTTTGGCTCTGATGAGAGCCGATTTGCCGATGGTGCTTATTTTATGACCGATTCACAGTCTTATTTTGGCTGCCTTATTTTAAATAATTTGGTTTACAATAATTATTGTATATGATATAATTTTGGTAAACATTTGTTTGGTAAATACGAGGTGCGTATGGATCGTTTTGTGTTACATTCAAAATATAAACCGACAGGAGATCAGCCGGAAGCGATTGAAAAATTAACCGAGGGGATAAATGCCGGTTACAAGGAGCAAACATTACTCGGCGTTACGGGTTCCGGCAAAACATTTACAATGGCAAATATCATTGCAAACATAAACCGTCCTACGCTTGTACTCGCTCACAATAAAACCTTAGCCGCACAGCTTTGTTCTGAATTTCGCGAGTTTTTCCCGGAAAATGCGGTAGAGTATTTCGTATCATATTATGACTATTATCAGCCCGAAGCGTATATTCCGACTACCGATACCTATATCGAAAAAGATTCCGCTATTAACGATGAAATAGACAAGCTTCGCCATTCGGCAACATCGTCGCTTTCGGAGCGGAGAGATGTCATTATAGTCGCAAGCGTTTCATGCATATATTCGCTCGGTGACCCGATAGATTATCGAAATATGGTAATTTCGCTTAGGCAGGGTATGACGAAGTCCCGTGATGAGCTGCTTGCTAAGCTTGTTGATATACAGTATGAGCGCAACGATATTAACTTTATCCGTAATAAATTCCGTGTTCACGGCGATGTTGTGGATATTTTCCCGGTATATTCAAATGATACGGCGATAAGAGTTGAATTTTTCGGCGATGAGATTGACCGAATTTGTGAAATAAACGCTCTGACGGGGCAGGTTAAAAATACCGTGTCCCATGTTGCGATATATCCGGCTTCGCACTATGTTGTTGCACCCGAAAAGCTTGAGCGCGCCATTGATGAAATCTTAAAGGAAATGGAAGAGCGGGTAGAGGAGTTCACAAAACAGGGAAAGCTGTTGGAGGCACAGCGAATAAAGCAGCGCACAGAATACGATATGGAGATGCTCAAAGAAACGGGCTTTTGTAAGGGCATTGAAAATTACTCCCGTATTATGTCGGGCAGAGCACCGGGTTCGGCGCCGTTTACGCTCCTTGATTATTTCCCCAAGGACTTTGTGCTTTTTGTTGATGAATCACACGTAACCTTACCTCAGGTCAGAGCAATGTACGGCGGTGACCGTTCGCGCAAAGACGCGCTTATTGATTTCGGCTTCCGTCTCCCATCCGCATACGACAACCGACCGCTGACCTTCGATGAATTTTATTCCCGTGTCGGTCAAAAGATTTTTGTAAGCGCCACACCGGGTGATTTTGAACGGGAAAAGAGTTCGCAGATAGTTGAGCAGGTTATAAGGCCGACAGGGCTTTTAGACCCCGAAATTATCGTCAAGCCTACCGACGGTCAAATAGAGGACTTGATTTCAGAAATAAATATCCGTATCGAGCGTAAGGAGCGTGTGCTTGTAACAACCTTAACCAAAAAAATGGCTGAGAGCCTGACTGAGTTTTTGGATACACACGGTATAAAGGTTCGCTATATGCATTACGATGTCGATACAATTGAGAGAATGGAGATAATTCGTGATCTTCGTCTCGGCGAATTTGACGTGCTCGTGGGAATAAACCTTTTACGTGAGGGACTTGATATTCCCGAGGTTTCGCTTGTGGCAATACTTGACGCCGACAAAGAGGGATTTTTACGTTCGGAAACGTCTCTTATACAAACCATAGGCCGTGCCGCGCGAAATGCCGACGGGCAGGTAATAATGTATGCCGATTCCGTAACTCCGTCTATGGAAAAAGCAATATCCGAAACGTATCGCAGGCGTGAGATACAAACGGCTTATAATAAGGAACATCATATAACGCCTAAAACGATTAAAAAAGACGTGCGCGATATTATTGAAATATCAACTCACGCTGACGATAAACCCAAAAAGCGTCTCAGCGCGCGTGAACGTGAGGCTCTTATAGTTAAATTGACGTCAGAGATGAAAGCGGCTGCAAAAATTCTTGAATTTGAACACGCCGCTATGCTGCGCGATAAGATACAAAAATTAAGAGAAGGTAAATAATGGCAAGTAATAAAATCATTATCAAAGGTGCAAAAGAGCACAACTTAAAAAATATTGACCTTGAAATACCGCGAGACAAGCTTGTGGTATTTACGGGACTTTCGGGTTCCGGAAAGTCCTCGCTTGCGTTTGACACAATTTATGCCGAGGGTCAGCGCAGATACGTTGAATCACTTTCTTCATATGCGCGTATGTTTTTGGGACAGATGGAAAAACCGAATGTCGATTATATAGACGGCCTTTCTCCGGCTATATCCATAGACCAAAAAACCACTTCAAAAAACCCACGCTCAACAGTCGGCACGGTTACGGAGATTTATGATTACCTAAGGCTTTTATATGCCCGTATAGGTATTCCGCATTGTCCGATTTGCGGTAGGGAAATATCAAAGCAGAGTGTAGACGTTATAGTCGATAAGGTTATGGCGCTTGATGGCGGCACAAAAATACAGATTTTGGCACCTGTGGTAAAAGGGCGTAAGGGCGAACATCAAAAAGAGCTTGATTCCGCAAGAAAGTCGGGATTTGTACGTGTGCGTATAGACGGTAATTTGTATGACCTTTCCGAGGATATTAAGCTTGAAAAAAATATAAAGCATAACATTGAAATAGTAGTTGACAGGCTTGTTATAAACGATGATATACGTAGTCGTCTTGCCGAGGCGATAGAGATGTCGTCAACTCTTACGGGCGGAAATGTCATTGTTGATGTTATCGGCGGAGATGAATTGCTGTTTTCACAGAATTTCGCGTGCCCCGAACATGGTGCTTGTATTGATGAGTTGTCGCCGCGTATGTTCTCGTTCAATAATCCTTTCGGTGCGTGTCCGACTTGTACCGGGCTCGGCATTTTTCTTAAGGTAGACCCTAATCTTATAATTCCGAATAAAAAGCTTTCCATAAGAGAAGGCGCCATAAGGGCAAGCGGATGGTCAAATGCCGACAGCGGCACAATAGCCGAAATGTACTATCTGGCACTCGGTAAGGAATACGGTTTTACTCTTGACACACCCATTTGCGACTTCTCCAATGAAGCGTATAATGCGCTTCTCTACGGAACCGGCGGCAAAAAACTGAAAATGCAGCGTAAAAACGTTTACGGCACAGGTACCTACAATACCGAGTTTGAGGGCATCGTAAACAATATGGAACGCCGCTATAAGGAGAGTACAAGCGATTGGGCGCGTTGGGAGATAGAGCAGGTTATGACAGCCTGCGATTGCCCCGATTGTAAGGGCGCGAGATTAAAAAAAGAGTCTCTTTCCGTTACGGTGGGCGGACTTAATATCTATGAGCTTACAAAGCTGTCGGTGACAAAGGAACTTGATTTTATAAACACTTTGGTTTTGACCGACCGTGAGCAGATGATTGCGTCGTTGATTTTGAAAGAAATTAAAAGCCGTCTGAGCTTTCTTCAAAATGTCGGTCTTGATTATCTTACGCTGTCTCGTTCTGCAGGTACGCTTTCCGGAGGAGAGAGTCAGCGTATAAGACTTGCTACTCAAATAGGCTCGTCTCTTATGGGAGTGTTGTATATTCTTGACGAGCCGAGCATAGGACTTCATCAGCGCGATAACGATAAGCTTATCGGAACGCTTAAGCGTATGCGTGACCTCGGTAATACGCTCATAGTTGTAGAACACGATGAAGACACCATGCGCGCGGCCGATTATATAGTCGATATCGGCCCCGGAGCGGGCGTTCATGGCGGCGAGGTGGTTTGCGCGGGCTCGCTTGATGATATTTTGAAATGTGACCGTTCGCTTACAGGCCAGTATTTAAGCGGTAAGCGAAAAATCGAGGTCCCCGAAAAGAGGCGCAGCGGAAACGGCAATGTACTGAAGGTAATCGGAGCTGCCGAAAATAACCTGAAAAATATAAACGTCTCTTTTCCTCTCGGTGAATTTATTTGCGTAACCGGCGTATCGGGTTCGGGTAAATCTTCACTTATAAATGAAATACTTTATAAACAGCTTGCGAATGATTTAAACGGCGCAAAAAAGCCGGCAGGCAAGCATAAGTCGATTGAGGGACTTGAGTTTTTAGATAAGGTAATAAATATTGACCAATCGCCGATAGGCAGAACTCCGCGTTCGAATCCGGCTACCTATACGGGTGTTTTTACGGATATAAGAACACTGTTTGCGCAAACACAAGACGCTAAAATCCGCGGATTTACGTCGAGCAGATTTTCTTTCAATGTAAAAGGCGGCAGATGTGAGGCGTGTCAGGGCGACGGCATAGTGAAAATCGAAATGCATTTTTTGGCGGATGTGTACGTGCCGTGTGAAATATGCAAGGGCGCAAGATACAACCATGAAACTCTCGAGGTAAAGTACAAGGGTAAATCCATATATGATGTCCTCGAGATGACGGTTGAGGAGGGCCTTGAGTTCTTCCGTAATATGCCGAAAATTGCGCGTAAACTGCAAACCCTGTATGATGTCGGTTTGGGCTATATTAAGCTCGGTCAGCCTGCAACCACTCTTTCAGGCGGTGAAGCACAGCGCGTGAAGCTTGCTACCGAGCTTTCAAAAAGGCCGACCGGCAGAACTATATATATTCTCGACGAGCCTACCACCGGACTTCACACAGCCGATGTTCACAAGCTGATTGACGTTCTCCAGAAGCTTGTTGACGCAGGTAATACGGTTGTTGTAATCGAGCATAATCTCGATGTGATAAAGGTTGCCGACCATATTATAGATTTAGGACCGGAGGGCGGCGATAATGGCGGCAAAATTGTTGTTTGCGGAACGCCGGAAAAGGTTGCCGCCTGCAAAAAATCGTATACCGGAATGTATCTTAAAAAGATACTTAAATAAAAAAGAAGCACCCCAGGCTTATGCCTGAGGTGCTTCTTGAAATATAATGAATAACTGCAATCTATTTAAGAAGATTATTTTTTAAGATTTGTAACAATCTCTTTTGTGTCTCTTGCTATAACAAGCTCCTCGTTTGTCGGAAGAACGAAAACGCGAACCTTTGAGTCGGGTGTGGAAATTTCTCCCTCTTTGCCCTTTACAAGAGTCTTGTTGTATTCTTTGTCGATTTTGATACCGAGGAAGGTGAGACCGTCACATACGGTAGCTCTCATATCGTCGGCATTTTCACCGATACCGCCTGTGAAAACTATTGCGTCAACACCATCCATGGCAGCGGTGTAAGAACCGATATATTTCTTTATTTCGTATATCTGCATATCTCTTGCGAGCTTGGCTCTCTTGTTGCCCTCGGCGGCAGCTACTTTAACGTCTCTGTCATCGGAAGAGAGACCTGATACACCGAGAATACCGGACTTTTTGTTGAGAAGGTTGCTCATTTCATCGGGAGTCTTACCCTCTTTTTTCATAATGTAAAGAACGGCAGACGGGTCTATGCTGCCTGTTCGTGTTCCCATTATTTCGCCGTCGAGTGGGGTAAGACCCATAGATGTATCTATGCATTTACCGTATTTAACAGCCGTAATCGAAGAACCGTTTCCGAGATGGCATGTAACGATTTTAAGCTTTTTGATATCTTCGCCCATAACATCTGCGCAGCGAGCACTTACAAAACGGTGCGAAGTGCCGTGGAAACCGTATTTTCTGAGTGCGTATTTTTCATAATATTCATAGGGGAGGCCGAACATATATGCTTCCGGCGGCATGGTGCTGTGGAATGCGTTATCAAACACAACTACCTGCGGAACATCTTTGCCGAACAGCTCGATACTTGCTTTAATACCTTGTATATGCGCTGCGTTGTGAAGCGGAGCAAGGTCGCAAAGACTCTCAATGCCCTTAATAACGTCGTCATCTACTAAAACGCTGTGGTTGAAAAGAGCACCGCCCTGTACTATTCTGTGGCCGACAGCAGCTATTTCCGAAATGTCGTTTATAACCTTGTATTCACCTTCGGTAAGAGCTTTCTTAACTTCGTTGAAAGCTTCGGTGTGATTTTTCATTACAACGGTCTTTTCAAACTTTTCCGATTTACCGTGAATCTTACCGCTGATGCAAGATCCCTCATTGCCTATTCTTTCGCAGATGCCTTTTGCAATAACACTCTCGTCGTCCATATCGATAAGCTGATATTTAAGCGATGAACTGCCTGCATTGATAACAAGAATTTTCAAAAATAATACCTCCCAAATAGCTAATAAAGTTATCGAAGATATTATATACTGTTTCGACAGATTTTTCAAGAAATAATATATGCCGAAGAGATTTGACTAAATTACGCCGATATTATAAAATATGTTTAATTTTAAGCAATTCAGGACTTGTTAGACACGTATTTTATGTTACGGAGATTGTTTATGAAGATTTACGGTATTGTGGCAGAGTATAACCCGTTTCATAATGGGCACAAATTTCAGATAGACGATATACGCAAAAAGGCTGGGGACTGCGCGATAGTTTCGGTGATGAGCGGTAATTACGTTCAGAGAGCCGAAACGGCTGTGATGTCAAAGTACGCGAGGGCAAAAGCCGCCCTACTCGGCGGAGTTGACCTTGTGCTTGAGCTTCCGATGCCGTATGCCATATCATCTGCTGAGCGTTTTGCCTATTCTTCCGTGCATATTTTAAATTCCCTCGGAGCGGTTACTGATATTTCATTCGGCAGTGAATGCGGCAGTATAAGCATTTTAAGAAAAGCCGTTGAGGCTTTATACGATGAAAATGTCAATTTAAAGCTGAAAGCCGAACTTAAAAACGGCGTAAGCTATCCGGCGGCGAGGTTTGCCGCGGTAAGAGACGTGTTCGGAGCGGAAACAGCCGCAGTCCTTTCGGAGCCTAACAACATTTTGGCGGTAGAGTATATAAAAGCGCTTAAAGCGTTATCTTCGGATATGAAACCTCATACAGTAAAGCGAACCGGTGCGTCGCATGATTCGGACGAATACGTCGGTAATATCGCCTCCGCTTCTAAAATCAGAGAGTTGATACGCAACAACGCGCATACCGGCTTGTTTTTGCCGTCTGACTCTCAAGCTGTTTTAACTAACGAAATCGCAATCGGAGCGGCACCGTCCGATATGAACAGAATAGGAAACGCTGTAATAGCGTCCTTAAAGCTTAAAACTCCGTCTGATTTTAATAATATTTACGGTATTGGCGAGGGAATAGAAAACCGTCTGCTCTCAGCAGCCGCATCCGCGCGAAACCTAACGGAGCTTTATGATTTTGCAAAAACAAAGCGCTTTACTCATTCTCGTATTCGGCGCGTCGTTCTAAATTCGTTTTTCGGTATAACAAACGATATCACCTTGTCAGACCCTCCGTATATTCGTGTGCTCGGATTTACACACAAGGGCAAAGACATATTGCGAATTGCGAGGAAAAACGCATCCTTACCGATTGTTATGACTGTCGGCGACGTCAAAAAGTTAGGAGGTCTTTCTGAAAGATTATACTCCCTTGAATGCAGAACTACGGATATTTTCAATATGACATTGCCTAAAATTAGGCAAAGCGGAACTGATATGACGGATAATTTAGTCAGGATTGAATAATTTTGCAGCAAATCCTGCATTTTTGCTTGATTTTTGTATAATAGACATTATAATAATAGTGTTGCTGCATCGAATGCGGCATTATTATGTAAGACAAGGAAGCGCTGTACATTGAAGGGTTCTTTTCTTTCAAAGCTTGATTCAAACGTTAGAAAGCTCTCTAAGGGGCATAAGAAGATCGCCTCGTATATTAAAGAAAACTATGATAAAGCCGCATTTATGACAGCTTCTGCCCTCGGCCGAAAAGTCGGGGTCAGCGAGAGTACCGTCGTGCGGTTTGCAACGGAGCTTGGATTTAAGGGCTATCCGGAGCTTCAAAAAGAGCTTCAGCAGATGATAAAATCAAAGCTGACAGCAGTTCAAAGAATGGAGGTTTCGGAAAGCCTTATAGGTGACAACGATATTGTCAGAACCGTTCTTAACGGGGATATTGATTTGATTCGCGAAACCTACGAGAAGACATCAAGGGAGGATTTTGCAAAAGCCGTATCTACCATAAATAAGGCTCGCAAAATATATATTCTCGGCGTCCGTTCTTCTGCGGCACTTGCAAGTTTTCTCGGTTTTTATTTTAATCTTGTCTTTGATTCGGTTGAGCTTATAGATACATCAAGCGCGTCAGAAATGTTTGAACAGATGTTCAGAATAGATAAAGAGGACGTGTGCATAGCCATAAGTTTTCCGAGATATTCAAAGCAGACTGTAAATGCAATAAGATTTGTATCGGACAGAGGAGCCAAAATAGTGGCGATAACCGATTCGGACACGTCTCCCATAGCGTCATATGCCGATTGCCTGCTTGTAGCGCGCTCCGATATGGCATCCGTAGTTGATTCTCTTGTTGCACCGCTTAGTCTTATAAATGCGCTTATTGTTGCTGTAACGCTGAGTAAGCGTGAAGAGGTAATCAACAATTTCAATAAGCTCGAGAGTATTTGGGACGAATACCAGGTATACGAAAAAGCAGAGGATATTTCCGAAAATGAATAAAAAAGTTATAGTTGTAGGAGCCGGAGCCTCAGGACTTATGGCTGCCGGCACAGCGGCAAAAAACGGTAACGACGTAATTCTTTTTGAACGAAACGATAAGGTCGGCAGAAAAATAATGATAACCGGTAAAGGACGTTGTAACGTCACAAATGCCACCTTTGATACTAAAAGTCTCATTGATAATGTTCCGCGGAACGGCAGATTTTTATACAGCGCTTTTTCTGAGTTTTCCGCAAGAGATACAATGGATTTCTTCGAAGAGCTTGGGGTGCCTCTTAAAGTTGAAAGAGGAAACAGAGTCTTCCCGGTTTCAGATAAAGCGGTGGATATAGTCGATGCGCTCAATAAGTTTGTAACCGTAAACGGAGTTAAGCGAAAAACCTCGCGCGTTAAATCCTTGATGATTTCCGACGGAGAGGTAAGAGGTGTAAAAACCGAAGACGGTCTTATACATTATGCAGACTCCGTTATAGTCGCAACAGGCGGCTTATCTTATCCGAAAACAGGTTCTACCGGAGATGGGTATTCTTTTGCAAAGCAAGCCGGTCACACGGTAACCGCCTGTCTGCCTTCACTTGTTGCCCTGGAATGCCGAGAGGGATTTTGCGGAGAGGCAATGGGCTTGTCGCTTCGTAACTGCGCCTTGAAGATTATTGACACCAAAACAGGAAAACAGGTTTACTCTGATTTCGGAGAAATGCTTTTTACACATTTCGGCGTGTCCGGCCCAATGATTTTATCTGCAAGCGCACATATGCGAAATATGGAGCCTTGCCGCTATGAAATATATGTTGATATGAAACCGGCACTCGATGACGAAAAGCTTGATGCTCGCATTTTACGTGAGATGTCGGAAAACAGCAATAAGGCTATTTCAAATCTCGTGGGGCTTTTGTTACCGAGAGCCATAATCAATCCCGTTGTGCGTCTTTCCGGAATTAAAAACTCAACAAAGTGCAATCAACTCACAAAGGAAGAGAGAAAAAGGCTTGCTCACACAATTAAGAATTTAAAGCTGACTGTACTTAGATTCAGACCTATCAGCGAGGCTGTTATTACCTCGGGCGGAGTCGATGTTAATGAGATTTCTCCCAAAACCATGGAGAGTAAGTTGTGCCGTAATTTGTATTTTGCCGGTGAGGTTATTGATGTTGATGCATATACAGGGGGATTCAACCTCCAAATCGCCTTTTCCACCGGATTTGCCGCAGGCAACGCGCAATAATGTATACAGGAGATAAAAATATGATAAATGTCGCTATTGACGGTCCTGCAGGTGCCGGGAAAAGCACTATTTCAAGAGCTGCTGCCGACAAGCTGGGCTTTATATATGTAGATACCGGAGCGTTGTATCGCTCTGTAGGTGTTTATGCGTTGAGGAACGGAATAAACACAAAATCAGGCGAACAGCTTAAAAAGGCATTACCCGATATAAAGGTTGAGCTCGTCTTTAAAGACGGCGTCCAGCACGTTTATTTAAACGGCGAGGATGTTTCAGAAGAAATACGAACACCAAAAGCTTCTATGGCGGCTTCCGACGTTTCTGCCGTGCCGGAGGTCAGAAGCTTCCTTTTTGATTTGCAAAGAGATATAGCGGTAAAGAATAATTGTATTATGGACGGCAGGGATATAGGAACAGTCGTATTGCCTAATGCAGATGTTAAAATATTCTTAACCGCATCGCCGGAGTCACGTGCCATGAGACGTTATAAGGAGCTTAAGGAAAAAGGTGCTTCGGTTGGTTATGATGAGGTTTTAGCAGACCTTAAAGAACGAGATTACAATGATTCACATAGAAAAATTGCCCCGTTGAAGCCTGCAAAAGACAGCATTACGGTGGATACGACGCTTTTTACGCTTGAGGAGTCAATAAAAAAAATAACAGATATTATTAGGGAGCATATGTGAACCATGAAGTTCAATTTCGATAAGCTGAAAGAATATAAAATGTATCATATTTTAATGCCGATTTGCCTTGCGGTATGTAAAACAAAAATGAAGGTTCAGTACATAGGCAAGGAAAATGTTCCGAAGGAAGGCGGCCTTATTCTTGCTTGCAATCATTCAAGCAATTTTGATCCGATAGCACTCGGCGGCTCTAATGTCAGACCGATACATTTTATGTCAAAATCGGAGTTGTTTAAAAATCCGTTTTCCGCATGGTTTTTAACTCATCTTAATGCATTCCCGATTAAGCGAGGTCATAACGATAAGACGGCTATTGATTATGCGGAGCGGCTTATAAAAAACGGATGGGTGCTCGGAATTTTTCCGGAAGGTACACGTAATCACGACGGAAAACCGGGCAAGCCGAAAGCCGGAGCGGCTTTGATAGCAAAGGTGACCCATGCTGATGTTCTTCCCTGTAGCATTTACAGTGATAATAATTACAAGAGCGGAACGTTGCTTACCGTGCGTTTCGGTAAGGTCATTAAAAATGAGGAGTTTGGGTTTACCGACAGCGATTCTCATGAAGAGGTAACAAAAGCCTCTGAAAAGATTATGGAGGAAATTACCGTGCTCTGGGAGGAAGAGAATTGCAAAGAATAACTTTAGCTAAAAGTGCAGGCTTTTGTTTTGGAGTCAATCGTGCCGTGAAATTGCTTGAAGAGCTTGTAAAAAAGAATCAAAATGTTTTTACATTGGGCCCTATAATTCACAATCCTCAGGTTGTAAAGCATTTTGAGAATAAGGGCGTGCGTATTATCGACAGTCCGGACGAGTGCAAAGAAGGCGACTTAATCGTTGTCAGAACGCACGGTATACCCAAGGATATGATGGAAAAGGTGAAGAGTATTTCTCCGAATTATTGCAACGCCACATGTCCTTTCGTTACAAAAATACATAAAATAGTAAGCGAAAATTCATTGAAAGAGAATGTAACCTTGATAGCTGGTGATAAATCGCATCCGGAGGTTATCGGAATCAGAAGCTACTGTAACGGTCGTTCCTTTGTGTTTAACAGTGAAAAAGAACTTGACAAAATCATTGAAAATCATCCGGATTTATCAAAAAACGGCTTGATTTTGGTTTCTCAGACCACTTTCAGTACAAAAATTTTTGAAAAATGTGTAAAAAAAATAAAAATGGTATATACAAATGCCGTAATTTTTGATACAATATGTTGTGCGACTGAAGAAAGACAAAAGGAAGCTGCGGCACTTTCGCTGACCAATGATGCAATGGTCATAATTGGCGGAAGGCAGAGCAGCAATACCGCAAAGCTTAAATCTGTTTGCGAATCCAATTGTCCGACTTTTTTAATTGAGACTGCCGCAGAGTTGCAAGATATTGATTTGTCGCGGTTTCATTCAGTTGGCGTTACTGCCGGAGCTTCAACTCCCGACAGTATTATTAAGGAGGTACTGAAAACAATGTCCGAAAACGAAGAAATCAAAAACGCATCAACATCAGTCGAAAAGGAGGAGCAAGAGAAGCCGTCCGGTGAGAGTTTCGCTGATTTGGTTGACGAATATATAGATTCAAGCTCAGACCAAAAAGTTGTCGGTTATGTAGTAGGCGTTACACCTACCGAGATTCAGGTTGAGATTGCCGGCAGAAAACACGCAGGCTATATTCCGCTTGATGAATACAGTGCCGACCCGAATGCCGATCCTCAGAAGGAAGTTAAAGTCGGTGACAAGCTTGATCTTATAATTATGAAAACTAACGATCAAGAAGGCACTATGATGCTTTCCAAGAGGCGTTACGACGCGGCTAAGGCTTGGGATGAGCTTTCCGAAGAGAGCGATCAGGTCGTAGAAGGAACGGTTACAGGCGTTGTAGGAGACGGCAAGGGTCTCTTTGTACAGTACGGCGGAATAAGAGTATTTATACCCGCTTCACTTGCAAAGGCTAATCGCAGCGATTCCCTTGAAGACATGGTTAAAACGACTGTTAAGTTCAAGATTATCGAGGTAGATAAAAAGAGAAAGCGCGTTGTAGGTTCTATCAGAGCTGTTGCTAAAGAAGAGAGAAAGGCTGCCGAAGAAAAATTCTGGGCACAGGCTGAAGAAGGCCAGGTCTATCACGGTGTAGTTCGTTCACTTACTTCTTACGGCGCATTTGTAGACCTTGGCGGCGTAGACGGTATGATTCACATCTCAGAGCTTTCTTGGACAAGAATTAAGCATCCGTCTGATGTAGTTAAAGTCGGCGATACCGTTGAAGTATACATAAAGGCTCTTGACAGAGAAAATAAGAAGATTTCTCTCGGTTATAAAAAGGTTGAGGACAATCCTTGGGAGATTCTCAAGCGTGATTATCCCGTCGGAACCGAATGTGAAGCTAAGATTGTCGGACTCACTACATTCGGTGCGTTTGCCAATATTCTTCCCGGAATTGACGGCCTTATCCACATTTCTGAAATTGCTCATGAGCATATAGCAAATCCTGCTGAGGTTCTTAAAGTCGGCGACACCGTTAAGGTTAAAATTCTTGACGTTGATTTTGACAAAAAACGTGTCAGCCTTTCAAGAAAAGCTTTGCTTGATGCTCCGGTTGCCGATGAAGCTCCCGCAGAGGAAGAAAAGACCGAAGAAGAATAATTATTGCGATTTTGGGGAGTCGGCTTTAGCTGACTCCCTTTTTGTGTATAAAAAGGAATAACGGAGGAACAAAATGATAGGAAAGATTATTTCTGCCGCTGCTGTTTTTACTGCGGCTGCAGGCGTAACAGCTATGAAAAAGAAGAACATTTGCCCCGTATGCGAGGTAAAAAAACTTATATCAAAATGCGGTGTGCATATTAAAGCCGCGGGAGAATACGGAAATAATGCTGCTCTTACACCTCCCATGGGCTGGTCGAGCTGGAATACCTTTAGGAACAATATAAATGAGCAGCTGATTCTTGATACTGCCGATGCTATGAAAAAAAGCGGCTTGCTTGATGCAGGCTATCAATATGTGAACCTTGACGATTGTTGGCACAGCTCGGTACGCGACAAGGACGGCAGGCTTCAAGGCGATCTTAAGTTATTTTCCTCGGGTATTAAGTCGCTTGTGCAGCAATTAAACGAAAAAGGTTTTAAAGCCGGTATTTATTCGTCAAACGGTACTCTTACGTGTGAGGATTTGCCGGCGTCTCTCGGGAATGAAAGAATTGATGCCGAGACGTTTGCTGATTGGGGAATAGAATATTTTAAATATGATTATTGCCATCATAAGCTGATCTCTTCTCTTGCTCCTAACATAGATAAAATAATCATTTCAGGAGATAAGCTTACAGAGGACATTGTTCTTGAAGCCGAAAACGGTGAGCTTTACGGAACAGCAAAGGTTATAACCGATGCAAAAGGCTCATATATTTCGCATCTTGACAGCGGTAACGGCTCTGTCAGATTCAGCTTTGTTAATGTTCCTGAAGACGGTGAGTATGCTCTCACGGTTGTATTTGTGAAATCGGCAAATAAAAAGAAAAAATATCTTGAAATTACCGTGAACGCCGACGAAAGCTATCCTATGGAATTTCCGGAGACGAAGGCTTGGTCGCGTGAAGGACGCACTCAGACGCTTATTTCTCTTAATAAGGGTGATAACACAATAGAGTTAAAAAATCCGATTGGTTCACCTATGGACAGTGCCGCTACACAATACAAAAATATGGGAAAAGAGCTTAAACGTGCAACAAAGCTCTATGCCGAAAAGCATAATGTGCCGGAGAAACCTATTGTTTATTCTATTTGCGAATGGGGCACAAATCAGCCGTGGAAATGGGGAGCGGAAGCCGGTAACCTTTGGAGAACTACACCGGACATAAAACCTATATGGCCTTCGGTTTTGGCTATTTATGAAGCAAATGTCAGGCTTTATAAGTATGCAAGTGTCGGTGCGTGGAATGATCCCGATATGCTTGAAGTCGGAAACGGTAAGCTTACGTACGAAGAGAATAAATCCCATTTTTCTTTGTGGTGTATGATGGCCTCTCCGTTGATTTTGGGAAATGATATAAGAACTTTTATCAATTCCGACGGCAAAGTTGATGAGAGCAATAAAGTTCTTTCAATCCTCAAAAATAAAGAGCTTATTGCAATAGACCAGGATAAAAAAGGCTGCCAATGCCGCAGAGTAAAAACAAATGTAATTTCCGATGTTTTGGTAAAGCCTCTTGAAGGCGGCGAAGTTGCTGTGTGTCTTTTTAATAAATCCCCATCAACTTTGAATATGACCGTTTCCTTAAAGTCTATTGCCGATGAGGCGTTTGTAGATCTTAATAACAACGGCAATTATCAGTACACAGAGCTCTGGGATAATGAAATATCCGTTACCAACGATAAGATAACGGCAGATGTCCCGTCTCACGGTGTTAAGGTTTACAGAGTCAAATCTATTTGACAAAATACTTTTTAATTAGTTTAACAACGCTAAATTCCCCACGAATATGCATCGTCGTTATTCGTGGGGAATTTTGTTGTTATGCTGATAGTTATCCCTTTGAAAAAGACTCATTATAAAAAACCGGGTTGTTGCGACATCTGTTTCTGTTTTCTTTTTTGACAAGGCGGCAGATGGTAAATCCCGGAAAACATAGTAAGTACCAAAAAAAGAAAAAAAGAGGGCATACCTGTCCCAAAATATTCAATGGCCTATTTGAATAATCCCAAACATTCCATTTTAATATAATATTTATAATAACGCCTACCGTAAACTCCAGCAATGTTATTGCAGATGCACCTATCAGGCATTTCAAAAAAATATTGCAGTTACTCATCTTGATATTGATTATATACAGTATTAAAAGAGCTGTACCTCCTGTCAGAGTCATTGTCCAGTGCGTGTGTCCGCGCCATATTACTTCCATAAGGCCGTACATAATACCGCCGAACAGGTAGACAAATGCATATTCACGTGTCTTTGCCATTAAAATCACCGAAAATATTTTGTGAGATTAGGCGTTTTATATACCGTGAGTATGGAAAAAAACTTACTATTATGTTACAATAATAAAATACAGTACGTTACTAGCTTAAATTGGATTTTTAGGAGCTAAAATGAAAGTCAAAATGCACACTCTCGGCTGCAAGGTGAATCAGTATGAAACCGAATCGATAACCGAGGATTTTTTAAAAAACGGATATGAAATAACTTTATCTGATGACGATGCCGACATATTTGTGGTTAATTCCTGTACGGTTACATCAGAAAGCGACCGTAAAACGCGCCAAACTGTTCGCAGACTGAAACATAATCATCCGAACAGCATCGTTATACTTACCGGCTGTATGCCGCAGGCGTTTCCGGAAATGGCTCAGGGACTTGAGGAAGCTGATATAGTTATCGGCAATAAAAACAATGCAGAGATACTTCCGAAGCTCCGCCGCTACTTATCTTCACATGAAAGAATGATTGATATTGAGCAGCATTGTACCGGAGAAAAGTTTTACAAAACGAGTATAAATGCTTTTTCCGAACGTACAAGAGCAATAGTAAAAATAGAAGACGGCTGTGACAGGTTTTGTTCGTATTGCATTATACCGAAGGCAAGGGGCAGGGTCCGCTCAAAGCCGATTGAAGATATTGTTAAAGAGACCGAGACTTTAGCGGCTTCCGGCTTTACGGAGGTTGTACTTGTGGGAATCAATCTTTCTGCGTATGGTAAGGATACGGGAGATAGATTTTATGACGCCGTTAAGGCTGCCGCCGATGTTGATGGCATAAAGAGAGTCCGTCTCGGCTCACTTGAACCTGACCACCTTACCGATGAGGTTCTCTGTAATCTCGCCAAAATAGATAAGCTTTGTCCTCAATTTCATATCTCTCTTCAGAGCGGAAGCAATTCTACCCTTAAAGCAATGAACAGACATTATACCGCCGAAGAATATTACGAGTTGGCAATGAAGCTTCGCAACACTTTTAAAAATTGTACTCTTACTACCGATATAATGGTGGGCTTTCCGACCGAAACGGAAAAAGATTTTGAGGAGACTGTGGCTTTTGCAGAAAAAGTCGGGTTCGAGAAGATACACATTTTCCCTTATTCGGTACGCACGGGAACACGGGCGGCTCTTATGAAACCGCAAATCGAAAAGCACGTTAAAGAGAAAAGAGCTGCTGCACTTGCCGTTACAGCCGAAAAAATCAGAAGTGCTTTTCTTCGCTCGCAAATCGGTAAAACCGTAAGTATCATTCCGGAAACTCACGGAAAGGAAGGTTTTGTATTCGGATATACCGAAAACTATACTCCGGTTATGGCTAAGGTGAGCAAAGATACAATAGGTAAAACAGTACTTGTTAAAATTACCGACAGCGACAAGGATTACTGTTATGCAAAATCGGTATGAGTTATGCATAACCTTTTTATCGCTTAATTATTACAATCATATTAAATTTTTTTTCATAAAACGCCGTTTTGTTAAAAAATGATAACAAAACGGCGTTTATAATTGACGATACAAATATATAATGATATATTGAGCTTGTAAACCAAACCAAAAGGAGGAATAACTCTTGATTGAGGTTGTTAATGTTACAAAAAAATTCGGAGACTTCACAGCTATACAAGATTTAAATTTTAAGGTCAGTGACGGTTCTATTTACGGTCTTATCGGATATAACGGTGCCGGAAAAACAACTCTTTTAAAAACTATAACGGGAGTTTACAAGCCTGACGGCGGAGAGGTTCGTCTCGACGGAGAAAATGCTTTTGACAATGCAAAAATGAAGCAGCATATGTTTTATGTGCCTGATGACATTTATTTCGCTCCGTATGCTAATATGGAAAAAATGGCTAAGTTTTATAACGGCTTTTATCCTGACTTCAGCTTTGACACATTCCGAAAGCTGTCGGAGGTGTTCGGTCTTGACACAAAAGCACGCATCAACGGATTTTCAAAGGGTATGCAAAGGCAGGCAGAGATAGTACTCGGTATTTCCACAAAGCCGGATTTTATTCTTTTTGATGAAACATTTGACGGCCTTGACCCTGCTAAGCGAGCACTTATTAAGAATTTGCTTAATGAATATATGGAAGATACAAATGCATCCGTTATTGTTTCTTCACATGATCTTCATGAACTTGAAGGGCTTTGTGACCATTTCGGCCTTATCAACGGCAAAAAGCTTGTGCTTGATTCGTCTATAAAAGAATTGAGCGAGGGAAGAGCGAAATTTCGTATTGTTTTTAAGGATGATGTTACAGAGGAAGATATAAAGAGCATCGGAATCAATGTGAAGTCGTTCAAGCGTGACGGCAGAATCGTTGTTATAACAGTTAAGGGCAGTGAAAAAGAAACCGCTGCGAAGCTTAATACTCTTTCGCCGATAATGGTTGAACCTATGCCGCTTTCACTTGAAGAGGTATTTCTCGATGAAATGGAGGGAACAAATTATGACTTCTCAAAAATCTTTTAAAAACACTTTCGGCTTTGCATATCGCACAGGTCTTAAAAGCAACATTGCCGTAGCACTTATACAGTTTTTTATAGGTGCGTTGGCATTTGTATATGTACCGGCTAAGGTGCTGTTTAAAAAGGTCGCCGCTGACTCTGCGTCAGGCAAAATTGAAAGCTATATCGTAAAAAACGATTACTCTTTTTATTTGACCGATAATATGCAGTATCTTCGTTATTTACTTATTGCTGCTTTTTTGATACTTGGCATTATAATGGGAATAGTGACGTTTAAGTTTATGACCGGAAAGAAGACTATGAATGTTTATTACAGTCTCGGCATAAAGCGGACACATCTTTTTACAGCCAAGTATCTTTCCGGACTTACGCTTATGGCGGTTGCGATTTTTTTTCCGATATTGGCAGATGTAATAATGAATACCGTAAAGCTCGGAATGTCCTCTAAACTCTTGTTTTCCGCACTTTTTTATTTCTTGGGTTTATTTTCTTTGTCAGCCCTTTCATATTCGCTTACAGCGATGGTTTTCAGCGCAGTCGGAACTGTTTTTGAGGGCGTGGTATTTTCCGGTATTATAGTGTCTATGCCCGCAATTATTCTCTATTGCGTTCAGTCTTTTATCATAAGACTTGTGCCGGGAACGCCGTTTGGTGTGGTTTTTTCGCTGTCGGGATATTCGGGCAGCGAAGAATCAATATTTAATAAGCTCCCGTGGTGTACACCGTTTACCTATCTTTCCAAAGGCTTATATCAAAATATGTATGCCAATGCAAAGGGAAAGATAGCCGGATACGAAACAGGGAAATTAGTTGATTGGGCCACTCCGGATTTCAGAAGCATATTATTATGGTTCGGAATAACGGTTGTATTGTTTTTCTGCGCTATGATTGTTTACAAAAAACGTAAAGCGGAAATAGGCGGCTTTATCGGCAAAAACAATGTGCTTAATTTCCTGTGCACCTTTACAATCGGATTTTACGGATTTGTATTGGCATACAGCTTTTCGTCGACATATATCGGCAAATGGCCGTCGCTTGCAATCTCTTGCTTGATATTTGCAGTTATATATTTTGTGTTGGATATTATATTTATAAGAAACCTAAAGCTTTTTGCCAAAGGTCTATATAAGCTTCCGATACATCTTGCAGCGGCTCTGTTGATATTTGCATTCTTTGCTACCGGATATTTCGGAGCAGCGAGCAAAACACCGAAAATTGAAAAAATAAGCAATATAAAAATAACATCGGGGTACACAAGCTACTCTGATGATGCAGAGTCCGACAGCAGCTATTACGGACTTAACAATTTCAGCTTTAGCGGATGCTTTTATCCGAGCGGCGAATTTGAATCAGCTGCCGATAAACAAAAAATACTGGATATTCATAATGCGCTCGCAAAATGCGGCTTGCTAACGGTTGCGGATACCTACAACAGCGATATTCATCCTATGTACATCAAAATTGTGTATACGCTAAATGACGGAAAGCAGGTTAAGCGCGCATATTACGGAGTGAATCAGGATATCTATAATATGCTTTTAGACCTTGACAAATCCGATTATCGTACTGCCCGTCTTTATGATGCCTTTTTCGGTAAATACAAAACCGAAGCTCAATATTCAAAGGATGACATAAAGGCTTATAAAGATGCCGTGGAAAAGCGCGATCTTGAATATACCTCTCAATACAACTTTAATACCTATAAAAGGGCACTACAGGACGACAGCAGTACAATTACGTTTTATAACAAGTCTGCGTTTGGTACCGAGCTCGAAATTTCATCCGAGGAAAGGAAAAACCTTCTGGCTCATATTTATAATGATATATCAACCTTGTCTCCTAATAAGCTCTATAATCCTACCGAGACATACGGAGCGTTGGCTTTTACCGCAGTACCGAATTCCTTCGAAGCACAGGATTCCTATATGTCAAGCGATTATTATTCAGGCAGCCTTGCCTATGCCACCGGAGTAGCGCAGTTTGATACTCCTTCACAATCCGCACCTGTTATATATATCACTCCCGATATGAAAGAAACCGTTGCATATTTAAAAGAACTCGGCTTCTTGGATGCTGCACTCAACACAAAAAATAATATTAAAGCTGTGTATGTTTCTAAAATATCCGATCTTTATAACAGTAACAACTACACAAGATATGTATCGAGATTATCAATGGGCAAAGAGGCACTAGGTCAGTCTGTATATCCGGGCGGCGAATATCAATATAAATCGACAGATAAAAATGTGATAGACAAGCTCTATTCTGTTTCGGTAATGCGTCATATAGTTAGTATTCAGGATGATTATTTAGTGACCTTTGAGATTGTCGGAGAAGAAAATGAAAAAACAGCATATGCCATGTGCATTTCGGGATCAATGTTGCCTGAGGATATCAAACAACAGACAGACGGTGCGGTTTTGAATGACAACTCAAATTTCGGCGCAATTCCAAACTCCGACAGTAACGCATAAATCCATTTGAAAAGAGCGCGCAGATTTTATTAAAAAATCTGTGCGCTCTTTTATGTTGTTTATTAAGCTTGAATAAATAGAAATATCATTGTATCATTTCCGCAAATTCATCTTCATTTATGATCTTAATTCCAAGTTCAGTTGCTTTTGCAAGCTTACTGCCTGCTGCTTCTCCGGCTAAAACATAATCTGTTTTTTTAGATACCGAAGAGGAGGCTTTGCCGCCGTAGTTTTCTATTATCCGGCTCGCTTCGCTTCTTGTGTATTTTGTAAGTGTGCCGGTAAGGACAAATGTTTTACCCGAAAATCTGTTGTCAATATGAGTATCCTCGGCTTTCATATTAACCCCGGCAGCTTTAAGGTCTGCAATAAGCTTTTGTGATTGAGGCATAGACATAAAATCAACCACGGATTGAGCCATTACAAGGCCGAAGCCGTCTATCTTTGAAATATCTTCTGCCGACGAATTCATTATGCTGTCTATATCTCTGAAATTATCGGATAAAAGCTTGGCGGCTTTTGCACCGACATGACGTATACCGAGTGCAAATACCAGCTTGCTCAAATCGTTTTCCTTTGATTTCTCAATGGCCTTCTTTAAATTTTCGGCGCTTTTTTTGCCCATTTTATCCATTTCCGCAATTTTGCCGAAGTCAAGCGAATAGATATCTGCGGCGGTTTTTATCATATTTTGCTCTACAAGCTTATTAAGTAAAGCGTCACCGAGGCCTTCTATATCCATAGCGTCGCGAGAACAAAAATGAATGAGCATACGCAGAAGCTGTGCCGGACAGTCGGGGTTATTGCAACGTATCGCAGCTTCGCCGTCTTCTCTGACGGCTTTTGCTCCGCACGACGGACATATTTCCGGCATTCTGTACGGAACTGCGTCGGGAATATGCTCTTTTACCGATACGACCTCCGGTATGACGTCTCCGGCTTTGCGTATAATTATTGTATCGCCTATGCAAATGCCTTTTTCCTTGATGAAATCTTCATTGTGAAGTGTCGCTCTGCTTACGGTTGATCCTGCTATAAGCACAGGTGAAAATACCGCTGTCGGAGTCAGAACGCCGGTTCTGCCTACATTTACCTCAATGCTTAATAGCTTTGTCTCTTTTTCTTCAGGCGGATACTTAAAAGCAATGGCCCACTTCGGAAATTTAGCTGTGCTGCCGAGAATTTTCCGTTTCTCAAAGTCGTTTACCTTTATAACCGCTCCGTCGATGTCAAAGGGGAGAGTGTAACGAATATCTGCTATGCGTTTCAGTTCGTCTATTGCACCGTCAATATTTTTAAATTCGGTATAGAACGGAATCGTTTTGAATCCAAGCTCTTTGAGATAATCAAGAGACTGCTTGTGGTTGCTTAATGAGTGACCGTCTATTTGCTGCACATTAAAGACAAAAATATCAAGCTTTCTTTTTGCTGTAATTTTCGGGTTTTTTTGCCTCAGGCTTCCCGCTGCGGCATTGCGCGGATTTTTAAAAGGCTTTTCTTCATTTAATTCCTGTTCTTCAACTAATTTGTGAAAAATGCTGTGAGGCATATACACTTCGCCGCGCACTTCTATAAACGGCAAATCTGTTTTCAGACGAAGCGGTATTGCACGTACAGTTCTGAGGTTGGCGGTTATATCTTCGCCCACAGAGCCGTCGCCCCTTGTAGACCCACTAACAAATACACCGTCGCGGTATTCAAGAGAAACAGACAGCCCGTCGATTTTAGGTTCAACAACATAGGTTGCGTTTGTTACAGCGTCTTTAACTCTTCTGTCAAAATCTCTTATTTCGTCAAAAGAAAAGGCATCCTGCAGGCTTTCCATTTTTACGGTATGGGCTACGCTTTCAAACATATTTGTCGCTTCGCCGCCGACTCTGCGTGTGGGGGAGTCCGGTGTTATAAGCTCCGGATATTCTTCCTCTATCGCTTTTAATTCGCGCATCATCATATCGTATTCATAGTCGTCAATGTCATTTTCATTGTCAACATAGTAGCGATAGCTGTAATAATTTAAATCTTTTCTGAGCTTTTCGGCTCTCTTTACCGTATCTTCGTAATTCATTTGTGCCCTCCGAAAACAGTTTACAGATATTGTAACATAAAATATAATTATTTCAATTCCGCTTTCATATTTATTATTGAATGTTTTTCGGGAAAATAAATTAAATTTTCCGAAAAACATCGTGCGGCGAAATATAAGCAAGGAATTTTTTACTATGGGCAAGTAACCGCTTGAAAGGGGTATGGTGTAAACTATGAAAAGGGCAGTATCTATAATGACGGCAACCGTAATTTTTATTTTGATTTTTTCGGTAGGCGCGTTTGCGGCAAATACGTCTGCCGAAGATTTTCCGCCTATGCAGGTTGAAATAAATGCCAAGGCCGCTTTACTAATGGAGGCTGAGACCGGTAAGGTTTTAATGGCTTCTGATCCGCACGAAAAACTGCCTCCGGCGTCCGTTACTAAAATTATGTCTCTGCTGTTAGTGGCGGAGGCGATTGATGATGGAAAAATATCACTTACGGATGAGGTCACCGTGAGCACAGAGGCATCCAAAATGGGCGGCTCGCAAATTTGGCTTAAAGAGAACGAGGTTATGACCGTTGACGATTTGTTAAAGGCAACGGCGGTATACAGTGCCAACGATGCCTGCACGGCACTTTCGGAATATGTCGGCGGAAGTACATCTGCTTTTGTGCGAATGATGAACGAAAGAGCAAAAGAGCTCGGAATGAACGACACAAATTTTGAAAATTGCACCGGCTTGGATGACACGGTAACACAGCATTACACAAGCTGTTATGATATAGCTTTGATGTCACGGGAATTGTTAAAGCACAAAATGATAACGAATTATACGACAATATGGATGGACACTCTTCGCGGCGGTAAAACGCAGCTTGTCAACACTAATAAGCTCATTCGATTCTATAACGGTGCAACAGGTCTTAAAACCGGAACAACAGATAAAGCCGGATGCTGTGTGTCGGCGACGGCGGAACGCGACGGAATGTCGCTGATAGCGGTAGTCCTCGGAAGTGATAACAGCAAAGATCGCTTTTCCGCCGCAAGAGCAATGCTTGATTGGGGCTTTGCCAATTACTCCAAAGTGACTGTATCCGTAGATTGCGACAAAATTACGAGTGTCAGAGTACTGGGGGGAACCGAGGATTATATTACACCGTTTTTGTCAAAGGAAATGACCGTGGTGCTGAAAAAAGAAGATATGAGTAAGCTAAGCAACGAAGTTGTTCTTTCGGAAGATGTTTCCGCTCCTGTTGAAAAAGGGCAAAAACTCGGTGCTGTTGTGCTGTCGCTTGATGGAGAAAAACAATGCGAAATACCGCTTACAAGCCCGATAAGAGTTGAAAAGCTGTCATTTAAAGATGTTGTTTTAAGATTGTTTTCCGCTTTGAATAATCCTTATTAAAAGTCCTTTTAAGACCGAATTGTTTAATATCTTATAAAAACACTTTTATTTTTAGAAAATTAACAAAATGATATTGAAATATTGCCGGGATTAGGGTAAAATAAAAGCAAATTATACAAGATGTTTAAACATTAAAAGGGGTAACAATCAGCAATGTCTATTAAACTGAACGCAAAATACACAGAGGATTTTGTGTCTAAAACCGATCTTGAGAGCATCGCACCCGAAATCAAAAAAGCTCACAAGACTCTCACTGAAAAATCAGGTGCGGGAAATGATTTCCTCGGATGGGTGGATCTTCCGGAGAATTATGATAAAGAGGAATTTGAAAGAATAAAAAAAGCAGCCGAAAAAATACGTTCGGACTCGCAGGTTCTTATTGTTATAGGTATAGGAGGAAGCTATCTCGGCGCAAGAGCGGCTGTTGAATTTTGTAAATCACAGAATTACAATTTGGTATGCAAAGATACGCCGCAGATTTTCTTCACCGGAAACAGTATAAGCTCTTCGGCTCTTTCCGATATTGTTTCTCTTTGTGAGAATAAGGACTTTTCTATTAATGTTATATCAAAATCTGGTACAACTACCGAGCCGGCCGTTGCATTTAGAATTTTCAGAGAGCTGCTTGAGAGCAAGTACGGCGAAGAAGAGGCTGCAAAGCGAATTTATGTAACTACCGATAAATGTAAAGGAACATTAAAGGAGCTTTCGAATAAAGTCGGATATGAGACTTTCGTTGTTCCCGATGATGTCGGAGGCAGATATTCGGTTCTTACAGCGGTGGGTCTTCTCCCGATAGCGGTTTCCGGCTGTGACATTGATAAGATGATGCAGGGCGCAGCGGATGCGAGAAAAGCTTACTGTGACGAAGATTTAGATAAAAACGACTGCTATAAGTATGCTGCATTACGCAACATTCTTTACAGAAAAGGCAAGTCGGTTGAAATGATGGTCTCATACGAGCCTGATTATACAATGATGAACGAGTGGTTCAAGCAGCTCTTCGGAGAAAGCGAAGGTAAGGACCATAAGGGAATATTCCCGGCGTCTGCGGTATTTTCCACCGACCTTCATTCAATGGGCCAATTTATACAGGACGGTACCAGACTTATGTTTGAGACCGCGGTTGTATTTGACGAACCGAAGCACGAAGTAACAATTAAAGAGGAAAAATCAAATTCTGACGGACTTAATTTCCTTGCAGGCAAAACCATGAGCTATGTAAACCGTAAAGCATTTGAAGGAACCGTGTTGGCTCACGTTGACGGAGGCGTTCCGAATATCATTTTGGAGCTTCCCAAAATGGATGAGTATAACTTCGGTTACCTTGTTTACTTCCTTGAAAAGGCTTGTGCCGTATCAGGGTATACTCTCGGTGTGAATCCGTTTAATCAGCCGGGTGTAGAAAGCTACAAGAAAAATATGTTTGCTCTTCTCGGTAAACCGGGCTATGAAGATCAAAAAGCAGAGCTTGAGGCTCGCCTCGGCAAATAAATTCAGTTAAATCCCGCAAGGGCGGATATTAATAAACAGGAGGAGATTCTATGGTATCTCTTATAATTGGCCACAAGGGCTCAGGAAAAACAAAACTTTTGGTTGACAGAGTTAATGCAGCCGTTGAAAAGTCAAACGGCAATGTTATCTGTGTCGAAAAAGAGACTAAACTTACATACGATGTAAACTATCGTGCAAGACTTGTCGCAGCTGACAGTTTTTCTGTTTCCGGGTTTGACTCGCTTTATGGTTTCCTTAGCGGTCTTTGCGCCGGTGACCATGATATTACAGACGTCTTTGTTGACGCTACCTTTAGAATAGGCGGCAGAGATTATGAAGCTTTTGCAGACTTTCTTAAGAAGGTTGATGAGCTTTCTAAGATTACCGATACAGCGTTTACATTTACCGTTTCAACCGATCTTGAAAATCTTCCCGAAAGAATATTCGAGTATTGCGAAAAGGTAAATTGACAACAGTCTGAAATTCCTTGCCGCTGTGCCGAAAACACAGCGGCATATATTTTGCGGTATTATTTATGAAAAAAGTTTTATCTCTGTTTTTAATAATTATTATGCTTACGGCATTTTTCGGTTGTACGCCGAAAAAAGACAATTCCGTGTCCGAAGCGAGCAGTTCCGAAAGAGATATAGTGTTTACTTATTCCTGTGTGAAATGTACCGACAGCGTTATGTATGAAACCTCCGACGATATAACGGTTGTAAGCTCTGTGGACGACCTCAATAAGTATAAAACAAAGCTTGCCTCTACCGTTGACACCGAAAAGGGCGTTCAGGGTGACGGTACCGCAACTGTTTCTCAAAAACTATCGGTTTACAATACAAGCTTTTTTGAAAATAAAAGTCTTATAATTGTAAGAAAAAACTTTGCTACCGATTCGGAAATGATTATTGACAGCTTTTCGGTCGGTAAAACCGGCGGAATCATAAATGCCGAATTACGCAGCGGCGGAAATGCAGAAAAGAGCTTGAGGCTTTTCTTGGTACAGGTAAACGCTTCCGACATATCAGACAAGCTTAAAGTTTCTTTAAATGTTACTGATGACGGAAGTGAAGCCGAAAATACGCCGTCGGTATCGTTGGTGATAGGTAAGGGCAATAACGAATATAAAAATGTAAGCAACAATGACGATTCTGCTAAGATTAAAGGAATCATTGAAGCTTGCTCATATTCGGCGGCGTCACACGAAAAAACAGATTATACTTCCGGAGATACGGATATAACGGTTACTTATGACGGTCACAGTTATTTATTTTCCGATGCATTTATTTGTGTTGACGGGAAATATTATAATCCGGATTTGTCGGTTAAACAGCAACTAACAACAATTTACGACAGCCTTACGGAAACCGCTGTTTCGTCTCAGGACGGTGATATCCTGATTGAAGGCGAAGATTGACGCCGTTTAAAGGCTAAATATAAATTTTTATTGACAAAATGCGCCTTTAAATATATAATATCCTTTGCGTAAGTTTGACGAGGTATGTTATGTTTATCGAATTAGAGCCGATTTTTAATAATGTAGGCAGCTCAAAAAAGTTTTCTTACAGCTTTGTTCCCGACGGAATTGATTTTACCGATAATGTTTCGGTAGAAGGCGAAGTCGTTAACAATACGGATATTGTCTCCGTTAAAGCTGTTGCAAAGTATGTTCTGAAAACAAATTGCGACAGATGCGGTGCTCCGGTTGAAAGGAAAACTGAGGTCTCGATTGAGCACATCCTTATTTCTCGTCTTAATGATGAAGATAATGATGAGTTTATTTTGGTCGAGGATATGAAGCTTGACCTTGATTCGCTTGTTCGAGAAGATATGATTTTAGCCTTGCCGGCTAAGATTTTGTGCCGTGACGATTGCAAGGGCTTGTGTCAGTATTGCGGTAAAAATCTTAATCTCGGCAGCTGTTCGTGCAAAAAGCCGATTGACCCAAGGCTTCAGGCACTGGCAGATCTGCTGATAGATGAATAAATTATTTATTTTAACATAAGGAGAGCTAAAAATGGCAGTACCGAAGAGAAGAGTTTCATCAGCAAGAAGAGATAAGAGACGTTCAAACGTTTGGAAAATGGAGGCTCCCGAGCTTCAGAAGTGCCCTAACTGCGGCGAATATAAGAGAGCTCACAGAGTTTGCCCGGCATGTGGTATGTATAACGGCAGACAGGTCCTCTCTAAAAAGGAAGAAGCATAATTTATCTTATACCTTTGTTTGAGTGTTAAAAGGTGGAGAAGGTTTTCTTCCCCGCCTTTTTGTCGTCTTTAAAAATGGGAGGTGACTTTGTTGTCGGTTAAAATAAGCAGTGTTAAGCCGTTTTCAAAATGCTGGTTTCACGGTATTAAAAGCGGCGACGAGCTTTTGTCCGTAGACGGCAAGGAAGTTACTGATATCCTTGACTACGATTTCTATTTGAGCTTCCCGCCCGTGGTTTTGAATTTCAGAACCGCCTCCGGTAAGCTTATAGATATTCCGTTTAAAAACGACGATACGGGTCTGAAGTTCCGCACTTATCTTATGGACCAGCAGCATCACTGTAAAAACGGCTGTATCTTTTGCTTTATAGACCAGCTGCCGAAAGGAATGCGCGAAAGTCTTTATTTTAAGGATGATGACAGCAGATTATCGTTTTTGTTTGGCAATTACGTAACACTTACAAACATTACTGAGCATGAGGTTGACCGTATCATACGTATGCATATAAGCCCGATAAACATTTCGGTTCACACCATGAATCCGGAGCTTCGCGTAAAGATGATGAAAAACAAAAACGCGGGTAAGTGTTTATCGATTATTAAACGATTGTCCGATGCGGGAATAAAAATGAATGCTCAGCTTGTTTTGTGCCCGGGTATAAATGACGGAGACGAACTTCGTTACAGTATTGAAGAATTGTCAAAATATATGCCTACGGTTCAAAGCATAGCCTGTGTGCCTGTAGGCCTTACAAAATACAGAGACGGGCTTTTCCCGATGCAGCCGTATACAAAAAAGACTGCGGGAGAGGTCATTGACATCATCGAGGAGTATTCGGAAAAATTTAAAAAACAGTACGGAGCACGTGTTTGTTACCCGTCGGACGAGTTCTTCTTAAAAGCGGAACGCCCGATGCCATCCGAGGAATATTACGATGACTATCCGCAGATTGACAACGGCGTTGGCCTTTGGACATCGCTTCGTGACGAGTTCTTTTACGAATTATCTGTCTGTGAAAAGGCACCGACGCATAAAAGCGTTACCGTTATAACCGGTGTTGCGGCTTATCCACTTATAAAAGAGCTTTGCGACGCGGCGCATGAAAAGTACGGTATTGATGTACAGACCGAAAAAATAATCAATAATTTTTTCGGAGAAAATATTACGGTTGCTGGGCTTCTTACGGGAACTGACCTTATTGAACAGATGAGGGGTAAAATACGAGGCGAACTTTTACTGATTCCTATTGTTATGACTATAGATTATACGTCTCATTCAACAGAGAACAATAAGTTTCTTGACGATATAACGCTGAAAGAAGCGGAAAAAGCACTGAATGTTAAAATTGTTCCCGTGAAAAATAACGGGCAGGATTTACTTTATAATATATTGGGAGTGAAATAGAATGGCAAGACCGGTTGTTGCAATTGTGGGTAGACCTAACGTAGGCAAAAGTACACTCTTTAATAAGCTTGTCGGAAAACGTCTTTCAATCGTCGACAATACACCTGGCGTAACGCGTGACCGCATATACGGGAATTGCGAATGGCTCGGGCACAATATGCTTCTTGTTGACACCGGCGGTATAGAACCGTTTTCCGATGACGTTATACTTTCTCAGATGAGAAGACAGGCAGAGCTCGCCATAACGAGTGCAGATGTAATAATATTCGTAACCGATATACGCTCCGGCGTTGTAGCCGCCGACAGCGAAGTTGCTTCAATGCTGCAAAAGAGCGGTAAGCCGATAATTCTCTGCGTAAATAAGGTTGATAATATAGGTGCTCTTCCGCCGGAATTTTATGAATTCTATAATTTGGGGCTCGGCGATCCGATAGCGGTATCTTCTGTTCACGGACACGGAACAGGGGACCTTCTTGATGAGGTCATCAAAAATATCCCAGAGGGCAGCTTTGACGACACGGATGAAGATATTGTTAAAGTTGCGGTTATTGGTAAGCCAAATGTCGGCAAATCCTCGCTTATAAACAAAATTTCGGGTGAAGAGCGAGCAATTGTATCCGATATTGCAGGCACTACTCGCGATGCTACCGATACGGTTATACACAATTCTCACGGAGATTTTGTGTTTATTGACACCGCAGGTCTGAGACGCAAAAGCAAGGTAGAGGATCAAATCGAAAAATATTCTGTAATCAGAGCCAGAATGGCTGTCGAAAGAGCTGACGTCTGTGTAATTATGATTGACGCGAATGAGGGCTTTACCGAACAGGATTCAAAAGTCGCGGGAATCGCCCATGATCTCGGCAAGGCTTGTATTATTGCCGTCAATAAATGGGACGCCGTAGAGAAAACCGGTACTACAATGGATGTTCAACGCAAAAAGCTTATGAATGACTTTTCATTTATGAGCTATGCGCCGATTATATTCATCTCCGCTAAAACGGGTCAGCGACTTGACAGGCTTTTTGAGCTTATCAAGTTTGTTGATACACAGAATGCAATGCGTATTTCCACCGGTAAACTGAACGATGTTTTGTCCGCCGCAACTACCCGAGTTCAGCCGCCTACGGATAAAGGCAGAAGACTGAAAATATATTATATGACGCAGGCCTCCACAAGACCGCCTACATTTGTATGCTTTGTCAACAGCAAAGACCTGTTCCATTACAGTTATCAAAGATATATTGACAACCAAATACGTGAGGTCTTCGGGCTTGAGGGAACGCCCACAAGATATGTCGTAAGAGAGCGTGAAAAGCGCAACGGCAAAAAGGATACGAAGTGATTAAACAGCTGAATACGTGGGATTTTCGTCTTGTGTATTCAGCTGTTTTTTAAGATGGGAGTTATAGTATGCGCACTGTTTTAAAAAATTGTACTTTACTTGATGGTACAAAAGATATGCTGATTCAAAACGATATGGATATTGCGTTTGAAAACGGAAAGATTACTGAAATCGGCAAGGTTAATGCGAAAAAAGGCGATGTTTGCTATGACCTTAACGGTAAATATGTTATGCCGGGTCTTATCAATCTTCACGTTCACTTACCTGCGGGCGGGAAACCGAAAAATAAGCCGCTGAAGGCTGAAAAACTTGCGAAATTTGCTCTTTCAAACGAGTTGATAAAATCTGTTGTACTGAAAATGTGCCACGCATATGCTATGCAGGATTTGCTCTCCGGTGTAACTACCGTAAGGGCTGTCGGAGGACTCGGAGATCTTGATACTCGTCTGAGAGATAAAATTGAAGAGGGTATGAACGGACCGCGCATACTTGCTGCCAATTATGCAATCTGTGTACCGAACGGTCATATGGCAGGTTCGGTATCAAGAGTTGCTTCTTCGGTTGATGAAGCCGTAGCGATGGTTGAAGACCTTGCATCTCACAATGTTGATTTGATAAAGTTAATGATAACCGGAGGCGTTATGGATGCCAAGGTTAAGGGTGAGCCCGGCATACTTATGATGAAGCCCGATATGATAAAGGCTTGCTGTGACGCCGCACATAAACATAATCTGCCCGTTGCGGCTCATGTGCAAAGCCCCGACGGAGTAAGAGCTGCCGTTCGAAACGGTGTAGATACCATAGAGCACGGTTCTGTTTTAACTTCGCATGAAATTGATGCGTTCAAAGAAAAAACGCGTCGTTGGTTTGCACGTTGTCGCCGGCATTGCCGATGGCAAAGTTCCCGCGCGAGATATTGGGCATTACCGACGTTGTTCAGTATAATTCAAATGTTGTGTTCAATAATATGGTAACCGGCACAAAAGCCGCATTGGAAAACGGAGTTAAGGTAGGGCTGGGAACCGATACGGGATGCCCTTACACAACACATTACAATATGTGGCGTGAGCTTAAATATTTCACCAAATATGTCGGTGTTACTCCCGAATTTGCGCTCTATACCGCCACGCTCGGCAATGCCGAGATAGCCGGGCTTGATGCGATAACAGGCAGCATTGAGGTAGGGAAATCCGCCGATATTTTAGTAGCAGACAAAAATCCTCTCGACGATTTCAGAAATATGTCGGTTCCTTATATGGTAGTGGCGAGAGGGAAGGTCTATAAAGAAAAGCCTGTTAAAAAATATGAAAAATGTGAAACAGAGCTTGATAAATATTGCTGATTAAGAAAAATTACTGTTACATTCTGTCTTTGATTTGCTTCAAAGGCAGAATGTTTTTATTTATAGGTATTTTCCTTGATATTTCAGCTGAAGTATGGTAAAATTTTTAAAATATTTTTATTAGGTGAAATAGGGCTGTTATGATTATATTGGGTATTGATCCGGGTTATGCGATTGTCGGTTACGGCGTAATTGAATTCAAATCAAATCGCTTTTCGGTTGTTGATTACGGTGCGATAACAACAACCGCCGGCACGCCTTTCGAAAGACGACTTGAGCTGATTTACGATGACTTAAATCTTCTTATGGGAAAGTTTCATCCAGAGGCTATGTCAATAGAAAAGCTCTTTTATAACACAAATGCTAAGACGGTTATCGACGTTGCTCAGGCAAGAGGGGTAACTGTTCTTGCGGCAAAAAAAAATAATATACCCATATTTGAATATACGCCGCTTCAGGTTAAACAGAGTGTTGTCGGTTACGGCAGAGCGGAGAAAAAACAGGTTCAGGAAATGACTCGTATTATTTTGAAGCTTGATAAAATACCGAAACCGGATGATACAGCCGACGCTCTCGCAATGGCTATTTGCCACGCTCACGCAAGCGGCTCGCTTATGGGTAAACTTAACAGTATGGGGATAAGATAATGTTCTATTCTATCACAGGCACTATATGCTATGTCGATTCGGTAAGTGTTGCATTGGATTGCAACGGAGTAGCTTTTAGGTGCTTTACAAGTCTTAATACTTTAAAACAAATCGGTGAAAAGGGTGCCAAGGTTACTCTTTATGCATATTTGAGCGTAAAGGAAGATGCGCTTGATTTATATGGATTTTCGACAGAGCAGGAGCTCGAGTGCTTTAAAGCGTTGATTTCGGTTTCCGGTGTGGGACCTAAAGCCGGAATTGCCATACTCTCAGAGCTTACACCGGAAAAGCTTGTAATTTGTATAGCTTCGGGTGACAATAAGGCAATTACAAGAGCGCAAGGGGTAGGACCCAAAATAGCGCAGAGAATTGTACTTGAGCTTAAAGATAAGCTTGCCAAAGGTCTTGATTTATCGGTGAATACAATTGATGTGTCCGCGGTGAATTCCGCAAGCTCCTCCGGCAATCAAGCCGAAGCGGTGAGTGCTCTTACTATGTTAGGCTATACACAAAGCGAAGCGTCGGTTGCCGTTGCGAAAATCGATGAAAATTTATCGGTAGAGGAAATAATAAAACAGGCGTTAAAAATTCTCTCAAGGCAGGTATAATAAATGGATTTTGATAACGAAAACAGAATAATATCTCCGGACCTTGAGGAAACCGATAAGGATATTGAATTATCGCTTCGTCCGCACACTCTTAACGAGTATATCGGTCAGGAAAAAGCAAAAGAAAATCTGAAAATATATATTGAAGCAGCAAAAACTCGAGGCGACGTGCTCGATCATGTATTGCTTTACGGACCTCCCGGGCTCGGTAAAACAACGCTTGCAGGTATAATTGCCAACGAGATGGGTGTACAAATAAGAGTGACATCCGGTCCGGCAATAGAAAAACCGGGCGACCTTGCGGCTCTTCTTACAAACCTCGGCGACGGAGACGTTTTATTTATTGATGAAATACACCGTCTCTCAAAGAGCGTTGAGGAAGTGCTTTATCCCGCAATGGAAGATCATGCGCTTGATATTATTATCGGCAAAGGACCTTCGGCGCGCTCAATAAGACTTGATTTGCCGAGATTCACATTAGTCGGTGCCACAACGCGTGCAGGGCAGCTTACCGCTCCGTTGCGCGACAGATTCGGAGTAATATTGAGACTTGAAATGTACACTCCCGAACAGTTGTCTCTTATAGTAAAGAGAAGTGCGGGAATACTTGAAATACCTATAGACGAGGACGGAGCAAGAGAAATAGCGTCAAGATCAAGAGGCACTCCGCGTATTGCCAACCGTCTTTTAAAACGCGCCAGAGACTTTGCGGAAGTTATGGGTAACGGAGTTATAACAGGCGATACTGCTAAAATTGCACTCGGCAGAATGGAAATAGACGAATTGGGTCTTGACCTTATCGACCGACTTCTTTTGACTTCAATGATAAAAAACTATAACGGCGGACCTGTAGGTCTTGAAACAATCGCAGCAACCATAGGCGAAGAAGCGGTAACCATCGAAGATGTATACGAGCCTTACCTTATGCAGATAGGATTTCTTTCAAAGACCCCGCGCGGCAGGGTTGTTACGGTAAAAGCTTATGAGCATTTAAAGCTGCCGATGAACGGTCAGCAAAAACTCGATATTTAATTATACGGATAGGAGAATGTAAAATGGGTAGATTATTCGGAACTGACGGCGCAAGAGGCGTTGCGAACAGTGAACTTACATGTGAATTATCAATGCAGATAGGAAGAGCCGCAGCAATGGTGCTTACGGAAAATCTTTCTCACAGACCTAAAGTTATGATAGGTATGGATACAAGGGCTTCTTCGGAGATGCTCGAGGCTTCAATAGCGGCAGGTCTTTGCTCTGTCGGTGCGGACGTACTTCTTTTAGGTGTTGTGCCGACTCCGGCTGTTGCTTTTTTGGTTAAGGAATACGGGTATGATGCGGGTGTTATGATTTCCGCATCGCATAACCCATGCGAATATAACGGTATAAAAATTTTCCAGTCCACGGGTTATAAATTGCCGGATGAACTTGAAAACGAAATAGAGAGTATTATCCTTGATGACGCAAAGGTTCCGCCTGTTATGATTGGCGGAGATGTCGGAAGAATAACACGCTCCGATACGGCGGCAGATGACTATATTAAACATGTACTGTCTACTATTGACGTAAGATGTGAAAACCTTAAAATAGCCATAGACTGCGCAAATGGTTCTTCAAGCGTTTCCGCAAAACGTATATTTGAATCCCTCGGAGCGGATTGCATAATTATAAACGCCGAGCCCAACGGTGTAAACATAAATGCCGATTGCGGTTCGACGCATATGGACGGATTGAGAAAATGTGTAATCGATAATCACTGTGATCTCGGTTTTGCATTTGACGGCGACGCTGACAGAATGTTGGCTGTTGACAACGAAGGCAATGTTGTTGACGGCGATCAGGTTATTGCGCTCTGCGCCAAATATATGAAGTCCGTCGGTACTCTCAAAAAAGATACTGCGGTTGTGACCGTGATGAGTAATATGGGCTTTTTCAGATTTTGCGATGATAACGGTATGTATTGTGAAAAGACTAAAGTCGGCGACAGATATGTGCTTGAAAATATGCTCGAAAACGGATATTCAATAGGCGGCGAGCAGTCGGGCCATGTTATTTTCCTTGATTACGCTACAACCGGAGACGGTCAGGTTTCGGCACTCCAGGTTTTAAAAGTAATTAAAAACACCGGCAAAACTCTCAAGGAGCTTGCAGGAGAAATGGAAATATTCCCGCAGGTTCTTATAAATGTTAAGGTGTCAAAATACGGCAGAGTCCGTTTCACAAGCGATATGGAAATAAAGAATGCTATTAAGCGCGCGGAAAATGAGCTTGGTAATGACGGGCGCGTGCTTGTTAGAGTTTCCGGTACGGAACCTCTTGTGCGCGTAATGCTTGAGGGCAAAGATAAGGCTAAAATACAGTCGCTCGGCGAAGCAATAGCCGATGTTGTAAGAGAAAGGTTAGTTTAGTTTAATGCGTTATTCATCCGCTTGGAAAGATTACGAGCTTATAGATTGCTCCTCCGGTGAGAGACTCGAAAGATGGGGCGATAAAATTCTGATAAGACCCGATCCGCAGGTTATTTGGAATACGCCTAAGGATATGCACCTTTGGAGCAGGGCAGACGCTGTGTATCACAGGTCAAACACCGGCGGCGGTCATTGGCAGGTTAACGGAGCACTTCCGCAAAGTTGGAAAATCGCTTATAAGGACCTTACGTTTAATGTAAAAACCATGGGCTTTAAGCATACGGGTATTTTTCCTGAGCAAGCCGTCAATTGGGATATGGTAAGTAAGCTCATTAAAGCCCAAAACAGAGAAGTAAAAGTACTTAATCTTTTTGCATATACAGGTGCCGCCACAGTGGCTGCATTAAAGGCAGGTGCTTCGGTGGTGCACGTTGATGCTTCCAAGGGAATGGTGCAGTGGGCAAAAGAAAACGCTGCCTCAAGTGCTGTTGCTGATAAATCCGTGCGCTGGATAGTTGACGATTGTATTAAATTTGTAAAGAGAGAAATACGTCGAGGTAATCGATATGACATTATCATAATGGATCCCCCGTCATACGGCAGAGGCCCCGGCGGAGAAGTCTGGAAACTTGAGAATGAAGTATACGGATTTGTGGATTTGTGTAAAGACGTATTGTCGGACGATCCTCTTTTGATGTTGATAAATTCATACACTACGGGACTTTCACCGTCTGTTATGCAGTATATTTTAGGCTCCGCTGTAGCGAAAAAATTCGGCGGAACCGTATCAAGTGATGAAATAGGGCTGCCTGTAAAAAGTACAGGAATGGTGCTTCCGTGCGGAGCGTCAGCTATTTGGACAAATAAAAAAACGGTTTAAGGATGTCAAGATGCAAAACGATAACATAATTGAATTTCAAAATGTGTCTTATCGATATGAGGCGGATGATGGCGAAGAAAAACTGCCGCTTGTTGTAAATAATATTAGTTTAAATTTTAAAAAAGGCGATTTTATCGCAATTCTCGGCCACAATGGGTCCGGTAAATCAACACTTGCCAAGCTTTCCAATTCGATTTTGATTCCGGAGAGTGGCAAGGTGCTCGTTAACGGAATGGATACCGCAGACGAGGATTTGTCGTATGACATTAGGCGTACGGTAGGTGTAGTCTTTCAAAATCCGGATAACCAAATTGTTGCCACAATAGTCGAGGAGGATGTTGCGTTCGGGCCCGAAAACCTCGGAGTGCCTCCGGAGGAAATAAGAAAACGTGTTGACAATGCTTTAAAAGCTGTAGGTATGTATGAATACCGTGGCCATGAGCCGCATAAGCTTTCAGGCGGGCAAAAACAACGAGTTGCCATAGCCGGAATAATAGCAATGCTGCCGGAGTGTATTGTTTTGGACGAGCCTACCGCAATGCTTGATCCGCGCGGCAGAAAAGAAGTAATGGATACTTGCATAAAGCTTAACAGAGAGATGGGTATGACCGTTGTGTTTATAACTCATTTTATGGAAGAAGCAGTTTTAGCCAACCGTGTTATTGTAATGGATGATGCAAAAATAATTTTGGACGGAACACCGAAACAGGTTTTTCATAATTCGGAGCTTCTCAAAAAAGTCGGTCTTGACGTTCCGGAGACGGCGAAGCTTGCAAATGACTTGCGTGAAAGCGGAGCTCCTCTTCCTGAAGACATACTTTCGGCTGATGAATTTTCTGATGAAATATTAAAACTACTTAGGAGAAAATAATGCCCATTTTAGAAACAAAAAACCTTTCATATGTTTATTCGGACGGAACGCCCTTTCGCGTAACTGCAATAAATAATGTAAATATATCTATTGAAAAAGGCGAATTTGTCGGCATAATAGGGCACACAGGTTCGGGAAAAAGTACATTGGTTCAGCATTTGAACGGGCTTTTAACGCCATCCTCTGGTGAGGTTTTGCTTGACGGGAAAAATATAAACGAATCAAAAATAACACGTAGACAGGCAAGATTTAAAGTAGGTCTGTGTTTCCAATATCCTGAATATCAATTATTCGAGAGTACCGTATATAAAGATATCTCTTTTGGACCCAAAAATATGGGATTGTCTGAAAATGAAATTGATAATCGTGTAAAAAAAGCCGCTGATTTTGTCGGATTAAAGCCGGATATGTTAAATAAGTCTCCTTTTGATTTGTCCGGCGGAGAAAAAAGACGTGTAGCCATAGCCGGTGTCATGGCTATGGAACCCGAAATTTTGATTCTTGATGAGCCGTCGGCGGGACTCGATCCGCGCGGCCGCGATATGATAGCTGAAATGATTTCAAGCTATCGTAAGACTACCGGAAGCACGGTTATTATTGTTTCTCACAGTATGGAAGATGTTGCGAAAAGTGCTGATAAGGTGCTCGTTATGAATAAATCCGAGGTTGAGATGTTCGGCACTGTAAACGAGGTATTCTCCAAGGTTGAGCGCCTTGCGGATATAGGACTTAACGTTCCGCAGTTAACACAAATATTTTTAAACTTAAAGCATAACGGTATGGCTGTCCGTACAGATATATATACTATTAAAAACGCCGAGGTTGAGCTGTTGCGCCTTTTGCGAGAGGAGGGCGTTTTATCGTGATTAAGGATATAACAATAGGACAGTTTTTTCCGGGTAATTCAGTTATCCACAAGCTTGATCCGAGAATAAAACTTGTTTTAACTTTCGTATATATTGTTATTGTTTTTCTGTGCAAAAACTTTGTTTCACTTGCTTCCATTGTAGTAGCGTTAACAGTGGTAATACTTTTATCTAAGATTTCACCGAAGCTGATTTGGAAAAGTGTAAAACCGATATTTATTATTATTGCTATTACGTCGCTTTTACAGATTTTCTACAATAAAGACGGAACTGTGCTTTTTACAATCGGTAAATTTTCGTTATATACCGGCGGGCTTTATATGGCTATTTTTACTACGGTACGAATTATATGTCTTGTTATAGCAAGCTCTATGCTTACTTACACTACGTCTCCCACTATGCTTACCGACGCTATGGAACGTCTGTTTTCGCCGCTAAAGGTTATTAAAATAAATGTTCACTCAATAGCTATGATGATGACGATAGCCTTAAGATTTATACCAACTCTTATTGACGAAGTTGATAAGATAATGTCAGCTCAAAAGGCGAGAGGTGCCGATATAGAGAGCGGCGGAATTATCAAGCGCGGAAAAGCACTTGTTCCCATATTCATACCCTTATTTATAAATTCGTTCAGAAGGGCATATGAACTTGCGTTTGCAATGGAGTGCCGTTGCTACAGAGGCGGAGAGGGCAGAACAAGACTTAAGGTTATGCGTCTTGAGGGCAGAGATTATGTGGCGGTTGCCGTTATTATTTTGCTTACCGCCGGAATTATAGTTGCAAATAAATTTCTCCCTGCCGTTATCTGATTTAGTTTAGCTTCCGAAAGGAATGTTTTTCTCAATGAGAAATATTTTAATTACATTGATGTTTGACGGAGCCGACTTTCACGGTTGGCAGGTACAAGATAATGCCGTTACTATTCAGCAGACATTACAGAACACAATTGAAAAAATACTCGGTAAAAGAGAGAACATCATAGGCTGCAGCAGAACTGACAGCGGTGTTCACGCAAATATGTTTTGTTGTAATATGAGAACCGATTCGGATATCTCTCCGGAAAAACTGAAAAAGGCGCTGAATGCATTACTTCCATCGAGTATATCCGTTAAGAACTGCGGTGAAGTACCGTACTCTTTCCATGCCAGGTATGACTGTACATCAAAAGAATATAAATATTTGATTTTAAACAGTGATTACAGAAATCCGTTTTTGTTTAAGCGTGCGCTGTATTATCCGTATTATATTGATACGGATATGCTGAATAGTGAAGCTCAGGATTTTATCGGTACGCATGACTTTTCAGCTTTTTGCGCCGCAGGAAGCAGCGTTGAAGGTAAAATACGCACTGTTAAAAATGCTTCTGTAATCAGAAATAAAGAAATCATTGAGGTTACTTTTGAGGCTGATGGCTTTCTCTATAATATGGTGAGAATAATGGTAGGAACTCTTCTTGATATAAATCGCGGGAAAATAGTACCCGGCAGTATTCCGCAAATAATAGAAAGTAAAGACAGAAACCAAGCCGGAGCCACGGCGGCACCGGAAGGGCTTTATCTTAATCGTGTAAATTACGACTGAACACGAGGTGCATTATGAAAGACGGCGAAAGAAAAGCGTCTGCAAGAAAAAAGAGCAAGGGACAGGAGCATATAGTCAAACTGATAAAATCTGTTTCGACTGTGTTGGTAATACTGATTTTGCTGTTTATTATGGCTGATAAATTCGGTAATATCACTTTTTCTTCGGTTGGCGACTATATATCGTCCGCAGTTTCGGGGTCAAAACGCGGAGACGGTTACCCGTATTTATTTGACAGCTTGCAGGTGAAGGACGTTAAAGCGATAGGCTCAGACCTTATACTCATCAATGATTCTTCGACTGTGGTGCTTGATTCTACAGCTCGTAAGGTAAGTGAAATACAGCATACATATTCGTCCCCTTTGTGTTATGGAAACTCGGGTAGAGTTTTGCTTGCCGATATCGGAGGCAATACATTTAAAATTATGTCCAAGACCAAAACTCTTTACGAGGGGACAACAGATAAGAAAATAATATCGGCTGCAATAGGCAAAAACGGTACTGCGGCAATCGCTACGCGCGGAACAAATTCACAGTCGGATTTAACCGTTTATAATAAAAATCAAAGAGTGATATTCAGTTGGAAGTGTGCAAAAGAAAATATTGTAGCAATTGACATATCTGATAACGGTAAGCTTGCTGCAGTATCCGTTGTCGGTGCTGAGAACGGAGAGCTTTATTCGAGAGTACTTATTTTTGATTTTTCATACGAAGAGGCAGTAAGCGAATTTGATTTTGGTTCTGATATAATCTCAGGAGTGAACTTCTTAAAAGGAGATACACTTCTTATAACCGGCGAGAATGTTTTTTCTATTGTAAAAAACAAGACAGACAAGCAAGATGAGGACCTTTCTTTAAATTCTCTTTCGCGTATTTCTGTTTCGGATAACAATGTGGTTGCGGCTGTGCTCTCAAAATACGGCAGTTCTTCAGCCAAAATTTTAAATGTGTATAACAGAAATGGGGAAAAGCTGTTTACTGTTGATATAGCAAGTGCCGTTAAATCGGTTTCGTGTGATAATCAACGAGTGAGTGTGTTGACCGATTCGGAATTGATTTGTTTTGATATGAAGGGAAACGAAGTCAGCAGACATTCGGTTGAAAGTGATGGTATACGCTGTTTTTCTGACGGTACTTATACGTATGTATATTCCACGTCTAAGATTTCCGCATATAGTACAAACAGCAATTCCGAGGATGACACGGCAACAGTCAATGATAATAGTTAACATTTTGTTAATTTGTCTTTTGGGCTGTTGTATGGTAGTATAATATTTGTTACGGCGGTGATAATTTGGGCATTTATATAGATATAGCACTTTTAGCAATTATTTTGATTTTTCTTATTGTTTCGGCAAAAAGAGGCTTCTTGATTACTCTTTTGGAGGTGCTTGTTTTTGCGATTGCCGTTATTTCAGCCGCAAATTTGTGCAAGCCTGCGGCGAATAGTATTTATGACACTTTTATAGGCCCTAATATCACCGAAAAAGTATCTGCATCTCTTTCGGAAAACTCTGATATTATGTCATCTGCCGGCAAAGCATCTGCTGTGGTAGATAATTTACCGAAGATTATAAAGGATTATATCTTACGAACAGATCCTGATGAAAACAACATTACGAGCGAAATATTGAACGGGGATTTTTCCGGCACCGACGCTGCTGAAAAATTGAGCAGTGATATTGCAAAACCGATAGCGGTAACGGTACTGTCGCCTGTTATTTTTCTGCTTTTGAGCATTGTTTTGTCTTTGCTTTTAAGTGTAGTGGCAAAATGGCTCAATAAAATATGCAGGTTGCCCCTTATAGGGACTGCAAATACTGTTTTAGGAGGTGTTTTCGGAATACTTAAAGGGCTTATCGCGGTATATTTTATCGGTATTATTCTGTTGCTTTTATCCGCGAACAGCAAGCAAAATACTTCTTTTTATGAAGCTGTAAATAATTCTGCTATTATTACAATTATACAGAACCACAGTGTTGTACCCATCGGGTGAGATACTACATAATTAAGTATTAAAATAACAATTTAAGGGGTAAACTTATGAAAGAAAATTTAAAAAGACTGTTTACAGGCTGTCTTACCGTTCCAAATCTTTTGTCACTTATCAGAATAATATTAATTCCCGTATTCGGGGTGTTATTTTATCATGACCATGTATTGGCAGCGGTAATAGTTTTGGCAGTGTCAGGACTTACAGATTTGTTCGACGGTAAGATTGCCCGTCGCTTTAATCAGGTCAGTGAGCTTGGAAAAATACTTGATCCCATAGCAGATAAGCTGACACAGATGACTATAGCTGTTGTGCTTTTCCTTGAGTTTAATAAATCAACCAATCCTACTATGAAATGGTTCAAATGGGTATTTCTTTTCTTTATTGCAAAAGAATTGCTTATGGTGCTTGTCGGTGCAATTATGATAGGCATCGGTCTTCGCCCGAGTGCAGCGGTAATGTGGGGCAAGGTTGCGACAACGGCATTTCATGGTGTTATGATTCTTGTTATTGCATTCGGACCGGAAGTCGGAGCTCTCAGAGCGTATTTTACGCTTCCTGATCCTGTTATGATAGCTCTTGTAATAATTGCCGCTCTTTTGACATTTGCCGCTCTTCTCAGTTATGTACCTAATACCATGCAGCAATTTAAAGAGAAAAAATTAAAAAAGCAAACTAAGAAAGAGGATTAACAATCAGATGAACAAAAATATGCTGTGCAGCAGATGCCATAAAAATCCTGCTGTATTTTTCATCTCAAAAATAGACGGCGACAAAACCACCAATGAGGGCCTTTGCATAAAATGTGCTATGGAGCTGAACATCGGTCCCGTAAAGCAAATAATGGATCAAATGGGTATCTCGGAAGATGAGATGAACGACGTTGCCGAGCAGATGAATCAGATGATGGAAAATCCGGACGGTATTGAAGGGTTTCAACCCGGCGGTGCTTTGCCGTTATCATTTTTACAAGGAATGTTTCCGGAGAAAAACGATGATACCGAAGACGGTTCCGACGGCTCGGAGCCGGAAGATACATCAAACGATGGGGATAATACAAAAGGCAAAAAGAGGAAGGGTACAAAAAACAAGAAAAGAAAGTATTTAAATCTTTATTGTACCGATCTTACGGAACGCGCAAGAGAGGGTAAGCTTGATAGAATTATCGGCAGAGATAAGGAAATTTACAGAACGATTCAAATACTGTGCCGCAGAACAAAGAACAACCCTTGTCTTATAGGTGAACCCGGTGTCGGCAAGACTGCCATTGCCGAAGGGCTCGCTCTTAAAATTGCAGCAGGCGATGTTCCTGCAAAAATAGCCGACAAGGAAATTCATTTGTTAGACCTTACCGCGTTAGTTGCCGGAACACAATTCCGCGGTCAGTTTGAGAGCCGTATTAAAGGACTTATAGAGGAGGTTAAAAACGAGGGTAATATTATCCTCTTTATCGATGAGGTTCACAATCTTGTCGGAACAGGCGACAGCGAAGGAACAATGAATGCCGCTAATATTTTAAAGCCTGCTCTTTCACGTGGCGAAATACAGGTCATCGGTGCAACGACCTTTAATGAGTACCGTAACAATATCGAAAAAGATGCAGCGTTGGAACGCCGTTTTCAGCCTGTTAAGGTAGAAGAACCGTCAATCAACGATACGTATGATATGCTCCTTGGAATTAAGAAGTATTACGAGGATTATCATAAGGTGAAAATCTCTGATGATTTGGTTTATCGAGCCGTTACTTTGTCCGAAAGATATATCACCGACAGATTTTTGCCGGATAAAGCCATAGATTTGCTTGACGAAGCTTGCACTTGTGCGAACCTTAGAAACAAGGCTATAAGTGACTATGAGTTATTCCTTAAAAAGCGTGATGAATTAAAGAGCGAAGAGGAAGAGCTTACGTCTAAGGCAGAGACAACCACAGAGGATGCCGAACGCGATAAGGTGTATAAGGACTTGGCAACGGTTAAAACCGAATTACTGTCGTATGACGGAAAAGAAGAAGAATTAAAAGAAAAAGCCTCTCACAACGATGTAAAAGAGGAAGACTTGGCAAAGGTTATAAATCTTTGGACAGGTATTCCCGTTACCAAAGTTATGGAGGGCGACATAAAGCGCCTTGCCGGGCTTGAGGATAGACTTAAAGCACATCTCATCGGTCAGGACGAGGCAGTAGACCTTGTTGTTGCGGCTATTAAGCGCAACAGGGTGCAATTATCCGTCCAGAGAAGACCCGCTTCGTTTATTTTTGTAGGTCCTACCGGCGTCGGAAAGACCGAACTTGTTAAGCTGCTCTCGAAAGAACTTTTTGATACGCCTGAAACTCTTATCAGGCTTGATATGTCAGAGTTTATGGAAAAGCATTCCGTATCAAGACTTATCGGATCTCCTCCGGGATATGTGGGATACGACGAGGCAGGTCAGTTAACCGAAAAGGTCAGAAGGAAGCCGTATTCCATTATTCTGTTTGATGAGATTGAAAAAGCTCATCCTGATGTTATGAATATACTTTTGCAAATCCTTGACGAAGGAAAGACAAATGACGCTCACGGAAGAACCGTCAGCTTTGCAAATACCGTTATTATTATGACCTCCAATGCCGGCAGCGAAAGAAGAGAAAGTGCACTCGGCTTTGCTAAAGCTCCGTCAGATATAAAAAAAGAAAATGCCATTAAGGGGCTTAGAGAATTTTTAAGGCCGGAATTTATCGGCAGAGTTGACGAAATAGTTGTATTTAATGAGTTGACTGAGGATAACTATAAAGATATTGCGAAGCTGATGCTTTCGGAGCTTTCCGACTCTCTAAAGGAAAAAAGTATATCGTTCGGGTACAGCGACGATGTTCCGGCTCTTTTGGTTTCAAAAATGGATGGTACCGTAAGAGGTGCCAGAGATCTCAGAAATGTTATTCGACGTAATGTTGAGGATAAAATATCTAATTATTTAGTTGACAATTATGATAAACCGTTGAAGTCTATTAACTTGTCTGCAGACGGCGATGAGGTTATCCTCGAAACAAAATAATAAAAAATAAGTGGCAGGTGGCAGCCTGCCACTTATTTAAACGGATGTGGTAAAATGAAACTTATGATAGCCTCCGACATACACGGCTCGGCGATGTATTGCAAAAATTTAATGGAAGCGTTTGACCGCGAAAAGGCTGACCGACTTCTTTTGCTCGGCGATATTTTATATCACGGACCGAGAAACGATTTGCCGGAAGAGTATGCACCGAAAAAGGTGATTTCTATGCTTAACGATGTGAGAGACAGGCTTTTTTGTGTGCGCGGCAACTGCGATACCGAAGTAGACCAAATGGTTCTTAACTTCCCGATACTTGCCGATTACTGTATAATACCGGTAGGCGATAGGCTTGTTTATGCAACTCACGGTCATAATTTTAATTTGAATAACCTTCCGCCGCTTTGCAGAGGAGATATTTTGCTCCACGGACACACTCATATTCCCGCATGGGAAGAATTCGGAGAAAATAATCTTTATTTAAATCCGGGTTCGGTTTCAATTCCGAAAGAAAACAGTGCTCACGGATATATGCTTCTTGAAAATGAAGAGTTTGTTTGGAAAACGCTTGACGGAGAAGAATACCACAGTTTAAAAATATAAATAATTCAGATGATTACTTAAAATCCGCAGAGTCTTGGCTCTGCGGATTCCTTTTTATACTATTGTGCCTTTATCAATATTAAACTTAAAGGTGTGTTCAATACCGTCCTGTGCGTATACGAATTTCATTATTCGTTTGTTCTCATTTAAAAACTCGGCGCTTTTAACATCGTTTTTGCTCTTTTTAAATGTGTCGAGAAGTACTGACATTTGCTCATCGCTATATTTTCCGACATTATCAGATGTAAATAAAACGCTGCCGAAAACCTTGTTTACAGTTGCTATTATCTTGCGTTGCTCAAACGTGCAATGTATGTTTTCGTCTCTCAAGAGGAAAACGTCCGGGTCGTTGAGAAATGCTCTGCCGTCAAGCTGCCGGCGGAATATGGAATTGCCGAGGGTGTGGTACGTGGAGATGAATTCTCTGTTAGAAAAGAACGGAACTTTCCAACTAAGCCCCATATCCGCACCGATACGGCAATAATCTACTTTGCCGAATGCCGGCATCAATGGAACGCCGCAACCGAGTATCATTTTTTCGCCGACACATTCGCGCAGAAAATCCATAGCCTCACACATAAGTTGGCCGCGGCTTTTGCCGTGATTTGGTATTATTGCGGCAGCATATAAAAAGTCAAGCTTAACTAAGTCAAATCCCCAATCATTCAGAATGACATCGAAAAAGTGTTTGATATAGTTTTTAACCTCCGGAACTTCAATGTCCAGGGCGTAAAAGCCTCCCCAGTTAATTCCGCAAGTTACCGGATGACCGTTTTTCTTGCGAATGAGCCAATCGTGGTGCTGCGTAGCGGTTTTGGAAGTGAACTCTGCGCCGAAAGGAGCCAGCCAAAGGCCTGCAAGCATTCCTTTTGAATGAATCTTGTCGGCAACAGATTTCATACCGTTAGGGAATTTCTTATTGTCTATAGTGAGCCAATCACCGGTTGCCGATTGATATCCGTCGTCTATCTGAAATATATCGATATCGGATTTCACCTTTGATAACGCCTCGAGGTCGTCAGATACTATTTTTTCATTAATTTTGCTGTAATAGTTATACCATGTGGTATATCCGTTTTTGGGGGCCACAGAAGGCTTGGGTATATTAAGCTCGTCAAACCAATTATCGAAAACGGAATCCTCGTCGCCCACATATTCTGCGAAATTTAAAACTTCATATTCACCGTCAACAATTACTCCTTCAAGGTCTTTTTGTACGGTTATCATATTGCTGTTGAAATCGGCGGTAAATATTGTATATCCGGTTCTCTCAGTCAATGAGGCGAAAAGATCGTATTCTTCACCGTTCCTTACATACATATAAGAAAAGCCCTGAAAGACGCCGCGACGACTTACATTGTCATCGAATGTATAAGCTCCCGCCGCTCCGAGGAGGGTGCGCCTGTAAGCAAAGCTTATAGGTCCGAATGTATGTGACTGTCTCTCATCTTTAAACATTTCACGACATTCAGTCCAAGACTGATACCCATTGACAAAAACTCTGCTGTCAGCTTTGAAGTTGTATGGAATGCTTGCTGTCAGATTTAAAATTTCCAATGGGACAAAAGCTGCCATTTTAAGTGAAATATGGCTTTTGGTTGCTTTATAAGTAATTTTGAAATGTTCGGTTTCAAAAAGATTGGTGGAAAAAACAGCTTTTCCTACCTTGTATTCCAAATTGAGCTTGAATTTTTCCATGGGTTCCTCCTTTGTGTTCCGTGAGAATTTTAATAGTCTCGCTCGGTTAATGCTAAACCTTTTTTATTATAGCATAACAAAAAATAATATTCATCATTTTTTTAATTTGTTTGACGAGGAAAAGTCCTTGTGTTAAAATCAATAAAAAGCTATCGGAGATGAGCAACATTGGATATTCACGAAAAATACGAGTATTGGCTGACGTTTGATGACAATACCAAAATTGAACTGGAATCAATAACAGATAAAAAAGAGATTGAGGATAGATTCTATAAGGATTTGGAATTTGGTACCGGTGGCTTGAGAGGCATTATGGGAGCAGGTGCCAACAGAATGAACAAGTATACTGTCGGCAAAGCTACAAAAGGTCTTTGTGAGTATTTAAAAAACGAGTTTGCAGGAGAAAAAAGCGTTGTTATTGCTTATGATTCACGCAATAATTCGAAGGCTTTTGCGGAATGCGCCGCAGAGGTTCTGTGCTATAACGGGATTAAGACCTTTCTTTTTGAGGAGATTATGCCCACTCCCGTACTTTCTTTTTCAGTAAGATACTTAAATTGTAATGCCGGAATAGTTATTACCGCAAGTCATAATCCGAAAGAATACAACGGTTATAAAGTGTATGATAAATACGGTTGTCAGCTTGTTCCGCAATATGCCGATAAGGTTATATCGTATATCAACAATGTTAAAGATATAAAGTCCGTAAAGCATATGAATTTAAATATGGCACTGTCAAACGGTTATTTGACCTATATAGGAGATGAAGTGCTTAACAGCTATATTTCGGAAGTTGAAAAAATGGCTGTTTACAAAGAAGCGTCCGACTTAAAGATAGTTTATACCCCTTTGCACGGAACAGGCAATATTCCCGTCAGGAAAGTATTGTCCGATATGTCGTTTGACGTCTCTGTTGTCAAGGAGCAGGCTGTTGCCGACGGTAATTTCACAACAGTCAGATCACCGAACCCGGAAGAGAAGGATGCGCTTAATATGGCACTTGAACAGGCCAAAAGAGCAAATGCCGATTTGGTTATAGGAACCGATCCGGATTGTGATCGAGTTGGTGTAGGTGTTTTACATAACGGGGAATATACTTTGCTTACCGGCAATCAAACCGGAGCATTGCTTGTGGATTTTTATCTCAAATTTAAGAAACAAAGCTTAAATCCGAAGTCAACACTTGTTAAAACGATTGTTACAAATGATTTGGGTGCGGAAATTGCACGAAAAAACGGCTTGAATGTTGTTGAGACTTTGACCGGATTTAAATATATCGGTGATCAGATTACCAAGTATGAAAAAACAGGCGAGAACGAGTTCTTGATAGGGTATGAAGAGAGCTATGGCTACCTCGTCGGAACATATGCGCGAGACAAAGATGCGGTTGTCGCTTCAATGCTAATATGCGAGATGGCGGCATATTATAAGAAAAATAAAATGACGTTGGTAGACGCTTTAAATGTTCTTTATTCGGAATACGGGTTTTATCTTGATGCGCTTGATTCTTTTGTTCTAAAAGGGAAAGACGGTGCCTCGCGTATAAAGAATATTATGTCTTATTTCAGGGCTAATAAAGCAACCGTTTTTCCAAACATTACAGATGTTAAGGACTATAGTACGGGCATCGGCGATTTACCGAAATCAAATGTTTTAAAGTTTTTCCTTAAAGGCGGTTCTTGGATTGCCGTCAGACCATCGGGAACTGAGCCGAAATTAAAAATGTATTATTCCGTAAGGGGTATTGACTCTTCAACGTGCGAGCGTTCGCTTCAGAATATCCGAACAATTATAAACGGAATAATGGGTATGGATATTGAAACATATATAAAAAAAATAATAAGACCTAAAATTCAGGGCGACGGCGGTGAGGTTGAATTTGAGTCATTGTCTGATGACGGGACTTTAACTTTGATTTTCAGAGGAGAATGTTCTAAATGCCTTATCTTGAACAGATGCGTTGACTGGATAGCGGAGGAAGTGCTGAAAAATACAGGTAAGCTTGTAAAAATAAAGGCAGTTCGTAAAAAACCGTATTTTTGGGATAACTGAGAGGAGTAATTATGGCACATATTAAAGTCGTAAGGCGCAGTATGCGTCCCGAAGAATGGAATGATCTCAGATTCGGTTGGCTCAAAAGATATATTATAAATGACAAAATACCGATAGATAATATAGTTATTAAAGATGCCCGTCAGGTTACGGAAAACAACTATGAGTTTTATTCCGACGAATTCAGACCGCTGAAAAAAGGAGACTTGTATTTTACTCCGGACGGCACAGCATTTATAAAAGCAGAAACGGAAGTGCCCGACAGTTTAAAAAACAAAGAACTTTGGCTTTACCTCAAAACGGCTGCCGAAATTATCGTCAAGGCTAATGGTAAGTTCGTTGGAGGTATAGACCCAAACCGAGACAGAGTGCTTCTTACCCCGTATATTGGTACTCCGGATAAAATTAAATTTGAAATGCAGGGATACAACCGATCCAAACCCGATGATGAAAGAAATCCGGAGTCGTTAGCGGTTCGCGGTTGCAGGCAGATTTTTAACGGCGCGTACCTCGTAACGATTGACCGTGATGTACAAAGCCTTGTATACGATATTGAAACACTTTTGGACATAGCAAAATCGGAATTGTTCAACGAGGACTATCGAAAATTTGTAAATACCGAGTTGAACAATGCGCTTAATCTGATTGATTTTGACACGGACAGCAGACCTACAGGGATAAAAGAAGCAAAAAAATATGTCAATGATGTCATTTTTGCAAATAGAGACTATAAGGGTAGCGGCGATGTTGCACTTGTAGCACATTCACATCTTGATATAGCGTATTATTGGCGCAGAATTCATGCTGTTCAAAAGAATTTGCGCACTGTTTTGATACAGCTTCGCCTTATGGACAGATACCCCGAATTTAAATATACGCATACTCAGTCATATACTTATGAATCCTTAAAGCAGTATTATCCCGAAGTCTTCGAAGAACTCAAAAAAAGAGTTAAAGAAGGAAGATTTGAACCTGTAGGAGCTATGTATATCGAGCCTGATTGTAATATTCCGTCAGCCGAGAGCTTAATAAGGCAGTGCTTTTACGGGCAACTGTTTTTCAGGGAGAATTTCGGAAAAACCATAAACAATTGCTGGCTGCCTGATGTTTTCGGTAACAGTTGGATACTTCCTCAAATACTGAAAAAATGCGGAGTGGACTATTTTGTCTCTAATAAAATGTCCACTTGGAACGATACTAACCGTTTTCCTCACAATAATTTTATATGGAAAGGAATAGACGGCAGCGAAGTATATGCATGCGTTCCGCCCACACATTTTATTACTTGGAATATGCCGAGCCAAATACAGGAAAATTGGGAGGCGTATCAGGATAAAAATTCAGGCGGACAAACAATGTCTATGTTTGGCTACGGCGACGGCGGAAGCGGTGTTACCGAAGAAATGCTTGAGGTTATGAGGCGTTTTGATAAAATTTCCGTTATGCCTAAAACAAAGCATATGGGTGGAGCCGAATTTTTGGAAAAAAATCTTAAAGGCAATACTTCACTCGCTAAGTGGGACGGTGAACTGTACCTTGAAATGCACAGGGGGACATTCACAACAAAGGCGAACTTAAAAAAATTAAACAGAAGGCTTGAGTATAAAATACGCGAGGCGGAAATCATTTCTACGTTGCGTGCAATGTCGGGCTTTGATTATCCCGGAGAAAAACTCAAGGAATGCTATAAAAAGCTTCTTATCAATCAATTTCACGATATTTTACCCGGCAGCCATATAAACCCTGTTTATAATGACGCCTTGGCAGATTATGTATACGTTGATAAAACTCTGAGCGGAATTATCGGCTACGGCGAAGCTTATTTTAATTCGCTTAACTTTAAGCGTAAAGAATTGACTTTCTTTGAAGATGAGGACGGAAGCGAGACGAGATTCGGAAAAAAGGGCTTTTGGACCGTACCCAATATAGCTCCTCTTGACTGTACAGTTATTGAAAAGCCTGACGAAGAATTCAGCGACGAATGGTGTATTGTTAACGGTAATTCGGCAGAAACACCGTTTTATAAAATCAAATTTGCTTCTGACGGTTCTATCTCCGGGCTGTATGATAAGAAACTTGACAGGGAATGGGTAAACGGAGCATTTAATCGACTTGAAATATATGAGGATAATCCGGGTGTATATGATGCATGGGATATTTTACCGAATTATACCGATAAAATAATTCCGCTAAAGGTAGTTTCACCGCTGAAGCTTACGGAAAAAAGCAGAGAGGTTTGTTCCTTTAGAGTAACACTCGGCACCGAAAACAGCAAATGGGAGAGAATAATCAGGATATTCAGACGTTCTCCAAAAATCGAAGTCGAAAACAATGTTGATTGGCACGAAAAACATAAGCTCGCTAAGGTACTGTTTTCTCCGAATGTTTTAAGCCGTGAGGTTCTTTGTGATACCGGTGCGGGATTTATTGCGCGTGAAACTCACAAAAACACATCTTGGCAAAGTGCCCGCTTTGAATGTTGCCATCACAAATGGTTTGATATTTCGGAAACTGACGGCGGTATAGCTGTGATAAATGACTCAAAATACGGAATAGGTATATCGGAAAACACTTTATCGCTTAGCTTGCTTCGCGCTACCGAGCGACCTGACCCTGAAAGCGACATAGGCAAGCACAGCTTCGCTTACCTTATTTATCCGCATTCCGGTTCGGCGGTTGACGCTCATATAAATGACATCGCATTTGAATTTAATATCCCGCTGACAAGGGCTGATGTTTCATGCCAAAATACATTTGACGGAATGTTCTTGCAGGCGATGAAACTTTCCGAAGACGGCGAAATGGTTGTTGTTCGTTTATCCGAACAGAACGGCAGACGCGGCAAAATGAAATTCCCACAGCAGGTTTATGTCCTTAATATGCTCGAAGATAAACTGTATTTGACAGATGAAATTGATTATAAGCCGTTTGAAATTATCACCATAGGCATATTAAGATGATAATTATTTAGAAGCAACATTGTATATGAGAAAACAGCCGCCTTATGGCGGCTGTTTTGATGTAAAAGCTTTAATTTGATATTGATATTTTATATGCAATTTCTTCAAGCTGTTCAATGCTCTCAAGGAGTCCTACGCTTTGGCGGTATTCGGCGGCATTTTTTATGCCTTTTATGTACCATGCGGCGTGTTTACGGGCTTCCTTTATGCCGATTTTTTCGCCCTTGTATTCGCATATTTTTTTTACATGGTTTACCATAACGCGCATGCGTTCTGAAACGGGCGGCTCCGGTAAAATTCTGCCATCTGACATATAAGCGTTTATTTGTGCGAAAACCCACGGTCTGCCGAGAGCACCTCTGCCGACCATCAGCAAGTCGCAGTTCGTTTTTTCAAACATAAGCGCAGCACTTTGACCGTCTGTAATGTCACCATTGCCTATTACAGGTATTGAAACGGCATTCTTTACTTCGCGAATTGCTTCCGTATCAACGGGGGGAGCATACATTTGTGCGCGCGTTCTTCCGTGTACTGTTATTGCGACCGCACCGTTTTTCTCAATCGTTGTTGCCGTTTTAACAGCATTTTTCGTTTCGTTATCCCAACCGATTCTGATTTTAGCGGTTATTGGTTTATCTGTAACAGAGTAGGCACTTTTCAGTATTTCTCCGATTACATCAGGCGTTTTCAAAAGAGCCGAGCCTGAGCCGTTACCGGCTATTTTAGGCGCGGGACATCCGAAGTTAAAATCAATAAAATCCGGATTTTCGGTTTCAACCGATTTTACCGCTTTTTCTATAACTTCCGGTGAATTTCCGAACAATTGTATACCTGTCGGGCGTTCACCGCTTGTTATATGCATAAGCTCGTATGATTTTTTGTCGACCATGGAAAGTGCTTTGGCACTTATCATTTCGCTCTCTGTAAAAGCGGCACCGTAACCTCTGCAAATTTCTCTGAATGCTCTGTCGGCAACGCCTGCCATAGGAGCCAATGCCGCAAATCCATCTATGTGTAAATTTCCGATATTCATAATAACAGCTTTCAATAGTTTTTTATAAAGTATATCACATACTAAAAATATTAACAACTTAAAAATATAGTGCATTCGTATGTGTTTTATGATACAATATATTGAAAATTTATTAGGAGAATGACAAATGAAACTGCTGGTTTTGGACGGGAACAGTATTATTAACCGTGCTTTTTACGGTATAAAGCTTCTGACAACCAAGGATGGTAGATATACCAATGCCATTTATGGATTTATGAATATATTTTATAAGCTGTGCGACGAGCTTCATCCCGACAGCGTTGCATTCGCTTTCGATTTAAAGGCACCCACATTCAGGCACAAAATGTATGATGAGTATAAGGCGGGACGTAAGCCCATGCCTCCCGAACTTGCGGAACAGATGCCAGTCCTTAAAGACCTGCTCAGGGCGCTCGGATACAAGATAGTAACAAAAGAGGGGTATGAGGCAGACGATATTCTCGGTACTCTTGCTTTTTCCTGTAAGGACGGCGATGAATGTTATATTGCCACCGGAGACCGTGACAGCTTACAGCTTGTCGGAGATAATGTAAAGGTATTGCTTGCGTCAACGAAAATGGGCAGACCTGAAACCAATATTTATGATGTTAAAAGAATTAAAGATGATTACGGTGTTACTCCTCATCAATTGATAGACATTAAGGCTCTTATGGGTGACAGCTCCGATAATATTCCGGGAGTATCGGGCGTTGGGCAAAAAACAGCTCAGAGTCTCATTTCCGAGCTTGGCTCAATACAAAATATTTATGATAACATTGATACTATTGACATAAGGGAAACTTTACGCAATAAGTTGAAAAACGATAAAGACTCGGCTTTTATGAGCTACAAGCTCGGCGAGATTTGCAAAAGTGTTCCGATTGAGACCGATTACTCTTTTTATGTTCCGGACGAAGGTGACAAGGGCGAGGCTTTGTCTATTTTGCGTTCTCTTGAAATGTATAAGCTGATAGACAAAATCGGCTTAAATACCGTCACGTATGACGCTAAGCCGGAAAATACGACTGTAAAGGAATATAAAAGGGTAAACAGCTTAAATGACTTTTTGTTAAAAGCGAATAAGCTTTACTTTGTATACTCTGTTAAAGACGGTAGATTTGAAAGTCTTGCCGCTTGTAACGGCGATGACATATGTGAAGTAAATACCGAGAATGACAGCGAAGTCGAAGCTTTTATAAACATTCTCGAGGATGAAAATACAGAGAAATATACATTTAATATAAAGCCGCTGTATGCGTATGCATTTTCTCACGGATTTGAGATTAAAAATGTAAAAATGGATTTAATGCTCGCGGCGTATTTGCTTAATCCGTCGGCTAAGGATTATGACATTGAAAAATTGGCGGCAGAGTACAATGTGTACTATGAAGCTGATGGCGGCTTTTCGGCACTTTCCGAAACCGTATATCCTCTTACGGTGAAGCTTTCGGCTTTGTTGGAGGAACGTGACCAAACGGAACTTTTACGCAATATTGAATTGCCGTTGGCAGAGGTTCTTGCCTCCATGGAAAAAATCGGTATAAAAGTAGATAAAAGCGGCATTGAAGCTTTCGGAGATATGCTCGGTGAGAGAATAAAAGGGCTTCAAAGCCGCATATATGAACTTGCAGGTGAAGAATTTAATATAAATTCTCCGAAACAGCTCGGAGAAATCCTTTTCGTTAAGCTTGCCATACCGACTAAAAAGAAAACAAAAAGCGGATTTTCCACAAATGCCGAAGTTTTGGAAAAGCTTGCCGATGAATATGAAATAGTTAAGTTTATTTTAGAGTATAGAACCTACACAAAGCTGAAGTCTACTTATTGTGACGGTTTGCTCAAAGAAATAGCCGCCGACGGACGAATCCACTCGACATTTAATCAGACCGAGACAAGAACCGGTCGTATTTCGTCTACCGAACCGAACCTTCAGAATATTCCCGTCAGGACAGAACTGGGCAGAGAAATGCGAAAGTTCTTCATTGCTGATGACGGCAAAGTGCTTGTCGATGCGGATTATTCGCAGATAGAGTTAAGGGTTCTCTCTGATATAGCCGATGACAAAGCTATGATTGACGCTTTTAATAACGGTGATGATATTCACGCTATTACAGCGTCGCAGGTATTTAAAATGCCTTTGCAAATGGTGACGCCGCTTATGAGAAGTCGTGCCAAAGCGGTCAATTTCGGGATAGTATATGGCATAGGTGCGTTCTCTTTGGCAAAGGATATCGGCGTCAGCAGAGCCGAAGCAGACAGATATATTAAGGATTATCTACACCATTACTCCGGCGTTGACAGATATATGAACGAAGTGGTTGAAGAAGCAAAGAAAAACGGTTATGTCAAAACTTTGTTTGGAAGACGCAGATATCTTCCGGAACTCTCTTCCTCAAACGGTATGTTGAGAGCGTTTGGAGAGAGGGTGGCAAGGAATATGCCGATACAGGGAACTGCTGCCGATATTATTAAAATTGCCATGATAAGGGTATATACAAGGCTTAAAGAAGAAAATCTCAATGCTCGTCTGATATTGCAGATTCACGATGAGCTTATAGTAGAGGCACCTGAGAATGAAAAAACAAAAGCCGAGCTGATTGTTAAGGAAGAAATGGAAAACGCATGTAAAATGAAAGTTTTGCTTAAAAGCGACGCACATTCGGGAGAGAGTTGGTATGATGCTAAAGCATGATGGTGTTTTGTCATTTCATTCTATGACGGATAAAGATGTGATGTCGGTGTATGAGCTTGAAAGAGAGTGCTTTAGCGTGCCGTGGAGTATAAAATCAATTTCCGAAGAACTCCAAAATGCAAATGCGCGATTTCTTTTGGCTGAAATAAACGGAGAAACGGCGGGATATATCGGTTCATATTTTGTTTCCGGCGAAGTGTATATAACAAATGTTGCCGTAAAAAACAAATACAGGAGAAAGGGTGTAGCTGTGGGTTTGCTCTCGGAGCTTATCGATTTGGCAAAAGAGGCCGAATCCGAATTTGTTTCTCTTGAAGTCAGGTGTTCAAATACACCGGCAATATCGCTCTACGGTAAGCTGGGTTTTGAGAAAATAGGTATCAGGAAAAACTTTTACGAAAATCCGCGTGAAGATGCGTTGATAATGACAAAATATTTATAAGAAACAACTGAACGTCAGTCTTTTTAATGGAATGTGGTGGTTTAATGTTAATTCTCGGAATAGAAAGCTCCTGCGACGAAACTGCGGCTGCCGTTGTAGAAAACGGCAGAAAAATAGTTTCATCTGTAGTGGCGACACAGATTGAAAAACATAAAATATTCGGCGGCGTAGTACCTGAAATAGCTTCAAGAATGCACACGGAAGCAATATGTGCGGTTACAAAACAAGCGTTATCCGACGCAAATTGCAAAATGTCCGATATTGATGCCATAGCTGTAACCTATGCACCGGGGCTGATAGGCGCATTACTTGTCGGTGTAAATTACGCAAAGGGCTTGTCTCTTTCATCCGGAGTACCGTTGGTTCCCGTGCATCATCTTCGTTCTCATATTGCCGCTAACTATTTATCTTATGAAAATTTAAAGCCTCCGTTTTTGTGCCTTGTAGTCTCCGGCGGGAATACACTGATAACAGAAGTTAAGGATTATACGGACTTTAAAATTCTCGGTAGAACACGAGACGATGCGGCGGGAGAGGCGCTCGATAAGGCTGCGCGCACATTGGGACTTGATTATCCGGGCGGTGTGAATCTTGATAAAATTGCAAAGAACGGGAATTCCGACTCATATAAATTTCCAAGACCGCACGTTGACGGTTCTCCGCTTGATTTCAGCTTTTCGGGGCTTAAGACTTCGGTAATTAACCTGATACATAATGCAGAACAAAAAGGAGAGACTGTCAGTGTGCCCGATGTCGGAGCATCGTTTTTAAAGGCCGTTGTGGATTCTTTGGAAGACAACGTCAGAAAAGCCCTTGACTCTACCGGATACGACAAGCTTGTTTTAGCAGGCGGTGTTTCCGCTAATTCTGTTTTGAGAGAACGTATGCTATCTCTTGCAAAAGAGAAAAACGTCGAAATTTATTTTCCCGAGCTTTCACTGTGTGGAGACAATGCGGCAATGGTCGGGGCACAAGGGTATTTTGAGTATGTTTCCGGCACTCGCGGCGATATGACACTAAACGCCAGAGCAACGCTTGATATCGACAGTGTTCAATAACTTTTGCCATATCATTATGTAATATTTGTCATATCATTTCTATTTGTTTATTGTTCATCAAAAATACGATAAATATTGACAACTATTTAACACTTTTTTGCTTGCCAAAATGAAAGTTTTAGACTATAATAATTCATAATGGCGGAGGTTGGGAAAACCCTGAAAATTCGTCTGAATCAGTTAAATATTTCGGCTGTGCCGAATTAGTTAAAAGGAGATAATACTATGGCAGCACTTACAACTAACAAAAGCATTTTGTCATGGATTGACGAAAAAGCAGCTCTTGTTAAGCCCGACGAAATCGTTTGGATTGACGGTAGCGAAGAGCAACTTGAAAAGCTTCGCGAGGAAGCTTGCAAGTCAGGTGAGATGCGTAAATTAAATGAGGATTTACTTCCGGGATGTCTGTATCACAGAACAGCTCCCAACGATGTTGCTCGTGTTGAAGACAGAACTCTTATTTGCTCAAAGAAAGAGGAAGATGCCGGTCCCACAAACCATTGGATGGAGCCCGGCAAAGCTTATGAAATGCTCTATGCTATCGCAAAAGACAGCTATAAGGGCAGAACAATGTATGTAATCCCTTATTCGATGGGTCCCGTAGGTTCACCGCTTGCTAAGGCAGGCATTGAGCTTACCGATTCAATTTATGTTGTTCTTAATATGTCAATTATGACCAGAGTCGGCAAGAAGGTTCTTGACGTTCTCGGTGACAGCAATGACTGGGTTCGCGGACTTCATTGCAAATGCAATGTAGATCCCGAAAAGAGATGGATTTGCCAGTTCCCCGAGGACAATACAATTATTTCAGTTAACTCGGCTTACGGCGGAAACGTCCTTCTCGGTAAAAAGTGCTTTGCACTTCGTATAGCTTCTTACCAGGGCAAGAACGAAGGCTGGCAGGCAGAGCATATGCTTATCCTCGGTATTGAAAATCCGAAGGGCGAAGTTAAATATATCTGTGCGGCTTTCCCGTCGGCTTGCGGCAAGACCAATCTTGCAATGCTTATTCCTCCGGAGGGATATCGTAAAAAAGGCTACAAGGTTTGGACTGTCGGCGACGACATTTCTTGGATTAAGAAGGGTGCGGACGGACGTCTTTATGCAATTAACCCTGAGAACGGTTTCTTTGGTGTTGCACCCGGAACTAATGATAAATCAAACCCGAACGCACTTGCTTCAACAAAGAAAGGCGCAATTTTTACGAACGTAGCATTAAATCTTGACGATAACACCGTTTGGTGGGAAGGTCTTGACAAGAATCCGCCCGTTAATGCAGAAGAATGGACAGGTAAAAAGGTTAACGGCGTAGAGTGGAAGGCCGAGGGCAAAAACCTTGCTCATCCGAACAGCCGTTTTACCGCTCCCGCAAGAAATTGCCCGTGCCTCAGCAAAGAGTTTGACAATCCGAACGGTGTTCCGATTTCCGCATTTGTATTCGGCGGCAGACGTGCTAAGCTCGCTCCGCTGGTATACCAGTCAAGAGACTGGAACCACGGCGTATTTGTAGGTGCCACCATGGCTTCGGAGACAACGGCTGCAGCTGCTGGTGCTGTCGGTGTAATTCGTCGTGATCCTATGGCTATGCTTCCGTTCTGCGGTTACAATATGGCTGATTATTGGCAGCATTGGATTGATATCGGTGCTACTCTTGACCCTGATAAAGCTCCGAAGATATTTAATGTTAACTGGTTTAGAAAAGATGACGAAGGCAACTTTATGTGGCCCGGATTCGGTGATAACCTTCGTGTCCTTGAATGGATCATTAAACGCTGTGAAGGTAAAGTTGATGCTCAGGAAACAGCTATCGGCTATATTCCTTATGCAAAGGATATTAACATTGAAGGCCTTGAAGGTGAAGTTTCACTCGAATCGCTTGAAAAGATTCTTGATGTTGATAAGAATCTTTGGGAAGAGGAAGCAAACGGTATTGAAGAGTTCTTCAAGAAGTTTGGCGACAAGCTTCCCAAGGAGCTTAAAGAGAGTCTCGAAACTCTTAAGGCAAACCTTAAATAAGTCAAAATTTTTCAATCACCGCACAGTTATTGCTGTGCGGTGATTTTTTATGTTCATATAGATAAAGTGTGTTCTGCTGTGAGTTTTGACTTTTATTTTGCGCGATTATGTGTTATACTTTTGACATAAAAAAGAAAGTTGGTGCGTTATGGCTTCTCCGATAGGCAAAGCGAAAAGCTTAAAATTTAAGAAAGACGGCACTTTCCGCATTATGCAGATAGCCGACACTCAAGATACAAACATCACGTCAAAAAACACTGTGGAATTTATCGGTAAAGCGCTTGACAGCGAAAACCCCGACCTTGTAGTGTTTACGGGTGACCAGATAAAAGGCTACGGCCTCAGTTTTGCCACGGGTGATCGCGACAAAAAGGTCGCCGAAGCAATACGTAATATCGTAACACCGGTTGCCGAAAGAAACATTCCGTTTACATTTGTATTCGGTAATCATGATGATCAGGCTTTCGGTATTTCCAAGGAAAAGCAGATGATAGTATACAAGAGCTTTCCTACCTGTCTTGCAGAACCCGGCGATCCTTCTATCAGCGGATACGGTAACCATTACATAAATATTCTAAGCTCGGACGGCAAAAAAATATTATTTAATATATATCTTATAGACTCTCTTTCTGCGAGTCTTGACGGCCATTGCAGTTCGGTTTCCGAGGAGCAGATCGCTTGGTACAAGAGTGCCAGAGATTATTTAAAAGACGAAACAGGGGATTATGTACCGTCTTTATTGTTCCAGCATATACCGGTACCCGAAATGTGGAACGTGCTGAAAGAAGTTCCGAAATCACATAAGCCGCACGCTGTCGGATATAGGTCTCATTACGGAAAATACTATTGGATGGATGAGAAATATCTTATCCCGGGTAACTGCGATTTCTTGCTTGAAACTCCGGCTACACCCGAGAAAAACAGCGGCGAATTTAATGCGGCGGCGGAAAAGGGCGATGTACTTGCCATGTTTTTCGGTCATGACCATAATAACAGCTTTATTGCACGTTATAAAAATGTTATTCTCGGTTATACACAGGGTTGCGGATTTAATGTTTACGGTCCCGATTTAAACAGAGGCGTGCGTGTAATTGACTTAGACGAAAACAATGTGCGAGAGTTCAAAACACATACGGTAATGTATAAGGACTTTTACACATCAAAGGACTTACATGATAAGCTGAAATATGCTTATTACAAATTTGCTCCGCCGAGCTTTGAATCCGTATTACCGCTTATAAAAAAAGGCGCAATTGCAGGAGGCGTTGCGGCAGTAGCGCTGGGTGCGGCACTCTATATTAAAAATAAAAAATAATATGATGCGTTAAAGAGATTACAATAAAAATAACCCTCGGAGTTGACCGAGGGTTATTTGCTGCCGTTTTATATTACATATTTACTTTTTGCGGCATACCGTTTTCTTCGCGTGATTTATCTGCGAGATAAACGCACAGATGACCTGCCACCGAATCAAATATTGAGGTGCAGGCGAGAGAGGGTTTACCTCCTCTTAAAAACTCGACGAAATCGGCCGCAAGCTTTTCGTCGCCGCCGCCGTGACCTCCGTAAGCGCCTACCATATCACCGTTTACATTTAGATCAACAACTTCGACCGTTTTTTCATCCGTTTTAGTAGGATGAATTTTAGCCACGGTGAATTTAGATTCTTCAAAATCACCGTAGATTTCGCCTTTTGTGCCTATAATATGTATTCTTCTCATCGGTCCTGCCGAACCGCCGACCATATTATGCGTACCGGTTGCTCCGTTTTTGAAGCTCACGAGCACCGACTGGTGGTCCACAACATTGTTGTCACATTTGTAAATGCATCTGCCATAGTTGCTGTCGCCTTTAAGCAGATTTATCCTGTCTTCATCTGTGGGGTTTTCAATTCCCTCAAGCTTATCCCAAATATAAAATGCCCAACGCTTAGGCTGATCAAGGTAGAGTCTTTTTGCTGAATATCGGCATGTGTCAACAAGCGGGCAGTCTACAAGACATTTTGTGCCGGCTTCTTTCGGTGCATTTTCCGGCTTAAATTGGAATTTGCTGCCGAAACTTGATATCATACTCGGCTGTGTATCGGACATCATCCACATCATCAGGTCTATATCGTGGCAGCATTTTGCAAGTAACATAGATGTGTGGCAAACATCGGAGTTAGCCCATTTTCCTCTTACATACGATGTTGACAAGTGGTGATAGCTCACGTGCTCGCAGGTTTGTATGTTTATAATGTCGCCGATTTCTCCAGAAGCTACTCTTTCTTTAATTGACAGATAAAACGGTGTATATCTCAGTACGTGGCATATCATAACTTTGTTGCCGTTTTCTTTTACACATGACACAAGCTCGCGCATCTCTTTTTCATTTGTTGCAAAGGGCTTTTCGAGAAGCATATCATATCCCTTTTTCAGCAGGGGAATAGATGTTTCAACATGCTGTTCATCCATTGTACCGTTGATTACGGCGTCTGCAAATTTAGGAACTCTGGAGAGCTCAAGTGCCGAGTCAAAGCAGTTCTCTTTCGGGAAACCGAACATTTCCATTGCCTTTTTTTGCCGAATTTTGTCCGGGTCGGCAACGCCGACAATTTTTAATTTATCCGGATCGGTAAGGGCAAGCTTTGAATATACAAAAGCCCTGTGACCGGCTCCCACAATAACGGCTGTGATAGGCTGATTACGCACGAAACAGACCTCCTTAAATATTTTAAATGGATTATACATCAATCTTTTTGCAAAATAAAGTCATAATGTGAAAAATAAAATTGTTTCTGTGAGAAAAGTATGTTATTATATAAAAAACACAAAGGAGTTGACGACGTGAAGCATTTGCGAAAAACAGTTTCAATATTGGCTTTGTCAGCCGCACTTTTATGTGTACTTTGTTCGGTAGCTTTCGCGGCTTCAAACAATGATTCCGCATTTGCGGTAAGCGAGAGTGGAGCCGCCGGCGATATAATAAATGTTGATGTGTATTTAAGCGGTAAAGATATCGGTTCTGTTTATATTGACCTTGAATATGACAATACTGCTCTGGAATTTGTTTCGGCGAGAACATTTGTTGCGGGTCTCAGGTTTAATTATAATTCATCAACTGTGCTTTCAGGCGGCAACATCGTTAGGTTTACCGGCTCTGTTGACAGTTATGACGCCCTTAATGTAAACGGTGCGGTTATGAGAGTTGAGCTTAAAATATTAAAATCCGATGTGCGCCCGCAAATTAAAATATCCGGTAAGTCATACGGTACCGACGGTGCATCAAGAGGCAGTCTGTCATACAGCGGGTTTATTAATGTTTATAACTATGATAGCGAAACGCTGTTTTGCAAAGATACAGAAACTGCCGGAAACCTATATTCCGCATACAAAAATATCTCCAACTCGGTAAAGATTGTGGATTATAACGGAGTTACGGTAAGGAATGACGGTCCTACAGTCAGGACGGGCGATAAGGTAATAATAAACGATAAAATCACAAAAAATATTAACACGTCAGAATCTTAACACAAAAAAGCACCGCAGATTTTTGAAATCATGTGGTGCTTTTTGTTGAATTTGTATTTATTATTTTACTGCAAGGTCTATAAGCTGAAGTACGGCATTTACATCACCGTCAACCGAAACTCTGCCGGTTGTATAAGCGATAGCTGGTTTAAGCTTACCGTCGAGTATCTTTAAGAGATTGGTAGGTGCTACGGTTACGATAGCTTTGTTGTCATGATAATCGTAAGGCTCAACATTAACCTTGCCGTCTTTTGCTTCTATGTAGAAAATACCTTCCACATTTTTGCCTGTAAGATTTATCTGAATAGCAACGGTTCCGCTAAGAGAAGAAGCATCTGCATCTGCATATTTCGCTTTAACTTTTGATACGATTTGTTCGTAAGTCATAAATATTAACTCCTTTTTAATTTGTTAATATAATTTTATCACTTTGATAAATGGTATGCAAGTTTATTTAATCGTCAAACAGACGTTTTTTATATATATTATTACTAAGATTTTATTCAAAAAATATACAAAATGCTTAATATGTCGATTATTGACGACAGAAAAGCCGAGTAAACAGACACTTCTATTAATTTATCTTTTGCAATTAAAAAATGATGACAAACGGCTGAAAATAATGTATAATACTTTAATATGAAAATGTATATAAAGTGGAGGAAAATGCCATGGCGATTGTTTGTACCGAAGCATATTTTAATTCTTCGAACGGAATTAACAAAATAAGAACGCTTATTTGGAAAGATGATGAACTCACTCCGCGCGGCGTATTCCAGATAGCGCACGGAATGGCTGAGCACATAGGACGCTACGATGAGTTTGCTAAGTATATTGCTTCTAACGGATTTGTTGTATGCGGAAATGACCATTTAGGCCACGGTAAATCGGTAAACGATGTTTCCGAACTCGGATTTATTGCCGAAAAGAACGGTGATAAGCGGCTTGTAGACGATATGCATATACTTACTAAGATTATGAAAAAGAGATATCCGGATTTACCGTATTTCCTTTTTGGTCACAGCATGGGTTCTTTTTGTGCAAGAGTTTATACAGCCCATTTTGGCGATGAACTGAACGGAGCTGTTTTTTGCGGAACGGGGGAGCTTCCGGCAGTTGCCGCCGCTTTACAGGAACCGATTAACAAACTTTGTGAAAAGCTCGGTCCGCACACTAAATATGAAATCATGGGCAGTGCTATGAATGCATTTTTTAATGTGATGGTTCCCGATAAAACTTCGCCGTTATCATGGATCAGTGCAAATGCAGATAATATTGAAGCATATAAGGATGACCCGCTTTGCGGATTTACATTCACACTCGGCGGTTACAGAGACCTTTTCGCGATTGCCAATGATGCATCACGCAAGGAGTGGGCGTCTGAGGTTCCTCTTGATCTTCCGATTTTAATTATTTCCGGCGCGCTTGATCCTGTGGGTCTTAACGGCAAGGGCGTTATGGCTGTTTCGGATAATTTGGTTTTAGCCGGAAAAGAGCCTACGGTGGTTCTGTACCCTGGTGACAGGCATGAAATACTTATGGAAAGCGATAAGGACGTTGTGTACCATGACGTTTTAGCTTGGCTCGATTCACAATATGTTGCCGAATGAGGTTGTTTAATTGTCAGAAAAGTATAATGTTTCAAAAGAAGAAAAAATAAGACAGGCAGAGTTTGCGGATAAAGTTAAGACAGTCTTGGCGGCTGAGTTTTACGAGTGCTCTCCTAAAGCATTTATTCATACATACGGTTGCCAAGGAAATGTTTCCGACAGCGAACGTATAATGGGTATGCTTAAAGAGATGGGCTATGAGTTTACAAATGATGCGTCAAAGGCCGATTTAATCCTTTATAATACCTGTGCCGTGCGCGAACACGCCGAGGACAGAGTTTTCGGAAACGTCGGAGCCGTGAAAAAATACAAAAAGGATAATCCGCATCTTATTATTGCTCTTTGCGGTTGTATGATGCAGCAGGAGCATATCAGAAATAAAATATACAGCAGCTATCCGTTTGTCGATCTTGTATTCGGCACACACGCGGTTACATCGCTCCCTGAATTGCTTTACAGGACGCTTTCGGGAAGTAAACGTGTTTTTTATGCACCGGATAGTCACGGCGAAATTGCGGAGGACATACCGATTTACCGTGACAGAGGTATTAAAGCTTGGTTACCTATAATGTATGGCTGCGATAATTTTTGCACATACTGCATAGTGCCGTATGTTCGCGGCCGAGAGAGAAGCAGAGAACCTCAGGCAGTTCTGAACGAAGCAGAGGATATCATCGCAAATGGATATAAAGATATAACGCTTTTGGGGCAGAATGTTAACTCGTACGGAAAAAACAATGTTTCCGATATGAATTTTGCGGGACTTCTCCGTGAAGTAGCTAACCTTGACGGCGATTTTTGGGTAAGGTTTATGACTTCACACCCAAAGGATTGTACCAAAGAGCTAATAGATGTAATGGCGGAGAACGATAAGATTGCCAAGCATTTGCACTTGCCTTTCCAATCGGGAAACGATCGCGTTTTAAAAGCGATGAACAGGCATTATGACCGTAAAAAATATCTTGAACTGATAAATTATGCAAAAGAAAAGATTCCTGATTTATCGCTTACAAGCGATGTTATTGTCGGATTTCCGGGTGAAACTTACGAGGAGTTCAAAGATACGTTATCGCTTATAAAAGAAGTGAAATTTACATCACTTTTCACATTCATTTATTCTCCGCGAGAGGGTACAAAGGCGGCGTCGATGGAAGACCCTGTAACAAAAGATGAAAAATCAAGATGGTTTAAGGAACTTTGTGACCTACAGGAGTCAATTGCGTCAAAAAGAACCGCTAAGATGAAAGACAATATATATAAAGTTCTTGTCGAATCCGAATCTAAAAATCATCCCGGTATGCTTTCGGGCAGGACCGAAGGAAATATTATTATCGAATTTTCCGGTGACAGCAGTTTGATAGGTTCATTCAGAAATGTCAAAGTTACCGAACCGCTTAATTGGATATTAAAGGGCGAATTGCAACAGTAAATTATCCCGTGAGGGTTATTTAAAAACATCTTTTAAAGGAGTTAAAAATGGAACTTGAGAAAATGGCAAGGCAGCTCGGCGCTGCTATTCAGCAGGACGAGGCTTATCTTAATTTTGAAAAAGCAAGACTTGCGAATGAGGCTGACGAGGAGCTCAACGACCTTATGGGCAAAATAAGACTTATACAGATGTCTTATCAGGTTGAGGCTGCCAAGGATGAGCCCGATGAGGATAAAATGAATGGTTTTAACCAGGAATTTCAGGGTGTTTATTCTCAGATAATGGCTAACAAGAATATGCAGGAATACGAAAAAGCAAGACAGGCTGTTGACGATATGATGAATTATATTACCGGTATTCTCGGCCTTTGCGTAAACGGTGAGGATCCCGAGACCTGCGATCCGAGAGCTCATCAGCATGATTGCGGCGGCGAATGCTCTTCGTGCAGCGGCTGCAATCATTGATAAATTTGATTTTACCGAGGTAAAAAAATGGCTGAATTATCACCTATGATGAAACAATATTTTGAAATAAAAAAGGATTACGGCGATACTATCCTTATGTTTCGTCTCGGCGATTTTTATGAAATGTTTTTTGATGATGCCAAAACGGCGTCCAAAGAACTTGACCTTGTTTTAACGGGTCGTGACTGTGGCCAGGAGGAACGCGCGCCCATGTGCGGCGTTCCTTTTCACAGTGCTGACGGATATATTGCTAAGCTTGTCAGTAAGGGGTACAAGGTTGCTGTATGTGAACAGCTTGAGGACCCTAAAACGGCTAAAGGTATAGTAAAACGCGATGTAATACGTGTTATTACTGCAGGTACCGTTATCGAAAGCAGTATGCTCGATGAAACAAAAAACAACTATCTTTGCTCTTGCTGTCTTTTGTTTGACGGCTTAGGGCTTTGTTTTGTTGATGTTTCAACAGGCGAACTGTATTTAACTGAGTTTTCCGAAAATTATGATGAAAAAGCGGTAGATGAACTCGCGAGGTTTATGCCGAGCGAGATACTTATGAATAAAGAAACCTCAACTCTTAAAAGATTTTGTACCTTTGTCAGCAAAAAGACGGAGGCCACCGCCGAAACATTATCATCATCCGAATTCGACTTTGAAAAATGTAAAAATATCGTTCTTTCCCATTTTGAGAAGAGCAGTCTTGATTCACTTGATCTTGAAAATAAGAAAAGTGCCGTTTGCGCTTTGGGCGCTGCACTTTCATACTTATATAACGCTCAGAGAAATGACCTCAATAACATAAAAAGCATAAATTTCTACTCCGATTCGAGGTTTATGAAAATCGGTCTTTCCACAAGACGCAACCTTGAAATCACCGAAACTATGCGTGACCGTGAGAAAAAGGGGTCTCTTCTGTGGGTATTGGATAAAACCAAAACAGCTATGGGTAAAAGGCTTATTCGTAATTGGACGGAATGTCCGTTGTATGACTGTGCCGCAATAATAAGGCGGCAAAATGCGGTCGATGAGCTTTACGGAAACACGCCGTTACGTGAAGAACTTATGTCTCTTATGGGCGGAATATATGATATGGAAAGGCTTATGACCCGTGTTCTTTATAATACGGCAAATGCGAAGGAGCTTTTGTCGCTGAAGTCTACGCTGTCTCCGTTGCCGAGAATAAAAGAGATGCTCTCCGGCTGTACATCTTCTATGCTGAAATCTGTCTATGATAATATTGACCTTCTCGAAGACGTTTATAATCTTGTCAATGACGCGATAAGTGAGGATGCACCGTTTTCCGTAAGAGAGGGCGGTATGATTAAGGATAATTTCAATGCCGAGCTTGACGAGCTTCGCGATATAGTAAACGGCGGAAAGACTTATCTTGCCGAGCTTGAAAAAAATGAGCAGGAAAAAACCGGCATTAAGAAGCTTAAAATCGGATACAACCGGGTGTTCGGTTATTTTTATGAAGTACCTAATGCTTTCAAAGAGCTTGTTCCCGATGAATACATAAGAAAGCAAACTCTGACAAATTGTGAAAGATACATATCGGAGGAACTAAAAGCACTTGAAACCAAAGTCCTCGGAGCTCAGGAACGAATAGTCAGCCTTGAATATGAAGTATTCAGCTCTGTGCGTAAAAAAATCGGTGAGCAGTATGAGCGCACTCAGCGCACTTCAAAGGCAATAGCGACCCTTGATGCGCTTTGCAGTCTCGCTTTTGTTGCTGTTTCAAATAATTATTCTCGCCCTACAGTCAATGCAGGAGATCGTATAAGCATAGTTAACGGAAGACATCCTGTCATAGAAAAAATGCTCGGCGGTGCGCCATTTGTACCGAATGATACGACTCTTGATTGTACAGATAATCGAACGCTTATAATAACCGGACCGAATATGGCAGGTAAGTCTACCTATATGCGTCAAGTTGCCATAATTGTTCTTATGTCTCAAATGGGAAGCTTTGTTCCTGCCGAGAGTGCCGAAATAGGGCTTGTTGACAGTATTTTCACACGTGTAGGCGCATCCGATGATTTGGCGTCGGGGCAATCGACTTTTATGGTCGAAATGAATGAGGTTGCCGAAATCCTTGAGAATGCCACAAAGAAGAGTTTGATTATACTCGACGAAATCGGCAGAGGTACATCGACATATGATGGAATGAGTATAGCAAAGGCTGTTCTTGAATATGTTACGGACAAGCATAAAATCGGTGCAAAAACTCTGTTTGCAACGCATTATCACGAACTGACAGAGCTCGAAAATACTCTTGATGGCGTTAAAAATTACAATATTGCCGTTAAAAAGCGCGGCGATGACATAACATTTTTACGCAGAATTGTACGCGGCGGTGCCGACGGCAGCTACGGTATAGACGTGGCAAAGCTTGCCGGCGTACCGGAAAGCGTTGTAAGAAGAGCGCGAGCTATTCTTAAATCACTTGAGGCAGAGGGAATTCCGAAAAAAGAATTCCGTGATGATAATAAGTCCGAATCCGGCAGTGATTTTCAGCTTTCGTTCGAGCAAAACAATAACGATGAAATCCTGGACGAACTTAAAGCGTTGGATGTCAATACTCTTACTCCGATTGAAGCTATGTCAAAATTATACGAACTTTCAAATAAAGCAAAGCAATAGGTGTTATTATGCCGAAAATTAACCGATTACCCAAAAGTATATATGAACTGATTGCCGCCGGAGAGGTTGTTGAACGACCGGCTTCGGTTGTCAAAGAGCTTGTTGAAAATTCAATCGACGCAGGCGCAAAAGACATTACGGTCGAAATACAAAACGGCGGAATCAAGTACATACGTATAACCGACAACGGCTGCGGAATTTCTCGCGAGGATGTACCGCTTGCATTTACAAGTCATGCGACAAGTAAAATATCAAGGGAAGAGGACCTTTTTTCAATAGGTACACTTGGTTTTAGAGGTGAGGCGCTTGCCTCAATTTCGGCTGTTTCGCATACCGAAATGCTCACAAGGACAAATGACAGTAATATAGGCACAAGAATGACCGTATCTGGCGGTGAATTTTCAAAATGTGAGGATGCAGGCTGTCCTGTCGGTACAACAATAGTTATAAGAGACCTTTTTTACAACACTCCCGCAAGAATGAAATTTTTAAAAACAGATCGTTCGGAGGGAATGGCTGTTGCGGGAATCGTGGATAAAATCGCACTTTCACATCCCGAAATATCTTTTAGATTTATTAAAGACGGTAAGCAACTTTTATGCACTTCCGGAAACGGTGAGCTCTATTCAGCGATATATTCGGTATTCGGTAAAGAGTTTGCCGAAACATTGATTCCTGCATCATATGACATAAACGGAATAGCCGTTCGCGGTTATATATCCAAACCTTTTAATTCACGCGGCTCAAATTCAATGCAGACTTTTTTTGTAAACGATAGATTTATAAAAAGCAGAACTGCGTGCGCCGCGCTTAACGAGGCGTACAAAAACTCCGTTATGGTAGGGCGATATCCTGCTTGTGTTTTGTTTATTACAACGCCTCCTCAGGCTGTTGATGTTAATGTCCATCCCGCCAAAACCGAGGTTCGCTTTTCAAATGAAAAAGCGATTTTTGACGTAATTTATTATGCGGCGAAAAATGCGTTGAACGGTGATGATTCAAGGCCGCAGGCAAGCTTTAAACGCAATGAATTGCTTGAGCCTGCAAAATCAGAGCCCGTACAGGAAAGACTTATAATTGATGAGACTTCGCCTGTCGCATCGAGTTCCGATATCGGTTATAATTCTTTCGCGGAGAAACACCGGAATGATTATATTCCGAATAAACCGCAACAAATTTTTTACGACAGCGGAAAAACGAATTACAATAAAAGCAATGACGACGACACAATAGATTTGTCGGTAAGAACAGCTGTACCGACTCAGTCTGTTACGCCTCCGATAAGCGAAGACAAAACGGAAATATCCGAAGAGTTCGGAGTTAAAATTGTTGATGACAATGAAAAGGCTGTGGATATTCGTTATATCGGCGAAGCATTTAAGACATATATATTTGCCGAATTTGACGGAAAGCTTATAATAATAGATAAGCACGCGGCTCATGAAAGAATGTTGTTTAACAAGCTGAAAAAAGAAAACGGAAAAAACGGTAGCCAAATGCTTTTGTCTCCTATAAGCGTTACTTTGAGTAAAGAAGAGTATGCTGCAATATTGGAGAATATAGGCACCGTGAGAGAGAGCGGGTTTGAAATTGACGATTTCGGTGAAGGAACTGTGATTGTCAGGGCTTGTCCTTTAAATCTCGAAAAGGAAAATATTGTTTCTTTGATTACTGAAATAGCAGGATATTTGCTCAAAAATCAAAGAGACATTTTGCCCGAAAAACTCGATTGGATTTATCACTCAATTGCGTGCCGAGCCGCTATTAAGGCAGGCAACGATAACAGCGACTATGAGCTAATGCGTTTTGTAAAAAAATTGCTTACCGACAAAGATGTTCGGTATTGCCCTCACGGCAGACCTGTTATTGTTGAAATGACAAAGTATGAATTAGATAAGCAATTCGGGAGAATCCAGTAATGGATAAAATTAAAATATTGGTAATTGTCGGTCCGACCGCTTCTGGAAAAACGACACTTTCGATATCCTGCGCCGAAAAGTTTGGCGGCGAAATTGTATCTGCGGACTCAATGCAAATATATGAGGGCTTGGATATAGCTACTGCTAAGCCGACCGCAGATGAAATGCACGGCATAAAGCATTATATGATAGGCTTTTTGCCTGCCGATAAAACATACAGCGTAGCAGATTATGTCTGTGACGCAGAAAAGTATATTAAAGATATTCATGTGCGTGGGAAATTACCTATAATCGTCGGAGGTACCGGACTCTATATTGACAGTCTTGTAAATAATATAAAATTTACACAGTCGCCTACCGACAATGAATTACGTGTAAAATTACAAATGGAATGTGAAGAAAAGGGGAGCGAAGCTATGCTGTCAAAGCTTCGTGCGATTGACCCGGATTATGCCGCTTCGCTACACCCCAACAATGTCAAAAGAATAATCAGGGCTTTGGAGATTTATTATTCTACGGGAGAAAATATGAGCTCTGCATTGAAAAAATCAATATCGGAGCCGTCTCAATATGAACCGGTTTTTATCGGGATAAATTACAGAGACAGGGCAAAGTTGTATGAACGCATTGATAAACGTGTTGATTTAATGCTTGACAATGGTCTTTTAAAAGAAGCAGAGACGTATTTGGGTAATATGGGTAGCACAGCTGTTCAGGCAATAGGATATAAGGAACTAAAGCCTTTTCTTTCGGGTGAAGCCGAGCTTTCTCAGTGCGTTGAAAACCTAAAACGTGCAACGCGCAATTATGCTAAACGGCAATTAACATGGTTTCGCAGAAATCAAAATATCAATTGGATTTATCCCGATGAGTATGATACAAGAGCTAAAATGCTGAACAAGGTTTATGAAATTATAGAAAGGGCGGGTATTCTTGAGCGATGAAAAAGTCATAAAGCTCGGCGGACGAAAAAAGAAGAAAAAATATCTGCCGTTTTTATATGCGGCATTTGCTTTGATTATTGTCGGCATATTTATGTATCAGGTGTATAAAATCAATTACAGCCCTGTAAAGACCGAAATAGCCCTTGAAAAAACTGTGTCAAATTCGGTATCTACTTCGGCATTTGTGGTGCGCGACGAAACACCTATAAAGGCGAATGTTACGGGAACTTTGGTTCCGCTTGTCGAAGACGGTAAGCGTGTGGCAAACGGTGACGACGTTGCAGTTGTGTTCGATTCCGAAAATGCGGCAAGAAATTATAACGAACTGAAAAAAGTAAAAGAGGATATTGCGTATTACTCATCGCTTCAAAACAAAGTCGGCGTTCAGACAAATGATGTTGAAACGCTTGATAACAGGATTTATTCCGCTTGCGATGATTTGGTTTCGGCGATAAATACCGGAGAAGTTGATAATTACTCGGAAAAGGAAAGCACGCTGAGAGACGCCATTACTTCACGTCAATTATCAACAGGAACAGTTATAGACCCAACGCAAAAACTGAGTGAATTAAACACAAGGCTAAACGAGCTCCAAAAGAATGAGGGCGGCTATACAAAAATACAGGCAAACAACCCAGGGTATTATATAAGCACTGTTGACGGGTACGAAAATGCAGTATCTTATACAGGTGTTTTAAATCTGACCACCGATAAAATCGATGCATTGATTGACGGCAGTACATTGCCGAACGCCGACAATTCAAGTTATATGGGTAAACTTGTTGACGCTTTTAACTGGTATATCCTCTGTGTTATAGATTATAAGGATGCCGCATCATTAAAGGTCGGAGGAAAGATAACCGTTGAATTTACGGGAACGACTGCCGAACCGCTGTCGGCTGATGTTGTAAAAATCAATGACGCTGCGGACGGAAGAACATCAATTATTCTTAAATGCAATCTCATGAACAAAAAATATGCGGTTTTACGTAAAAATCCCGTTAAACTTATTTTTAATACATATACGGGATATCAGGTAAACAATAAGGCTGTTCGTGAAATCAACGGGCAAAAAGGTGTTTATGTTTTAAACGGTAATATAGTAAAATTCAAAAAGATAAACATTGTTTATTCCGACTCTGAGTATTCAATTTGTTCCGTTCCCGACGGTGAGAGCGGATATTTAAAGCAATATGATGAAATTATAGTAGAAGGGACTGATCTTTATGACGGAAAAATCCTTGATTGACGAGAAATTTTCCGATATCGAATACAATCTTAAAGCAATCCGTGAGGATATAGCCGAGGCAGCGATAAAGAGCGGCAGGCGCCCTGAGGATATCGATTTTATGGCGGTAACAAAAACCGTAGATGAGATGTACATAAATCATGCCATCGACTGCGGGATTACGCTTATCGGTGAAAACAAGGTGCAAGAAATGCTTCGAAAAAAGCCAAACCTTAAGCTTACCGGTGTCAGAAAAAATCTTATTGGACATTTACAAACAAACAAGGCGTCTCAAATAGTAGGCGAGGTTGACATGATTGAGTCTGTTGACTCGATTAAGATAGCCAAGGAAATAGGAAAGCAGTCTGTTAAAAAGGGTCTGGTTACCGATGTTTTACTCGAGGTCAATATCGGCCGCGAGGAGAGCAAAACAGGAATAATGCCGGAGGAGCTTGACAGTGTACTTTATGAAGCTGCAGAAATTAACGGTATTCATATATGCGGACTTATGACAATACCGCCTATTTGCGAAGAAAATACTGAACTTTGTAAATTTTTTGAGAATATATACAATATGTATGTTGACATTAAGAGCAAAAAAATAGATAATGTATGTATGAATGTGCTTTCAATGGGTATGTCGGGCGATTATAAAACCGCAATCCTTGAAGGTTCAAATCACGTAAGAATCGGTTCAAAGATATTCGGACCGAGAATATATTAAGCGGAGGACTGAAAAAATGAGTTTTTTGGACAAAGTCAAAAATATGGTCAATGTATCTGAAGAGGAATATTATGATGATCTGGACTCCGGCGATTACTCATCAAAAGACAGGGACGATGACGACGATGTTCCCGCACCGCGTTCATCACGTTCTTTTTCAAGAGACAGAGATAGAGACAGAAATGATCCCAATAAAGTTGTAAACATTAATACTACGGCTCAGCTTCAGGTTGTTCTTGCAAAGCCCGAGAGCTTTGAAGAGGCCAAGGCTGTTGCGGATAACCTTAACGAGAAGAGAACCGTGGTTTTAAACCTTGAATCTGCAAACAGAGATGTAGCAAGACGTCTTGTAGACTTTTTGAGCGGCGTTGCATATGCCAACGGCGGTCAGTTTAAACGTGTTGCAAACAGTACGTTTATAATCACACCGTACAACGTTGATGTTATGGGTGATCTTTTGGATGAACTCGAGAACAACGGTATGTTTTTTTAATTTGAATTTAAATAAATTTAATAAGGGGTAAAACTATGCTCAATCCTGATAAAATCAAAGAAAAAGAATTTCAAACGACAGGTCGCGGTTCTTACAGAGCCGACGATGTTGATAGCTTTTTGGCTGAAGTGAGTTCTTCATACGAACAGATGTTTAAAGAGAACGGGGAGCTTGTTAAGAAGATAAGCCTTCTCGCCAATAAAGTGGAAGAATATAAAAAGGACGAGAATTCTTTAAAAGAAGCACTTTTAGCGGCTCAAAAGCTTGCCGATAAGATTGTTGCCGATGCTAAAGAGAAAATTAAAAGTGATCTTGCCGATGCACAGGATAAAGTTGACGGTATGCTTTCGTCCGCGAAGGGTGAGGCTGCCGATATAGTGGCAAAGGCTAAAAACGAAGCCGACGGAACAATTCTTCAGGCTAAAAAACAAGCCGACGAAATTCTCGGAACGGTTAACAGAAAAGTAACTCAGGAAAGCCTCGCGTTTGATATGCTGCAGAAGGAGTCCTCGGATTTTCGCTCAAAGCTTATCTCGATGTACAAGGAACACTTGAATCTTATAAACGATCTTCCTGCCTTAGCTGAAGAAAAGCTTGCGGAAATCGAAAAGAAGGAAGCGGCTCTCGCTCCTAAAGAGGATGAAAAGCCGGAGGTCGAGCCTGAACAGGAAAAAATTGATGAACCCGATGAGCCTGCTGAGAATACGGAACCCGAGGTAATTCAGGAGGAAGCTGACGAAAAAGAAGACGACGATTCAGGATTGGAGCGGTTTTCACTTTCGGATATAGGCCCCGCTGATGAATATGATGACATTTCGTCCGATTCACACTTCGATGATGATTCAGATTCAGGTTTTTCTCTGAATGTTTCGGATGCTGAGTTCGATGATGAAGATGATTCGACAGAGAACAACTCTGTAGCGGAAAACGATTTGTCTGACGATGACAGCGGTGAGGCTGATGATGACGAGGACGATGAGCCCGTATCGTTCAAAAGCTTCTTTAAAAAGAAATAAGAAATAAATAGTTGAGGTGAACTGATGATTCAATTTCTCACCGTATTCATAATTGCTGTTTTGGTGGTAATTGATCAGTTGATAAAGCTCGCTGTATTAAAATACTTAGAACCGATTGGCAGCTTAACGGTCATTCCGAAAGTGATTCAGCTTTCATATCTTGAAAATACCGGAGCAGCTTTCGGTTCTTTTGGTAAATATACTGCTGTTTTATCAGTATTTACAGCTGTTATTTTGGCGGCACTTATAATTTTCTTGCTCTCAAAAAGGCTTAAATTCGGAGTTGCGTATTCGGCGATTACTTTAATAGTTTCCGGAGGTCTCGGCAATCTTATCGACAGAATATTCAGAGGGTATGTTATAGATTATATTGAGCCTTTGTTTGTGAATTTCGCGGTTTTCAATTTTGCCGATATTCTTGTTACTGTCGGTGCCGCAATTCTCATAGTTTATTTGATATATGATACTGCCAAAGAATCAAAAACCGGGTCTTCAAAAGGAAAAAAAGATGAATAGCATCAGTATTTTTGCCGACAGTGAATTTGACGGTGTACGTATTGATAAATACTTATCCGTAGTGTTTCCCGATTTGTCTCGCTCTTTTATTCAAAAAGCCATTGACTGTGGAAATGTAAGTGTAAACGGAAAGACTGTAGCCAAGAATTATAAGCTTAAAACCGACGAAAGAATTGAATATATTCCGTTAGAGCCTGTAAAGCTTGAAGTTAAAGCTCAAAACATACCTCTTGATATTGTATATGAAGATGATGATTTGCTTGTGGTAAACAAGCCAAAAGGTATGGTTGTACATCCGGCACCGGGGAATTATGAGAATACACTTGTCAATGCTTTGCTTTTTCATTGCAAAGACAGCCTTTCGGGAATTAACGGCGTTTTAAGACCGGGTATTGTTCATAGAATCGATAAAGATACAAGCGGATTGCTTATAGTTGCAAAAAATGATTTTTCTCACAGGGCTTTGGCGGAGCAAATTAAGGCTCACAGTTTTACGCGTGAGTATAGAGCTGTTACAATAGGCCATTTAAAAGAGTCGTCCGGCAGAGTTGTGGCACCAATCGGAAGAAATCCGAGGGATCGCAAAAAAATGGCAGTAACTGATAAGAATTCAAAGAATGCCGTCACTAATTATGAGGTTTTGCGAGAATACAGGGGATATTCTCTGTTAAAGCTTAGGCTTGAAACAGGTAGGACGCACCAGATACGCGTACATATGGCTTATTTAGGCCATCCGATAGCAGGCGATTTTGTTTATGGAACTCCGAGAACAAAAGAAGAGCTTGCTCTTAACGGACAATGCCTGCACGCCGGGCTTATCGGTTTTATTCATCCGAGAACAAATGAATATGTGGAGTTTACATCTGATTTGCCATTGTACTTTAAAAAGTTTATAGGGGGCTTGACCGTTGACGAATGAAACTAAAACCGATTTTTCAGAGTGGCTTGTAGCTTCTGATATTGACGGGACCCTTAATAATAAATTCAGAAAACTTCCGCAGCGAAATTACGATGCAATAAAAGAGTTTGTTGTCAATAAAAAGGGGCATTTCACTTTGGCGTCCGGCCGAAATGTTGCAACAATGCGAGGCCCTTTTATGGGACTGCCGATTACATCAACACCGGCTGTTATATTAAACGGCGCGGGAGTTTATGACTACGAGCATGAAAAAATGCTTTGGTTTCAAGAGATAAATCCCGCAGGCTATGAAATCGTCAGTGCTGTTATGAAAAAATTTCCTTCGGTGGAGGTTGAAATATTAACTAAGGACAAAGCATATGCTGTTAATGCACATGTGTTTGCAAATGTAATGCTGCATGCCGACAGATTGTTGCCGCATAAAAGATTTTCAAAAATCAGTCAAGTTCCGCCGGAAGAGTGGGGCAAGGTTATATTCTTAGGCCTACCGACAGTAATCGCTTCCGTAAAAAAATACCTGCTTTCAATTGAAAACCCTCAAGTTAATTTTATGTCATCGAGCATCTCTTCTTTTGAAATGCTTGATAAAGGTGTACACAAGGGCGTAGGTGTTAAGAAAATTGCAGAGCTTTACGGAATTCAGCACAAACACACCGCAGCCATCGGGGACTATTTCAATGATTATGAAATGCTTAAAAGTGTATATTTATCCGCTTGCTGCGGGCAAGCACCAAAGGCAATACATGACATAGTGAAATTTGAAGCTTGTCATTGTAATAACGGCGCTGTTGCAGACTTGTTAAACTATATTATGTATAATTATAAGGAGGACTAATGTTATGGACGAAAACTTAAAAAAACAGTTGAAAATTTTTGCCTGTAAAGCTCGTATAGGTGCCATAGACGGCATTTATTGTGCTAAAGCAGGGCATCCGGGCGGCTCTTTGTCGATATGCGATCTGCTTTCATACCTTTATAATGTCGAAATGAATGTAGATCCTAAAAATCCGCAAGACCCCAAAAGAGACAGACTTGTCTTGTCAAAGGGTCATGCAGCTCCGGCTCTTTATGCTACTCTTGCACTTAAAGGTTATTTTCCTGTAGAGGACCTCAAAACCCTCCGCAAGTCCGATTCGTATTTACAGGGACACCCCAATATGAATAAGGTGCCGGGAGTTGATATGAGCACCGGTTCTCTCGGACAGGGTATATCGTGCGCTGTTGGTATGGCTCTCGGCGGAAAAATAGACAAAGAGAATTACAGAGTATACACAATTCTCGGCGACGGAGAAATTGAAGAAGGTCAGGTTTGGGAAGCAGCTATGTTTGCCGGCAACCACCATCTTGATAATCTCACCGCATTTGTTGACTACAACGGACTTCAGATTGACGGTACTATTGATGAAGTTAACTCGGCTTATCCGATAGCCGAAAAGTTTGCCGCTTTCAAGTGGAATACCATTGAAATTGACGGCCACGACTTCGATGCTATAAAAAAGGCTGTTGATGATGCTAAAGCCTGCAAGGGAATGCCTACTGCCGTTATTATGAAAACTGTTAAAGGTAAAGGAGTTTCCTATATGGAAAATGCCGTGAATTGGCACGGAGCAGCTCCTAACGAAGAATTGTATAACAAAGCCATGGATGAACTTAAATCCGCTTTGGCAGAATTGGAGGCGTAAACAATGGCTGATATAATTAAAACTGCTACAAGAGACGCTTACGGCAAAGCTCTTATTGAGCTCGGGCATAAGGATAAAAATGTTATTGTTATGGATTCCGATCTTGCAGAAGCTACAAGAACCGGAAAGTTTAAGAAGGAATTCCCCGATAGATTTTTTGACTCCGGCATAGCTGAATGTGATATGATGTGTATTGCTGCCGGTTTAGCTGCGACAGGTCATACAGTATTTGCAAGTTCATTTGCAATGTTCGCTGCCGGGAGAGCCTTTGAGCAAATCAGAAACTCTATTGCTTATCCTAATCTCAATGTTAAAATCGGTGCCACTCACGCCGGTATTTCGGTTGGCGAGGATGGTGCAAGCCATCAGTGCTGTGAGGATATTGCACTTATGCGTTCCATACCCAATATGGTTATTTTAAATCCTGCCGATGACGTTGAAGCTCGCCTTTGTGTGCTTGCTGCGGCAGAGCATGACGGACCTGTTTATATGAGATTCGGAAGACTTGCGGTTCCGAGAGTTTTTGATGATAATTATAACTTCGAAATCGGTAAGGGCAATGTGCTTGTTGACGGATCCGATGTTACCATTATCGCAACCGGTCTTATGGTAAACGAGGCTCTCATTGCCGCTGAGAATTTAAAGGCTGACGGCATATCCGCCAGAGTTGTAAATATGGCAACCATTAAGCCGATTGACAGCGATATTATTGTTGACAGTGTTAAAAAGACCGGTGCTGTTGTTACTGCCGAAGAACACAATATTATCGGTGGCCTCGGAAGTGCCGTAACTGAAGTTGTATGCGAAAAATGTCCTGCCCCTGTCCTCAGAGTAGGTGTTGAAGATGTTTTCGGCAGATCCGGTCCCGCTGTTGAGCTTTTGCATATTTACGGCCTTGATGCCGCTCACATTGAAGAAAAAGCAAAAGAGGCAATCAAACTTAAATGAGTGAGATTTTCGGGAAAGACGCTTTATTTAGTTTTGTAAATGAGCACTACGGAATTGAGCCGGATTACCCGTTTAGTGACGATGCAAGTGCGGTGTTGAGGCATCCGGAAAACAGGAAGTGGTTTGCACTTGTTATGAGAGTGTCAAAAAGCAAATTTGGCATTAAGAGCGATAATGCGGTTGATATATTAAATCTTAAAAGTGATCCCATTTTAATCGGTTCGTTAAGACTTAAAGAGGGCTTCTTTCCGGCGTACCATATGAATAAGGAAAAATGGATTACGATTTTTCTTGACGGTACGGTTCCAAAGAACGAAATATGTGATTTACTTGATTTAAGCTATGATTTAACAATTTAACAGAAAAAACAGCTCTGTTTTTTGTAACAGAGCTGTTTTTGTTGAAATATCAAAGAATGATTAAATATGTTTATTGATAAAGTCGGTTACAGCTTTCCAATAGAGTTCCGGATGAGCACAAACGCTTCTTGCATGAGGAGCATCGGGAACAGACAGCATTTCCTTTTCGCAAGCGGCAGCAGAATAAACCTTGTCGAGCATTTCATACGGAACAAAGGTATCGGCTTCACCGTGAATGAACAAAGTAGGCGTAACGCTTTTCTTAACCTGCTTTACAGACGAAGCGTTTCTCAGATTAAAGTTTTCTCTGAGAAGATTTACAATGTTAGCACTATATAAAAACGGGAATCTCGGTAGTTTAATGCTCTTGGTAAGCCTTATGCCTAATATATCCCAAGCGGAGGTGTACCCACAATCTTCTATTGCCGCTTTTACATTTTCAGGCAGCTTTTCTCCGGTTGCCATCATGGTGGTTGCAGCACCCATTGACACTCCGTGCAGAATTATTTTTGATTCTGGATGACGCTCAGCAATGTAGTTTATCCATTCAATTACATCGAGGCGGTCGTTCCAGCCCATTGTTATGAAATCCTGCTCCGAATCTCCGTGTCCGCGAAGGCTCGGCAGTAAGACATTATAACCCAATTCATGGTATTTTTTTGCATAAATACCCATATTTGCTGGTGAAGAAGTGTAGCCGTGAATGCATATAATGTATACGTTACTGGGCTTATCGGGACGAATAAGATCGGCATAAAGAGACAGTCTATGCTTTTTTTCGATTATAATTTTTTCTGTATCTTGATGCATAAACCAGTCGGCACCGTCATCAATCATACTGTCAAGCTTTTCCTTGTATTCGTCCTTTGGCTTTTTTGCGGCACTTTTAGCCACCATATCGGTAATAAGTTTGCTGTTTAGGCCTCCTCTTGAAAGTGAAAGTCTGTAAGAAATATCTCCGATTGTGAGATATATCAGTGATGCGCATCCACCGATTATCGCAACGTCTTTAATTTTTTTGCCAGTTGTGTTTGCCATAGTCTCACCTCTAAATCATTAACTGTTTTTTATTATACAACAAAAGTCTATTAAAATCAAATGTTGAAATTAAAATATGTGTTGTTTTTGTCGTAGAAATCTGATAAAATATTTTGTGTAATATTAAATTGGAGGAATTTTGATGGCATCCGAAAAAATATTTCGTTCTGCCGTATTCGGCGGATTTAATCGCTCAGATGTTATTTCTTATATTGAGGACCTGAGAAATGAGATAAGTGATCTTCAAAGGAAGTATGCCGATAAGGAAACAAAGATTAATGAGCTTGAAGATAAAGTCGGCGATTTAACCGAGAAATGCGCGTCTTTAAATGATCTGCAAGAGAAATACAATGTTCAGTGCGATACTGTTGAAGCTTTGAAAAATGAAAACGTTGAGCTGAACAACAAGGTTTCCGAATTGCAGAGTATTTCTGATAAGTATGATGAGTCCGTCTGCGAATTTGAGCTTAAAGAGCAAAAAATTAAAACCGCAGAGGCTCAGCTCGGTGCGGCATTTTTGGATGCGCGAAAGTATTCCGATGAAATTGTATCGGCTGCCAATGTTAAAGCCTCTGATATTTCGGCAAAGGCTTCGGCTGAAATATCGGAACAAGCTGTTGAGATAAGTAAGCTTACGGCAGAGGTCAATGCGATATCCGAAAGATTTAATCGCTCTATTGATGAATTGCATTCAAGCATCGCTGCGCTTGCCAATAAAATGTCCGTTTCTGCAAATGAGCTTTCCAAGAGAAAAAATGCACCTTCCTTTGTGCCGGATGTATCAATTAAAATCGATGATGAAAACAATATAACGCTGCAAAATACAGTAGATGATAATTCAAAGAAAATAGAGGACGGGTTTAATCTCGATTCCTCAACGGTTTTTAATTTTAACAAACATAAAGAGGGATAAGGTTGGCTCTTTACCACATTAATACAAAGAATATCAAGGCGGCTGCGCAAACCCTTAACGCCGGCGATACGGTATATTTGAGCGGAATCGTGTATACGTCGCGTGACGCTGCCCACAAAAGAATATTTGAACTTATAAATAAAGGAGCAGCTCTTCCTTATGATATAAATGGGGCTGTACAGTATTTTGCAGGTCCTACTCCGACTCCGAAGGGATTGGCAATAGGCAGCTGCGGGCCTACGACTTCAAGCAGAATGGATGTTTTTTCTCCAAAACTTTTAGATATGGGCCTTGGAGCGATGATAGGCAAAGGACCGCGTTCCGACGAGGTTTGCAAAGCTATCATACGCAACGGCTCTGTATACTTTTGCGCCGTAGGCGGTGCCGGTGCACTTGCGTCAAAATGCATAAAGAGTTGTGAAGTTATTGCATTTTTGGAGCTTGGCTGCGAATCTGTCAAAAAGCTTGAATTCTGCGAGTTCCCGCTTACCGTTGCCATTGACTGTCATGGAGGAAATCTTTTTAAACAATAATATCGGAGATATAAAACAGATGGATTATAACAACTTTTTGAATATAAGAAAAAACATAATCGAGAAAGAGTTTTCTCGAATGAATGATATGCAAAAAAAAGCGGTCTTTAGAATAAAAGGACCGCTTTTAATTCTCGCAGGCGCAGGTTCAGGAAAAACAACCGTGCTTGTTAATCGAATTTCAAATCTGCTCAAATACGGCGATGCTTACAATTCGGAAAAATCTTCAAGGACTCCGGATGAGTACGATGTTGAGCTAATGCAGCGCTATCTTGCAGGTGACAGCTCTGTGTACCATGAAATACGTGATGTATTATCCTATGACGCTCCCATGCCGTGGCAAATTCTCGCTATAACATTTACCAATAAAGCCGCAAATGAGCTTAAAGAACGCCTCGTTAAAATGTTAGGGGATAATGCTGCGGATATTTGGGCATGCACGTTTCATTCTGCTTGTTTGCGTATTCTGAGAAGAAACGGCGACAAACTCGGTTTCTCATCTCATTTTACAATCTATGACACCGACGACAGCAAGCGCGTAATGAAAGAATGTCAGAAATTGCTCGGTGTTGACGATAAATTTCTGTCACACAAGACTATACTTAATGAAATCAGTAGGGCCAAGGATTCGTTAATATCTCCCGACGATTATTTAAAAGCGGCAGGTAATGATGTCAGACTTCGCAAAATGGGCGAGTGTTATAAAAAGTATCAGCAACTTTTAAAAAATGCCGATGCTATGGACTTTGATGATATTATAGCCAATACAGTTGCGCTTTTACAAAACGAACCCGATGTCCTTGACTATTACCAAAACAGATTTAAATACATAATGGTAGACGAGTATCAAGATACGAACCATGCTCAATATGTACTTACATCTCTGCTCGCTGACAAATATAAAAATATCTGTGTTGTCGGTGATGACGATCAGAGCATTTATCGTTTCAGGGGCGCTACTATTGAAAACATTTTGAGCTTTGAAAATAGATATGAAGATGCAGTTGTAATACGACTTGAGCAGAATTACAGATCCACACAGAACATTCTTGATGCCGCAAATGCGGTTATAGCAAACAATACCGAACGTAAGGGTAAAAATTTATGGACGGCAAACGGCAGCGGAGAAAAAATAGAACTGAGCACCGCTGCGGATGAGACAGATGAGGCGCGTTACATTGCCGAGCAAATTTTAAATTCTGTGGCGAAGGGCAGAAAGTGGAGCGATCATGCCGTTCTTTACAGGATGAACGCAATGTCAAACTCTATTGAGCGTGCACTTGTAAAAAATGCCATTCCGTACAGGATTATAGGCGGTCATAAGTTCTATGACAGAGCCGAAATCAAAGACATACATGCCTATCTTAACGTTATAAACAATCCGTCCGATTCTGTAAGATTGAGACGAATCATAAATGTTCCGAAACGCGGTATAGGTGATTCTACGGTTGCCAAAGCCGGCGAAATAGCCGAAACTCTCGGTATTACGCTATATGAGGTTTTAAAAACCGCCGATCAGTACGAGGTGTTAAAGCGTACCTCTGGAAAGCTGATTCAATTTACTGCAATGATGGATAGACTGATGTCTCTCTCCGAAACAGAGGGCTTGCCGGAGCTATATGACAGTATTATAGAAGAAACCGGTTATGTAGGCTATCTTCGGTCCAATCCCGAAAAGTTCGACGACCGTATGCAAAATATAAACGAGCTTAAATCAAACCTTGTCAGATACGAAGAAGATAATGAAGATGCAACCCTCAACGATTATCTCGAAGAAATAGCTTTACTTACCGATATTGACAATTATAACGCGGGTGAGGATGCCGTCGTTCTTATGACGCTTCATTCGGCAAAGGGGCTTGAGTTTCCGGTGGTATTTATGCCCGGACTTGAAGAGGGAATATTCCCCGGGATACAGAGTATGTATAATGAAACTGAAGTTGAAGAAGAACGCAGGCTTGCATACGTAGGAATAACAAGGGCTAAAGAAAAGCTTTATATTACGAAGGCTAAAAGCAGAATGTTGTACGGCTCTACTAACTATTTCCATCAATCCAGATTTATCTCCGAAATCCCCGAGAATTTACTGAATATCAAGCAGGAGACGGGATTCAGAACAATGGCGGGACTCGATAGGGCCGCAAAACACTCGCCGTATGTTGCTTCTGCAAGAGAACACCATATAGATCGCGGCTTCAGCGGTTCCGGAAAAGCTTCTCCGAAAGTCACAACGGGAGATATTGATTATAAAGTCGGCGACACGGTTATTCACAAGGTGTTCGGGGAAGGCGTTATTACAAAAACAACATCTATGGGAAACGATTTGCTGCTCGAAATTGCTTTCGTTAAAGCCGGCACGAAGAAAATTATGGCACGTCTTGCAAAGCTTCAAAAGGTGTAAAAATATTTTAGTTGCGAAAAAGAGGCTTTTTTGTCGAAAAAATATTGACCTTTTCTTTTTAATGGATTATAATAAGCTTGCTACCTGAAAAACGGTAGTCCGCATTTTGCGCAAAAGACAGCATTTAGTTTTTGAGGGGCTGGACTGGTTGTTTTTTGCGCTCACTCAAAAGAGCACGGACAAAACATGAGTTTGTCCGTGCTCTTTTGCTTTATTTAGTTTTATTTGGTGTTGTATAAACAGCAGACTATTTTTTTAATGAATCATATACCCTTATATTTACGGCACCCGTATCGCAGTTGTGTCTGTAAATGCTCATAACTATACCTATACCTAAATAGACACAAAGGTTGGAAGAACCGCCGGCACTGAAAAACGGAAGCGTTATACCGATGACCGGTAACAGCATTAAGCACATGCCGACGTTTATAATCATTTGCCCGATTATCATTGCAGCCATTCCCGTACAAATCAGATTGGTGGATTGTTCGCTTGACTTTTTTCCGACATAAATAATTCTCACAGTTATTAAAACTATAAGAAGCAGTGCGGTTATACAGCCGATAAATCCCAATTCTTCACCGACAACGGAAAAAATCATATCATTTTGGCTCTCCGGGACAGCTCCTGCCTGTGTGTAAGCTCCCTTAAATAAGCCTTGCCCCGTAATACCGCCGGCGCCGATGGCGTTAAGACCGCGTTGCTGCTGATATATAATATCAGGATATAAATCTGGATAAATAAGAGCTAAAAATCTGTCTTTTTGGAGCTGCTTTAAAACATAAGTCCAAATAAGAGGAGTTGCCGCTCCGACTAAAGCTATACCGCCGAGAAAATATCCCCAATGAACGCCTGCTACAAACATCATAACAATGGCAATAACCATAAATACGAGTGCAGAACCCATATCGCCGGTTGCCGCAACAAGAACTATCGGTACGGCAGCGTGTGCACCGAGTTGAAGGATACTGAAAATGTTGTTGATTTTTTCTTTCACTTTATCCAAATGCACACCGAACGTTATAATAAATCCGATTTTTACAAGTTCTGACGGTTGAAAATTTATAGGTCCTATTGAAAGCCATGTCCTGGCGTCCGGTCTTGAAGACGGCCCTGTGCCCCATTTGAAGAGAACAAGCATTATGATAACACAGAAAACAGCTATAACCGGCCAAAACTTGGTATATACTTGGTAATCGAAATATGATAAGAACAACGCAGCGATGATTCCGAGGAAAACCGCAAGCAGCATTATTATAAATTCTCTCGAAAAATGAGCTCCGTCTTTAAGAGTGTATCGGGTGGCACTGTAAACCATTAACAATCCAAATGCGGAGGTAATCACACAAAGAGAAAACAACAAAATATCAGTTTCCTTCAAAAAGCTTTTTATTGTCGAAAAAACCTTTTTCATTTTTTTACCTCCGAATGCATTATTTAATATTATATTATGGTGAGCTGATATTTTCAAGCAAAAAAGTATTTACTGATAATAAATTTAATGCTAAAATAACTAAGGTGATTAAATGATAGAGTTTTCAAGTAAATCCGCCAAGGAAACAATTGCCTTAGGCGAAAAACTGGCAAAAAAGCTTGACTGCGGAACGGTTGTGGCTTTTTACGGCGGTCTCGGAATGGGCAAGACAACTCTTATCAGCGGTATTGCAAAGGGTATGGGGCTCTCTTGTAATGTTTCAAGCCCGACATTTGCAATTGTAAATGTTTACGGTGAGCATAATGAGCTTTGTCATTTTGATATGTACCGTGTTGAGAGCTGGGACGATCTTTATTCTACCGGCTTTTTTGACTATATAGATATGGGCTCGGTTTTGTGTGTTGAGTGGAGTGAAAATATTGAAAACGCATTGCCTGAGAATACTGTGAGGGTTTATATTGAAAAGGGCGATTCGGATAATGCTCGTATTATTAGAATAGATGGTGTTAAAGATGAAAATTCTCTCTGTTGAAAGCTCAGCTGCTTCTTGCAGTGTTGCGCTTTCGGATAATGGGGTACTTATAGGTGAAGAGTTCACAAACGTAAAACTGACACACAGCGAAACCCTTATGCCGATGGTGAAAAATATACTTGATAATACTAAAACCGATATAGGCACAGTGGATGTATTTGCTGTTTCAAACGGACCGGGTTCTTTTACAGGTGTCAGAATCGGCGTGGCTGCCGTAAAGGGAATGGCCGATGGAGTCGGCAAGCCGTGCTATGGTATTTCTACTCTTGAGACAATAGCGTATCCCTTTTTTGACCGAAACTGTGTTGTTTGTTCTCTTATGGACGCAAGATGTTCTCAGGTGTATACAGCTCTTTTTGAAAATGGGAAAAGGCTTACTCCCGACAGCGCGATGCTTATATCGGAATTGGCTGACAGCTTAAAAAACATAGACAAGCCTATTTTATTTGCAGGCGACGGTGCCGCAGTAACTTATGAAAAGCTTTCTGACAGCTTTGACAATATCATATTGGCGGACGCACAAAACAGGTATCAGCGCGCATCAAGCGTTGCATTTCTTACTGAAAAATATATCAACTCAGGTAAATTACCGGTTAGCGCCAACGAGCTTTTACCGGTTTATTTAAGACTGCCTCAGGCAGAGCGAGAATTAAAAAAGAAAAAGGAGCTTAAGAAATGACGGTTTATTTAGGAGCAGATCACGGCGGATTTGAATTGAAAGAGGCATTGAAAAAACATCTTGATGCAGAAGGCTATAAAGTAATAGACTGCGGAACTGATTCTACACAATCGGTGGATTATGCGCCAATTGCCGAAAAAACTTGCCTAAGTGTTTTATCGGATGAGGGCAGCCTCGGTATTCTGTGCTGCGGAACCGGTATAGGTATGTCTATGGCGGCAAATAAAGTCAAGGGTATACGCGCAGCTTGTTGTTCCGACTATTTCAGTGCTAAATATACAAGACTTCACAATAACGCTAATATTCTTTGCCTCGGCGGCAGGGTAGTCGGTGCCGGCCTTGCTGCAGAACTGGCTGATGTCTTTTTGAAAACCGAATTTGAGGGCGGCCGCCATCAAAGAAGAATAGACCAAATAACCGAAATCGAAAACAAATAAAAATATCTTGTCTTTTATTGACGGCTGTTATATAATATTTTAGAAATTTAAATTATTGGAGGCTAATTATGGGTAAGGTTACTATTACCAACCATCCGCTTATTCAGCACAAACTGACGTTGCTCCGAGATAAAAATACCGGTTCTAAAGAATTCAGAGCACTTGTTTCAGAGATAGCAACGCTTATGTGCTACGAGGCTACTCGCGATCTTCCTCTTGAGGAAGTTGAAATCGAAACTCCTATTGCCATTGCTAAAGCTAAAGTTATTTCGGGTAAAAAACTCGCATTCGTTCCGATACTCAGAGCCGGAACCGGAATGCTTGACGGCGTCTTGGCGCTTGTTCCCTCGGCAAAGGTTGGCCACATTGGCATGTATCGTGATCCGGTTACGGTAAAGCCCGTTCCGTATTATTGCAAGTTACCGTCTGATATTTCGGAGCGTGAAGTAATCGTGCTTGATCCTATGCTTGCAACAGGCGGTTCCGCTATTGATGCAATAGATCAGATAAAGACTTTCCATCCGAAATCAATTAAATTTATGGGTATTATCGCCGCTCCCGAGGGTCTTGAAGCTCTTACGACGGCTCATCCCGATGTTGATATTTTCTGCGCTGCTCTTGATGAGAGACTTAATGAGCACAGCTACATTATTCCCGGTCTCGGTGATGCCGGTGACAGAATATTCGGCACAAAGTAATTTACGCCTAAAATAATTTAAGAATATTTGTCCCTCCTTTGTCATATCAATTATTGATAGACTAAGGAGGGATTTGTTTTGAACGATACTGTTGAAGAACGCGCTGTGATCTTGGGAGAATATATTGTTGAAAACAGAGCCACCGTAAGAGCGGCAGCTAAGGTGTTTTCGGTGAGCAAATCAACAGTACATATGGATGTTGCCGAGCGACTTAGGAGGATAAATCCGGGTTTGTATACAGAAGTCAGAGAGGTTTTGGAGGTTAATAAAGCCGAACGACATATAAGAGGCGGCCAGGCAACAAAGCAAAAATACTTATCCGAGAAAAAACAATAAAACTAAAATTTTAAGCGGTTTTTATACCGCTTATATTTTTGTTTTTTTTTAACGTATAATATGTTATACTATCAAAAGACCAATTAAAGGATGTGCATATCTTTGAGAAAGCTTGATCTTGTGATTCCTTGCTTTAACGAGCAGGAGTCTTTACCTCTTTTTTTTGAAGCGTTAAAAGATGTCAAAGATAAAATGAATGATGTTTCGGTAAGGTTTATTTTTGTTAACGACGGCAGCCGCGATAATACACTCGGTTTACTGCGTGATTATGCGGAAAAATATGATTATGTAAAATATATTTCTTTTTCGCGCAATTTTGGCAAAGAAGCCGCCATGCTTGCCGGTATGAAGATGTCGGACGCAGAATATGTCGGAATTTTGGACGCCGATTTGCAGCACTCACCGAATTTGATTCCGGATATGATGAATGTGCTTATTAACGAAGATTACGATATAGCTGCCGCAAGGCGCATAGACAGAAAAGGCGAGGCAAAGCTTAAAAGTGTTTTCTCAAAGCAGTTTTATAAACTTATCAATAAAATTTCGGACACGGGTATTGAGGACGGCGCGCAGGATTTCAGAATAATGAAGCGTAAGGTCGTCGATGCAATAATTTCTATGCCGGAATATAACAGATTTTCCAAAGGGATATTCAGTTGGGTAGGATTTAAGACGAAATGGTTTGAACATGAGAACAACAGCCGCGTGGCAGGTGAGACGAAATGGTCATTTTGGAAATTGCTGCGATACGCGCTTGACGGTATTATAGGATTTTCGACTGCACCCTTAAAGATTTCGCTGTATATAGGGTCTGCATTCAGCTTGATCGGAATAGTTTATGCGATTTATATTTTTATACGAACTTTAATCTATGGTTCTGACGTACCCGGGTATCCTTCATTGATATGTGCCGTGTTTGTTATAGGGGGCCTCATATTGCTGTCTCTCGGTGTAGCGGGCGAGTATATTTCTCGAATTTATCTTGAAGTGAAAAACCGCCCTATATATATTGTCGATGAAACTAACATCATTCCGAAATTTAATGAAAAAAATAAGTAAAAAGCCTTGTAAATATTGACTTTTTTAGATATAATCTAAATATTATGGCTTTAATAATTGTGCTCTGAAAGGGGAAAAAATAAAGTGGCAGATGAAAAAAATATGTTCGTAGATATGGAACATGAAGTCATGGATTTTTGGGAAAAGGAAAAGTGCTTTGAAAAGCTCCGCGAAAAAAATCGTGGTCACAAAATGTTCCGATTCCTTGACGGTCCTATAACAGCTAATAACCCTATGGGTATTCACCACGCTTGGGGCAGAAGTATAAAAGATATTTTTATTCGCTATCATGCAATGCAAGGATGTGATTGCCGTTACCAAAACGGATTTGACTCACAGGGACTATGGGTTGAAGTTGAGGTTGAAAAAGCCCTTGGTTTTAAGACTAAAAAGGATATTGAAAACTACGGTATGGACAAGTTTACAAAAGCTTGTAAAGACCGTGTCAAGCATTTTTCGGGGATTATTACCGAACAGTCCAAACGACTCGGCCAATGGATGGATTGGGACCATTCCTACTATACTAACACCGATGAAAATATAGGCGGTATTTGGTATTTCCTTAAAAAATGTGATGAGCACGGATGGATTCAGCGTGAGTATAAGCCTATGCCTTGGTGTCCTAGATGCGGAACATCGCTATCCGAGCACGAAATGACAGGCTCATATAAAATGATGACGCACAATTCGGTATATTTTAAGCTCCCGATTAAAGAAATACCGTCCAAAATGCTTGTTTGGACAACAACTCCCTGGACGCTTTCTTCTAATGTTGCGCTTGCAGTCAATCCCGAAATTGATTATGTTGAAGTAAAGGTTAAAAGCGATGAAAAAACTCTGATTCTCGCTAAGAATGCAATAGGTCATCTCGGCGACGATAAAGTCGAAGTGCTTCGTGCGTTTAAGGGATCTGAGCTTGTAGGCTATCATTATGAAACATGCTTCCCGGATATTCCCGCCCAAAGCGGTATTGACCATAAAATCGTTGCTTGGGAGGATGTTGCCGCAGACGAAGGTACCGGCATAGTGCATATAGCTCCGGGTTGCGGCGTCGAAGACTTTGAGCTTGGTGAAAAACTCGGTCTCGCAAAAGTAATGCCCATTGATGATATGGGCATATATCTTGACGGCTTCGGCTGGATGACCGGAAAAGACAGCCATACCGTTGCAGATGAGGTGTTTGAGCACCTTAAAGCTGATGATAAGCTCTATAAGGTTGAACCGCATGAGCATAGCTATCCCGTATGCTGGAGATGTAAATCGGAGGTTGTGTTCAGACTTGTACCGGCTTGGTACATCAGAACAGATGAATTACGTCCGAAGCTTATTGAAGCCGCCAATACCGTTAAGTGGGAGCCTGCATCAAACGGCAAACGTATGAACGATTGGTTAAATAATATGGGAGACTGGAACATATCCCGTAAGCGTTATTACGGTATGCCGCTTCCGTTTTATCCTTGCGATTGCGGTCATGTAACCGTTGTAGGTTCTAAGGAAGAGCTTCGTTCTCTTGCGGTTGACCCTAAACTTGTTGATGAACTGCCCGAGCTTCACAGACCTTGGGTGGATAAGATTAAAATTAAATGCCCGCATTGCGGCAAAGAGGTTTCGCGTATATCTGAAATCGGTGATGTTTGGCTTGATGCCGGCATTGTTCCTTACTCAACATTCGGCTATTTCCGTGATAAGGAAGAATGGAAAAAGAACTTCCCCGCAGAGTGGGTTACCGAAATGCACGAGCAGGTTAGACTTTGGTTTTATTCACAGCTCTTTATGAGTGTTGTGCTTGAGGGTAAAGCTCCTTATGAGAGAGTTCTCACTAATAGTGCCGTAATAGCCGAAGACGGCAGAAAGTTCTCGAAAACCGGATTTATGATTAAATTCGATGAGGCGGCCGAAAAAATAGGTGCTGACACAGTCCGCTATTTATATGCAGGTGCTCCTGTGTCAAACGATGTTCGTTTTGGTTATAATCTCGGCGATGAGGCGAGAAGAAAGCTTCTTTCATATTGGAATATTTTTACGTTTTTTGAGACATATGCAAAAATCGATAAGCCTAATTTTGAAAATTACACACCGGACAAGTCTGCGATGACTCCTACGGATATATGGCTTGTTGTTCGTACCAATGAATTCCTGAAAAAAGCTAAAGCGCTTTATGATGACTATAAAGTTTATATGCTTATAAAAGAATTTGAGGTGTTTGTTGACGATATATCAAATTGGTATATAAGGACAAATCGTCGTCGCTTCTGGAAAACCGGCGATGAAAAAGATAAGATGACTGCTTATTGGGTGCTTTATTATGCACTTAATACTGCAACTCTTGTTATGTCACCTGTTATTCCGTTTATGACAGAGCATATTTGGCAGAACTTTACGAGAAAAGTTATCCCTTCGTCACCGATCTCCGTGCATCTCTGCGATTGGCCGAAGCCGATAGAGGGATTTGAGGATGACGGAATTGTTGAAAAAACGGCTGTCTCAAGAGAGATAATAGCTACCGCAATGAGACTTCGCAATGAGCAGCAGCTCAAGGTTCGCCAGCCTCTTTCAACACTTTATGTTTGTTGTGACAGCGAAACGGCAAATAAAATAGGTGTATTTGAAAAGATAATACTTGATGAGCTTAACATTAAGAATATTAAATATATTGATGATGTTAATGTTCTTGAGGATAAATATCTGACCGTAAACTTTAAGGTAGCCGGTGCTGTTCTTAAGCAGAATGTTAACAAGATGAAGCAAACCCTTGAAACACTTTCAAAGGATGATATGACGAAACTTGTTTCTGCAGTTGAACAGGGAGACGAAGTTTCCGTTCCCGGTTGGGACGATAAATTTGCCGCTGATATATTCAGTGTCCAGACAAAAACTAAAGAGGGTATTGTATCTGCCGAGCTTCAGAATAATAAGGGCGTTGTGGCGTTGGATACCGTGCTTACCGACGAACTCATTAAAGAGGGCTTGGTACGTGATACGGTAAGACAGTGTCAGCTTATAAGAAAAGAAGCAGGGTATGAGGTAGAGCAGAGAGTTAAAATGGCAATTGAGTCTCTTGACACAGCCGTTATTGGTGCTCTTAAAGAAAAGACCGAATACATTAAGTCGGAGCTTCTTGCCGATGAACTTATACTCGGCGGAACTCTTTCTGACGCGGATCTTACCAAAGAAGTTGAGATAGGCGACGGTAAAGTCAAATTAGCGGTCGCAAAAGCATAATCGGAGGTTTTATTTATGACAGAAATCAATAAAGATATGACAATCGGCGACATTCTTGATGCCGAGAGAGATACAGCTCCTTTTTTCCTTGAAATGGGTATGCATTGCTTGGGTTGCCCGGCTTCGCGCGGCGAAACAGTAGAGCAGGCTTGTATGGTTCACGGTGTTGACCCGGACGTGCTTGTTGAGAATATCAACGAATTTTTAAAAGGAAAAAATAACTGACTTAAAAAGGCTGTGCTCAAAACACAGCCTTTAAATTACGGTAATTATGATTAACTTAACTCCTCGTTTGCTGAAAACAGCAGAATTGATTACTCCGTGCAAAAAGCTTGCCGACATCGGAACCGATCACGCATACATACCGGTCTACGCATTACAAAATAATCTTGCTGAAACTGTTGTGGCCTCTGATATAAACGAAGGACCGTTAAATAATGCGGCAAAAACCGTTAAACAATACGGTTTTGAAGATAGAGTGGTTTTACGGCTTTCCGACGGACTTAAAAATATTGAAGAAACCGAAGCCGACGCCGTTGTTATAGCGGGTATGGGCGGTGAGCTTATAGCTAAAATAATCGGTGACGCACCATGGCTTAAAAATAATAAACAGATTATTATGCAGCCAATGACTCATTTTGAAGATTTGAGGGCTTTTTTGTGCGATAACGGTTATAAAATTACAAAGGAAACGGTTGTAAGAGAAGGTAAAAGACTGTATCTTGCACTGTCCGCCGAATATACTGAAGAAGAGGCTGATTTTGGCGAGTGGTACTTCTATGTCGGAAATCTGATTTACAGCAATAATCCGGATGAAATTGAATTTTGTAATAGAATTGTAAACAGGCTTAAAAAAAAGTATACGGCGCTTATAAATTCCGGTTATGATGCAAACAAAATAGGCAAAATTTTGGAGGAAATTAAATATGAGCAGGCTAAGCGAAATATATGATTATATTGACAGTTTTGCACCGTTTTCTTTGCAACTTGAATGGGATAACAGCGGTATTTTGGTGAATTGCGGTGACTGTGTTATTTCAAAGGCTTTGGTTACGCTTGATATTACTGCAGAAGTTTTGAATGAAGCGATTGACGGAAAGTATGACCTTATTGTTTCCCACCATCCGGTAATTTTCGGTTCTTTATCTACACTGACCGAAAAAACACCGGCAGCAATTTGCTTTAAAAACGGTATATCTGTTATTTCCGCCCACACTAACTATGATTTATCTCCCATTGGTGTAAATAAGGTTCTGGCACAAAAACTTAATTTGCATAATGTTGTTTCAAGTAATGACAGCTGCTTTATGATAGGTGAGCTCGATAAACCGATGGCCTCGGATATGTTCTCGGAATATGTGAGCAAATGTCTTTCGGCGCACCTTAGATATAATGACTGTACAAAAGAAATAAAGACTGTTGCGGTTTGCGGCGGTGCAGGCTCGGATTTTGCATCGGACGCAAAAAAAGCCGGCGCTGATGCACTTGTTACGGGAGACGGAAAATATCATGAGTTTCTGGATGCAACCGATAAAGAAATATTACTTGTTTCTGCCGGGCATTATGAGACTGAGTTTCCGGCTGTAGTGAGCTTGTGTAAATTGCTTGAGGATAAGTTTAAAGATATACAATTTAAAGTTGCGGAACAAAAAACTCCGATTAAGAATATTTGAGGATATATCATTATGGCTCTTGACGGTATTACATTACATTTTATTAAAGACGAAATAGCCGAAAAGTTAATAGGAGCGAGAGTTGAACGGGTCAATCAGCCGTCAAGGCTTGAATTGGTCTTTAATATGCGAACAAGAAACGGTGCATATAAACTGCTTATGTCGGCAGAACCGAGCTCGGCAAGGGTGCATTTGACCTCTCATTCGCTTGAAAACCCGCAAAAACCGCCAATGCTTTGTATGCTTTTTAGGAAAAAACTTACAGGAGCAATTCTCCGAAACATTCGTCAATCGGGCCTTGACAGAATACTGTTTTTTGATTTTGACGCAGTTAACGAAATAGGAGATAAGGTTAATCTCTCGGTTTGCGTCGAGATAATGGCTCAACACAGTAATATTATACTTATAGGTAATGACGGGAAAATAATCGATGCGGTAAAAAGGGTTGACGAAAATAAATCATCCGTCAGAGAAATATTGCCTTCCGTAACATATGTGTTGCCGCCGCAGCAGAAAAAATGCAATATTCTCAAGGACGAAGTCGAAGATATTTGTACTTCGGTACTGTTGAATTCTCATTTGAAAATGAGCAAGTCTTTGTTGTTTTCAATTGAGGGTTCTTCGCCTCTTATGTGTCGTGAAATTGCGTACGAAGCTTTTGAAGAAGATCTTGCGGTTTCGGAGTGCGACAGCGATATACTCAAAAAAGCTGTATCCAAATTAAAGGTATATTTGGAGAGCGATAAAGTCGGTGTTACCGTATTGTTTGATGTTGACGGTAAACCATATGATTTTTCGATAATTGATATCAAGCAATACGGTAGGCTCTTTAGCAAAAAGACTTTTGCGTCGGCCTCGGAAGCTCTTGATGTTTTTTATTATGAACGAGACCTTGCGTTGCGTATGAAGGTGAAGGCTAGGGATATAATAAGAATTCTGAATAATACGACAGAGCGCCTTGTCCGTAAAATAGCTAACCAAAGGGCGGAATTGCAAAAGTGTGATGATAAAGACATGTTGAAAACATATGCAGAGCTTATAAGTGCTAACCAATATAAATTAAGCTCCGGCTGTTCGTATTATGAGGTTGAAAATTATTATGACAACAATCGTCTTGTTAAAATACCTGTAAATCCGGCTTTATCTCCCGCAAAAAACTCACAGAAATACTACAAGGAGTATAAAAAAGCGCATACTGCAGAAAAAATGCTCGCCGATTTAATTGAATCCGGGGAACAGGAATTATCTTATATTGACTCGGTAAAAGACAGCCTTATGCGTGCCGAAACAGAGAGTGAAATTGCAAGTATACGAAATGAGCTTGTTTTAGGCGGTTTTATAAAAAAGCATAAAAACGCAAAGCAAAAACAGCCTCGAGAACTTCCTCCGCTTGAATATGTAACAAGTGAGGGCTTCAGGGTTCTTGTCGGTAGGAATAATTTGCAAAACGATAAACTTACATTTAAAACAGCCAAAAATTATGATATGTGGTTTCACACCAAAGGTGTTCCGGGTTCACATACAATACTTGTTTCCGATAAACGTGAATTTACAGACCTTGCAATTTCAGAGGCTGCGATTATAGCGGCTTGTAATAGTTCTGCAAAGGAAAATACTAAGGTACCGGTTGATTATACATTAGTAAAAAACGTTAAAAAGCCGTCGGGAGCACTACCCGGTAAAGTCGTGTATTACACAAACAATATGATTTACGTCATTGCAGATAAAACAAAGATTACAGAAAAAAAGTCCGGCTGAGCCGGACTTTTAGTTTTATGCTCTTTTTTCGCCGTTATCGGAGGATAGAATTTCATTTTGCTTGAATAGCAATGATATACACCATACTGCCGCCAACGCAACAAGAGTGTATATTATTCTGCTGATAACTGCATCTTGACCACCGCATATCCATCCGACAATATCAAACTTGAAAAGTCCGATTGAACCCCAATTGATACCGCCGATGATAACAAGGATTAACGCAATTCTGTCTAACATCAGTTTTCAACTCCTTTAAATAGTTCATTGTTATTATGAACCAAAAAAAGAGTTTTATACAGTTTCTTAAATTCCGGCCGCTTGCTTCAACTCAACGGCTTTATCGGTTTTTTCCCACGGAAGATCAAGGTCGGTTCTGCCCATGTGACCATATGCAGCGAGCTGACGATAAATAGGTCTGCGTAAGTCGAGGCTGTCAATTATAGCCGCCGGACGCAAATCAAATGTTTCGGTGACAATTTCACTTAAAGTATCGTCGGAAATTATGCCTGTTCCGAATGTATCAATCATAACAGAAACGGGATGCGCTACGCCGATTGCGTAAGCAATTTGAATTTCACATTTTTTTGCAAGACCTGCCGCAACAATATTTTTGGCGACATATCGCGCAGCATAAGCAGCAGAACGATCTACTTTTGTGGGGTCCTTTCCGGAGAAGCAACCGCCGCCGTGACGACCGATACCGCCGTATGTGTCAACAATAATTTTTCTTCCTGTAAGACCGCTGTCACCTGCAGGGCCGCCTGTGACAAATCTGCCCGTAGGATTCACATAAATAATTGTATCGTCATCTAAAAGATTTTCGGGAACAATGGGCTTGATAACATATTTTACTATGTCACTTCTGATTTGATCAAGAGAGACATCAGCACTGTGCTGAGAGGAAATAACAATAGTGTCAACTCTTTTGGGCGCACCGCTTTCATCGTATTCAACGGTAACCTGTGTTTTGCCGTCCGGACGGAGATAGGGGAGTGTACCGTCTTTTCTGACTTTTGTAAGTTGCTTTGCAAGCTTATGTGAAAGTGAAATTGACAGCGGCATAAGCTCTTCGGTTTCGTCGCAGGCGTAACCAAACATCATACCCTGATCACCGGCACCGTGAAGATTATAACTGTCATCATACCCTTCTTTCAGCTCGTATGATTTATCTACGCCGAGAGCTATATCCGGGGACTGCTTGTCAATAGCGATTTGAACCTTACAGGTATGTCCGTCAAAGCCTTTTTCAGGTGAATCGTAGCCTATCTCACAAACAACATCTCTTGCAATTTTCTCAATATCGATTTTTGCCTTCGTGGTTATTTCACCCATAACCATTATTTGGTCGGTTATACAAGTTGTTTCGCAAGCAACTCTGCCGTCAGGATCTTGTGCGAGAATAGCATCAAGAACGGCATCGGATATATTATCGCATATTTTATCAGGATGTCCTTCTGTAACCGATTCTGATGTAAAAAGATGTTTCGCCATTTTTAAAATTACTCCTTTATGTTTAACAATCAAAAAAAGAACGCCCGTGCTGAATCCGCATAAGGCGTCCCATAGAACTCACCTTATCTCTCAGCACAAAATGCTGCGGGATTTAGCACCTTGCATCTAAGTGCAGGTTGCCGGGCTTCACAGGGCCGATCCCTCCGCCACTCTTTATAAGGATTGTTATTTATTTGATTATATTCTACTATTTTTGTCAACGTTTGTCAATAAAATCAACTCAAATATTCTTGCCTTTTAAAATAGGGGACAGCGGCTTGTAAATAAGCGTTGCTATCAGAACATTTACAAGACCTTTAGCAAAAGTGAACGGTAAATTAAATATAAATAAAGCCTGCCAAAGATTTTTAATCGAAGGCAAAATAGAACTGTATGCAGCAATTATAACGTCCATCGGCATAAACTTGGTATAAATCGGATAAACAATATAATAGTTTGAAACCATACTGAATGCTGCCATTATTACGGCTCCGAGAAGTGCGCCGAGAACAGCACTTTTTTTGGTTTTCTTGTGCTTATAAATCAGTCCCGCGGGAAGCACAAATGCACATCCCAAAATAAAGTTGGATAGTTCACCGACTCCGCCGGTTTGTGTACTTAAAAGATTAATCAGATTTTTAATCAGACAAACAATAACACCGCTTAACGGGCCGTATGCAAACGCAGCAATCAGCGCCGGAAGCTCTGAAAAATCCATTTTGATAAAGCTCGGCATAAACGGAACATTAAAGCTCAGAAACATAAGGACGGTTGAAACAGCCGCTAAAATGGCTGTTACAGTCATTTTTCTGATTTGAAATCCCGACATTATTTTTTTCTTTTCATTTTTGTTGTTTGACATGGTATCAGACCTTTCATATTTTTGCTGAAATATGCTGCCAAACAAAATAAAAACCTCGCAGATATAACCTGCGAGGTGAAAGTGTAGCTTAAGTACATCTTCTTTCATCCGGACTGTACCGTCGGTTCGGGAGTTGCACCCGATCAGCCGAAGCTTGTGGACTTTTACCACCGGTGGGGAATTTCACCCCGCCTCGAAGACAGCAATATTTTGCATTAACATTATATGACGGTACAGATATATTGTCAATATGTCAATTTAAAAAGTCATACCCTTGTTTCAATTAAATTGACATTTCCGCATATTTTGAATTCTCCGCTATCGGCACTTATAAAATAACTGTCGCCTTTGCACAACGGAAATGTTTCGTTTTCGCAAATTAAAGAGCCGTTGCCGTCGATAACGAGAATGGATACAAACGAATTGCTGTCGGCTACGGAGGAATAGCTTTTGTTTACGGTAACGTCTTTGACCGAGAACAGTTCGCACGAAGTAAGGTGTTTTTCGTCATAGCCATCTTTCTTAACAACAGGTGGCATTACACCGTTATTTTTCGGTGGTTCGCATTTTGTAACGTCGAGGGCTTTTTCGGTGTGTAGCTCTCTTGGCTTTCCGTCAACTCCCAAACGGTTGTAATCGTATACGCGATATGTCGTATTGGAATTTTGCTGAATTTCCGCAAGAAGAATTCCTTTTCCGATTGCATGTAGTGTGCCGGATTCGATAAAGAAAAATTCACCCTTTTTAACCTTCACATGATTTACTATGTCTAAAAATGTATTGTCCTCAATGCGTTTTCTGAATTCTTCATTTGAAATTTTTTTCTTGAATCCGTATATCAGTTCAGCGCCTTCGTCACAATCAATCACATACCAGCATTCGGTTTTTCCGTATTCGCCTTCAACTCGAAGCGCATAATCATCATTTGGATGCACCTGTACGGATAAATTATCTTTAGCGTCAATCAGTTTTATGAGAATGGGGAAAAAGTCATATTTTTGTGCCTTTGTTCCGAGTATATCTTTTCCTGTTTCTTTAATGACTTCGGACAATGTTTTACCGTCAAATTTTCCGCCGTCAATAATGTTTTCGCCGTCTTTATGACAAGACAGCATCCAGCCCTCAGCGATTTTTTTTAAGTCGCTTTTAAATCCGAAATCATCACGAAGTTTTGTTCCTCCCCAAATATAATCTTTGAACGCGGGTTTTAATTTGAGTATCATCATAAGACCTCCTTTATAGATATTTTATCAAAAAATGCTTGCAAATTCAATAATTTATATGATTCTGTTTGACAACGCTTTTTGATGTTGATTTTGATAATATGAACATTTATTGACTTTTTTAATACATTCTGTTAATATGATGACATGCCGTTACAGTAAACAACGTTTAAAATACAACTGAACGGGAGTGCAAGCCCCATGCGGTAAAATTTCACGGCTTGATAAAAAACGTGCGGCAAATTAAAAAACTTTAAATTTACGCACGGATAATATCTATGATATTGTCCGTTTTTCATATTTTTGATACTTTACTTATTGCGGCAATAAAGTAATTCGGTTACCAAAAGGGGTTTGTATATTGTTCTCTATAATTAACTCTTTAGACACACCGTCATATATTTCTTTAATATTGTTGATAATCACCACACTCACTTTCTATTTAATAAAATACAAAAAATACAAAATAAATAAACCGGGGCGAATAGTTTTTGGTTGTGAAATAATTCCAATGATTATGTTGATTGTAACCAGACTTTTAGAAGAATATAGACCATACGATATTCTTTTATGTAAAATCAGCCGTATTGCAACATATGTATCCGGTGGAGTATTTTTTATTGTACTAATTGTTATGGCATATATTGCAAAGAAAAAGCGTTAAAGCGGCGTTATTATCGGTGCCGTGTACATTAAATATTGCAATGGCAGGAGAAATGTTTTATGAAACGCAGAAGGGTTATATTTATTTTACCTATCATTTCTTTGATTGTTTTAAGCCTCAATATATGCTCATTTGCCATGAATACGGGTTTTTCAACAAGCGAACCTGACGAAAAAAAGCAACAGGATTTTTTATCCGGCAATGCCATATCGCTGACGTATGAAGAACCGAAAAAACATATAATTTCGTGTTTTGATGTAAGTGAGAGCGGATTGGTAGCAGTTGGCTCCGCTACTTACGGTAACCAATACATATATGTGTATGATGCAACCGGAAAATTTCAATATGGATATGCTTTTAATAATCCGGGGTCTTATGGCTTGCAATGGGACGGTTCTGATTTGATAATTTATTTTGTTCGCAGCGATATTGCGGCTTTGGTTGATTCAGAGGGCAATATCAAAGAATTAAAAGTCATAGACGATACCGAAGCCAACAATTCGTATTGGAACAAATATGTGTTTGCAAAAGAAAGAACACAAAACGGTAATACATATACAATGAAAAGCAATATGGGCTTACTCAATATTGTTGCAACTGGTTATTCGCAAATAATCATAACAGCCCCCGACGGGCAGGAAACAATGATATACGATGTCAGCAAGGCTCAAAAGTCGGGAACTGTCCTTGAAATTACATTTGCGATGTTGTTTGTGGGCGCGGTGGTATATGGGTTAACGCGTGAATTTTCAAAAGCTAAAAAGCGCGCAAAATAACTGTATCATTTTGCCGATTACAAATACCGATTGTCCTCAAACATTTCAGAGCAGAGATAATAAAAATTTATGCACGCCGTACAAACAATATTTAAAAGAGAGGTTTTATAATGATTGAATTTGTGGGTCATTTAACAGGAAATGCTTTTAAATACTACAAAAAAACTATGATAAAAACTTTACAAATAGTGCTCTTAATAGCATTTGGCATTGGAATGCCTATTATGTTTTTTGTGTTCAATTCAATAGGCAGCGTGGATTTAGAATTTATGCTTTTCACGGCTTTGCTATTTGTGCTTACTGCAATTTTTTCACCGTACCTAATTTTGATATTTGCAAAAGGTGATGTAACACAGCGAATATATATAAATGACGGTTTGGTGAATGCGGTTAGCTGTGAAGGAAGAACACGCAGTGCACAAATTTGTGCCATAAAAAAGGTAAAGGATTTCGGCGATTACTATGCGATGACCCTTCCGGGAATATGTTCAATTGTTTCCGTGTACTTTATATGCGAAAAAGACCTTTTAACAAATGGCACAATCGAGCAGTTCGAAGAACTGTTTGACGGTAAAATAGTGAGAATGTCAGACCATAGTTGTTCTTAACAAGGCTGGTGAGGTGGTAACAGCCTATTCATCAAAGTTTTTTGATGCCGCTATGAAAGGACAATTCTATGGGAAATAAAATAAATTTTGAGATTATAAAAAAAGTAATTGACAAGTGGGACCCAATAGACTTGTTGGACTATGCTCCGCCGGATGAATATGATATTGAGAGTAGGGAAATTTTATTAAAATTTCAACATAGCATAGAACAAAACGGTATGGTAATCTACGAGGTTTTCTCGAAAGCATTCGGAATGACTTTTACTAAAAGCGTAGATGAATGTGTCTCTATAGCAAAAAAAATAATGGAACAGGAATAACTAAAACTGTTATGAAATCTTATTATTTTACTGCCCTAGTAACATTGCCATGGAGGGGGTAAATGGAGTGCGCGATTTCGGCGAGTATTACGTGTTGATTTTTCGTGACTCTGGAAATTTTTCGCAAATTATATGCCAAAAAGACCTTTTAACAAATGGCACAATCGAGCAGTTCGAAGAGCTGTTTGACGGTAAAATAGTGAGAATGTCAGACCATAATCAACGGAGGAATTGACAATGATTGAATTTACGGGTTATTTAACAGCGAATGCTCTAAAATACTATCAAAGAAGAAGTATAAGACTTACACGGATATTTTTGGCATTGTTGTTTAGTATGTGCGTGTCAGGCTTGTTTTACGCTAATTTTTGGTTCGGGAAACAAATCAGCGCCATTACAGCTGTTTCGGCAATCGTAATTTTTGCGGTATGTATAATTTTTTTACCGTATCCCATTTTCAAGTGGCAAAAAAACAACTCGCTCGCAAAGCAAATATATATAAAAGACGGCATGATTTTTTATGTTACCGATAAAGGAACCGTAACCCAAGCCCTTGAGGGGGTAAAGGGAGTGCGCGACTTCGGCGAGTATTACGTGTTGATTTTTCGTGACTCTGGAAATTTTTCGCAAATTATATGCCAAAAAGACCTTTTAACAAATGGCACAATCGAGCAGTTCGAAGAGCTGTTTGACGGTATAATAGTGAGAAAACAGTCAAACTAAAAAACTGATACAGGCACAAAAACGCCAATTCGCATATATACTAATCGAGAGGTATTATAAAAATGTATAGCTTTATCAGACTGCTAATCGGATGTATATTTTTAATATGTTCTTACATATTGATAAAAAGATCTAAATACTCTCATAATAAAACTCTGTATATTTTTTTTTTATGTTTGTCGGGAATATTGCCGACGGTTTTATCGTTTATACCGTTTGAAAACAGTTTTATAACATTTAAATCTCTCGACTCGGCTTATCATTATGTTTACGGCAAATCCGACATTGAACTTGTTGTAGAAGGAGACGATTGCGATTTTGTTGTCGGCAGCCAAAAAGACAAGGACAAGGTAACATATGCATTTATGCCCAAAACCGCTGACGGATGGAAAGCAAGTAAAAATATCAATGCCAAAAGAATAATTGTACAAAATTATGATTTCGGTTTTTTAGATGTTTACCAAAGCAAAGGCACAAAAGATTATTTTATAACTATCCTTAATAAAACCGACAAAGACTTGATTATTTCCGATAAGTACAATAGCGACTTCGAACCTCTAAAAAGTGGCGAAGATTCTCTCGGACAGACGTATACTACTTACTATGCTCATATTCCCAACTTCGATTCGTCATACAGCTTAACTGTAAACGGTACTGAAATAGAATTGCAAAAGCCATAGTTTGAGAAAGGAAATATTTATGTGGGAGACAATTCACACCAACGACGAAATATTGAAATTTATGGAGAGTGTATGCCATTTTCACGATAGTTGTATAAAAGAGATAAGTTATATAAGTGGAGCATATGTTAGTGAAAACCATTCAATGCATCCATTGAATGTTCGTAGGGTTTTGCGAGTTGTAATTCAACGACAATACGAAAAGGACTCTATGATAGAGATGGAATTTCAAGGATTAAAACACTTGAAACTTTTTCCGGTTGATGAAAGTTATACCTGCGAAATATTAGATTCTACAATGATTATGAAAGACGGAAACTTTTACTGGTGTGACTGTGGTAATGTGTCAGAATCTGATTTAGATGATTATGCGGGTACTTTGATTTGTGCTTCAGGGTTTAGATGGCGTTCTATCGAGAATCATATGGGGGATAAGGTGTTCTATCATTCTGACGTATAAGGGCGAATGAGCATACACCATACCAGCAAGCATCGCCTTTTGGGGATATTGTTGCTGCCGCGGGCGTTGCACTATTAACTGTAGGTGCAACAATGGAAGATTGGATAAATGCAGGTTCCGGTTCGATTTGGACACAAGCGGTTAAATCGGTTGTCGTTAAATGGGATGGAGGCTATTAAAATGGTAGATATTACAGAAATTATGGATATGCTCGATTGGCATATGCCCTCTGAAATTCAATCCAAAGGAATATCCTTAGCAAGAAACACGGAAACAATTATTCCATTTATACAACCGTTAACACCAAAGCATAATAAAAATGTATGGGAAAATTGTGCTGTTATCATTTCGGAAAGAAGCGACGAAGAAATCAAGCCTCACTTACCTGAAATGTTAGAATGGTTGCAAGACATGAATTGGCCGGGGGCTTTTTGCATCTTGAATAGGTTGCAAAAATACTCAGATGAAAATTCTCTATGTAATGCAATAAATGTTTGCATTAAAAAAGCAAAAAAGTGTAGGGATGAGGTTTGGGAAAGCAACTTGCGTTTGCTTCTGCACAAACAGTAAAGGCAATCCTAAAGAGTAAAGAGTTTATACCAGCAAGCAACGCCTTTTGGGGCAAAAAGCAACTGCTGGGATAATTCCGAGTTTCTAAAGATTTCGGCAGTACTCCTGATAAGTTTTGCCTTTGCGGTATCACAACGGCGACGCTTTCGGTTTCACCTATAACGGCGAAAAATATTACTACATAAATAATGTTCAAAACGATATAGTCGCAATAGCTGATAAAAATGGCACCGTAGTTGCAAACTATTACTACGATGCTTGGGGTAACGTAACCCAAATAATCGGCACGGCAGCCTTGAATGGAATGGGCGACGGGGCATTGTCAGGTGCCGTTACTGGCGCAATAACAGGCGCTGTCGGTAGTGCGGTAAAAGTCTCACAAGCAGCGAAAGCGTGGAATAGTGGTACCTTTAAATCAAGGTATCAATCAATGAAATACCACTACAATAAGCACGTAGTAAGCGAAGGATTGACAAAGGGAAATAATGTGCTCGAATATACACGAGATGCAGTAAGCTTTGCCAATCGAAATTCTTCGGTATTGAAGTATACCTACAACTACAAATATGGAAATGCATCTTGGAATTTTACTTATTTGACCGGACAGGGCGGAATGTTTACATCGACTGGTAAAACTTTAACGTTTTGGTATAGGTGAATCTAATGAAAAACAAACAACACGAGTACATTTTGAAAGCGTTTATAAACTCAAGAATTCCTATGGCGATTCGTAGATATTCTCCAGAACTTATTGCTATTGATTCTGTTGTAGGGGGTATTGCTCTCAATTGATACATCGAGCAAAATTCATTGAACTCCCATCGAGTGAAATTATTTCTAAAACCGAAAAAGCTGCTTTTTCAGAATTGATAAATCAATCAACAGGAATGGAAAAAGATGAATTAGTGGTGTACTATCGACTTGCAATACTTGTGGAATCTATATTGATTCAATATCGCAAATAACATATGCCCGCAAGCAACGCCTTTTGGGGCAAAAGGCAACCGCTGGGATAATTCTAAGTTTCTAAAGATTTCGGCAGTACTCCTGACAAGTGCCGTGGTATTCGAGCGGCGATGCTTGCCGGACAAAGCTTTAACGCGCAATATGAATTTGAAATTAATGTTATCAAAATGTTTATGTAAGGTGTATATGAAAGATTATTATAATTTGTTTGTGGAGTTATCGCTACAACAGTGTACTAAAAACGACTATGAAAATAAACTAAAAGTAAAAAAACATAATGCAGCTTATAAAAAACTTAACAAGTTGCAAGACGAAATGATGAAAAACATCGGTGACGACGCATTACATGCGTTGCTTAATCACGAAGATGATAGAGTAAAAGTCAACGCCGCTTCTTTCTGCTTAAATTCAGAGGTCTTAGTTGAGCAATCCATTCTTACATTGGAAAAAATAATTGCTGGTTCAGACGATCCGACAATATGTTTTTCCGCAAAAATGTTATTACAAAAATTCAGATGAATTATACCAGCAGCATTGCCTTTTTGGGAAAAAAGGCAACTGCTGGGATAATTCCGAGTTTTAAAAGATTTCGGCAGTACTCCTGACGAGTTTTGCCTTTGTGGTATCACAAAGGCGACGCTTTCGGTTTCACCTGCAACGGCGAAGAATATTACTACATTAAAAATGTTAATATGTCATCAGAATGGCTATTTCATAACATTGCCTATGAATTACATCTTAAACGCAAATCAACAGCAGATGCTGATATTTAATATACAGGTGATTGTAGACCTTATGTGTATATTCCAACAAAAGTATTGGAAATTTTAGGAAGTGAGTAATTATGAACAAGAAAAGAGTTTATACACTGCTGATTATATTGGGTGTTTTGGTTCTCGCCGTATTATTCTATGTATCCATTCCGTATATTGCAAACGCGGCAACGCGTCCCGTTAAGTCTTTTAACAAGGAAATTACCGCTATATCTTGCGAAAGCGAGGATATTCCTTATGTTGAAGCATACGGCAATATATATAAGGGCAAAAAAGTAATTTCGCTTTTTGATTTGTGTGAAAAGAAGCATAAAACTTATTATGATACACTTTGTATTTACGATAACAGAGCTTATTTTATATGTTCCGAGTCGGATAAAACAAATAAGCAGTGGTGTATATCTTCCGTAGATTTAAAGACGCATATTATTCAGACTCATTTTGTGTTTGAAAATCCTGCCGCAGCGTATGACGATTTTATGAATTTAGCAGAATACAGCAAGCGAAACGGATATTATTTTGACGGTAAAATTGTACTCAACGACTATGCTTCTGTTTGGGAATACGATTTAAAATCGGGTTCGGCAAAAGAATACGGTTATGACGATTTTGAATTTCCCGTACAGGAAATATACGGCGAGTATGCCGGCGATAATGCCATAAAGATTCATACTCCGCAATGGGAAAAGACGTTTTCATTTTATGACATAAGCCAAGAAAGCACCGGAGTTTCAACCGTTTATTCTTTTAAAGACAGAAAAATCCGTGTTACCGGTTGTAACTTCATAAACGATTTTTTCGTTGACAATGCCATTCAGTATATTAACGGAAAAATCTATGCGTTCGGTGAATGCACAGATGATTTAGGCGGTGCATATGCTGTTCTTTTGGAATATGATTTACAGCAAAACAAATGGTTGTATGTAACATCCATTTACACGTATAGTCCGGCTTCAGAAGCCTATATCATTCCGTCGGCAAGTTAAAAGTAGTACAAAGTTAGCACGTAACCGCCAATGCCAACTAACGGAGATGTTTAACAACATTTGTGCTGATATGTAGAATGTACAAAACGATATAGTCGCAATAGCCGATAAAAACGGAGATATAGATGCAAACTATTACTACGACGCTTGGGGTAACGTAACTCAAATAACCGGCAACACCGCCTTGGCTCAAACGAACCCTCTGCGGTACAGAAGCTACTATTACGACAGCGAGACGGGTTATTACCACCTCAAATCACGCTATTATTCTCCTGAAGTCGGCAGGTTCTTGAATGCGGACGGTTACGTGCAAACCGGACAGGGATTGTTAGACAAAAATATGTTTGCATATTGTGGCAACAATCCTGTAAACAGGAGAGACAATAACGGTAATGCTTGGGAAGATGTAAAGAAATGGTTTTCAAAAAGGTTGAACGCATTTAAGAATTTTGTAGGTAATACATTTGGAAACGAGAAAACAAGTGTTTTTGTTGAGGATTCCACACCAGCTGTAGATATTTCTAATTTAATACCGGCTTCTATGACTGTTGGTAACCGTACAAGCACTCAAAAAAAGCCTTTCTCAAAATCTAAACCTATTATGACTTACGGACAAGTTCGAGGCGATTTCATTTTTGCCTCTTCGTGTGGTGTAAAAATAAACTTTAAAAACCAATATTATGATTTAAGTTTAGGACTTGATAACATAGGATTTTCAAAAAGCACATATTTTTCTGACAATTTCTATAGCTCTAAAGGAATTAAAATGGATTTATCGAGAATGCAAGTTGGTATTGAAATTTCGACTACAGGAATATCTTGGAGCGCAGATAACCAAATTGAAAATACTGACTATATTTACTATAATATAAGTATGATTTGGCCAATTGTAGCTGTAGGCACATTGGTTGGGATAACAAATGTGCCTGAATATAGCGGTTATCCTCAATTGCAGCCACAACCGAATAATTAAAAAAGTGGTGTCATTATGTTTTATATAATAAGACTTGTTATAGCGTGTATTGCTGTTTTGCTTGCATTGCTTTTTACAAAACATACTAAAAATAGAAAACGCATTGTTGCTATTGTACTTGTTATGGTTGCGGTTTTATATCAGCTTTCTGTTGTTTTTCCGATTGAACAAATACATAAATACGATAATGTTGAAGAGGTATTTGATTATATGTATTCGGGAAATATCGACTTTATAGAATACGGTCAGGATTCGGCATTTGTTTCATTCAGGCAGAAATCCTCTTCCAATAGGTTTAGGTCTGCAGTGATTTTGAAAAAGGACGGAAAATATATAGTCGGATTTCCTAAAAAGAACCAACGTATTTACTATTGTTCAGGTTCAGGGGTTAGTGTAAGCTTTTACCACCTAAAAGATACTAACGATTATTATTTGACTATTTTCGGCAGTGTTGCTCCTGATAGTGTGTCGGATTCTGAAAATCACAAATTTAATTTTGCCAACGGCAACATATCAAGCACAACTACAGTTTATATTAAAGACATCAGTAATTATAGCTTGACTTATACCGGATTGGAGCACGAATACACGATTTCAACTTATATGGAAAATGAAAAATTATGCTTTAATGTGACAGGCGATATTAATAACAGCTCGGAATACTTAAATAATATATAAAATATAAAGCAACATAGTGGACGTTTTTGTTTGCAGAAAGGAGTTAGGCTCATATATAGTTAAATAAACATATTAAGATATAAGTATTTTAATATGTCTAATATCTAAGCTAAACGGATTCTAATTTGTCAAACGCTTCCAAGTGCTTTAAAAAGTGCCGTGGTATTCGAGCGGCGCTGCTTGCTGGTAGACGGCATTTTGTTTCAGCAGGTAACCGTTCGAAAAGACACAGCACCGGAGGGGGGCATCCATCCGGGGTACATAGCAGAACCCATCCGAGACGGGTTATTACCACCTCAAATCAAGGTACTACAACCCTGAATTGTGCAGGTTTATAAATGCTGATAGTGTTGATGTCCTTGATGAAGACCAAAATAATGTTCTTGAGAATAATTTATTTGCATATTGCCTTAATAATCCTGTAAATATGGTTGATTATGATGGAAATAGCGCAATAGCTATAGCAGGAGGTTATGGTTTATATGTATGGGCGTTTGCCAGGGCAAATGCATGGAATATTATTGGTCAAGTAGTACTTGTTGGAATGGCTGTTGTAACTATTGTATTAGCAATAAAAATAGTTTACGATAAAACATCTGGCAAAAAAACTACAAAAAATGGTTCGCAGACTGCCGGACACAGGACTACTAAAAATGGTTCAAAGAGAAAAAACTAATGACAAACATACAAGACCAAGACCGGGGCGTCAAAGTGAAAAGAAAAAGATGAAACCGTCTTGGAAAAGAAGGAGGTAAAATAATATGGATATTATAAACAGCATAAAATTTTGTCGAGACAAGCGAAAGGTTGCAAACGTATACCTCGATAAAGAGGACACATGCCATCATCTGACGGGATATATTACCGCCTGTAATGATGACGAGGTGCTGATAGCCCACATTAACACACGAGGCGAATACGACGGATTTGTATATGAATATGCAAGCAATGTTTATCGTGTCGATTATGACGGAGAGTATGAAAATAAAATCGGAACGCTGTATAAATTAAAACATCAAAGTCACCCGCAATTTGAACCTGATGAAGAAAATATTCTCTTCTCATTGCTGAAATTTGCCGAAAACAGCAAACTTTTGGTTTCGTTGGAGGATGAAGAGAACAGCGTAACCGGTTTTTTGAAAAGCTTTTCCGACACCCAAATTGAGCTTGAAACCGTAAATGAATACGGTAAATACAGCGGTGTTACCGTAATTGATTTGGAAATGGTTGAAACCATTTCCGTTGACACCGATTACGAGCAAGACGTTAAATTGTTGGCAGATAATAATACAGAGAACGGTTCTGTGTGTTGAAAGCCGTGCGAAACAGTTGAAGTGTGTATATTTATTTTATAATACACCGCCTTGGCTCAAATGAACCCTCTGCGGTACAGAAGCTACTATTACGACAGCGAGACGGGTTATTACCACCTCAAATCACGCTATTATTCTCCTGAAGTCGGACGATGGATTAGCCCTGAACCTAATGTTGATTATGGTGAATTTGACGAAGGTTCTGAAATCCTTGGATACAATGTGTATGCTTATTGTTTCAACAATCCCGTTAACAATTTTGACCCCAAGGAGAGTTTGTAATATCTACAGCTGTTCTAATTGGAATTGGTATTGGCGCATTGATTGGTGGCGGTGCAATAGGCGGCGGAACTACTGAAGTTCTCAAGGATGTCGGCTCAAATGTACTTGGTAAAGTCGGTAAAAAGCTGGTTGAAGACGGCGTTGATATGGCGCTTGATCTTACACAGACGGCTACCGAAAACGGTGGATTAACAGGCAAAGATGTTCTGTTCAGTGCTGTAACAAGCTTCGGCGGAGATTTAGTCGGTGCTGCAAAGACCAACTCTACTGCAAGAAATCAGCTTATTGATGGCGCTACAGATAACAGAGCTATTAAAGATGCTGTTGGAGATAGTGTTTCTGATGCAAGTAAAAATACTACAAAATATATAGATACTCCATATGGCAAAGCATTCCAAGAAAACTCTGAAGAGGCATTAAGAGTAAAAAAATATGTTGAAGATGGAGGAGATTTATATAGAGGAGGATCTTTTGGTCGATCCAACACTACAGATGCACAATTTTTGGCACCTGAAAGTCCTTTGTCCCCTGGATATGCTGATAAATACGGAGTTGATTTTAAAGATACCGATTATGTTATAAAAGGCAAACTTGATCCAAATGCAGATTTTATAACCAGATCAGCACCTGGACTTGGAAATAATTCAGGAGGGGCTATAGAAATTGTTACAAATCCAAACGGTGTTAAATTGGATTCATTTAATATGATTGGAGAATAAATATGATTTATAAAAATACTGCTGAATTAAAAAGTAAAATAGTTCAAATAATGAATTCAACTGATAAAAATAGTAAATATTATAATGATTTAAAATGGTTTAGTAATATAAATTACACAACAACTACTGAATATTTTGGAGAGTTAAAATTATTTTTATTGGACATCGTGAATTTAGATGAATTTAAGCATTATAAATCTGATTTATTGGACATAATTAATCAAATAAGTCAAATATTAAATTGAATATATGTAACAGTTATTTAGAAAATTTCTATAGGCAGGGAGAGCAATCACCCTGCTTTGCAAAATACTCTAAAAATCTTAACAAACCTACAACAAAGTTACTAACTATGTAGGCGCCAAGGTTCAGAAGTTCTATAATGACTATGTACCTCCGAAAATGCGGAAAGCCATCGAAGAGGCTAAGAAGTTTGTCTGTACAACCAAAGACCGTATTGTTAAGGATGCAAAGGAATTCATCCAGAATGTAGACTGGAAGAAGGTAGCATCCGGTGCATTTATGTGGGGTGCAATCGGCGGTGCAGTAGGCGGCGGAACTACTGAAGTTTTCAAGGATGTCGGCTCAAATGTACTTGGCAAAGTCGGTAAAAAGCTGGTTGAAGACGGCGCTGATATGGCGCTTGATCTTACACAGACGGCTACCGAAAACGGTGGATTAACAGGCAAAGATGTTCTGTTCAGTGCTGTAACAAGCTTCGGCGGAGATTTAGTCGGTGCTGCAAAGACCAACTCTACTGCAAGAAATCAGCTTATTGATGGCGCTACAGATAACAGAGCTATTAAAGATGCTGTTGGAGATAGTTTAACTGATAATAAAGCAGTTAAAAATGCTATCGCTGATAGTGCTACGGATAATAAAGCTGTTAAGAATGCTGTTAAAGATAGTACCTCTGAGGCAACAAATGTTGGATTAAAAAATGGTAGTAAACTCAAAACAAACGATGCTTTAGATGCAGCAGAAGACTTTCTCGGAAAAGGATATAAGGATGCAGGAAATGGTCGTTTTATTTCGGCTGATGGTACAAAGGTTGTTAGAATGGGAGATAATGATATTTTGGGAAAACATGGTGGTGGACCACATATGAATTTTGAAACCATGGCACCAAATCCAGCAAAACCGGGAAAAATGCAAGTTATTGATAATATGCATATTTATTTGGAGGATTAATATTTTGAAAACAGAAATTGAAATAATACCATACAATTCTGAAAAAGGAATAGAATTTAATTGGGAATATGGTTTCGAAATTAATACATCATTTGATAAGGAGATATTAATTTCAGCGAATAAGGCTGGTTTGATTTCTTTAGCAAGACATTTATTAACATTAGCACAAGATAGTGTTCCTTCTGGAACTCATATTCATTTTGATGATTTAAATTCTTTAGAAGATGGTTCTATCGGATTAATTATAGAAAAACTTTAAATAAAAAGTAGGAACACAAGGAAACGATTTTATTGTACCAAATAGGGCAGAGTGGGCAACCACACCATTATTCGGGCAATCCGGCGGTGGTGTACAGTGGTGGATATCTGTATTAGGATAGGAGGATAATGTGATGAAGAAAAATAACTTATTTATTTGCTCGTTGGTTGACATATTGGATTGTGCGGAAAAAGAAAAAAATGCAATACTTGATGGGAAAGAGTCATTGTGGAATTTAGAACAAGTACAAAAAGTCATCGTTCCTGAAATAAGCGAATTGCTATCGTATGCAAATAAAGGTAAAATTTATTTCAAGTATAGAAAGAAACAAAGACTTTTGGAATCATCATATTTGATAACAGATTCACTAAATGATTTGTCTCATACCGCTTTAGGAGAGTGTGTTTTGAGATTACAAAATCTTTATGACACTTTATGAGATGTTATATCGCATACTTCCATTCCACTCTCCTCATAAAAGTGGTCCTCACCAGCAATGGCACTGGCAACGGAACACATGGAATCCAAAAACAGGTGGAATTACAGGACGTTCAATTCACTGGACACTATTTGGGAGGAGATTTTGATGAAATTTGCATATGATAAAAGTAAGGCACAGCATATCATAAATCATGAAGATATAATGCTTAAAACATATTCTAAGATTATTAGTACCTATACATCATTGTTTGAACAATACGATTGTTCTCTTAAAGTTAGACTTTTTTGGATTGATTTTTCTACCGAGAGGCGTTCTAACCGTCGTTTGCCGTTTCGTATTGGTTATGCGTGTTATGTATGTTGTGAAGTTCAGAGAGACGGCAAAGAAGTACAAGTAAAAAGTGCTGATGGCGAAGCAGATTACTATTCATTATCAGCTACATGGATGGTGTCATCAATAGAAAGGAGCTTTTTAAAAGCAAAAGCATCACTATATTCAGACACTGATGATATTGAAAACGACATGAAAGAATTGTTTCGGTTGTTATCGAATGACCAATAGAATATGCTATTGTATATACTGGAACTACAGAAATTAAGTGGGATGATAAAACCACGAAAACAATATATACCGATGTAGGTTTTAGTGGATATGCGCTTTTAGCCCTTCCTATTTTCTAACCTCAGGTGAGCCAGCCCAAGCTCCGGAAACGTTTCCACAACCGGTGCCGGCACAGTAAGAAAGGAGAAAAAAATGTTGTATGGAATGTTCAGATTAGGCATTGGGTTCATAATTGCTATTGTTCTCTTTGTTCTTATTAAATATACTAAAACAATATATAAGCGTAAATGTTGTATTGCAGCATTTATAGCTGTTTCAATAACTGTCAGCTTGTTGTACCTGATTCCGTTTGAAAACGCATTTATTACCTTTTCTACTCCTGAGAAAGCATTTCATTATACAAACTCTTGGGATATAGACAATATAGTCAGCGGAACGGAAACAAGCTTTGTGATTGCAAGCAAAAACAATGTGAATACTTATAAAATTGTCCCTAAAACGCAAAAAGGCTGGAAAATTAGCAGTGCATTGGCAACAAAAGATATGTTTCAGTATTTTTGCAACGGAATATCTATTCATATATACAGATATAAAAACTCTTCGGATTATTATATCGCATTGTTTGATACTGATGGCGGTCAAATCAATATAACTGACAATCGTGGTTCCAACTTCATCTCCGTAATACAGAATCAGTCAGCAGATATTGAACCGGTTTATCATTACTATGCTTGCATAAATAATATGGATAGCGAATATGTTATTACCCTTAATGGCGAAGATATAAAGCTGCCAATAACAAAATATAGCTGATACTTGCGGCCTTTGCGTCCAAGTGAATTGTTTTTAACCATGTAAAGCACCCTCTACTTTTTAAATGAAAGTGGAGGGTGTTTTTTTGCATTTAAGGGCAAATCAGACGTTTTTTTGTGAAAAGCAATCCGTGTTGTATTTGTTCATGTGAAAACTTTTGCCCTATAGAATACAAGGGTACGTGTAAGATTTGGGTGAATCCGAAATCTGCATTAGTAGATGTGAAAGAGGTGTAAAGAATGTTATTTGATATATCAAAAATAGTCACGCAAGATGTTGTAAATGCTATTAAAATGTTACGTATCAGCACAAATGCAGTTAACAAATATCTAAAGTGAGCTGATACGTAACATTTTTTGCCGTTCGTAATATAATATACCCCTCTTGATGTAGGTTGCACATCAGGAGGGGCGCTTTTATGCTATAACTAATAGTGTTATTAAGCTGATAAAATACATGTTTAAATGAAAACAGCTTAACTTATAGTGCTGAATTAGCGGTCTGAAAAGGACAAAAATATAAACCGGTCGAAAATAACCGGTTTATATTTCTTGATTTTCCAAAATTTCAGTAAAATATAGTATGGCTTTTTTACTGCAATTTTACTGCAGTTATGGAGTGAACAAGAGTGAATGTAAGGGATTGAAAGGGCGGAAACGTCTAAAAAAGCTCTTTGATACGCCTATATTCACGCTTGTTCTTCATAGTTCACGGTTGCAGCCGCGAAGCGATGGTGCGGATAACAGGACTTGAACCTGCACGCTTTTCGGCACAAGATCCTAAATCTTGCGTGTCTGCCAATTTCACCATATCCGCAAATTTCCGTTATTATACCAAATGTTTTTTTCAATATCAATAGACAAATTAGACATTTTGTTATATAATAATTATCAATTATTGTACAAAAGGGAGTTGTAGCAATGAGAAGTATTTTCACCGACAAGGTTTCAGACACGATGCCGCTGCCGGAATATCCGCGGCCTCAGCTTGTGCGCGACGGATGGCAAAATCTTAACGGCCTTTATGATTATAAAATATCAGACAGCAGTGAGAAAAAGCCGAATGATATTGACGGAAAGATTTTAGTTCCATTTGCTCCCGAGTGTTTTTTGTCAAAGGTCGAAAAGGGATTAAAGCCCACCGAAAGACTTTGGTATTTTAAAAAATTTTCATTAAACGACAATTTGAAAGGAAAGAGTATTCTTTTACATTTCGGAGCAGTTGATTGGGAATGCAAAGTATATATTAACGACACCTTTGTAGGTTCACATATCGGCGGTTATTGCGCATTTACTTTTGATATTACCGACTTTTTACGTGACGGTGAAAATGAACTTTCCGTTTGTGTATTTGACCCAACGGATTCTGGCTGGCAGCAACGAGGAAAACAGGTTAACAAAACGCACGGCTTTTGGTATACGGCTACATCCGGCATTTGGCAGACAGTTTGGCTGGAGGCGGTTGACAGCTGTTATATCAGAAAGCTTGATGTTGTTCCCGATATTGATAACAATCTTATATCAATTGATATAGACTTATCCGCCGAAATGAAAGGCGTTAAAATTAAAGCCCGGATAATGGACGGCGACAGCGTTATAGCCGAGAAAACAGTTAAGCAGCATGACGAAATCAAGCTTAAAAAGTACGAATATTGGTCGCCCGAAAATCCCAAACTTTATGATTTGTTTATTACCGTTTCCGTTGGAGATAAAGCGGTAGATTCTGTTAAAAGCTATTTCGGCATGAGAAAGTTCTCAATAGGGCGCGACAAAAAGGGAATAACACGTCTTTTCCTTAACAATGAACCGTATTTCCAAAAGGGACTTTTGGATCAGGGCTATTGGTGCGACGGAGGACTTACGGCGCCTACGGATGAGGCTATGATATTTGATATTTCTGAAATGAAACGTCTCGGATTTAATATGTTGAGAAAACATATTAAGGTTGAGCCGATGCGTTGGTATTATCATTGCGACAGACTCGGCATGCTTGTTTGGCAGGATATGGTAAGCGGCGGAGCGTACATCGGAGATTTCTACGCAGGAGTTTTACCTAATGTAGGTATTTATAAACTCAAGGATAACAAATACAACAGATTCAGCCGCGGCGATAAAAAATGGCGTCGCAACTACTATGAAGAGCTTGAAGAAATGATAAAACAGCTTTACAGCGTCACGTCAATTTACTGCTGGGTTCCGTTTAATGAGGCATGGGGGCAGTTTGATGCTTTGAAAGTCTGCGATTTTGTCAGAAGCCTTGACAGCCATCGTGTTATTGACCACGCAAGCGGTTGGTATGATCAGGGAGGCGGAGATATTGACAGTATGCATAAATATATCCTCCCGATTCATCTGAGAAAATCAAAAAAGCGTGCTTTTGTTGTTACTGAATTCGGCGGCTATTCGAATATAGTTCGGGGTCATACTTGGAACGAGAAAAAAGCATTCGGGTATCTTATGTTTAAATCTAAAGAAAGTCTTACGAAGGCCTATAAAAAGCTGCTGGATAAGCAAATTATCCCAATAATAGATAAGGGCTTATCCGGTACCGTTTATACTCAGGTAAGCGATGTTGAAAATGAAGTTAACGGAATTTATACATATGACAGAGCAGTTTTAAAAATTGATGAGAATGTTTTGAAGGACATTAACAGTCAGTTAAGATATTGAGAGGATATATATGGCGGCGACAAACAATCAAAAACTTAAGCTTCTTTATATACTGAAGTTTTTGCAGGAGAATACCGATGAGAACCACATTGCGCATGCCGAGGATATAAAACTTTACTTGTTAAATCACGGTATTGCCGCAGAGCGGAAATCAATATACAGCGATATTTCAATCTTGATTGATTTTGGATATGATATAATTAAGAGTAACGGTTCCGGCGGCGGCTACTTCCTTGCAAGTCGTGACTTTGAGCTTGCCGAGCTGAGACTGTTAAGTGATGCGGTTCAAGCTGCAAATTTTATTTCGGCTAAAAAAACAAAACAGCTTCTGAATAAGATATTTACTCTTACAAGTGCAGAACAAGCAAAAAAAATCAAATCTCAGGTTTATGTTGATAATAGGCCGAAATGTAAAAATGAAGAGCTGTATTATACAATTGATAAGCTTGACCGTGCTATAAACGATAACCGTAAAGTAAAAATAATATATCGCAGACGTATATTATCGGACAATCCTGACCAAGCTTATGAGGAAAAAGAGCATATAATAAGTCCTTATTCTTTAATTTGGTCAAGTGACCACTATTATCTTGTCGGTAACAAAGAAAAATACGATAATCTTATGATTATGAGAATTGACAGAATCAAACATACAGAGATTATCGACGATTCTTTTTCCCGACCGTTTTCGGAAGTGTCTCCTTACAAATTCAGCTTTGATTCCGCCGATTATGCAAGCAAGCACTTCGGTATGTTTTCCGGCGAACCTAAGCCGATTTCTTTATTGTGCAGTAATGAAATTGTCGAAAATGTGCTTGACAGATTCGGAGAGGATGCTAATATACACAAAAACGGTCCGTCAAAATTTGTTTTAAATGCCAATTCAGCCGTAAATGACGGATTAGTTTCATGGATTATCCAATTCGGAGGAAAAATTCAAGTAACCTCTCCAAATGAGCTGAAAAATATGGTGCTTAAAAGGGCGGAAGAAATCAAGTCTGCATATACAATTTGATTGTTGTGCAAAATTTACAAAAAATAATCAATATTTTCTGTCCATTATCCATAGCGATACTTGAAAAAAATCTAAGTTTGTTATAAAATAAACAAGATGAAAAATGTTAATTAACAACCGAAAGGATGTAAAAAATGAGTAGTGCTTTAAACAAAATGACAGTCGAAGATTTCGATGTCAAAGGTAAGAGAGTTCTCGTTCGTTGCGACTTTAACGTTAAAATGGAAAACGGCGTTATAACAAGCGACAAGAGAATAGTAGCTTCTCTTCCCACAATTCAGTATCTTATAAAGAACGGAGCCAAGGTCATCCTTTGCTCTCATCTCGGCAGACCGAAAGGACAGGTAAATCCCGAGTTTTCTATGAAGCCCGTTGCAGCTCGTCTCTCTGAGCTTCTCGGTCTGAAAGTTAAAATGGCTGACGATGTTGTCGGTCCGAGCGCTCAAGCCCTTGCCGCCTCGCTTAAAGACGGCGAAGTAATGCTTCTTGAAAATGTTCGTTTTGAACCCGGCGAGACTAAAAATGATCCCGAGCTTTCAAAGGCATTTGCTTCTCTTGCAGATCTTTATGTAAATGATGCTTTCGGTTCTGCGCACAGAGCTCATTCTTCAACTGCCGGCGTTGCCGCATATCTTCCCGCAGCATGCGGATATCTTATTCAGAAAGAAATTAAGTTTATCGGCGGAGCTTTGGAAAATCCGAAGAGACCGCTTGTTGCAATTCTCGGCGGAGCAAAGGTTTCTGATAAAATCGGTGTAATCACAAATTTAATTGACAAGTGTGATACTCTTATCATCGGCGGCGGTATGGCTTATACATTTATGAAGGCTCTCGGCCACAATATAGGTGATTCTCTTCTTGAGGATGATAAAGTTGACCTTGCTAAGGAAATGATGGATAAGGCTAAAGCTAAAGGTATTAAATTCCTTATTCCCGTTGATAATAAGGTGGGTAAAGAGTATAAACCCGATACCGAAGCAATGGTTGTTAATTCCGACGAAATTCCCGACGGTTGGATGGGACTTGACATAGGACCTAAGACTCAGCAGCTCTTTGCCGACGCTGTTAAAGATGCCGGTACCGTAATTTGGAACGGGCCTATGGGTGTTTCTGAGTGGGACAACTTTGCAGCCGGAACAATAGCGGTTGCTACCGCCATTGCTGATAGTAACGCCATTTCGATTATAGGCGGCGGTGACTCTGCAGCAGCCATACAGAAGCTTGGTTTTGCTGATAAGATGTCTCATATATCGACCGGCGGCGGTGCTTCGCTTGAATATCTTGAAGGCAAAGAACTTCCTGGTATTGCAGCTCTTAACGACAAGAAATAATAAAAATACAGGTGAGTATTTTTACTCACCTGTTAATTATGATAAAGGAGTAATAATTATGAATAAAGCACTTCGTAAAGCTGTTATCGCAGGTAACTGGAAAATGAACAAGACTCCGAGTGAAGCTAAGGCTCTTATTGAGGAGATGAAGCCGCTTGTAAAGGATGCAGATTGTGATGTGGTTCTCTGCGTGCCTTATATTGATATCCCTGCCGCTGTTGAGGCCGCTAAAGGTTCCAATATAAAAATCGGTGCGGAAAATATTCACTTTAAGGCTTCGGGTGCATTTACCGGCGAGGTTTCGGCTGATATGCTCAAGGAAGCAGGAGTTGAATACGTTATTGTCGGTCACTCGGAGAGAAGAACATACTTCGGTGAAACCGACCAGACCGTTAACCTTCGTGCTCTTGCAGCTTTGAACGCTGGCTTTAAGACTATTATTTGTGTCGGCGAAACACTTGAGCAGAGAGAACTTGGTTATACTGAAACTCTTTTGAAATTCCAGACTAAGATGGCACTTACAAATGTAACAAAGGAACAGCTTGCAAATGTCATAATCGCTTATGAGCCTGTTTGGGCAATCGGTACCGGCGTAACAGCCACATCCGATCAGGCTGATGAGGGTAACGGATTTGTGAGAGCTGCTATCGAGGAAGCCTACGGTAAAGATGCTGCTGAGAGCGTAACAGTTCAGTACGGCGGTTCAATGAATGCGAAAAATGCCGAAGAACTTCTTTCTAAAGTAAATGTTGACGGTGGACTTATCGGTGGTGCGTCTCTTAAAGCCCAGGATTTCTCCGTAATAGTTGCCGCTGCTTCTAAATAATGATTGAATAGTAAGATAAGGTGATTTGAATGAAAAAACCTGTTGTTTTATGTATAATGGACGGCTTCGGCCAAAACCCGTCCGATTACGGCAATGCGATAAAAGCTGCTAATACTCCGCGGTTAGATGAATTTATGAAGAATGATCCCATGACATATATCGGGGCTTCAGGAATGGATGTAGGCCTTCCGGACGGTCAAATGGGTAACAGCGAGGTAGGTCATACAAATATCGGTGCCGGCAGAGTTGTTTATCAGGAACTCACAAGAATTAGTAAGGCAATAACCGACGGTGATTTCTTTAAGAATCCGGCATTTATGGGTGCGGTTGAAAATTGCAAAAAATACGGTACGGCTCTCCACTTGATAGGCCTTTTATCCGACGGCGGCGTACACAGCCACAATACTCATCTTTATGCCTTACTGGAACTCGCTAAACGTAACGGCATTAAGGACGTTTATGTTCATTGTCTTCTTGACGGTCGTGACGTACCTCCGGCATCCGGCGTTGAGTATATAAAAGAGCTTGAAGATAAAATGAGCGAAATCGGTGTTGGCAAAATTGCTACCTTAATGGGCAGATTTTATGCTATGGACCGTGACAATATGTGGGACAGAGTCGGAATGGCATACAGGGCTATGGTCAACGGTGAAGGCGTACACAATTCAAATGCCGTTGATGCAGTCGAAAAGTCTTATGAGACAATCGATGGTGACGGTAAGCATCTTACAGACGAATTTGTTATGCCCACAGTATGCTCCGAGGACGGCAAAATTAAAGAAAATGATTCTGTGGTATTCTTTAATTTCCGTCCGGACCGTGCAAGAGAAATAACAAGAGCTTTTGTGGATCCTGAATTCAAGGGATTCGAAAGGAAGTATTTCCCTCTTTATTATGTTTGCATGACTCAGTATGATGAGACTATGCCGAATGTTAAGGTCGCTTTTGCACCTGAGGCTCTTAAAAATACTATGGGAGAATATCTTTCTTCTCTCGGCAAAACACAGCTTCGTATAGCTGAGACACAAAAATATGCGCACGTTACATTTTTCTTTAACGGCGGAGAAGAAAAAGTATATCCGGGCGAAGACAGAGTTCTTATCGACTCACCCAAAATTTCAACATTTGACTTGAAGCCTGAGATGAGTGCTTATGAGGTCTGCGACGCCGCTTGTGAGAGAATACTCAGCGGAAAATACGATGTTGTAATTCTTAACTACGCTAACTGTGATATGGTGGGCCACACGGGTGTTTTCCCTGCGGCGGTAAAAGCTGTTGAAACTGTTGATGAATGCGTCGGTAAGCTTGTTGATGCAGTCAATAAGATGGGCGGCGTTACACTTATAACCGCGGACCACGGTAATGCAGATAAAATGTATGCTGAGGACGGAACACCGTTTACTGCCCACACAACCAATCCCGTTCCGTTGATTGTAGTAGGTTATGATTGCAAGCTCAAACAAAATGGCGGCAGACTCTGCGACCTTGCGCCTACAATGCTTGACATTATGGGACTTGCAAAACCTGCTGAGATGACAGGTGTTTCTCTTATTGAAAAGTAATAAGCTTCACCATTAGGGTTGCTGTAATTACACTAACCATATTGGCACACAGCGAAGCAAAAGCTGTGTGCCTTATCTTTTTTATACCTATTGCTCCGTAATAAACGGTTATTACATAAAAAGTGGTTTCAGTTGACGCCATTACAGCGGATGCACATCTGCCTATAAATGAGTCGCAGCCATAGACTTTGAGCAGATTTTCAAATATGCTTAGGGATCCGCTGCCCGACAGCGGAGTTAGTGTTATCAGAGGTATTAGTTCGGCAGGAATACCGATATTTGTAAAAACAGGCGTTATAAGTTTTGTGAAATAATCGCAGAGACCCGATTTTGTAAACATATTTACTGCCAGCATCATTGCCGTAATCGCCGGGAAGATGGCTAATCCGGTTTTGAGTCCTGACGGCACGCCATCGGTAAAATCCTGAAAGACGTTTCTCTTTTTCAAGAGCGAATAACATACTGTCCCTGCAATGAAAATAATGAATATGTAAGCACCTATTTTATTCATATTTTTTACCACCGAGCATCTTTGTCAAAATAATACCTGTTGCAACCGATGCAAATGAGGCTACGAGCGAAGCCGCCACAAAGTCCAAGGGATTTGCGGCACCGTTATTTTGCCTTACAGCTGCTATTGTAGACGGAAACACCTTTAAAGCTGTTGAGTTTAAGACAACAAACATAACCATATTGTTTGTGGCTGTATATCCGTTAGGTCTGTCTTTTGCAAACTCTTTCATAACCAATATACCAAGCGGAGTCGAGGCGTTTCCAAGTCCTAACAGTCCTGCTGCCATGCTGAGACTTATTGCGTCAAAAAGTTTACTTTTGGGTTTTACATCTTTAAATAAAAGCTTAATAATAGGGGACAGGGCCTTTGAAAATAATTTATTTAAGCCTGATTTTTCTATAATATTCATAATGCCACCCCAAAAGCAAAATACCCCTAATACAGATAGCAAAAATTCAACCGATTGTTTGCCGGATACAATAATAGCACTTGATAAGCCCTCTGTGCTGCCACAAATAAATGAAAATATTACGCTTAGAAGAATTATGGCACACCATATATAATTCATCACTTCTATCACCGATACCATGTATATTCATATGAAATGATAAATAGATATTGCATTTTCGTTGACATAATAATTTTAAAATGCTATATTATGTCAAAAGGAAGTTCCGAATGTTGCTTTTTGTTGAATGTTAGGAGTGAATATTATGAAATCTACGGGCATGGTCCGTGGAATTGATAAAATGGGCAGGGTGGTACTGCCGACCGAGACCCGTAAGCTTTTGAACCTCGTAGCAGGTAAAAGTGCCGTAGAGATATATACTGATGACGACTCCATCGTTTTAAAAAAATATGTTCCGGCGTGTATTTTTTGCGATAGTGTAGATGATATTGTAGAGTATAAAGGAAATAAAATTTGTAAGCAGTGTATTGAAAAACTAAATGCACTTGCAGAAGAATAAAATGCGTATTTTTATTGATGCCGACGGATGTCCTGTCACTGAATCAGCCATTAATTTTGCCAAACAACACAATATAGAGTGCTATGTTGTATGTGATACTTCTCATGAATTTTCGTTTAATTATGCAAGTGTTATTACAGTTTCAAAAGGCAAAGACAGTGCAGATTACAAAATAGTCAATCTTATATCACCCGGCGATATTGTGGTAACGCAGGATTATGGCCTTGCTGCTATGTGCCTTGCAAAGAATGCAAGGGCTATAAATCAAAACGGTTTGATTTATACTGACAATAACATTGACTTTCTTTTGCAGTCAAGGCATATTTCTCGTGAAATTCGTATGTCTGGCGGCAGAACAAAAGGACCTCATAAACGAAAAGATTTTCAAAATGAAGATTTTTTAAGGTCTCTTAAAAGTTTAATTGAGAATAAATAAAAAACGATATCGAAGATTTAACTTCGATATCGTTTTTTTGTATTGATTGTAATTAAAGGTTACTTACATGATAACTGAGAGTCATAAGGCTGTCGGAAAGATGTACATTTTCAACTGCAACATTTGGGTAATCCGAAGCAATATCATAATGACTGAAATTCCAAAATCCTTTTACACCGAGTTTAACAAGCTCATCAACAATTTCTTTTGCATTATCGCTTGGTATGCAAAGCACTGCAACGGCAGGGGAGTTGTCGCGACAAAAATCATACAGACCGTTAATATGTCTTACGGGTATGTTACGTACAAGCTTGCCAGCAAGTGCTTCGTTTTTATCAAAAATACCGATGAGGTTAAACCCGCGTGCTTCAAAAGACATATGAGAAGCTATGGCGTGACCGAGATTTCCTGCACCTATCAGTATAGTCTTAAGATGATTGTTGACACCGAGTATAGAACCTATTTCTTTGTACAGCTGTTCAACATTATATCCGTATCCTTGCTGACCGAAGCCACCGAAGCAATTAAGATCCTGGCGAATTTGTGAAGCGGTAAAACCCATTCTTTTTGATAACTCACCGGATGATATACGAACTGTTCCGTTCTTTTTTATTTCACCTAAAAAGCGATAATATCTCGGAAGTCTTTTAACAACAGATAACGATACCGAATCATTTTTTGCCATTTCTCAGTTCACCTCACTTTGAAAGCTTTTGAACGGTTTCCATTACATAATCTCCGAATTCGCTGCACGTTGCACCGTCTTCTCGTCCGGTAATTACATATTTTTTATCGGTGAACATACAGTAATCAAGAGCCTTTTCAAGAAGATCGGCTTTATCTTGCTTCCCGATATGAGACAGCAACATAACTGTAGCACGGAGCATGGAGCAAGGATCGGCATATTGACCTCTTCCTTCGGAAATCATACGCGGAGCAGAACCGTGTATAGCTTCGAACATTGCATATCTTTTCCCGAGATTAGCACTTCCTGCCGTGCCGACGCCGCCTTGGAATTCGGCAGCTTCGTCGGTTATAATATCGCCGTATAGATTCGGGAGAACAAAAACTTTAAAGTCTTTGCGTCGCTTTTCATCAATAAGCTTTGCTGTGGTTATGTCGATATACCATTCATCAGTAGTGATTTCAGGGTACTCCTTGCCGATATTTTTGCATATGTTGAGGAATTTACCGTCTGTCGTTTTAATAACATTAGCTTTGTTGATAATTGATACGCGATCTTTGTGATTCTTACGAGCATACTCATACGCCATTTTGGCAATTCTTTCCGAACCTTCACTTGTTGCTACAACAAAATCAAATGCAAGATCGTCGTCAACATTTATGCCCTTTGAACCTACGGCATAAGCACCCTCGGTATTTTCACGGAAAAATGTCCAATCTATTCCTTTTTCAGGAACTTTTACAGGGCGTACATTTGCAAATAAATCAAGAGCTTTTCTCATGGCAACATTGGCACTTTCAATGTTTGGCATACCGCTGCCTGCTTGCGGTGTCGTTGTTGGGCCTTTTAAAATAACGTGACATGATTTAAGCTCTTCCAGAACATCGTCGGGAATAGCCTGCATATGGGCAATTCTGTTCTCGATTGTAAGTCCGTCAATGACTTTAAACTCAACTTTTCCGGCTTTAACATCGTCTTCAAGCATATACTCAAGAACTCGTGCCGATTCTTTTGTTATAATCGGTCCAATGCCGTCTCCGCCGCAAACGCCGATAACTATTTTATCAAGTTTATCATAGTCAATACTGTCCTTTTGAGCTTTAATTCTGTCTGAACGTTCCGATTGCTCGCGAACGAGTGCTTCAAACTTTTTTAAAGCTTCCTGCAAATTTTCTTCAGTCATTTTTTTCCTCCTATTATAATGATTCTCTTGTGTAGTTGAGAAGACCGCCCGCAAGGATAATATCCTTTTGGCGTGTTGACAAATCATATTTAAGCTCGAACTTTTCGCCGGTTGTTTCATTAAGCAACATCACGGGTTTGTCTGAGAGTATCTCGTCTTTTACTTTTTCAAGGCTGAGAAGGTCGCCCTCGGAAATCTTGTCGTAATCATCGGGGTTTTTAAAGTTGAGAGGCAATATACCGGCATTAATAAGATTTGCACAGTGAATTCTTGCAAATGATTTTGTGATAACTGCCTTTATACCGAGATAAAGCGGAACCAAAGCCGCATGTTCACGAGAAGAGCCCTGACCGTAGTTGGCGCCGCCGATTATAATTCCTTTGCCTTCTTTTTTACATCTGTCGGGGAATTCCTTGTCGCACACTCCGAAGCAGAACTGCGAAAGGTAAGGTATATTTGAGCGATAGGGTAGTATCTTGGCACCTGCCGGCATAATATGATCGGTGGTTATATCATCTCCGACTTTGAGAAGTGCTTTAGCTTCAATGCTCTCCGGTAATTTTTCGGTTTTGGGGAACGGTTTGATGTTTGGACCGTAAATAACATCAACCTTGTCTGCGTCTTCTTCTGAAGCGGGCATTTCTATCATATTGTCATTAACAATAAATTTGTCGGGCATAAGGATGTGGAGCGGTTCTCCGTTTTCTCTCGGATCGGTCAATACACCGGCGATTGCCGATACCGCGGCAGTCTCGGGGCTTACAAGGTATATTCCTGCGTCTGCGGTTCCGGAACGTCCCTCAAAGTTTCTGTTGAACGTTCTGAGAGAAATGCCTTTTGAATTAGGCGACTGACCCATACCTATACATGGTCCGCAAGCGCTTTCGAGAATTCTGGCACCTGCATTTATCATATCCGAGAGTGCTCCGTTGAGTGCAAGCATATTAAGCACCTGCTTTGAACCCGGAGCGATGCTCAGGCTGACGTTTTCGGCAACGGTATGTCCCTTTAATATAGCCGCGACTTTCAGCATATCCATTAAAGAGGAATTTGTGCATGAGCCTATGCATACCTGATCAATTTTAATTTTGCCTATTTCAGAAACCTTTTTTACTTTATCGGGCATATGCGGCATAGCTGCAAGAGGCTCAAGAGAAGAAAGGTCTATTTCAATAAATTCGTCGTATACCGCATCGCTGTCGGCAGAAAGCTCTGTCCAATCATCAACTCTGCCTTGTGCTTCAAGAAACGCCTTGGTTATTTCATCTGACGGGAAAACCGACGTTGTTGCTCCAAGCTCAGCACCCATATTAGTTATAGTTGCTCTCTCCGGAACGGATAAAGTTTTAACGCCTTCGCCTGTATACTCGATTATTTTGCCTACACCGCCCTTGACAGTCATTCTTCTGAGGACTTCAAGGATTACGTCTTTGGCCGTAACATAAGGGCTGAGTTTCCCGGTAAGATGTACATTGACGATTTTCGGCATGGTAATATAGTATGTGCCGCCGCCCATTGCAACAGCTACGTCAAGTCCACCTGCACCCATAGCGAGCATACCTATACCGCCGCCTGTGGGTGTGTGGCTGTCAGAGCCAATAAGCGTTTTTCCGGGTTTGCCGAAACGTTCTAAGTGTACTTGATGGCAAATACCGTTTCCCGGACGAGAAAATCTAATTCCGCGTTTCTTTGCAACACTGCCTATAAAACGATGGTCATCTGCATTCTCAAATCCTGTCTGCAAGGTATTATGGTCAACATAAGCAACCGAAAGTTCTGTTTTAACTCTTTTAATGCCCATGGCTTCAAATTCAAGATATGCCATAGTGCCGGTTGCATCCTGAGTAAGAGTCTGGTCTATTTTGAGACCGACCTCACTGCCGACTTTCATTTCTCCGCTGACAAGATGTGACTTAATAAGCTTTTGAGCTACTGTGTAACCCATATAGATCGCTCCTAACTTTTTCACATTTTTAACAATCTTATTTTAATCCATATAAAATACTTTGTCAATGAATTATCAAGTGAATTTTCATCATATAACCTGATTTTCTTTAATAATAGGGAAATAGAGATTATATCATAGCAAGTCTGCATAAATATAAGAGGTTTATGTGTACCGCTTTGCGCTTGAAAACAAAATAACCTAAAAAAAGCAAAAAAAATAAAGCTTACCGCTTAAAAAGGCGGTAAACAATATTTTTTTGCCCAGAAAATATTTGATCCCCTCAATAAATTAAATTATATACGTCATAATGGAAAAAGTCAATAAAAATTTAAAAAAAGTTTAAATTCTTTTATAAATTAAATGAATTTTTGATTCGAATTTGAGAAAAAGTAAAAAACAAGTGCTTTTTTACACTAATGGCGATAACAGTATTTTAAATATCAACCTGGAATAGCTATTGATATAAAAAAACATTTGTGCTAAAATAATTACAGTTATAAAATGAGTTATTATGGGCATAATGATATTTGACTTTATATGGGGGTATTGTTATGACTTATAGTAATTTGATTGAACCTATTTCTCCAAAAGAATCTCCCGCGGAAATTCCGGATGCTTCGGTAGACGGAGATGACAATACGGACGGCGATATAAAACAGATTGTTGAGACGGGTTCGGTTACTGTTTCAAAAGACGGTCATTATATTCATTGCCTTACTGTGATAGGGCAGATTGAAGGGCATTTTATATTGCCGCCGCAAAATAAAACAACAAAATATGAGCACGTTATACCTCAGCTTGTTGCTATAGAAGAAAGTAGAGATATAGAAGGTCTGATTATAATTTTGAATACCGTCGGCGGAGACATTGAAGCCGGGCTTGCACTTGCAGAACTTTTAAGCGGTATGAGAAAACCTACTGTATCGCTTGTTCTCGGCGGCGGGCATTCAATCGGCGTGCCGTTGGCGGTTTCCGCAAAAAAGTCTTTTATTGTGCCGTCGGCAACAATGACTGTGCATCCGGTGCGAATGAACGGGCTTGTACTCGGCGTTCCTCAAACATTATCTTATTTTGATAAGATGCAGGAAAGAATAGTAAGATTTGTTGCAGATAATTCTTCGATGAAATCAGAAAGATTCAGAGAACTTATGACTGCAACCGGAGAACTCGTTATGGATGTCGGTACGGTTCTTGACGGAGAAAGTGCTGTAAAAGAAGGCCTTATTGACAGTCTCGGCGGTTTATCCGATGCGCTTGATTGCCTTTACGGTATGATAACAAAGGAGAATAGGTAGTGGTTCTTTATTCTGTGATTTCGCCATATGAGATTTTTCCTTTTACGGCGCCGGAAAATTCAGTAAAGTCTATTGACGGCGGTTATGTGGAATATAGGAATATTAACGGAGAATGTACAGCAGTTTCTTTGCGTTCTACAAATCCGTATGATTATATATCTTCAAAATATTTTAATCCAAAAATTCATTATCGGAGGATATTATGAGTGTTTTAAAAGCTATTATTTTGGGCATAGTGCAGGGCGTTACCGAATTTCTACCGGTTTCGAGCAGCGGACATTTATCACTCTTTCATTATCTGTTGGGAACCACAAGCGATACATCCCTTTTGTTTGATGTAATGCTTCACTTGGGAACTTTAATCGCAGTCTTTATTGTTTATTACAAAACTATTTGGGCTCTTGTTATTGAGTTCTTTAAACTAATCAAGGACATTTTTACCGGTAAATTTAAATTCAAGGAAATTACCGGAACAAGAAAAATGCTGATCATGTTTGTGTTTTCGTGTATTCCGTTGCTTTTCTTGCTTATACCTGTGGGCGGCGGTCAAAAACTTATGGACGTTTGCGGCAGTTTTGCTGAGGATGACAATCTTTGGGTCGAGGGATTCAGTTTCCTGTTAACAGCTGTATTACTTCTCACTTCTACATATATATCAAAGAAAAAGAAACTTGTGAGAGAGGTCAATACAACAGATGCGTTTGCCGTAGGTGTAGCTCAGGCGTTTGCTGCGGCTTTTCCCGGGCTTTCACGTTCCGGATCGACGATATCAACCGGTATGATGTGCGGCGTAAACAAGGAGTATATGGTTCAGTATTCGTTCATTCTTGGTATTCCTGCAATAATTGCCGCTAATATATCTCAGACTAAAGATGCAATTGAAATTCATCAAAGCATCGAAGTGTTGCCTACCGTGATAGGCATAATTACTGCAATGGTAGTAGGTGTTCTTTGCATAAAATTACTTCAATGGATACTGAAAAAAGATATGTTTAAATATTTCGGATATTATTGCATAGCAATCGGTATATTTACGCTTGCGTGCCAGATATTCAAAATTCACTTTTAATGATTTTAATGGAGCTGAATTAAATGCCGGCAACAAAAAATAAGAAAGTTTCTCCGCCGAAAAGAGGCAAAAGACCTTCTCCCGCAAAAAGTACAAAACAAAATGAAGAAAAAGCGGCGGCTAACAGGCAGCTTGCCGCAATAATTCTTTTTGCCGTTTCGGTCTTTTTTATATGTCTTTCGTTTATTAACGGAGGAGGCTTGTGGGGTGGTTTACGGACTCTCAGTTTTGGCCTTTTTGGCTTCTCGGCATTTATATGGCCGTTGGTTTTAATATATGTTGCAGTTATGGCTACGCTTGATAAGACCGACCAAAAAATCGGAGTTAAGATTTTTGAGGCCGCAATGCTGATAATACTTTTATCCGCTGCTATACATATTTTCGGCTTTCACGGTGTTGTTGACTTTTCGGAAAATGTTATAGATGCCTACAATGCTTATAGATTTGACGGTTCACTTGTCGGCAGCGGCGCTGTCGGCGCAATAATAGGCGGTGCGATATTGCTTGCTACCGGCAGCAGCAAGCCGGCTGCGATAGCTATTATTTTGATATTAATGTTCTTGTTTTTAATGCTGATGACCGGGACAACCTTAAAAAAATTGATGAAGGGTGTTTACAGTCCTGTCAAGAAAGTCAGTGAGTATCGTGAGGAAAAGCTTGAGCAGCTCGCGAGTGCGGAAGAGCGAAATCGAGAGTCATTTAATCCCGATGTTGATTTAGGCCCGGAGCCGGTTACGGAAAAATCAGCAAAGATATCAAAGAAAAAAGCCGATATTGTCCAATTTGATAATGTGGATAAAAATGAACCCAACAAAGCTGAAACAAATGAACTTACGGAATCAAAACCGGTGCTTCTTGATGATATAATTAAAAAGATGAACGGTGACGAAGCAAATTCACAAATTTCAAAGCCGATAGAAGAAGCTGCAAAAAGCTCTGCGTCTGCTTCTGCGTTAAAATCGGTAGAAGGCACCTTATCCGATGATGAAAATGACAAACCGAAAGCTGAATATCAATTGCCTTCGTTAGATTGTCTGGCCGAGCCTAAAAACGGCCGAAATGTTAAATATGAGGACGAACTCAAGGCGAATGCCACTAAGCTTGTTGATACTCTTAAGAGTTTTGGGGTTGAAACAAGAATTGTTGATATAAGCAGGGGACCGTCGGTAACTCGCTATGAAATCCAGCCTGCCGCAGGTGTTAAAATCAGCCGAATAACCAATCTCTCGGACGATATAGCATTAAACCTTGCAGCTTCGGGTGTCAGAATTGAAGCTCCGATACCTAATAAGGCGGCTGTCGGAATAGAAGTGCCGAATAAAAATCGTTCTACGGTTACTCTGCGCGAAATTATAGATACAGATCAATACAGAAATGCGAAATCAAAGCTCTTTGTCGCGTTGGGCAAAGATATTGCAGGAAATTGCACATATGCAGACCTTGCCAAAATGCCGCACCTTTTGGTTGCCGGCACTACCGGTTCAGGTAAATCTGTATGCCTTAACTCGATGATTGTCAGCATACTTTATAATGCAAAACCCGATGAAGTTAAGCTTCTTATGATAGACCCGAAGCAGGTTGAATTTACGGTCTATAACGGAATTCCGCATCTTATAGTTCCTGTTGTATCGGACCCGCGTAAAGCTTCGGGTGCTCTTGCGTGGGCGGTTACCGAAATGTTGTCAAGATACAAAACTTTTTCGGATAACAATGTGCGCGACATCAGCGGTTATAACAGCATATGCGAGAGTATCGGTCAGAAAAAAATGCCGCAAATCGTTATTTTTATAGATGAACTTTCGGACCTTATGATGGCAGCGCCGCACGAGGTAGAAGATTCTATTTGTCGTCTTGCTCAAATGGCACGTGCTGCGGGAATGCACCTTGTTATTGCCACTCAAAGACCGTCTGTTGACGTAATTACAGGTCTTATTAAAGCTAATATTCCCAGTCGTATTTCATTAAAGGTTTCCTCCCAAATCGACTCGCGCACCATAATTGATACGGCAGGAGCTGAAAAGCTTTTAGGTAACGGCGACCTTTTATTCTACCCGGTAGGAATTGCAAAGCCTCAACGTATACAGGGTTGTTTTCTTTCGGATAAAGAAGTAGAAACTGTTGTTGACTTCATTAAAAAGCAGGAGAAATCTTCTTATGACGATGAAGTAATGAATGAAATCGAGCGACAGGCTGCAATGGAAAAGAAGAAAAACGGCGGAGCTGTTTCGGACGGTGATGATTCCGACGGCGAAACAGACGAAATGGTTCCGAAAGCAATAGAGGTTGTCGTTGATGCGCAGATGGCTTCTACAACCCTGCTTCAAAGAAAACTTAAGCTCGGTTATGCAAGAGCCGCAAGAATTATAGATACTCTTGAAGAGCGCAATATTATAGGTCCGTACGAAGGCAGCAAGCCGAGAAAAGTCCTCGTAACAAAGCAACAGTGGTATGAGATGAATGCTTTGGCACAGGGTGGAGCTGCAAAAGATTACACTGCCTCCGATGAAAAAAACGATGATACGGAAATTCCGGAGTAAATTATGAATGGTTTCTTACCTGTAACAAAAGAAGAAATGATTGCGCTCGGATGGGATAGCCCTGATTTTGTTTATGTTTCCGGTGACGCATATGTGGATCATCCTAGCTTTGGTGCAGCTATAATTACCCGTGTGCTGGCATCTCAAGGATTTCGGGTGTGTATGCTGTCGCAGCCTAATTGGAAAAACACATGCGATTTTATGCGTTTCGGCAGGCCGAAGTATGGCTTTTTGCTCTCTTCCGGCAATATTGATTCTATGGTTGCTCATTACACCGTAGCTAAAAAGCCTCGAAGTAAGGACGCGTATTCTCCTGGCGGAAAAATGGGAAAAAGACCTGATAGAGCCGTAATCGTTTATTGTAAAAAAATCAGAGAAGCTTATAATAACATTCCTATAATAATAGGCGGGCTTGAGGCTTCGCTTCGCAGATTTGCTCATTACGATTATTGGGAAGATAAGCTTCGACCCTCGATTCTTTTTGACTCGGGGGCCGATTTGCTTATTTACGGAATGGGAGAAAAGCAAACGCTTGAAGTGGCGAACAGGCTGAAAAACGGTGAGGATATACATTTGATGCATGACATTAACGGAACATGCTATGCTGTTCCTGTTTCCGAAACTCCGCTGTACGGTAAAGAATGTCCATCTTACGAGAATGTATTGAAATCCAAAAAGGAATATGCTGTTTCCGTGAGAATTGAGCAGGATGAGCAGGATCATATTCGCGGAAAGCTTCTGAAGCAGCGTCACGGTAATATGATGCTTGTGCAGAATCCGCCGATGTCTCCGTTAACAAGAGATGAGCTTGACTTCGTTTATTCTCTTCCTTATACTCGTGAGTATCACCCTATGTATGAAGAATTTGGCGGAGTTCCGGGGCTTGAAGAAGTTAAATTTTCAATAACACACAACCGCGGTTGTTTCGGAGCGTGTAACTTTTGCTCGTTAGCATTTCACCAGGGGCGGTTTGTTACATCAAGAAGTAAAACATCCGTTCTCGCCGAGGCTGAAAAACTGAAACAATTACCTGATTTTAAAGGGTATATACATGATGTAGGAGGCCCAACCGCAAACTTTAGGTATCCTTCGTGTGAAAAACAGTTAAAAAGCGGCTTGTGTAAAGGTAAAAAATGCTTGGCTCCGAGTGCTTGTCCCGCTCTTAAAGCGGATGAAACTGAATATTTAGATATTTTAAGAGAACTGAGAAGAATTCCGGGCATCAAAAAAGTTTTTATTCGCTCCGGTATAAGATATGATTTTATGCTAAAGGATAAAAATAATGATTTTTTCAAAGAACTTGTAAAATATCATATAAGCGGGCAGCTAAAGGTTGCACCGGAGCATTGCTCCGCTGCAGTTCTCGACAAAATGGGTAAACCGCATATAGACGCTTACATAGAATTTTCAAAAAAGTATTTTGATTATACTAAACGTATTGGGAAGGAACAGTATCTTGTTCCATATCTAATGTCTTCACATCCGGGAGCCACTCTAAAGGATGCGGTTAAGCTTGCGGAATTTATAAAAAAAGAACATTTACACCCAGAGCAGGTGCAGGATTATTATCCCACTCCGGGAACAATTTCAACTGCAATGTTTTATACGGAACTTGACCCGTATACACTTGAGTCTGTGTATGTGGCGAAAAATCCGCATGATAAGGCCATGCAAAGAGCACTAATGCAGTATTTTAATCCGAAAAATTATGATCTTGTTGAAGAGGCACTTAAACGCGCCGGGAGACAGGATTTAATCGGTCTCGGAAGCAATTGCCTTATAAAGCCGCGTCCCGGAACAAAACAAACCAAAGCAAAACAATCTTACGGTAAAAATGGTAACAACAGATATGGCAAAAAGAAGAAAAACAAATAAAAAGCAGATATTGATATTCGCAATTATCGCTGTTTTGTTTATGGTTTCCGTTGTAATTACATATTTCCCGGGAAAGGTATTTCCTACTTGGAGTTCGATTTACCGTTATGCCGGAGTGAATGAGACTGCGAGTACAGACACATATCCGTTTATGGTAAGCTATTTGGACGTCGGTCAAGCTGATTGTGAGCTTATAACCTGCGGCGGTCAAGCTGTCCTGATTGATTCCGGAGATATAGACGCATACGATAAAGTTGCCGCATATCTTAATGCTCTTGACATTAAAAAAATAGACTATTTTATTTTGACACACGCACATTCCGACCATATCGGCAGTGCCGCAAAAATTATTCAAAATTTTGAAATCACCAATATAATTATGCCGCGTTACACAGAGCAGAATATGCCCGATACAAACATTTATACAAATTTGCTTCAGACTATATCCGAGAGCGGTGCAACGGCTTATGCCGCAACTCCCGGAGACAGATATGATTTAAACGGATTTTGTTTTTCTGTTTTGGCACCTAATGCCGATTATGATGAGCTGAATAATTCTTCGGTGGTTATTAAGGCGACTTACGGTAAAAATTCATTTTTGTTTATGGGCGATGCCGAGAAAAAATCCGAAAAAGATATTTTAAATGCCGGATTTGATGTTTCGGCGGATGTGATAAAGCTCGGGCATCACGGCAGCAAGACATCTTCTTCGGAAGTTTTTCTGAAATCTGTTAACCCTACGCTTGCAATTATATCTTGCGGCGTGAATAATCAATATAATCTGCCGTCTGAAAAAACTCTCGATATGCTCGACAAGCTCGGTATTCAGTATAAGCGCACCGATGTGAGCGGTACGATTGTTGTTGGCAGCGACGGTGAACACATTTATGTATCAACGGAGAAATAGCTATGGATGAGTTTTTTGTTGTAGACAGGGTTGAAAACAATATTGCGGTTTTAGAGTGTCCCGACGGTAAGTTCTTAAATGTTGAGGTTGATTCATTACCTTTTAAAGTCAGAGAGGGCAATGTTTTATTAAAAAAATCGGACGGTACATTTACGTTGTCAAATGACGAAGAGAAAAAAAGAAAAGCCCAAGCCTATTCTCTTCAGGAAAAAATTTTCGGTAATAGGTGAAAAAGACTTGCATTTACATTTAAATAATGGTATAATGCTTCCGCAATTCGCACGCATGGTGATTATCGCAAAATTGCATTTTTATGTCTTGCGTTAAAGTGATCTGTGCGGAGGATAAAATAAGGAGGACAAAACAATGTCAGTAGTATCAATGAAACAGCTTCTTGAAGCCGGTGTACATTTCGGTCACCAGACAAGAAGATGGAACCCGAAAATGGCTGAGTACATTTTCACAGAAAGAAACGGAATTTATATCATCGACCTTCAGAAAACGGTCAAAAAGCTTGAAGAAGCTTATATGTTTGTTCGTGATCTTGCAGCCAACGGTGAGGAAATCCTTTTCGTAGGTACCAAAAAACAGGCTCAGGATTCTATTAAAGAAGAAGCCGCTCGTTGCGAAATGCCTTATGTTAACGCTCGTTGGCTCGGCGGTATGCTTACCAACTTCACTACAATTAAGCAGAGAATTAAGAGACTCGGTCAGCTTGAGGCAATGAAAGAGGACGGCACATTCGATATGCTTCCCAAGAAAGAAGTTGCTAAGCTCGAGCTTGAAATCGAAAAGCTTGAAAAGTTTATGGGCGGTATAACCGAAATGAAGAAACAGCCGGCTGCTATGTTTATAGTAGACCCGAGAAAAGAGAGAATAGCTGTTGCAGAGGCTAAGAAGCTTCACATTCCGATTATCGCTATTGTTGACACAAACTGCGATCCCGATGAAATCGATTATGTAATCCCCGGCAACGATGACGCTATCCGTGCCGTAAAACTTATTGCCGGTGCTATGGCTGACGCGGTTATCGAGGGCAAGCAGGGTATGCAGGGTGCTGCAGCTGCAGAAGCTGAAGACAACGCCGATGCAGAAACCGAAGCTGCTGCTGAATAATTTTGAAGGAAGCAAAGCCCGTGCTTTAGTGCGGGCTCTGTTTAAGTTTAATTAACTGGAGGAATAAATTATGGCATTTACTGCAAGTGATGTAAAAGCTCTTCGCGAGAAAACCGGCGTTGGCATGATGGATTGCAAAAAAGCACTCGTTGAGTCTGACGGCGATATGGATAAGGCAATAGATTTTCTCAGAGAAAAAGGCCTTGCCGCAGCTACCAAGAAGGCAAGCAGAATTGCTGCCGAGGGCGTAGTTATGGCTTGCACCGACGAAGCAAAGCAGACAAGCGTTATTATCGAGGTCAATTCCGAGACCGATTTCGTTGCAAAGAACGATAAGTTCCAGAGCTTTGTTCTCAGCGTTGCTAAGACTGTTATAAATGAAGATCCCAAAGATGTTGACGATCTTCTTACAAAGAAGCTTGACGGAAGCGATAGAACAGTTCAGGAAAATCTTCAGGATATGGTTCTTGCTATCGGTGAGAATATGAAGATTCGCCGTTTTGAAAGAGTTACCGGTATTGCCGCAACTTACATTCATGCGGGCGGTGCAGTAGGCGTTCTTGTATCTTTTGATACCGATGAAAAGACTGCCGCTGCTGCTGAATTTAAGGAGATGGGCAAGGACGTTGCAATGCAGATTGCCGCAATGTCTCCCGCTTATCTTGACAGAGCAAGCGTTCCCGCAAGCGTTATTGAACATGAGAGCGAGATAATAAAGGCTCAGCTTGCTGAGGATCCTAAGATGGCAGGCAAGCCCGATCAGGTTCTTGCTAAGATTGCCGAGGGTAAAGTCGGCAAGTATTATAAAGAAAACTGTCTTCTTGAACAGGAGTTCGTTAAGGACGGTAGCATGAATGTTCAGAAGTATGTTGACTCCGTAGCTAAGAAGCTCGGCGCAGACATCAAGGTTACTTCTTTCATCCGCTATGCTAAGGGCGAGGGCCTTGAGAAGAAAGAAGAAAACTTTGCCGATGAAATTGCCAATATGGTTAAGGGCTAATATTTTCTGATATTAAAGATAAAGAGCAAGCCAAGAGGCTTGCTCTTTTTTTGTTGAAAAATAATGCTTATTATGATACAATTTGTAAAAACATTTAGCATGCGGCAGTTTAAATAACTTTTGCTAAAAAATAAAGGAGGTGGAGAAGAAGTGAAGTACAACGGATATACGCTTACTGCAAAAGATGTACTAAAGATTTTTGCAGCCCTGTCATTTATGGGAATACTCACTTTTGTGGTGATGAAAGCAGCGTTTACTCCGATACCGTCAATAACAAGCGAACAATTCGCAACTATATTGAACGAAGAAGGATACCCTGCTTATGACAGTATTGCTGAGTGGACTACAGAAAGTCCCGGGTGGAGTTACAAAGAATGTACATCGTATAAAGACAGTTCACTGCGTTTTGATTTTGTTGTATTTGACAGTGGTACAGTAGCGGCTAACAAGTTCTCCAGCATTGCGTCGTATCTAACGAGTATTCCTCACGGCGACGACTATGTTGAGGGCGTTAATGGCCGCGAGAGCAGAGCAAATTTTAACTTTTGGACTTTAGAGGCAAATGGAAGGTATTATCATTTAATGAGAATCGATAACACATTATTCTATGCTATATCAACAGTAGACAGAGAAAGCGAAGTATTGAAAATGGCCTCAAAATTAGGCTATGTAGGAGATTAGTTTGGAGGAATAATTATGAATATTGAAAACAGAGTAATTTTTTATCTTGCATTTTTTATTGTTATGCAGGTGATAACTTCATTAAGCCGCAAAATATTGTGGAAATCGGTATGTAAAGCCGGTGGAACAACCCCAGAGGGTGTCAGAGAAAAAAGAGGCGAGCTTTTGCAACAATCTACAGGCAGACAAAACTTGCAAAACAGTTTTCGTGCGTGGATGAGAAGTAATGCTCCCGACCCCAAATTGTATGATAAATTAGACCATATATATACTTTTTCTATGATACCGAATGTTATATTTTTAATCCTTTCTTTTGCAAGTTTGAGTATGCCGATGGCTTTTCAAAAGGTTTTGACAATAGGCTTGTTTGTGTCGCCTGTTGTTATTATAATTGTAATAATTCTCGGAATATATTATAAGAATTATCTTGATAAAAACTTTTAAGATTGGTTTGACACTTTGATATTCAAACAGGAATGCCGGCGAATTTTAAAGTCTAGAGGTTTAGTGGTTTTGACTTGGAATACGAGAGACGAAAATGATTCGGTAACGATAAAATGCCGCGATGTTTTCTCAAAATATTGCCCCGAATTCAAAGGATTCAGTGACGGAATAGATCAAGACGATAAAAGAATAGAAGAGTTTTTTCGCCCTTGTATTTATGAAAAGAAAACATATGACAATGATCTTATGTTTACTAAAGAAAAATTTATCCAAAGGTGTTTGTCGAGTTCGTATGCGCTGTGTCAAGGAGATGCCGACTACAATGAATATCTGTCTGTGCCTACTCGCATATTTGATGATTTTAGCGTGTAAGAACACCTTTGTGTGAAGAACAAAACCATCACATATATAGGACGTTTTAATTGAAAACGGCAAGAAATATGATATACTGATAGATATAATAATCAGCACGAAAAGCTCATAAAATTTAACGGGTGATGTTTTATGAGCAAAAGGGTGTTTCCCATATGTATATTTATTTTATGCTCTTTTTGTGTAGGCTTTTATGTTTTTGAATTTCTACGTGCCACAAGTAATGTGTCGGCTGAAAATTCACCGGGAAAATGTGAATACACAATCGTGATTGACGCCGGGCACGGCGGTGCCGACGGCGGAGCAGTTGCGAGTGACGGCATATCGGAAAAGGTAATCAATTTGGAAATCGCATATAAGCTGAATTATATCCTCAGAGCATACGGGCTTAATACCGTTATGACAAGAACAGACGACGAGTCGATACACGACAGTAACGCAAAAACTCTGCGTGAGCAGAAAGTTTCCGATATACATAAGCGTATGTCGATAATGGAATCAGACGAAAACAATATCTTCGTCAGTATCCATCAAAATAAATTTTCCAACAGTTCACTTTGGGGTACTCAGGTTTTTTATTCGCCTAACACTACCGATAGTGCAGTTTTGGCGAATTGCATACAAAATTCTGTTTGCAGTCTTTTGCAAAATGATAATAAGCGTGTTATTAAGAAATCAGGAAGTAATATTTATTTGCTGTATTACGCAAAAAGAACTGCTGTGCTTGTTGAGTGCGGATTTGTTTCCAATCCTCAAGAAAACAAATTGCTTGAAAACTCGGATTATCAAAGAAAAATGGCTTTTTCCATTGCTTTTGGAATAATGGAATATATAAATACAAAGGATGTGTAATAGTGGCATCAAAGTTAAAAACGGTTTTTGTGTGTTCAAAATGCGGGTATGAGTCTGCAAAATGGTTCGGACAGTGCCCCGGATGCCATGAGTGGGACACAATGGACGAGGAAGTGAAAGCTCCGCAAACCGTTACGGCAAAAAGAGCTTATTCGGACAATTTCCACGGAAAAGTATATAAATTAAACGATATTGTTACTGATACCGAGCATAGATACGACACGGGACTGCACGAACTTAATCGCGTCCTCGGCGGCGGTTTGGTTAAGGGTTCGCTTGTCCTTTTAAGCGGCGACCCCGGTATCGGCAAATCCACAATGCTTTTGCAGATATGTCAGTATTTAGACAGTAATCTTAAAATCTTATACGTATCGGGAGAGGAATCAGCACACCAGTTAAAGCTTCGCGCCTCAAGACTTGGGGTAACCGCCGATAACCTTTCACTTCTTTGCGAGACGGACGCACAGTATATATGTGAACTTATTTCCGCGGAAAAACCTGATATTGTTATGATAGATTCAATACAGACAATGAATATTGCGGAACTCAGCTCTTCTTCGGGAAGCATAACTCAGGTAAGAGAAACCACAAATATGTTTATGCGTACCGCAAAGACTTTGAATATTCCCATAATAATAGTTGGTCATGTGAATAAGGACGGCAATATTGCAGGACCCAAGGTTTTGGAGCATATAGTTGACGCGGTTTTATATTTTGAGGGTGACCGAAACTTTTCATATCGCATTTTACGTGCCGTGAAAAACAGATACGGCTCCACAAACGAAATAGGCGTTTTTGAAATGCTTGACAACGGACTTAACGAGGTGGAAAATCCGTCGATGATGCTCATTTCCGGGCGACCGAAAAATACTTCGGGCTCGTGCGTCGCTTGCATTATGGAGGGTTCAAGACCGATAATGGCTGAGGTGCAAAGTCTTGTAACGCCTACCGGCTTTGGCACTCCGAGAAGAATGGCAAACGGAGTCGACTATAACAGAATGTCAATGCTGATAGCCGTTCTTGAAAAGCGTGCCGGCTATTTTCTCGGCAATATGGATTGCTATATAAATATTATAGGCGGACTTAAAGTTGATGAACCTGCGTCGGATCTCTCTATTGCGTTGGCGATTGTTTCAAGTCTTAAGGACAAGCCTGTGCCAGAGGATGTTCTCGCATTCGGAGAAATCGGCCTCGGCGGCGAAATAAGAGCGGTAAACTCCTGCGAACAGCGCATTAAAGAGGCGGCAAAATTGGGCTTTGGAAAATGCATAGTTCCAAAATACAATCTAAAGAAAATTGCCGGAAACTTAAAAGTCGATATTGAAGTGATCGGTGTAAGCAACATAAGGCAGGCGTTTGAAGCAATAATAAATTAACATGAAGCATTTTTTAAAAAATCCGTTTTTGCCCGACTCTGATTTAAAAGAAATAATAGTAGGTGCCGCCGCAGAGCCCTTTATAAACGATTTTAACGCTTTGGGTATTAAAACTATTGTTGGGGACTCCGAAAAAGCTTTACAAGCTCCCGTGAGAGGGCATATTGATATGTCAGTTATGTCGTTTGGCAGTGGCTTGTATTATTTAAGCAAGACACAGCGCAGGATAGGGGAGTGGATTGATTCTGTCGGAGGTAAAGCTGTTATCGACGATGAAAATTTAGGTTACGAATACCCTTTGGACGTGCCTTTTAACTGCGTTATCATCGGGACCGATTTTATATGCAACAGTAAAACAGTTTCGCCGCAAATTTTAGGTGTTGCCATATCCAGAAATTTGCGTATAATCGATGTTAAACAGGGTTATACAAAGTGTTCGCTGTGTCCTGTAAGAGAAAACGCCGTAATAACTGATGACTCCGGCATCGAAAAGGCTCTGCTCAAATACGGATACGATGTTTTAAAAGTCAGCAAAGGCAGTGTTAGGCTGAATGGGTTTGATTACGGATTTATAGGCGGGTGTTCCGCGATGATTTCGCGAGATATTTTGCTTTTTTTGGGCAATTTTGAAATGCACAGCGATAAAGACCGAATAAAAGCATTTTTGCAAAACTACGGAATAACGCCGCAGTCGTTAAACGGCGATGACCTGACAGATATAGGAAGTATAATACCTCTATCGGAACAGCAGTTATAAAAAAGAAAGGACTACGTGATTATAATGAGAAAAAACAGATGGTCAAATCTTTTCGGTGATATTTTGGCAATAGGTACCGTCTCTACCGTCGCACTTTCAGCAAAGCACGTTGCAAAGAAATACGGTCAGAAATATAAGGGTATCAGCATTAACGGATTATATCTTCTTGACTATGCGGCAGGCAGGATTTTCGGCGATGGGGCAAAGGCTCAGGAAAAGCTGCTTGCGCTTCTCAGCAAAAATAAAAAAGACTCCGAAAACGATCTGCGGCAAATTTGTGATTGATTTTAAATTCACGTAAAATCGACATTTTACAATAATTTAACTTAAATAAGGTTGACAAATCAGCTTTTAACGTGGTACTATCTTATAGTACTTGAATATACAACGTCAAAGGGGACGCAATGAGTATTGCTTATACTCATCGTGTCCCCTTTATTTTTATGTTTGCAGGAGAAATGTCTTATGAGAATGAACAAAGACGGACTATTTAAAATTATGCAGATTACCGATATGCAGGAGATACCTAAAGTATCGCCTGACACTATGGCTCTGCTCGATGCGGCAATTGAAGACGAAAAACCGGATCTTGTTGTGTATACCGGCGACCAAATCAAAGGATATGGAGTGTCGTACAAGGGAAAGGGGAAAGAACTTGAGAACGCCGTTGCAAAAACGATCAACACCTTGCTTGAACCTGTTACAAAACGCAACATACCTTTTGCCGTAACCTTCGGTAATCACGATAGGCAGGTTGGTATCTCCAATAAAGACCAGTTCAACGATATATATAAAGCCCTGCCAAATTGCATAGGAACTCAAGCCGAAGGCATAGACGGCGGCGGTACATATAATATACCTATTAAAGCTTCGGACGGTTCCGACAGAGATGCTTTCAATCTGTATCTTTTTGACAGCGGCACCGATGCAAAAGGTGGCGGATATGAAGCATTTGATAAAAAAATAATTTCTTGGTATAAAGCAAAACGCGATGAGCTTAAAGAGAAAAACGGAAAATATGTGCCTTCGATAGTTTTCCAGCATATACCGCTTCCGGAATACTATTGTATTCTAAGAAGAGTTAAAAAGAATGAAAGAAAAGCTGTTCAAGCATACAGGACGCATAAACACGAGTATTACAGACTCGGAAAAACATGCAGAGTCGGCGGAACTTTTAAAGAGCCGCCGTCAATTCCCGATGTCAACAGCGGCGAATTCGACGCCCTTTCAGAATGCGGTGATATAATGGCAATCTATGTAGGTCACGACCATAAAAATAATTTTATCGGTACTTATAAAAACGTCGATCTCGGTTTTACCCCGTCATCCGGATTTAATGCTTACGGTAACAGAACTAAGCGTGGTGTCAGATGTTTTATACTTGACGAAAAGGAACCTGACAGCTATAAGACATACTCGAGAACATATGAAGATTTAGTCGGCAAAAAAGTGTCAAGACCTGTTTTTGATTATCTTTCCAGCAAAGCTCCGACTACGGTCGATGCCGCCATACCCATGATTGTTAAAACAATCGGTATTATTGCTGCAATTATAATTCTAATCATTTTACTTGCAAAATTCTTATAATTACCGGAGGATAAAAATGAGCGAAACTAAAAAAGATAACGGATTTACGCGTTGGTCAAAAAAACACGCTGAGCTTTGGAAGTTTATTAAATACTCGATTGCCGGGGGCAGTTCATCTGCTGTTGAGTTGATTGTACATATGGTTTTACTGAATACAGCATTTAAAGTTCTTACTTCAGTGCCTGTTGTAAATGATGCACTTAATATGATCGGTATAACCTCAAAAGGCTATCTTTATACTTATCTCATTTCTACAACAATCGGATATGCAATTGCATTTATTCTCAATCGAAAAATTACATTTAAAGCTGATGTGAATCCGACGCTTAGTATGATTTTATATGCAATTATGGTTGTGTTTACAATTTTTGCCAACGGTTGGATAGGGTCTGCAATGACAACCTTTGCACAATCTCACAACCTTACCGGCAACCTTTGGGATCTGGTTATAAAGCTTATCGGAATGACGATTCCGACATTATGGACTTATCCGTGCAACAGATTTATTATTCATCGCAGAAAAAAATCAACAATAGAAGCAGAAATGGCGGCAGAATCATTATCTGCGGTCGAAGAGGCTTAATATGAAAACGGAAAGTATGCTGAGTGCCGGAATAGACATCGGCACTACAACCACTCATCTTGTTATAAGCCGCATCGGCATAGGTGTGACGGAGGGCTTCGGTACAGTTCCGAGCGTGCATATAACATCTAAAAAGGTTTTATTTAAAAGTGATGTTGTTTTTACACCGCTTTTACCCGACGGTAAAATTGACGCCCGTGCCGTTACAGCAATTATTAAAGAACAATATAAAAAAGCCGGCGTAACACCGGATGAGCTGAAATGCGGGGCTGTTATAGTTACAGGCGAGAGTGCCTGCAGAGAAAACGCCTCGGAGGTTATTTCTTCCGTATCTGAATTTGCAGGCGATTTTATTGCAGCCCAGGCAGGGAGCGAACTTGAATCTTATCTTTCCGGCAAAGGCGCCGGGGCAGACGTTATCAGCGAAAACGAGGGAAAATGTACCGCTAATGTTGACATAGGCGGCGGCACTACCAACATCTCGGTATTTGTAAACGGAAGTTGTGTTGAAACCTGTTGCTTAAATATCGGCGGCAGACTCGTACGAAAAAGTAACGACGATGGCGTTTTTATATCATCGTCGTTATTAAATTTGTGCCGCGCAAATGGCATAAACATAAAAAGCTTTGATGATGCGGATAGCATAAATTCGATTCATAAGCTTTGCTCTATACTTGCCTCAAAAATCAAAGAGGCTTTGGGTTTTTGTAAAGAAAAAACTATTGAAACCGAGTTAATAACCGATAGTTTGCTATCCGGGAAATACATCCCCGAAATCGTTACTTTTTCAGGCGGTGTTTCTGAATGTATGCAGGAAAAAACGGATAATTCATTTAAATACGGTGATATCGGCGTTATTCTTGCCGATGAAATTAGAAATGACACCGAAACTTATCCGTGCAAGGTTATAACTGAGCTTGATAATCCTATACGGGCAACAGTTATCGGAGCAGGCCAATTCAGTATGGATATTTCGGGAAGCACCATACAGTATGCCGATGTTGCATTACCGATTAAAAATCTGCCGTGTATCGAATCTCTTGAGCGTGTATCCGATAAGGCGTGCGCCATATGCATAAGAGGAGAGAAATCTCCGTCATTCAAAGATGTCGATACTCTTTCTGAAAAGATAGTAACTGCTTGTAAAGAATTGATTAATAACAATACAACATTAGTTGTGATTCTTAAAGAAGATTTTTCAAAAGCCTTGGGGCAATGTCTTCGCAGACGGTTGCCTCCAAAGTATCCCTTTATTTGTCTTGACGGTATCGAGTGTAAGTCAGACGATTATATAGATATCGGTGAACCTATTGCAGGCAATAAGGCCGTACCGGTAGTTGTTAAAACCCTTGTTTTCGGAGGAAAAAAGAAATGAAGTTAGAAACTGTACTTTTGGGCAACAGGTATAAATTCTCTTCAATTAAAGAGGTTTTGGCTAAAGCCAATGAGCAAAAAAGCGGTGATTCGCTCGCAGGGATTGCTGCCGCTAACGCCAAAGAACGAATAGCCGCAAAAGAAGTTTTGAGCGATTTAACAGTCGAAGAAATTACGGCAGAGCCTGCTGTTCCTGCAAATGAAGATGCGGTAACAAGAATAATTCTCGGTGATCTTGACACAAAAGAATATGACAAAATCAAATCACTTACAATAGGTGAATTACGTGAAGCTATACTCGACAATATGATTAGCGGAGATGAAATTCTAAAAAAAGCCCGTGGTATGACCTCCGAGGTTATAGCCGCTTTGGCTAAACTTATGGGGAATCTCGATCTGATGTACGTTTCACGCAAATTGCATATCGAGGCTACATGTAATACGACGATAGGCAAAAAAGGAACATTTGCAGTACGTTTACAACCTAATCATCCTACCGATAATGTAAAAGGCGTAACAGCTTCGCTGCTTGAGGGTTTATCATACGGCGCAGGTGATGCGGTTTTAGGCCTTAACCCTGCCATTGATAATGTCAAGAGCACAACTGATATTCTCAATCTGTTTAACGATGTAAAGAGCCGTTTAAAAATACCCACTCAAATATGCGTCTTGAGCCATATCACGACACAATTAAAGGCTTTAAAAAGCGGAGTACCCATGGATCTCTGTTTTCAGTCAATCGCCGGAAGCGAAAAAGCTCTCGCTTCTTTCGGAACAGATGTTGACATGCTCGCGGAAGCGAACGAATTGATGGCAAGTAAGGGTACGTCAATCGGTCCTAATTATATGTATTTTGAGACAGGGCAGGGAAGTGAGTTGTCATCTAATTCTCATAACGGCGCAGACCAGCTTGTTATGGAGAGTAGGTGCTATGGCCTTGCTCGTCATTACAATCCTTTTCTTGTCAACACAGTCGTAGGCTTTATAGGACCCGAATATATTTATGATACTAAGGAACTGATACGCGCCGCTCTTGAGGATAATTTTTGCGGACACATGCACGGTTTGCCTATGGGCTGTGATATTTGCTACACTAATCATATGAAGGCTGATCAAAATGACAGCGATTCACTATTGATTATGTTGGCTTCTGCGGGATGTCATTATGTTATGTCGATTCCGCAGAGCGATGATGTAATGCTTATGTACCAATCAACCTCTTACCATGATATCGCGGCGATACGGGAAATGCTTGGTCTATCGCCGATAGAAGAGTTCAAGCAATGGCTTGAGGGTTACGGCATTTGGGAAAACGGCCATCTTGGCAAAAACGCGGGGAATCCGCGAATATTTCTGTAAACGGACGGTGTAAGGTATGGGCGATTATTTTGACAGTCTAAGAAGTGCAACGCCTGCGCGATTGGAAATAGGCAGGGCAGGCAGCAGATATAAAACAAAAGCATATCTTGACTTCAGGGCGGCACATGCTGCGGCAAACGATGCAGTTATGAGTGAAGTCAGCAAAGAAACCTTAGATGATCTCGGTGTTTTTGAAGTAAGGACAAAATGTCACGATAAATATGAGATGTTAACACGTCCTGATTACGGAAGATTGTTTGACGAAGAAACTAAAGACTTTCTGCTAAAAAACGCGACATACGGTGCTGATGTTCAAATTTATTGCGGTGATGGGTTGTCAGCACCGTCAATAAAAGCAAACGTTCCAAATATGTTACCGATACTGCATCTCGGACTTGAAGAAGAAGGCATAAGTGTTGGAAAGCCGTTCTTTGTACGGTATTGCAGAGTAAATACAGCCCGTGAAATAGGCCCTTTGTTAAACGCAAAGGTTGTTTGCGTGCTTATAGGAGAAAGACCGGGACTTCTTACAGATGAAAGTATGAGCGCGTATATTGCATACAAACCTCATCCGGAAATGAGCGAAAGCGATTATACGGTAATTTCAAATATAAGCAGATTCGGTATGCCGCCGGTAGAAGCTGCGGCTTATGCTGTAGATGTGATCAAAGCCATGTTAGAACAGAAATGCAGCGGATATAAGCTGAAGCTGTAATTATAATTAAAAAGATAAAGTAAATGGGATTAAATCGCAGTGTTTGACTTAATCCCATTTTTCGATTTATAGCATTTGCTTTTAGTTGCTTCAACCGGAGCAGGTGCTAAAGCTCTTAGGCTTTTTTGAAATTGACAATTATACAAAATAAATGCAATGTGCTATTGGTTTATTGTGATTGTTAATAGTTTTATCTTCTTTTTATAACTGCTGTAATTATTGATATAGTAAAAGTGATTATTATTAACAATATACCAGCTTCTGACATTTTATCACTCCTTTTTTTATTTCTTATATGGTCTCTTTTCGTATGTTCTCATCAAAATATAGTCGGTAGATGTTCTGTAGTAGTCGGCAAGTTTACATAGTATTGATGTGGGAATGTCTGTTGTTCCTTTTTCATATTTTGAAAGTGTTGTTTGATGTATTGAAAGATAATTTGCTACTTCTGTTTGACTTTTGTCTTCATCTTCTCGTAAGTCTTTTAATCTGTTTTGTAATTCCATTTTTTTATAATCCTTTCAAATTGTTAAAAATATTTTAATATAAGCGAAAATAGCTTATTGACATTTAAGCTGTTTTCGCTTATAATAAAAAATGTGATAAGCGAAACTCGCTTACAAATATTATAAAAGCTCACTATAAGTGGCAGAAAGGTTGATTAAAATGTTAGCAAAAGTATTAGGAACACGTGACCTTGATTTTGAAGCTACAGACGGTAAGGAGATTAAAGGTAAACAAATTTTTGTCTCTTATCCTCAAGACAATGTTAACGGTGAAATTGTAGACAAGGTATTTGTTAAGCACGATTCGCCGCTTTCGAATGTTTCTTTTAAGTTCGGCTCTGAATATGATTTCGTTTACGAAATACACGGTTTCCGAGCCAAACCTCAGCTTGTTGATATTAAGAAAGACGGCAAAAGCCTTGTATCGTCCGTAGGTGGCATTTTTTAAAAATTAAGGTGGTGGGGCAGAATGAAATTTAAAAGGCTTGTTAGTATTCTTCTTTTATCTTGTCTTTTGATTTCCTTCTGCCCCTTTTCCGTTTTTGCAGACGATTTACACGCTGACGATTTTAGCGTTTTGCTCGGTCGGCAAACTAATAATAGTGCCGGTGGTACAACTACCGATTATTTCACTTTCACTACCGAATCGTTAAAAAGTAACGGTATTGAATGTAATTACTATAAACCCGTCAATTATTCGGGCTTTTGGCCTGCCGGTGCAACTAAAATAATATCTGCTTTTCAAAGTCCGTCACTAATAGCCGGACACGAATATCAACTAAGTTTTGCAACCGGTGTTAATTTTAATGCGAGCACTAAAATTGAAGTCTATTTGAATAGTACATTGATTTATTCCGATACAATCAATGGCACCGGAGCGAAAAAGATTTCAATAAATTTTAAAGCGCCGGATTTTGCAACTTCTGATACTTCAATACGTATTGAATGTTCTATCGGTGAAGGTTATGGCTACGGTTCGGCAGGTCAGGATGCAGGTTTTTTACTTTCTAAAAATATTGGTTTCAACGATAACACAGATAACCCCGGGTGGCTCGGTAAGATATTAGAAAAATTTACGGCTCTTGGTGATCGCATAGGTAGCTTTTTTACTAACTTATCAGATAATATATCTGAATTTTTTAATTCGCTTGGTGACCGCATAAGTGGCTTTTTTACCGATTTGAAGGATAATTTAACAGATAAGTTTAACAATCTAAAACAATGGTTTATCGACCTTGGCGATTCTATCGGCGAATTTTTTGAGATGTTAAAAAATTATCTCCTGTATTTTCAACACCCTGTAACGTTAGATAAAGATGGTGTACCCGTTGGTGCAGACGGAAAACCTGTTTATACAAATCCTTTTGCTTCTAAAATTGAGCAGTTTAAAGAAACTGTTAACGGTTGGTTACAGCAAATAAAAGATTTTGTTGCTCAAATAGATAATTCGGCTGAATCTGTTTCTTCTTATATTGAAAATGGCTCTTCTATCGTAAGTGGTGTTTTAACTGCTGTTCCGATATTAACCGCTGTTCTTACTTTCGCACTTGTTCTTCTTGTGGTTCGAAAGGTGGTCGGCAGATGAAAATTATATTTTGGTATGTAAAAGACTTTTTCGTTTTCATTGGTCAATGTATAACCCTTATATTTGATATTTTAGTAAATATCGGTGATATTCTCGTGGCTTGTGTTAAGTTCCTCGTAAGTGTCGTATCGGCACTTCCTACTTTTGCCATAGTGGCCGCAAGTGCGTTGATTATAGTTTGTGTTTTGTATAAAGTTCTCGGTCGGGAGGCTTCGTCTTAATGGAATTTATAGTATCTGCTATTAACAATCTTTTTAAGATATTGATTGATTGTGATATTCTCGGTATGCCGCTTTTGGTATGGTTTATAATTCCTGTTGTTTTAAGTTTAATAATCTCGTTTTTGAAAGGTAAAAAGGACTAATGAAAGGAAATAAAAAAAAATGTTTAATATCTTCCGTAATATTCATTTTGCTATTCATCGTATCGTTGTGCTTCCCTACTTATGCCGCCGAATATGGAAAACAATATCCGGCATACCTAAAGCAGTCTGCCGGTTGTTTCATTGAGTGTCAGACAAATTTAGGTAAAGGCTCTATAATTCTTCCTCGTAACTATCAGTATGAATATATAGGCTTTTCGGGTAGCGGTTCAAATATTATGAATATTCAATCATCAAGTATTTCGGGGCAACTTGTACTTGAAAACGGTACATCTTATGATGTCCGCGCAAGTGGATTTTCTACGTTTCAATATTATAGTAATTCCGGCAATTGGGGGAGTTATTATGATTTGACCGTTAGTCAAATATATAATACGAATGTTCAATTTACCGATGAACAAGGAGACAGGGGCAATGTAATATATAATTTCTCGAATTATCAAAAATTTGTTGTTGTACTTTTTTCTCTTTCATTTTGTGTAATGTTTGTGTTTGGTATTAGGAGTTGTATTAAGAATGTATGAATTTATTGTTGAATTTTTCGGAGCTCCGCCTCTCGGTTTAGAGTTTCTTTATTATATATTCGCGTTTGTATTTACTGTAGTTGGATTGTGTTTGGTATATTTGATACTCAATGCTTTCTTTAAAATATTTAGACGTGGGGGGTGATTATATGACCTTGGAATTTACTGCAAGTTCTTTGTTTACAACGCTTAGTGAAACTTTTACAAGTGTTGTCGGAATCCTTACCGGTAATCCCATAACTCTCGTTATTATAGGTTGTGCGGTCGGTATTCCTATTCTCGGTGCCGTACTTGCTCTATTTGGTCGACGTGGCTAATATTTGAAAGGAAAAAAGTATTTATGAAAAAGGTTGCTTTTATTATTTCTAATATCGAAGAATATGGAAAATTGATTTCGTTTTGCATAAGAAACGATATTTGCGTTTTTCGTACATATTGGGACGAGCGAGAAAAAGGGAATCGATGTTATTCTATTGATTTTAAAGAAAAGAAATGTTTTTATTCTCCCCGGCTTTATTATGGACTCAATGGTTATGAGATAGTAAGTCCAATTTTTCAACTCGATAATTATGGTAATTATGGGTGGTGTAATAATTGCATAAAGTAGCACCGCCTGTAGCTAATCCTACTTGGTTTCGCTTTGTAATCGATTTCCTAAAGGAAATGTTTAATGCTTTTATTTCAATATGGCCCTGGTGGGTTGTTTATCTTGTAGGCTTGTTTGTTTTTAGTGTTGTAATCTATATTCTTTTTAAAAATGTTTTTTAGGTGATTTATTATGTCTCATTTTGTATTTTTTTCATTTGTTTTAATTGTTGCTGATAGCATTCTTTTATTACTTCTTGTTAATAAGTTATGCTCTATTCTTTCGGGCTTATATACAAAGCTTGATTTCATTTTGAAAAGTATAGATACTCTAACTGATGAACAAAAAAGGCATTTTAAGTGAGATATGATTCTATGTTGTTAAATGTTACTATTGTTGATGTTCACAGTATTTTAAATAACTTAAAAACTGCATATACTTGGCTTTTTGGCGTTATGTCTGATTTGTGGACTACAATATCAAATAATCCTTTGCTTATGACTGCAACTATGATTTTTATAGTGCTTACTGCTTGTTCTGTTTTAGGTCTGTTAATTGTTTCTATAGCTCCGGCTGTGTATGGCAAGTCATATTCAAATAGCTATTTATCCAAGTACCCAAACCCTAACAATGTATATTCTCGATTCTCTAAGAATGGCTTAATTTATACAGTTTATGACGTGTTATTAAAGCGCAAGAAGCAAAAAGAAAAAGAGGACGAAGCCGCACAAGCCGCATATGAAAAGGTGGTTGAAGAGCAAGAAGCTTTGCAACATAAGCACGAATTATATAATCGTTATAAGCCTATGGCTGATATTTATTTTAAAAATTATCCATTCCGTTATAATGTTCAGATTGACGGTATTACTTATTTTAACCCGGATAGTAAAAGCTTTAAACAATTTAAAAATAGTTCTAATAGTCAAAGTTATGATATTGACGAAGCCATTGAAATGGCTAATCAGGGTGTACCCAAATATAAAAAAAAGTGATTATATGTAATTTTGTTTAACATATAAAATATTTAAGAAAGGAGTAAATATATGCTGTTTCTTGACGGTGCCGGTACTGCCGGTGTTGCGATTGCTTCTGTTACTGATTTAATCGGTCAGATTAAGGCCGCGTTGGCGTTCATATGGTCTATATTCGGCAATCTTGTTGATACCATAGCAAGTAATCCGCTTCTTCTTTGGAGTGTTGGTTTTGCTATTGTATGTGGTGCTATAGGTGTTGGTCTTAAGGTTGTTCGTAAATTCGGTCTTAAAGGTAGGCGTAGTTAACCGCTGCGCGGCGGCTTTGCCGCGCGCGCGATAAAGTAAGAAAGGAGGTTTATAATTTGACTACTACTAATGTTTTTTCTGTTCTTACGGAAATAATGGGTGCTATATGGGCTGTGTTCGGTGATTGTGCTCAGACTATAATGTCGAATCCTTTGCTTTATGTTCCGGTTCTTATAGCTCTTGCCGCTTCTGTTATTATGTTTGCAATTGGCATTGTTCGTCGCCTTGGTATTAAGGGCGTATCTTCTGCCGGTGGTAGACGTAGAAGAAGAAGCCGTTAAATATATAGATAGGTGCGTTTATGGATATTTTTAATTCAATTTCAAAGCTTTTTTTTAAATTAGTTTTACAAGCTCTTTCTTTTTCCCCATTGTTTTATATGATATTAGGTGTTTTTGTAATTACAGCTCTGATTAATATTTTTTGCTATATGTTATGGGGGCGTTATTGATGTTTTTTGAGTTTATCAATCGTAAATTAAAACGTAATGCTCTTGATTATAGCTGTCTTTCAATAGTAGGAGACCGTGGAAGTGGTAAATCTTCGGTTATGGCTCTTATAGCTGATGAAGCGTTAAAGCAGGGTAGGCAGGTTTATTGTCAGTATCCCTACAAGGACACATATAAAATCCCTATGTGCCGTAAGAACCTTAAATTTGGGCTTTCAATTTACGATGTAGATCGTAACTGGCTTTATAACAATGCATTCGAACCTGGTAGTGTCATTTTGCTTGATGAAGCGTCTACAATATGGCCTGCAAGGGATTATAAGAATTGGTCTGCGGCTGATAGTGCGTTTTTTAACTTCATTAGGAAAGAAAAACTTACTCTTGTAATTGCTACACAGTATTATGACCAATTAGATTTGAATGTTAAACGGTCTGCTGATGAAACTTGGTTTGTAACTCGTTCTCTTATTTTTCCGAATATATCTTCAGTTGAAGCTTCTATCACTATGACTGTTAAGGTTGCAGACAAGAACACTGAGGTTGTCGGTAAAGCTTTTAAACGAGGAGCAAGAAAGATTGCATTTGATGTCTGCGAAATTCCTAAACGCACCTATCATTTCTACCGTAAGCCTTATTACGGTAAATTTATAACTGATTTTGTGCCATTCTTAAAAAATCAAATTCCTGTACTTTCTTGGAATGAATTGGATATTTTCAACAATGAATAGGCGTAGATCCGTTCTTTCCTTTTAGTTATTTTGCATAAAAAAAAATAAAGCCCCTTTTGGGGCTTTATTTATTCAAAAAAATGCTGTTGGTTGTTTGCTCAAAAGCGAGAACGAAGTCAAGAGCCTGTTTTTTCGCGAAGCGAAAAAATGCGAAGCACTCTTTACGTAGTGGAGCGCAACACTTGTTCCCGGAGGTGCGATATATCGCGGCTCCTGCCCCACGGCGAGTGCCGGGGTGTCGGGGCGGCGCCCTGACCGCGGCGTAGCCGCGCCTTTTCCTTGTCTATACCTCATAACTCACACACAAAAGGTCGTGAAAACCGTGCAAAACTCTTGTAATCGCTACATTCTCCAAAAGGCTGTTATATCTGGCAATCACGTTGAATTGTATAAGTACAGTATGCCGATATTGTGCGAGTTCGAAAAGCAAACGAATCCTAAGGTTACTTCTCAAGAACAGGGAGTAGGGGAGAAGAGAGAAGACAATCTTTCAAGAGCTCGTCAAACCGTTCGCCGTCTTATATGGTGTAATCTAACTCCGCACACGAAGTTTTTGACATTAACGTGTAAAGATACTTGTACTGATGTTAAAGCTTTTCAGCGGAAAATGCAGACTTTTTTTCAAGCTATGACGCGCAAGGGATATAAACTTCGGTACTTGTACGTTCTTGAGCGTCAAAAGAAAAGGGGAGTTAAAGAAGGGAATGCCGGAACTTGGCACGCACACGTTGTTGTGTTCAATGATGAAAAAATACCTCTTGAGGTACTGAAAAATTGTTGGAAGCACGGACGAACTGAAATTAAAATGCTTAACGGCTTGCGTGTGAAAGATGATGAAAAGATAAACGATGTTGGCGCGTATGTCTGTAAGTACATAACGAAAGAAGCGGCGCTTGAATTCGGAATGCAATGCTTTCGTTGTAGTAACGGTTTACATCGTCCATATGAAGTCAATTTAAAAGCTGATGGATTGCCGGGGGTCGGTTATTTCGTAGATAAAGAGGACGCATATAATGCGTTGGTTGAGGAATTGTTTAAAAAATCTAAGTTTTGCTATCAGGATAGCAAAATAATTCCTCTGAATTACGATACGGACAGTTTTCAAATTATAGAGTATTCGCAAGCTATATTTAAATAAGGTGATATTATGAGTGATGAATTAAAAATAACACTTTATAAGTGGCTCATTAATTCAGAATGGCATATACATAATGAGTTAATATCAATACGAAACGATTTTGACCGCCGAAGCTTCCACAGCTTGCAAGATTGTTATAACTTACTCCGGGCAGAGCAACGGTATCAAGATTTCAAAGCGTTCTCCGGTGATTTAGAAAAGCTGTTACAATTGCCTATTTAATTATACAAAATAAATGTTTTGTATAATTAAGGGGAGCTAAAAGGAGTTGAAACAGGAAAAATCCTTAAATTACTTTGAAACTACCATATAATCACTTTCGCTAATTTCCGGTAGTTTTAGGGTTATTGACGGACTTTTTGCCTTTTAAAGTTAATATATGGCTTAAGTCGGCGTTGTTAACTTTATCTGCAATGTTATCTACATTTTACTTAAATTACGGCATTATTTGCTTTATAAAAAATATTATAAATTATTTTAATAATTATTTCCTTAGCATTGTCTTAATGATTATTATTGTTTGGATTTGCAGAATTAGCAGAAGCTAAATTATTCTATAAATAGACAATTCTTGCAGTTTATTGTATAATTGATACAGTAATAATTTAATAACGTATTATCCTTACTTTATTTGCCTGGGCATAATTTACGAACTCCGGTTCAGTGTTATGGCAAATTCATATATTCAATCAGCATATGTGAAACGGTTTCACACGGAGGTGCTCTTTAATAATGAAATATAGTACTGCTGACGATCTACCTATTATACTTAAAGAATTTTTAAACCACATTTATGTTGTTAAAAATAAATCATCGCTTACCATTGATGAATATGCGTTGGATTTAAAAATGTTTTTGCGCTTTTTGAAGAAACAAAAAGCGCTTGTCCCCTCCTCCGAGGAGTTTGACAAGATTGACATAACTGATGTTGATATAGACTTTCTGAAAAATGTGACTTTAATGGATGCATATGCCTTTTTATCATATTGCAAAAATGAGCGCAATAATGATTCGGCGGCAAGAGCACGTAAAGTTACTTCAATCAGAATGTTCTATAAATATCTGACTGTACAGAGAATGTTTTTTAAGGAAAACCCAATGCTTGAGCTCGAAACGCCTAAGCTCAAAAAATCACAGCCGAAATATCTGACTCTTGATGAGAGCCTTAAATTGCTCGGCAGCGTTGACGGAAAACATAAAGAGCGGGATTATTGCATACTTGTTTTGTTTTTAAATTGCGGACTGCGTTTGTCAGAGCTTGTTTCAATCAACTATAATGATATAAGAGACAATAACACAATTACGATAACAGGTAAAGGCAACAAACAACGTACAATATATTTAAATGACGCTTGTATGGATGCTATTAAAAACTATATGGCGGTTCGGCCCAAAGACGGTTTAAAAGAAAAGGACAAAGACGCGTTGTTTTTAAGCTCACGGCTTCAACGCATAAGTCCTAAAACCGTACAGCATATTGTTTATGAGTATTTGGACAAAGCGGGTCTCGGCAACAGAGGTTTTTCGGCACATAAGCTTCGCCATACCGCCGCAACTCTTATGTATCAGCACGGGCATGTTGATGTATTGGTATTAAAGGACATATTGGGTCATGAAAATCTCGGCACAACGGAGATTTATACTCATATTGTTGATGAACAACTAAGAAAAGCCTCCGAAGCTAATCCGTTGGCTGAGGTTAAAGCAAGTAAAACGAATATAAATCCTTCTAAAAAGGAAGAGTGAGTTTTTCGGCTAAAAATCTTATATTTATTGTCGAAATTATTGAAATCAGTATTTCGGATACAAGCAAAACCGCATATCTAATCAAATACAGCTTTATAAATTTGTTCGGCATCACGGTATTATCCTTAATTTTCCTGTTTATGTCTCTGCACATAAGTATGCTTTCATGGCACGCCGCCAGCATTATTGATGAAGACAGTACAAACGGAATTAACATAACAATGCCGTAAAATTTCATACCGTCAATATTATATGTTCTGTATAAATATCCGGATATCAAGCCTATTCCGAGTCCGCGAAAAACCGGCTCAAGCCACGCTATAGGTTCGCCTATAAGACATAATCCGAATATAAACGGTATTAATAAAAACACGCAGTCGCGAAGTAGCGTCGTGGAAAAAATAGTGAATAACGACTGTGACGATTTGGCAAGAAAATAATTCTTAATAAAAGATTGAATTTTTAGTGCATAATCATCTCCCGGATTTCTTAAGCTCATAGTGCCAAAAACAAGTCCTATAATAAAAACCGTCATAAGTAAAAACATTTTTTGGCTCAATATTCCAATCTTTGCGGCTTTTATCTTTTTTGTTCTTAAAGCTTTGATTTCCATTTCAATTCCTCCTGTTTAAACTTGTACATTTTATGACTGAAGTTTGCGGTTAATGCCTATTATTTTTTTACTTTGACTATAACTACAATCACAGCCGACAAGACAAAACAGATTGGAATAAGCAATAAGCTTTTAATATTCAGCGTTAAATCATTTATAATTGCTATTGTCAGAAAATTTAGCAGCAATAAGCAGAGTTCCGATATAAAACAGCAGAGTGCCGCCTTGATTTTAGTTCTATTCATAGTTAATAACGAACAAACTATAACCGAAACGGCAAAAACAGCATAGGATATTAATGGATAACGATTGGCCGAAAAAGATTCTGATTTCAGTATAAAGGCTGATGCGCCCAAAAACATTAGGGATTCAAAAATGAATGATATAAATCCCGCTATAATACTTTTGAGCCAAAACGGTAAAACATAATTTTTTTGTTTACGCATAAAAACACCCCCTCATAGATTACTATGAGAGGGTGAATTCTTTTATAACGCTTATTATCAGTCTTTGTTCTTTTTATCTGCCTTTTCTTTTGCCTTTTCTTCTTTAGCTTTAAGAGCGGCAGCCTTTGCAGCTTCCCTTTCGGCTTTAATCTTCTCATTTGCAGTAACATTTGTTTGAATAGCCCAACGGGTTATTTTCATCTTGTTTTTGTCTGCGCCTGTTTCGATTATAAGAGAATCCTCTTTAACGGTAACAACCTTGCCGACTATACCGCCGATGGTTGTTATTTCGTCGCCAACCTGAGTATTCTCACGAATCTCCTGCTCTTTTTTTTGCTGTTTTTTCTGAGGACGAATCATCAGAAAATACATACCGACAAAAAGCAAGACCATCAAAATAATCATTTGAAAAGAGCCTTTGCCCGAGGCTGAAGTACTGGCCTCTAATAACATTAAATAATTGTTCATTTGAGTTCCTCCAATTTATAATTCCAAATTATTATACATATAAATATAAAAATTTGCAACTATTAACATTAAAATTAATAAACTGTTTATTAAATATTTTCGCATATATCCTTATGCTTTCTTAAATTGCCTACCGGTAAGCAGTTTCTTTGCAAAATGACAACTCGGATTTTATACGTTTTATACGATAATCTTGACTGCTTGTATTATAAAATGTATAATGATGACGATAAAAGGGTTTGCGGCTAATTTTGCGATGGGTGCAACATTTCCATACTGCAATCTATTATTGACTTGTTTTAATCAGAGGTGATTGTATGAAAATATATTTGTCAAAATACTGGATAGCGGACCATATAAGTTTGGTATGTGTGGAGGTGGTTATTGTCGTTGCAACTGCTGCATTTTGTATTGAATATAGAGATGAAGAGAACATTCTTTTGATAATCTGTTCATTAGTTCTTATTGGTATTACTTACTATGTGCAATCAAGAGTAATATACCTTCTTGATTATGTTGAAGTAAGCAATAATCAATTTACTCAGTATTCATTTAGCGGAAAGCGGAAACGTGCCATTAATTCTGATGAACCTATTTACTATCAAATTGTGCCGCTGATTGAAGGAGTATATTCAAGAGCTGACTTCATAGTATTATCTAATCAGGAGTTTTCCCCTTATCGAAACGGCAGCGGTCTTGCTGCAGTTTGCAAAGAGGCAAGTGCCAAGGGCAATCAAATTATTATGCCTTACAACCAAAAATCAAGACCGTTATTGCATCTTAGAGATTGGCATAAGGTTTGTTTTTATTGATTTGTGCTATTCAAGCAAGTACCTCTGTGGAAAAAAGCATGGATTGGCTATTAAAAGGAGAATTATATATTGACATTAATAAATTCTATGGATATGCCGACATACATGATTATGTTGTTGGTAATTTTCGGAATGGATGTTTACGGTCTTATAAAGTACAGGAAAGTAAAGGCTCCTTGGAAAGTGGCAGTATATTTACAACCGGTTACATTGATTGCTATGGCCATAAACAGAGTTATAAAGGAATACGCACCGTATACTCATTTACATAATGTCAGCGTTGCTGTAACTTTAACAATCGGTGGCATATGGTTTGTTATAATATGTATTACAGGATTTATTAACAAGAAAAGAAGTTGAAATAATTTAATCGTTAATATACTTAACTCTTAACGCAACAACTAAAGTACTCTCTACTTTTTAATGAAAGTGGAGGGTGTTTTACTGTTTATATTAAGCGTTAAATATCTTTTTAATGCTCGGTTTTGGTTCTAAAGAAAAAATCTGCCATTCAAAACGAACAGCAGATACGAATTATTTTTTATGTTTATATTATAGATAAATACAACATAGATATAAAATAAGACGAATTATATTCTTGTGTCAAGTATATCAACATATTGCTTCTTAAACTCGGTGAATGTATCATTTTCTAAAGATAATCTGATGTCGGCCATCAATTTATTATAGAAATAAAGATTGTGTGTTACGGCAAGTCTGAATGCAAGCATCTCCCCTGCTTTAAACAAATGTCTTATATAGGCCTTTGAGTGATTCCGACAGGTCGGACAGTTACAGCCCGGCTCAATCGGGGTATCATCTCTTTTATATTTTTCATTATTGAGATTTATAATACCGGCATGAGTAAAAAGATGACCGTGCCTTGCATTGCGGCTCGGCATTACGCAGTCAAAAAGGTCAACGCCTCTGCTTACCCCTTCGATTATATTGCCGGGCGTGCCTACACCCATAAGATACCGCGGTTTTTGCGCAGGCATATACGGCTCAACAGCCGAAATGATACGATACATATCTTCCTTGGGTTCGCCGACGGCAAGCCCGCCTATGGCATATCCGTCAAGATCCAAATCGGCAATCTCTTTCATATTTTCTATACGCAAATCATCAAAAGTGCACCCTTGATTGATTCCGAATAAGAGTTGGTTTTTATTTATGGTGTCAGGCAGAGAATTCAGTCTTTCCATTTCAGCCTTACATCTTTTAAGCCATCTTACAGTTCGTGCGCATGACTGTTTGGAGTATGAATATTCGGCAGGATTTTCAACACACTCGTCAAAAGCCATGGCAATGGTAGAGCCCAAATGAGATTGTATTTGCATACTTTCTTCCGGTCCCATAAAAATACGGCGACCGTCTACATGAGAATTAAAGCTGACACCCTCTTCTTTTATTTTGCGGAGTTTAGCAAGCGAAAAGACCTGAAATCCGCCGCTGTCTGTAAGAATAGGACCGCTCCACCCCGTGAATTTGTGAAGACCGCCGAGGTCGTGAATTAAATCATCCCCCGGTCTTACGTGAAGGTGGTATGTGTTGCACAGCATAACCTGTGTTTCGATATTTTCAAGATCAACAGCAGAAAGACCGCCTTTTATTGCGCCCGCCGTCGCCACGTTCATAAATGCCGGGGTGTGTATGGTTCCGTGTACGGTTTCAAAATCGCAAAGCCTTGCATTGCCGACCTTTTTAATAACTTTTAACATAAAATCTCCTTAAATCAAACAATGAGCATACAGTCGCCAAAACTGAAAAATCTGTATTTCTCTTTAACTGCTTCTTCGTATGCCTTCAAAACGTCGTCTCTGTTATAAAAAGCCGATACAAGCATTATAAGCGTACTTTCCGGTAGATGAAAATTTGTAATAAGCGCATCAATGCATTTGAATTTATAACCCGGATATATGAAAATGCTTGTCCAATCATCTTTTTCACATATTTCACCGCAGTATGTTGCCACGCTTTCGAGAGTACGGCAACAGGTAGTTCCGACCGCTACAACTCTTCCGCCGTTATTGTGTGTTTCGTTTATGAGATCTGCCGTCTCTTTTGGAAGATGATAGTGCTCCGAATGCATTTTATGTTCTTCGATATTTTCGGTTTTAACCGGTCTGAAAGTGCCTATGCCTACGTGTAAGGTTACATAGCCGATTTTTACGCCTTTATCCTTTATCTTTTGTAAAACCTCCGGCGTAAAATGAAGACCCGCCGTAGGAGCTGCGGCAGATCCAAGCTCCTTAGCATATACCGTTTGATAACGGTCAGCGTTCTCGAGCTTGTGCGTGATGTAATGCGGAAGCGGCATTTCACCGATTTTGTCAAGTACCTCAAAGAAATTATCAAATTTGTCGGTATCGTACGTAAATTTAGCGATTCTGTCTCCGTTATCAAGCACAGCGGTTATTTCGGCATATAATATACCGTCGTTAAATGTAAATTTGGAGCCGGTCTTTGCTTTCTTTCCGGGGCCGGTAATTACTTCCCATACGTCTTTTTCTTTTTGCATTAAAAGCAGAAATTCAACCTTTGCGCCGGTTTCATCTTTAATACCGTAAAGTCGTGCCGGCAAAACCTTGGTGTCATTTAAAATAAGGCAGTCGCCGGGATTTAAATAGTCTACAACATCATAAAAATGCTTGTGCTCAATTTCCCCTGTTTGCCTATTGACAACCATCATTCTTGACGCATCACGAGGCTCAATAGGAGTCTGCGCAATAAGTTCGTTTGGTAAATCATAATAAAAATCATGCTTTTTCATGGCTTATCTCCGATATGTATATAAATTTTTCAAAAATATTTGACTATATATAATAAAAATGATATTATAAGTAAAACTGCGATAGAGGTGCAGAAATCATCAGTAGCATTTTGACAGACGCCGGACGTTGATAACCGATATGTGAAAGGGATTTTTGCCGAAAAAAGCAATTGCTCCGGGCAATGCTTTTTGGGCACATTGTTAACAGCAATGCGACTGTCATCATTTTGTTGTGATGGAGAGCTATCGACATTATCTTTCCTGATAATGCAAGCCTTATTTTGACAAATGATGACCGGTTTTTTAACCGGTCTTTTTTTGCAGACAATAGAATAACATTTTTTGGAGGTAAATACAAGTGGGAAAAAATTATAATGTTGGTATTATCGGTGCGACCGGCATGGTAGGACAAAGATTTATCACATTGCTGAGTGAACATCCTTGGTTCAACATAAAGGTACTTGCCGCAAGCTCAAGATCAGCCGGCAAACCGTATAAAGAGGCTGTAGGAGCCAAATGGTGCATGGATGAGGATATTCCCGACGCCGTTAAAGATATGGTAGTAATGAATGCTACGGAAGATGTTGAAAAAATCGCTTCTATGGTTGATTTTGTTTTCTGTGCCGTAGATATGAAAAAAGATGAGATAAAAGCATTGGAAGAGAGATATGCAAAGGCCGAGTGCCCCGTTGTCTCAAACAACAGTGCTCACAGACACACCCCCGATGTTCCTATGGTTCTTCCAGAGCTTAATCCCGAACACATAGAAATTATACCGTCACAGAGAAAGCGTCTCGGTACAAAGCGCGGTTTTATTGCCGTTAAGCCTAACTGCTCGCTTCAGGGTTATGTTCCCGCCCTGTTCCCGCTCTCGAAATTCGGTGTAAAAGATGTTTTGGTTTGCACTTATCAGGCGATTTCCGGAGCAGGAAAAACGTTCGATACGTGGCCCGAGATGGTCGATAACGTAATACCTTTTATCGGCGGCGAGGAAGAAAAATCCGAAAAAGAACCGCTTAAAATTTGGGGTCATATTGAGGGCGACAAAATTGTTGACGCCACCTCCCCCAATTTTACTGCTCAGTGTCTTCGCGTTCCCGTTTCAAACGGTCATATGGGCGCGGTTTTCGTAAGATTTGAAGATAAGCCCACCAAGGAGCAAATGCTTGAAATTTGGAAGAATTTCAAAGGCAGACCTCAGGAGCTCGAGCTCCCCAGTGCACCCAAACAGTTCCTTAACTATTTTACCGAGGATAATCTTCCTCAGACGAAATTGCAGAGAGGGCTTGAACACGGTATGGCTATATCAATTGGCAGACTTCGTGAAGATACCCAGTACGACTATAAATTTGTATGCCTTTCTCATAACACGCTGAGAGGCGCTGCAGGCGGAGCTGTTCTCCTTGCGGAACTTCTTTGTGCCGAAGGCTACATGGACTGATTTTATTCGGAGGGATAACAATGAAAAAGCCCATTTTTACAGGTGCAGGTGTTGCGATAATTACCCCGTTTACTTCTGACGGTAAGGTGAACTATCCGGCACTTAAAGAAATTCTTGAATACCAAATAGCTAATTCAACCGATTGTATCGTTATATGCGGTACCACAGGTGAAAGTGCCACACTTTCTCATGAGGAGCACACAGAAGTAATCAAGTACGCAGTTGATGTTGTTGCCGGAAGAATTCCCGTAGTAGCAGGAACCGGAAGCAATGACACAGCATATGCTTTGAATTTGTCAAATGAGGCCGAAAAAGCCGGCGTTGACGGTCTGCTTATGGTAACTCCTTACTATAACAAAGCTTCTCAGGAAGGCCTTATTAAACACTTTACTTATGTAGCCGACCGTGTCTCCACACCGATTATTTTGTACAATGTACCGAGTAGAACCGGTTGTGAAATTAAACCGGAAACTTATGCCGAACTTTCAAAGCATAAAAACATTTATGCCGCTAAAGAGGCTACAGGAAATTTGTCTTCAATAGCAAAAACCATTTCCCTTTGCAGCGATGATTTTGCCGTTTATTCAGGTAATGATGATCAAATAACTCCGATTATGTCTCTCGGCGGCAAGGGCGTTATCTCGGTTCTTTCAAATGTTATGCCGCAGGAGGCTCATAATATTGCCGCTGCCGCACTTGACGGTGACTTTAAAAAGAGTGCCGAGCTTCAGCTTAAGTATCTTGAGCTTTGCAACGCTCTGTTTATGGATGTTAATCCCATCCCCGTCAAGGTTGCAATGCGTATGATGGGCTTTGACGTCGGTCCTCTCAGATTGCCGTTATGCGATATGTCCGAGGAAAAGACCGAACACTTGAGAAAAGTTTTGGCAAAGTACGGACTTATTAAGTAATTATTAAGATTTACGGATGTGAAAAAATGATAAGAATAATCTTAAGCGGTTGCTTCGGCAAAATGGGCCATGTTATACGAGACTGTGTTTCCTCGAGAAACGACTGCGAAATAGTTGCCGGCGTAGATATAGGTGACGGAAAAGCGGAATTTCCGGTGTTTAAATCTTTTGACTCAATCAGCGGTGTTGATGCCGATGTGATAATTGATTTCTCTCACCCGTCTGTTTTGAGCGGACTTTTGGAATATGCTTCTGCAAAAAAGTGCCCTGCGGTTGTAGCTACCACAGGCCTCAGCGAAGAGCAAATTGCCGATATAAATGAGTGCTCAAAAACAGTCCCTATGTTTTTCTCGGCGAATATGTCTATCGGCGTAAATTTAATATCGGAGCTTGCCGCCAAGGCTGCACGTGTACTTGAAGGCTCTTTTGATATTGAAATTGTCGAAGCGCACCATAATCAAAAGATTGACGCGCCATCAGGAACAGCTCTTATGCTTGCAGACAGCATATCAGATGCATTGTCTGTTAAACCGAAATATGAGTTTGACAGACACTCGAAAAGAGCAAAGCGCAGCAAAAACGAAATCGGCATTCATTCGATTCGCGGCGGAACAATAGTCGGTGAGCATGAAATAATTTTTGCGGGTCATGATGAGATAATTACAATTTCTCATTCAGCGCGTTCCAAGGAGCTTTTTGCAACAGGTGCAATAAATGCCGCTCTCTTCTTAGAGGGAAAACCTGCAGGACTATACAATATGCGTCAGCTTGTTGATGCTAAATAAGGAGGTCGTTTGTATGAAAACCATTCAAAATATATCAGTAGTCGAAGATGTGACGCTTGTTTCACTCAACGATTCACCTGCCGATATGAATACCATATCAAAAATTTTCGATATGATTTCGACAAATAATATCGATGTTGATATGATTTCTCAGACACCGCCGCACAGCAACAAGCCGCATTTGTCATTCACCGTCAGCGGTGACGATTTGGGAAAAATTTTGGAGCTTTCCGCTAAAATAAGAGATTTGTATCCCGATGTTAAACTTTCGGTAAGCAACGGAAACTGCAAAATATCTGTCTTCGGAGAAGCTATGAAAGGTCAACCCGGTGTAGCCGCCAAGGTGTTTGCGGCTGCCGCAAAAGCTAATACAGACATAATAATGATAACTACTTCGGAAGTAGATATATCAATGCTTGTTCCTCAGAGTGACCTTACAGCAACGTTAGAGTCAATTAAAGGCGCTTTTAACAATTAAATTGTTACAGACATAAAAAAACGCTTGATTTTCATCAAGCGTTTTTTATTATCATTTATTTTATTTGTCAATCCATTCTCTGACTTCATCATTAAGCCAAGTAGCCCATTCTTCAATCCCCTCGCCTGTTTTGGCGCAGATAAGAAAGATTTTTGCGTTTGGGTTTCTGTGCTTGATATATTCCTTGCACTTTTCAACATCGAAATCAAAATAAGGTAAAACATCGATTTTGTTGATAAGCACAACATCGCTTACCTTAAACATAAGAGGATATTTAAGCGGTTTATCGTCACCCTCGGGAACAGATAATATCATTACATTTTTAACGGCACCTGTGTCAAATTCTGCAGGACAAACAAGATTTCCGACATTTTCGAGAATTGCAAGTTCAACCCCATCGGTGCCGAGAGCCTCAACACCTTGCTTAGTCATGGCTGCATCAAGGTGGCACATCCCTCCTGTGTGCAGCTGAATTGATTTTACACCTGTTTCGGCAATTTTTATTGCATCAACATCGCTGTCAATATCTGCTTCCATAACACCGATTTTCAGCTTATCTTTAAGCGCATTTATTGTAGCTTTCAGTGTGGTGGTTTTACCTGAACCGGGAGAGGACATAAGGTTTAATAAAAATACCCCTTTGGATTTAAGCTCGCCTCTCAGCTTTTCGGCTTGTTCGTCATTATTTTTAAAAACACTTTGTTTTATTTCAATTACTCTTACTTTATCCATAATATTCACCCGATAAAATTTATTTGGATATATTTTACGCTTTTAATCATACAATTGTCAATAATCATAAGAAAATAAGTCAAAACAAAAAAATCTGTTTATTTATGAAATTTTAGACAATTTTCAATTGACAAACTTCTATTAAAGAATTATTATATTATTAGTATTGATAAACTTTTATCATTCAAATTTTACTTTACCGGAGGTAAATTATGGCTTGTTTCGTAGTACCGGCTGCAGAAGCTGTTATTGCAACCGTAGCTGTGCAAATCGCAAAAAAGCATGAAATTTCACAGGAGAAGCTTGAGTGTAAGCTGCCTGAGGGTGCTGTCCAGGCTCCTGAGTATAAAATTTCGGTTTCAAGAAAGCTTTCTTGGCTTCGCAATTTACTTTGGGGCGGTGTTTTACTTCTTGCCTTTGAACACCTTTGGCACGGAGAGTTAACTCCTTATTTCCCCTTCCTTACAGGCGCATCAAACGCCGAGGATACAGCTACAATGCTTCATGAAATGGCAACCGTCGGTGTTGCAATGTCTCTTTTGGTTACTGCCGTTTGGGGAATTATGCTTTTGGTCGTTAAGATTAAAGAAACAAAAATTTCCAAAGAAAAGGAATTAACGGAATAATGACATTACTTATCAGCGTATTTGCAGCAATTATTTCAACTGCTGTTTGGTACTTTTGTGCTGAACGAAAAAAATATTTGCTTAACGTTCCGTGCTATCTCTTTTGGGGTGCTTCCGTTATGTGGTTCGTTGATGCGGTTTTTGAGTACTCCGAGTTGAAGGCAGCATATTTTACTCCTGCTCCGGAGGATATGCTGAACGATGCATTTTTAGGTTTTTCGATTATTGCATTGGGTCTCATTGTTTGGATAATTATATTGTTGATAAAGGACCCTAATAGTGTTATCAGAGATGCCTTGTTCAGCAAAAAAAATAAATAGTAAAATAATAATTTTTCAGCGAAGTGATTTTTCACTTCGCTGTTTTTTATGAATATAATATTTTTTGCGGTAAAACATAACATCGGTGATAAATATTAGTACGATAAAGAAATTCCTGATTGGCATTCCGATAGGTATCATAAATGTTACTCTCGGCGCAGGCGGAGGAATCATTTCGGTTCCGATTCTTAAAGCTGCCGGTATGTCACAAAAACAGGCTCAGGCAAATACAATCGCTATTATTCTGCCTCTCTCCGTAATATCATTTTATATGTATATTAAAAAGGGATTCACAAGCTTTAACAGTATAATTACAATTCTTCCCGCTTCGGCTTTGGGAGCGATAATAGGTACGGTTGTTTTCTCTAAGCTTTCAAACAGATTCTTGTCGGTAGCATTTTCTTTTTTTATGATCTATGCCGGAATAAGGTTATTATTTAAATGAATGATTTTGTGAATTTACTTGCCGTTTTCGTATCTTCGGTAATAACTTCGATGGGTCTCGGCGGCGGTAGTTTTTACATTTTATATCTAACATTTTTTACTGACACTGAGCAATTTACTGCTCAAGGTTATAATTTATTGCTTTTTCTTCCATGCGCTGTTATATCTGTGATGGTTTATGCCGGAAAGAAAATTATCAGCTTTAAATATATTTGGCCGATTGTTTTAGGCGGAATTGCTGGGGTTATTGTCGGCTACACAGCATTATCTCATATTAGCAGCGCGATTGTTAGGAAGATGTTTGCAGCATTTTTATTGCTGTCCGGCATCTTTTCCCTCATAAAGTCTGTAAAAAAAGAATAAATCATTGTTAAGTGTCCGTTTTTATGTTAAGATAAAGGAAAAACATTTCCCGAAAAAAGATTAGGAGAGTGCCAAAATGGAATATAAGATGCTATTCACCCCTATGAATATCGGTACGGTTCAAATTAAAAACCGTGTTGTTATGCCCCCTATGATGCTTGGTTTCGGTCAGTTTAACGGTTGTCCGACAAAGGAAATGATGGATTATTACGAGGAACGTGCTATCGGAGGAGCCGGGCTTATTATTACCGAGATAACGAGAGTTGATGATTTCAGTGGAGCATCGGCTTTCGCCCAACTTGCAATCAGCCACGACTATCATATTAAACCTCTTGCGGAAATGATAAGCAGAGTTCACTCACATGGTTGCAAAATGTTCATTCAGCTTCACCACCCCGGCAGACAAAATCTGGGCTTACTTATGGGTACCGTACCGGTGTCGATAGGTGCCGAAAGAATAATGGGTAAGCTATATGATAAAATGTTTTATAAGGTTGCTCCTGCCGGCAAAATGCTCATGCAGAAAGACCTTGTGCTTCGTACATTTTCTCCGTCAAAATGTGACAGAGCATACTCTGCTGAGAGTTTAAACAGGGAAATGTCCGTTAAGGAAATCAAAAAGATAATTTCAGAGTTTATAAACGGTGCGATTCGTGCGCAGAAGGCCGGTGCGGACGGTGTAGAATTACATGCGGCACACGGCTATTTGATTCAGCAATTTTTGAGCCCATACACAAATACGCGGAATGACGAGTACGGCGGAAGCTTTGAAAAAAGAATGAAATTCTTAATCGATATTATCAAGGGAATTAAAGCTGCATGCGGCAATGATTTTCCGATTGTTGTTCGTTTATCTGTTGATGAATGTTATTCTATGATTGGTAAACCCGAAATCGGCTATAAGCTTGAAGACGGAGTTAGGATGGCGAAAGTTCTTGAAAAAGAAGGGATTGATGCCATTGATGTCTCCTGTGCCGGTTATGATACATATAATTATTGGTTGGAGCCTACCTCTTTTGAGCCCGGATGGAGAAAATATATGGCCGCAGCAGTAAAAAAGGAAGTAAAAATCCCGGTATTGGCTGCCAACCTAATTCGCTCTCCTAAACAAGCGGAAGAACAGCTCGAGGAAGGTATTCAAGATTTTGTCAGCCTCGGCAGAACTCACATAGCTGATCCGCACTGGGTAAACAAGGTTAAGGCGGGCAAAGAGGATGAAATCAAAAGATGCATCTGTTGCCTGTATTGTATGGAAAGTATGCAGAAAAACGCATATAAAGGAACACATGCCCATTGTTCTGTGAATCCTAAATTGGGCAAGGAATCGGAGCATCCAATTGCCAACGGCAACGGCAGAACTGTTGTAATTGTCGGAGCCGGCCCTGCCGGTCTAATGAGCGCGGAAGTTTTAGCTAAGCGAGGATTTAAACCGATAGTTCTTGAAAAGAACGCTTTCCCAGGTGGGCAACTACAACTCGCTAATAAGCCGCCTCTTAAGGAAAAAATCAATTGGTGCATTGAGGACTTGGTTACAAACGCAACACATTACGGTGCCGAAATTAAATATAATGTAATTGCCGACGAAAGTATTATAAAGTCATACAATCCATATGCTGTTATAATAGCTACAGGCGGTAAAGCAATTAAGCCTAAATCAATCAAGGGCTCCGATAAAGATAACGTTTTCACGACAACCGATATTCTTGATGGTTCGGTAGTGCTAAAAAATAAGAAGGTTGCGGTCATAGGCTCCGGCATGACGGGCCTTGAAACATCTGAAATGTTGGCTGAAAACGGCAATGATATTACCGTGGTTGAAATGGCTGATTCGATAGCTCCCGGCACTTGGATGCAGCACATTGATGATTGTATGCCGAGACTTAAAGCACACGGCGTTAAGTTTATTGTAGGTCATAAGCTTACGGAAATTACCGACAGAGGAATAGAGCTTAATAAGGTGGATACGGAGAATATACTTTTAGTCGATGCGGACTATGTTGTTCTGTCTCTCGGCGTAAGACCTGAAAATAAGCTTTACGATGATATAAACGGCAAACTTAAAAATGTTTATCTCATTGGCGATGCGGAAAAAACAGGCCGAATTGCAGATGCAACCTCTCAGGCGTATGAGCTTTGCAAAAATATTTAACTAAAAATATATCGTTATAAAATTAACAAAAAAGGGAGGCCGTAAAGTCTCTCTTTTTTTCTTTTTGACCAAATTTATTTTTGATGGGTAAATGTCAAGAGTAAATGCGAAAAAAGTCAAAAATATTTTATAAGGCCCCATTGAGGGCCTTTATTTCTTCCTGAAATACTTCCTCCGGGGTGTGCCAGTTGAACATTTTCCGGGGGTAGTCGTTCATCCAGCCTTCTATATAGTCGGCCCGTTCCTCCGTCATGTCCTCGAAGCTCGATCCCTTCGGGGCATGTCGGCGCACGAGCTTATTCTGGTTTTCGTTACTGCCTCGCTCGTATGCACTATACGGGTGGCAGTAATATAGCTTTGTCCTTTTCTCGCCTTCGTGGAGGCTGCTCCGTTCCATTCCCTCGCAGTTTGCAAACTCTGATCCGTTATCCACCGTTATGCTTTTGAAGATCAAAGGGAAAAGATCGCCGTATCGTTTTTCCAGAGCGTCCAGCTCTGCCACGACGTTTTCCGCTTTCTTCGCTTCCATTCTCCGCGTGATTTCCCGGCGGCTGAGTCGCTCAGTGAGTACGAGCAGTGTCGTAGTGCAGCCTTTGGCGCTTTCTACGCAGTCCATTTCCCAGTGGCCGAAGGTTTCCCGGTTGTTGATTTCTTCCGGGCGCTTCTCTATGCTTTCGCCTTTTGGTGGTCTGGACTGAGCTTTCGTATGCCGGTACTCCCGCTTTCGGTTTCCTTTTACCGGGAGATCCTTGTTTGTGATCCGGAGAAATACGCCCTTGTCTATGTAACTGTAAAGGGTGTTTACCGAGATCGTAGTGTTGAATTTTAAGCCTTTCGCCTTGATCCTTCCCAGCACCGCCGCGGGGCTGTATTGCTCGTCAGCGATCTTGTGCTCGATATATTCGGCGAGCTTGCGATCCTTCCCCAGTTTCAACTCCGGCCCTTTGGCTTTAAGGTTCTCCCGGTACCGATCATGGGCTATGTCCGGGCTGTATCGGATCTCCGTCGTCCAGTCGCTATTGCGGTGCTCGTATTGTCCGCGCTTTTTCTCCCGGTATATGGTGGAAATGTGGACGCCGAGATTTTCGGCGATCTCTTTCGCCCCCTTTCCGTCCTTGAGCTGCTGCTCCATACGCAGTCGATCGGTTTTTGTTAAATGCTTGAAACGCCGTGCCATTATATATCCCTCCGCATAAAAAAGAAGGGCAGCCGTAGCCGCCCCTCCACTTGTTCCTTAGTGTTATTTTTCGTATTCCCTCAAAAGCTCCGCGGTTTCCTCGTCGGTCACAATGTCCGAGAGTTTACAGTTCAGAGCCTTGCAGATCCTTAGCAACGTGGAAAGCTGCGCCTTGCTTACGTCCCGGACTCCCTGCTCGTAGTTTTGGTAGACGCGGACGCCTACACCGGCCAGCTTTGCGAGCTGGGACTGGGAGAGTCCGGCGGCCTGCCTGCGTTCTTTGAGGTTGTCGTTTCTCTTTTCGATCTTTACCGTGATTTCCATATCTGGCCTCCTTCTTGACTTGTTAGGTGGCGGTGGATATAATAAAGGCGGTGGGTGGGAATTTCCCACCGCCGGAGCTTTAGGACTGCTTGGGTTTCTTGTTTGGCTTTATGGTTATTGTGATCCGTTCCACCGCTTCACTTTCTAAAGCCTTTTTGAGAACTTCGAGCAGTTCTTTTGTTTGCTTCTCTTTATCGTCCACCGGTTCGCCTCCTTCCTGTGGTTTTGTTCTTCCTTTCTGAATTACTCAGGTTTTCCCTTACCTTGTACCTTTATTATACATCTAAAGATGTATATAGTCAAGCTCATTTCCTTCTATTTTCGCGTTTTTTCGCAAGAAAATAGGGCGGTTTCCCGCCCTCATTATTCCGCGCTGAGTAGCTGCTCGATCGGTACGTCAAGCACCTCAGAGAAAAATATAAGTTCGTAGTCAGGGACTACTCGATCGCCGGTTTCTATCCTGCTGATCGCTTTCTGGTTCAGGTTTAGCCCGGCAAGCTGTATCTTCGCCGCGAGCTGCTCCTGAGAGAGTCCCGCAGCCTCACGCAGCGCCTTGATTTGAGGCCCCGAAGCGTTGCACCGGCCGCCTCCATATTTGTAGATCTTCACGTCCCAGCGCCTCCCTTTTATCCCAAAGATAGGTAGATAGCATATTGACATTACCATGAACGACTGCCTATAATTATCCCAAAGATAACTAAACGCGAAAAAACGCTAATTATTTTATGGAGGTTTTTCTTATGGACGCATTGAAAAAAAATACTTTTGGGCGCTTCTGTAATTTTTGTTATTACTGGGTAGAAGGAAAAGACAGCGAAGGGAAGCGCAGGAAAAAACGAATTTCTGCCGTCTCAGAAGATAGTGCTGTAAAGAAAGCAGAGGCAGGAGGATTGGTCGGGCCGTTTAAGGTGGAGGCCGCTCCATTGGATCCTCCGACTGAGCGCCAGCTCGCCCTTGCGGAGCGTAAAGACTTTTCAGTTCCAGAAGGGTGTACGAAGGAGGATCTCGGAGCTATGATAAGCAGAGACATAGATTTCGACGGAGATATAGATCCGGATCCCGGTATTGTGCAGTATGCGAAAGATTGCGAGGTGTGTTTTTCAAGTTTTGTTGGCGAGTCCGGGCTCTTGCAGTGTATGATTTCCCAGCTTTCCCTCAGAGACAAGGCTGTATTGTTTGCCTATGCCGTTTCTCTTTCACGATCCGGAGATCGGAGGTTTAGGGATCCCCGTATTAGTGAAAAAGTTCGCGCATTTGAGCACTTCGCAGATCTGGTCGCGTCTGATCCGGCATTAAAAAAATCGTTGGAGGAAAGAGGGCTTAATGATTTCAAAAACCCGAACGCACGCTCAAAAGTGTATAAGGCTGTTATGAGCTGCCTATAACAAGAAAATGCCCGGCAGGATTTCTCCCGCCGGGTTTTCTCGTTGTGCGGGTTTCCCCCGCTCTTATTCCGTTTTTTCTTCGGTTTCTACCGGATCGTTTGCCGGTGCCGCTTCGGCTGCAATCTGCTGCACTGCCGTGGTGGCGATCGTGCTCGCTACGCTTGCCGCCGTCGCTGCCGCTGTGGTAGTGGCTGCCTTTTCAACCTCCGGCACTTTAATGTCCCGGCATACCTGCTCGATCTTGGTGTCCAGCCATGCGTCGAAGTCGCCGTAGATTTCCCCCAGAGCCTTCACCGTGGTGTCTCCGAGGATCTCCAGCACCTTGTCACGCGCCTTCTGAAATGCTTCCAGCTGCTTCTCTTTCGTAAAAGCACCCTCCGCTTTCAGGGCGTCAACAAAGGTCTGGGCCGTATATGTCACGGCCTGCTCCACGGCGTCCGTTGCCAGATCAATGTACTTTGAAGCGGTTTCGTTGTCCAGTTCTTCCTCGATCTGCTGAGTCTGGCGGCGCAGGAGTGCCACCAGATAGCCGCCGCCAGCCGTGATAAGCAGGCAGAGGATCGGTACAAAAGCGTCTGCGATCTGTTCTAACATTTCCATGTTCGAGTCCCTCCTTTGATATTAAAGCATACTGTTGACAATTTTCTGAACGGCTGCGTAGTTATACCCGGCCGCTTCGAGGCGTTTCTTGCGATCCGCTCCGTTTCCCCACTTACCTGCGATCACCTCTTTGGCGATCTCTGTGTTGGATTTCTTGGGGGTATCGCCGGAAGCCGCGGTGCCGCCGCCGTTGGTTGTCACAAAGGCGTCGAAGCCTTTCGTTTTGAGCTTAGATACCTGAGCGTCAGCATTTGCCTTTTTGGAATACGCCCCGGTCTGCACCTTGTAAAGATTTCCGACTTTCTTTATGAGCACCTCGAAGCCAGCCGCTTTGAGTCTCGCCGCCTGAGCGTCGGCATTTGCTTTCTGTGAGTACGCGCCGCTCTGGACATAGTAAAGAACGGATCCGGAGCTGGAGCTGCCGCCAGTGGATCCGCCGCCGGATCCGGAGCTGCCTCCCGTCCCCAGCAGAGCGTTGATCCTGTCGGCAAGCTCGCCATAGCGGGAGTAGAGCCAGTCACCGGGGCAGCTCTTATTTGCAAACCACCGGTGCGCGGTCAGCACCATTTCGTTGCTTTTTGGCGTGTATGCGAGAGTTTTCTCTTTGCTACCCAGCCACAAAACCTTGTTTTTCCCGTTTCTCTTGCAGATGTCCGCGCAGAGCTCGATCAGCTTTTCGTAAACGGCCGAGTTCATAGCGTAAGGATCTGTTTTGTCGCTGGCGCACTCGATCGTTACGGCCCGCTGGTCGTTGGAGTTGCTGGAGCTGCACCAGCTCCGGTTACACTCGTCTACTACGAGGACGACGCGGCCGTCCTTGCCGATCCCGTAGTTACAACTCGCTTCGCGCCCCGCCGGGAAGCAGGAGCCGATCCCTTCCGCTGTGAGCTGCCCCACAACGCAGTGGGGCGTCAGTGTGTCAATGCTGTGTGTACGTTTCCCGCTATGGTTCGGGCTTTTTACGGTACAGTTTACCAATGGACTATTACTCATATTGTTGCCTCCTTCTGAGGGCGTGGAAGCTACGGCTTTCGCGTATTTGTCATAATACGTTTGCCCGTAGCTCGCCCGTTTGATTTTTACCGTTTCGGACTGATCGGCCGGTCTTTCAAAGTCGGTCAGTACCTTGTCACTTGCAGCCCTCACGCTGGTGGCTGTTTTTAGCGCAGCCAGCACGGAGGGGTAGCTTTCGCTCAGCTCTTTGTACAAAAAGCCGAGCTGTGCCTCCAGATCCCCGATCGAAGCGCCGAGCGCCTTCACATAGTTGAGCAGCGCCTCCTTCCGGCTCCAGAACGTCCACTGTGCAACGCCGTAGCCCGCAGAGTCATGCACAAAATTGGCATAGCTCCCTGAGTCTACGGCTGCGGTGTATGTGGCGTCCGCGAAACCGAGCTTTTTCTCGTAGGAGTTCTGGAGGTTCTGCGGGCTGATCCCGCTCTCGGCGTATAAGTTCCCCATAAGGCCAGCGACGCCGAAGTCGTTCGCGATCTTGCTTTTGAGGAAGTTCCACGCCTTTTCCTCGTTGTTTTTTCCTGTCAGTCCCATGTGTTCCTCCTTCCGTCAATAGGTTTCAAAGTTCGACGGCTCCGGTTTGACGCCATTCAGAGCCATGAGCTTGATCTTGTTTTCTGCCTTTGCCTTGGTGTAATAGAAACCGGTCGCCGAGGCCATTTCCGCAAATACCGCCGGGATCAGGTAGGCCAGCACGGAGGTGTCCATGGTGATCCAGATCATGCGGCAGGAAAAGACGGTGATCGCTATGGTGGCGATACTTACACCCAAAAAAATGAGCTTTGAAAACTCAACTTTCTTTTTTGCTGCAGCAGCGGCCCGCATTTGCTGGATCTGTTCTCTGAGTTTTCTGTTTTCCTCAGCGAGCTGCTGGATCTGTGGATCAGGAGCGGATCTGGTTGCTTCGGCGGGTTCTGTGTATTCTTCGCACATGTTCCTCGCCTCCTATTCGTAAATAGAATTGATCCCCTGTTTTGTCAGAAAATCCTTTTGCGCATGTTTGACTTTTGCTGCATACTCAAGCGCCGCGTGCATGTCCCCGTTGCAGTGCGCGTCCGGGATCCTCTGCACCGCTCTGGCGGTCGCCTCTCCCAGTGCGATCGAAGCGTTTACACCCTGAACAAGAAAAACTTCTTGCTGTTGTCTGAGGTTTTCGCGTCTTTCTTCGTCCTCACGTCTGGCGGCTTCCTCAGACTCTCGCTTTTTGTCCTGCTTTTTGATATTTCTTTCAATAAGCCAGAAGCAAAAGCCGGTAAGGGCTGAGGGTATGCTCGCGGCGATAACGATCGCTGTTATGTCCATAGGTTCACCTCCTTGGCCTCCGCGGCCGGTTCTTTTCGTTTGAAAACTATATTGTTTGTGATCCACTTCTGGAGCCCGTGGGTGGAGCAGTGGCTCAGCATACCGAAGTAGCTCTGCATGGTAGCGTCTACTGCGTCAAAGTCAATCAGCCCCACCTCGTACTCCTTGGCGATATACCGCATACGCGCCTTCATCTTTTTGACGCTCTGCTTTGTCGGCTTGCGGTAGCCGGGGAAGATCCGGCAGCCTACAAAGGTGATCCCGCGCTTTACGAGTCCGATCGTGGTCTTTCCGTTAAGTTCGAGGTGTAGCACATTGTTGAGGTAGTCCTCGATCTTCACCCGCCACTCGTTCAGCACTGCGGCGTCCGGGTGCAGCAGCGCCATGTCGTCCATGTAACGCTCATAAAAGTGCGCCTTCAGTTCGTGCTTGATGTACTGATCCAGCTCATTAAGGCAGACGTTCGCGAGCAGCTGGCTGGTAAGGTTTCCGATCGGCATACCCACCTCAAAGAGCCGCTCCGAAGGTGGCACCTCGTCGGCTGTCTTTCCCGGAGGAAGCCCGAAGGGCGTGTGGTCGCAGCTGATGATCGTCTCCATGAGCCAGAGAAAGCCGTCCTCGTTCGGGTATTTGCGCCGCAAAATACCGAGTAAAACCTTGTGGTCTACTCGGTAAAAATACTTTGAAATATCCAGCTTTAAGTAGTGCCAGCTCGGCCCCGGCTTGCGGTCAACGAGTGTCGCCCAGTATTGCAGCCGGTCGGCTGCTCTTGTGGTGCCTTTTCCCACCCGGCAGCCGTAACTATGGTAGATCATGCCATTGTCGAGCTCTTTGTTTACTTGCAGATATACAGCCCACTGCACGACACGATCCGGGAAGCTCAGCGCCATAATGAGGCGGCGCTTTGGCTCCGAAACATAAAACTCCCGGTATCGGCCCACCTTGTAAGTGTGCCAGATCAGGGAGTTTTGTATTTCAATTAGATTTTCCTCCAGCCTCGCAGAGAAGGCCAGCACGTCGCTGCGGTACCATTTCTCGCTCGCTGCTTCGTGGTATGCGTTCAGCAGATTTTCCCACGAGTATATACGTTCCAGAAGGGAAGGCTTTTCTGTTTCTTTGATAGCCGTCACTCCTTCCATGTTTTTATAAAAAGGCCCGCGTGTGACACTCCTTGAAACGGCCGTTTCCCTACGGCCGCCACGCCGCAGGGTCGCGGCCGCCCTTCACCCGCATAAAGCAGGAACGGCCAGCCTGCGCGGTTTGCCCGCCGCCCCCAGTAGTTCACCGGCGAGCTGCGCGAGCGTTCATCTTTGGCCTTGTCGGCCGGGAAATGCGTCCCTTTTGCCTTTGTGCTCCTGCAAAGCCGTGGCTCGCAGGACATAAGCAAACAAGGCAAGAGCGGAGCGGAAGCCGATGTTCGTGTTGGAGTTGGAGCGGGAGTTGTTGCCGTTGAGGTAGAACACGCCTGCGTTCGTGCCGTTGTTCCAGTTGCCCCCGCGATACACGCAGCGCCCCCTTTTATCACGACACATTCCCCACGGGCGTGTTACTCGTTCGACTTTTTCCAGCCGCCCAACATACGCCCGATTTCGTTCAGCTCCTTGCTCCATACCTCATGGAGCCCCGGAGAGATCAGGCGATCCTCCGGCGAAACTGCCGTGTCTACGAGGGAGCGCAGCACGTCCAGCTTTGTGTCCATTTTGTTCTGGAGCTCCACCCGGCGTTGGCCTCTGGCCCGGTTCGCCTCAATGCAAAGCTCCAGCATGTCCATGAAAGCGGCGGTCATGTGCTTGCGGTACTCGAATTTTTCCGGCTTTCGCATGTTGTTGGTGCGCTCGCCCACCCGGATCATGGATCGGACGATACGCTGCCGGAGTTGTAGGTTGTCCATGTTGTTTCTCCTTACTGTGGTAAAGGGGCGGCTTTGGTGGGCCGCCCCTTAGCCAGATTTTCAGATTGCCAGATTACCCGATTTCCGGGATAAAAGCGGAGCGGAAGCCGAGGAACGTGCCGGAGCCGGAGCGGGAGTAGTTGCCGCTGAGGTAGAACACGCCTGCGTTCGTGCCGTAGATCCAGTGGCCCCCGCGACACACGCAGCGCTCGGCTACGCCGTTGTTCCACCAGAAGTAGTCGCCTTCGTAGTCAGCTTCCTGAGCGCCTTCGTCCGGGAGAAGGGCGAGGGAGCGGAGCAGGATCTTGGCGGCGTTTCCGACTGCTGCCGCTGCGGTAACTTTACCAAAGGCGCAGCTGCGGCTTGCGTCCTGAGAGCTTGCGACGGTCGTTGTCCACTGCCATGCGCCGCTTACATAGTCCAGCTTCACGGTGCTGCCGGAGAGAGTCGCGGAGCTGTCACCCACTTCACACTCAGGCTCTACAAGGGAGCCGTCGGCCGCATTGATAGCCTTCCAGCACACGCTGGTCGTGTTCTGCGGGTTGTCCGGATCCGCTGCGTCGTTGTTTGCGAGGATCTGGAGCTCGCCCCACACAAGACGGATGCCGTCCTGCCACTCCCACACGTTACCATTCAGATCCCAGATACCGCTCAGAGTCTTGTCGTGGCTCCATGTGAGCGGGCCGGTGCCAGTTGCCACTCTGGCCGTGGTGCCTTCCGGCTGATCGCTGTCCGGGCCGTAGAAGGTCGTCGGGATCGCCTTGTAGTTGCTCTCGCGGGTGTCCTTTCCGTAGTTGTTATTTCCGTAAGGCATGAAGCCGTTTTTCTTGCACCAGAGAGCGATCGCGGCCCACTCGGCGTTGGTGGAGAGGTGCCAGCCTGCGCCCTTTGCCTCGCAGCGGGAGCGGGCGGTGTCAAAGTTAATGTTTGCCGCCGGATCCTCGCCCGGCAGACTGTACGCTGCCGCGATACTGCCGTCGGTCAGCTGGGTGGTGTGTACGACATTCTGGTACTTGGAGTACCAAAAGCCGGGGATTTCCTGCCCGTTTACGATAAAAGCCGGGTGGGTGCTGTCGTTGCCACCGGTCAGCACGTCGCTGTTCTTAAATTTCGGGATATACACCATAACGGACGGCAGATCCGCGTCGTCCACAAAAATTTCATTGTTCGGGCACACGCTTTTGAGTGCCAGACTGGAAAGATCAAAGTTTGCCATTGTCATATCCTCCTTTTTTGCTTATTCAATGCTCCAGAGTACGAGAGTAACGTCGCCCATGTCGAGCGGGTTCTGCTCTCTCTGCACGGTGCTGTTCATGCCGTCACCGCTTCCTTCTGCCAGAGGCTCGGCCCCTTCCTCTGTCTGGATCGGTGTCTCGGTGTAGGTGGCCGCCGGGATCATTACCTGCGCCACATAACGCAGCCCCGACTCGGTGCCGATCGTAAGGTTTCCGGCTTTGTCTTTGCAAATATCCACGGTCACGTCCCAGTCTTTCTGGTACTTTGCCGCGTTAATCATCAGCTCATAGTCGCCGAAGATCAGGCAGGTGCCCGTCTGCTCGTAGGCAATTTTCGGGCCTGCGTTCTTTTCAATAACCTTTACATTGTTCTGATCTGCCATGGTTACATTCCTCCTTTAATTCTCAGTTTGATAGTGGCGTTTTTGGCGCTGCCGTCATACGCCACCTTGAAGCCGTTCAGCAGGCGGCTGAAAATCTTCACGTCTCCGACGTTTCCGTCATGCTCCAGCACTTCGGCCTCCACGGTGTAGTCCGTGAAGTTTCGGGCCGTATTCAGGGCTACGGTTTCCACCGAGTTGTTGAACGGGAAGCTCTCGGAGTTTTCGAGAGTGATCGTCTGTTCTTCGGTGGCTACCTGATCGGCTGATAAGGAAGCGGAGATCAAAAGAAGGGCGGTCGCCAGATGTGCGTCGGAAATGCCTTCCTCCATGTTGTTGAAATGCCCGGCGCTCTGGTCTGTGCCTTCCTGAATGACTTCCTCTGTTTCCTCGTCCACCACTCTGTCGAGCCAGTACGTTGCGTTATACATGCCTGTTTACCTCCTTCCTTTTAGGCTGTTACTTCGTAGATCGGGATCGCGAGCTTAATCATGGTGCCCTGTCCCTCTACCTTGTTGATCGTGCGCTGCTGATATGCAGCGACTTCCCCGCGTGTGTCAATCAGGCGCGAGGCGTCGATCGTGCAGGCCACGGAGTCCAGTGTCGGGAAGGTGGCGTAGATCACAAGCGTGTCACCTTCGACGAGCTTTTTGTTGATAGCTCCCCGGTGCCAGTTGCCGCCGCTCTGTACTTCTATCGCATGGATCGAGCGGAGCCACTGATCCCTCCGGTGCCCCATGAAGGTGTCGTAAAAGTAGTTCATGCGGGTGTCCTCCTTTCGATTTATTCACCGCAGCACCGCGTCCCGCATTTCACGAAGCCATACGCCACGCTGGAGACTTGCAGCGCTGTAGCTGCTTTGTTTGTGACGGCTGCGCCTTTTACGCCGCCGCCCGGCATGGTTCCGCATTTCTGCGTCCCCGCCTTGATAAGTTGATACAACGAAAAAGCCGCCGCCAGATTGACGCCGACTGTGTGCTGCAGCACCTTCCCCAGAGTTCCGGGCCTTGGATATGTGCCGCAAGTTTGCCCGGTGGTTTTAGGCAGCTCGTAGGGCAGAGCCTCGTCTGTCTGCTCCAGTTTAACCTCCTGCCTGAGCGCTCGCCCCAGTGTGGCGGTGTTTGGGTAGGTTCCGGCTTCGCGGGCGAAGTTGTAGCGGATCGCCTGAGTCTCCGCTTCGGCAGTGATCCCGCTTTTTACTATCGCGCCCAGCGTTCCCGGTCGTGGGTATGTGCCGCATGTCAGCTCCCCGGCCTTTGTGAAGCCGTAAAGGTGCGGCGTTTCCTCCGGATCCGTTTCAATGCTTGGCTTCACGACAAAGCCGACGGTTGCGATCCGTGGACGGGTGCCGCATTTTACGAAGTTGTACCGGTGCAGCGAGGTGTCCAGCCGGTACTCAATGCCCGGATCAGGCCCTTGCTGCCAGAAATAGAAAACGCCCGCAAGGTGCGAGCGTGCGTTTTTCGCAGCCTTCACTGCCTCCACAAACTTCTCAAAGTTCTGGGCGTCCGTGTTGGTGTTCGTTGTCAGTGCCACGAAGGTGTAAGGGGAGTCGTACATTTCGTACCACTCCATAACATAGCCCTCGCCGAAGTAGGCAGAGATCAGGCGCTCGACGGCCCACTTTGTCCCGCGCTTGCGCTTGATCTGCTGGGCGAGCTTGATCGTCTCTCTTTTTTCCTCCAGACTCATGCCGGTGGAGTCGTACCAGTCAATGTCCAGCTCCCACGCCAGCTCGTCACATTCCGGCTCGTTGAGGTTGTCGATCTCGTCCCACGTCCGGATCGTCGGGATCCTGCTGCCGGGTGGCTGTATGAGCTTATTCATGGCCTTGCTGAGTGCGATCGCTGCCTCGTCGTCGCGCATGAAGGCGGGCAGGAGCCGCACAAAGTCAAGATCTGATATTTTCATTCCTGCCATAGGCTCGCCTCCTTAGTCCTTTACTTTATGGGAAACGGTCAGCTTCCCGGAAAATTCGGCCACGGTGGTGCTTGGAAGTTCGGTATATACCGGTTTAATGATATTCACGCGGGTGGCTCCGGTCAGCCCTTCCTCCCAGTGAGGGCAGAGGATCAGCTTCCGCAAATAGTCCGGGTTTATGTCTTGGTCGAGGCTGGAGCCTTGCCAGTAAATATACTGGTCGATTGCACCGCCGGATCCCTCCACATTCTCCACGACTTCGGACTCGCTCGCCTTCGTTGTCCAGTATTCCAGCTCAATGTCATACTTGAATGTTGTCGGAGCCTCTACCTGCACCAGATCCGTGAGCGGCCGCACGTCGTCGGCAGAACAGGCCGCCAGCACGTCGGCCAGTATGTCCTCGTCTGGGATTTCACCACCGGCGCATATAGGCACGATCTTGACGCGCCCGTACATGTTCCGGGTGATCTCGATCTTTACGGTTTCTGCCTCTGTCAGAGCCCCGGAGAGGGAGAGCGTCAGCAGTTCGTCGTTATATGTGGCGGTGTAGTCTGTTTCCGGCGCGGCTTCCGCTCCGCTTGGAAGGTACACAGTTAAGGTTTCCGGCAGGAGATTTGCACCGCCTTGGAAGGCGTGGCCGTCATATACCGGCAGTGTGCGCGTGACGGTTTCCGTCTCGGACTCTACCACCGCGTCAGTGACGAGCGGGTTTGCGGTCATGGCCCAGTATTTGTAGGCTTTGGCCGGGCCCGCTGTGCTTAGCCGGTTCTCTGCTTCCCGGATCCTTTCCCGGTATGCCTCGTCGTCCTCACGGTCGCCGCCTCCTGCCGTGGCTTCCGTGTTGGTTACATAGTCGATCAGGGGAACGTCCGAGACGTCCACAATCTGAGAGATCTCGCCGATCGCTATGTCGTTGTAGTCGGTGCCGCCGCTTTCTGCTGTGGCCGATACCTCCACATAGAGGCTACCGGCATAGAGCACGACGGTGGCGTCGGTCAGGAAGTAGTGAACGAAGTCATTCGTCACCCGGATCCCGGCCGGTATGACAATATTTGACGCTATGGCTTCGTTTATCCCGAAGCGCAGCGTTGTGGTGGCGAAGGTGGGATCGAGGCGTGGGGTGTCCCGGTTTTCTCCCAGAGCGTCCAGCACGGATCCGCGAGCGTAGCGGAGCATTTTCTGCTTGCAGGCGTCGTTGACGCTGTTATACACGGCCACAATCACCTCGGCCATAGCGTCGCCGAAGATCCGGCGCTCGTCACCCGGATAGAGCGGATCGTTGACTCCGTTTTCCAGCTCGCTGATAACAGTTTCATGCACCTGCTGGGCGCTTGTTTCTATGAATTGGAGCTCGCTCATTCGATTTCCTCGTCCTCCTTTCTTTCCGTGATATTCACGGTCATATTAAATTCACCGGATAAAACGCCGGAGGGATCCGTGACGATTTCCTCAGCGTTTACCCGTGGTTCGTAGGTTTCGAGCACCCACTCGGCGTCGGCCGCTGCCGCGTCGGTGGCGTTTGGCTGGTCGATCAGAGCACCGTCCCGGCCCCTGAGCCTGTCGTATGCTACCTCGCCCCGCACGGTTCGCAGCAGGTTGGCCGCGCACACCTGCGGGAGCCCGTTCCCTTGTGCTCTCATGGCCTCCCTCCTTTACACGAGCGTGACTTCGCTCAGATATACCCAGCTGTTGATCCCGTCCGGGTGTCCGAGCAGCACCTTGTTTTGGCTTTCCTTGATCTGGCTTACCTTATGGCTGCGCTCTTTTACCCAGTTCGGGATCTTCTGGCCGGTTGCGTACCTGCTCCCGGTTGGCTTTACATAGCAGCCGACGGTGATCGTCTTTTTTGGCGCTGCCTGCACTTGCGTGTTTGCCGGTTTGCTCTGGGATTTCGAGGCCGTGCTGGCTTTCACATTCAGGGCGGTGGTGCTTACCGGCACGCTTGTGGTGTCGGGATCGTACTCTTTAAACTCAAAGGAAAGCGTTGCCAGTCTCATGCGTCCGAGGTCGTCGATCTCGACGTTGCTCACGGACACCTTGCGGAGTTGGAGCTTCGGCCCCAGCTTCTTGCCTCCCAGATAAAAATAATTTACTTTTGTGACAAGCTCTTTCCAGCTTTCGATCTCTGCCCGAACGTCCACACCCGCGCCGCTGTGCAGCACGGTGGTGAAGCTGAGTGGGAATAGATCCGTGCCTCGCTCGTTGGTGGTTTTCTTTTCCTCTGTGCTGGTGTTGTTGTCAGCTACCTGAGAATAGGAAAAGGCCAGCCCCTCCAGAGCGACGACTTTTTTCTGAGATACGGCCCATGTTTTTGAGCCCCATTTTGCCATTGTCGCCATATTGGCCCCTCCTTATGTTGGCCTGCTGGTGGTGCCGCTGCCGGGTTCTACACCTCCATGCCTGTGCCCGGATAAGCTCACGCCGCTGGCGTTTACGTCTCCTTCCGGCACGGATATGGATCCGGCCGTCAGTCCGGGAAGGTAAGCGCCCCACTCACCGTCGGCCCGGCCGAGTAGTAGCCCGCTGGCGTCGTCAAATTCGACATACACCACCGGTGTGCCTTTGGTGAGGTTCCCTGTGCTCCCTCTGAGGTGCCACGGGATCACGATCTTAGCGGTCGGTTTGGCTCCGGCGTCGGAGGGGAGCACGCGGGCGGTGTTTCCCTCTATCCCGGCGATTGTTCCCTTGTAGATATTCCCCATTTAGTAGCCCTCCAGCAGATCCCTGAAATAGATTGTTGACTTGTTCCCTACGAAGTCATGCCGGACTTTGTACACAAAGACGGTACCGTCCCACATGCTTGCTTTTGTCGTTTTTAGAGTCAGCAGGCTGGCGGCTGCGTACCCGGTCATTAGAGCCTTGGAAAACTGCCCCGTGCGCCCGTATTTATTGGCATTTCGGAGTAGCCCCTTGGCGAAGCGGGCCGCCTCTGCGTTGCTGGTGACTTGGATCGAGCTCTCCGGCCGAAGTACGGCGCTGTTTGAAGCGTCAGCCACATATTTGCCGGAGTAGCTCCCACTTGCCACCTCGCAGGAGCCGAACATGGTGTCGCGGTTGTCCTCGTAGGTAAAGACGCCGTTTTCGTCCACTGTGAGGCCGCCCGCGGGTTCCTGCTGCTCAATGTAATGCTCGTTATACGCGAGCAGAGAGCCGTCAAAAATAAGCATTTGACAGCCCTCCAACATACAAAGACGAGAAAAGAGGGAAAAATCCCCCTCATTGTCTTGCTTCATGTACGGGTAAACCTGATCTTCGCACCCGTAGTTTTTGAAAGTGAGGCCGTGGTTCCCGGCAAATTCATTTGCCAGTTGGAGAAAACGCACGCCCTCCCAGCTCTTTGATTTCCGGATCTTTGCCGTTTTTGGCATAGACATGGCCCGGATCGTAAAAAGCCCGTTTTCTGGTTTCATGGAGTGAATGAACATTTTTCCGGTATCGCTTGCGCCTTCTTTGAAGCGTACTGTGTCACCGGCTGCCGGTTGCCACTTGCTCCATATTCCCTTGGTATCATTGAAACGGATCACGAGCGTGTCGGCCTGCTTTTCCGCGAACATTTCATGCACGCAGTAGTTCACCGACACGTCGTTGTATATGTCCGTCCCGTTGTAGTAGAAATTCACGAAGCGTCCAGCTCCGGGATTTCTTCGCCCCGACGCCACGGCGGCAGAGTTTCCGGCGTCTCTGCGTCCTCGACGATCGGCAGCCGGAGGGCCACGTTCGCCTCGAAGATCAGAACGTCCGCATAGTCGGGGTTAAATTCAATAATGTAGTGGGCGAGGGTTTCCTCGTTATACATTTGCAGCGCGAGAGAGTCGAAGGTGTCGCCCTCGCGTGTGACGTATTCCAGATAGCCCGTTACCCTACGCATAAAGCGCCACCTCCCTTGCCTGAATAAATTCCTCCAGCCAGTCGAAAAACTCTGCCTCGTGCGCTTTGAGGCAGGCCATGAAGTCGTCGGCGTCCTCGCCGGATCCTTCCGTCTGGATCTGTGGGCTCCATGTGAAGCCGGAAAAATCGTAGTAAATGACGGTGCTCGTGTTGTTGGCGAGACTCCCCAGAGAGAAGTCGTCCAGAGCGAGCAGCTTTCCGGCTGTATTCGTGAGCCCCGCACCAGAAGTTCCTCCAGTTGTGCTGGAGGCGTTGAAAACCTCGTGGATCAAAGTGCTTAATTTGTCCCATAGCATTTTCAGGGGTACAACGGCCTCGGCTCCGGCTTCACCGCCTGCGAGGAGGTTGTTTCCAGAAGCGCCGAAAATGGTCGGCTTTGTTAATATACCGCCTTCCTTATACCACTTGATCCCAAAATGCGGAACACTTGGGGGAGTAAGTGAAAAACTTCCACTTATGCTGATATGTGGAAGTTTTAGCTTCGGCAGGCTCCACGAAAAATTAAAAGCGCTTTTTATTGCGTTAATTGCAGAGCTGACCGCATTTTTCGCGGCGTTTATTTTGCCGCTGATCGCACTCTGAATACTGTTAAAAATATTTTGTACTGTACTGAGCGCCCCGTTCAGCGCCGAGCTGATAGCTGACCGTATTCCGTTAAAAACGCTCGTGACGGTGTTCTTTGCGGAGTTTACGGCGTTGCTGATTGTGTTCTTTATCGTGTTCCACATTCCTGTCGTTACTGAGCTGATCGCGCTCCACACTGAGCTCGCAACGCTTTGGATCGCCGACGATACAGTGCCAAAAACTGATTGAGCAGCTTGGATTTTGCTGGTTATGGCTGTTTTAATGCCTTCCCAAATTGTTGAGGCTGTCGTTCTGATCGTTCCCCATATACTACTGGCCGCTGTGCTTATAGCCGTCGTTATGGTGGTAAATGCCATTCGTGCAGCCTCCATTTTACTGCTGATCCATCCAGCGATCGCGTTCAGAGCACCGGAGATTGTGGTTTTTATCCCCTCCCATATCGGTATAATAAAGTCTTTACAGTTTTGCCATATCATCTGGAATGGCAGCGTGATGATTTGGAAAGCAGCGGTAAGGATTTCACCGATTGCCATTACACCTACCTGCACAACATTTTTAATAGTTTCCCATACTCCTGATAAAAAAGAAGTAATGGCGTTCCAGATATTTGAAAAAATATTCTGAATACCGGTCAGGGTGTTGCTTATAAACGAGGTGAGCCCCGTCCATATTCCCACAAAGAAGTCGCGGATATTTCCCCAGACAGTTTCCCAGTTAGTGCCAAACCACCCTAAAACTGTGTCGGCTATTCCCCGGATCACGTTAATGGCGTTTGTGAATGTGTTTACTATAAACTCCCATATTGCCCCAAACACTTCCTGCACGCCCGTCCATACCATTTCCCAGTCGCCCGTAAAGATCCCGGCGAAAATGTCAAATAGTCCGAGAATGACATCAAGGACAACGCTCAAAGTGTTGGAAATTTGCTGAAATACTCCCTCAAATACCGGAGCCAGAAGGTTACAGAAACCGTTCCAGATCGCACCTACCACTTCGCTAAAGTTTTCAAAGTCAAAACCTAAAGCGTTTAATCGGTCAACAATCCCTTGTCCAAATTCATTAAATTTGTCTTGTACGCCCTCCCATATTCCGGTGATTTTTGTGCGAAACTCTTCGTTTGTTTTCCACAAGTGCGTAAATGCTGCGGCGAGAGCTGCCACAATGGCAATCACAGCTAAAACAGGCGCGGAAATCCCGCCTATAGCAGTAAGCAATCCGGTAATGGCTCCTTTAACCTGCCCTATTTTTGCGACTATTGATCCCCATTGCATAGCTACAATGATTGCGCCGATCGTGGAGAGTGCGATCCCTACCTCTGGCAAGTGAGAGAGCAGCCAGTCCACCGCTGGGCCTACATTTGAATTTACGAAGTTGACCGCGTTTTTCATTGCCGGTGTGAGTTTTTCAGCAATAGGTTGGACAACTTCGGACTTGATTGTGCGTCCCAGTTGTGAGAGCGAGCTCTCCAGCGTATCATAGGCGGCGCTGTCCAACTGTGCCATGGCGTCCGAAGTGCTCTGGATCGCGCCCTGTGTGTCCATAAGGGACGCCACGGTGTCAACGCCCAGATCCTCCCACATAGTACCGAACAGGCCGACGCCTGCCTGATATTGCAGCGTTGCGTCGTCGCACTCTTGTAGGGCCTCCATAACGTCGCCGATCGCAGCCTGAGCCTCCGGCCCGCCCTTGTTGAATTGAGCGATTACTTCCTCGGTATTAAGGCCGAGCTGTTCGAGGTACTCGTTCGCTGTGCCGTCGCTCATTCGTATATTAAACTCCTTTACGGCGTCCCCCAGCTTATCAATGCTCCATGTTCCAGTCTCGGCCCCGTTTGCCAGCATGTTGAACATGTCGTCGGCAGAATATCCGGCGTTCCGAAACTGGACGCTGTACTCGTTGATCGTGTCCAGAAGGTCGTCGTTTTGGTTCAGCCCTTTTTGTGCCCCTTGCACGATAAGGTTAAACGCTTCCTCTGCGCTTATGCCAAACTGATCCGTGAGGCTGTTCGCAGCCCTTAGACTTTCCACTACGTCGAAGCCGAACACGTCCTCCAGCGCGATCGCGTTTTTGGTTATCTGGGCCAGCGAAGCCTTGTCCAGATTGTCGGTCATTTGAATGACGGTGGAGAGCTTTTCCGAGACGTCGCCGAGGCTGTCGCCATAATTGGAGTTGTAAACCTCGTACATGACGTCCTCGAAGCCTTCGAGCTCCTGAGCGGTGGCCCCGGTTCTGGCGCTCAACATAGCAAGTGAGGTGTCTCCCTCCGTTGCCAGTTCTTTGAAGGCGTCCACTGCCTTGTTGATCCCCTCGGTCACGAGATTGGCGAGGACATTTTTCATAACGGTGTAGCCTTCGCTGGAGCTTTCCGCGTCCTGCCCGGCGTCCTCCAGAGAGTTTCCCAGCTGATCCGCCGCTTGCTCGGCGGCGTTTAGCCTCTGCCGGTTCTCGTTCAGGGCGCCGGAAAGTTGGCTGATCTGGCTTGCCAGTTGCCGCGCTTCGGTTGAGTTTTCTCCCTGTTCAAGTGCTACATTGGCATAAGAACGGCGCAGCGTTTCAAGCTCCGCCTCTTGCTCACTGATCTGTTTTTGCAGCCTGCTGTATGCGTCGGCGGTTTCCTGCTGTCCTCCCGCGAGCTTTTGAGCTGCCTCGTGGGCTGCTTCGAGCGAGTCCCTGTTTTCATTTAGTTCGGCGGATAGGTCTTGGATCGTATCTGCGAGCTTTACGGCCTCGTCGGTACTTTCGGATCCACTCACAATATAATCTTCATACCCGCGCTGGAGATTTTTCAGGACAGACTCCTGCGTGCTGATTTCGGCCGCCAGTTTAGCGGCGGCTCCGGCAGACTCCAGCGTCTCCTGACTCATTTCTTCGAGGCGATCAACGGCCTGCTTTATGGCCTGCTGTAAAGACGGGCTGAGGGAACCGGCAATTTCGATCGTAGATTGTAATGTCTTGCCCGCCATGTCCTCACCTCCGTTTCCTTACATGTTTGGGCTTGAAATTCGGCCGGTTCTTCTCCATGCGTTTTCTTTCTTCCGCGAGATCCTCGGCCGCTTCTGCGTATTCAAGAATAAAGTCCGTTACTCGCTTTTTTTCGAGGTCGGACGTGCTGGTGTGGTAGACTCTGGCGTAGTCTCGGTAGGCTCGCCGGAGTCGCTTTCCGTTTGTGCTTTCTCCTCCGACGTGAGCATAAAATTTCGCCCGATCCCCATAACCTCCACAACGTCATGCCCCTTCATTCTTTCAAGATCCGAAAAATCGCAGGAAGGATTTACGGCTACAATGGCAGCGAAGCCGAGGTAAAGGTGGAGGCTGAAATCAAATTCAGCCGCCGGGGCAATAGAGAAGTCTTTCCTTCCAGCTGCAGCTTTTCGTTTTGACTCAGCCGTAGCAAAAAGGATCCCGTCGATTTCGTTGGAGTCGTAGGTCACTTCGGTGATTTCTTTACCGTTAATCAGGATCGGATTTTTTAAGTGCAGCGTTCCTTTGATCGGGTTCTTGATTACTTCGTTCATCCTGTTAAACTCCTTTCAAAAAATAAGCCCGCCAGAGGAAAGTCCGGCGGGCCGTTAATTCAGATATTCATATTTAGAGCAGGTTGTTGATCTGGCTCATGTAGTCCTTGCCGTTGACACGGAGGATCTGGCTCAGTCTGTCCACACACATGTACTCCGCGCCGTTTGCGTAGATCTGCATACGGGTGACGGTGTAAGTGCCTTCGGCTTCGGTTGCGGATCCGATTTCAACGCCCAGCTCCGGGAGCGCCGCGGGCATAACACGGACAAAAGCCTTGCAGCCCTCAGTCCCCTGGGAACCGTCAGACTTGACGACGTTCTGCACCCAGCGAAACTCAAGGTTCTGCTTTTCCAGACGCCCCAGACGGCTGAGGCCCATGTCCACGCCGATCTTGGTGATCGTGAGCTCCATATTTTCCAGAAGGCCCACGAGCGGCACAGTCATGTTACCCATAGCCATAACGTCAGCGGTCATAAATTCGAGGCCCGGAAGGGTGAAGGCCACGTCCTTAGCCACAAGCGTATTGTCAGCGTAGACGGTATCGGCCACCACCGGCCCCTTAATATCCAGCCATTTTCCCATTTTTCTGCACCTCCTTATTCAGACTCAAAGAAGGACTGGAAGCCTTCATCTGTGTAACATACGCGAGCAGTGCCAGACTTAAACGGCGGCGTAGGCGTTGCGGAAATATCCCACACGAAGTCGCCGTTCATCATGTCGCTGGTCGGGTTCGCGCTCTCCAAAAACTCCACCGTAGGCGTGCCGATCAGAGCGCCGATCCCCAGAAGGGTGTCGAGCTTCTGCTTCTCAAAGTTCAGGATCGTGTCCTTGTCCTGCGGAGTCATGGGGGAGTCGATCTCCGTTCCGTGATCCAGCTGGAAGCTGTTGGTGATGTGCATAAGCATACGGATATTGTTGTCGAAGATCGCGCGGGCGTCCATGCTGCCATTGTAGGTGTAGGCCGCTGTGTGCGGGCCCCAGAGTACCCACTGACCGGCCCAGAAGCAGGCCGTTGTAATGCCTTTCTCGTTCAAGCTGTTGGCAGTCTGCTGATCGAAGCCGCGGCTCTTGGAGTCTGCCCCAAAATACTGAGCCGTTGCCATGATCGCCTTATTGGACGGAGACTCGAAGGGCACGCCGTCGTTCTCCAGATCCACGCGCAGCATAGTGGCGCTTCCAACGGTAGAGAGGTGGAACACACGGCCGCTGCCGTCTTTCACCTGCGGCCAGTACACTTTACTGTACTCGCTGTTATATCCGTTTTCTTCGGCCCACTCCTGAGCCTTTGCGATCGTGTCGATCTTCTGGCTCTGGCTGTCCACCAGAGGAATGTCGGCGTTGACGAAGCCGTCCCAGTGGCCGTTGAGCTTCTGGACAGTGCTCACCATAGCCTTGTAAACTTCCGGGACATGGCTCCAGCCGGGTGCTGCCAGAGTATTGAGGACGGCATTGTGGTACTGATAGAGCAGAGACATGGCGTGCAGGCCGGTGTATTGCCCGTCTGCTGTTTCCTGCCCGATAATGTCGTCAGACTCTACCGCTGAGGCGTCCACGGTGTTGTAGGTACACTCCAGACTGTCGGACTCCAGATCTTTAAGAAGCTGCACCACGACGGTGCCCTTGTTAAAGTTATAGCTGAGGGAATAGTCCACACCTTCGGCCTTATCGGCGATCGCGAAGGTGTCCAGAATAATGTCGGAGCTTTCAAACTCCGTCCGGTTATTCTTGAAGGTCAGCGTTTTGGTGGTTTTTTCCGCGTCTTTGTGTACGTCCGGATCAAGGACGTTCACGACGTAGATCGGGCCCACGTTCCCGACGGTATTGTCGAAGTGCTCGGCGAAGGCTTCGCAGAGTGTGAAGTCGGCCCAGTTCTGTGCATAGCCGAGCTTGCTCTGAGCGTCGCCCATGTCGGTGAGCTTGATCGGCATGTTGACGAGATCCATGTCGGCATAGCCCCGGATCAGGTTCACCGGTGCGGTGCCGATGTAGGCGGCTACGACGTCGGCCTGCGTGGTGCTTGCCACTTTGCTGTCGCCGATTTCGCCGTAGGATCCATGTTTATAAGCCATAGTTTTGCCTCCTTATCATAAAAATTCTTCATATTGTTTCGGGGTTGTGGCGGTTACGCCTGCCTCCAGTGTGAAGGTGATCCAGTTATGCCAGTACGGATAATAGTCCCAGATGTTCCCTTCCTCGGTGAAAAGCCCGTACTTGATCCCTTGCTCCTTCACAAGCCGGTGGCCTGCGATATATTCCGCGTTTTCAATTTCCCGCAGCACCAGATCGGCAAAGTTGAACGAGTCCCTCCAGCCGTTCATGTTGCGGGTGTATGTCTTTGCAGCCTCCCCCGTGGCGCGGTAGTAGGAATACCCGCCGAGTGCTGCACTGTTTTGACGAGGGTAGTATATTTCCCCGCCATGTTCTCCGGGGTTCCAGCAGGCAAGGCAGAGCCGAAACTGGAGCCGACGCTGCCGCTTTATGAGGTCGTCGCTCCCCTCCATAAGCTGAGCGCATACCGAAGGGATCGGAGCCGGTACATTCGGCGGCAGTCTGTCCTTTCCCGGAGTGTACAGAGGGAAGGCGGCCGGGTTTACAAACTCCACGTCGTAGTCGGTGTCGTTTCGGTAGTCGTCCGGGAGTTTGAGCTGGATCTGGCTGCATACATTTTCCGCGAGCCACTTCACCAGATTGTCGATACTATCAACAAGTAGCATGGCGCACCTCCTTAGCCTGTTCTGTTCTGGCGTAGAGCTACCTCAATGAGCCCCATGTCGGTGCCTGAGTTTGTCACGATCATTTCCCGGCCGTCTACGTTCAGGAGCCTGCCGGGTTCCATGTCTGCCGGAAAATCTGCCTGCTTTCCCATGAGCAGCATGTCGGCCTCTACGAGTCCGAGGATCTGCCCCTGTTTGAGCTTAACGAGCTGATCGTTGTCCACCACGACGGGGATCTGTTTGCCCTCGACGCGGCGAAGCTCTGCAAACTCATCCAGATTGAGGAATACCGTGTCGAGATCCTGCCGGATCTGCTCTTTGAAGGTCACGGGTTAGTCCTCCGGCTCTTTGGCAGCTTTCGCCTTTGCTGCCTCGATCATGGCGATTACTTCCTTTTTGCTCCGGATCTTGCTGGCGTCTACGCCATACGCTGCAGCAGCTTCCCGGAGTTCTGCCATTTTCATTTTGCTGTACGCCGGATCCTCGTCCGGCTCCTGCACATATACCGCAACGCCAGCAGCTACAAGCTCAGCCTCGCGGGCGTCGGCAAGAGAGAACGGAGCCGATCGGCTTGTCATAGCCTCAACGACTCCGTTTATTTTCAGGCCGTAAGCGCCTTTAATCATTTTTATCATGGCCGCCTCCTTACTCTGGATCTGCGACGTCCAGATCCGGCGGCAGCTCGTCGTCCTCAGCGCCTGCCTCTACTTCCTCGGCTGCGATCGCGGCGATATAGTCGGCCTTTTTATTGCCTTTGACTTCCACGCCCATTTCAGCCGCGAGCTTTTTCAGCTCGTTATAGCTCCAGCCTTCCAGCTCTTTGGCGTCGAGGTGTCCCTTCACTGTCTGCTCCGGTTCCTCGGCCTGCTTTGGTTCGGCGTCGGCCTGCTGTGCAGGCTTCCCGGCAGTTCCGGCATAGATAGCCATACCCAGACGGACAAGGCGGTCGGCCTGTTCGTCGCTACACTCAAAAGCCCCGCTTTCCGGGGTTTTAAGTGCGTGGCGCTTCACGCCGTTAGCGTCGGTGTAGCAGATACCGCAGCCTCCGCGGGTTATTCTGATTTTCTTCATGCTTTGCTCCTTTCTGCCGTGCTTAGTCTGTCACGACTTTAGCTGAAATGAACGGGTTTTCATTGTTCGGCATACAAAGAGGTGCGGATTTCAGCGTTACCTCGCGGACGTCGTGAGTGGCGTCGCTGAGATACTTCGGCACGTTCATGCCGGTGTAAGTATGAAACTCGCCGTCGGCCTGCTCCACCTGAGTGATCGCGCCGTACACTGTGCGGCCAGCAGCCGGAGCTCCTACCGCGATAGTGCCCGCCGGGATATAAGGCGTCACGGTGCCGTCTACTTCGGTGTAGTTGTCCTCGTAGCTGAGCACATCTACCATGTGGCCCTTGATATTCAGGCGGCAGATCTTCGTTGCGCCAGCCGGAAGGGTTTCAGGATCCACGCCGCCGATCTGATAGTTTCGGTTGTCGAGCAGTTTCAGGATCCACTCGTTGCTCAGGATAATGTCGGCCACGTCAGGAGCCACCAGAACGTCCGTGGCCGGGAGCCCGCGAGAGGTCAGCATGGAGATCATGGACGCCATGTCGCTGATCATCTGCTTTCCGGACGCCTCGGTCGTTGTCCAGTCAGCGGTAGGGGTATAGATCGCCGGGTTGCTGTCTCCGTCGAAGTAGCGTACCTCGCGTTCCTCGAAGTGCTCGAAGTCGTCCACATACTCGTCCATGGTGCAGGCGTTTGTAAAGATTACCTGCGCCGCCATGGCTTCCTTGCGTCGCGCGTTCATGCCGCGCAGTTCGTCCAGATCGGCCAGCATAATAACGCCCTGTCTCTGCTGAGGGGTAAGGGTAGGGTAGAGGGCTTCTCCAAAACCGCGCTTTCTCAGGTCGTCAATGGTGAGGGGGCGCTTCGGTGCGATATAGGATGGAGTAAAGCGTCTCATGGTGTAGCCGTCGCGCAGGATCGTGATCCCACCTTTTCTGGGAGCTACGAACGGAGCCGCCTTCTTGTGTCCCTTCTTATACTCCACCAGCACGTCGTTGGTGGCGAAAATATCGGTCGCCGCATTGGTCGGGAAATACCGATCCAGAAGGAACGTGTGCAGAGGCGGGAGCTGCTGGACGGAAGCCAGCAGTGTGTGAGTATCATAAAAATTAAAAGCCATTTGTCTGTCCTCCTTCTTAAATTTCTACCGCGTCAGAGATCAGGATCCCCACGCCGCGCAGTGCTTCCTTGTCTGCTGCGCTGAAAGTGTGCTCAGCGTCCATAATCAGGGCGTTGCTGTTAAAGTGGCCGGTGCGGTACGCTACCGCTGTTTCGTCGTTAGCGGTTCCCACGGTGACGTCCTCGGCCAGCACGCAGTTAGCCGTCAATGTCTCGTTGGTGACTGCCGCCGTGCCGAGAATTACATACTTGCCGTCTCCGGCAGTTCCTTCGGACAGGGCCAGCACGGTGCCGCGCTTGTAGGTTGTCTCAGCGGATCCCTTGCGGATCACAACGGAAAACGGCTCAGCCGGAGGATATAAACCGTTAATCAGGTTATCATAGCCGACGGTGCCGAGAGTTTCGTCGAGTCTCTTACTCATTTCTGTGTACCTCCTTTGCTTGCGTTATAGGCGTTTACTACCGCCTGAATGTCTGCCGCGTCCTGTTCTTCCTTGGTGGCAGGAGTGCCACCGTTCGGAGCCGCGCCTACTTTGTCGGTGCCGGACGCTGCGCCGTCTGCCGTGTAGTTTGCGAGAAACTGCTGGCCGGACGCCGCACTCTGCTGCATAACACGGAAACAAAGCTCCTGAGCAGTGCAAGGTTTGTCCCCGTACTTGGCGTCATGGACAAGCTGCTGATCCGGGATAGAGGCAGCGATTGAGTCAATGTCTGCGAGACGCTGGCGCTCTGCGGATACGGCGTCAGTGGTCTGAGTCTGGGCTGCGTTTCGGGCTTCCTGCTCGATCTGGCTCACCAGCTCCGGCTCCTGTGCCCTTAATTCTTCGAGTGTCATGTGGTTTTTACCTCCTTCTGTTTTTGTTGCCGCCTTGTTGGTCGGCCTCTTATTTGCCGCCGGACGTTTCGCCGGTTTGGCACTTCTCTGGATCGGGATAGTTCCCGGTACATTGTGCAAGCCCTCAATGTTGTGGCTTACACCGTTGACGTAGAGGACTTTCCGATCTGAGCTCATGCTCATGTCCGGTTCTTCCTCGTCCTCCTTTAAGGCGTCCGCGAAGCCTTTGTCGAGAGCTTCCCGCCCGGTCATCCACGTTTCTTTTGTCATCATGTTGCGCAAAGTATCGACGCCGAGCCCGGTCTTTCCGTCGTAGATTTCAGCGACGGCCCTCTCGCTGGCGTCCATGCCCTTAATGAGCTGCTTCATGTCCTGAATGTTCAGGCTGTCCCAAAGCATGACACTGACGCCGTGGATCATAATCAGGGATCCGGGGTACACGGTCACGGTGTCACCGGCGCACATAATCACACTGGCAGCACTGGCAGCGATCCCTTCCACGACGACATTCACGTCTCCGCTGAGTGCTTTCAGTGCGTTGTGGATTGCGATCCCGGTGTAAAGGTCGCCCCCGCAGCTGTTGAGCTTTACGGTGATGTGGGCTTTATCCTTTACGGCTGCCAGATCCTCCATGAAGCCCTCTGGTGTGATGTAAAGGCCGGGCTCCGGCTCGCCCGTCCACCAGTCGATCGGCTGCTGGCTCATAACGTCGCCGTAAAGGGTGATCTCGCCCTCGTCCTCGCTGACGCTTGCCACGTTCCAGAATTTTGTAGCTGTGGCTGTGGGAGCCGCTGCCGGTGCTGGGCCCATGTGCAGGCTATGTGGTGCTTTCATTGGCTGTCCCTCCTTGTATGGATTGTTTGATCTGCTCGCTTATAATAAGGCCACGCAGAGCCTCAGCGCCCCGTCTGCGAGCGTTTTCGGGGTTGTGTGGGTTATTATCTCCCTCTGCCGGTTCTTCGCCTTCTTGCGGCTGCTGTGGGCCTCCTGAGCCGCTTCCACTTTGGTGCGGATCCGGCGCGTTGCCTCCGAGCTTTTCGTTTTCCCTCTGGAGCTGTTCGACATTGGCGTCCCATTGACCGCCATTGAGTCGGATCGTGCTCTGCTCATGGGTGGAAAAGCCCTCGCTGCACGCGAGGATCTCTGCGGTGATTTCCTTCACCGGATCGAGCTGTCCCTGAGACGGGCCCAGCCACTCGCTGCCGAGATATGCAGCGCGGATCGTTGGGTTGTCGAAAAATCCCGGTGCATAGATACGCCCACGGGCCACGGCTTCGCTCATCCACACTTCATAGCACGGTCGGCAAAAGTCGTCTGCCAGCCATTCCCGGCGCATTTTGAACGCCTTCCACGCTTCCAGAAGGGCGGCGCGGCTGGCAGAATAGGAGCTATTAAACTGTTTCAGCAGAAGATCCGCGGGGACTTCCAGAGCTGCGCCTACCTGTGCGCTGATTGCTGCCACGAATTTGTCAAAGCTGCCGTTCGGGTGCGTCGGGTTTGCAAACTCCACGCTTTCCCCCGGAGCCATGACATTGACTTGGCCCGGCCCCATGCTGTAGTCGTTGGGGCCTTTCGGTTCTCCCGGCACGTCCGGATCCGTCTGGTTGAACGGGTTCTCGTCGGTCGGAGCCTCTGTCTTGATGAACGCGGTATAAAAGGACTCCACCACCGCAGCCATAAGCTCGGACTCCGTGTATCTGCGGATCTGGAGCAGCGGCTCGATCACCTGTGCCAGATAGCTGACGCCACGGTACTGATCCGGGCGCTCGGTGTCAATGATGTGCAGCACGTTGGGGAGTCCGGTGTGCTCCTGATAAGCCAGCACCCGCGCCCATGTTGTCGTCGGCGCTCCGAGTTCAAACGGGTAGTTGCTGCGGATATGATAGGCTACTACCATGCCGTTGCTGTCAACCTCTACGCCGTCGTAGATCGTGTTCCCGTTGTCCGGGTTTCTTCCGGTCGTATAAGTGACAGATCCCCCGGATCCGTAGCCTCCCGGTGTTGCGATCCTGTCTGACTCAATCAGGTGGACGCGCAGTGAGTAGGGGAGCAGCCGGGTGACAGGGTACTGTTTAATCAGTCCGATACAGTCGCCGGATAGGAGCCACGACACAAGGGCGAGCTGCTGGAGCCCGTAGAAGTTGTTCATGCCGGTAGCGTCGCAGGCCCGTTTGTCTTTCGCCCAAAGGTTAAACTCCCGCTCGGTGGTTTTCTGCCATTCTTCGGCCTGCTCCGGCGTGAGTCCCAGCACCTCCCTGTCGATCCGGCTTTTCAGCCGCAGGCCGACACCCACCACATTTGTGCGGTTGGTTTTGATCGCTGAGGTGGCGACGGGGGCGGCCATGTAAAGCATACGGGAGCGTTGCCGTAGGGTGTAGTTGTTAAAGTCTATGTCCTCATGCGAGGATCCACTGGGAGCATTGAAGCCCTTCACGGCCCGCTTTCTCCAGCTGGCCCCAGCTTCCCCGTACCCTTTATTCTGTGGCCGCACGTCGTCGGGCAGATACATTCCCATTTCCTTGTGGTATCTGATTTTTCTCACCTCCTTGCATGAAATAAAAAACGGCGCAGCCGTGGAAGTAAAGGAGCGAAAACCTCCTTCGGCCGTGCCGTAGTAAAGCCGGAGAGATCCGGCGTTTACCCTTTACCAGTCGCGCGGGACAACGCCCAGCGCTCTGCGAGGGGCTCGCCCCTCCAGTTCAGCCTCCAGCTCCCGGATCCGGGCGCGGAGCTTCTCGATCATGTCCTGAATATCTTTCAGGGCGGTACTGTAATATTGGATATTGCGGGAGCCGATCCCGTAGCTTTGCACGCCGTTCTTTGCCAGCATGTCAGCCTCGCGATCCAGATAGGCGTCCAGCCTCCGGCGCGTGGTTTCGAGCTCCTGCTGTATGGTCGCTTTCGTTCGTGCCATAGTGTTGCCTCCTTACCATTCATCAAAATACTGCGCCGCATTGTTCTGGCGTCGCTGTGGTGCTGCAGCCTTTTTTGGCCGTGGATTTTCCGGCATGTTTCTGAGTCTGCGTTCCACCGCCTCCATGTCCGGGTTGAGGATCCGGAAGCCTCCGAGTGCATAGTTTCGGCAGTCGAGGGCTTCGTTTCGTTCATGTCCGGGGATCTTTACCCACGCCCAGCGGTTGCCCCGCTTGGTCTGGGTAAGCTCCAGCTTTTCAGACAGCAGGCCGTTGAAATAATAAGAGTCATACCCGTAGCTTTCGCCCCGCGGGAAATGGCAATATTTCGCTCCCGGCTCCTGCACCTTTATGTTTGACATGATCGCCTCTTTCCCGGCGTCTACACCGAAGGTATAGAGCCAGCAGGTGATCCGCTTGTTGTCCTTGATCGCCACTTTCGAGGGCGGTGTGACGAATGGGATCCCGTCGCCGCCTTTTCCCTTGATAGCAAAGACACGCTGATTTTTCCGCGCCCGGCAGCGCGTGTAAACTTCCTGCGTATAGTGGCCGCCAGAGTCCACACATGTGATCGAGATCCTGAGCCCCCGCTTGTTGTCTTTGAAGCGGTAGACATGCCCGATCACGTCGTCGAGCTGCTGCCATACGTCGTCGGTGTCCGGTTTTCCCATGATGTAGCCTTTTTTTATGCCCCATGTTTCGCCATAATAGCCGTGCCCCACAACTTCGTATTCCAGCCGGTTGTCCTGTGTATCTACGCCGCAGGTCAGCACAAGCACGCCCTCCGGCAGTTCCACCGGGGATCCGTCTGCATTGGTTCCGTAGTCCTCGCGGCGGGCCAGCATGGTGTCCTCGTCGATAATGCCGCCGCGATCCTCCCAGAGTTCGCCCAGCAGCGTGTTGTAAACAACTTTCAGCTTTTGCGGTTCGTCCTTTGCCTGCAAAAATTTGAGGACGATCTTTTCCCATGGTGTCCACGGGGACGAGAAGGCGTTCAGCCAGAAGGAACGCACTCCGGTAGCGTAGGCGTCCGGGTTTTCTGCGATCCACTTTGCAGGCTGTCGGCGCATGGTTTCCTCCGGCACGAGGCACCCGCAGTTCGGACAGGCCCATGAGATCGGCCCGTCTATGCTGTACACCTTTTTCCCGCGCACCTTTTTGACAGTGTGCTTGTAGTGGATCCGGTCGAATATGATCTCGCCATACTCGCCACACTCCGGGCACTTGTGGCACCAGCGTTCCTGTGTTCCTTGGTAGTAGCTGCTTTCAATGTTCGAGGCTCCTTTTATTGTCGGAGTTGATACCTCGACGGCCTTCGCATTATAGAAGGTGGTCTGTCTGGCTTCTGCCAGAGCCCACGGATCGCCCTCGGTTCCGGCGCTGATCGCCCAGCGGTCGCGCTCGTCGCCGATAATGTAGCGGGCAGGAGTGGAAGCAAGAGCCGACGGGCTGTTGGAGCCCGTGATTGTCAGCATACCGCCGGGGAAGGATTTCTGGAGGATCGTGTTCCCAGAGTCCTTCGCCTTAATATCCGAAACCTTGGCTTTCAGCACCTTGCTGTCTCGGATCATGGGAGCGATACGCAAGCGGGAAAACTTTCTGGCGTCGTCAAGCGTTGGCTGCACAAAAATAATAGAGCCCGGATCTTGGTCTATGATGTAGCCGATTATATTCAGCTCCAGCTCAGACTTACCTACCTGAGACGCTGCCACCATGACGATCTTGCGGATTTTGGGATCCGTGAACGCTTCCATAGGTTCCCGGAGGTATGGGGTTCGTGACGTGCGCCACGGGCCTGCCTCTGCTGAGGTTTCCGGGGAGAGTCGCCGGTGCTTGTCGGCCCACTCGGCCACCGTCAGTTCTTCCGGCGGTTTGAAGTTTTGGACTGCTGGGCCTATGGCCGCGTTCAGCCTCTTGGCGGCTTTCTTACTCGTCGGCTTCTTCATCTGCGAGCGCGTCGCTCCAGCCTTCGCGATCCCTCACGCGCCGCCGGTATGCTTCGGGATCGTATTGATAGCCCGCGAGCTCGTCCAGTATTTTGTAGCACTCAGTCCGGATCAGCGCCGAGGCTTCGTTGGCGCTGCCTGCCTGCACAACGTCCATGGCGAGGCGGCCGGGGAGTGCCATTATCATGCTGCGGGCGGTGTAAACGAGGTCGTTCGTCAGAGCCTCCACGTCCTCGCTGCGGTGCATTTTCCCTTCCAGCTCTTTAAGCTGGAGCTCGGCGATCTTGGCCTTGCTTTGTTTCAGATCCGCCTCTGCCCGTAGCTTGTCGGCCTCAGCCTTTACAGTGTCGGCCGTTTTGGCCTCTTTCCCATTTGCCCGATCTCGCAGGTAACGAATGTACGCCTTAACGGTTGGGAGAAGATCAAACTTGTAGGGCCTTTGTGACGCTGCCGGGAGAATACCCTCCTTTGCGAGCTGCTGCACTCGACGGACATCAAGATCGAAAAGTTTCGCTATAATGTCGGTGCTTTGTAGGTTCTGTTTCGGATTTTCTGCCATAGCGTCACCTCCTTTCCGTGCGGTCAGGCGAAACGAAACGGCCTGAAAAAATTTTTCTGAGTCTGCGCGTGTTTTGGGCTCGCCAGCACCGCAGGGCTTTTCGGACTGTCACAGTACCTTCCGGGCGGCTCGCTCGGTTTTGGTTCGGCCTCGCCTTTGGGCTGGCTCGGCCTCTGGCCTGTGTGTCCTTGCCTCTTTGTTTCCCTGTGTTGCGGCCTTTTATTTCTTTTTTCTTTGCGGCTTCGCTCGTTGGCTCGGCCTCCCTTGCTGCCCGGTGCTTTGGCTTGCCTTCCTGCTGGCTACTTCATGGCCTGCTCTATGTGGTGGTTGAAGCGTTCGCCCAGCTTCTCGTTGATTGTCTGCTCGATAGTCTCGCGGGCTCGGCCGTCAATCATCTGCGGCACTGACAGGGTACGCACTGCCTCGATAGGAGAGCGGCCCTCTCCGGTGCGTTGGTAGGGAAGGACAGCCCCGCCTTTGCCAGCGGTCAGGAAGGTGTCGCTGCTCATAGCTGTGCGCTGCCCTTTTATGATTGTCACCTTCACGGTGTATTTTCTGGGTGGCCTTACCATAGCAACGGGAGAGCCCCCGGCTATCAGCTGGCCCGGTATTCTGATCGGCTTCTTTTGCTGTGCAGAAGGCCGAGCTTTGGGACTCATTTTGAAGTGTGTCGGCGTCAGGGTTCTGCCCTTATATTCCAGCGTCGCACCGTCCACGGATATTCCAGCGACACGGATTGAAGTCTTTCCTCGCTTCGGTTTCTTGGCTGCGTCCTTTATGGCCGCGGTGTCTACTCCGTAGTGCTCGCGGATCCCTTTGGACACCCAGCCGGGGCCTCTGCTCGTGAAGTCTGATACCGTTCGCTTGATCGCTACTTCGCCGCCGTCCTTTAGCTTCTGGAGCCTTTTCGCTATGTCGCCTGCTCCAGAGTAGGAGACTGTAAAGCTGCCACTCGTTCGCCGGGCTGGGCCCGTCCTGAATAGGTCACTCATGGCCTGCCTCCTTTCCTTTGAGAACGGAAAAAACCGCCCAGAGCCTTGCAGTGTCTCCAGACGGTTTCCGCTGTTTTATAGTGTAGCACATGGGTTTATCCCTTTTTATCCCCTTTTGTCCCTTTTTATCCCCTTTTATCCCTTTTTGTCCCCGCGTCCCGGAAACACTGATAAAATGGGCGTTTGCAGCTATTTGTAGGCAGCATTTTGGGCTCCATTATTTTGTTAATAAAAATTTAATAATTATTTTTGCCCGGTTTTCCACATTGTCCTCCTGCTTCCTGTGGACAAAAAACGCCCGCCTCTGGCCTGTTGTGGCTTTTGGCGGGCGCTGAAATATTCTTATTTCTGTGTGTATATTTTCGCCAGCGATTGCAAAGCAGAGCCGTGGATCTTAAATGTCCGCTTTAGGTACCGCTTTTCGTGTTCTTCGTAGTCCTCCATATCTCCGAACAGGGCAGCGCATACCGCCCACCACCTCGCATGGTCGAAGTATCTCATTTCAATGACGGTTTGCTCGTCCGGGTTCCTCATTTTTCCGATTAGCAGCTCCAGCTCCATGCGCTCGTCGTATTCTTCCTGCTGCATGTCACGGATCGCCTGAATAAGCTCGTCCTTCTGTACGACTTGCCTTTCCGTTTTGCTGGATCCGTCCCCGCTGCCTCCCGGCAGCCCGGTGAGGTTTGGGCTGGAAGGTGAGCCCATGACGGACTCCAGATACACAAGCCGCTCGATCTTATTCTCGATCCGGCGCTGGAAGGTCGCATAGTGCTGCAGCTTCTCCTTTATTGCGTCGGTTTCCTTCGGTTGCTTTCCTCCTGCCGCCTGTTTTTTGTGCCCCATGGGCCCCGCCTCCTTTCAGTTGCATTTACTCAAAAATCCCCTCGAATACCTCGCGGGGCTGCTCGGCTCCTTTTCTTATGAGCCGGATCCCGGTTGTTTTCCCGGTGGTTCTTATGTAGCGCCTCACAATCACGTCCACAAATGCGGGCTCCATTTCCATGAGGAAAGCCTGCTGCCCGACGCTATCGGCTGCGATCAGTGTCGTGCCGGATCCTCCGAAGGTGTCGAGGACGCCCTCGGCCCACTGGGTATTGTCCAGCAGCTTCTCCAGTATTTCGACGGGTTTCTGCGTCGGGTGCAGTTCATTCCCGGAGCGTGTGGCCTCCAGTACGTTGCCGTAGCCTTTGTGATTATCCCACTTCGGCTTTGTGCGGTGTGCAAACATGATGAGCTCATGCTGCGCCCTCCAGCCGTTATCCATGCCGGGGCTTTGCTTATTCCACACAATCATATTTCTGACGCCCAGCCCGGAGCCTTCCACGAGGTCAAAGAGATAGATCCACATTCTCCAGTCCGTGAATATATATGCCACTTTTATGTCCGTGGCTCCGAGGACGTTCTTCATTAGCACCTGATAGCCTCTGGTTGATAGATTGTCGGAGCTGATCGTCGGAGTTGTAAATCCGCCCTTTCCGTCGGACTGTTTGCTTCCAATGCTTCCGGTTACTCTGCCGGACTCCTGAAAGCCGCCGGAGCAGTAGGGTGGATCGGTGAGCAGGATCTCCGGGTGGGCTCCGTCAAGCAGCAGCTCCCGATCCTGTTCGTTCGTGGCGTCTCCGCAGACAACGCGGTGGCGGCCGAGGATCCAGAGGTCGCCTTTCTGAGATATGACGGCCTCTGCCTCCGGTGTTTCCGGTATGTCGTCCGGTTCGTTGAGGTCATTGTGAAGGGCTTCGGACAGGGCAGTGACGAGGCTTTCCACCTCGTCCTCTGTGTAGCCTGTCAGCTCCATGGGGATCTCCCCGGTGTCTATATCTGCGAAAATGTCAGCCAGCAGCTTATTGTCTGTCTCTGCCAGCTCTGCGATCCGGTTGTCGGCCACCAGATCGGCGTATTCCTCCGCTTCGTTGGTGTAGTTCTGGTAGTCTACGGGTGCCTGCTTCATGCCTTCCAGAAGGGCAGCAGAGAGGCGTCCGTGTCCTTTTACGATAAAGCCGGAGCGTTTGCTGACTGTGATCGGCTGCCTCCACCCGGTTTGCCGGATAATGCGGCCGAGTAGCTGGATCTGGGCGTCCGGGTGCTGGTTCGGGTTCTTCGGATTAGGTACCAGCGTTGCAACGTCCACTATTTTGTCGTGGGCGCAGAATACCGGCACGCCGTCAGCGTATGCTTTCGGCTCTGCCTCTGTTTTGTAGTCCATTTATTTGTCCTCCTGCCTTCCGGCGCTTCCTGCTGCCTCCATGATCCTGCCGCGGAGCTGCCGGTCTGTCTCTCCAGCCTCGCGCTGGATCCCGTACTCTTTGGCGAGCAGCTCCAGAGCCCACCCTCCTGCCGCCTGTGGTGTCCATGCCCCGATCGCTTTTGCCTGCCGGATAATGCGACGGTCTGCGGCTTTGCGGCGGCGCTTTCTTTTTATGTGGGCGGTCAGGATAATGAGGGCAGCCACTCCGCAGATCAGACACATAAGCGCGAGCGGGAGCCAAAACAGGCCGAGGACTACGCCGATCCAGCTTATCCTTACCACGCCGAGCAGTTTCAGGAATATAAGAACGATCCAGAGCAGGAAAGAGGCGAAGGCGTATAAAATCCACGCGCCGATCGGGTTGTTATCTTCGTGCATTTCTTTTCGCCCTCCTTCTTTGCTCCCGGTTCCCGCCGGGCTTTCTCCTGTTTCTGGGATAGTCTGACAAAAATCCCGCTTTTATGGCGCACTCCGTACAAAGATAGGTGACGTCCTGCGCCTCTTTGAGCTTGTCGGCTGCGGGCATTTTCCAGCACTTCTGGCCGCAGAGAGGGCAGTCGATCAGTTCCCAGTCCGGGTGTTTTTTCTTGGTGTCTCCGTTCAGGTTCTTGTCGAGCGGCAGGCAGAGGATCCCGCCCTTGTCGCTGTATTTTCTGGGTGTGAGATCAAAGCCGCGGGCCCGGAGTTCCTCGCGGGTTTCGTTCCTGACTTCCTCCTGCAAAACTTCCACGACGTCCACCTGCTCCAGCGTCAGGCAAAAGGCCCCTTGTGGCTCCCACTTCTTTGCCTTCCATGCCTCTGTAAAGCCTTCCAGTGTATCGTAGAGGCAGAGCCCGGCCGCTGTTTCCGTCTGGTAAGTCGTCTGCATGACGGCCTCGTCGTCCGGCTCGTCCCAGCCGTAAAGGTGCCAGCTCTCCCGGTTGTCGTAGTCCCACTGGGAGAAGTAGAGTGTGTGCCCGTCAATCGGCCAGCCGGTGCCTTTTACGGTTCCTTTTATGATTTTCGGTCTATATTGCACGGTGTTGTCCTCCTTATACTTGTACTGGGAGGGCCGGAGCCCTCCCTCTGGTTTTTGGTGATATGCTGGGCTTATGCGATTATGGTTATCTGCTCCCGGTTGGGAATGTCGGCCAGCGCGTCCATAAGATAACTCTTTACATTGTCAACGGCCACCGCCTCCCAGCGCCCGCCATCGGCCGATACCAGCTTAAAGGCAGGAGCGCCGCCTCTGCCTTCGGTGATCCGAAAAACAAACTCACTTTCCGGCTGCTCTACCTCCAAAAATGTGCGGTAGGGGATAAGTCTCACCGGGTTGGGGATAATGGCGTTTTCTTTCTTTGTGACGCCGGTTTTCATTACAACTTGCTGGCTGATCCCGTCGTCCGAGAATGTGGCCTCCTGTGTGCTCACGATATTGCTCGCCACCTTCGTGACGTCCTCCCGTTCCTCGCTGGGAGCGAAACACGCCTGCATAGATACGAGGAAAGACTCCTGATCGTACTCCCGGCCATATTCAAAATGGGGAAGCAGCGCGTTGACCTCAAAGAGTGTCTCACGATCCCGCTCTGGCAGCAGGCCGGAGTAAAGCAGCACCTTGGTGGCGTTTACTACCTGAATAATCATGCGATCCCTCAGTTCCTCCCGGCTTTCCTTTATGTAGTCCACCAGAGAGGTGAGCGTGGTCGCCCGGATCGGCTCCGCTTTGTCTGCCTCGTCGTACCGTTTGAGAGATTTCGTGCAGTACGTCCGGCCGTTGATCTCTATGGTTTCCGGTTTCTCTGCCTTTACGGCCAGATCTGTGATAAATGCGATCGCTTCTCTAATTCCTTCCATGGTTTCGTCCTCCTTTTCTTATGCCTGCGCCGCGGCGCGTTCCATTACTACGATTTTTCCGTCGTTTTTCGGTTGTTCTTCGGTCTGTCCGTCGTTTGTCCGGCGGTCGTCCTCCGGTTCGTATATTTCCCCAGTTACCGGATCGAAGTCCTTACCGGGTATCAGGCGGCCTGCTGCCTCCGGATCTGGATCTGCCTCTGCCTGCTGCCGTGGCTCCGGCTTCCTGCGTCTCATATCAATGGGAGCACCGGTTGGAATGTCCTGCTCCCGCTCGGCCTCTGCCGGTTCGGCCTCCTGCTGCCCGGCGGCTTCCTCCTTCTGCGGTTCTTCCTCTGCGAAGTCGGAGAGGTTCATCTGCCCACGGATCTGGCCGTCATACTCGGCGATCTCGATCTGCCCGGTTCTGATATTGACGCCCATCACCATTTGAGTGTCGATTGCCTCCGTAGCTGCGAGCTTGGTCGTGACGGAGATCTGGGTATTGATTACTTGACGGCTCTTGTTCGGTGCGAATTTTATCGCTATGTTGATCTGTCTCTTGGTGGTGGCTTCGGTGTTCGGGTTCTGAATGTTCTCAGCCACCTGCATGAGCGCCTCGTTGAGCTTCTCAGCGAAGGCCCCGCCTGCCAGTCGTTCGAGGTTGATCTGGCTCGTTACTTTCTGCTTCTTCATGGTCGTGTCCTCCTTTTGAATTTGTCCGGGGCGTCGCATGTGCTCCAGTGTGGAACGTAGCCCCAGTCTTGTGCCTCTGCCGGATCTTTTACCGCCTCGCAGCTTATGACGTCACCGGCAGGCGTTACCAGCTTTGTGTCCCCTCCGGGTTTTATGCGGTAGTTGACCGGCTTTGTATCGCACGGCATTGAGCGCCCGGTTCGTGTCCTGATCCAGAGGATCTGTTTCCCGCAGCTTTTACATGTCCCAGTGTTCACTCCTTTGCGCCTCCTTCCTGAGCTTTCGCAGTCTCCGGCGACTCGGCCCGATATATTTCGCATGATCCCAGTATGCCGGGTTATACCGGCAGCCGGGACAAGCGTTTTCTTTTGCGCCTTGGCAGCCGGGGCACTCGTGGATCTCGCCGTACTCGTCGAAGCATGGCCCGAAGATACACCGGAGCCCGAACACGATCAGGGCCACCATGACAGCGCCGACTATGGCCGCGCTTGCTAAAATGATTATGGCGAAAACTGCTATTATTGCGTCAATCATTGAGGAAGCTCCTTCCTGCGCCATACCGCTTCGGTGGCCGTGGAGTGTGTGGAGCGTCTACGCCCGCAGGTTTCCACCACGCCCATGTCTTTGAGCTCTGAGAGTCTGGGTGCTACATAGTTGCGGTTGTAGTAGGGGATCCGGCCCGCTTTCACCAGCTCGTCCGTGATTTCGCTCACGGTCATGCTCCTGCTGCCGAGCGTTTCAAGGATCAGGCGGCTGCGTTCCTTTGCTTTGGGGATAACGGCGTCATAGCTCGCCCGCCGGGTTTCCTTTGTGGTTTGGTTTGTTCCCATGAAATACCTCCTTTTCTGCCTTCCATGCGATAGCAGAGCGCCCCGTCACGCTGCAATCACGCTTTCCGGCGTTTCTTATCAGTCCAGCCGCCTGCGCTTTGGTTAGGATCGGGCCCACGTCGCTGCGGCTTACCTGCTGCCCCCTGTCTGACAGAGTGGCGGCGATCTCGTTCGCGGTCATGTCCCTGTCCTTTATTAAATCCAGCACCATGTCCCGGAGGCTCTGGGCCATGTCCTTGCTGCGCCAGATCACGACGGCCGAAGGGAAGGGAGCGGAGCACGGCCGCCCTTTGGCGTCTTTGGTCGGGTTCCCGTCCTCGTCCGTGAATGTGAGCCTCCCGCGGATAAAGCGCACCTCGTCGGCTTTTCCGTGGAATATGTAGTCGTGGAAGTAGGACGTGTCCGTGCGGGCCGGTATGAGCATTACCACGAGAGTGCCGGGTTTCTTGCTTTCCTCGTAGCCCTTCCGCACCCAGTCTGTGATCTGGCGGCCGTAGGGCGGATTACAGAATACGCGACACCCCCCCAGTCCGCTTTCAGGCCGTCGTCGGCCGGTGTAAAATATCTCGCGCACTTGGCGCTTTTATCGGTGGCGGCCGGATCGAGGTTAAAATGAAACTCCTGATCCAGCTCGCTGAAAAAGTCGGCCGGAGTACACCAGCCCATGTTTTTGCTGCTTAATAGTGCTCCGTTCATGTCTGTGCTCCTTTCTTATGCCTTTACGGCCGCCATGTGTACCGCCGGGCCGCATTGTGTCTCTGTTGCCTCCGCCAGCGTGAGGATCGGGCAGCCTTCACCCAGATTTCTGCACATGTTCCGGGTGGTTTCCTTATCCATATAGGCCCGGATCGGTTCGCCGGTTTCCCGGTTTTTCAGGATCCGGCTCATAGCGCTGCAGCACGCTTTCCCTTTATGCTCCCCGAAAAGCTGGATCCCGCTGCACTCATGGCACCATTTTCTTTCAAAGTTCATACTGTTTCCTCCTGCTCCCCATATTCCAACTCTATGCCCTCCAGCAGTTTGAGCACTCCGGCGATATACTGCACCCGGAAGGGTTCGAGCTCTGCCTTGTTCATGTGTTTATGTCCGTATAGTTTCCGCATATCCCGCCACACGCCCCACGGCACCCGGTAGAAGTCTTGAAGCTCGACGCTCACAAGGATAAAGGCGGCAGCGCCGAGGCGGTCGTGCTCTGCGAGGCTGTTCAGCTGCTCCTGCGTCAGCCTGTTATAGTCGATCCGGTCGCTGTCCGTGTGTTTTGCCTCGAATACGACGGCCCGGCCTCCCGTGAGGGTTCCCTTAAAGTCTGGCTGTCCCGCTTTGATGTAGCAGGCGAGAAACTGCCCCTGCCGGTTCGGTGGTCTGAGCGGTCGCATGGGCTCCGGCGTCTTTTCAATGAAGGCCACGCCCTTGTCCTTGTACCAGCCGAGGCTTGCGGCGATCATATTCTCGAAGTGTTCGCCCGCCCGTTTACTCTGGAGGCCCCGCTGGCTGCGCTGGACGTTTGAGAGGGCGGCGGCAGCAGTCGGATCCGGATAGCCCTCTGCATTTTTCCCCGGCACATAGTCCCAGCTCACGCCTCAGCCTCCACGGTGATGTCGTGGCCGCGGTTTCGTCTGAGCTCTGCTGCCAGCTCGACGATCACCTCTCCGCTGATCCGCACGGTGGTGGACTCAAAGGCGGCGACTCCGTTTATTACTCCGGTGTGGGTAGGAAGGACAAGAAGGGCGTCGCCCAGCTCTTTGTCCTCCTGCCGGTTTTCCTCCTGCTCCCGGAGGCGGTAGAGATCGGCGGCGTCTTTTACCGGGATCCCGTGCTCCTTGGCGTAGGCGATTTCCTTTTTCATGCCTTCGCTCGGATTGTTTATGCCGTACACCCATAGCTCGTCGCACATGTCCAGCAGCGCGATCCCCAGCTCCATGCCCGCCTCCCGCTCCTGCGGTATGGTGTCGTCAAGAAACTGGGTGCAGTAGACATGAGGCGCGATCGGTATCACGTCCGGCCAGAGATCCACCGCCTCCCGGCAGTAGCCCTGTGCCTTCTGAATGTTCTTTTCAATGTCCCCACGGAGAGGGGAGCAGATATATATAAGCCTTTTTCTCATGGTTTGGCTCCTTTCTGGCAGCAGGCGTCAAGCCTCTGCCTGATAATTTCGCAATAGTCCGGGTTGATCTCTATCCCGATAAAGTCCCGGCCCTCCTGCTCGGCCACGGCCCCGGTGGTACCGCTTCCGGCGAAGGGATCCAGAACAGTGTCGCCGGGCCTGCTGCCCGCTAATATGCACGGCCTCGCGAGTTCCTCCGGGAATGTGGCGAAGTGTGCGCCCTTATATGGCCGGGTGGCGATTGTCCAAACACTTCGGCGGTTTCTTTTCCCGCTTTCGTTTGGGGCGAGCCCGTGGCTTTCCCGCTCCACGGTGGCACTGTTGTTCTGTGCCCGGTCATGGGTGTAAGCACCGCCTCCCCTGAATGTCCGGGAGTTTCCGCGCCTTCTGGTGTTGGGTTTTCCCGTTCCGGCGCTTCCAGCTGGCGCAGCGTTATAAAATCCCACGGCTGGCTCTTTCACTGCTTCGGCGTCGTAGTAGTAGCGGGAGCTTTTGCTCAGAAGAAAGATGTACTCATGTGCCCGTGTTGGCCTGTCTTTTACGCTTTCCGGCATGGCGTTGGGCTTCTGCCAGATAATGTCCGATCGGAGATACCAGCCGTCTGAACGGAGCGCGAAGGCCAGCAGCCACGGGATCCCGTTAAGGTTCTTCTGTGTGTAGCTGTCCCCGATATTTACCCAGAGGGTGCCGTCGTCTTTCAGGACTCTGCGGACTTCCCGGAAGATCTTCACGAGGTTCTCAATGTACTGATCCGGCGTATTTTCGAGCCCGATCTGTCCGTCTGTGCCGTAGTCTCTCAGTCCGTAGTAGGGCGGTGAGGTTATGCAGGTGCGGCAGCAGGAGTCTGGGAGCTTTCTCAGGGCGTCCAGTGCGTCAGAGTTTATGATCTTGTTCATGTGTCGCTCACCTCCCCGACTTCCAGCGCCAGCGGATCCGCAGCTTCCAGAGCCTCCCGTCGGTTCCAGCCGGAGAGTGCAGCATAATACTGTTCGCGCTTCCTTCGGTCGCTTTCCCGGTCTGCGAGCTTTTTCTGCCCTTTGTCCGGCAGAGAGGCGGCCACGGCGTCGATCTGCGTTGTAAGCTCTCCCGGTGTCATGTCTCTGGCCTTTTCCCGCTCGTACATGGGCGTGTACTGCTGCATGAAGGCCACCCGATCCATGCCGGGCTTGCCGCCTCCCCAGTGTCCCCGGTGCATTTCCCAGAGGTTGTTCCAGCCGATCGACTCCACGGCGCGGGCCACAAGGGGCGGGAGTTGCTGCTTTAGATCTCCGTGGTTAAATTCTCCCTCGGAGTAGAGTAGATCGCTGACTGCGAGCCACGCCTGATCCGGAGCTATGAGATCCGGGTGTGCAATCTCCAGAAGGATCTCCCGGAGTTCTGCCACGCTGGGCGGCCACTTGCTTGTTGCTATGTGCTTTTTGACGGCCAGCGCCACCAGAGGGGCGTCCACGTCCTCAAACATCATAGCCCAGAGGCTCACGGTGGCCTTTACGCTGTCAGCGTCCCTGAATTTGTCATAGTTCGGGTATGCGGTGACGACGATCGCCACAAGCTGAGCTGCGTCCTTTTTTGTCATAAGTCGTCGCCTCCTTCCTCGCCTGCGATAATACCGGCCAGCACGTCCATGGTATTGACTCGTCCGGGCCGCTCAGGCTGCGCCTGCTGCCTTCCGGGTGCCTGCTGCCGGTTGCCGGTGTATTTGCCTTCGAGTACCTTCGCCATGTTCCCGGAGTTCATCAGCCAGTTAAAGTCTGCCGTCCAGTTCCGGTCATTTCTGCCTTTCAGGAACGGGGAGGCTTCGGCTTTCTCGAATAGTTCGCGGAAGGCGTTCAGGTCTTGCCCGTATTCCTTCCAGCGGGCAGCGATCGCCTTTTTCCGGTTTTCACTGATTTTTCTCAAAACCGGGTAGCTCTTGCAGATTTCGTGATACATGTCAACGATCTGCCGGAAGGGAGTCGGCCCCGCAGACATAACGCTGTCAAGCGTTTCACTTTCTTTCTCTGGTGTAGTCTGGTCTGGTGTAGTCTGGTGTAGTCTGCCTCCGGTTTCTTGCTGGCTGTTTCCCGGCTTGTCCGTCGGCTGTCCTTCGGACTGTCCGGCGGTCGTCCTCCGGCCAGCAGCGGCAGCAGCGCGGCGTCTCCGGGATCTCTGTTTTTCCGCTTCCCGCTGGTCGATCAGCTTACCCGCGTACTCGTACCAGTCGTGGATCTCCAGCGTTCCGTCCTCGGTTATGTCCAGAAAACCGGCGCTTTTCATGGCCTCCACGAAGGTGTCCGGTTCCTTGTTCCACTGAGCTGCCCTTGCTATGTTCCGGTTGCTGATCCCTTCCAGCGATCCGCTCGGTGCGTTGTCCAGCGCCCAGAGCCAGAAGGACGTTAAAAGGCCCAGCATGTGAGGCGGTTCGATCTCCAGCTCGTCGGCAGCCGCCAGCAGCTTTCTGTGATCTTTAAGTTGTTGGTGAACTTGGATCCATGCCACTGTGAGCACCTCCTTTCACGGTCGCCTTTCGGCTTGTTTCTGTATGTTCTCCGGTCTGTCCGGCGGTCGTCCTCCGGTCAGTTAAACGGGAGTTCGTCGTCCACACCGTCCGGGATCGACATGAAGCCGTCCCCGGCGTCTGCCTGCTGTGTGCTGCCATTTGTACCGCCTCCCTCGTAGTTGCTGTCTGCAAAGTAGATCCGGGAGGCCGTAACCTCTACCGCTTTGCGGTGCTTTCCGTCATTGTCCTGCCATTTTCTCGTTGAGATCCGTCCCTCGACGACTACCTGCCGCCCTTTAGTGAGGTATTTCCCGCAAAAATCGGCCCATTTGTCCCAGCACACGATCGGGATATAGTCGGGAGGCGTGTCCTTCTTTTTACTTGGCACCGGCACGGCCAGATCGAAGCGTGCCACCGGGGTGCCTCCGGTTGTGTATCTGATTTCCGGCTCCTGAGCCAGACGGCCCAAAAGGCCCACATGATTAAACATTTTAGTTTCCTCCTTGTCCTTGCCTTCTTGCTGCGTCCAGTGAGTTGCAGATCTCGTCATACTGTGCCCGCGTCAGCAGGTGGGGATCCTGCTGTCCGTATTTCTGCCGGATCCGGTCGTCGATCTGCTGCTGGGTGTAGCCCACGTCCTCGCCCTTCCGGTACATGCGGGAGAGCTGGGCGTCGGTGAGTGGTTTCTGAGCGCCTGTGTGCCCGTTTGAGGCGGGTTTCCCTGTCTGCTGGGTATTTCTACCCGCCGGGCTGTTCTGAGGCGTCGTGCCCTGATTTTGGGCCTGTGGCTGTGCTTGCTGAGCCTGCGCTGCTCCTGTGAGGTTTTTCATGTCCGGATCGTCCTCTCCTTGGTCGATCCCGAACTTCTCAAAAAGGTAGTATTTCAGGCAGTAGGTCAGAGCGCTGCCTTTGGCCTTGTCCGGGCCGCCGTCGTTGGTTCCGATCGCGTGGAGTGTAACCTCCAGAATGTCCTCCGGGTTGTCCGCATTTGTCCAGCGGATCGTGAGATCTTCCTCATACACCCAGACAGTACGCTGGACGCCGCGCTCGTTCATGGTGTAATAGTGATAGTAAAGGGGATCTCCTTCCGGCGCGTGCCGGGTGGCGGTTTCGGCCACAATGTCAAAGTTAACGCCATGCTCATTCATGGCCGGAGTGAGCAGCCGGTACACGTCGCTGATCTTTGCAAACTTATACTCGACGCCTTCCGAGTGCTTCGCTTTTACAATGGCCGGGATCGCCTCCCGGAGCTTGATAAACTTCTGTTGCAGAGTGAGAGCCTTTGGCCGGGGCGTTTTCTTTGCCGTCGCCTTAGTGGCCGCCGGTTTCGTTTCCGCTGCTTCCTGCGTCATGGTCTGCCTCCTTGAAAAATTTGTGATTGTTGATTGTCATTACATACGCCTGCGACTCGTGCCACTCGCTGTCGGTCAGGGCGGGAGCATAAAAGTATTTGATCGGCTCCGTTGTCGCCACATGCCCGAAGTCAAACACGGCCGCCACGGCTTCCAGAGCCTCGTCTGAGGGCTCCGGGCGTCTTTTGCTATACGAGTACATGCTGAGGACTTCGTGCGGCCGCATGTCGGTGTCCTCGCATGTCTGGAGTATGCACTGGGCCACGGCCACCTTACCGGCGAAGGGTTCGCCGTCGGCCTCTGCCGTTAGTACCTGCGCGATCTCCAGCCTCTCGTCGTCGGTCAGCTCGTAGCGCTTTTCAAATCCAGCCTCCGACGCCCACGCCGCTGTGAGCTGTTCCATGTCTACCGCGTAGCCTTCGCCGTATTTGAAAATATAGCCTTCCGGCTCCACGGCTGCCTCTGCGGCTCTGGTTTCTGCGGCTGCTTCGGTATCGCTGCCGCGGTTAAGTAAATGCGACGCGCCCCATACTGTGAAGGCTGCCGCTCCGAGGATCAGGAGCGCCGCCCCGATCCGGGCCCAGTTATAACGCTTGCAAATTTTCCGCAGGCGGTATAAAATAGGCTTAGACTTTCGGCCATTTCTGGCCGGGTTTCTGGAGCGTGTACCCTGTTGCTTGGTAGGTTGAGGGTAGGCGCTCCTTTTGCTTTGTGCGTACATGTTTACCTCCTTCTTTTCACTCGTGCGGGTAGAGTGTAGCGCGGTGACTGCATATAATCGTTAAAATACTGCGGCCAGTAGGTCACACGCGGGAGCCGGTCGCCGGTGACTCCATACTTCGGGTTATATCCGAATACATTGACATAGCTCAGCAGGTCGGCCCGCTCGTTGTCCATGGCTTTGCATACTTCCAGCAGCGCCTCCACATCGTCGATCGCCCGGTGTGAGTTCTTCACTTTGTCCTCCAGCTTATAGGTCGCGATCGCGTTCGCCAGCTTATGTGGATATGCCCGCCGGTCTTTGTAAACGGTGAGGCTGTCCAGATAGTCGCAGAAGTCCAGCACGTCGCCGCCTTCCTCTACAAACTCAGTAAAGCGTCCCAGCATTTCACGGACAAACAGGAGATCAAACTGTGCATTGTGAGCCACAAGCAGCGTCCTGTCGGAGCTGTAAATCATATTTGCGAAGGCTGCCGCAGCGTTTCCTTCTGGTATGCCTTCGGCTGCGAGCCTTTCGTCGGTGATCCCGGTCAGTTCCACGATCTTGTCTGGGATTTTTTCGCCTTCCGGCAGCTTTATGAACATGTCGGCCCGGTCGGTTTCTATGAGGGAGCCGTCCGCTGCCTTCTCGATCCGGATCGCTGCCAGTTCAATGATCCGGCAGCTTTTGGCGTCGAGGCCGGTCGTTTCCGTGTCAAAGAACACGGCCGCCTCGTACCTTTGGAATATGTCGCGGAGGTTATTCATGGTCGCCCTCCTTTTTGATCGTGATCGAGGTTGTCATGGCGAGCTTTGTCTGCTCGAACGCCTGCCTCATGGCGTTGGCTGCTATGTTGAGCTGTGCCAGCTGTGAAGCGATCCGCAGCGTCTCCTTGATTTCTTCGTCGCTGGCGTTGTATGCCATTTTCTCGAATGTGAGAAGATCCTTGCCGCCTGCGGCTGTGTAGATCTCTGTCAGCACTTTGGTGAGCATGAGCTTCACGACTCCCGGAAGTGTTTCCGGCAGAGGGAAGGGCCAGCTTTTCGCCTCGTCTCTCTGGTTCAACTTATCGGCGTTTTCTTTGATCGTGGCTTTGAGCTTATCCGGTGCGCCGCTCAGGTCGGTGGGATCGTTGTCCAGATGATCCAGATCGCCAGAGTCTCCAGAGTACCGGACTAAAGCGGAGCGGAAGCCGATGCTCGTGCCGGAGTAGGAGCGGGAGTCGCCGCCGTTGAGGTAGAACACGCCCGCGCTCGTGCCGTGGCTCCAGTTGCCCCCGCGATACACGCAGCGTTCGCCGTCGGTGTCCAGCCAGAAATATTCCTCGCTTTCATAGTCGGGCGCAGGATAGAGGCCGAGCTCGATCAGCTTGTCCGGTACGTCCATGTCTGCACGCTCGTGAAGATCGCAGAACGGCACGCCGTCGTAGTCCTTCCCCTCTGGAGCGGTTGGCTGCAGCACGATCTCTCCGTCTTTTACGTTGTAGTAAACCGGATCCCCGTCCGGCGTATAGATCGCCGTCCATTCTTTCGAGTCTGGAGACTGATCCGCGCCTGCTGCCGCTTCGTTGTTCGGTATGATCTGCACCTGCCCGTTAAGGAAGCGGACGCCTCCGACATGTTCCCAGACATTCCCCACCATGTCGGCCACGCCTTCCGCTGTCCGGTCGTGGTTCCACCCGATCGGGCCGGATCCTGCCAGCGTTTTGCCGTAGCTGTTTTGGTATGTAGTGCCTTTTTGCTCCGGGTGGCTGTGGCTTTTGCCGCTGTTGGTGTTTCCGGTCGGCACGGTGTCGTTCTCCCAGCTCTGGTGGCCCAGCGCCGCCCACTCGTCGTTAGTGATAAGGTGCCAGCCGGGGCCCTTTGCCTCGCAGAGCCGGATCGCCTCGTCGTGATTGACATTGACGGCCGGAGGCATGAAGGGGAGAGAGTAGGGCCTGCCGTCGATCATGGTGTTGGGGTACTTGCTGATCGCGTACTCCTTCACCTTTCTACCTTTTAGCGTGTCCGGGAGCTTTAGCTCGTCCGGTGTGAATACCACCAGAATGTCCGGGCGGCCCCGGTCGTCAAAAATAACCTCGTTTCTCATGTGTTGCTCCTTTCTATGCGTTTCCATTTACTCCTACACCGCGGGCAGCGGTAGCCGTACCACGGTAGGACTAAATCTTTGCTTACATTCCATTCCAGCCCGCACTCGCCGCATACTTCATAGCGTGCCCCTATGCGCCGGGCATGAGTACGGGCTCGCGCCGGTTTCCGGTTGCCAGTTGTCCGGCGCTCTGTGCTGCCGGATCCGGCTCCTGCCGCCTGTCTTTGCAGTCGCAGTGCTCGCCGTGGTCTAAATGAGCGCCGCAGTTCGGGCACTCATGGTATGGCTTGCTCACGTTATCACCTCCAGAGGATCGGGCGCAGCTCTGAGGCTCTCAACGAGCTGCTGCATGAGCCGCTTCCGGTATTTTTTACGCACGCGGTACTTTTTGGCGTGCTTGTATAGGTGCCACCATTTCGGGTGTGTGTTTACCGAGTAGAGCATGGCGTCCATGAATTTGCTCAGCGACTCGGCCGCGAGTTTTGCGAGCTCTCCAGCTGTCTGAATAGCCCAGCCCGTAAACTCATGCGCTTTTTTGACGGCGTAGTCGATCGCAGGCCGAACGGTCTTTACTACTTCCTGAGCGATCGCCTTTGCCTGATCCGGGCCGATCGTCAGCGTCAGCTCCACGGCTTCCTCCGGCTCTGCCGGTTCGTCTGGGAGCGCCGTTGAGTCGCTCAGCAGATTGTAGCCATTTTCATAATGCCAGCAGATCCCGGCCGCGATTTCGAGCGCGTTCATGTCCTCGCCGAAGTGTCCGCAGTAGTAGCCGTTCAGCATGACGGCGTTCGGATCTTCCGCTAAAACCTCGCGGGCCTTTTTCAGATCGTCAGGCTCGAAGGCTTCCGTGTCCGGATCCAGCCATGCAGCGTACCCATGCCAGCTGCGGGCTGTTTTCCATATAATCACCCACGCGATCCCGTCCCGGATCTCGTCAGCGAAGTAGCTCGCTACTTTGTTGAGTGCTGCCACGCCTCTGCCTCCTTTCTGATATGCACAACGGTTACAATGTCCTCAACTTCGTGCTGTGTTATGTATGTGTCGTCCGGGCTCAAGCCGATAAAGTTCAGCAGCGGATCAAAGCCGTCCAGCATAAGGCTGGTGACAGCTACCGCGTTGAGCCGGTAAACGGTCGTTTCTACAATGCAAGGGCGGTTTCCCGCTTCCAGTACCGCCGGGAATGACGCACGACTCAAAAGGGTGGCGTCATATCTAAAGTCTTTTTTCATGTCTGCGCTTTCCTTTCTGAGACGTTACACCTTCACGGCTTCGGCAAGATCCGAGCGATCGGCTTCGTCGGTTTTCCTCCCTCGCCTTTTGAAGTTCTCCGCGAGGCGGCGCTGGGCCAGTGTGGCGCTATACTCTCGCCGCATGTTCCGATCGAGCCCTCCAGTTTCGCCTCTTTTCAGTTCCTTATAGACGGTCGCCACATGGACGCCGATCTGGTCGGCTATATCCTGCACACGGTCGCCTTCCAGATAGAGGGCCTCCAGCGTTTGCCGGTCTGCCAGTGTCAAATATCTGTATCCGCTCACATTTTCACCTCCTTTGCGGGGCCCTTGCCGCACCCGGCCACTTTGTAAAATCTGCATTGTTGGGCGTGTGCTTTTCAACCGGCTTTCACGCGATCCGGCGGGTGCTTTTTGTCGGGAGGCCCGAACCGTATCAGCTTTCACCTTAAAAGCTGCAAACCTGTTGAACGACATGGAGCCTTTTAGAGCGTTGCTGCTCTCCACCGCTTCCGGGTTTTCACCTTAAAAGCCCGGCAAAACCTGTCAACCTACACCGCACAATACAGACTTTATAAAGTGGCCGTGTATGGCCTTTTTCTCTGTTTCTGGGTAAAAAAATAATGCGTCGGGAGGCTTTCGCTTCCTTTCGCATTTAATGTTACATTTTTCAATTTATTTTTGATGTATTTTTTATGTTGATAAACAAAACTATATATTGTATAATTAATATTAAATTGGAGTAATTTGGATTTTATATTGTGTTTGATATTATTTTGTTACTTTTTTGGAGGTAATATATATGAAAGTACAGTTTACTGAAACCGTTTTAAGAGACGCAAATCAGTCTCTTATTGCAACAAGATTGCCTTACTCCGAATTTGACGGCATTCTTGAAACAATGGACAAAGCGGGTTATTATTCACTTGAATGCTGGGGCGGTGCAACATTTGACTCCTGCCTTCGCTACCTCGACGAAGATCCGTGGGAAAGACTCCGTAAAATCAGAGCAAAATGCCCCAATACAAAACTTCAAATGCTTTTAAGAGGTCAAAATTTGCTCGGATACCACCATTATCCAGATGATGTAGTAAGAATGTTCGTTAAAAAATCAATTGAAAACGGCATTGATATCATAAGAATTTTCGATGCTCTTAACGACGTTAGAAATATTGAAGTTGCAGTTGACGAGACTTTAAAGAACGGTGCTATTGCATCCGGCGCAATTTGCTATACTCAAAGCCCAATACACAATCTTGAATCATACATCAAGCTTGCCAAGCAGATGGAAGAGCTCGGTTGCCAGACTATATGCATTAAGGATATGGCAGGCATTTTAGGTCCAAAAGAAGCTTATGATATGGTAAAGGCTCTTAAGGAAAATGTAAAAACTCCCATTATTCTTCATACACACTGTACCACAGGACTCGGTATGCTTACTCTTCAGAAAGCCGTTGAAGCAGGATGTGATGTAATCGATACTGCTATATCCTCATTCTCCGGCGGCACTTCACAGGCTCCTACGGAAACTATGGCTTATGCTTTAAAACAGGAAGGCTATGATATTGACCTTGACCTTTCTGTCCTTAAAGACATCAACGACTTCTTTAAGCCAATAAAAGATGAATATTTAAAAAAAGGCTCTTTAAATCCTCTTGTGCTTTCAACCGACACAAATGCACTCAATTATCAGATTCCCGGTGGAATGCTCTCTAACCTTGTTGCACAGCTTACCGCACAGAACAAAATGGATAAGTTTAATGATGTTCTCCTTGAAACCCCCAAGGTTAGAAAGGATCTCGGTTATCCCCCGCTTGTAACACCTATGAGTCAGATGGTCGGCGTTCAGGCAACTGTTAACGTTCTTGTCGGAGAGAGATATAAGAATATTTCCAAAGAAGTAAAAGCTTATATTAAGGGTGAATACGGTCGTGCCCCCGGCGAAATCGATAAGGACCTTATGAAAAAGGTTCTCGGCGACGAAGAACCTATTAAGGGCAGATTTGCCGACTCTCTCGAACCCGGCTTTGAAAAGGCTAAAAAAGAAATCGGAGAAAAGGCAAAGAGCGACGAAGATGTTCTTTCTTACATTGCATTCCCGACTCAAGCTGAAGCATTTTTTGATAAACGCGAAGAAAAAGAAAAAAATACTTTTAAATATTCAATAAAAAGAATTGACTAAGGGGTGTTAAGATGTATTTATTAGACAGTGTTATGTCCATAGGTGAAGCTCTTAATGTTTCAATAACCGGCATTGTAGTTGTGTTCATTGTCCTTGTTGTTTTGGCAGTTCTTGTTCAGCTTCTTTCTAAGCTCATCAGATTGTTTGTAAAGGAGCCGAATGCAAAGAACGCAAAAAAATCCGATGCCGTTAAAGAGGTTGTAAAACCCCAAGGCGGTGTTGCTCTTCCGGAAAATCAAACATTGGGAACGTTGAATCTTTATAAAACCGATGAAAAGACTGCGGCTGTAATTATGGCAATAGTCAGCAAAGAAAGCGGAGTTCCTTTGAACAGATTAAAATTCAATTCAATTAAGCTTATAGAAAACAAGTAAGGGGTTAACAATATGAAATATGTAGTTACTTTAAACGGAAAAGACTATGAAGTCGAAGTTGACGAGTTAAGTGAGGCAATAGTAACAAGCGTTGCGCCTACCGCAGCTTCTGCTCCGGCAGCACCTGTGGCTACACAGCCCTCGGCACCTGCTACTCCCGCACCTGCTCCTGTTTCAGGAAGCGGAACCGCTGTTAAGGCTCCCATGCCCGGAACAATACTTAAAGTAAATGTTACCGCAGGTCAAAGCGTTAAGGCCGGCGACATTATGTTTATTCTTGAAGCAATGAAGATGGAAAACGAAATTGTAGCTCCCTCGGATGGTACAGTTTCACAGGTTGTAGCCGCAAAAGGCAGCTCGGTTGCAACTGATGACGTCCTTGCTTATTTGAACTGAGGAGGTCAATAAATGTCTGTTGTAAATGCTTTGGTGGAGATATTTCAAAGCTCCGGTTTTGTATCGTTGTCATGGCAAAACTGGGTTATGATTTTAGTCTCCTTTGTTCTTTTATATTTGGCTATTGTCAAAAAATTTGAACCGCTTCTCTTAGTTCCAATTGCTTTCGGTATGTTACTTGTTAACATATATCCTGACATTATGTATGATCCGCTTATGATGTCGTCATACAGCGGCCAAGTTGTTGAAGGTGCCCATTGGTATGATACTGGCGTTTTGCGACTGATTTACGCAGGTGTTAAATCGAGTATATTCCCCTGCCTTATCTTTATGGGTGTAGGTGCTATGACCGACTTCGGACCGCTTCTTGCGAATCCTTCAAGTCTTCTTCTTGGCGCTGCTGCTCAGCTTGGTATTTATGTTGCTTTTCTTATTTCAATCGCAACCAACCTTATCCCCGGTTTTGAGGGCTTTACGCCTCAGGAGGCAGCTTCAATAGCTATCATCGGCGGTGCAGACGGACCGACAGCTATTTATTTAACGAGTAAGCTCGCTCCGCAGCTATTAGGACCCATTGCTGTAGCGGCATACTCTTACATGGCTCTTATACCGCTGATTCAGCCCCCTATTATGAAGCTTTTAACTACCAAAAAAGAGCGCGAAATCAAGATGGATCAGCTTAGAACCGTAAGCAAAACAGAAAAAATCATTTTCCCGATTGTTGTTACTGTTCTTTGCGTACTTGTTCTTCCATCGGTCGCTCCGCTTATCGGTATGTTTATGCTCGGCAATCTTTTCAAAGAATGTGGCGTAACCGAACGTCTCAGTGATACTGCTCAGAATTCTCTTTGCAATATCGTAACAATAATGCTCGGTACCACCGTAGGCGCCACAGCAGAAGGCAAAACATTCCTCGCTACCAAAACTATACTTGTAATAGTAATCGGTCTTGTCGCATTTGCTTTCTCAACCGCAGGCGGCGTATTGTTCGGCAAACTTATGAACCTCGTAACTCATGGTAAAGTTAATCCACTTATAGGTTCCGCAGGTGTTTCGGCTGTTCCTATGGCGGCTCGTGTATCTCAGGTTGAGGGAAGAAAATACAATCCCTCTAACTTCCTTTTAATGCACGCTATGGGTCCGAATGTTGCAGGAGTTATCGGTTCTGCTGTTGCAGCCGGATATTTACTTCTTACTTTCGGTAAATAATTATTACGTTATAGAAAAGGTCACGGTAACTAAATTTGTTACCGTGACCTTTTTATATATTCTGATATAACAATTGAAAACTTATTTATCTTTTCTTGACTGCAACATTTAATATAATATATGCTAACACCAGCACAGCCACCGAACAACACAGTACAGCATACATCGCTTCTATACTGACGCATTTATCGAAAAAGTACAAGTTACAGTCAATACTGTCTTTAAATGCGGTGACAAATTCCTTCGGCATACCCATTTCGGACAGTTCACTGAAAACACCGTTTAAAGCGTGATTGCGTAAAAGTCCCGTGCCGTATGTACCAGGCAAAAAAGAAATAACTTTTTGCAGTCCGGCAGAAAAGCTTGAGACGGGCATATATGCGCCACAGATAAATCCATATCCTGCGCTGACTATGGTCCCTACTGCGGAAATCTGACCTTGTGAGTTTAAAAAGAAGTTGATTATAGAGCTAAGCGCTGTTCCGAACATTACAAGTAATATCACATCGAGTAAGAATAAAACCGTCTCTTTAAATGAAAGATACCAGCCAATATTTGACAAATATATAAAACAAATAACTGAAGCCGCAACACATATTGCAAGTGTAGAAATAAGTGTCGAGATATAATAACTTACGGCAAGCGTTGATTTTTTTACAGGAGTTACGGTTAAATCTGCACGCGCGCCGCTGACCTTATCCTGAACCATGAGCATATTTGAACAAAACGAAACAGTTACGCAGCATACAGCAAGAAGTGATGACACAAGCTGGCCTGCAACGACCGCATTTATGAGTTTTTCCGACAACTCAAAGCCTGTAGGTATTGCGGATAAAAAGCTTTGCTTGTAAACATTTCCGAGAAAAGTTGTATATAAAATGAGCAATATAATCGGAGTTATAAGTGAAGTAAAAAACATTGCCTTATCTTTGAAAAACAGTTTGCTGTTTCTTCTGATAAGATTGCCGAGACCCATCATTTTACGTCACCTCCGCTCAGGTTTTTACCTGTAACCGCCATAAAAACATCATCCATTTTTCCTTTAATTACCTCATAGTCTTTAAATATATTAGGATTTTTAATTATCAGTTCGGTTGCTTTTTTGGAATTCGGAACAGCAATGCGAACGGCGCCGTTCAATTTTTCAGACGGCAGATCAAGACTCTCGGCAAGAGCGGCTGATTCCCCATACAGAGTAATAAAGTCACCTGTATATTTATTTTTCAGTTCTAACGGAGTCCCCTCTGCCGAAATTTGCCCGGCATCAAGTATCACTACATAATCGGAGTCCGCCGACTCTTCCATATAATGTGTTGTGAGAAAGACGGTAAGCCCATGAGTTTTGCGAAGCATTGTTATAACCGACCATAAAAGCTGTCTTGTTTGAGGGTCAAGTCCTGTTGTCGGCTCATCAAGGATCAGTATTTTGGGATTGTGAAGTAAAGCTCTTGCTATATCAATACGTCGTCTTTGCCCTCCGGACAGTTTTCCGACGGTTCTGTTAAGAATATCTTCAAAACCGAGAAGTTCCGATAACTCATCAAGACGTTTTTTAAATTCTTTGCCCGTTATGCCATACAGAGCGGCACGACTGCGCAGATTATCTTTTACAGATAACGCTTTATCAAGTACGGAGTTTTGAAAAACTACACCTATATCCGATGAAACACTGTTGAAATTTTTCTCAGTATCTTTGCCGCAGATTACTATTTTTCCGCTGTCCTTTTTTATCTGCCCACACATAATTGAAATGGTTGTGGACTTTCCTGCGCCGTTTACGCCGAGAAATGCAAACAATTCACCGTGATAAACGCTAAAGGATAAATCATTAACGGCCTTTATGTCTCCATACGACTTGCTCAAATGAGATATTTCAATGATTTTATCCATATAATTCTCCCCAATAAATTCTTTATAAACATATTAACAAAAGAGCAAATATTTGTCAATAAAATACAAAACCACTCGTCATAAACGAGTGGTTTTAGCTTTAAATGTGAATTTTACTGAATATGCCTAACATCATTGCGATAACACTTAAAACAATCAGAATTATCAAAATTACCATAAGAAAACGCAAATATTTTTTTGCGGTTTTATCGTCCGGAGCTGTTGCATTTTCTCTTTTGGTTTTTTTATAAAGTTTTTTTAATAAAACAGCGCTGAATAAAACACAACATATTATGGTAAAGTTCAATATCAACATCAATGTTTTTTGAGTTTGCATATTATATAAATTTTATCTCCTTCTCTTTTATTATAATACACACGCTGTGCGCCGCAATTCCTTCCTTTGCTCCTGTAAAGCCAAGCCCCTCTTCTGTTGTCGCCTTCACGCTTACATCCGATAGCGGAATTTTACACACTTTAGCTATATTGGTACGCATCGCCGCAATATACGGCGCAAGCTTCGGGCTTTGAGCCAAAACCGTGGCATCTATATTTCCGACAGAATAACCGTTCTCCTTAAGTAAATCACACACTTTAGATAAAAGAACCATACTGTCGGCATTTTTATAGGCATCGTCTGTATCGGGAAAATGCTTTCCGATATCACCGAGCGCAGCTGCCCCGAGTAAAGCGTCACTAACAGCATGGGCAAGTACATCTGCGTCTGAATGGCCCAAAAGGCCAATTCCATCATTTTCAATATGAACTCCGCCTAATATTAATTCTCTACCCTTTTGAAGCTTATGAACATCATATCCATGCCCGATTCTATAATTCATCTTTTTCTCCTTTGTTGATAATTGCTTCGGCAATGATTAAATCCTCAGGAGTCGTAATTTTGATGTTTGTATTATCTCCATCAACAATTTTGACAAGTTTACCGTATGCTTCAATTAAGCCGCAATCATCCGTAAAAAGTTCACTGTTCGGAACGCCCTGCATAGCGCTTAAGTACATTTTTTTATTAAATACCTGCGGCGTTTGAATTGCCCTTAGCGAATCCCTCGCCGGCGTTGAAGTTACTATTCCTTCATCACTAACGGTTTTTATTGTATCTTTAACCGGGATACCGGGCGCAGCGGCATCAAAATCAAAAGCCGCAAAAATCGTTTTTTCAATTGTTTCTCTGTCCACAAGAGGTCTTGCACCGTCGTGTATGGCAATATAATCGGACTCTGTCATGCAACACTTAACAGCATTAAAAACGCTTTCCTGGCGCGTACAGCCGCCTTTAACGATATTACTGACCTTATTAACCGAATAATCTTTTACCATAGCAAAAATTTGAGGGATGTCCTCTTCGCGTGCCGATATGATTATTTCATTAATAAGATCCGAATTTTCAAATGCCTTCAAAGTCCTGATAAGCACAGGGACGCCGTCAATTAGCAAAAACTGCTTATTGACGCCGCCCATTCTTGTTGAATTTCCGGCAGCTACAATAATCGCGGAAACATACGGATAAGAAGCTGCCCCATTATTATATTTTTTTGTTTTCAGCATACTCATAACCCCTTTGTAATACTTAGGGCAAACAAATAGATTTTATGAGTATATTTTACACCAAAGCCTCTATAGTTGCAAGCTTAACTGCAAGGCAAAGAATATCGGCTGCTTTTTGAAGCTCATCAGTTGAAGGATAAGAAGGTGCAATTCTGATATTTCTGTCATCGGGATCTATTCCGTACGGGAAGGTTGCACCTACGGTAGTAAGAACGACACCGAGTTCTTTGCAAATTTCACCCACGCGTTTTGCGCTGCAATGATTAACGTCAAGACTTATAAAATATCCGCCTTTAGGAGATGACCAGGATGCAAGATCATTGTCTTTAAGCTCTTTTTCAAGCGTTTCAAGCACTATATTGAATTTAGGTGCAAGAAGTTTAGCGTGTTTCTTCATATGTGCCTTAATACCATCGGCATTTTTGAAGTATTTAACGTGTCTTAACTGATTCATCTTATCATAGCTTATTGTCTGCGACTTTAATCTGTCTTTAATCATCGCAATGTTCATCGGTGAAGCAGCTATTGCCGAAATACCTGCTCCGGGGAAGGTTATTTTTGATGTTGAAGTAAATTCAATGAAATTATCCTCTGTTCCGAATTCTTTGCAGGCGTCAAAAATATTGAGCAAAGTATCAGCATCATCGCAAAGGTCGTGCACAATATAAGCGTTGTCCCATATTACACGGAAATCGGGCGCAGACGGTTTTAAAGCGGCCAACGCACGAACTGTTTCATCCGAATACGTTATTCCGTCGGGATTGGAATACTTCGGTACGCAGAACATACCTTTTACAGAAGGATCTTTAATAAGCTCGGCAATTTTTGCAACATCAGGTCCTGTTTCTGTCATTCTGACATTTATCATTTTAATGCCGAAATGCTCGCATATACCGAAATGTCTGTCATATCCGGGAACATTACATATGAATTTAACGTCGCCCTGACGGCACCAGGGCTCGGCACCTGCACCGTGCGTATAACACTGTGAAATATAGTCATACATAAGATTCAAACTTGATGCGCCGCCGACAATAATGTTTTCTGGAGCGACACCGAGCTCATCCGCAAAAAGCTTTTTGCATTCCGGAATACCGTCAAGACCGCCGTAATTGCGGACATCCGTACCGTCTTCGGATATCCAATCGGAAGCCGAAAGCGATGAATTAAGCATATCCATGGAAAGCTCCAACTGCTCGGGCGACGGCTTACCTCTCGCCATATTGAGTTTAAGATTTTGTGACTTAACGTCATCGTATTGCTTCTTAAGCTCACTTTTTAAATCCTCAAGTTCTTCCTTTTTCATTTTGCTGTATTGCATTATTCTTGCCTCCAAGATTTAAAAATACTTTTTTAACCTTATAGATTTTATAATATTTTACTCGATTTTGCAATATTTGTTTTTAATTCTTGCAATAATTATAAAAAAAGACAAGCTGCTAAAAATACAGCCTGTCTTTTTGTCTATTTTAAATAAATAATAGTTCAGTCTTTTACAGCGGAACTCAACTCATGCTCTTTTTTACGTATCTCTTCAAGTTCATTTTGTATTTTTTCTTTCTTCTTTCCGGTATAATCATTGAAAAACATCGGTATCATAGTTAAAAGGAACCCAAGAGCAGGAAGAAGAGTTACCATAATCAGAAGCCATTTTTGAGTGAAAGGTGTTTGTTGAGCCAAAATCTGTTTGCCGTTTATATCAAGATTACCGTCAATCGGCTTTTGATACTTGCCTATTTCGAGAACCCAACCTGTTACAACTCCGGCTATACCTGCTGTAACCTTTGAAAGGAATGTCTGGAAAGCAAAACACACACCCTCTGATCGTTTACCTGTTTTCCATTGCATATAATCAACCGAGTCAGCTATGAAAGCATAGGTAATTACATTATAAATTCCGAGAGGGAATCCCATTAAGAACAGACATACCCAAAGAATATAAATATTAATATGCCCCGGATCATTCATAAAGAGGAAATAGCAAACACAGTGTGCAATGACTCCGAAAATAGACGAGCCGATGTAAATCTGCTTCAAATCAAATTTCTTGCGAAGCATCGGGAATACGACCATGGCCGGCACCATACCGGCACCAATGGCAACAGTTAAAGTCGTGAGAATAGTTCCGCGCGGTATCCAAAATCCGCCCGCTTTATAAGCGGCTACAACATCGTTTGTAGAAGCAAGAACATCAAAGTCCGTGTAACCTTGAATTATTAAATAGTTAGCTATATAGTCGGCAGATATATTGGCAATAACCATTGTAGAACCGAGTATCGCTGCTGCGATTACAAGTAAAAGCAGTTTGTTTTGACCGACAACATGAACAGTCTCTTTAAAAGTAGGTGTCGTTGTTGACGGCTCTATTCGCTCTTTAGTAGTAAAGAACGCAAGACTTGAAAGAAGCGCGCCCATGACACCAAAGAGAATTGCGCCGAAAAGATAACCGCCGCGCAAGCCGAGAGAAGACTGTCGTAAAATAGGAATAAGAAGTGCCGGAAGTATACCGCCAAATGTAGAACCCAAACGTCCGTTTGAAATAAACTGTGTACGTTCTTTTTCGTTTGGTGTTATAACCGAAGTCAGTCCCCAAAAAGGAACGTCTTGTATCGTAAAGCAAACACCCCAAAGCACATATGTACACGCAGCATATACAGTAGCCGCCGCGCTGCTTTGAAAAGGAGCAATAAACAAAAGGATGGTCGACACACAAACCGGTATCGGAGAGAAAAGCAAATACGGACGCATTTTTCCCCATTTACTTCTCGTCTTATCTACTATCATTCCCATTATTGGGTCGTTAAGCGCATCAAAAATACGACCGCCGAGTATAATAGCACTTGCTGTAACAGCGTTAAGTTTAGCAACGTCAACCAAAAAGACAAGATAGAACATTGTCATTATAGTATATATTCCGCTTCTGCCGAAAGCAGAAAGCGGAAAACATATTTTTTCTTTTAAAGTTAAATATTTCTTTTCCATTCCCTTAACTCCTGTTATTTTTTTCTTACAAATAAAGCCGGTAAAATTTTTGGCCTACGCTCCCCTGCTTTGACCATTTCGTTTATCAACATATCTTTGAGTTCAGCCCTTACGGAAGCATACTCCGGAGATTTTATTAGGTTGTTTTTCTCAATCGGATCAACTGATAGATCATATAAATAATCTTCAAAATATACATCTGAGTTGTGGGCAACATATCCGGTAGGAGCAAGAGTCCTTACGGAATACTTGTACTTTTTGGTGCGTATAGCTCTTCCGCACTGACTTTCGCTTATTTGAATAAATACGCAGTCACGTTCCTTATTTTCACGCATTTCCTTGAGCAGCGATATGCCCGAATAGCTTTTCGGTATCGGTATTCCTGCCATATCAAGCAATGTCGGAGGAAGATCTATAAGACTAACAAGCCTGTCATCAACTACACCGCCTTTGAACATCCCTCCGCTGATAATCAGCGGCGTATGCGTTGCGCTGTCGTGGCAACTTCTCTTATACTCAAGATTGCGGGTCTTAAAATGAGAGCCGTGATCGCTTGTATAAATAATAATTGTGTTATCGTAGAGTCCCTTTTCCTTCAGCTTTTTAACGAGCTTACCGACATTATCATCAAGTCTGTTTATTGCAGCTATGTAATCCGGATACATTTTATTATAATCGCCGGGTAAAAACGACAAGTCGGGTGGTATAGGATAGTCTTTAAATTTATCTACAGTATCCTTAGGGCCTTCATAACAATGATGATCATTTTGATGATGTGGTTCAATATGAGATACAAACATAAAAAACGGCTTATCCGATGTCTTTTGCTCAAGATATTGAAGGGCGAAATCGTTTATGCAATCAGCGCGGTAGCCCTTGAAATCAACTTTTCTGTTTTCATTGTCAAAGACATATCCATCATATCCGTGTGATGTAAACTCAAGTACATCGGATGCACGCCACCAATCTTTATAACCGCCGCGCAGGTTCTCCGGAATTGCGCTTTTTTCGCAGTGGAAGCCTACGTTCGGCAGTCTGTCGGAGGCTAAGTGCCACTTCCCGACATAAGCTGTTTCGTATCCTGCTTCGTTGAAGTATTCCGCTAACGGCTTAATGTTTTGCGGAAGCGGAATTCCGTTCCAATAGCATTGGTTTTGCGTCGCATAAAGACCGGTTTGAAGGCAAGCGCGAGCCGGTCCGCAAACCGGTTGACACGTATATGAATTTGTAAAATTCACACCGTTTTCGGCAAGCTTCATAAGATTTGGAGTAACGGTTTCATTAACAGTGTCCCATCTCTGTTGATCGCTGAAATAAAAAATAATATTTGGCCTCATTATGTTCCTCCGTTATATTATATAAATGACATTACAGCATTGTATAAAGATAGTGCCGCAACCAAAGATACGGCAATTGTAAACGTGACTTTAATTGCTTTTTCATTGCATTTCCTATTTAAAATCGAACCTATGAACCCTCCGATAACCGCAACAGGGATAATCACAAGCAGTACCTTCATATCGAATCCGGAAAAGCCCGTTTTTATATATGTGGATATAATGTTTGCGCATTGGGAAAAGAAAATAACAGCCACCGAATACACCGCTGCATCTCTCATCGTAAACGAAAACATAAGAGTTAAAAAAGCAACATTTATCGGTCCACCGCCAATACCCAAAAATGCCGCCGCGGTACCGAGCAGTAATCCGGACAGCAAAATTGCTATGGGATTTTTAACATTAAATGTTTTGAAATTACCGGATACAAAAATAATAACGCACACTAAAAAAACAGCCAATATTGCAGACTGTATGCCTCTTACGGTATTCGGAGTTGAAGAAACACTTAACGCATAATTAAAAAGATAATTTCCGAGCAGACCGCCGCCGACCGAGCCCAAAGCAACCAACAACACAATAGACGGCTTTATCGGCGTTTTTTTAATGATATGACGTGTAGTTGATGTTATCGACATCGCAAAAACAGCACAAGACGAAAAGAAAGAAATTTCAGTTAGAGAGTGTGCATTGATAACATCGAGGACCGGCTTGATTATAACTCCGCCGCCGAGTCCTACAAACGACCCTAAAAGTGTCGCCAAAAAAACAACAAAACCATATAAAATTAAAACCATTTTCAAAACCTCTTTTGTATTATAACACAAAAAAACGCAACACACAATTGCTGATTATAAAAAACAAGCGATTGTATGACAAAACAACCACTTGTTTTAATCATTTAGCAAAAAATTGTTTATACTTTTTCTTCAGCAATCACTTTTATGTTCTTTTCCATAAGATCAAAGAACTTTTCAACTACATTTTTGTCTTTTCCATTTCCTCTAACACACATTGATAAGGTAAGCTCACCGTTAAGAGAGGTTGCCGAAAGCAAAACATACGGCTTATATTTTACTGCACCGGTCATAAATCCGTCGATATAATCCGCAAAGTTTTCATTTTATCCTGCTTGGATTTTCTAATAAATAAGATAACATAAAATTACATTATGTTCAATATTTTAGTTAATTGTGCTCTCTTTAACAGTTGATTTTTTTCTTGCACTTTTTTATTTTCGTGCTATAATTATATAATATTCGGAGGCATAGCTCAGTTGGTTAGAGCGCACGGTTCACATCCGTGAGGTCGAGGGTTCAAATCCCCCTGTCTCTACCAAAAAAAGGAACGGCAATCTTCAACGTAAGATTGTCGTTCCTTTATATTATGAACATTACTCCTTTTTGATATTCCCTATTTCTCTATTTACGGAATCTCATTGTGACAGGATTTACACGTTATTCAACTACTGTATAGAAAAATATTATGATTTTGATAATTTATACTTGCTTATCAATAAGCATAAAAGCATAATCGCCGGGAAGATAATTGCCGACAAAATACCAATATGGAGATTATTGTTGAAGTTTCCCGAAACCAAACCGGCAAGAGTAGGACCGCCGGAGCATCCGAGATCTCCCGCAAGAGCCAACATTGCAAACATAACAGTTCCGCCTCTTTTGATTGCTGCAGAAGATTTGCTGAACGTGCCCGGCCATAATACGCCGACAGAAAATCCGCATAAAGCGCAGCCTATAAGACCTATTGCAGGAACGGGAATCAACGCAATACATAGATATGAAATAACGCAAAGACACGCTGAAAAAAACATACACTTATTGAGATTTAATTTATCACCGAGTTTGCCGTATAACAAACGTGAAGTTCCCATAAGAGCGGCGAAAGCAAGCGGTCCTGCGAGATCACCGACGGTTTTGCTGACTCCGAGACCTTGCTCCGCAAATGTTGACGCCCATTGACTTACTGCCTGTTCGCTGGCTCCGGAACACACCATCATTATCATCATTAGCCAAAAAACCTTGTTGCGGCAAAGTTCCTTTAGCGTTAATCCTTTTTCCCCTTCCTCCTGCAAAGAATATATAGGTACCTGTGTAAAAAATATGGCGTTTACTATTGGGATTAAAGCCCAAAATATCGCTAATATTCTCCAATTTGATGTACCGAAAGCCGTAAAAAACAGCGTTGAGAGCAAAACTACCGCCATATGTCCCCAACAGTAAAATGAATGAAGTAAGCTCATAGCTTTTTCTTTGTTTTCGGTAGGGCACGCCTCCATAATCGGGCTTACCAAAACCTCAAGTAAACCGCCGCCGACGGCATATATGATAACAGCTATTAAAAGTCCGACAAAAGGCGATGCAAATACCTCAGGAAGTACCGTTAACAAAATCAGACCGACCGCGGCAAATACGTGCGATAATACAGCCGATGCCCGATAACCTATTTTATCGATAAATCCTGCCGATAAGAGGTCAATCAGCAGCTGTATGACAAAGTTAACCGTAATCAGAGCGGTTATCTGCGATAACGGTATATCAAATGTTTTTTGAAATGTTACAAATAAAAGCGGCACAAAATTATTAACAATTGCTTGCACAATATACCCTGTAAAGCAAACACACATTGTTGATTTATAACTTTTTTTCATCGTTCGGAACCTCATAAAAAATCTTTGTTCATTTTATAATAAAAGTGCAAATAAATCAATAACGTACCGATAAAAAATCCCGACAGATAACAGCTCTGTCGGGATTTAATGTTTTTATAGTATCATAAAATCAAAGTTTCATAGCTACGTCCCAAGCACGCCATATAACGGTACGCAAGTTGCCGACGTGATCCGCGTCGCCAACCAAATGGACATTTTTGCTCTCGGGGAACAAAGGCATTGAATGATAACCTACAGACAAAATAACTGAATCGGCAGATATTTTTTGTGTTTTACCGTCGCTTGTTTCAACAATTACTCCGTCCTTTAATATCTCTTTAACCTTTGTATTAAGATAAACAGGAGCTTTTTTGTATTTTAACATTTCTCTGAGAAACGATGAATTGGCAAGGCAAACGCCCTTAACTGCTATAAGGTCATTTTTCATTTCAATAACAGTCGGCTTTTTGCCTTTGAGGATTAAGTCGTAAGCAATTTCGCAGCCGGTTAAACCGCCGCCGATAATCGCAACATTCTCCCCTACATCTTTGCCGTCAAGATATGTTGTTGCGTCCATTGCATACTCAATTCCCGGAATCGGAGGTTTATTAGCTGCCGAGCCGGTAGCAACAATAATCTCGTCTGCAGCAATATCTGAAAATCTTTTAATCTCACTGTTAAGCTTAACTGTTACGGACGAATTATTTATTGCTCGCCTGTACCATTCAATTAAATCACGGTCTTTCTCCTTAAATGAAGGAGCGGCAGCTTCAATAAATATACCTCCGAGTCTATCGGTCTTTTCATAAAGAGTAACGGCATGACCGCGCGCAGCGGCAACTAAAGCAGTCTCCATACCTCCGATACCGCCACCGATAACAGCAACGGATTTTGAAACTCTTGCCGGGACAATCTTATACTTCTTTGACTGCATTGTCATCGGATTAAGCGCGCAGCGAGACATATTCGAAGTGTCATCCATATCTTGAATATTCGGCACACCCTCATAATGTGCCATATTAAAGCAGGCGTTATGACAGCAAATACACGGCTTGATATCTTCTTCTCTGTCTTCCATTAGTTTTGTAACCCATGCGGGATCGGTAAGAAACTGTCTTGCAAATCCGACAGCGTCAATTTTATTTTCTTTAACAGCGCTCGCTCCCTCTTGAGGAGTCATTCTGCCGGCACAAACAACAGGTATGTCGACAAACTTTTTTATATGTTCTACATCTTCCAAATTACAGTTCTCCGGCATATATCCGGGAGGATGAGCCCAATACCAAGCATCATATGTACCGTTGTCGCAGTTGAGCATATCATAGCCTGCGTCCTGCAAGTATTTTGCGGCACGCTCAGATTCTTCCATATCTCTGCCGACTTCCGTATACTCTTCGCCGGGCAATGCTCCTTGGCGGAAGCCCTTGGTCTTTGAAACAACCGAATATCTGAGGGAAACCGGGAATTCTTTTCCGCACGCCTTTTTTACGGCTTTTACTATTTCAACGGGGAAACGGTAACGGTTTTCAAAAGAACCGCCGTATTCGTCCGTACGCTGATTGGTATATTTCATCGTGAACTGGTCAAGCAAATAGCCCTCATGCACAGCGTGAATTTCAATGCCATCCACTCCTGCTTCCTTACATAATTTAGCGGTTTTCGCAAAAGCGTCAATCATTTCGTCGATTTCCTTGATTGTTAAGGCTCTCGACGGGACCTTATCGCTCCATCTGTTCGGATTGGGAGATGCGCTTGCACAAAGGTACTCAACATCAAGAATAGGCTTTGCAAGCACACGTAAAGCTTTGTTGCAATATACCTTTTCCATAAGGTCATTTACTGCCATAGAACGACCAAAGCCTGCCGTTAACTGTATAAAAAGCTTTGCGCCGGTTTTATGGTACTCTTCCATAAAAGCTTTAAGCTGCTTGAATTTACCTGTATTCTGATATAACCATTTACCACCGAAGGTGTCTCGTATAGGTGCTATACCCGGCAAAATCAAACCGACATTGTTTTTAGCTCTTTCAAGTAAGAAATTTGCGGCCTCTTTGTCAAAATGGTTAGGCTCCATCCAGCCGAATATAGAAGTACCGCCCATTGAGCATTGAACAATACGGTTTTTAATTTCTACATTACCTATGTGCCACGGCGTAAACAACGCCTCATATTCTTGTTTCATATTATCACCGTCCTATAAAATTTTGCAATCGTTATTCTACCGTGACGAGTCCGTCATCCCCGATTGAGACCGTCATACCGTCCTTAACATAGTCAAGAAATTCATCACCGAGCATATCAACTACCGGCATAGACGCATTTGTCCAATTTGCCGCAAGTATCGCACCGGAGGCAGCAAGCGAGTCAATCGGCTTAGAGAACAACATACAAGCGGGCTGCTTAGAGAGAGCACAAGCCGCATAAAGTACCATTCCACCTGTTGTTGAACCGATGGTTTCCGGTAAACAAAGCGCTTTGCCTATCATGGGCTTTTTATAAATATCACTGTTATTTTGGTCACCGCACTTAACCTGTTTATCGCCGAACATCAAAGCCATTTGAAAGCTTGCAAGCGTATTAAAACCACCGTGTGAAACGAGGGCTTCAGCTTTAACTCTGCCCGGAGTAACAACGCGACCTTTAAATGATTTACTCATCTTATTTGCCCTCCTTTGTTATAATACGTACAATTTCGTCATCAGAATAAAACTTTGCACTTGTATATGTACGAAGCTTATTTGATGAAGTAATAACAGGCATCTTCTTTGATAACGGATTATTCATATACATAAGCGGGCAAATATAGCTCAATATAACGCCGGTATTTTTAAGCCGCTCGGCATACTCGGTTTTGTTAAACTCTTCTATTATATCCGGAGCGGATGTAAATACCGTCGGAACAAGAACCTTTTTATTTCCTGACTCCTTTAAGCCGTTTTCAACGCGTTCCGTCCAAATTTCAAGTTGTTTCAATGTCATATGCGGACAGCCCATAAAGCAAAGCTTAGGCGTTGCATTCGGGTCTTTCCAAATACAAGGATAACTGTTTTTAACTCGCTCGAGCTCCGCGTCATCAATAATGTATGTAGGCGCGTTATCCCTTAAAAGCTTTTTACCGTAGTCAACGGCTTCCGGCGTCAGGTTTTCTATATGATACAGACCGACAGAGCCGTTGGATGCTGTTGCGGCACCGAAATCCTTTAGATAGGCACAAGCCTCGTCATTCAATTCGGTTCCTATCCATTTATCAAGGCCCCTTATATAAGGTACTTTTTCCATTACCTTCATTCCTATGGCAGAACCGAGTATCTGGGCCTCAGGCTTTTTGGTTGTTTTGATTTCTATTATCCAATCTGCTTTTCTGCCTTCATCGGTAAGCAATCCAAATTCAGGGACAAATCCTGCTATTGAACCCATCAACTCAATAATACCTGAATTTCTGTTGCACCTCGCTCCGAGAACGCTGTTGGCATATACAACAGCCGAGGACTCAGCCCAGGACAGAATTTCGCCGCGTTTAGGAGTATTACCAACCTCCGGAAGATAACAGGCGCACGTATACGCCTTATCACCCATCAGTCCGAAGTGTTTGAGCTGCGACTCATACCTCTCTTGCTGACTGTACATAAACTTAAATACAATGTCCTGCAAAAATGATGACGGCACGTTTTTATCAAGCGGTCTCGGGTCGGCCGAAAATGGCTGCTTACTGACAGCACCGGCTTCAAGAAGAGTATCATACAACTCATATATCGGCTTCATAACCCCTATTCCGAAGCTGATAACTGTATGCCCATACTTGCTTGTAACGGGAACCATACGCTCTGCGCCGAAGGCTTCACCGTACATAACAAGAGTTTTCATAATCTTTGCCATGGTTTCGCCTTTTTCGCCGTCCAAAAGTGCTTGTTGCTCTTTTGTTAAGACCATAAATAACAACCCCTTTTTATATTTTTGCGTTAATTGCAGCAAATTAAATAAATTACACTTGTTCAGCATCAACATTTTGTTAATTATATCACAAGCGATGCCGGATTTCAATATAAAAGAATAGCGGCGATAAAAAATCCGCGGATTTTGCATCATTTATTCATAATATTCAATAGTATAAATTGTTTTTTTCTCTTGCATATGAATAATATGCTGAAACTTTTCCTAAACAAGTGAATTTTGTTTATTTTTTACAGGCTTAATGATATACTAAAAATGCAACGCGTACAAAATACGTACAACAGCAATCAAAGAAAGGATGAAACAAATGAACACATACGGATTTACAAAGAAAATAGCCTTGGTTGGCACCGGTTTTGTAGGAATGAGTTTTGCATACGCTATGCTTTGCGAAAGTGTTTGCGACGAGCTTGTGTTGATTGATGTAAACAAACAGAAAGCTGAAGGAGAAGCCATGGATCTTAATCACGGTTTATCCTTTGCTAAAACAAATATGAAGATATATGCAGGCTCTTATACCGATTGCCGAGATGCGGACATAGTAGTTATATGCGCCGGCGTAGGTCAAAAGCCCGGAGAAGACAGGCTGTCGTTGCTTCAACGAAACACAGAGGTTTTCAAAACAATAATTTCTCCTATAATATATTCGGGTTTTAACGGAATTTTCCTTGTTGCAACCAATCCCGTTGACATTATGACTAAGATTACATGGCAGCTTTCCGGATTCGACTGCAAAAAAGTTATAGGCACCGGTACTACGCTAGATACGGCAAGACTTCGTTATCTTCTCGGTGATTATTTTAACGTTGACCCGAAAAATGTTCACGCATACGTTATCGGCGAGCACGGAGACAGTGAGATGGTACCTTGGTCGCAAGCTTTTGTCGGCACAAAAAGCATAATGAGCATTGTTGAAAACAATCCGGATAGATTCAAGCTTACCGACCTTGATGAAATAGCAAAAGATGTTACAGGAGCTGCACAAAAAATAATAGAAGCAAAAAAAGCCACCTATTACGGAATAGGAATGGCTTTGGTAAGAATCGTAAAAGCTATATTTGGTGATGAAAAAAGTGTATTAACCGTTTCTTCAATGTTCCGCGGAGAATATGACATCAACGGAGTATATGCCGGTATACCGAGCATTATAGGAAGAGACGGAGTCAGAGAAATAGTTACTCTTGACATAACAGCTGAAGAAGAAAAGAAGCTCAAAGAATCCTGTGAGCTTCTCAAAAATGCAAGCGAAGGCATCAAAATCTGATTATACTTCGCGTACCGTTTGAAATGTATAACCGTTATTGGTTAAATATTCAATATCATTGATTGCCGCAGCGGCGCCGTTAACTGTTGAGTACATGGCGTCCTCGGCAATTTTTGTTTCTATACCGGTTTCGTTTTCAACAAGCTTATCCATTCCCCACAAAAGAGAAGTGCCGCCTGTCAAAGTAACTCCGTTATCCGAAATGTCTCCAACAAGCTCAGGAGGTGTTTTTTCCAACACATCTTTTATACCTTGTATCATCATATTTATTTGCTCGCTTATTGAGTCAAAAATCTCAGTGGAAGTAACTTCAAAGGATATAGGCATATTGTCAAGGCAGCTTTTGCCGGAGGCTATAACCGCAAGCTCCTCTTCACGCGGAACAGCACTGCCCAAGCATATTTTCAGTCTTTCAGCAGTTTGAGGACCGATTAAAATATCACGATTTTTCTTTAAATAACGCATTATTGCCTCATCAATTGAAATTCCGCCTATTTTCAGCGACTTAGCCACAGCAATACTGCCCATGGTTACAACCGAAACATCGATTGAGCCGCCGCCCATATTTACAAGCAATCTGCCGGAAAGAGAGTCATTTTTTATTCCGATGCCGACGGCAGAAGCAAGTGACTCTTCAATCAGGCAAGCACGCCCGGCACCGGCTGCCGTAACAACATCTAGGAAAGTACGTCTTTCAAGCCCCGTAGCTCCGCTCGGTATCGATATTACGACATTCGGCTTTATAACGCTGTTTTTTAAAATCTTTTGCAAATAATACTTCAGTATATGCTCTGCCATAGTATAATTAGAGATAATACCTCCTACAATCGGACTTATAACCTCAATACTATCATCTGTTCTACCATTTATAGTGTATGCCGCATTGCCTATTGCTATCGGCATACCGGTTTCAACATCAACAGCAATCATAGTAGGCTCATCAAGAATGACACCTTTCCCCTGAACATATAATTCCGTTGAGGAAGAACCAAAGTCAATTGCTATATTTGTTCCTATCATTCTTAATCACCTACCTACAATTTTATTATTAAATATTTTATCACAGCGAATAAAAAAAGTAAATTAAAAACGTCCGCAAATTCGCAGAAAAAGCCCGATGCAACAGCACCGGGCTTTAAACTGAATGAATTACAGCAGAGAGTTTTCTTCGATAACATCGACGCCGTTTTCCTTAAGGTGCTCGCAAGCTTTTTCGTTATTATCAACTCTGAAAATAACATAGGCATGCCCTTCTTCCGGAGTTAAGAAAGCATAAGCATATTCAACATTTTCTCCTGCATCGGAAAGAAGCTTGACAACTTTGGCAAAAGCACCGGTAACATCCGGAATAGAAATCCCGACAACCTCTGTTATGGAAACGGCAACACCGTGTTCCTTCAATACTTTTGCAGCCTTATCGGTATCCGACACAATAAGTCTCAAAATGCCGAAATCCGTTGTATCGGCAATTGAAAAAGCACGTATGCTTATTCCGCCGTCAGCCAAAAAGCCCGTAATATCGGCAAGCCTGCCGGGTTTGTTTTCAACAAAAACTGAGATCTGCTTAATTGCCATAACATTTGCCTCCTTAAATGTGTCTATTATCTATTACTCTTGCTGCCTTGCCCTCCGAACGAGGAAGAGAGCGAGGTTCAACAAGCTTAATAATTGCAGAGAGACCGAGAGTTGCATGCATTGCGTCTTTAATCCTTTTCTCCTGTTCTTCAATCACACGAACCGAGTCAGAGAAAAGAGCATCCGACATTTCAATTTTGACCGTCATTATATCAAGATTATTCTTTCGATCAACAACAATTTGATAATTCGGCTCCATGCCGAGAGACAGAATTACATGCTCAATTTGTGATGGGAAAACATTAACGCCTCTGATTATGAGCATATCATCACATCTGCCCTTGGGTTTAAGCATTTTTACAAGCGTTCTTCCGCAATCACATTTTTCGTGAGTAAGGGCGGAAATATCATGTGTTCTGTACCTCACTAAAGGAAGAGCTTCTTTCCCAATGCACGTAAACACAAGCTCGCCGAATACTCCGTCCGGCAAAACTTCAAGTGTGTCAGGGTCAACAATCTCGGGATAAAAATAATCTTCGTTAATATGCATACCGTTTTGCTCAGAGCATTCAAAAGCGACGCCGGGTCCTGCAATTTCCGAAAGGCCGTAAATATCATAAGCTTTGATATTAAGTGACCTTTCGATTTCCTTGCGCATATTTTCACTCCATGCTTCCGCACCGAAAATCCCCACTCTTAAAGGCAACTTCGTGGAATCGATACCGGCAGCTTTCAGTGATTCGCCGATATACATGGCATACGACGGAGTACAGCAAATAATGTCTGAACCGAAATCCTGCAAAATTTGCATTTGTCTGTTAGTATTGCCGGATGACACGGGAATGGCGGTTGCTCCGAGTTTTTCAGCGGCATAATGCAGTCCGAGGCCGCCCGTAAAAAGGCCGTAGCCATAAGATATATGTATATAATCACCTTTTGTAGCACCTGCTGCAGATAAAGCCCGCGCAGCACTTTCGCTCCAAATGGAAATGTCATGCTTGGTATAACCTACAACAGTCTGTTTACCTGTTGTTCCCGAAGAAGCGTGAACTCGTACAAGCTTTTCTTTTGGAACGGCAAAAAGGCCGAAAGGATAATTATCGCGAAGATCCTGTTTAATCGTAAAAGGCAGCTTAGTTATATCCGCTATTGATTTAATATCACCGGGCAGAAGACCGATCTCATCAAACTTCTGCTTATAAAAGGGCACGTGCTTGTAGCAGTTTTCAACCATTTTAATCAGTCTTGCAGACTGTATAGCAGTAAGATAATCTCTTGAAGCGGTTTCAATGTCCGGGGTGAAATAGTTTTGCATTTGAATATCTCCGTTCTTTCTTACTTATTATAATTGTAACCGAGGTCAAATGCTTTGAGATTCATCTCAAGGAATTTCTCAGGTACAGTATTCTTAATAGCGTTAATCCAAACATCACGATTCAAATCCATATGTGAGGCCATAACACCGATAAGAACGACATTTACGGCTTTGGCAGAGCCTGCCGAGACAGCCAGAGAAAGCGCATCAAGATTTGTAGTTTTTGCTCCTGCTTTATTAATAGCATCAAGTACACCGTCAGGATAAATCGAATTGCCGATTATTACCGACATCGGGTCGATTTTTTGCGTGTTTATTATAAGTGTTCCGTCTTTTTTAAGATACTGAAGCCATCTTGCGGCTTCAAGCTGCTCAAATGCAAGAATCAAATCGGCTTCGCCCTCATTAACTATGGGGGAATTAACTTTTGACCCATACTTAACATATGTAACAACAGAGCCGCCGCGCTGACTCATACCGTGAACTTCTGAGACCTTAACGTCGAAGCCGTTACTTATAAGCGCCGCGCCAAGTATTCTGCTGGCAAGAAGAGTGCCCTGTCCGCCGACTCCGACAATCATAATACTTTTTGTTTCCATGTTATTTGCCCTCCTCTATTGCGTCAAATTTGCAGAGCTGACTGCATACATTACAGCCGACACATTGTGTAAAATCAATCTCCGACTTTCCGTCTCTCATGCTGATAGCCGGACAGCCTATCTTCATACACATTTTACAACCGACGCATTTATCTTTGTTTATCTTAAGCGGAGGATTATGTTTAACATATTTTAAAAGAGCACAAGGTCTTCTTGAAATTACAACAGACGGTTCGTCTGCGGCAACTTCTTCACGGATTACATCTTCACATTCTTTAAGGTTATACGGGTCTACTACTCTGACTCTGTCGATACCGACAGCCTTTGCAAAAAGCTCTAAGCTGACTGCGGTAGTTGGGTCGCCCTTAATTGTCTTTCCTGTAGTCGGATTGTCCTGGTGACCGGTCATACCCGTAATGCTGTTATCAAGTATGATAACGGTTGAGTTACTTTGATTATAAGCAATATCAATAAGTCCTGTAATACCGGAATGAATAAACGTTGAATCGCCGATAACCGCTACAGAGTTCTTGCAGTTGTTTTCATCAGCCTTATTCCTGCCGTGAAGCGCAGATACCGAAGCGCCCATACAAACACAGGTATCCATCATACCGATAGGCGGAAGTGCACCGAGAGTATAGCAGCCTATATCGCCGCTTACCGTCAATTTTAATTTTTTCAGCGCATAATAAAGACCTCTATGAGGACAACCGGCACAAAGCACGGGCGGACGTGCGGGAATATCAATATCCGCTTTCATAGTCGGCTTTGTTTCGCCGAAAATGACTTTTGCTATAAGGTTCTGTGAGTATTCGCCCTGTAATGTGAAAGCGTCTTTACCTATAACATCTATTCCTATCTGCTTGCAATGCTCCTCAATAAACGGGTCAAGCTCTTCAAGAACATAGACCTTGTCACAGTTAGCGGCAAAGTTCTTAATAAGTTCAATCGGAAGCGGATTTACACAGCCGAGTTTAAGATACGAAACGCGGTCGCCCAATGCCTCTTTTGCATATTGATAGCAAATACCGGAAGAGATAACACCGATTTTCTTATCGTTATATTCAACGGTATTTATAGAGGCGGTTTCAGCCCATTCGCGCTCTGCAACCATTCTGTCCTCTACAACAATATGTCTTTTCTTTGCCATGGCAGGCATCATAACATATTTACCCGGATTTTTAACGTATTCCTTAACGCCTATATCGTTTCTTTCACCGATATTAACTATGCTTCTTGAATGGGCGACTCTTGTTGTCAATCTTAATATGACGGGAGTATCAAACTTTTCCGAAAGCTCATAAGCCGCTTTGGCATACTCGAGACATTCCTCGGAGTCCGACGGCTCAAGCATCAATATCTTAGCAGCTTTTGCGTAATGACGGCTGTCCTGTTCATTCTGTGAGGAATGCATCCCCGGATCATCGGCAACAGCTATAACCATACCTGCATTAACACCTGTATAAGAAGCGGTAAACAGCGGATCGGCAGCTACATTAAGCCCAACGTGTTTCATACCGCAGAAAGAACGAGCGCCGGCGATAGATGAACCGACAGCAACCTCCATGGCTACTTTTTCGTTAGGAGCCCATTCACTGTAAACATCATCATATTTTGCGATGCATTCCGTTATTTCTGTGCTTGGCGTACCGGGATAACTTGAAGCTACCCTAAGGCCGCCCTCGTAAAGTCCGCGGGCAACAGCCTCATTACCGATTAAAAGTTTTTTACTCATTATTTCACCCCAAATTAGTCTTTTTCGTGTCTTAAATCTATCACTCTTTTTGCTTTTCCGACAAATCTCTCAATTGTCATCGGCTCTACAATGCTGACCTTGCACTGAATGCCGAGAACCGTATGAAGATTATGTTTTATTGAATTCTGAAGATCCTGAATCATACCGAAACTTTCAAGAAGAGAATTATCGGAAAGCTCAACCTGAACTTCAAGAGTATCCGCAAAGCCTTCTCTTCTGACGATAAGCTGATAATGCGGACTGACATTTTTCATTCCGACAAGTACGCTCTCAATTTGTGACGGGAATACGTTAACTCCGCGTATTTTAAGCATATCGTCGCTTCTGCCCTTAATTTTTTCCATCCTCGCAAATGTTCTTCCACATTTGCAAGGTTCATATATAACATTGGAAATGTCTCTTGTTCTGTACCTCAATAACGGGAAAGCTTCCTTGGAAAGCGGCGTTACAATAAGTTCACCGTCCTCACCCTCGTCAACGGGTTCAAGAGTTTCCGGGTCAACAACCTCAACAAGGAAATGGTCCTCGTTAATGTGAAGGCCGCATCTCTCGGTACATTCACCCGAAACACCCGGACCTATAAGCTCACTCATTCCGTAGTTATCGGTTGCAAAAAGTCCCCAGCCTTTTTCGATTTGTGTTCTCATTTCCGGTGTGCATCCTTCGGAACCGAAAAGACCGAGACGCAGATGATAATCACTCATTGGATATTCGAGTTTTTTTGCGGTTTCTGCCATATAAAGGGCATACGAAGGTGTAGCTACAAGCGCGGTGGTCTTAAAATCGCGCATAAACATTAGAGCTTTTTCCGTATTGCCGCTCGAATTCGGAACAACGGCACATCCTATTTTTTCAAGACCGCAATGAAGCCCAAGAGCACCGGTAAACATACCATAACCGAAAGAAATCTGAACTATATCTTCTTTTGTTGCCCCTGCCGCTACGGCGATACGGGCAACACAATCCGACCACATATCAAGGTCTTTTTTTGTATACCCTACAACGGTCGGTTTACCGGTAGTGCCGGATGAAGCATGGATTCTGACAATATCGCTCATGGGCACTGCAAACATCCCAAACGGATAATTGTCTCGCAAATCTGCCTTGGTTGTAGGAGGTATGTACTTAATGTCAGAAAGACACTTGATTTTATCAGCCGTAACATGAGCTTCATCAAGCTTTTTTGTGTAGAAAGGAACATTACGATAACAATAATCTACCATATGACGAAGCTTTTCGAGCTGAAGAGCCTCAATATCCTTTCTTTTCATTGTTTCGACATCTTTTTGAAAAAACATTTTACCATTTCCAATCTTCTGAATTTATACAGACAACAAGCCGCAGTTATCAGCTGCGGCAGAATATATAAATTTAAATAATTATAGCATAATTATTCGTTGTCTACAACACCATTATAAAAGAATTCGACATTTTCTTTATCTGTTTTGTTTTTTGTGACAAAGCTTACAACAAGGCACATAATTATTGAAGCTATCATAGCTATGCACGCATAAAGCGGACCTTGTGCAAGTAATTTTAAAACAAGACTGCTATTTACACCGCAGAGGTTAAGTATTTTGCATCCGGCAGGAATTATCGCAATTACAAATCCGGTTATAATGCCTGCCCACGCGCCCTGCTTATTAAGCTTTTTACTGTACAAAGCGAGTACATACGGAGCAAGAAACGAGCCGGAGATTATGCCCCAAGAATAGCTCATCATATCAAGTATCGGGGTCTTTGTATTTGCTACCACGTAAGAAAGTATAATAAACAGCACACAGAAAATTTTTGTAAGCCTGCTTTTTCCATTATCGTCAATATCAGGCTTTATTTTCGTCGCAACAAGATCAATGGTAAGCGTAGAGCTTGCCGAAAGAGTTATGGAACAAAGCGTCGAAACCGAAGCCGACAGCAAAAGCACAACTATTATTCCGAGAAGTATTGAAGAAAGATTAGCGGCTTTAAGCATATTAGGTACAATGTAATCGGCTGACGGCATATCTACACCTACCGTGAAGAAGCGATGGCAAAGCGAACCGATAAAGTATCCGCCGCCCGCAACAAGCAATGCAAAAAAGGTTGATATAACAACTCCCCTTTTCGCCTGTTTGTCGTCCTTTATACCAAAGTATTTCTGTATCATTTGCGGAAGACCCCATGTACCGAAGCTCGTCATAAGAACCGTTGCCATAAGCGAAACCCATTGCGAACCGTTTAATTTCGGCAGACCTGCGTCTGTATGCGCATATTCAATTAGGCCGTCAATTCCGCCGACCTTATCACATCTTACAATTGCAACTATCAGGAAAACAACACCGAACATCATAACAATACCCTGCACAAAATCGGCACGTGCCTGTACAAGATAGCCGCCGAGAGTTACCAAAAGTATTGCAAGAACGGCAATTATTATAAGGAAAATCGTATCGTCTATTCCGAGTAAAACATCAGCAACGCTGGCAAGACCGCTGTAAACTGATGCCGAATACGGAATAAGAAATACAAAGATAACCACAGCCGAAAAAATTCTCATGGCTCTGCTGTTATATCTTTTTTCAAAGAAATCAGGCATTGTATGTATTTTAAGTCTTCCGGAAATCTCGCGCGTTCTTCTCGCTAATACGAGCCATGCGAGTAATGAGCCGAAAACAGCATTTCCGAGACCTGCAAGAACGCCCCAAAGTCCAAAGCTGAGACCTGTTTTGCCTGCATATCCTACAAACATTACAGCCGAAAAATAAGCTGTTCCGTAAGACAATGCCGAAAGCCACGCGCCTGCATTTCTGCCGCCTACCGTCAAATCGGCAATACTTTTTGCCTTTCTGCCTTCCACAATACCTATTACAACAAGACAAATTATGTATGCTGCAATGGTAATCCATAAAACGGTGTTATTTTCCATCTCTTCATTCCTCTTTAATGATTTTATGCTTTAAAGCTTTTATCTGTTAAAGCGTAATGGCATAATTGTAACCTCTTAACCGAAATAAGTCAAGAGGTTATTTTATTTATTATAAATTTAACAGCCTTTCAGCGTTACCCGACAATATTTTCTCTTCATCCAGAGCATTTAATCCAAGACTTTTAATAAAGTTAACTTCATTAACAGAAGAACTCCAAGGCATATCACTGCCGAACAAAACCCTATCGGGAGAATGTTTGTCGATAATTTCTTTTGCGTATCGCGGAGGCATTTTGCCCGATGAAAACGCGGTATCAAGATAAATATCGGTGCCGCAGAGAACATCATAAACTTCTTTCCACAGAAGATATCCGCCGAAATGCGCGGCAACAACCGGTGCGTCACCGAAAGCGTCTAAGACTCTCAAAAGCATCGTAGGTGTGCAATGCACCGGCTCCGGAAATCCTATGTCAACACCGGCGTGAAATACGGTAATAAAGCCCAGCTCCGAAATCTTTTTATAAATCGGCAGCATACGTTTTTCGTCCACGAAAAAGCCTTGATAGTCGGGATGAAGTTTAATTCCTTTTATACCGGCCGCTTTTAACCTTTCCAATTCGTCGAAAACATCGGGGCTGTCGGGATGGACGCTTCCGAAGGGAATTATTCTGTCACTTTTAAGAAGCGAAACAGCAAAGTCGTTAACACTTTTTTGCTGATGCGTATTAGTAGAAATGTTGAGGGCAACCGCTTTGTCTATACCGTTTTTATTAAGAAACGATTCAAGACCGTCAACGGTTGCATCATAAACAGGCTCCATACCACCTGAACCCGCAGCAAGCTTAGGAAGTGCCTTAGCCGCAACTTTGTCGGGAAAAACATGAGTATGGAAATCTATAATCAAACAATCACTTCTTTCTGAATTGCTGTTTAAGTCGCTGATCCTTTGCGAGTATACGTTTACGGAGCCTTAAAGATTCGGGAGTGACCTCCAAGAGTTCATCATCTTTGATAAACTCCATACACTGTTCAAGGCTGAGCACGGTATGAGGAACAAGACGAAGTGCATCGTCAGAGCCTGCCGCACGGGTATTTGTCATTTGCTTCTTTTTGCAAACATTACAAACAATATCCTCGTTTCGTGAGCTTTCGCCGACAATCATACCCTCGTAAACTTCAACACCGGGACCTATGAAAAGTCGACCTCTGTCCTGCGTATTAAACAGACCGTAGCCTGTGCTCTCGCCTGTTTCATGCGCGATTATCGAACCACGCTCACGGGTTTCAATATCGCCCTTGTAAGGCTCATATCCCGAAAACACGTTATTCATAATGCCGTTACCGTTGGTATCTGTCATAAACTCGGAACGATAACCGATAAGACCTCTTGCAGGTATTTTAAATTCCAGATGTGTTGAACCGCCGTCGCGCGTTCCCATATTCTCGAGTTCGCCTCTTCTGGAGCCTATTTTCTGCATTACAGTCCCTACATATTCCTCGGGTACCTCAATTATCAAAAGTTCAATAGGCTCTAAAAGCTGCCCGTTTTCAACCTTTGTGATAACCTGCGGACGAGAAACCTGAAACTCATATCCCTGACGTCTCATTGTCTCAATAAGAATAGAAAGATGTAGTTCGCCTCTGCCGGAAGCCTTAAAGCAGTCTGTGGAATCAGTCTCCTCAACCTTCATGCTGACATTAGTTTCAACTTCTTTAAACAATCTGTCACGAAGATTGCGAGAAGTGACAAATTTTCCTTCTCTTCCTGCAAACGGACTGTCATTTACCATAAAGTTCATTGAAAGAGTAGGCTCGTCTATTTTAACGAAAGGCAATGGTTCTACACATTCGGGGTCACATATAGTTTCCCCGATATTGAGGTCCGCTATACCGGAAACACAAATAATATCTCCTGCTGCCGCCTCATTGACTTCAACTCTTTTAAGGCCTTCAAACTGATAAAGGCGAGAGATTTTAACATTCTCCTGCGTACCGTCGGTTCTGCAAAGCACGACTTTATCATTAACCGTTATTCTGCCGCGCTGGACTCTGCCGACACCTATACGTCCGATATAATCATCATAATCCAAGCTTGAGAAAAGACACTGAAGCGGATCGTCAACATCGCCCTCAGGCGGCTGAATTTCACTAATAATTTCTTCAAAAAGCGGTCGCATATCACCGCTTCTGTCATCGGGATTATGCGATGCATATCCGTCTTTAGCGGAAGCATATATAACCGGGAACTCAAGCTGATCGTCATTCGCGCCGAGTTCAATAAACAAATCAAGAACTTCGTCTATAACTTCGGCAGGACGAGCCCCGGGTCTGTCAATCTTATTAACAACAACTACTACTTTTTTATTAAGTGCAAGTGCTTTTTTTAAAACAAACCTTGTCTGCGGCATACAGCCCTCAAAGGCATCAACAAGCAAAAGAACACCGTCAACCATTGTGAGTATACGTTCAACCTCGCCGCCGAAATCGGCATGACCGGGAGTATCGACAATATTGATTTTTATTCCTTTATAATGAACAGATGTATTTTTGGAAAGAATGGTAATTCCGCGCTCGCGTTCAATATCATTTGAATCCATAACGCGCTCCTGAACCACCTCATTATCCCTAAATGTACCGCTCTGTCTTAAGAGCTGATCCACAAGTGTAGTTTTACCGTGGTCAACGTGAGCTATAATGGCTACGTTTCTGAGATTTTCTCTGTATTTCAAACTATTCACCCTCACAAATTTTTTCACAGACATATATTTTACCATTACTGTTTAATATGTGCAAGCTAATTATAACACAATTGCGGCTTTACAAACGACTCAATTTTTTGTAAAATAGACAAAAAAGTATCCGGATGTGTTAATTTTGTTAAAATCAATTAAAGCAGTCTCATCACTTGAAAAAATTTTTATCGATTCAGACGTATCGGACCTCACGGAGTTAAAGTATTTTTCAATGCTGAAAAATGAAAAAAAGTCTTTTCAAATAGCTTTAGATATAACTGATAGTGAATTTATAAATATTGATATAGCCTCCTCGCTAAATGATTTCCTTAACATCTCGGTTGTCAAAAACGTGCCTAGCGACTTGTCGGCACCGAAAAGAACCGATAACTTTTACATAAAAAAAGTACCGGGACTATATCCCGATCTTTTACTTCCTGTTTCCGAAGGCTGTTCTTTTGACTCTTCAGGAACCTTCGCCTTTTGGATTGAAATTTCTCCTAGCGAGGAAAAACTTTTACCGAGCGGCAACCACAATATAGTAGTAACAGCAAGAACAAAGAGCATCTCATATAAAACAGAGTTATCTGTTGAAGTAATTGACGCACTTTTGCCAAAGCAAACTCTTATTTACACAAATTGGATTCACACCGACTGCCTTATGACGTATTACGGCTTCAAAGCATTTACCGATGAATATTGGGAAGCATTGCGTAATTATTTGAATAAAGCCGTAAAATACGGTATGAACTGCGTTTTAACACCGATTTTCACACCGCCGCTTGATACCGAAATCGGCAAGGAACGTCCTACCGTTCAACTCGTTAAGATAAATACTGCCGGAAACGGTGCTTACTCTTTTGATTTTTCGCTATTGAAAAAGTGGATAAGCATCTCTAAAGAGTGTGGAATCGAATACTTTGAGTTGTCACACTTCTTCACACAATGGGGAGCGAAACACGCGCCTAAAATAGAAGCTTGCGTAAATGGGAAAGAGGAGAAAATCTTCGGGTGGAACACAAAAGCAACCGGAATTGAATACAAACACTTTTTGCGTCAATTTGCCTTTGCGTTAAAAAGTTTTTTGCGAAAAGAAAATCTTGAAGACAATGTATTGGTTCATGTATCTGATGAGCCCCCGTTCAGTTCTCTTATGTCATATAAAAAAGCAAGCAGAATAATCCATCATCTTTTCCCGGAATACAAAATAATAGATGCGATGTCTTCTTATCCGCTTGCTAAAATTTGCAATGTTCGCTACCCGATACCTGCTAACGACTATATTGATAGCTTTATAGGAAAAACCGAAGAGCTTTGGACATATTATTGCAGCGCACAATCGTCAAAAAATGTTTCTAACAGATTTTTTTCAATGCCGTCTGTCAGGAACAGAATTCTCGGTTACCAAATGTACAAATACTCAGTCAAAGGATTTCTTCACTGGGGCTACAATTTTTACTTTAGCCAGTATTCCAGAAAGCCTATTGACCCATACAAGGTGACCGATGCCGGAAAAGCTTTTGCTTCGGGAGATTCTTTCATAGTTTATCCGGGAGATAACTTTACGCCATTAAATTCCCTGAGGCTAAATGTGTTTTATGACGGACTGCAGGATATGATGGCGTTGCAGCTTTTAGAAACAAAAATCGGAAAAGAAGCCGTCGTTAAGCTTATGGAGGATTCTACAGACAAGCCTATAACCTTTTCCGAATATCCGCACAGTAATTCTTGGCTACTTGAAAATCGCGAAAAAATAAATCAGAAAATAAAAAAATATATTTAATATCGATTCTAACCAATAATTAAAAAACGCTCTCATTTGAGAGCGTTTTTTATTACATAAACAAATACTCGAATTTTCGGCTGGTTGCCATTGAAAAGTAATTTTTTCCTGCAACTATTATATGGTCATTTACCCTAATTCCAAGCTTTTTCAGCATCAAAATAAGGGCTCGCGTCGCATCAACGTCGGCAGCAGAAGGAGCCGCAACTCCTGACGGATGATTATGCGATATAATTACCGAAGAGGAATTTGTGTTGATAGCCTCACTTACAAGCTTTCGCATATTAAGATCGGTGTAATCAGGATTACCTTCCGAAACTTCAACAAACTTTTTCACTTTGCAATTATTATCAAGACAAACAGCATAAAGCTTTTCAGTATTAGCCCCGATGAACCGCGACATAAAATATTTACCGGCAGCCTCAGCAGAATCAAGAACAATACTTTCGTTTTTGATTTTATCCTGCTCATAACGAGAAAACAGTTCCGGCATAAGCTTAATCAAGGTAGCTGTATTCTCTCCTACACCGACAACATTCATAAGCACATCTTTAGGTGCATCAAACACAGCCGAAAGAGAGCCGAATTCGTCAAGCAATCTGTGAGCAATATCATTTGTATCCTTTTGCGGAATGGAATAAAAAAGTAAAAGTTCAAGCACATTATGGTCGGCAAAAGTTCTCAAACCTTCGTGTTCAAATCTTTTCCTTACTCTTGCTCGATGGTTTTCGTGCAAATTACGGCTTGAGTCGGACATTTTATTTTATCTTTCTGCTACCCGGCTTGACAAGCGGTAATCCGCTTTCACGGCAAAGCGGACAATTATCAGCTTCCCACGAAACAACATCAGCCGAATATACAGCCTTATACGGAACGCCGAAATCAATTTTTCCGTCGGTTCTGTCTACAATAGAACCAACACCGACAACAACACCGCCTGCTTCTTTGACAAGATTTATTACTTCTCGAACAGAGCCGCCTGTGGTCACAACATCCTCTACAACAAGAACACGCTGACCCTTCTCAATAACAAAGCCTCGTCTGAGAGTCATCTTGCCGTTTTCATCACGCTCGGTAAAAAAGTTTTTACATTTGAGAGCGCGGCTGACTTCATACGCCATTTGGACTGCTCCCATGGCGGGGCCGATTACTACTTCCACATCGTCATTTTTGAACTTATTAGCAAGATCTGCGCAGAGCTCTTCGCTGTACTTTGTATTACAGAAAATCTTTGCACACTGAAGATATTTATTTGAGTGTCTGCCTGATGTTAAAAGGAAATGTCCTTCCTGTAAAACACCTGCTTCTTTTAATACCTCAAGTACTCTTTCTTTAGAAAGCATAATTAACCTCCGAAATGTTTTTTTATATTATAACTCATAATTTCTCTTTTGAAAAGAGAAACAAGCGTAAAAAAGTTCCGTTTATGATTTAAATATCCTTTTAAAGCTTTTACGCCACTTCAGCATATATAAAGTAATGAGACGCGTAAGAGCTATATCATAGATTAAAAACACAACATTGCCGAGAGCCAACAAAATCCAAGCGGCTGCGGCACCATACTTTTTCATCTCTTCAAACGGAACCTTGAATACATAGGTGACAATCAAAAACGCCAATATCATCGAGATATTAAATATTATAAATTTAACGGTCCAAGACAGTGCTTTGTTGAGTTTTTTCTCAACCATAGCCTTAATAATCGGATAGTATCCGAAAAACATCACATACATAACGGCCGCCTCTTTATCGGCAACAAGCAACATCGAGAGCACGCCGACTACGAAATAAACACCGAAAGCCCATTTTTTGTTAACTTCAATAACTATTATAACAAGCAAAAGGCCGGCAATAGCAGGTATGGCATACGTAAGTGTCGGTATCGCCGAAGTCAAAAGCATAAGAACAATTGACAAAGCGGCAATAATACCGCCGATTGCAGTTTTCGTCGAATTTTTATAAAAGCTCTTATTCATAGCTCAGCACCATGGGATTAAATCGCCGCCCATACATTCGCAACAGCAATCGGCACACATAAGTCCCGAACAAATGTCACAAGCACTACACCCTGTTCCTTTTTCATGAGAAGTACGGTATCCGCCTGATGCATTATTATTCAAATTGTTAAAAGCATCTGTGTATTCTCGATTCTGAGGTTCCATACTGCAAGCGGTGGAGTAATTTTTATATGCTTCATCAAACCAACCGCGCCTCTGCTGAACCTGACCTTTTAAAAAATACCACTCGGCATTTCTGATATCCTTCGGAATACCGTCAAGAATCGTTTCAGCATCATCAATTCTTCCAGACCGAATTTGCGCTCTTACATCCGGATACTGTGAATTTCCATAGCCGTTATCAGCACCGTAATAACCGTTGTGTTGAGCGGAAGTGTTGTAAGAAGGACCATAAGATGCAGCGTTGTCTCCATAGCGTTCGGCCATGATGGCGTCGTATGCTCTGTCAAGTTCGTCCATTTTTTTCTCGGCAATATCGGAGAGCGGACTGCTCGAATAATTGTCCGACTGATACTTTCTGGATAACGTTCGGTATGCTTCTTTTATTTCATCATTTGAGGCATTTCTGCCGACACCAAGAACTCTGTACGGATCTGTATTCATTTATCTGCTCACCTCTTTATCTTTTTCAGTAATCATTTTTTGTTGATTCTCAAGACCATCAAAAATAATGTTTTCAAGAATTTCTTTATAGCATTTTATATCAAGTAAATTAAAAGCAAGCGCAGCTTCATTTGCGGTAAGCCGCAATGATTTGATTATAGGTTCACGATCAAACGCTTTGCTTTCAATCTTATATTTCTCAATGAACGGATTGTAATTATGGCTCTTTAAATCTTTTGTAATATCATCGTATGCATCGGTCAGATATACCCATCTGCCGAGGCAATAACCGACTCTTTTCGATATGAGTCTCTTTTCTTCGTTTTGTATGCCGTAAGTCATTATAGCAGCCAAAGCCTTTGCACTTGGATCGGCCGCGAGATCTGTTGATAAGGTCTTTTCATTTTCAATTTGAGCTTGTTCGTTCATAGTTTTTTCTATAACGGCACACAAATCCGGATAAAGAGCTTTTGCTTTTTTATATTTTCTTTTCATATACTGTAATGCGAGTCGACAAAAAAATCTTTTGAAAAAGCCGCTGTCGTTAATACTGTCAATCAATTTAAAATACGATAAAATTACTGTAACCGACGCAACAAACTCAAACGCTTTGTCTTGCCCGCATATATAGCCGCATTTCTTGAGAGGATTAAACGGACACACACCTTTTTCGTATTTGCAATCCGCAACTTCGGAAATTGCAGCTCTGTACAAATAAAGAAAAGTTGCATCATAGCTCAAAAGACCTCTTGCAATAACGCCGTAATGTCTTCCGAGCGCACGGCATACCGAGCAATAAGCGGCTTTATAGATTTCGTAATCTTTAATCTTAAGCTCAGGCTTATAAATCCTTACGTAGCCGAACATGCAAATCACCTCGCAGAAAGTACCGAGGACAAGTTCTCCATTATCTTTCCGGCAACCTCCGGTTTATTCATTGTATATATGTGTATGCCGCTTACGCCGTTAGATATCAAATCTATTATTTGCTCCGTGGCGTATGCTATACCGGCTTGCTTTAAAGCTTCCGGATCATCAATAAATCTGTCCATCATACGTCTGAATCGCGGCGGTAATGAGGTCTGAGAAAGAGCGCAGGAACGCTTAATTTGTTTAGCGTTAATTACAGGCATAACGCCTGCTATAACCGGAACATCTATGCCCGCTTTCAATGCTCTGTAAAGAAAGCTGTACATTACATTGTTGTCAAAAAACATTTGTGTAACTAAAAAATCGACGCCGCTGTCAACTTTTATTTTTAAATTTTCAATATCCTTTTGCAGACTTTCGGCTTCCGGATGACATTCCGGATAGCATGCAGCACCTATGCAAAAGTCACCTTTTGATTTAATAGCTTCAATCAATTCATATGCGTAATGATAATAATCGGGATTATCAGGGCCATATCCGTCCGGAAGATCTCCGCGAAGAGCAAGTATATTATTAACGCCGGCAGCACCGAGATCGTTTATAATTTTGTCAAGCTCTTTTTTGGTAGAAGAAGCACACGTAAGGTGAGCAAGTGCAGGAATAGAGAGGTCATTTTGTATATGAGCGGCTATTTTCGGAGTATTAACAGATGTACCCCCGCCTGCCCCGTATGTAACGCTGATGAAGTCGGGATGATAAACGGCAAGCTTATCAACGGCGTCCTCTACCGGCTTATAAGGTGCATTATTTTTAGGCGGAAAAACTTCAAATGACGTTGACAATCCGTTGTCCTTAAATGTCTCGGTTATTAACAAAAACGGTCACTCCAAATTTACTTTTATATTTTAATATAATAGCATAGCAAAAAATAATAGACAAGTAAAAACACTGATTTATCAACGAAATTTACACTTTGTTAACAAAACAATGGATAAAAAAGAAAAACCTCGGGTGAAAAGAATGTCACCCGAAGCTTTTTATAGTAAAAATCAAACATCGTTACCGAGGTTACATGTAAAAACGAACTCTATTTTGTCACCGTTCGTCAGCTTGTAGCTTTTGCATGAAACATTTGGCAGCACACCGTTAACCTTATACATCCATCCGCTTCCCTGACCGCAATCAAATTCTGCAAGACCGCTTATACTTCTTACATATCCTCCTGATGTAATCTGATAAGAAATGCCGTTAGCCTTTAATGTGCTTTTTAACACTTTCATAACAGAATCTCCGGCGTTAAATTCGTCAGTAACAGATTTTAGTATTACACCGTCAGACGGAATTGCGGCAGGCAAAGACATATTATGGCTGTTCGCATAGTTAACCGCATTAATACAGGTTATTGATAATGTATAAGTGTTAGCTGTATTGTTTTCAATTTGTTCCGCATCGTGGCCGACGTTATTGTTGTCGTCAGTCTCCTTAACAGTGCCGTTATCATTTTTTATGTGCTTCTGTTTGGCTGAATTTTTTTCGATAGAGCGTAATTCACTCGCCGGTTCCGAATCAGCACTAAAGCTTTCATCAACATTTTTGGTTGCGGATTCTGTTTCACACAGCGACGTACTTTCTGTGCTGTCAACAACTGTATTTGAAACAATGTCTTCACGTTTACATGAAGACATTGAAAATGCTAATATAAAGGCTAAAACAACATAGCAGAGCCTTTTGAGATTACTGCTCTTCATTATTCTTTTTTGAAGCAATAATGACACCCGAAAGTACCATTAAAGCGGCTGAAGACATTAAAATAATGTTTGAACTGCCTGTTCTCGGAATGTCGACAGTCTTAACGGTTGTTGCTTCAGCCGTTTCGGTTTTGGTAACCGATGTGGTACCTGACGTCTTATCAGAGCCGGGTTCCGGAGTCGAAGCATGCTCAAATGTGTAAATGTTGGCCTCGCCGTTTTTAAATCTCTCGTAGGAATTAAGAGCCATAAGCATTTGATAAGAAGAGAGTGTATTCGGCTGATTGCTGTAGTCAAGCGCCGCACCCGTAGAAGAATCGACGAACTGAGCCAATGCAGACACGGGGTTGCCGTCGGCTTTAGAATATTCGCTTCCCGTGGGATCAATTCCAAGCATGCAAAGTGCGATTATCACCTGAGAGGTGCTCTCGCCGCTTTTAGAGTTCCAAGCCACAGATCCAAAAGAACCGTCATCAAACTGTTGGGTTTTGATATAAGCGAGAGCTTTGTCAACAGAGTCTTTAACTCTTTCATCGGTATTATAGTATTTAGCCAAGGCCTGAACGGTCATAGCGGTTGTATCAACGTCCGATGATATTCCGTATCCCATATCTACGGTGCAATAAGGGAATCCACCGTCGCTTTGCTGACCGGCTATTATTGTTTTAAGCATTGTGTCAAGCATCTCGGCACTTATATTTTCTTCTGCAAAGTTAAGAGCCGTAAGAGGATAAGTAATGCTGCTCATATAGATTTGCGAAGAATAATCAACTGACTTCAGTGCGGAAATGAGGTCTTTTCCTCCGATATTTTCAGGATCCAATCCATACGCTTTAACCGAGAGCGTAATTCTTGCTAAATCACTCGGCTTTAATGACGCATAATTTTCTTTGACTGCGTTATTTATGTATTCCGAATATTCCGGATATACATCTTTTTCGCCGCATCTTGAAAGTACAAAAACAGTCCAATCGGCGTCATTGTCAACAACCGAGGTATCCGAAAAATCAAATTGTGTGTTTTCGGAATTTGAAAGATATTTTTTAAGACCCGACGAAAGGCCCTTTGTGTCCGCAGCAAAAACAGTAACAGTCAATACCGAAACGGCAACAATTACCGATATTAACGCTGCAAAAAATTTACTTGATTTTCTTTTCATAGTGAAAACTCCTTTATGAAATTTTTTATAAATCTCACAGATAAATATTTTAGTAATTGTCTGTAAAAGTCTTTACAAACGAATCGCTTAGGTTCTGCCTGTACGCTCCGCCCTTCCTGATTATTTCTTTGTGAATTGCTGAGCTTTCATGAACATCTTCGGATTTTTCATCAAAGTTTTTGATTACAAGTGCCTTCATAACCGACAAAGCCGTCGGCAGAGCACTTTTTATCGCGCAATTCAAATGCTTAACACCATCAGTATCAATATATGTTCCGCTGTCGGAGACAAAAGGTGCGCACACTATTGAAATATCGGCTTCCGCATTTTGTTTAAAGTCAATAGAAATTAAAGTACCTTTTTTAACATTATCGAATGTGCTCTTTACAAGAATACATACATCTTTATAAGGCATATCCTGAACCGATTTTACTCCGTATTTTTCAAAAGCTCTGAATGCAGCGGCAGACGGATTAAGCTCTGCAAAAACATCATCGGTAATATTAAATGCAGACTTGATTTCTTCCACGGTAACAGATGGACCGAGAACAACCGAAATATTACTTCTGTCAGCCTCCGAAACAATCTTTTTGACCGCTTGCAGCATTTCACTTTGGTTGGTTAACATCTGGGCTTTTAAGTCATTAAGGGCAAACACAGAGAACTTACCCGCTTTGCACAGCAGACCGTTTTCCCCTGACGGTTTAATTCGAATTACAATATTTCCGATTTTGTGGATTTCGGTTTTGCAAAGTGCGGAGCAAAGATTACACACGGAATTTACGATTTCTTCCTTAACGGTAAGGTTTTTGACACACGGTTGCTTTTCGATAATTGCACCCGTCGGACAAACAACCGCGCACTGACCGCAAAAAGAGCAATCCGTTTTTTCGAGTGGCAATCCGAACTCAGGCGAAACAACAGTATCAAATCCGCGACCGATAAGACCTAATGCTGTATTGCCCATTGCTTCGTCACAGACTCTGACGCAAAGTCCGCAAAGAATGCACTTGTCAACATTTCTTATTATAAGCGAAGATTTGTTTTCATTGTTTCTGCTGTGCTTCGTTCCATTAAATTTTTCCGGCTTAACATTGTATTTATTTGCATACTTTATAAGCTTACAATCAAAGAAATCATGGCAACCGCATTCAAGGCAGCGCATTGCCTCGGCTTTGGCCTGCTTCTCGGTAAATCCCATAGAGACTTCCTTAAAGCTGTTTTTCCTCTCGAGTGCAGGTGAAACAGCTGCAGTCTGGCGTTTTGCTTTTTCAAATCGGGCAAAATAATCCGATGGCAATTCTCTTTCAACTCGGAAAGGCTTTTTGTATTTTACGCTTTCGCCATTTAAAAATCTGTCAATGACCACGGCTGCTTTTTGTGCTTCTCCGATAGCCGAAATTGCAATATCGGCGCCTTTATTTGTAATGTCACCTACTGCAAAAACTCCGTCAAGTGACGTTCTGAATGTTCCCTCATCGGCAAATATAGTATTACGCTTTGTCGTATCCAAACCGTCAAGACCTGATAAATCCGGATGTTGACCGATAGCCATAACGGCAGAGTCTAGATATAACATTTCCGTGTCACCGACAATCGGTTCAGGCCTGCGCCTTCCGCCCGAATCCGGCTCGCCGAGCTTCATTTTTTGCAGATTTACGGCTTTAAGCTTTCCGTTTTCTCCTACAAATCCAATGGGATTATTGAGAAATTTAAACTCAACACCCTCTTCGGTTGCTTCAGTTATCTCAAGCTCTTCGGCAGGCATTTCATTTCTTGTGCGGCGATAAATAACATAAACCTTTTCAGCCCCGAGACGAACTGCGGTGCGACACGCATCCATTGCGGTGTTTCCGCCGCCTATAACGGCAACAGTTTTGCCTATTACCGGAGCATTCCCAAGCGACATTTCTCGCAAGAAATCAATACCACCAAAAACACCGTTCAATTCTTCACCGGGAATTCTCATTGAGCTGCTTTTCCAAGCTCCGGCAGCTACAACTACAGCATCAAAATCGTGTCGTAATTCTTCAAGTTCAATGTCGCGGCCGAGCTTAACATTATTTTTCAAATTAACTCCGAGGGCTTCTATCTGTGTAATTTCTCTGTCAAGAAGCTTTTTAGGCAGTCTGTACTCAGGTATACCGTATCGGAGCATTCCGCCCATTTTCGGCATCATATCAAACACACTGACGCTATGCCCCAGCCTCCTGAGGAAATAGGCGGCTGTCAGTCCTCCCGGCCCGCCGCCGACAATTGCAACACGTTTACCTGTGTCAGGCTCGACGTAAGGCACATACTTGTCGTTGCTTGCCATATCCATATCCGAAGCAAAAGCTTTGAGACCGGCTATTGAAATAGGTTCATCAACAAATTGTCTTCTGCACTTTTTTTCACAAGGATGCGGACAGATTCTACCTATAGATGACGGCAGAGGAATTTTATCTTTTATCAGCTTAACCGCTTCTTTATATTCCCCGTTTGCAATAAGCCCCACATACCCTTGACAGTCCGTATTAGCCGGGCAAGCGAGTGTACACGGTGCTTTACAGTCTCCATCATGATCCGATAAAAGAAGCTCTAAAGCCGTTTTACGGGCACGCAGGATTCGCTCACTTTCAGTATGTATAATCATACCGTCATTAAGCTTTGTTGAGCAAGCGCGTAAAAGCTTCGGTATTCCCTCAGCCTCAACAACACAAAGTCCGCAGGCACCGTACAGCTCAACTCTTCCGTCAAAACAGAGATTCGGTATTTCTATGCCGTTGTCGGCAGCAGCCCGTAACACGGTAGTGCCTTCGGGTACTTTTATTTTTTTACCGTCAATAATAACACTGATTTCTTTCATCATAACACCTCTATCGCACCGAAACGACAGTTTTCTTTACATTTACCACACTTAATGCATTTAAGCGAATCTATTTCGTGCGGTTTTTTCACAGTACCGCTTATTGCAGATACAGGACAGTTCCTTGCACATAATGTACATCCGACACATTTATTTTTATCTATTTTATAGGTAACCAACGCTGTGCATTCGCCGGCAGGGCATTTTTTATCTTTAATATGCGCTTCATATTCATTCCTGAAATATTTAAGCGTCGTAAGCACCGGGTTAGGCGCAGTTTGCCCAAGGCCGCAAAGCGCACCATCTTTAACGGCATAGCAAAGCTCCTCAAGTAGCTCTATATCGCCTTCCTCCCCTTTACCGTCAACTATTCGCGTAAGGATTTCAAGCATACGCTTTGTTCCGAGACGGCAGTGCACACATTTACCGCATGACTCTTTAGCGGTAAAATCAAGGAAGAATTTCGCCATACCGACCATACACGTGCTCTCATCCATAACGACCATACCGCCCGAGCCCATAATTGCCCCGGTAGCACCGAGTGCTTTATAATCAATAACGGTATCAAGTAAGTCATTCGGAATACATCCGCCGGAAGGACCCCCCATCTGAACGGCTTTAAATTTTTTATCTGATTTAATTCCTCCGCCGATGTCAAAGATAACATCACGTAAGGTCTTTCCCATCGGAATCTCAACAAGACCGCCTTTTTTAATTTTACCTGTAAGCGCAAATACCTTTGTACCCTTACTGTCGGCGGTTCCCATAGAGGCAAAAGCGGCTCCGCCGTTTAATATTATCCACGAAACATTGGCAAAGGTTTCAACATTATTTATATTAGACGGCTTATGCCAGTAACCGGCCTGTGCCGGGAAAGGAGGCTTGAGGCGCGGCATACCGCGTGAACCTTCAAGAGACTCAATAAGCGCGGTTTCTTCTCCGCACACAAAAGCACCGGCTCCTGCCTTAATTCGCATTTTACAAGAAAATCCGCTACCGAAAATATTGTTGCCGAGATAACCTTTTTCGGTTGCTTGTTTTATGGCTTTTTCGAGTCGTTTTATAGCAAGCGGATATTCCGCCCTTACATAAACAATTGCTTCTTTCGCACCTATGGCATATGCGCCTATAAGCATACCCTCTATCAGGTTATGCGGATCGCCCTCGATAACAGCCCTGTCCATAAATGCGCCCGGGTCGCCCTCATCCGCATTACAAATCAAATATTTTTCCGTTCCGTCCGAAGACCGCGCGGCATTCCATTTAAACCACGTCGGGAACCCGGCACCGCCGCGACCGGCAAGGCCGGAAATTTTGATTTCCTCAATGACCTGCTCAGGCGTCATTTCGGAAAGAACTTTTCTTACAGCCTTATATCCGTCTGTATTTTCGTAGTCGCTGATCTTTTCAGGATTTATAATGCCGCAATGCCTCAAAGCAATTCGAGTCTGCTTTTTTAAAAAGAGCTCGTCGTCCTCGGATATTTTAAGGTCCTCTACCATTGACAAATCATCGGAGTTAACTGCCTTTGCTATTCTCTCGCAGTCGTTTTCCGAAACCTTTACAAGCCGCGTAAGAGTGCCGTTATCGTAAATGTCAACAATCGGCTCCAAGAAGCACATACCTATACATCCTGTTATGGTAAGTTCGTTACTCTTGTCCAAAGCAGACGCAAGCTTGTCATAGACCTTAGCTGCTCCTGCAGCTATACCGCAGCTGCCTTCTCCAACTACAATTTTCATAAGGTGCACTCCTTATCTCTGATATCGTTGATTATTTTTTTTGTCTTATCCGGGGTAAGCAAACCGTATGTTTCACCGTTAATCATCATAACCGGAGAAAGACTGCAGCAGCCGAGGCACGCAACATTTTTAAGCGAAAACAGACCGTCGTCGGTTGTTTCACCGTCGTGTATGCCGAGGGTTTCTATAATAGTTTTTTCAATCAGATCGGAATTGTTTACGTGACACGCAGTACCCTTACACAACATAATAAGGTATTTGCCGACGGGTTTTAATCTGAATTGAGTATAAAAAGTCGCAACACCCATTATCTTAGCGGGTTTTATACCCGTTTTATCTGAAATGTATTTTATTACGTCGGTCGGCAGATAGCCGTAAATATCCTGTGCTTTTTGCAGTATTGTAATAAGACTGCCGGGAACGGCTGCATATTCATCCAACACATCGTCAATCAGCGAAAGATTGATTTTATTCTTATCGCAATTACATGGACTCATGATTTCTTCCTCCAAGGTCAGTTAAACTTAAAAATATAATAATATACAATCACAAAAAAAGCAATTTAAAAATATTGTAACTTTACAGAAAAAACTGTTAACTATCGACACACAGACGAAAAAGTTGTAAAATAAAATTAGTTTTTTAAGAGGTGTATATATGATAAATAAATATTTAACTGAAATGCATTTGCACACAAAAGAAACCAGTAATTGCGGTAAAATGCCGGCGGCGGAAACAGTTGAAAGCTATATATCTCTCGGATATAATACAATAGTCGTAACCGATCATTTCAGCACACACACTTATTACAAATATAATTATGACAGTCTTAATTGGCAGGATAAAGTTGACATTTTTTTGAAGGGCTTTAATTCAGCCAAAGAAGCGGCAAATGGTCGAATAAACATATTACTGGGTATGGAGCTTCGGTTTGATTCCGATAGCGACCCGAATGATTATCTTGTTTACGGCGTAGAAGAGAGTTTCTTGAGAGATAATAAAGATCTTTTAAATATGAATATATCAAGCTTTTCCGCGCTTGCGCGAAAAAACGGCTTAATGATATATCAGGCTCATCCGTTCAGATTCGGAATGAAAATAACAAATGTCAAATATCTTGACGGTATTGAAGTGTGCAACAGAAATATTGAACATGACTCACACAACGACATTGCTGCTCTTTGGGCGGAAAAATTCGGGCTAAAAAAGACAGCCGGATCAGACCACCATCAAAGAGGAAATGAGGGACTTGCCGGAATTATCAGCAGACGTGAAATTACTTCGAATAAAATACTTTTAGACACTCTGGCAAATCAAGATTATACGCTTTACGAAAAAAAGCTCTGAGATATCTCAGAGCTTTTTAATATTATCTTGTCGGCTTAACTCCGGCAGGAAGATTCGGCATATTATCGTAAACCGGAATAAGAAAAGTAAATGAGTTTGAAAGCTGCCCCATATTACTGTACTTATTATATGTTCTTATTCCTTCTGAGCTTGCGGCCATTATGTTTGACATGTACTGATGTGAATACAGACCGCCGTTTGCAACCACATCAAACTTTTGAAGATACAGAGTATTTTGACCGACACTGATATAACCCGTAGCTATGTATTTAGCCCCGCCGAGTATCGCTTTATATCTGCTGTTCCAAGGACGCAAGTATTTTTCATTGGATGAGGGCGTTGAAGCCCATTTAAGCGCATTTATTACCGGATCGCTGCTTTGATAAGCACCGATATTATAATAATTATATATTCCCTCATACCCGGGCTCTGTACCGCTTACGGAGCGACTGCCGTTAGAGCCGACCTCCTGAATAACTCGCGATACCAAATGATATGGGCTGACGTCATACGATTCGGCGGCGTTCATAAACGCCTGTGCATATGTTACCGTAACATCAGTCTCTGCATTATTGCCGATTGTTTTTCTTGAACCGCCTACATATTGAAATAATATCATAGCATCGGCAACATCAATCTCACCGTCTCCGTTAAGGTCGGCAATATCTTTGCCGCTGCCTAAGTCAGCAAGGTTGCCTGCAGAATACTGAAACAGCATCATGGCGTCCGCTATGTCGGTTTTATTGTCCGAATTTAAATCACAAGAGCCTCCGACATTCTCTTTTTCTCCGGTACTGATTTTGGATTTTTCCATAAAAGTACCTTTTAACATTGATTCAACGCCGGAAAGCGTTTGTGCATTTTTATCATAAGACAATGTTTCGAATTGGAAAATGTCACTTTCTTTTGTCAAAAAGTTTCTCGGATCAAGATAATATGAGACAACATCGCTTGACGCTTGAAACCAAGTCTTGCCGTCAATCGGTGTCCAAGTGCCTGTTGACGGATTATATGTTTTATCTGTCGTGGATAAGTATTTTTTATCGTACGGAGGGACTTGAAGAGCACTTCTGCCGCTAACATTTTCATTTTCAAGCACCTCATCCCACGAAAGACCGGTGTATAAAAACTTAAAATTCCAATTCGAATGTGCTTTTTTTAGATTATCTATATAGCTTTTATAGAGTTCGGGGACTTCGTCCGAGATACCGCTGTCGCTTGTAACGGTAACAAGTCCTGTTGAAATATAACAGTTTTCGTAAAACTTACCGCCGTAATTAAATTCAACTCTGTACCAATCTTTAGAAGTTGTTCCGTCATTACACTTGACCCTGTCGATAATAATTATTTGGGTGTTCGCCGGAAGATCTTTATAAACCAATGAATACGAAGTTCCGGGTCCGCTTCTGACATTCGCTTTACTTTTAACTACACCGTTTTTTGCAGTCGCAAAAGCCGGAATAGACAGAACAATCACCAATACGGCTGTAATTAATATTATTTTAAAAAATCTACGGCTTTTCATAATACTGTCCTTTTATTATTTATAACAATAAAATAACAAAATATCGACAAATAATCAAGTCTTATTTTCAGATATCACATCATTCAAATAGCAAATTATGCCTTTTGCTATACCGTCAGCTATAACTTCTTGTGAATCACGGTTGCTGAGTACGGTACACTCTGTGGGATTTGAAAAATAACCGCACTCCACAAGAACCGACGGACATTCCTCAATTCTTGTAACCTTATACGGAAAGAAGCGTTTGCTGCCGTCCGGCTGTATAATTTTAGCTCTCATACCGGGGTTATCTGTATAAATATTTTTCCAACTCTCTTCAAGTCCGCTTAAAATAAGACGTGCAGGCAATTCAGAATTTGCTCTGTAATAATACACTTCGGGACCCGAAAGAGACGAAACACTCTCGGAAAAATTGTTATGTACCGAAACAAACAAATCAGCGCCGCTGTAACGAGCCATAGACTGTCTTTTATCAACAGACAAAAAAGTATTATCGGAACGTGTCAATACAACATTTACTCCTGCTTTTTCCAATTTTTCCTTAACCAAAAAAGTTATATTAAGGTTAACCTCCGACTCATATATACCGTTCACACCGATAGTTCCGCAATCCTTACCTCCATGGCCGGCATCAAGTGCTACGATTGCATCTGACAGTTTGTCCGGCGCATCCTTGAAAACAATTGACAGCTTGCCGTCTGCCGTATAGGAAACGGTGTAACCGTAAAACACACCCGGTGTTTTAAGATACAGTCGTAATACATAAGTTCCGTTATCACCTTTTAGCCATTCGCCGCGATCTATTATCTTACTGCCGTTAAAATTGAGTTTTCCGACAGCACTGTCAGTATAGTAAAAAGTAAAATCCAAATACGATGCATTAAAAAATTTAACATTATATGCACGTTCAAGATAACCGGTATAGTATTGTTGATCGGGAAAATCTGCATTAAACGGTACTTTCCAATCAGTTTTAAGCAATAAACCTGTTTGTTTTTCTGTGTTTACGGAGGCAACGCTTATTGAATTTTCAGGCAAAACAAAGCCGTCAACAACATTGCACTCATCTTTTTTTATTATTTTGCCTGAACCGAGAAACACATATTCTTTATTATCAATGATTTTTTCATCAACGTAGTAATCAATCGTACCGTCCGGAAGCGGTGAACAATGCGGATCCGATTTATCACTCACGCTGTCGGCAGGTATAGTTTCGGAATAAGGAACGTTTATTATACACAGCTTTGCCTGTCCCAATCCATAATCATCAGTATAAGAAATATTTTTCGCAGCGGAATTATTATCGGTATAACGAAAAACAGATAATGACTCAGCACTATTTGAACTGACGGCAAACAATGCAATTGCCGCCGTTAAAATAACGAGACACAATATGAGTATTACACGTTGTTTATTAAACAATTCTTTTAATCCTTGCATCTTAACATCCCACATCAATTTTAATTATTATAACACATTTTTCATGTTTAGGTATTCCTTTTCGGCATTTTCCGACTTGTTTTCCGCAAATAAATAAGAATAGGAGTACACGGAAAAACCGCAGTAATTATCCTTCCTTCTTGAATATCTTATTTCTTCGGAACATATATTGCCGTTTTCGCACCATTCATTTATTCCGTCCCCCGCATTGTCATCCGTTTTTCCGCTTTTATAATACGCCAGACCTACACACAGCTTAACATTACCGCTTTTAACCGCCTCCGACCATAGATTTAACATTTTTAAAAACGGCTTACTGCTGTTTTTAAAACCATAATAAAGCTGTGGCATAATAATGTCCGCGTATCCCCCTTGTGAGCACCACTTTAAAACGTCCGCGTACAACATTGAGTAATTTTTTTCTATATCCCCTGCAGGACTTATCACAACTTTCACGCCTTGTTTTATTGACTTAACGGAGGAATACAACCCGCTTATAAAAGTATTAACATTTTCCCTGCGCCAATCATCAAGAGACAACTCTCCCCCTTCATTGCGATAATTTGTATATAAATCAATATCAATTCCTTCATCGACGGTCGGATAAAAATAATCATCCATATGTATAGCCGATATATTGTAATTTTTCACTATTTCGCGAACGCCGTCGATGATTATTTTCTGTGCTCTTTTTGATGATGGATTATAATAAATTCCGCTGCCCGTTATTATCAGATCATCTGTCAAAGGATTATCTGTGTACCATTGTTTAGCCGGGTTTGATTCGCTTAAGTCGTCAAAATTATCTTTATAGCTTACGCGGTATGGATTTATCCACGCCTCAATTTTCAATCCGTATTTTTCAGCTTCATTTGTTGCTATAAGAAACGGATCATATCCGGGATTCTTTCCCTGCTCGCCTGTTATATATGATGACCATGGAAAAATTTCGGAGGAGCAGAAGCTGTCAGAAAAGGGTCTGACCTGAAAAATAACAGTATTAAGCCCGAATGCTTTGATATTTTCAAACATTGTATCGATCTTATTTTTAAAGTCTTCGGCAGTTCCGCCACCGACTGATTTCATTGACAATTCATTGTAGTTTATCCACACGCCGCGATATTCATCAGTGATAATATCATCGGTGTTAGGGCAGTTGTCGTTACCGCTGTCAAATGATGCGCTTTCGGGGTCAGTAAGATTTATGTTCTTCAGGCTGCATGACGATAGAAGCAGCAACACAAATAAAATAACAGTAACTTTTTTAAACATTTAAAGCCTTCCTTTTCGCATTGACAAGCAAATGATTAAATTATATTATAGTAACGGTGATATTATGGACGCTTGGCAATACATACTTGTCTACTACATTTCTATTTCAATCCCGTCGGTAATTATAACCGTTTACGACAAAATAGCTGCAATAAAAAAAGCCGTGAGAATTCCCGAAAGGACTCTAATGACTTTTGCCGCCCTCGGAGGAGCTGCCGCAATGTATGTAACTATGAAGGCAATAAGGCATAAAACTCTTCACAAAAAATTTATGATAGGTTTACCGGTATTTATTATTTTACATACATTGATTATAGGTCTTTCGTATTACTTTTTAATAACAAAATAGTAAAGATTTGGTAAAAACCATGCTGATGCAACTTAATTTTTTTGTTTTTCCCCGACCGTAAACAGACTTAAATTAAAAGATGCAAATAAAATATTTTTTCAGATAGCAAAAGACAGCACAGTGAGTAAAAATTACTCTTTATGCTGTCTTTTTTGATTAATATTTTGCTGTAATCCGTCTTTTTAAAACAACAGACGGTTTAGAAAGTATAATTACTTGAATTATCGGTCCTCTCTGAAATATGAAAGTCCGAGTGATGCCGGTCCCTGGTTTTCTTTCTTATCTCTTACACTTACAAGGATAAGAACAATTATTGTGACTACATAGGGTATCATCTTGTAAAGCTCCTGTGTGCGGAGTGCACCCGGAACATAAAGATAAACAATATAGAGTCCGCCGAATACTATAGAACCGAGTATGCTGAGATTCGGACGCCAAATAGCGAATATAACAAGCGCAATTGCAAGCCAGCCTCTGTCGCCGAAGCCGTCATTTGACCAAACGCCGTTGGCGTAATCCATTACATAATAAAGGCCTCCGAATCCCGCAATAACACTTCCTATGCAGGTAGAGAGATATTTGGCTCTGTTTACGTTTATTCCTGCAGCATCTGCTGTTGCAGGATTTTCGCCTACCGCACGAAGATTTAATCCGTGACGGGTATGATTCAGGAAATATGAACAGATAATTGCTATTATTACAGCTGCATATGCCAAAAATCCGTACGATAAAAACAGCTTACCGAACCATCCGGTGGTTTCTGCTCCCGGTAATGTTGTTCTGAAGTAATTGCTTGTTGTTGTAAGTGCTACCGACGGAACGTCTGAACCTACAAGTTTAATAAGAGATCCTCCGAAAAAGTTACCGAAGCCCGTACCAAAAGTAGTAAGTGCAAGACCCGTTACATTCTGATTGGCTCGTAAAGTAACTGTGAGGAAACAATAAATCAAACCTGCGAGTAAAGAACCCAAAGCGCAGCACAAAAGCGGAATCATAACCGCAAGAAATCCGACTGCATCGGATGGAGACGAGAGCGAATTTTCATAAAGAAACGCACCTATAACACCGCTCATACCACCGATGTACATAACACCCGGGATACCGAGATTAAGGTTTCCGGACTTTTCAGTCATAATTTCGCCCGTCGAACCAAAAAGAAGCGGTATACCCTGCATTATAGCTCTATGGAGAAAAGTAATCAATGAAAACATTTTACTTTACCTCCTTTTTTCGTTTTTCTGAACTTCAATTCGTAGTTAATAAAGAATTCACTACCTATGATAAAGAAAAGAATTATACCGGTCAATATATCAGAAAATGATTCGTTGAGATTAAACACCATTGAAATCTGACTGGCACCCGCATCGAGGAAAACAAGTAGGAATGATGTCAAAATCATATAAATCGGATTGAACTTTGCAAGCCAGGATACCATTATTGCAGTAAATCCCCTACCGTCTGCCGTTGTCGACGAAATGGTATGATCGGTTCCGCCAACAAGTAAAAATCCGGCTATACCGCAAATAGCACCCGAAAGAAATAAAGTTCTCATAATAACCTTTTTTACATTGATACCTATGTATCTTGCCGTATTTTCAGATTCACCTACAACCGAAATCTCATAGCCGTGCTTACTGTACTTGAGATATACATACATAGCAATCGTTATTATCAAAACAATTATTATATTCAGAAGATAATCATACTTACCGATTGTGGGAAGCCAACCGTCCATGGTATTGCTGTTAATAACGCCGATCTTGCCAGAGCCCTTGGGATTTTCCCAATACATACAGAAATACGAAACAATCTGAATTGCAACATAGTTCATCATTAAGGTAAATAAAGTTTCATTTGTATTAAACTTAGCTTTAAATACCGCGGGAATCAAAGCCCAAACGGCACCTGCAATAATACTTGCAACAAGCATTATAATAATCAAAAGTGCATTGGGGACTTTGCCGCCGAGCAAAATCATACATGCCGCGGTAGCAAGACCTCCGATAAGCACTTGCCCTTCACCGCCGATATTCCAAAATCGCATTTTAAACGCCGGCGTAATTGCAAGCGAAACGCACAGAAGCATTGCAAGGCTTTGTAAAAGCTTCCAAATTTTTCTTTCGGTTCCGAATGCACCCTCAAACATAGTTTTGTAAACGCTTATCGGATTTTCGCCGGTTAAAATCATAGTAACAACAGCACATACTATAAGAGCGGCAACAATTGAACCGAGGCGTATAGCCCAAGATTTATATTTGGGAACATAGCCTCTTTTTGCAACGTGAAAAAGAGGTTCACGAACACTTTTATTACTCATGCTTTTCCCTCCACGTCAGTATTTTTCGTCATAAGAATGCCAATCTCATCTTTTTTAGCAGTTCTGCCGTCAACTATACCTGTTACTTTTCCGCTGTTCATAACCATTATTCTGTCGCAGAGCTCAATAAGAACATCAAGGTCCTCTCCTACAAATATAACGGATGTCCCGTGCTCTTTTTGTTTGTTGAGAAGGTCATATATCAGATATGAAGAATTTACGTCAAGTCCGCGGACGGGATATGCAACCATTAAAACTGTCGGATTTGACGCAATTTCTCTACCAACAAGAACCTTTTGAACATTACCGCCGGAAAGCCGACGAACCGGAGTTTCTGCACTCGGCGTAACAACTTCAAGATCTTTGATAATCGCATTCGCGAGATCCTTAGGGGCTTTGCGTTCAAGAAAAGCCGTATGACCGCCCTTATAAGATCTCAACATCATATTATCAATAATATCCATATTGCCGACAAGACCCATTCCGAGCCTATCCTCCGGAACAAAAGAAAGAGCAACTCCAAGCTTTCTGATTTCTTTGGGAGATTTCCCGACTAACTGACTTTCTTCTCCGTCTTTAGACTTGTACAATATGCTTGAGCCCTTTACAGTCTGCTGTAATCCCGCTATTGACTCAAGTAATTCTTTTTGCCCGCATCCGGAAATACCGGCAATACCGAGTATTTCGCCGCTGTTAGCAGTAAAGTTGATGTTATCAAGCACAAGCTTTCCCTCGTGATTTTTAACGGAAAGATTCTTAACATCAATACGTAGTTCGGTATCCTTAGGCTCAGTTCTCTTTATATTGAGAGTGACTTTTTCACCCATCATCATTTCCGTAAGGGATTGTTCCGTTGCATCTTTCGTCTCAACAGTTCCGACATACATACCTTTTCTGAGAATTGTTACCCTATCGGATATTTCAAGCACCTCATGCAGCTTGTGTGTAATTATTATAATCGACTTATTATCCTCACGCATTCTTCTGAGAACGTCGAATAGTTTTTCAGTTTCCTGCGGTGTTAAAACAGCGGTCGGTTCATCAAGAATTAGTATATCAGCACCTCTGTAAAGCACCTTAATTATTTCCACTGTCTGCTTTTCCGAAACAGACATTTCATAAATTTTCTTATCGAAGTCAATGACGAAACCGTATTTATCACATATGGCCTTAACTCTCTTTTCGGCCTCTTTCAGATTATATTTGTTTCCGTCTTTTACACCCAAAACAATATTTTGGACAGCGTTAAAAACATCAACAAGCTTAAAATGTTGATGTATCATTCCAATCTTTAAATCAAAAGCATCTTTCGGAGATTTAATAACAACTTCCTTACCGCTTACATAAATCTCGCCGGAATCCGGGTAATATATTCCCGAAACCATATTCATAAGTGTTGTCTTACCGGAGCCGTTTTCTCCGAGTATAGATAGTATTTCACCGTTTTTTACTTGTAAGTCAACGTCTTTGTTAGCTATTGTACTGCCGAATGTCTTAGTTATCCCTTTCAACTCCAAGGCAAAAGGAGAACCCATAAATATCCACACAGCCTTTCTCACGCAAATTTAAAATTCAAAACCATGCTCATTCGAGAATAAGGTCCTGTAAAATAATTGAAAACAGTTGAAAAACTATTTCCCAATAAATAACTATACCGTGGCCGATTTTCATCGGCCACGGATACAGTATAAATCTGTGTATTTAATCTTAGAACTTTGTATCAAGAAGAGTGATACCGTCTATCTGTACATCGAAGCAAGGAGCAGAACGCTTTTCTGACTCATGGAAGTAACCGTCAGAAACGACCTCAGTATCACCGGTGTTATCTGCATCGGAGTCAATATCAGCCTTGTATCCGGTAAGATGACCGTCAGCATCAACAGTAGCATTCTTGTTTTTGCTGTCAGATACGGTTACAGTGAATGCAGAGGTATCAAATACGTGAAGCTTACCGCCTTCAAGCTCTGCCTTAACTTCATCAATCTTAGCCTGTGTACCTTCGGCAGCTGCCTTAGTGTTAACATCGGTAAGAACAACAGATCCTGTGCTGAGAGTACCTGTCCAATCGGTGTCAATTGCTTTACCGTTTTTAACGCAATCAATAGCATACTCAAGATAAGGAGCCCAATCTATTCTTGAAGATACAATAAATGTGTTGGGGCAAGCACTTACTGTTGAACCATTGTATGAAACATTGGGAACACCTGCAGCTTCGCAAGCAGTCGGAGCGCCCATTGAGTCAGCATGCTGGCTGATAAGTACGCAACCATTGTTTATAAGCTTCTGAGCGGCTTCTTTCTCGGCAGTCTCATCATACCAAGAACCGGTAAAGGTAACCTCCATGGTAACTGACGGGCAAACGCTCTTAGCACCGAGATAGAAAGAAGTGTAGCCCGAAATAACTTCTGCGTAAGTATAAGCACCGACATAACCCATCTTGGCTTTGTCAGCTGTAATCTTACCGGAAGAAATCATTTCGTTAAGCTTCATTCCGGCAGCAACACCCGCAAGGTATCTGCCTTCATATATTGAAGCAAAAGCATTATGATAATTAGAAAGGCCTTCGGTATGAGCTTTAGTTCCTGTTGCATGTAAGAACTGAACCTCCGGGAACTTTTTAGCTGCCTGAATTACATAAGGCTCATGGCCGAAGCTGTCCGCGAAGATGACATTGCATCCTTCGTCAACAAGCTCTGCTGCTGCATCATAGCAAGCCTGTGTTTCGCTGATGTTGGTCTTTTTAAGAATTTCAACACCGGCTTTTTTGCAAGCCTCTTCAGCTGCAGTAATAAAGTTCTTGTCATAGGTTGAGTTTTCGTCATGCAGGAATATGAATCCTACTTTGACATTTGCTGCTTTGCCAGTCGAGCTTTTATCGCCGTCTGTCTTGCCGCACGCTGCAAAACAAAGAACGATCATAGCAACTGACAAAAGAATGCTGAGAACCTTTTTCATTTGTGTTTCCTCCAGTTTTTTGACATAATATTATGAACAGAAGCTCTCCCCCTGTATCATACAAAATAAAAGGTCACTGTTCCTTAAATACGATGTTTCCACTATCCGCATCCATGCTCTCAATAATGGCAAGAGACTCGACACGTATACCTTTTTGCCTAATAAGTTCGCCACCGCGTTGAAAACCCTTTTCAACCGCAATACCGACGCCTTCAACAGTAGCACCGGCTTTTTGTGCAATATCCAAAAGTCCATTCAAAGCGCACCCGTTAGCTAAAAAGTCATCAATAATAAGGACGTGATCTTTTGAAGAAAGATATTTCTTTGAAAGTATAACATCATAAACCCTTTTATGAGTAAATGATTCAATTTTAGTGGAATAAACCTCTCCGTCAATATTAACAGTCTGAGATTTTTTTGCAAAAACCACAGGAACATTATCAAAATACTGCGCCGCAACACAAGCTATACCGATACCAGAGGCTTCAATGGTCAGTATTTTATTTATAGGGGTATCATTGAAAAGACGTTTAAATTCCTTGCCCATATCATTAAACAGAGAAATGTCCATCTGATGATTCAAAAAAGAATCAACTTTGAGTACATTGCCGGGCTTAACAATACCGTCTTTTACAATTCTGTCTTCAAGCAGTTTCAATAAAATCGCCCCACGTAAAAATATATTATTATTATACATTAACTTTACAAACATTTCAACTAAAACTCGAGAAAACTGTAAATCTGTCTGAATTTATCATTTTATGTTCACAAATTGCTTTCTTTTAGGTATAATTACTAATACAAAAGCAATGGAGGAAAAAAATGGTCACAGATCTGACTAAGGGAAATCCTGATAAAACACTTTGGAAATTTACATTACCAATGATAATCAGCGTTATGTTTCAGCAGCTTTACAGCACTGTTGACAGTATAGTGGCAGGTCAGTTTGCCGGCGTTAACGCACTTGCCGCTGTCGGCGCGTCATATCCCATCACAATGCTTTTTATCGCTGTCGCAAACGGTTCAAATATCGGATGCTCTGTTGTAATCTCACAGTTGTTCGGTGGGAAACGCATTACGCATATGAAAACGGCTGTCAATACCTCTATTATCTCATCTCTTATTTTATCTCTTATACTGACTGCAGTCGGTCTTTCATCATCAAAAGTGCTTTTAAATGCAATGGGAACACCGGATAATATAATGGCTGATTCGGTTACTTATCTTAATATTTACGCCGCCGGAATGGCGTTTCTGTTTATATACAATATAAGTACAGCTGTTTTTACGGCTCTCGGTGATTCAAAAACACCATTGTACTTTTTAATTTTTTCTTCTCTTACTAATATTGCGCTCGATTTAATATTTGCCGGTCCTATGAAAATGGGAGTTGCCGGAGTTGCTTGGGCAACGTTCATTGCGCAAGGAGTATCCGGCATTTTAGCTTTTATTGCATTACTGAAAAAGATACGTAATATCGAAAGTGAAAAGCCTAAATTTTTTTCGGGAAGAATGTTGCTGAGAATTACAAAGGTTGCCGTACCCAGCATATTGCAGCAAAGCTTCGTCTCGGTAGGCAATGTATTCATACAAGGCCTTATTAATAGTTTCGGTGCTGCCGTTGTTGCAGGTTTCGCTGCAGCAATGAAGCTGAATACATTTACAATAACAACACTTGTCACATTAAGCAACGGCATTTCAAGCTACACAGCGCAAAATATCGGAGCACATAATACCGAAAGAGTAAAGAAAGGGTTCGGATCGGGACTGAAAATCGCATTATTGGTTGCTATTCCGTTTTTTATAGCATTTTTCATTTTTCCGAAATATATGATGATGATATTTGTCACACACAATAATACCGATGTTATAACGGCCGGCGTCCAGTTTTTAAAAATCGTATCACCGTTCTATTTCTTAGCAACAGTTAAAATAATTGTTGACGGCATATTACGTGGATCCGGAGCTATGCTAAGCTTTATGGTTTCAACCTTCACCGATCTCATACTTCGCGTGATATTCGCATTTATTCTCACACCGCATATCGGGCAACTCGGAATTTGGTGGTCATGGCCGATAGGTTGGGTAGTCGCAAGCTTAGCTTCTCTTGCACTGTATCTCTCAGGCGTGTGGAAAAAGCAAAGGTTTAATCAAATATTTATAAAAAAATGACCGCTCGGCAAATTAATCCGGGCGGTCATTTTAATTAACTGTTTTATGATATTTTCATACTGAGTCTTAATTTATCGCTTATCATGGCAATAAACTCAGAGTTAGTGGGCTTTCCGCGAGAGTTTTGTATTGTATAGCCGAAGTAAGAACTAAGAACGTCAACGTCGCCTCTATCCCATGCAACTTCTATTGCGTGGCGTATGGCACGTTCAACTCTTGAAGAAGTTGTTGAAAAAGTTTTAGCAACAGTTGGATACAAAACTTTTGTTACAGAGTTCATCATTTCGCTGTCGTTTATTGATAAAATAATCGCCTCTCGCAAATACTGATAACCTTTTATATGAGCCGGAACACCAATTTGATGCATAATATCGCTGACAACGACTTCCAAATCAGCAGAGCTGTCAGCAGGGCGAAGTTTGCCGAACTTCGAATTGTCTCTCCAGCCTGTCAACTGAGTTATTCTTTCAGCCATCATATTCATATCAAAAGGTTTCAGAAAATAATAATCTGCCCCGGCAGATAATAATTCCTGCTCAAATCTTTGATTGTCGACACTTGACATAACCATCATTAAAGGCTTCTTTTCGAGTTTCATCTTCGGCATTTCTTTCAGCACACCTAAAGCATCAATTGCTGTCATAAATGCGTCCATAACAACGACGTCAGGCTTTTCGGTCTCGGTTTTATGTAATATTTCAGCACCGTTTTTCGGCACCATTTTCACATCGCAACCGTAAGAGCGCAGAACTCCCGCACAAGTCTGCCCGAAATCATTGCCCTCTGACACCATCATTACTTTTAAACCGCTTTTCATTTTGTATACCTCCAAATTTTTTATTTCTGACATATTTTACCATATTAGTTATATCTTGACAAGAGCTTTTTTATAAAAAGCAAATATTTTTTTCAAATTAATTCCATTATCGCCACAACAACAGAAAAAGTGCAATAAAGGCAACTGTCATTTTTTACGCAATATCATACCGTTATTAAAGTACCGGAACGGCAAATACCGTTCCGGTACCTTTCACGATGCTTTTTCAAGCAGCCTCTCAGCATTTAAGGCTTCGGATACTTTTAGCATATTATCGGCAAAAACAGCATATCCGCGAATCGGATCATTAACAAACACATGCGTTACAGCACCGATAAGCATACCGTCTTGAATAATGGGACTGCCGCTCATACCTTGAATTATACCGCCTGTTTTTTCTATTAAAGAGCTGTCTGTAATTTCAATTATCATATTTTTAGATGAGCTGCTGTCGTTATTACAAATTCTCACGATTCTTACATCATAGTACTGCGGACCTTTTTCATCAACAGTGGATATTATTTTTGCCGAACCGGTTTTAACCTCTTGCTTTGTTGCAATGGGTACGGCCTCATTTGTTGAAACGATATTATTCAAAAAGCCGTATACTCCGCAAGCTGTATTCAACGAAAGTGTTCCTATATTAGTATCCTGAAATACGCCGCAAAGCTCACCTGTTGAACCGCAAGAACCTTTATAGCAACCGGTTATCTTTGTTTTGACGGCATCGCCGTCGGCAAGCGGCATAACTATACCTGTATCAACATCACATACCGCATGTCCGAGTCCGCCGAACACTTTGCTGGCGGAGTCAATAAAAGTTATCGTGCCTACCCCCGCCATACTGTCCCTGACCCATATACCGGCTTTATAACAATTATCATTTTTTGACAAAGCAGGCGTCAATTTCAGATTCAGAACTTTTTTTCCGCGCTTTACCGACAGCTTCAATTCATTACCGCCGTTTTCTTGTACCGCTTTTTCAATTTCCAATGTTGAGTTCACATTGTTTCCGTTTACAGTCAATATTATATCCCCGGCATTAAGGCCCGCTGTTTTAGAGGGATTTGAAATTCCTTCTTCAGTATAGACATCATCAGAACCGACAACCACAACGCCTTTTGTAAACATGCGTATGCCAAATACATCACCTGAGGGAATTACATATTTTCTCTCAGAAACAATAACATCGGCGGATTTTACCGGAATAACCTTCAGAGCGGAAATATCCACAGTGTATTCACTAAGCAGAGTGCCCTTTGCCGCATTCTCGGAATTAACGGAAACCGAAACGTCACCGCTTGATATCCGATATGAATATATCTCGTTAAATTCCAGCTTTTCGTCACTCACCAGGTGAATACTGTCCGGAATGCTTTTTATACCGTAAATTACAAATGCAAATATAACAGAGGCAGCTAACAATCCGAAAATGCTGAGAACTTTAAAAAATTTTTTCATTTTTCACCTCCGTATATACAGTGATCACTGCATTTATAATTTTTACTTTTTTGCGGATTTTATGTTATGAAAAAATAAGGCTTTACGGTTAATTTACACGGAAATATTATTTCCGAATAAACCGTAAAGCCTGCATATAATATATTTAATTTTTTAATGAAAAAATAATCCTTGAAACCGTTTCTTCCGGAGATAAATCCGCTGTATCAACGGTAATATCGGCATACTTTTTATAAAGAGGAAGTCTCTCAAAAAAAATATCGTCTATTGTCTGATTTTTAGGTGCAGCAACGCCTCGCGTTTTGATATTTTTAAGCCTTGCCTTAACATTTTCAAGCGGAACATCTATAAAGACAATCACGGAATTACGCTTAAGCTTTTGCATAGCTTCATCGCGAAAAACAACGCTTCCGCCGGTCGCAACAACACAATTTTCACACTCAAGCGACAATATTGCGTCTCTTTCTTTATCAAGAAAGCATTGAAGCCCTTTTTCGTTTATAATGTCCTGCAAAAGTGCATTTTCACGTTGCTGTATTACAAGATCAGTATCTACGAAACCAATACCAAGAGTCTTTGCAAGAATAACGCCGACTGTGCTTTTGCCCGAAGCCGGCATTCCGATTAAAACAATATTTTTCATCAGATAGATATCTCGTGAGCCATCTTATAAAGGTCAAGATCAATCGACTTTTTCATATTGAGAGCTTCGAATATGTCAAAGTCAACAATTTCATCCTTTTGCATAGCTACCACACGATTACCTATTCCCTGCTTTAAAAGCTCAACCGCTTTATAACCCATTTGGCTTGCAACAACTCTGTCGCGAACTGTCGGCGAGCCGCCGCGCTGCACATGGCCTAAAACAGTTGCACGGGATTCTACGCCCATCTCCGCTTCGATTTTTTTCGCCATTTCTTCTACGCCGCCGACACCTTCGGCAACAATGATTATAAAGTGTCTTTTTCCTGTTTTTTGAGTTTTCTTCATTCTGTCGATAACGTCACGCTCAAAATCGAAATCAACTTCCGGAATAAGAATTGTTGTTGCACCGCAAGCTATACCGGCGTTGAGTGCTATATAACCCGCACGTCTTCCCATAACTTCAACAACCGAGCAACGATCATGAGACTCTGTCGTGTCACGAAGTCTGTCAACCATTTCCATAGCCGTGTTCATTGCGGTATCATAACCTATTGTGTAATCACAGCAAGCAATATCATTGTCAATCGTTCCGGGAATACCCACACAAGGGATACCTCTGAGCGAAAGGTCACGAGCGCCGCGGAAAGAACCGTCTCCGCCTATAACAACTACGCCCTCCATATTATGCTCTTTGCATATTTCAATTGCCTTTTTCATACCTTCTTCGGTCTTGAATTCCGGACTTCTTGCAGAATAAAGAATTGTACCGCCTCGGTTAATAATATTAGAAACACTGCGAAGATTCATTTCATACATATCACCATGCATAAGACCGTTCCAGCCTCTTCTGATTCCCATTACACGGAAGCCGTTTTCACAACCCGATCTTACAACGGCTCTGATTGCGGCATTCATACCCGGAGCATCTCCGCCGCTTGTCAATACGCCAATCGTTTTCATTAAAAATCACCTCAAATAAATACATTCGAAATATAATGATACACTAATGAAAAATATTGTCAAGCATTTTTGACATTTTTCTTAGAGTTGTATAACAACATTTTTTTCACCGTTAATTCTTTTCAACTCTGAAATCATAGGGTCATTGGCAGTCGTCGAAAATAGCTGTCTCTCGTAGCTTTTAGCATCATCAAAATAGTAATACACGGGTAACATCCCCTCAAAAATAGTAATCAGATTTGTACTCTTTTTAACTTCCTCACAGTTCTTTGTGCAAAATCTCACAAAAAGGCCCTTTCTCACCGATTTTTTCGGCTTGTCGGAATTTGGGGAAGCTGTGTCGGCGGTAACAATACTGTTTTCATCCGGAGGTAAAGAAACGCTGTCCATAACTATTTTCGGTTCTTCGTCCTCTCTGAGAGACAATCTGCCGCACAGCAACACAACGCTTCCGACATTTAAAAGCTCTGAATACTTGAGCAAAAGTTTGGGAAACACTATTACTTCAATAGCTGCATGAACATCTTCAAAACCTAAAAAAGCCATAGTACTGTCTGATTTTGTAACTTTTTTCTTTATAGAAGTTATTATTCCGAGGACACGTACAGGGCTGTTATCCGTATATTTTCCCGAAACATTTTCTTCCGTATTCACCATTTCAAGAACGCTGTCGGAATGAAGCTTTTTAGAAAGCGTCTCGTACTGAACCATAGGATGCCCCGTAAGATACAAACCGGTCATTTCTTTTTCCATCGATAAAAGTTCAAGTGCCGGAAATTCATCACAATGCTTACATTGCGGTTCATTGCCGCCAGAAGTCACTCCACTCAAATCAAACAAGCCGAGTTGTCCGTCAACATTATTTCTCTTGTCACGCTCGATATTCTCAACAATCAGAGGTAAATTTGTAAGCATTTCACGACGATTAAGTCCGAGTCCGTCAAGTGCTCCGCTTTTAATTAAGCCCTCAACGGCTCGTTTATTAAAATCCTTGCCATATGTTCTTTTACAAAAATCATAAAGTGATTTGTATTTTCCGTTAGAGTTTCTTTCTTTGACAATAGTATCAATAAAATTGTAGCCGAGATTTTTAATAGCAAGTAGCCCAAAACGAACGCTCTTGCCGTCAGAGGTAAATGCTCTGAAACTCTCGTTGACGCTCGGTGACAGAACATTTATTTTCAGCCTTGCCAAATCGTCTATATAAAGTGCTATTTTTGTTGAATCATCAATAACACTCGTGAGAAGTGCGGCAGTGAATTGCGCCGGGAAATGGCATTTCAGATATGCCGTACGATATGCAATGACAGCATATGCGGCCGAATGAGACTTATTGAACGCATATGAAGCGAAAGATGACATATCGTCGAAAATGCTGTTGGCAACTTCGGCAGGTATTCCGCGCCTTACGCATCCGTCGCACGCATAAGTACCGTCGGAATTTTTCAATCCGTTTACAAAATACTCCCTCTCCTGCTCCATAACCTTGTGCTTTTTCTTTGACATAGCTCGTCTTACAACGTCTGCTCGTCCGAAAGAATATCCCGCAAGTTCCCGGAATATTTGCATAACCTGCTCTTGATATACCATACAGCCGTAAGTAACATCAAGAATATTTTTAAGTTGCGGCGTCTTATATCTGATGCTTTTCGGATTATGTCTGTTATTTATATACATATCAATCGAATCCATAGGACCGGGTCTGTACAAAGAAATAACAGCAATTATATCCTCTATATTCTGCGGTTTCAGACGGGTTATAACATTTCTGATTCCCGCCGACTCACATTGAAATACACCATAAGTATACCCTGCTGACAGCATATCATATGTCGCCTTATCGTCAAGCGAAATTTTTTCAATATCAAAATCGGGAATATTGTTTTCTCTTACCGATTTTACGGTATCACTTATTACCGTAAGTGTTCTGAGACCGAGAAAGTCCATTTTAAGCAGTCCGAGTTCTTCAATGGTAGTCATGGTATACTGCGTAACCACGGACTCATCATTTCTTGCTAACGGAACATATCGATCAACAGGTTTATCGGTTATAACAACGCCCGCCGCATGGGTTGAGGTGTGCCTTGGCATACCCTCAACTGATTTTGCCGTATCGACAAGCTCCCTGATTTTGGCGTCCTTATCATAAAGCGCTTTAAGCTCCTGATTTTTCGTAAGAGCCTTTTCTATTGTCATGCCGAGCTCGCGCGGAATCATTTTGGAAACCGTATCAACGGTATTGTACGGTATCCCGAGTGCTCTGCCGACATCGCGAATAGACGCTCTTGCGGCCAAAGTACCGAAAGTCACTATTTGCGCAACGTGATCCGAGCCATATTTTCTTATAACGTAATCAATTACTTCTTCGCGGCGTTCATAACAAAAATCAACATCAATATCCGGCATACTTACACGCTCTGGATTTAAAAAACGCTCAAACAACAGATTGTATTTAATTGGGTCTATACCTGTAATTCCCATACAATAAGCGGCTATACTGCCGGCTCCCGACCCCCTGCCGGGACCTACGGGAATACCATGGCGTTTCGCATAGCTGATAAAATCGGCAACAATAAGAAAATAGTCAACATAGCCCATTTTATTGATAACCGAAAGTTCGTATTCGAGTCTGTCGATATATTTCTGCTCCGGAGCAATTCCGTAATTTCTGCGCAAGCCCTTATAGCACTCATTACGAAAATATTCAAAATGGTCCATATTATCAGGAACATCAAAATGCGGTAGTTTGGTTTTGTGAAACTCAAACTCAACGTTGCACATATCAGCTATAACAGAAGTATTATCAACCGCATCCGGATAATCTTCGAATAATTCACGCATTTCATCTTCGGATTTGAGATAAAAATCATCGGTTCCAAATTCCAACCCCGTATCTTCATCTATTGTATGGTTAGTTTGAATACAGATAAGAACTTTTTGTACTTTTGCGTTTTCTTTTTTTATATAATGGACATCGTTTGTAGCGACAAGCGGTATACCGGTCTCTCGCGAAATTTTAACTATCTGAGGCAAAACCCTGAGTTGCTCGGCAATTCCGTGATTCTGTATTTCGAGATAATAATTGCCGCGACCGAAAGTCTTGTCATACCAAAGTGCAGCTTCCTTAGCTCCGTCATAATCATCTTGCAACAGTTTTCTCGGAATTTCTCCCGCAAGACAGGCAGACAGAGCAATAAGCCCCTCGTGATATTTCTCGAGGAGCTGTTTATCAATACGCGGCTTTGTATAAAATCCCGTCACCCACGATTCAGACACAATTTTGATAAGATTTTCATATCCCGTATTATTTTTACAGAGCAAAACAAGATGAAAACGCTCGTTATCAATACCGTGAACTTTATCAAGGCGCGAACGTGGGGCGACATAAACTTCACAACCGATAATTGGCTTTATCCCATTCTCTTTAGCTGCTTTATAAAACTCAACGGCACCGAACATATTTCCGTGGTCTGTTATGGCTAAAGAATCCATGTTGAGCTCTTTTGCAGCATCAACAAGCTGTCCTATACGGCAGGTGCCGTCGAGCAGACTGTATTCTGTGTGAAGATGCAAATGAGTAAAAGACATTTAAATTCCTTTCGTTTTAAACATCATTACGTGTAATATCTTCGTATGTTTCACGTCTTATAATTATACGCGATTCTCCATCCTTTGCCATTATTACTATAGGACGCGGAATCCTGTTGTAATTTGATGCCATTGAGTAGTTGTAAGCACCTGTCGAAAGCACGGCTAAAAGGTCTCCTGCCTCAACTTTTTGTATTGGAGTATTCTCTTGTATAAGGTCACCGCTTTCGCAGCATTTACCGGCAACGGTTACTTTTTCAGTCTTGGGCTCATTTGCTTTGTTGGCGCACATTACATCATAATCCGATTGATAGAGAATATAGCGCGGATTGTCGGTCATTCCTCCGTCTACCGAAACATAGGTTCTGATATTCGGAATATGCTTAACGGCTCCGACTGTATAAACGGTAACGCCTTCTGCTCCGACCACAGAGCGTCCGGGCTCAATAAGTATAAACGGAAGCTTAACATTTTTCTTCTCTGCTTCATTCTTGACAACAACAGAAACTCTCTTCATATATTCCGAAAACGGCTTCGGGGTATCCGATTCAAGATACTTAATGCCGAATCCTCCGCCAAGGTTGAGTTCTCTGATTTCATATCCTACGGTTTCTTTGATTTCAGAAATAAAATCAATCATAACCTTTGCAGCAAGTTCAAACGGCGCAATATCAAATATCTGCGAACCGATATGGCAGTGAAGTCCGCAGAGGTCAATGCTGTCGGTTTCAACCGCAAGCTTAACTGCGGTCATAGCTTCGCCCGTCTCAAGAGCAAAGCCGAATTTAGAATCAATCTGACCGGTTCTTATAAAAGAATGTGTATGCGCATCTATACCGGGTTTGATTCTCAGCATTATCTTTGCAACCTTACCGGTTTTCGAAGCCAACGTGCTCAGCCTTTTAAGCTCCTCCACATTATCAACAACTATTCTGCCGACATTATTGTCAAGAGCCATTGTAAGCTCATCATTAGTCTTGTTGTTGCCGTGGAAACAAATACGTTCCGACGGGAAACCGGCCTTAACGGCGGTAAAAATTTCTCCGCCAGAAACAACGTCTAATCCCATCTTTTCTTCTTTGCATATTCTGCACATTTCAAGGCAGGAAAAAGCCTTGCTCGCATAGCATACAAGCCCGTTACCGTCGTAGTTTTCTTCCATTGATTTTACAAATTCACGGCAGTTTTTTCTTATCATATTCTCATCATAGCACATATACGGTGTCCCGTATTTTTTTGCAAGAGATACGGTATCGCAACCGCCGACGGTCAAATGGCCGCTCTCATTAACTCCTAATCCGTCTGATACAAACATTTGGTTCTCTCCTTTTAAAGTGCATTATTTATATACTCGGTTATCTCTTCCCTGCCCAATCCGTTAGTTGCAGAAAAAGGAATAATAGTAACATTTTCAGAATCCGGTATTTCATCGTAAATTGCCGCTGATCTTTCGGCAAACTGCGTTTTGTTAAGTTTATCGCTCTTAGTCATAACAATAACAAACGGATAACCGGTTGAGCGCAAAAAGTCAATCATCATAAGATCGTCTGCGCTCGGTTTGTGCCTCATATCGATAAGCTGAACGACAAGTCTTATGTTACGACCCGTTTTAAAATAGCCTTCAAGCATTTCAGCCCATCTTATTTTCTCGGATTTCGATACTTTTGCATATCCGTATCCAGGTAAATCCACAAATCTGGCATCGTCAACCTTGTAAAAGTTTATCGTAGCGGTTTTTCCCGGAACTGAGCTCACTCTTGCAAGTGCCTTTCTGTTAAAAAGGCGATTAAGCAAAGATGATTTTCCCACATTTGATCTACCCGCAAAAGCTATTTCCGGCAAATCGGAAGACGGCAGCTGCGACGATGTTCCAAATGCCGCTTCAAATTCAGCTTTATTCAAATTCATTTTTTACCTCTTAGTTCTGTTGGCATACAGAGGCCGTTTGGCTTCTGTCCTGTTTGAGCTTTATGCTCCTTTGTTTATTATCTTTGACGACTACATTTTTGGATAGCGCGAGAGACAATACCTCGTCGGCTTTTGACACCGATATGAAATCGACATTTTCTTTAACAGCATCATCGATTTCTTTCAAATCCGAAACATTTTCCTCCGGAATAAGAACGGTTTTAATTCCGTTTCTGTATGCTGCCATTGTTTTTTCTTTCAATCCGCCGATCGGCAACACATTACCGGTCAAAGTAACTTCACCCGTCATAGCAATATCGGCTCTTACCGGTATACCCGTGAGTGCGGAAACAACCGCGGTTGTTATTGCTATTCCGGCAGAAGGGCCGTCTTTAGGAACAGCTCCCTCGGGGAAATGAATATGAATGTCAGTATTTTTATAAAAATCCATATCAAGAGGCAATGCTTCCGAAATACTCCGGATATAACTGTATGCCGTCCTTGCGGATTCTTTCATAACATCGCCCAAAGAACCGGTAAGCTCAAGCTTTCCCGTTCCCGGCATCTTAACTGCCTCAACCTTCAGCATTTCTCCGCCTACAGAAGTCCATGCAAGACCGTTTACAACACCGACTTCATCCTTATGACCCTGAGATTCCGGCTTATATTTTTTGGGACCGAGATAGGCCTCAAGGCCGGTCGGCTTCACAGAGATTTTTCCGGTATAGCCTTCGGTTATTTTAACAGCAGCTTTACGCATTACCTTTGCAAAAGTTCGTTCAAGCGTTCTGACTCCGGCTTCTCTTGTATAACCGTCTATTATACTGTGTATGGCATTATCGGTAAAGTGAAGCTGTGACGCTTTGATGCCGTTTTCCTTGAGTTGTTTCGGTATAAGATGTTTTTTGGCTATATTGAACTTTTCCTCGTGTGTGTAACTGAAAAGTTCGATAACTTCCATTCTATCCAATAAGGGAGCCGGTATTTCATTCTTATCGTTAGCTGTTGTAACAAAAAGCACCTTGCTCAAATCAAACGGGATTTCAATATAGTGATCACGGAATGTATTGTTCTGCTCGGGATCAAGAGCTTCTAATAAAGCACTTGACGGATCACCTTTATAGTCGCTGGCGAGCTTATCAATTTCATCAAGTAAAATCAAAGGATTAGAGGTTTTAGTCCTGATAACAGCTTCAATTATACTGCCCGGCATTGCACCGATATAAGTCTTTCTGTGACCTCTTATCTCCGCCTCGTCGTGAACACCGCCGAGAGATATTCTCTCATACTTTCTGTTCAGCGCCTTTGCAAGAGACTTTGCAACAGAGGTTTTACCGACGCCCGGAGGGCCGACAAGACATATTATCTGCCCCTTAATATTTGGCGACAGTTTTCTCACAGCAATAAATTCAAGAATTCGCTCTTTAACGTCTTTAAGTCCGTAATGATCTCTGTCAAGTATTCTTCGAGCATTATCGATATTAAGATTTTCTTTTGAGTAAATATGCCACGGAAGCTCCAAAATCTTATCAAGATAATTTCTTGATACTGCACTTTCGGGGCTGCTCGGCTGCACATATTTAAGCCTGTCGCACTCATTTAGCAGCTTCTTTTCGCTGTCGGCATCAAGATGCAGCTTGAGTATTTTTTCGCGATAGCCGTCAGCCTCGGAAGCGGGATTGTCTCCTTCGCCGAGTTCGGCGTTAATAGCCTTTAACTGCTCATGAAGGTAATATTCCTTTTGATTTTCATCTATTTGGCTCTGTACTCGGTCATTTATATCCTCTTCAAGCTGAAGAAGCTTAACCTCTTTGCCGAGTATATTTACAAGTTTTTGTATTCTCTTGAGCGAATCAATTTCGGATAAAACCTCCTGCTTCTGCGGATAATCAAGAGGAATATTGCCGGCAATATAATCGGCAAGCGCACCGGGCTCAGACAGCTTGGCAACACCCATATTTATATCATTTGGGAGTTTCTGAGCTATAATAGAATACTCGTTAAACAACCCTTTGGCATATCTGACAAGAGCCTCTGCTCTCAAATTGTACTTTTCCGAATAAGGAATACTGTCAATTCGTTTGACAACAGCCGTAAGATATGGATTCACATCCGAAAAAGCTAACAATTCTGCTCTGTACTTTCCTTCAACTATTACTCTTAAGCAATCGCTTGAGGGTATTCTTACAATTTGCTTTATTTCGCAAACAACGCCTATATCGTACACCGCATCAATATTTTCGGCCTCATCCGACATATCCTTTTGTGTAGAAAGAAATATGTCCTGCTTTGTTATCATTGCTGTTTTGACGGCAGAAATACTTTTTTTCCTGCCAACATCAAAGTGCAATGTTATATTAGGGAAAACAACCAATCCTCTCAATGCAACCATAGGCATATTAAGAGCATTATTGTCAAAAAGGTCCATTTATGTAATCTCCTACTTAATTAATTAGAGTTTATTATACAATGAATAAGATTTATCTGCAATAAAAAAGTGTCAACAAATAAAGAATAAGCTAAAATTTTAGTAAGATTGTTAATTTTTGCAACAACTTTTATGTACAAAACGCAGAATGTGCATTTTTCTTTGTTAATTTTTTGTCAATTCGTTGACTTTTATTAACACAGATTGATATAATGTAGCAGAAATAATTTTTGGAGGCAATATCAACATGTCCAGAGTTTACAATTTTTCAGCAGGTCCGTCTATGTTACCGGAAGAGGTCTTAAACAAGGCTGCATCCGAAATGCTTGACTATGAGGGTTCGGGTCAATCGGTAATGGAGATGAGCCACAGATCCAAAGTTTATGACAATATCATAAAAACAGCTGAAAAGCTTCTCAGGGAGCTTATGAATATACCCGACAACTACAAAGTTCTGTTTTTGCAAGGCGGAGCTTCAACGCAATTTGCGGCAATACCGCTGAACTTTATGAACGGTTCAAACAAAGCCGATTATGTTATCACCGGTCAGTGGGCTAAAAAGGCATTTGCCGAGGCTCAAAAATACGGTGATGCAAAAGCCGTTGCTTCTTCTGCTGACAAAACGTTCTCATATATACCAAAGCTTGATAAATCGATGTTCAGAAGCGATGCGGATTATGTATATATTTGTATGAATAATACTATTTACGGAACCGTTTATCACGAAATTCCGGATACGGGTGACATTCCTCTCATCGCGGATATTTCATCTTGTTTCCTTTCGGAGCCTATAGATGTAACAAAATTCGCCATGCTTTACGGCGGAGCACAAAAAAATGTTGCCCCCGCAGGTCTTACGATTTGCATAATACGAGAAGATATGCTTGGCAATGCACGAGACATAACACCAACAATGCTGAACTATAAAATTCACGCAGACGCAAATTCGCTTTACAATACACCACCCTGCTACACAATATATATATGTAAGCTTGTTCTTGAATGGATAGAAAAGCTCGGCGGTCTTGAAAAAATGAAAGAACGCAATGATAAAAAGGCAAAGCTTCTCTATGATTTCCTCGATAACAGTAAAATGTTCAGAGGTACGGTTGTTCCGGAGGATCGTTCTTTAATGAATGTACCTTTTGTTACCGACAGTGACGAACTCAACGCAAAATTCATTGAAGAAGCGACCAAAAACGGTCTTGTTAATCTTAAAGGACATCGAACAGTGGGCGGTATGAGAGCGTCAATTTATAATGCCATGCCTTACGATGGCGTAGAAAAGCTGGTTAATTTTATGTCCGATTTCGAAAAAGCTAATTCATAACTCAGGAGAAATTCACAATGAACAATATTTTAACACTAAATAAAATTTCAAAAAACGGACTTGACAGATTCGGTGAACGCTATGTATGCTCGAATGACGTCAAAGACCCGGATGCGATACTTGTCCGTTCGGCATCAATGCACGAATATGATTTTTCGGAAAATACTCTTGCAATAGCAAGAGCCGGAGCCGGAGTCAACAACATTCCCCTTGAAAAATGCAGCGAACAGGGAATAGTAGTTTTTAATACTCCCGGTGCTAACGCAAATGCTGTTAAAGAACTTGTTTTGTGTGCGCTGTTTTTATCATCAAGAAAAATCGTGCCCGCAATCGAATGGTCAAAAACGCTCAAGGGTGAGGGAGATGCAGTTTCCAAGCTTGTCGAAAAAGGAAAATCCGCTTTTTCAGGACCGGAAATCAAGGGTAAAAAGCTCGGCGTTATCGGTCTTGGCGCAATAGGGGTGCTTGTAGCAAACGCAGCTCATTCTCTCGGAATGGAAGTTTACGGTTACGATCCCTTTCTTTCTGTTGATGCGGCATGGAAGCTTTCCCGTGCCGTAAAGCACGCCGCAACCCTTGATGATATTTATGCAAATTGCGACTATATAACGCTTCATGTTCCGCTGACTGACGAAACTCGCGGCTTTATAAATGCCGAAACAATCGCCAAAATGAAGAACTCGGTACGCATACTTAATTTTGCTAGAGGAGAACTCGTCAATACCGGGGATATTATTAACGCTCTCGCTGACGGTAAAGTTGCCGCATACGCCACAGATTTTCTTAAAGATGAGTTAATTGACGCAACCGGTGTGATAACAATCCCGCATCTCGGAGCTTCTACACCGGAATCTGAAGACAATTGTGCCGTTATGGCCGTTGACGAATTAAAGGACTATATAGAAAACGGCAATATAACAAATTCCGTAAATATGCCTGCTGTATCTGTACCGAGAAGCGGCAAAACAAGAATTACCATCATTCATAAAAATGTCCCTAACGTTATCAGCCGCATTACAGCAATCGTCGCCGAAGAAAATATAAACATTGATAACATGGTGAATAAATCACGTGGAGAATATGCATATACCATGCTTGATACCGATACGGAGGTTTCAAACGATGCAATAACCGCAATTTCGTCTCAGGACTTCGCCATAAGAGTAAGAGTCATCAAATAAAGGCTACTTTAAATAAAAAATACAAAAAGGAAACCGACTTCATTTTGAAGCCGGTTTCTTTTTGTATTTAACACTTATTAAGCTTTAACATTTTCTTGAGATTTATCTACTTTGACAATTTCGGAAAAAGTTCTTTTAATATCAATGCGGTCATAATACTGCTTAAATCTTACGCACAGCTTAAAGTTGCGATCGCAATTAGGACAATAAAAATCCGCTCTGAAAGATTGATTGACAAAACGCCAGTCCTTCTTCTTTTTAACTTTTCCGCCGCAAACATCGCAAGCGCAGTTAAACACCGAACGGTCAACTATCGGATTATCTATATCACGTATAATGTGCGGTTTATATGCAAGCTTTTCATAAAACACACGATTGCACGGGGTAATGAACCGCTTTAGTCTCTCCGAGTCGTTTACCCTTTTCAAACAAGCTGCAGTAAGCAAGCTGTCATCAAGTGCCCTGTGATGCGGAAATTCATCCGGATTAACTCCAAGCTCGAAAGCAGCGGCAGAAAGCCCGATTTGTTGCGAAGACGAAGCCGAGGGTATAAAAGACTGACAATATTTTTGTGCGTCACAATAGTTATTGACAAACGGAATACGATTTTTCTTTAAAAAGAACTCATAGTTTTTTATTAGAGTTCTGATGTCTCCGTCTCCCCAAGAAAAGAACACATTTTCATCGTCACCGACCCAATTTCTGAACATTGAAAGGGCTTTAAAAAACGGAACTCCGTTAGATATATCCTCATTGGTAATATGCGTAAGCGCCTTTACCCTACCCTGTAGCTTCTTTCCGACCTGTGCTTTTACAATTACCGAAAACTCATCAATCACATTAAAATCTTCATCTACCTTACAGGCACCGAATTCTATAATTTCATTGATATACCCCTTTAGCTTTTTGCAATATGCATTATTCCATTCGAGGTCCATTATAATAAACTGCATAAATAGCTTTAATGCTCCTTAATTATCTAATAATTCCGAATAAAAAGTAACCGTATTGCCATCACAGTTTTTGAAATTTTCCGAATAATCATATCCAAATATTTTCATATCCGGAAAAATATCATGCAACGGATAAAGAACAAACGCTCTTTCTTTTACTCCCGGATGCGGCAACATCAACTCCGGTGTATCCGCCGTCTCATTTTCATAAAACAGCAAATCAAGATCAATAACACGCGGCCCGTTTTTAATTGTGCGCACTCTTCCTATCCCCGCTTCAATTCCGAGGCAGACTCCAAGTAAAGCTCGTGAAGACAGATTTGTTTCAACAGTCATAACACAATTTAAAAAATTATCCTGTTGGTCATATCCCCAAGGTTCTGTTTCGTAAACAAAAGAAACCTCCGTAACTTTTGTTTCGGGAACAAGCCCAAACGCTTTTTTTGCGTCTCTGATATTTTGAAGTCGGTCTCCGATATTTGTTCCGACACCGATTACTGCTTTCATACTGCCACTCCGTTTCTGTTGCGCTCAATTTCAACCGCAACATAATCAAAATCAGCTTTAATAGGCGCTTGAGGTTTCTTAACAGTTATTTTCAAAGCTTTAATTTCGGAAAACTCATTTAATACAGCGTCGGCAACTGTTTGTGCCGCCTTTTCGAGCAAATCAAATTTTCCGCTTAAAAAAGCTCTACGCGCCGTTTTTATTATTTTAGCATAGCTCACGGTATTCTCTACCATATCCGTTTGGCAAGGAACATAAAGAGAAAGAAATGCGGTTATATCTAAAATAAAAAGCTGTCCGTCTTCCTTCTCTTCGGGATTTACACCGTGATATGCATAAAGCTTTAATCCGTTTACGATTATTTTATCCATTGCATCACCCTCTGAAAACGGCATCAGCCATATCCGCCGCAATTTTCGACTCCTTCACTTCATGCACACGTATCATATCCGTTCCGCCGAAAACAGCAGCTGTATCTGCGGCTATCGTTCCAAACAAACAGTTTTCCGCGTCGGAGTGTGATGCTGCTTTAATTACACGTTTATTTGAAAGAGCGGTAAGCAACATAACATCCTGCCTCTTCAACAGTTTTATATTTTTTATAAGAGTAAGATTATCCTCATAATCTTTACCGAATCCGATACCCATATCAAGACATATCTGTTCTCTTTTTATGCCGAAGTTTTCACTCTTTTCCAACATATAGTCAAAAAAAGCATTGACATTTCCGACAACATTTTCTTCGTAATCGGTCATTCTGTCGGCATCACCGCCGCCTGTATGCATGACTATCCAACCGGCATTGTAATTTTTCACTAAGGAAGCAATATCCGGATTGAATCTTCCGCTTACGTCATTTACAACAGCCACTCCGTGCATTAAGCAGTATTCAGCTACCGCCGGATAAAAAGTGTCAACAGAAGTCGGTACCGAGAGCTTCGGAATTATCGCATCAATATACTCCTTAATAATTGAAAGTTCCTCTTTCTCCGAAAGCTCTTTGTGCCCCGGTCTTGTGGATTGCGCACCTATATCTATTATATCGGCTCCGTCGTTTTGCATTTGTAAAGCGTGGCTAAGTGCTGCATCGGGCGAATTCCATTTACCGCCGTCATAAAACGAATCAGGAGTTACATTTAAAATGCCCATTACATATGTACGTGTATTTAACTCAAAGCTGAAGTTTTTTCCTCGAAAAAAGAACACTTTATTTTGCTCCTCTCAAAAGCGACATTACTTCTGCGCGCGTTCTGGCATCTTTTCGCATTGAACCACGCAGTGCCGACGTAAAGGTAGTGGCTCCTGCCGCTCTCGCTCCGCGCATTGTCATACAAAGGTGCTCTGCCTCAACAACCACCGCAACGCCCTTCGGAGAAAGATTTTCCTCGAGAAAGTCGGCAATCTGCGAAGTAAGACGTTCTTGCAGCTGTGGCCTTTTAGCAAAATCCGAAACAATCCTTGCAAGCTTTGAAAGCCCTATCACCTTTCCTTCTGCCGGAATATATGCGATATGAGCTTTGCCGATAAAAGGAAGTAAATGGTGCTCACACATAGAATACATTGGTATATCCCTAACTACAACCATTTCATCATTATCGCCCTCATCAAACACCTTTAGCAGCCTATGAGGATCACTGTCAAGTCCTGCAAATATCTCTTCATACATATTAGCTACACGTTTAGGTGTTTCAACAAGGCCTTCCCTGTCGGGGTCCTCACCTATTGCTATCAGAATTTCTCTGACAGCTTTTTCGATTCTTGCTTTATCCATTTAATTAACCTCTATTCAAAAACAAACTGTAACGTATATATATCATCGTCTTCGGCATATGTAACAGAAGAGAACTTTTTGCCGCATTGCTTATTGACATCATCTAAGACATCATAAATACCGCTTTTATCAGCTAAATCGGTAATAGCCTTATTGAATGCGTAAGCGTTAACAAAACACACTTCTACTTGGTTACAGCTGTTTCTCACATTTTTTACCGCAGTAGAAGTCATAGCTTTCTTTTCGTTTTTGGTAAAACTCTCGAACATCAAATTATTTACTTTAAAATAGTTTGCATCAGTCGAAACACAATTGTTATCACTCGGAGCAAGATTGCAATGATTTGCTTTAATCATATCATCGGATAAATTAAAATATGAATGACTTACTGCCGCACTATCGTTATCATAATCGTCCCAGGTTAAATCAAGATGATAGTTTTTACCGTCAATATTTACAATATTCCACATATGACTTTCGGTTTTGCCATCCGAATTAGTAGCATCACCGCAAATCAAATAATTGATTACAGACAGTTTATCAAGAAACAGCTTTGCAGCCCGCGCATAGCCTTCACACACAGCCTCGCCGTTTATAATCGCATCATAAGACGAACCCTTTAAGCTTTCACCCTCATTATATACATAAATGCACTTGTCGCAGATATAATCATGTGTAAGCAATTCTTTTTCATAATCACTGCTGTTCTCCGGAACAGTCTTTAAGAACTCTGAAACAGCTGTATTAAGTTCATTTGTTTTTTTGTCACATTCTTCCTTATTTGCCGAATATTCCGGCACATAAAAGAATTTATTTCCGTCAGCTTTAACAGAGCTTGACATACCGAAACATAAAATTCCCGGATTATCATATGTAACCGCATAAAACACTTTGCTGAATTCCTCCTCATCAATTTGAGGAATTTCAATTTTTTCCGGATGTTCGCTGATATTATTTACAATAAGAGTGTACGCTGTCTTACCGTCATCAGTAAGCTGATTATAGTAATATCTTGACGGGTCATTTTCGTATATTAACTCGACCGATGAAAAATCGGTCGGAAGGTTATAATTTAAAAATCCGCACGACGATAATAACAACGCCAAGCACAAGGATAACAGTAACAAAAAGCTGGTTCTACTTTTCATTTTTTCTTTGTTACCTCCGGAAATTCATTTGCGGCAGAAGCAACATTTCCGCTCTTTTCCTGCACAAACAGCGTCAAAGCGGAGGAAACCTTCGAATAATCCACAACGGAAATATCAGTATCTGTATTATTCATTATAAAGTTAAATAATGTATCCTGCGCGGTAACATTCTTTGCTGTCATTAAAGCATTCAGTAAGGAGACCGTTGCATCTCGCTTACCTGAATTATCGGCATACAAAAAGTACTTACAAAACAAGTCGGAAGTAAGATTTTGATCACCTGCATCAAGCAACAGAGAAAAATCCGCACCTTTATAATTAATGTCAGACGGGATTCGAACAGTAACATCACCTATTTTCGATACAACCTTTTTAAGCTGTGTCTGACTCATTTTAATATACTTAGTAAAGCTGAGCCCCGATATATCCGTAAGCGGCTTTTCAAGTGCGGCAGCACCGCCCTTTTGATAAATGGCTTTAAGACTGTCGGAACCCACTGAGGTTTCAGCCGGCAATTGCACCACGGAAATACACTTGATGTCCATATTACAGTCGAGAGCTGAAACGCTGATCAATTCCCCGGAATCATCGGTAAACACAAGTAAAATACCTACCCTACCCGATAAAGCATATGATGCGGTTGTCAAATCTGAAGTTGATTCGTCCGAGACGGTCGTACTTTGAACTAAATTGTTCAAATTAAAATCAACCGACTTCATAAATATAAATACCGAAATTGATCCCAATATGATAACAAAAGAAGAAAAGGCGATGATAAAAGAACGCATTTTTTTCTGTTTGGCTTGTTTTTCACTCGAAAAATCCAAATTACGTATTTTTTTCTTAGGTTTCATCTTCTCACCGCCCTATAATAATTAGATTACATTATAACACAAATACAGCAATAATAAAAGATGTTGTAGAGGCAATTTAATCTTTGCCGTAAAGAGTAAAGAAGCTGCTAACACAAAAAAGGCCGGCTGCAAAAGCAACCGGTCATACATTCAACCAACATTTTTAGGTCCGGCAGAAGTTTTAGCTCTGAATTTTTCCTTAACAGATGTTTTAGCTGTTTCGGTGAGCGGCTTTTCACCGTTCAGTACGCACTCCTTTGTTATAACGACCTTTTTTACATCGCTGTCGGACGGAATATCATACATAATAGGTAATAAAGTTTTCTCGATTATCGAACGAAGACCTCTTGCTCCGGTCTTTTTTTCAAGGGTTAAATCCGCAACCGCAGACAGCGCGTCATCACAAAACTCCAACTCAACTCCATCCATTTTAAAGAGTTCCTTAAACTGTTTAAGAAGCGCGTTCTTAGGTTCGGTTAAAATTCTTATAAGTGCTTCTCTGTCAAGATTGTTGAGTGTTGTTATAACGGGAAGTCTGCCGACAAGCTCCGGTATAAGACCGAATTTGACCAAATCCTGAGGAATAACCTTCGAATATATCTTTTCAGTATCCAAATTGGATTTATCCAAAACTTTACCGCCAAAGCCGAGAGTAGACTTGCCGGTACGGTTTTCGACGATTTTTTCTATTCCGTCAAAAGCGCCGCCGCAGATAAACAGGATGTTAGTTGTGTCTATTTGAATGAACTCCTGCTGAGGATGCTTTCTGCCGCCTTGAGGCGGAACATTGGAAACAGTTCCCTCAAGAATCTTCAGCAAGGCTTGTTGAACGCCCTCACCGCTGACATCACGTGTAATTGACGGATTTTCAGACTTTCTTGCAATTTTATCTATTTCGTCAACATATATGATGCCCTTTTCGGCTTTTTCAACATCGTAGTCGGCCGCCTGAATAAGACGCAGCAAAATATTTTCAACATCTTCGCCGACATAGCCCGCTTCGGTAAGAGTTGTGGCATCAGCAATTGCAAACGGAACATCCAGGATTTTAGCAAGGGTTTGGGCAAGCATTGTTTTGCCTACACCTGTGGGACCCAAAAGAATAACATTGCTCTTTTGTATGTCCACGTCACTTTTAGCACCATAATATATTCTTTTATAATGGTTATATACTGCAACGCTCAATGCAACTTTTGCGTCGTCCTGCCCTACAACGTATTCGTCGAGAAGTTTTTTTATGTCGTGAGGCTTCGGAAGCGGTTTATCGGTTTGAGCTCTGTTTTTTCTGACTTGTTTAAATCCGCCGCCGTCTTCAATTATCTCGAGACAAAGTTCAATACAGTTATCACAAATGCATACACCGCCGGGACCGGCAACAAGCTTACCGACTTCATCCTGCGTTTTACCGCAAAAAGAGCAACGCATGGTCTTACCTTTGCTGTCATTATCTCTTGACATCAAAAAATCCTCCGAAATTATCTTTTGTAAAGTATTTTATCAACAAGACCGTAATCAAGTGCTTCATCAGCAGACATAAAGTTATCGCGCTCTGTGTCTTTAGCAATTATATCTATGGGCTTACCTGTATTATCGGCAAGTATCTTATTAAGTCTTTCTCTTATCTTAAGAATCTGCTTTGCGGTAATTTCAATCTCGGTAGCCTGCCCTTGAGCTCCGCCTGAGGGCTGATGAATCATTATTTCACTGTTGGGCAACGCAAATCTCTTTCCCTTTGCACCGGAAGAAAGGAGAAATGCTCCCATGCTGGCAGCCATACCCATGCAGATTGTCGATACGTCACACTTAATATACTGCATAGTATCATATATGGCAAATCCGGCAGTAACAGAACCACCTGGGCTATTAATGTAAAGACTGATATCCTTTTCGGGATCCTGCCCCTCAAGGTATAAAAGCTGTGCAACAACAAGACTTGCAGTAGCATCATTTACTTCATCGGATAAAACTATTATCCTGTCATTTAAAAGACGGGAAAAAATGTCATACGAACGCTCTCCGCGAGATGACTGTTCAATTACATAGGGGACTAAAGCCATGGTTTTTCCTCCTAAAATCCTGCGGCGAAACGCAAAAGCGCCCGCCGCATAAAATAGCATTTAGATTATTGGAATAAAATTCGAATCTTATTCCGCTTTATCAGCCGACTTTTTATCATCAGCCTTTTCAGAAGTCTTTTTGGCTGCCGGTTTCTTTGCGGTGGTCTTTTTTGTTGCCGGCTTCTTTTCAGCTGTCTTCTTTGCAGCTTTTTCCTCTGTGACAACAGCGCTGTCAACAATTAAATCAATTGCTTTTCTGGAAGCGAGCTCCGGCTTAAGAGACTCAGCGGAAACAGCCTTTTTGATAGTGTCTATATCCATATTATATGCATCTGCATATTTCTTGTATTCCGCTTCGATATCCTCTTCGGTAACCTCTATTTTTTCTTTTTCAATTATTTTTTCAAGAGCCAAATTAAGTCTTACCTGTGTTTCTGCTCTCTCTTTAAAGCCTTCGCGGAAGCCCTTCATATCCATACCGGTATATTTGAGATATGTTTCGAGCTTTAAGCCCTGTGACTGAAGACGATATGAATACTCATTAACGTCATCATCAATCGTTTTTTCTATCATTGCCTCGGGAATTTCAGCTTTTATACCCTTTGCAACTTCCTCAAGGAGTGTATTATGAAGCTCGTTTTCGGCATCATCATTTTTTCTCTTTTCAAGCTGCTTCTTAATATCCTTTTTAAGCTCGTCAAGAGTATCGAATTCACTGACGTCCTTAGCAAATTCATCATCAAGTGCCGGTACTTCCTTAACCTTTATACCATGAAGCTTAATTTTGAACACAGCATCCTTAGAAGCGAGATCAGCCTGATAATCCTCAGGGAATTTAACATTAACATCAAACTTGTCCCCGATTTTGTGGCCGATAATCTGATCTTCAAAGCCGGGAATAAACTGATTTGAGCCTATGGTAAGCTCATATTTTTCAGCCTTTCCGCCCTCAAACGCCTTGCCGTCAACAAAGCCCTCAAAGTCGATAACAACTATATCGTTCTTTTTAACCGCTCTGTCATCAACATCCGAAACAGTTGAATTCTGCTCCTGCATCCTTGCAAGCTCAGCTTTAACTTCATCTGCCGTAACCTTGGTAGATTTCTTTGTAGCCTTAAGGCCCTTATACTCGCCGAGCTCAACCTCAGGCTTAACAGTTACTTTGAACTTCATGGTTACACCGTCATTGCCCATCTCGGGAATTTCAAGGTCATAAGGTGTATCAACCGGTTCAAGCTTCGCTTCCTCAATAGCGGAAGCTACCGCATCGGGATATATAGCCTCAAGAGCGTCCTCATAGAACACACCCTCGCCGTAATATTTTTCAATAAAAGCACGCGGAGCCTTTCCTTTTCTAAATCCCGGAATGGTAATGTTCTTTCTCTGCTTAAGATAAGCCTTTGTAACGGCATCCTTAAAAGTGTCGCCATCTACGCTTACTTCAAGCTCCCAAACATTGGTATCCACCTTGTTTGAAGATTTTAAACTCATACAAATTCCTCCTGAATATTTACAGTAACTATGGTATTATAACAGATAAGACCTTAAATTACCATACTTTTTTATTAATTTATTTTTTCTATCAGTTTAGGGCAGAATTTAAGATAATCTGCCGATAAAAGTTGAAAATGAATACCGTCTTTTTCACCGTTAAAAGAATTATGAACAGAGGCACTGTGAAGATGTGCATAATAACATCTCTTTATATTCTTTTCAACCAGCACATCATAAATCGTGTCGCAGATTTGCAAGTTGTTTATCGGCGGATAGTGTAAAAATACAACAGGCTCACCGCCTAATTTTTCTCCGCACTCTATTGAGCGGCGAAGTCTTTCGGCTTCACGTTTTACAACTTTTTTGTCGAGATCGGTCTCCGCGTCAAAAAACCAACCTCTCGTTCCGCAAATACTGATGTCACCGACCCTGTATGCATTGTTATGCAAAACAGACAGAGTTTCAAATTTGTTTTTGGAAAAAAACTCGTCCATTTTTTTCTTGGTGTTCCACCAATAATCGTGATTGCCCTTCATTATTATCTTTTTGCCGGGCAAAGAATTCAGCAGTTCAAAGTCCTTGTATGCTTCGGAAAGAGACATTCCCCAAGACACATCACCCATTATAACAACAGTATCACCCGGGTCAACTACCCTATTCCAATTTGAAACGAGTCTTTCAACATAGTTGTCCCATCCGCGAAAAATATTCATCGGCTTATCTGTGCCGAGCGACAAATGGGTATCGCCGATAGCAAATAATGACATACCAAAGCTCCGTTCAGACAACAAAAATCCGGAAATGAACAGATTAAATGTTGAGCATTTTGAATACTACATTTGCCATATCGTCTTTAGTCGTTACATCACCGAATCTTACTTTCTTATCTTTAAGCGTAGCAAGCTGCGGCGGTACGGGTTCGCCTGTAAGCGTGTGCAATTCATCAACCATTGAGAATTCGTCGGTAGATTGAATATCACTTGTAAGAGCTGACAAAACACTTGCGGAGAATTTATACGGATTTGCAGTAGACGCTATTACTGTAGGCGTTTTATCGCCGCTTTCGCTGACATAATCCTCATAAACTTTGACAGCGACAGCCGTGTGCGTATCGCAAAGATAATGATATTTATCAAAGTTTTCCTTGATAGTCGCCTTTGTCAAGGTATCATCACAATAGCCGGCTCTGAATAATTCTTTGATTTTTTCAAAGAGCTGTTCCCCTACAGTATATTTACCGCTGTTTGCAAGCAATTTCATATATTCTCTTACTTCAGCATCATTTTCACCCGAAAGGTGGAACAAAAGCCTTTCAAGATTACTTGAAATAAGTATATCCATCGACGGAGATGCCGTGCAATAGAAATTACGATTTTTGTCATATGTACCTGTTTTTAGAAAATCAGTCAGTACATTATTAGAGTTGGATGCACAAATAAGCTTACCTATCGGCACGCCCATTCTCTTGGCATAATAAGCGGCAAGGATGTTGCCGAAATTTCCGGTAGGAACTACAACATTCATTTCCTCACCGAGCTTTAGCGAACCGTTCTCGACCATATCACAATATGCCGATACATAATATACTATCTGAGGAACAAGCCTGCCCCAGTTAATTGAGTTAGCCGATGAAAACGCGAGATGGTTTTCTGCAAATTTCTTCTTAATTTCCGAATTTGTAAATATAGACTTAACTCCGCTTTGTGCATCATCGAAATTGCCTTTGATAGCACACACGCTTACATTATTACCCTCTTGTGTAGTCATCTGAAGCTTTTGCATAGGACTCACACCGTCAACAGGGTAAAAGACAAGTATTTGAGTATTATCCACATCTTTAAAGCCCTCAAGTGCTGCTTTTCCTGTGTCACCCGAGGTTGCGACAAGAATAACAATCTTAGTATCCTTGAGAGTCTTGGAAGCAGATACGGAAAGAAGATACGGTAAAAGCTGCAAAGCCATATCCTTAAAAGCGCATGTGGGACCGCGCCAAAGCTCAAGTATGCTTTCCTTATCAGATATCTTATAAAGCGGCGCAATTTTTTCGGAGCTGAAGCTCGACTTTTTATATGCACCCTCTACGCAATAATTAAGCTCATCCTCGGTAAAATCGGTAAGATAGAGCTTCAAAATCTCTTTTGCCCTGCCGGTATACGGAAGTGTACCTATTCTCTTTATATCATCAAGCGTAATATGCGGAATTTCCGTGGGAACAAAAAGTCCGCCCTCGGCCGAAATACCTTTTGTAATAGCCTCAGCCGAAGAAATCCTGATTGATTTGTCTCTCGTACTTGTGTAATACATAAATTTGCACTTCCTAACTGAAAAATCAGATGTATTTTAACATATAAATTGCATATTTGCAACGATAAAAGCGTTTGCATTATCAAAGAAAATGCCGTTTATCAATTCATCGCTGTAATTTTCTCTCGCAAGCCCGTTAGCTATTTTGTACAGTTTATCTATCCCGCAAAGGTCATCGCTTACTGTGCATCCGTCAAAATCGCACCCAAGGCAAATAGTGTGTTCAGCTCCAAGCGAGCAAAAATGCTCTATCTGTCTGATAACCGAACAAAGGCCTGCTCCGTTTTCCACACCGAGAAATTTCTCATAAAGATTAAGTCCGATTATACCCTTTTGCTCTGTAATAATTCTAATCTGAGCGTCTGTAAGATTGCGTTTTTCGGCAAACGGATTATCAACAATATCACAATCCGAATGGGTTGCAATAAAAGGTTTTTCTGAATACTCCGCCACATCGTAGAAGCCGCGTTCACTTAAATGCGAAACGTCAACAATGATTCCTTTTTTCTGCAATTTCTTGACGCAGTTAACACCAAACGGCGAGAGTCCTTTTGCATTTTCGGTAAAGCAGCCGTCGCCGAGCTCGTTTTGACCGTTCCATGTAAGGGTAAGAATTCTAACGCCCTTTTCATACAATGCATCGATCACATCTATGTCGCCGCCGAGAACCGCACCGCCCTCAACAGACAAAAACGCAGCAATTTTATTTTCGCCGAAGGCATTGTCCATTTCACCGGAAGAACGGCAGAATGCCACAGTATTATAATTCTTTAAAAGCTGTTTTTTAAAGAAAGCGTAAACATTATTAAAATAGTCGTATGCCTCGTCGCCTCTTTTTTCATCCGGTATCCAAACGGCAAACACCTGGCAATATTTATTGAATACTCTTTTTCCGCGCTCTAAATCTATATGAAGGTCATTTTTATAAAGCTCGGACTTTCTGTTATAACATTCACTTAAGGTGTCGCAATGAAAATCAATAAGATTCATTTTCCTTCTCCGTCAAAAGCATTTGTAATGAGGTTAATCTTTGCAACCTGATTTTTCTCAACGAACACCTCAGCGACATCAAATCTCGGTTGCAAATCAACATTGTGTGACGCAATATATAGCTTTGCCGCCGCTATTATCTTTTTCCTTTTAGAAAAAGTAACGGCGTCGGCAGGTGCGTACTTATAATTTTCAGATCTCGTTTTAACCTCAACAAAGCATATATATTTGTTTTGCTTTGCAATTATGTCAATTTCTCCAAGACGGCATCGGTAATTGGCGGTAATTATTTCATATCCGTTTTCACGCAGATATCTGCCGGCCGCAAGTTCACCGAGCTTTCCCGTAACAGCCTTATTCACCTTTTGCCCTCCAAATTTTTAAGAAAAGTCTTGCGGTGTACATCCGAAATGCCGTATTCTAAGATCTTCTCATAATGGAGCTTGGTCCCGTAACCCTTGTGCTTTCTAAACTCGTATTGCGGATACTTCTTATCAAGTTCAATCATATATCTGTCACGCGTTACCTTGGCAAGGACCGACGCTGCCGCTATTGACATCGACTTGCCGTCGCCTTTAATAACGGTAACTTCGTTGATACCCGTATGCGGCTTTTGATTCCCGTCTATCAGCGCCAAATCAGGTTTCACGCCAAGTTTTTCCACGGCGCGTTTCATAGCAAGGAAAGTTGCGTTAAGTATATTCATTTCGTCAATTTCCTTTTCGCTTGCAAAAGCGATACCGTAAGACACAGCCGTTTCTTTAATAACGTCATAGAGTGCCTCGCGCTTTTTTTCGGTCAGCTTTTTCGAGTCGTCAAGCCCGGGTATCACGGCTCCCACAGGCAGTATAACCGCAGCAGCACATACAGGTCCTGCAAGCGGTCCGCGTCCTGCTTCGTCCACTCCGCAAATACAGTTAAAGCCATCGGAAATGTATTCTTTTTCAATCTCAAAATTCACCATCAATAAATTCCGTCCAAAGTAATTTTTCCGAGCTTCCCCCCACGGTACTCGTCGAGCAGCATTACGGAAGCTCTCTCGGTATCGACGACGCCTCCGCGCATAATCATACCGCGTTTTTTGCCTATAAGCTCAAGTATTTCATACGGTTCAAGCTCTTCAAAGTTTTCAATTTTATATCTTTCGGTGAGCCTTTCGGGATAAAAATCGCGCATAACGCGAAGAAAACGAACAGCAAGCGTTTCAATATCAACAACTTGATCTTTAACCGACCCGACAAAAGCTAATTTATCGCCGACTTCCGGATCTTCAAATTTAGGCCACAAAACGCCCGGAGTATCCAGAAGCTCAAGCCCTCCGCCTATTGCAAACCATTGGTTATGCCTTGTAACTCCCGCTTTATCCGCAACCTCGGCTCGTTTTTTGCCGGCCATTTTGTTTATAAATGACGATTTACCTGTATTGGGAATACCGACTACCATAAGACGTATTTGTCTACCGGCCATGCCTTTATCTATATTACTCTGTATTTTATCTTTGAGGACTTCATTTACAAGCGGAACAAATCGATTTAAGCCCTTACCGGTTTTACAATCAAGTGCCAAAGCATATATACCGTTTTGCCGAAAATATTCAAGCCATTTTTTTGTAGCCGCATCATCTGCGATATCACACTTATTAAGTATTGCTATATGCGGCTTTTCTCCGATTATTTCAGCAATTTCCGGGTTTTGGCTGCTTCGCGGAATGCGAGCATCAAGTATTTCAACGACCGCATCAACAAGCGGCAGGCTTTCCTTTATCTTTCGGCGCGTTTTCGCCATATGCCCGGGAAACCATTGTACATTTTGTTTTATAGTATCATTCATAACTAACACCATAGCTCGGCAAAAGCGTTTTATCCCCTACCCTGTAAAAAGCCTTGCCCATTATATATCTTTCATCAATAAGTCCGATTGATTTATAGCGACTGTCCGTAGAATGATTACGGTTATCACCCATTACAAAAACATATCCCTCAGGAACCGTCAGCGGAAAATTCATATTGCCCTGCGTTAAAGTTTGCTCTCTTATATACGGTTCATATAAAACTTTGCCGTCAACCGTAACAGTACCCGCAGTCGCGTCCACATCAACAGTTTGACCGCCAACCGCTATGATTCTTTTAATAAGCACCTCATTATATTGATTGGGCTGAGATATTATAACAACATCACCGTACTTCGGCTGATATCCGGCAGCAGTAATAAAGACTCTGTCTCCGTTGTGAAACGAATCCAACATCGACGGGCCGTTAACCGAAGATATTTTAAACAGAAAAGTAAATATAAACGTTACCGCGATAATTGCGCTTACAAGCACCGAAGCAAAATCATAAATACCGCTTGCTCTTTTTTTGTTATTTTCCATTGCTATCTATCTTCCAATCTCCCACAGGGATTAATCTAAACTCAGCAACACCGAGAATATACCTCGTGTCTATAAATCCTATCACGGATGATCGACTGTCAAGCGAGTGATTTCTGTTGTCTCCCATCACAAAAACACAGTTTTGCGGAACAGTCAACGGAAAAGATGTATCAAATGATCTCTCGGTTTTTTCCGCTATGTACGGCTCATCCGAGACAACTCCGTTAACAGTAACTTTACCTGTACGAAAATCAATATCAACTGTATCACCGGCAACAGCTATCACACGTTTTATAATAGGCTCATTCAGCTTGTTGGGCTGCGTCACAACCACTATTTCCCCACGGTTTATTTTTGTGTTAACAGCGCGCACCGCAAGCCAATCGCCGTTATGTAAGGTCGGTTCCATAGATTGCCCACTCACACCGACGAGTCTGAAAAGAAAAGCAAATATCACAAAAATAGCAAGCAGAGCATATATAACCGAATCGAACCAATCAAATACAGCCTTTATGTGCTTTGTGTGTGCCGCCGGAGCTCTGCAAAGCTCACGATAATCGACTTCGAACTGCTCTACTTTTCTCAAAAAACTCACCAACTTACATTTTAGCATTATTAAATATTTTACAACAAAAACGCTGAAAAAGCAAAGCATTTTAAAAAAAATAAAGGGCGGCAAAAAGCCACCCTCTTTTTTAATCAGCTTATATACGCTCTTTAACCTTAGCAGCCTTACCGACTCTGTCACGAAGATAATAAAGCTTGCTTCTACGTACCTTACCGGTTCTGACAAGTTCTACCTTAGCAACGTTGGGAGAATTTACGGGGAATACTCTCTCAATACCAACACCGTAAGAAACACGACGAACGGTAAACGTCTCAGAAACACCGCTGCCCTTGCGAGCTATTATAGTACCTTCAAAAACCTGAATTCTTTCTCTTTCGCCCTCGCGAATCTTAACGTGTACCTTTACAACGTCGCCGACTTTGATATGAGGGCGTTCATCCTTGATCATACCATCGGTAATAACTTTTAATGCGTCCATAATGTCCTCCTAATTTTTATCAGACGTTCGTGCACTAAATACAAATGCAGAGGACCGTCAGCTTTAATGTTGCCATTAACTGCCGTTAGTGTTTATAAAAACCCAACGCACAAAATGCTTATATATATTATCACATTGTTTTTCTAAAAGCAAGCATTTTTTAAATGATTATAAAATTTATTGTTTAAAAAATATTATTCAAAGCTTTTGAGATCTTCGGTCATCATTTTTTGCTTTAATATTTCGCAAAAACCAACATCATCTCCAAGCTTAAGCGCGTCAACAAAAAGATTTGGATTGATGTTATTTTTACTGCCTGCCGTAAGTACTGCAGTAAGCACCGTCTTATCATTTAAAGAAATAACGCTGTATGAATTGACGAACTCTTTCAGATTGATTGTTTTCAGCACTTTTCTCTTTCCTTGTTTTCCCATCTTTTCGGCAAGCAGTTCATCGCATAACAGTTTCTCTTCTATTTCATTTTTTATCTTTTCGTTTTTTCTTGTGTGGAACGTAATTTTATATTCGGCAAAAGCTATGTCGTTTGCTTTGTAAACCGGCACGGCAACATTAGTTATTCTGATACCGTCAGGCAAATTAACATTCAGTCTGTTTTTAACCTCCTCAAAGCCCATTTCCTCCGTTAGCCTGATATCCATGGATTCACACAAGCTTTCAACTCCGAGAGTCAACGGTAAAGCGAACGTAATAAAAAGGTGCGGATTAAAGCCCTCCGTATACCATGCGGGTATCGCCGCACGTTTTATGGCACGCGTCATACAACGCATAAGATCAAGATGCGATATGTATTTCGTCATACCTGTTTTTTCAAAAAAGACTCTAACATTTTGCATCGCATTTTCCTCCGTTAAGCTTTGCTGCACCGCAGGCGGCGCACTTTTGTCTGCAATTTGGAGTTGTAACGCTCATATGCGCTTTCTTATTTTCATCAATAAGAAATTCTTTTCTTATACCGTAATCAAGATGATCCCATGGAAGGATCTCATCATACTCACGTTTACGATTGGCATAAAACGAAGGATTGACGCCGCACTCTTCGAACGCTTTCATCCATTTATCGAAATCGAAAAATTCATCCCAGCTGTCGAATTTGCAACCTTTTTTCCATGCGGAATAAATAACGTCACAGATTTTTCGGTCACCGCGAGCCAAAACGCCCTCAAGAAAACTTGTGGGAGACTGATGCCATGACACCTGAATTTTTTTTGAATGTACGGAAGACAACAAATGCTTTTGTTTTTCGACGAGCATATCCATGGTATCTTGCGGTTCCCACTGAAAAGGAGTGTGCGGCTTCGGAACAAATGAGGCTACACTTATGCTGACGGTAACACCTTTGCCTTTAGGCTTATTTGGATTACTGTAATAAAGCTCAACCACCTTTTGAGCAAGCTCGGCTATTCCTGCGATATCGTCAAGAGTTTCCGTTGGCAAGCCCATCATAAAATACAGCTTTACGGCAGTCCATCCGCCTGCAAAAGCCTTTTCACAAGTATTTATAACCTCTTTTTCCGTTACGTTTTTGTTAATGGCATCACGCAATCTTTGCGTACCGGCTTCCGGTGCAAACGTAAGACCGCTGCGACGGATTTTTTTAAGCTCGTCCATAAGTTCATCAGAAAAATTATCGACTCTGAGCGAAGGGAGCGAAACATTTATATTTTCTTTTAGCGCCCAAGAAAACATTTCCGGTATCAACTTGTCTATTCCCGTATAGTCGCTTGTACTGAGCGAACAAAGTGATATTTCATCATATCCGGTGGAGTCGCAGAGTCTTTTGGCCTGACGGTTTGCGGTTTCGTAGTTTTTTTCACGAATCGGACGATAGATAAACCCTGCCTGACAAAATCTGCAACCTCGAATACATCCGCGAAAAATCTCGCAAACAGCTCGGTCGTGCACAACATCAATAAACGGCACAACAAACCTGTCTGGATAATAAACCTTGTCAAGATTACTGATAATACGTTTTTTTACTCGTTTCGGTGCAGTGGCTTTATTCTCAATATTTTTAACCGTACCATCGGCGTTATAACTTACATCATACAGTGACGGTACATATACGCCCTGTATTTTGGCCGCTTCACATAAAAATTCATATTTATCCGAGCCCATTTCCTTGTGTTTTTCCAAAAGGTCAATAAGCTCGTTTGTAACCTCTTCGCCCTCTCCGAGCATAAACAAATCAATAAAATCCGCTATAGGCTCCGGATTGCAGGCGCAGGGACCCCCGGCCACCACAAGCGGAGTGAGACTTTTTCTGTCCTTACTTTTAACCGAAATGCCGCCCAAATCCAACATATTAAGAATATTAGTATAACTCAACTCATACTGCAGCGTAAATCCTATCATATCAAATTCGGACAAGCTATCGCCGCTTTCAAGAGCGAACAGAGGAACATTGTTCCTTCTCATCTCCTCTTCCATATCCACCCAAGGAGCAAAGACTCGCTCACACCATGCATCTTCGCGTTCATTAACAAGGCTGTAAAGTATTTTCATACCGAGATGTGACATACCTATTTCATAGTTGTCCGGAAAGCAAAAGGCATACCTGAATTTAATTTTACTTTTATCTTTTACAACGCTGTTTACTTCGCCGCCGATATATCGTGCCGGCTTTTGCACTTTTTGCAAAAGAAACTCTTGTTTTTTTGACAGCATACCATACCTCATAAAAATTAGTAGAGATATCATACAACAAATGCAGATTTTATGCAACCGCTAAGCTTATTTTAACCCTTTAAAAACAAGAAGAATCAAAAGATAAACAGACAGCAATAACAACGAAAAATTATATCTGCTTTTTACAAGCGTCAAAAATCCCGCCACCGTAAGCGGAATTAAAACAACAAGCGATGTAACACATAATATTATTTCGGATTTTTCGACAGAAAATCTTTTCAAAAGCACACACTCGAGTATTCTGCCGCCATCAAGCCCCGACACAGGCAAAAGGTTAAACAAAGCAAGTGCAGCATTTATGGCAACAACTGAAAACAAAGCTTGATTATCTCTGTAATTAAGATAGAACAACAGTGCACATACACAAATCGCTATATTCACAAAAGGACCGCAAAAAGCGGTAATTATTTCGTTTTTATAATTTAGTTTAATATCGTTACGACGCAAAACGGTGAGACCGAAAAGGCCAAAACAGATTTTCTGCGGACGTTCTCCTAAAAGCAAAAGTGAAAAAACATGTCCGCCCTCGTGGAGAATTCCCGAGAGGACGGACAATTGCACCTGCGGTCCGACATCAAAACACAAAAGTGCTGCAATAGATGCCGCGAACAAAAAGCCGATTTTAATTTCGGTATCTTTAATAAAAAAAGACATCAGATATCAAGTATCCAAACAGGGTTACACCACAACCCGTTTATTTTGAGTTCAAAATGGAGATGCGGTCCTGTAGCCTGCCCGGTCATGCCTGCAAGCGCAATGATGTCACCTGCCGAAACGATGTCCCCTTCCGAAACAAAAAGCTCTTTGCAGTGGCAATAAACAGTTTCGACATTATCTGAATGAGAAATGACAACATAGTTGCCGCGAAGCTTGGATTCCTGTGCTTTTATGACGGTTCCGCCAAAGGTCGCTCTTATAGGCGTACCCTCCCGCACCGCCAAATCGAGTCCGGTGTGAAAGCCATATTCCTCCGTAACAGGATTTACACGATAGCCGAATTTTGATGTGATTTTTGCATTTTCTACCGGCATTACAGCTTTTTGAGACATACTTACCGGCGCAAATGATGTTTTTTCTTTTGCGGTCAATATATCCTCTCCGCCGATTCCGGTAAGCTCGTTATCATCATACGAAGTAAGTGAGAAAGCTTCTTGGCTATACGATTCGGTTTCATCGTTTTTTTCGACCTTGTCGGTATCGTTTATAGGCTCAAAAACAAAATCGGCAGATTTTTTAATGCTTTTCACAACCTCCGCAAACGGGATATCGGTAGATGAAATATTATAATAGGACTCACGAAGAAATAAAAAGACAGACGATTGAGTTTTAAACATTATAATCATAAAAATTCCTATTGCAATGCAGAGTATAATTTGCACCTTCAAAACAGGCAGCAAAAAGTCTGTTTTCACTTTGGGTTTCCCGGACTCGTGTCCTCTTCGGTATTCACAATAATCGTATTTTTTGCCGGAGGCGATACCATTAGACTCTTGCTCGTAAGCGTTATACATTTAAATCACCCGATAATGTATATTAAAGCAAAAAAAGAAAAATGCCTTTTCATTTTGAAAAGACATTTAAAGCAAATTTCATTTATTAAAATTATATTCTTCTGTCAAACATCCGGCTATAACACCCGATTCAAAGGTGCGGTGATTTGCTATATAATCAATCGTCCCGAAAACAAGCATTAAAGACACCGCAAAAGCAAGTACTATCAAAAATATTGCTTTGAACTTGTTTTTTGGCCCCATAGGCTACTCCTCACATACAAAATATTAAGAAAATATTACCATTTCAAATAATCACAGTCAACACAAATCAGGCAAAAAAAATAACACCCGGCTAAAGCGGATGCTATAAAAACGGTACTTTTTGCTTACGAACAAATTAAAGTCCTGTTTAAAATGGTGGACGTTAACGGACTCGAACCGCTGACCCTTCGCACGTCAAGCGAATGCTCTACCAACTGAGCTAAACGTCCATATCGGCGACGGGTGTTATTATACAATATGCATCAATAAAAATCAAGAGGTTTTTCTATATTTTAAAAAGTGTATCGGTTATAAGCAGCATTACGGTTCCGGGCAGTCCGCCGAGGCCGCACACACCGAGTGAAAAAGCATTAACACTTAAATGCACACCGAAAAATCCCCCGATAAAATTTGCGGCTATAAGCGAGGCTATACCCTGTAAAGCCGTCATTAAAAGCGATAATAAAAATTTTTTTGTGCGGAACATCGAAATAATTATGATAAAACCGAATATACCGAGAACAATATATATTGCAGTTGTCATTACATTCTCCCCTTCATACGCTATACTATGAGGACAACATATGCTTTTATGACAAAAGTGCCGTTTTTTCCCAAACGGTGAAATACCGCTATATTTTAAGTAGGTGATTTTATGAGAGAAATAGTAAACACATTCGAGCAATTTTGCAAAAAGCTTGACAAAAATATAATTGTTGAAGAAAGAATACTGAATGACGGTAAAAGGATTTTAAAATGTCGCGGTTGTACCGATTGTAAAAGCAACTGCAAGAGTATAGAGAGATTAAAATATTACAAATTTTCAAAAACTACGCAAAAATAGTCAAATGCGGTTGACCGAAGGGGAAAAAACGAGTATTATATTATGTAATTAAATATAATATTAGTTTTTTACATATAACGGTGATATAAAAATGAAAAAAATAGTGGATTTTGAAATCTGCGATATAGTTCCGTATTCAAATGGAATTATTTTTGCTAAAAAAGAAATGCTTGACGATAACAGATGCAAGGTTACGTTTTATGGATATGATATAAAAAGAGCGAAACCGATTCCGGTCACAAAAAGCGTTTATCAGCTTAATAAATTCGGCAATGCTTTTAAGGCAATTTGCGATAATATAGGTGATTATATCTCCTGCGACACGGCCGTAATGAGAAATAAGGATATTGCAGTTGTCTATCCGAGTGGCGAAACCGGAATTTTTGATAAGGACGGCAACAGTAAATGGAGCGGGGATTTATTTTATCATGACTCCCCTGTTCAAGGCGTCGCTGCCGACGGTCCTTTAATTTGGTGTACCGTACCGGAGCAAAATGCAATTATAAATTACTCTGTTACACACAAAAAATTCAGTTTACGTATCGGCGGAGATTCTTCAACGGCTTTTGATAATCCCTATTCGCTCAGTATATACGGTAACGAGTTGTTTATCTGCAATGCCGGCTCTTGCAAAATAAGAACTATCAACCTTAAAGATTTTTCGGTTAATGATTTTCGCCTTTTTGACGAACCGATTTATCGTTATCTCAGAGTTTGCGGCAGAGAAATAGCCGTGCTTGAATCCGGCGTTTACATATTGTAAATCTTAATAGTTAAAGCCTGTTCTTATGAACAGGCTTTTTGTTATATTAAATCATTATTCGTCCGACTTCTTGGCTCCGAGCTTGTTTTCTTCACCGCGAACCATTCGCTTGATATTCGTTCGATGCATAAAAATTATGAGCAAGGCTATAACTGCAGTTGCAACGGTCGGAACAACCGGAGAAGATTCGGGATACCAAAAGTAATATACAAAGTAAGTCGCTATCGGTAATATTGCCGCCGAAATAATTGAACCGAGAGAAATCATTTTAGAGGCGGCAACAATAATAACAAATGGAATCATCACTATCGGAAATGTTTGCCATGCGAGAGCTGTTGTAACTCCGAGAGCAGTAGCGACACCCTTTCCTCCCTTAAATTTAAAATATATAGGAAACATATGACCGAGTATTGAAAAGACGGCAGCAATATATCCGCAGACCAGTGGGTCAGCATCTCCGCAAAGCAGTTTTTTTGCCAAAACAACAGCAACTATCCCTTTTCCGACATCACATATAAAAGTAGCTATTGCCGGGGCTTTTCCGAAGGTTCTGAGCATATTGGTCATACCCGCGCTTTTAGAGCCAAAATTGCGAATATCCTTATGATAAAACAGTTTTGATATAATTATACCGAAGCTCAGCGAGCCTATAAGATAGGCCGAAACGGCACATATAGCATAATTGATTATGGGCTGCATAAAAACCCTCCCGTTCAAATGATTATTTAAAGTCCTTTAATTATAATTACACACATCGGTTTTGTCAATCGCGCATAAAGGCCAAAAGCAAAATAGGTTTACACAAAGTTTCAAAAAACGACTTTTTCCTATTTACTTTTACACTTTGATATGGTATTATACCAAAAAGTAAAGCAGTCCTTTAATTCGGTACGAGATGCCGACAAGGTAACGCGAAGAAATATTTGTGTAGGTGTACCTTGTCGCATTGCGTCAAGGTATTTTTTGTTGCGCGGATGGTATTAAAGATGAGCTCAAAGATAATTATTGACACCCAAACTTTGACAAGAACATTAGCCCGCCTTGCTCATGAAATAATTGAACACAGTGAAGGCTATGAAGAGGTCTATCTTGTGGGAATTAAACGCCGCGGCGTACCGCTTGCTAAAATGCTCAAAACTAATATTGAGAGTTTTTCAAATTTGAAAGTGCACCTCGGCGAGCTTGACATAACTTTATACAGAGATGATTTGTCAGAAAAGTATTCCTCTCCACAGCTAAACGGTACTCAAATTGATTTTGATGTAACAAATAAAAATATCATTTTGGTGGACGATGTGCTTTTTACCGGTCGCACAGCAAGAGCCGCAATGGATGCGATAATCAAGCTCGGCAGACCCGCTAAAATCCAACTTGCAGTCATAATAGACCGAGGCCACAGAGAACTTCCGATATGTGCAAACTACGTCGGTAAAAACATACCTACATCAAGTGATGAGTTTGTAAGTGTTAAGGTAAATGAAATTGACGGAGCATTCAGAGCTGAGCTTTACAAAAACAGTTAATAAGGTCTCGTGATTTTATCCGAACCTAAATATATTCAGGAGGCGTAGTAAATGAAACTTATTTACGACATCAAAGACAAACCCAAATTCGGGCAAGTAATCGTTTTTGCATTTCAACAGTTGCTTGCGATTCTTGCAGCTACAATTGCAGTACCGACGATAATCGGTCATGATATGAGCCAATCGGCAGCACTTTTCGGTGCCGGCATAGGCACAATCGTATACCTTCTCTTCACAAAGTTCAGAAGCCCGGTTTTCCTTGGTTCTTCATTTGCATTCATAGGACCAATGCTCGCGGCGTTTGCAGGCAGCATCTCAATGCAGCTTGGATATTTAGGCCTTATATTAGGTGCATTCTTCGCAGGCCTTGTTTATGTTGTAATTGCCATTGCCGTAAAGATTTCCGGCGTAAAATGGATTAACAAGCTTATGCCGGCAGTTGTCATCGGTCCCACAGTTTCGATCATAGGTCTTTCGCTTGCCGGCAATGCTATTTCCGACCTTACACAGGGCAAGGTTATGGCAGACTCTGTAGAGCAGGTTGTTGAAAACGGTACTATTGTTGATAAGGTGACTCAAGTATCGACCGCAAGCCCGTATGTTGCACTCATTTGCGGCCTTGTCACCCTTTTCACCGTTATTCTTTGCTCCGTATACGGCAAAAAAATGATGAAGCTTATCCCCTTCATCATCGGCATTCTCGCAGGCTATGTTGCCGCTGCTATATTTACCGTTATCGGCATAAAAACAAACAATACCGCTCTTCAAATAATTGATTTCAGTGTATTTTCGAATATGAAGCTCTTTGCTGTTCCTGACTTCACATTTATTGAGGCTCTTAAAGGAACAAAAGAAATAACCGGACAGTATGTAGCCACCATCGCCGTAGCTTATGTTCCGGTTGCATTTGTTGTTTTTGCCGAGCATATCGCCGACCACAAAAACCTTTCATCCATTATTAACAAAGACCTTCTTGAGGATCCCGGCCTTCACAGAACTATTCTCGGTGACGGCGTAGGTTCAATGGTAGGTGCTGTTTTCGGCGGTTGCCCGAACACAACATATGGTGAATCGGTTGGTTGCGTCGCAATTACCGGCAACGCTTCTGTTGTTACAATTCTCGCTACTGCTATAATGGCAATTATAATTTCATTCTTCGGCCCGTTTGTTACATTTCTTGCCTCCATACCCAACTGTGTAATGGGCGGCGTTTGCATTACTCTTTACGGCTTCATTGCCGTAAGCGGTCTTAAGATGATACAGAAGGTAAACCTTGACGAAAACCGCAACCTTTTTGTTGTAGCGGTCATTCTCATAGCCGGCATAGGCGGACTCACAATAAACTTCGGCAGCGTAACGCTCACTTCCATCGCTTGTGCGCTTATCCTCGGTATAATTACCAACTCAATCCTTCCAAAGGATAAGGAAATATCCGCTGCAGAATAAGTTAATTTAAAACGCTCCTAAAAAGACGCTGTAAAAATACAGCGTCTTTTTATATATTATGGACTTTTTCAATCAGTAATGATAATATTAATTAACACTCAAAAAGGAGTTGATTATATGACAAATTATATTGACAACGGTATTATCAAAGTCGGCGTTAAAAGCTTCGGTGCCACCCTTACAAGTATCGTTTCGAAAAAAAGCGGATATGAGTTTTTATGGCAAGGCAATCCGACGGTGTGGAACGGTCAGTCCCCTATTCTGTTTCCAATAATCGGTAAGCTGTTAAATGATGAATGTATTATCAACGGGAAAACATACAGCATAATCCGTCACGGTCTTGCAAGGCACAGAGAGTTTGAACCGGTAGTATTGACAGAAAACGAGATTGTGTTCTTACAAAAGGAAAATGCGGATACGCTGAAATGCTATCCTTACAAATATGAGCTTTATATCACTTTTAAAATTACCGATAATAAACTGACTGTTACTCACAAGGTCATAAACACAAACGCCGAAGAAATGTATTTTTCAATCGGAGCTCACCCTGCATTTAACTGCAATCTCGGTGACACATTAACTTTCGAATATAATGAGACCCTTTATTCCGAGAGAATCGACCGCGATTCGGTGATTACGGGAGATAAGGATCTTATATTGCAAAATAGCAATAAAATAGAAATAACGGAGCATCTGTTTGATAAGGACGCACTGATTTTTCCAAATGTAAAATCCAATTACGTTATACTTAACGAAAAAAAGGCTGGCAAACACATAAGGTTCACATTCGGCTATTCTCCGTTCCTTGCAATATGGGCAAAGCCGGCTGCACCATTTGTCTGCATAGAACCGTGGTACGGTGTAAACGACTCTTATGAAAAAGCTACGGATTTTTCAAAAAAACGAGGTATTCAAAAGCTGAGTTCGGGTAAAAAATTTGAATTTTCGTGGAGTGCTGAGTTTAAAGAAGACTAAAAAACGAGGAACCGGTTTTTAATCGGTTCCTCTAACTTTATAAACTGTGTTTACTTTACGGCTTACATATATATTGAATTTTACTTTGCCACTCATCCGATCACATTACAGCAACGCAAATTCGTTATTATTATGTACCGGTCAACCGAAGTAGAACATTCAATAATTTTGCCTATACGATATTTAAGTACTCACTTTATTAACTCTGTCTCTACGAGATCGGATGAGCGGCGAAACATGATGTCTGCGGCTCTATGCCCTCTGAACAGTACATCGGAAACGCCTCCTTTAAAATATTCAAGGGATTTATTTTGTTTTTCTTTTCTTTCCCTTGTCTGATTATATTATAACTCATATCTATATAATGTCAATAGTTTTTTTGTAATTTTTTTATATTTTTTATTAATTTTATCTCTTTATACTTAAACTTTTATACCGCATACAATATAATCTCGCAATAATAAAAAACATCAATTAGAGCGATACTGTGATGGCCTTGCTGTTGGGAGAAATATAAAAAATGATTCAACATTAAATCTATGTTTTTTGAAACAAAAAGCCTTTTCAGGTTGACGAAAGTATAGTTTCGCGGTAAAATATAAAGCAATCGGAGGTGAAATATATGGCTGATAACGAATTTACTGCCGATCTTGTAACAATTGAAGATGAAGACGGCGTTACGCATACTTTTGAAGAGCTTGACAGAATAGAAACCGATGACGGGAAATACCTTGCGCTGACACCTGTATATGACGACGCAGAAGAAATTCTTGACGGTGACGGTGAACTTATTATTGTCAAAGTAAATGATGAAAGCGATGACATTTATTTGGAGCCTATCAAAAATCAAAAAGAATACGACGAAATAGCCGAAATTTTTGAGGATAGACTTCAAGATCTTTATTTTATTAAAGATGATGACAAGAATAAAAGCTGATTAAAATCGTAAAATATAAATACCTGCCCGATGCGATAAATATACGGACAATATTGACCCAACACCTATATTTTAGGGGTTCGGATTCCGATGCTGTGGAGCAGACCTCCCGCCCATTCGGCGGATGTTGGGAGCACGAATGCTGACGATAGATCCCCACCTGCTTTTGAATGCAGGTTAATTATTGCCGTGTACGGTCGGGCGGGCCTATAAAAAACAGAAGGAGCTGTAAAAACAACTTTACAGCTCCTTTTAATATTGTTGTTATTTTACCGATACAACTCAGCTATACTGTTTACAATTTTATCCTCATCAGCCGTCGAGGTATTGATACACAAATCGTAATTCTCTTTTGCTCCCCACTTTTGTCCGCTGAGAAACGCATAGTATTCGGCGCGCTTTTTATCTATCTGAGCCATATGTCTTTGAAGCTCTCGATCGCTCATTTTTTTAGCATCGTCTCCTCTTTCGCGGCAGCGTTTCATTTTGAACTCAAGTTCCGCATAAAGGAATATGCGAAACGGCTCTTCGTCTCGCAAAACATAGTCTGCACATCTTCCTACGATAACGCAGTCAGACTTTTCGGCAACTTCTTTTATTATAACGCTCTCTGTTTTAAGTACTTCAAGCTGCTGATCCATTACCGGATTCGGCGAAGCCCAAAAAGTATGCCCGGTTGTAATACTCATAAGCGGAAACGGACGTTTTTCCTCAACACTTTGTATGTATTCAGTTGCAAGATCAGTACGTTTGGCAATCTCAACAACGATTTCGTGGTCATAATAAGCAAACCTGAGTTTTTCAGCCAGCTTACGACCTATTTCACGTCCTCCGCTGCCGAATTCACGACCTACTGTTATGATTTTTCCCATATAAATTCTCCTCTCTCAAAACAGAGCCAATAGAGTTAACTTTAATAAATACTATATCACAAACAGTAATAAAAAGTAAGTAAAAATCAAAAATATAGGATAAAAATCTTTATGTAAAAATTTGTAAAAAATACAATAAAAAATCGGCACTCTTTTTACAAAGAATGCCGATTTTTTGGTGCCGGTGACCGGGGTCGAACCGGTACGGTATCGCTACCACTGGATTTTGAGTCCAGCACGTCTGCCAATTCCATCACACCGGCGAACTGACGGAGACTATTATAACCGAACCGGCAAAAAAAATCAATAGCAAACAATGCAAAATATAAGATATTATTACACAGCAAATTCACACAGCAAATTTTATGGTTTTGATGATAATCAATTTCCTTTTTCAAACACATTATATATATGCTGCAAAAGAGTATTTTCGTCAGCTAAGGACAATTCCGCAGATTTATCCAATAATTGAAGCGTCAGAAAAATGTGTTTGTCACCTTCATCGGCGTAGATAACAATTGCCTTTTGACCGTTATAGTCCTTCGTATACATACTGTATTTCATATTTTCATAAGTTCCGTTTGTGTATATTCCGATATTTGTTGCGTTATCACCTTTGATATGCGAGTTGTCTATATCCTTAACTCTGAGGCTGTCTTGCATTTTTGCAACGCAATCAACTTCACCGGAAATAAACTTCGGTATACCGCTGTAATATATCAATTCGTAGTCGGAGCATAAATCTTGGTATCCGGTATCCGCCATGGACCAATCATATTTTCTGACCTCGGTATATTGCATACCGTAGACGGACCAAGACTCACCGGAAAGGTTTTCTCCGATTTTTTCTATATAGTCGGTATTTTCACCCTCGAAACATTCAGACGGCTTTAATTCATGCATAATATCAGTGTATTCGGCGGCATTCATAACAACGCCTTCATATCTGAATGTACGAGGCACAAACACACCTAAAAAATATACAAATATCAACAAAACAGCAAACAAAACGATTTCGGTTGCATAGCGTTTTTTTGTGTGTTCTTTTTTATACGAAATTACCGCCAGCACAACAAATAAAGCAATAAAAATTATGATTGCCGGATATGTAAAGCAGAGTTTAAAAACCTGCATGTCAAATTCGCCGTACGTCATATCATTTAATGACAGCGGTCCGAAAAAAGCCAAGCAAAAAGCGATTAGCGCCGCTATTGCCGCCTCAATTACAAGTGTTATTTTATATGTTTTGCTTTTCATCACTTATATACTCCCATCTGATATTTTTTGCCATAAGATATATAAAAAACTTTGCCTGTAAAAAGTAAGCCTATTAACCGCCGCCGTATAATTATTTCATAAAAGCTCCTCCTAAAAAAATAAAGCCGCACTTATAAGAAAAGCGAGCCTTAATAATTATCATATATTTTTAATTCCCCGCCCCTTGTTCAAATTATAATATATATGTGTGTATTGTCAATATATTTTGTAAATTTTGTCTGAATTATGATGTTTTGGTTATATTCTAAAACGTCTATACAGCAAAAACGAATTGTACATTTTCTTATACCTACATAAAAACAGCCGTAAACAACTCAGTTTACGGCTGAATTCGCAGCAATATTCTACTTACATTTTTCCGCTAACGCACAAAGCTTTTTAAGCCTATGGTTAACTCCGGATCGAGTCATTGGAACGCTCATACTGTCGCCTATCTGTTTCAGCGAAAAGTCTGGATTTTCTGTTCTCAACTCAGCAATTTCACGAAGCTCCGACGGCAAATCGTTTAGCATTCCGCACTTCTTCAGTCTGTTAATCGCATCTATCTGAACAAGCGCCGCATTTACGGTTCTATCAAGATTTGCGCTTTCAAAATTAAGCCGACGATTAACATTGTTTCGCATATCTTTATACATTTTTACGCCCATAAGCTCAAGAACGCAGTTTGAAGCGCCCATAACCGTCAGCATATCCTCGATTTCGCCGCTATCCTTAAAATACAAAACATAGGCGCCGTTCCGCGTAACCTCTTTTGCCGCCATATCGTTATCAGACAAAAACTTCTGAAGGTCTCGACTCAAATACATATGCGGAACAACAAATTCGAGATGATAATTCTTTTCAGGAGAATTGACCGTTCCGCACGCCAAAAAGACTCCGCGCAGAAAAGAACCTATACAGCAGTCTTCTGATATATTTGCCCAATTCAGCCTACGTGTTCGCTCCTTGCCGTTATATCCGAAAGCGTTTAAAACAGCTAAGCGATCCTGCTTATTTCCGACGCTGACTTTAATTTTACCGGATGCCGACTCTGAAACATTACACGGATTTTCCGTAAAACGCTCAACAAGTTCTTTATATCTGAGCGCAACATTTTTATTTTCTGTGGATATATAAACCTCACCTGCCGAAAAACCCCTGCCGAAAAGCAGAAGCCCGTAACACTCAGCCAATATACAGCAAGGCTTTATTGTCTCAACATTTAATAATTCATCTTTAACCTTGGATGAAAAAGTCATAGCACTACCTTTTAATATCTCTGTGGAATACACTTGAATTAGCTCCGTTTTCAAGAATATGTTTATTTATTGCTTCGGCAAATACAACAGACCTGTGTTTTCCCCCTGTACAACCGACCGCAATAGTTAACTGACTTTTCCCTTCCGTTCTGTAAAGAGGCAACAAAAAGTCAAGAAGATCAAACAGCTTTTTCTCGAGAGCCTTTGACTGGTCAAATTTCATAACAAAATCACGCACGGGAGTCTCAAGCCCGGTATGCTCTTTAAGTTCGGGAATATAAAACGGATTGGGTAAGCACCTGACATCGAACACCAAATCAGCTTCCTTCGGTATGCCGTATTTAAAGCCGAATGATATGCTGTAAATTTTAAGAGAACTCGAAGCATTATCAAGAAAAAGCTTTGCAATACGCTCCTTAAACTGAGAGCTTGTAACATTCGACGTATCTACTATATAATCCGCTTGTAAACGTGCAGGCAACAGTATCTCACGTTCTTTTTGGATGGCTTCAAGTATTGAAGGTGTGTTAAATTCATCGGCAAGAGGATGCTTACGCCTTGTCTCTTGGTAACGGCGCATAATTACATCGTTGTCCGCATCTATAAACAGAATTTTGTAATTAATCTCATCTTCTTTTAACTCATCCAACACTCCGAAAATATCAGAGAACGAGTCGCCGAGTCTGATGTCGGCAACAATGGCTACCCTGTCACGTTTTTCGTTAGAATTAAAAATCAACTTGACAAAAGTAGGTATGAGCTTCGGAGGCATATTATCAACACAAAAAAAGCCTATATCCTCAAGAGCGTCAACTGCTCTTGACTTTCCTGCTCCCGAAAGTCCCGTAACAATAACAAGCTCTGTCTTTTCTACAGATTTCTTACCCAATATATTTCACTTCCGTTTCGAGATGCACACCAGTTTCGGTAAACACCTTATTCTGTACATATTTTATCAAACTTAAAACATCATTAGTTGTTGCGCCGCCTTTATTTATTATGAAACCGGCATGCTTTTCGCTAACCTCGGCGCCGCCTATACTGTATCCTTTTAAACCGCACTGCTCTATAAGTCCACCGGCAAAATATCCCACGGGGCGCTTGAAAGTACTGCCTGCGCTCGGATATTCTAGCGGCTGTTTAGACTTCCTCTTATTGAGATTTAAATTCATTGCAGCCTTAATTTCATCATAATCGCCGTTTTTCAGTTTAAGTGTAAGCCCGGTTATAATAAGATTACTGTCGGTATACGCGCTGCAACGATAGCCGAGCTTTAAGCTCTCTTTTTCAAAGCACCCTACCTCACCGTCAAAATTTATGTGCGACACAGAGCACAGAACATCTTTCATTTCCCCACCGTAAGCTCCGGCATTCATATATGCGGCTCCGCCGGCTGTGCCGGGAATTCCATAGGCAAATTCAAGTCCCGAAAGATTTTTGGAAAGAGCAAAAGCACAAAGCTTTGACAAAGGAACACCGGCATCGGCATATATCACACCGTCACCGAGGCACTTGAGCTCAGATAAACCCTTTGCGAGCCTTAAAACAACTCCGCGCAAACCGCTGTCAGATACAAGTATATTACTGCCGTTTCCTATGATATACGGCTTTATTTCGCTCTCACGGCAAGCAGATATAAGTGCTGAAAGAGCTTCTATGCTGTTAGGCATTATAACAAGCTCGGCAGGTCCACCGGTTTTAAACGACGTATAATCGCTCATAGGAGCATCTTCGCGAAATTCGCAGCCAAACTTATCTGCAACAGCTTTTATATTACTTAGCAAAATAATTTCCCCTCAAAATTATTCGTCAAGAAGTGCTGCTCCGATTATACCGGCATCATTTCCGAGCTTAGCAGAGCATATTCTTGTTTGAACAACGCTGTGTACGCTGTAATGCTCTTGATTTACTATTTTACGTACAGGTTCAAGAAGTGACTCACCCTCATTACCGATACCGCCGCCCACACAGAGTATTTCCGGTTGGAAAAGGTTAATCATATTTGTAATACCCATCGCAAGATAATGTATGTATGTATCAACAACCTTTATGCCTGCCGGATCATTTTTGCGCATAGCATTAAAGGCTGTTCTGCCGTCGACCTTATTTATATCTCCGTCAACAAGAGTCCACATAGCAGAATCGAGATTTTTGCCCATAGCTTCTTTCGTCTGGCGAATAAGTGCCGTTGCTGAGGAATATGCCTCCCAACAGCCTTTTCTGCCACAGGTGCATTGCTCTCCGTCAGCAAAAATGACCATATGGCCGGCCTCGCCTGCTGCATCATTACAGCCATTGAGCAGCTTGCCGTTTACAACAATTCCGCTGCCAACGCCGGTACCGAGAGTAACTGCAACAAAATTTGCAACTCCCTCGCCGGCACCTGCTTTTGCTTCGCCGAGCGCCGCACAGTTAGCATCGTTTTCAAGATAAATCGGTTTGCTGAACTTAGATTGAAGAATATCTTTTGCCGGAACATTATCGAATCCTAAATTATTGGCATACTCAATAATTCCGTATTTTTTATTTACCGAGCCGGGAGTTCCTATGCCAATAGAAACCACCTCATCAAGCGAAATTTTCGCTTCTTCGAGAGCCATATTTATTGACAAAGCAACATCGTTGATTATCTCCCATGACGGACGCGGACAAGCAGTAGGCATCTTTCCTTTGCCCACTATGCGATAATACTCATCAACAACTCCGGCTACAATGTTTGTTCCTCCGAGATCAACACCAATTCTATACATCATAATCCTCCGTTTTTATATTCTCTTTAATAATTTTGCCAAATCTCAAGCTCTTCGTCCTTTGACTCGCCCTCTTCCATGCCGAGTTGATGAAGGAGCTCGCGTGCGGCATTATATCCCATTTTTTTCTGCCTGTTATTCATGGCGGCAACTTCAATGATTATCGCAAGATTCCTGCCGGGTTTTACAGGCACAACAGTAACAGGCACCTTGATATCCATAATTGAAATATAGTCATTATCAAGGCCCATCCTATCATAAACCTTAGCGGAATCCCAAGGCTCAAGTTGAACCACCATATTTATTTTTTCGGTAAGCTTTACGGCTCCCATACCGAAAATGCGGCGAGCATTAATAATTCCTACACCGCGAAGTTCGATGAAATGTCTGATATTGTCCGGTGCAGAACCGACAAGTGTTTTTGAAGAAACCTTACGAATTTCAACGGCATCATCCGCAATCAGACGGTGCCCCCTCTTGATAAGTTCAATCGCAGTCTCACTTTTACCTACGCCGCTGTCGCCGACAATCAGCACACCCTCGCCGTACACTTCTACAAGCACTCCATGTCGTGTTATCCTTTCGGCAAGTTCTGTTCCCAAAAAAGAAATAAGCGCAGACATACAGCTCGATGTGGATTCACCGGTACGTAAGAGCGGCACCTTGTATTCTTCTACAAGTGAAGAAAGATGCGACGGGATTTCTAAATTTCGTGTAATTAAAATAAACGGCGGTTGAGTTTGGACAAGCCGTTTAAGGCTTTCATAACGCACTTCATCGCTTAGAGTTTTAAGAAATTCTATTTCCGAAAGCCCCAAAAACTGCACACGTTCCGGGTCAAAATAATCATCACGTCCGGCAAGAATAAGACCCGGCCTATTAACGTCCTGCGATGTAACGGATAGGTCGTGTGCGTCTTCCGGCAAATACAATGTTTCAAAGCCGAATTCTTTTATCAGTTTATCTAATGAAACGGAATACTTTGAAGCCAACCCATAGCCTCCCTTATTTAACTGTTATAATGTAATATTATAATCTATTATTACAGACTTTCCAATAGCTTTTTAGCATTTTTTTAATATTTTGAGCTAGTATTTTAAACGTTTCTAACCATTGAATAACCTTATGTTATTTGAAAATAATATTTCGGGGTGATAAAGTGAAGCTTATTATAGTCTCCGAGGATTTTAACAGCCGTTTATCAGCTGAACTTTCTCAGCTGCTAAGCAAGCACGGAGGCGTATTGCTGCTCGGAAATAATATAATAGAGGCAAGCTATATTGATACACCCGAATATGTAATTACAGACATCGGTGCAAAAGTTGACAACAGTTTCAAAAATACAATTTCCGTGGAAATATCAAAAAACGGCGATATCATTAACGAAGCGTTAATATATAATGATTCTGCCGGGATAAAACAAAGGCTGAACATTGGGACAGATTTCAAAGACGATATAACACTTTCAAGCTTAAATGATGAAGAAATTTACTTCGGAATACAAACGATTATCAAGGATTTATCCGGGAAAAATATATATCCGTGTGAAATAAAATCCAAAACATCAGATATTACCGACATTCACACTCTTCTAACTGCGGCCGGAATTCTTCTGATTTCCGGAAAATATCATGAAAACAATGGAATTTTAAATATATAGAAGCAAAAAGGCTGTACCGCTTTTTCAACGGTACAGCCCTAAGCTTAATATATCTCAATTATCGATTTCCGCAGTTGCTTTTGTTCTTCTTTTTTGCAGCTCATCGGCTATATCTTGTTTTTTCTTCCCGACTATATCATATTTAAAAATCGGGAATATAGAAATGAGAGCAAGAAAGCCGGGCACCACGGTATAAGCAAAAAACACAATGTCTTTTGTTTTCTCACTAAATCCGCTTGCAGTACCGGCAGCAATTTGAGCAACAGTATCCGAATAGCCCGATACCTGTATAAACACAAGGCCTAGAGCAGTTCCGAGTGCAAGGCAAACCTTTATGGTAAGGGTTAAAATAGAGTATGCTGCGCCCTCCATGCGTTTGCCGGTCTCAAACTCATAATAATCAACACAATCGGCTGTCATTATCATGGGCATAAGCGTAACAGCAGCAAACTGAAGGCCGATTAAAAACAGCGATGCATAGAATAATACAGTAAGCACTGTATTATCGGGATTTTTGAACCAGAAGTGCCCTACAACGAACGATAGTGCCGATGCAACAAAGCCATATACCGAGAGAAGGATATATACCTTTTTCTCACCCATCTTTTTGATAAGTAATGGACAAATCGCCATACTTATCATAGAGCCGACAGCAGTAACTATACCGAGTACCGCAACAAGATTTTGTGAACCGAGTATTGTATTAGCGGCCTGCACTTGTATACCCATTGACATTTGTCTGCCGAACCCGAGAAAGTATGATACAATAACAAGCATAAGCGGCTTGTTGTCTTTGAGAGCTTTAAACATATCCTTGGCAGTAGTTTTTTCACCGGATACATACGGAACGCGCTCTTTGTTTAAAAGCGGTATAAGTGCAAATAACGCACAGCCGAAAACAGCCGTAAGAATAGCCGTCCAAAGATATTCCGAAGCTATCATAGGCATATCGGTTTCGCCGGATTTAACAAATACTTTTGACCCTCCGGGAATTATGAGACAAGCTATCGGCACAATAACAACACAAGCCGAAAAACCTATCTGCTTAAATGTGTTTGATATCGACACTACATTTGTGCGCTCTGTAGGGTTAGGCGTTAAAACCGAAGCAATACCCTGAGACGGTACATCGCCGAGCGTCATAGCAAGACTCCATACAAGATATGTAACAAATATCCAAATGTACGTTGCCGTGCGATTCTCTTTAAACGGAACATTGATAAAAACGGCTGCCGTCATAACAAGAAGAGGAATAATTGACTTCAATATCATAGACTTAAACTTTCCGCGTTCACATTTTGAACGATCTATCATACTACCTACAACCGGATCAAAAACCGCAGACAATATTTTGGCTACAAGAATAAGTATGCCGACAACCGCAATGTCAGCTCCTAAAATAGATGCGTCAAATTCCGCTTGATATGAATTCAAAAGACCGACTATCGCCTGAAACCCGAAAAGGCCGAGCGAATATGCCGCAATTTCTTTAAAATTCATATGCTTCTCTGTTGTCGCTCCCAAAAAAATCATCCTCTCAATAAAAAATAATAAATAAATAATAATTGTTTTGCGTGCATTCGTCAATAAAAAGCACAGATTTTTTCGAGATTTTTATTCATTTTTACACTTCTTTTTTCAGTAAAGCAACAGCAAATTATTAATATGTTTATAAAACGCTAATTACCGAAACTGTGGCTATAATCAAGCAGCATATTTTTCAACTCACTCGCAGCAACGCCGAGACTGACATTTTTATTTTCGGCAATACAAATCTGTCTTGACGAAATTTTCTCTTTTAAATTAAGTTTAAATATTTCGCCGCTTTCAAGATCGCTCTCTACAAGATTTTTCGGCAAAAAGCCTATACCGAGATTGTTTTTGACAAGAGGTAATATAAGATCGGCTGTCGCAACTTCAGTATCGGGAGCGTACTTCAGCCCGTTTTCGGCAAATATTTTGCTATAAAAATCATATGTCGAGCTACCTTTGCTAAGACTTATGAGAGGATGCTCTTTAAGCTCTCCAATGCTGATTATCTTTTCTTTCAAAAAAGCCATTTCTTTTCCGCAAACGGGTACATCGTCGAAATCTTTAATATTAACTATTTCAAACTCATCGTCATATTCAACCGGAGATGTTACGACCGAGAAATCAACAGAGCCACTTTTAAGCGCGTTCATAGCCGCCGGCGTTGTGGAATTGTTTATCCTTATGCGAATATCCGGGAACTTCTTATGAAACATATCAAGAACCGGAAGCAACACCTCGGACAGAGCAGTTTCGGTAGTGCCGATTGAAACAATGCCGCTTTTAAGTTCTTTTTGCATCAGGAGTTCTTTTTCTCCTGCTTCAATTTGTAAAATGGCAGGAACTATATGGGAATATAGGGTTTCACCCTCGGGTGTCAACTTAACTCCGCGACTTGTCCTACTGAATAGTACACATCCGAGTGTGTTTTCAAGATTTTTAACAGACCTTGATATATTGGGCTGATTATTATCAAGCTCAACCGCAGCTCTTGTGAAATTCTGATATTTCGCAACGTAATAAAAAATTTTGTAATATTCGTAATTTACCAACATTTAATTCCTCTCAATATAAAAATTACATATTAGCCATATCAACAATATATTTTAAATATAGATATGTATGTATTATAATAATAAAGATTGGGATTGTCAAACTTTGTTAGAGGACAGGTAAAATATGATTAAAACCAAAATGGCAGAAAGATTAAAATCTAATCAAATGTCAGACACCTTTACAAATGCAATTTTTCTGACTCTTTCCGGAGGATTTCAGGACGCTTATACATATCTTTGCCGCGGAAAGGTTTTTGCAAACGCTCAAACCGGAAATATTGTGCTTATGAGCACACATTTTTTTGAGGGAGAATTCGGATTAATATTACATTATCTTATACCTGTAATTTCTTTTATATTCGGGATATGCGTTGCCGAAATACAGCATATTTTCTTTAAAAATTACAAAAAGATACATTGGCGTCAAATAGTTTTAGCATTTGAAATAGTTATACTTTTGGTCGTCGGTTTTATCCCGATTAACTTAAACATACTCGCTAATGCTCTTGTTTCTTTTGTAGCGGCAATGCAGGTTCAAACATTCCGCAAGTTGCGCGGAAACGCCTATGCAAGCACAATGTGCATCGGCAATATGAGAAGCGGCGCGGAAGCTTTGTGCGGCTATTTTAAAACACGTAAAAAAATACTGCTTATAAAGGCAATTGAATATTTCAGCATTATATTCATGTTTGCTGTAGGTGCCGGATTCGGTAGTCTTGCGGCAGACAGATGGGGTATACGCTCAATTTGGTTTTCATGTGCATTTTTGTTTATAAGCTTTATCATTATGTTTATCCGCCTTGAAATTGAAGAAGAAAAAGAAGAAGAACTTGAAAAGGCTGTTGAAAACGAATTCAAATAAAATTTAAGCAGGCAAAGCATTTAGGCCTTGCCTGCTTTTTTACTGTTTCTTTGCAGCGTTTTTCATATGCAGTTCTTTCATACCCTCAACCTCGTCGCAAATTGATTTTAAATTGCATGTGTTGCAATCAAGAAGCACATTGTCAAGTATGTGATTCAGAGCATCGGTTGTTTGCCTTACTTTATCACAAATCATACCGAGTTCATTAAAACGGTCGAAATCGGTAATAAATATTATCTGCACACTCTTCACCATAGGGAATTCAAGATAAGCCTTAATAAGCGATGAGCCGTAGTCCGAGAATGTCACACCGTTTTTTACCGCTTTTTTGCTGATTCTTATCTGCTCCCGCATATTAAATGCAGATGCTCTTGTCATAAATTCCTCAGGGCAAAAGCTATATTTAAGACGTTCGAGTTCTTTTATCTTATCAAAAGCCGATTGCTCTTCACCAATATCTTTGATTTCAAGAAAAACTATTTTTCCGAAACAGCAATCAGACTTTATTTCTGGAATATCTTTTCCGTAAAGATATGTGCAATTGTCAAACTTTATACTGTCGCTCACCGCGACCGTGCTTACACACGGCTTTTGACTTCCGCCGAGTTCATACGCCGTTTCTTTCAATAAAAGTATTGAATTGTCCTTTTTTATTTTAAGCGTCGGTTCACTATAAGAAAACCTTTTGGCATTTTCAGGCAAAAGGTTTTTTATTTGCCCGATAAGCTTGTCATAAAGTTTCATTAAAGTTTTTTGTCCTTTTCAAGCGAATCATAATGTTTGCCGAGCGCATCATATATCTTACGAACAAGTTTCATATCGAGATTGAAAAAATAGATGCAAAATGTGAGCACAAAAAGCACTGCAAGAACAATTAAAATTATAATTAAAGCTTTCATTTATGCCATCCCCTTTTGCCTTGCATACTCGGCAGCACCAAGCGCGCCCATAAGCTGAGGGTCTATTGGAAGGTCAACAACCTTAATTTTCAGAACGTGCTCAATAGCACGCTTAAGACCTTCGTTTTTAGCACAACCGCCGGTAAGCGTTATACTGTCGGTAGCACCTGCTTTTTTTGCCATAACGAAACAACGTTTGGCAACTGCGAGTTGAATACCCGCCGCTATCTCATCCATGGGTTTGCCCTCGCCTACAAGAGAAATTACCTCTGATTCGGCAAATACAGTACACTGTGCCGTTATAGGAATAGTATTTTTGGCTTGGAGAGACAATTTACAGAAATCCGGAAGTGACATTTCAAATGCGTTTGCCATCGCCTCAAAAAAACGCCCTGTACCTGCGGCACATTTATCATTCATTGCAAAATTCTTAACCGTACCGTCGGTGTCTATTGCAATGCCCTTTACATCCTGACCGCCGATATCTATAATCGCCTTTACACTCGGGTCTGTAACATGTACACCCATTGCGTGGCAACTGATTTCAGATATATTTTCGTCGGCAAACGGAACTTTATTTCTGCCGTAGCCGGTACCTATAAGATACGTAAGATTCTCGGGAGAAGACAGTTCCGGGACTTTCGATATAGCCTCACCGAGAGCAAGCTCGGCACTCTTCACCGGATTTATTTTACTTCTTACGGTAGCATCGGCAATAATTTTACCGTTTTCATCTAAAATTACACATTTTGCATACGTTGAACCAACGTCGCATCCGCCAAAATATTTCATAAACACTCTCCTATCTTTTTACCAAGCCATTGTATCGTCGAAATCAACCAGCGTCGGGTCAACGGGTTCTTCCTGAAGAACAGTTGTCATATATTTATTGATCTGCTCACGCATATCGCGACGCGAAACGGTTCTTGGATCCATAAGGTCCTGATCAACCCAAATAAAATTGATATTTTTTTCTCTTGCCTGGTCATCAAATATACCGTTAAGACCATCCATTCCCTTGCATGAAATCTGATTATACATTATTACGGTATCGGCATTATATTCATCGCAAATGCGCCAAAGTTCATCAAGTACGTTTTGATAACCGCCCTTGGTATGCTTACGCATTGTGGTGCGCTGAAGAGTTTTTGCATATGTGGCAAGCGATCTTTCTTTATCCTCGGTATCATACATTATATAAGATATCATCGTCTCCATATCCATAACAACATTTATGCCCCAGCAATTTTCAAGCCAATTTGCGAGGCTCGTATAATAGTTTGCAGGACATGACCAAACTATAGCTCTGTGCCGCATTTCCTTGGAAACATGTTCTTTTCTCTCATAGCCTTTCATCATAAGCTTATTAACCTTTTTATCGGTTTTAATAAATATCTTATCGATTCCGCCGGAGAGATGGAAGTAAAAAAGTCTGTACAGCCAAAATGTGGCACCGGTCATCTGAGGATAATCGGTTTTGTTGACATCCCATTTTTGCAGCTCATATTCAAGCTGTTTGTTGTATATCTTCATAGCGGAAAAATATGCGTCCCAGTCAAACTTTTCGCCTGTCTGTTCCTCGATAAATCTGATGCAAGATTTAACCTCGTCAACGGCATATTTCTGTACTTCTTCTTCGGTGTATCTAAGCGGAACATTAACAACATGAGACGGAAGATTAAAACGCCTGTCGATATATGACGAGTTCATTGTTGAGCCGTCGCACGGCATATTGCATGATAAAAAGCATTTACCGAACATCGGGTAATCGTCGTTTATTGCCACGCCTGCCTCCGCGGAGGGAAGAGGACAAACATCGGCGGGAACGCCGTAACTCTCGGTTATATCAAGATACGGCGGCGTTATGTTTTGATCAACCATCGATGACAAAAAAATCGGTATAGTCTGTACGGGAACACCATATAAGTTCGGAAAACCCGCCATTATTTCAAAAGAGAAAAGTTCATCCATGCAAACTGTTTTATCTGAAAATTTGTCATTCGGATGAAAATGCTTATCATGTTTAAAAAGCATATGTATCATATTACATGTATGCTTAATCATCGCGTTAAAATGAAGATGTGCTATACGAAGGTGTGTTCCGCGCGTACCCTCCGTATGACGGTCTATCCACGCAGGAGCTGCGAGATAACTTGCCATCCAGCGATAATTCCACAGACCCTTTATCGTCGACACGGGTGCTTTTAAAACCATAACTATCATATCTTTCCAAGTTATGAGCCAACGATAGTAATCATACATAGTGTCTTTAAGCCCACGCCACTCGCGGTGCTTTAAAAGTCCTGTCTTATCTTCATGCAACAGACCGAGATTTTTAGGCTGATTTGCCACGTTACTTCGCCTCCTTTGCTTTTTGAATATTCTTAATTTCAAGGCTTTCTACAAATGCCTGAACACGAGTTCGTAGCTGACCGGATGCACTTGCCGTATACTGTCTGTCAACCGAAACCGACGGAATTCCGAATTCATTTGTTATTATATGTGATGCAAGTGCCCTTTCGTATCCCCAGTATTCACAAAACTTTATCTGCTCATATATTACACCGTCTGCGTGATACGTGTTTACAAGGTCACGAACATAGGTTTTTCTGCCTTGCACCTTTTCCTTGCTCATATAGCGTGGACATTGGCATGTTTCCATATAATGCAATACAATCTGAGATAAAACATCATCGGTATCGTTAAGTTTTATTTCTTCTCTGCCGGGAAGCGAACCGAAGCAAAAGCGATCGGCAACTACAAGAGCACCGGATTCTTCGATAAGCTTTGTGAAATCCGGATCGTCCATTTCAGAACCCACGACAACAACTTTAGCACGATATTTTTTCTTTTCGTCAGGAACCCTTGTTTTAAGCTCCTCTGCGGTTTCTCTGAGCTTGTCGATTATCAAATACTTGGGGCAACAATATGTAACAAGATTTATGACGTGAAATTCATATCCAGTTATTCGCGGATTTTCCTCTTTGCGATATTCACCTATTTCTGTTATGAGACGACAAACTTCGTTATGCTCTTCAACAGCTTTACGAAGCATAGCATCGCTTGTATCAACACCGTAAACATCATGTAGCTTATCGAGCACCTTGACTCTCATCTGCTCTGTATAATGCCTGACTGTATGCGGCTCAATTTTAAAAGGAATATCGGCAATGGAAACGAAGAATTTATCGTTTTGTACAAGATTCAAAAGCATGAAATGCTCATATGTACGATTCATTTCCGAGCATGATTCCGAGCCTATAAGAGCGGAAAGGAAATTATAACCGCCTTCAATACCGCGCTCCAAAAGAGCCTTTGAATATCCGCACAGATACGAACTGAGATAATAAGTTGCAATATCCATAGAACCTGTTCTCGGAGCTCTGAGTCTTACCGAAAAACAATTATCGACATTGAGCAGAACTTCCGGGATATGATAGCAGGTATACGCAATCGCTTTTTTGCCATCGCTTATTGCCCGCTGCACAAGTTCATTGTTTGCCTCCTGAAGCAGATTCTCAAAATAAATCAGATGTTTCAGATCTTTCATTACAGCACCCCTATTTTAGTTAAAGTCTCCCGTACTCCCTTTACCACCGGTGAAGATTCCGGCAAATTAAATACATTTTCGCCCTGTATATCAAACATAGCGAGATTTGTATCATTCGGTATATAACTGAGAACTTCAACACCGTCGATATTGATATAATCCTTTAAAGACTCGTCCGTCATACGATTAACTATTGCACCGATTTTATCATACATAACAAGATCATCGGCAACACCTTTTATTGTTTTTATTACTTGGCAGCCTTTTTTGCTGGGATCCGTTATTAGGATAAGATGCGTTACTCTCTCCATAACACGTCTGTTAATTTGCTCTATTCCCGCCTCACCGTCAATAACAACATAGTCAAATTCGTCGGAAAGTATGGAGATAACCTCTTTAAGATATGAGTTTATTTTACAATAGCACCCCGCGCTCTCGGGTCTTCCAACAGCAATAAACGAATATCCGTCTGTCTCGACAAGAGCATCGAAAATACGGTACTTGGCTTCGCCTAAAAGCTCAACGGCTCCTCTGGTATCGCCCTCGTCCACGGAAGCTATAATCTCTTTACGAATATCATCAATGGTCATTTTGACGTCTATTCCGAGAGCGGTCGAAAGACCTACTGCCGGATCGGCGTCTATGGCAAGTATCTTTTTATCAGGATACTTTTCTGTAAGGCACCTGACGATAGTAGCCGATAATGAAGTTTTGCCTACACCGCCTTTGCCCGCAACTGCAATAATTGTTGATTTACTCATTTCACATCACCGAAAATTATTATACATCTTTGTTTTAAAGTGTGCAATAAAAATTGTTAACATTTTGACAACTTTTTCTTAAAAAGAGCGGTGTTGTTAAACACCGCTCTGAAATACGGAACTGAAATCATTCCGAAATCTCAACCGATTCCGAACTAAAGATATGAGACCAATGCGAATAGTATTCAAGCTGCTTTAAAAGCTTTCGCGCCTGAATATACGCATATGCTTTTTTATGGAAATGATCAAGCTCTTTTGACGCTTCTTTAAGTGCCGCTGATTTTGAACGTATTTCTTCTTTTGTAGACTCGCTCATTGCATTTGCGGCGTTGTATTTATCCATCGTGGGCTCTGTTATTCCGTAAAGCTCTTCTACCGAATGAGACAAAAGCTCTTTTGCTTTTTCGGTTTTCTTTATCATTTTAGGGTCATTAAAACGATCTTTTTCGTTTATAACAATTTGAAGAGCTTTCATTTTATTTTTAAGCTTTCTCTTCTCCTTGCCCTTTACGATGTCTATTCTGTCACGACAAATCTCGAGTTCGTTTACTGCATCGGCATAAATATTTTTGGCTTCTTCAAGCTCACCCTCCGACAAGCATTCTGTCGCATAATCTTCAAGTGCCGCCCTGATTTTAAGAACGGAAATATGTGCCTCGTGTTCCTCTTCTGTTAGAGTGTACATTGTAATAAACGGAATGAGTGAAATTACATATCCCACCGCCGCAAGAGCAATCATACCTTTTGAAAGTGGCTCTCTGAAAGACACATTGTAAAGGTCATCATAATTATTTACAAGACCGTAATGATTTTGCATTATTATCGTCTGTATAAGATAAGTTACACCCATAGAAACAAATGTTCCGATTATACCTACGAATTGACTCATAAGCCCTTCAAGGCGCTCCCCCGTCTTGTATTGCTGATAATCAAGCACATCGGCATTCATAGCACCATCGGTTATAAGTGTAAATGTCGAGAAAAACCCCCTAAGCCATATAAAAACAAACAGCACCCATATTTGCTCTATAAAAACATACATACCGGCAAAGCAGAAAACAGAACAAACAACATACATAATGAACAAATTGCGTTTACCGATTTTTCTTATCAAAAAAGGAGACAAAAGCATAGCCGGTGTTGCAGCTGCTCCAATAATTGTTGTAAGAGTGCCGTTTAAAACGCCCTGTTGTTCCGTTGTAAGACCTAAAGTATCTTTAATACCGTAATAAAAATACCATGTTGTAACATTGCCGACGCCAGCCTGTAAAAGAATAAACCATGAAGTTATTGAGCGCGCCCACTGGTACTTATTCTGGATACCTGCTCCGATTCCTTGGAAAAACGGTACTTTAGGGGAATAATCCTTGGATACAATTATACGTTCTTTAGTTCCGGCATAACTTAAAATCCCCAAAAGAGCACCACCTATGCCAAAAACAGGCATAATTACGCGATAGGCATTTATATGCTCGAGTCCGCCGGCAAATCCGGCAACTATCGGTACAACAAAGCCCATTACCGAGGGTGCCAAAGAGTATATAAATGTCGATATTGTTATAACATCCGCACGCTCCGTCGAATTCGGGCTCATAACCTGTACAAGAGTTGTATACGCTTGGTCGTAAAACGGATAACAAAGCTGAAGCATCATATAGGTAATAAACAGCGACCATAGTTTTCCGTTATAGCTCATGCTTTCAAACGGTAAGAAAGCAAACACCGTGGTTACAACTGCCGACGGTATACCGGCATAGATAAGATACGGTCTGAATTTACCGTTTTTACTACGCGTATTATCAATTATCATACCGCGAAGCGGTCCTAAAAACATACCAATTACCGTTGCAATCAGATTGAGCTTTACAAGATCTCCGTTTTTAAGTCCTAACGCAGCTCCGGCAAGAAGGCTTGTCGCCGAAAGTCCGATATACGAGACCGTGTACAATACAAATTTGACTCCGATACCGCCTATCGAATAAGACAAAATCTCCTTATACGGTATATACCGGCCCTCAGGCGGATTTTTCCAATGCTCTTTTACCGATTTTAAAACATTACCGACTTTATTCTTTGACTTCTCCATAAAAAGCTCCCTAACGCTCTTCTTGTTTTTGGCATAATGTACAAAATACCATTACAGTTTAAATGAAATGTATTAAATTGTCAATAGAATATCCGCCGCAGAGTTGCATTTAGACTTGCAGATAAAAAATCATAAAATAAAAGCGCATAAAAGCATTTACAATATACGGAGGGATAAAGTATAATACCAATGATGTTTCAAAGAGAGGGATTTGGAAAAATGAAAAAGACACTAAACGGGAAATGGCAATTCAGAAAAGTCGGTGATAAGCTATACAAGGAAGCCACCGTACCCGGCTGCAACTATCTTGACCTGATGGCAAACGGAGATATTCCGGACCCATTTATCGGCCTTAATGAAAAGGATGTATACTGGGTCGGCGAAACAAATTGGGAATACAAAAAGACTTTTGAAATAACCGACGAAGAATTAAACTGTGATGATATACTGCTGACCTGTGAAATGCTTGATACAATATGTGATGTTTTTGTAAATAATATGCTTGCTTTTTCCGCTAGGAATTGTTTTAAAGCTTACAGCGTATCAATAAAAGAACGTCTTGATAAGGGTGAAAACGAAATAAGAATATTGTTTCGTTCCCCGGTAAATTATGTTAAAGAAAAATACAAGTCCTGTCCTACTCCCGTAAATTCAAACGGTCAGAACGGTATTGTTCATATACGCAAACCGCAATGCCATTTCGGTTGGGACTGGGGTCCCGTATTGCCGTGCAGCGGTATAACAAAGGAAATAAGTCTTGAGTTTGTGAACGGTGCAAAAATTGAATATCTTTTTGCGTCACAAGCACTCAATGACGACGGTACTGCCGTTATCTCCGTAAGAGCCGATATAAAGGCATATAAAGATTACGAATGTTCGTTAAAGGTTGTATTGCCGGACGGCAGCACACTTGAAAAAAGCGGCACAGAAGCTGACTTTACAATAACCGATCCTGAGCTTTGGTGGACATACGAATTATCCGGCAAAGCAGAGCAGCCGTTGTACGAAATAAGTGCAGCAGTAGTATCCGGCGGCAAAGAAGCCGATTCCACTTCTAAAAAAATAGGAATCAGAAAAATTGAATTAAACAGAGAAAAAGATGAATACGGAAGAAATTTCCAATTCAGATTAAACGGTGTCCCTCTTTTCATCAAGGGTACAAATTACATACCGCCCGACAGCTTCATAACGCGGTTTACATCCAACAAGCTCGAATATTTAATTGACACAGCCCTGTTTTCAAATATAAATATGATACGCATTTGGGGCGGCGGATACTACGAAAGCGACGAATTTTATAATCTCTGTGACAAAAAAGGATTACTTGTTTGGCAAGATTTTCAATTTGCCTGTCAAGCCTATCCGTTCTTTGATAATGACTTTCTTGACAATGTAAAAGAAGAGGTTAAATACAATGTAAAACGCCTCTGTCATCATCCCTCTCTCGCTGTATGGAACGGCAACAATGAAATTGAAGATATGCATATGGCTTGGGTACATATGCAAAAGTATGTCAAATGGACCGAGAAATTCTTCTATCATATACTTGAACCCGAAATAAGAAAATATGACAAAAACACTCCTTACACACCCGGTTCGCCTGTAGGTGAATCTCATAACGTCGGAGTAGAAAGCGACAATGTAGGCGACACCCATCTGTGGGGCGTATGGCACGGTTTGAAGCCGATGAATTATTACCGCAAACGTATGACACGTTTTTGCAGCGAATTCGGCTTTGAAAGCCTGCCTGATATGAAGGCTATCGAAAAGTTTGCAAAGCCTTCCGACTACTCCCTTTCGAGCGATGTGTTTAAGTCTCACCAAAAATGTGCCAACGGCAATGACAAAATGATATATTATATAGCATCTAGATTTAATTTACCAAAGGAGTTCAAGGATTATGTCTATTTGTCACAGGTAACGCAAAACGAATGTATCGCAGATGCCACCGAACATTGGCGCAGAAACAAGGGCAGATGCAACGGTTCAATGTATTGGCAGTTTAATGACTGCTGGGGTGTATGCTCTTGGTCTAGTCTTGATTACTATGGCAATTACAAGGCCTTACAATACGGTGCAAAGCACTTTAACGCGCCGCTCAGCATATCGATTGAGAATACAAGCGACTATATTCGTGTTTTTGTGCTGAATGATTTAAACGAAAGCAAAACAGTTGATGCGGAATATGAAATATTTGATTTTGAAAACGGAACTCTTGAAACAAACAAAAGAACATTAACCGTCGGTGCCGTAAAAAATTCTGTTGTTTTTGATTTAAATGTTCCGTTCATTTGCTCGGAATATGATAAAAAAAGAACAGGCATTGCAGTAAGACTTTATGAAAACAACACCATTATTCAGCAAAAAACTGTTCTTTTCTGCCGCGAAAACGAGCTTCGCTTGCCAAAAGCCGAGCTTAAAACCGTTTTTGAGGAAACGGCAGACGGATTGAATGTTACTGTGTCATCCGACAAATATGCTCGCCTTGTCAAAGTTGAAAGCAGCAAAAGTGCTTTGCCGTTCAGCGATAACTTTTTTGACCTGCTTCCGGGACAGAAAAAGACTGTAACGATTAAAAATGACACGGTTGTTTCAACTACCGAGCTCAGAAACAGTATTACGGCATATTCCCTCTCGGACATACCGTTCAGCAATAATAAGCTTGATACAAAGTTTAAACAGCTCAAGGTCTTTTTATCGCCGACAAATTTATCAAACGCTATATACCACGGCAGACTTACAAAGGATGCCGAAATTACCGAATAAGCTAAAAAAAGAGTCTCAACGGTTGCTATAAGCAATCATTGAGACTCTTTTTATTCAAGAACAATTTTAAAGCATAACGGCAAGGTCGTTTGCGGAATTTCCATAAGTTTAAGTTCCATATATTTTTCGGTTCGGCTGATTATTGTCGGTGAGTGATTACCGAGGAGCTTTACCGAATATACAATTGCGTCCTGTGTTATCTTTTTAAAGTTCTTAATTCTTATTACACCGTCATGTGTCGGTTTCATTTGGAAAACGTAGACCGCTCCATCCTTATATGTAAAACGAAAATCCTTTTCGGTATACTTTTTTGTCTTATTATCCTTAAAGGACCCGTCCTTTGTATTGACTTTTCCTTCGCCGAAGGTTTTCCACGGAACCGTATCGTATATCCCCTCACCGTTAGTCTTCAGCCAATCGCCGATTTCATTCAAAACCGCAGTTTCTTCATCTGTAATCGTGCCGTCGGGTTTCGGACCGACATTTAAAAGCATAACACCGTTTTTACTTACAATATCGATTAAATCGCATATAACATGGTATGCCGACTTAAACTTGTTATTTTCGGTATATCCCCATGAATTTTTTGCTATTGAAGTGCAGGTCTGCCACGGTACGGGCGAAATATCTGTCAAAGCTCCCCGTTCAACGTCAAACGTAGCACTTCCCGGAGCAAAAGCCTGAAGCTTATAATTTATCGTAACTTCGGTTCCCCATTCTGAGGCACGGTTATAATAATATGCCGCAAATTTCTTTAAATACGGTTTAAACGCCCTGTTATGTATCCACCAATCGAAGTAAACAACTTTCGGCTTGTATTTATCTATCAGCTCACATATGCGGACAAGCCAATCTTTTAAGAAATCCTCCGTCGGAGGTACAGAACGGCAGTTTGATGCCGTTACACCCATTTTATCGGATGACAGCTCCTTACAATAATAAGCAGGTCCGTAAAAGTCGGCATATCTTTCATCGCACACATCGCTGTCAAATGTTCTGCCCATATTCATAAAGAAATAATGTTCGGCACGATGATTTGACGCACAAAAGGCAAGTCCGACATTTTCCACAGCCGTTTCCAGCTCTCCGAGAACATCTCGTTCCGGTCCCATATTCACACTGTTCCAACGATTAAACTCGGTATTATACATGGCAAAGCCGTCGTGGTGTTCAGCAACCGGCATTACGTATTTTGCGCCGCTGTTTTTAAAAAGCTCCGCCCACTTTTCGGGATTGAAGTTTTCGGCTTTGAACATCGGTATAAAATCCTTATATCCAAAGTCCTTTTGATTACCGTACTTTTCACGGTGGTGCCGATATGCCGGCTTTGATTTATCATACATCTCACGCGAATACCACTCATTGCCGAATGCAGGTACGCTGTAAATTCCCCAGTGAATAAAGATTCCAAATTTAGCATTCTTATACCATTCCGGTGTTTGATGTTTACATAAAGATTGCCAACTGTCTGTATAAGGTCCCGATTCGATAACGTAATCAATTTGTTTTAAATAATCCTTTTCTGTCATAATTTTTCACTCCCAAAAAAAATCTCATTGCTCAATATAATACTTTTATGTGAGAGAATCATTATCCTGCGGAAGTGTTTTTTTCGACGAAGAAACGATGTTCTTTTTTTGCTCGGGACTTATATTTTCCGCCTGTTCCAAAAGATCGAGGCGGCGATTTATCTTCTTTTGGTTTTCAAGAACGAGATCCATCTTTCTGTGCAAATCATCGATTATAAGTTCACTTTTTAAATTGACTTTAAAATCATTTTCCGCACGTTCTCTGTCCTTGGCCTCCTGCCTGTTTTGGCTCATCATAATAAGCGGAGCCTGTACTGCCGCAATACAAGAAAGCACCAAATTCAAAAGGATAAACGGATATGCGTCAAAAGCCTTATCTTTAAGTACTATATTCAGAACCATCCAAATAACCATTATAGCTATAAAGCTGAATATAAACGCCCAACTTCCGGCAAAACGCGCAACAGCATCCGCCGCACGCTGACCGAAAGTGAGTTTGTCGGTTTTATCCGAATCCTTGGAAAGCTCGGTGTTGATAAGCTGATGTATCAGTTCCTCATCCGTAAATTCCTTATCCGTAACGTCAAGCAATTCCTTTACTATTCTGCGACGTTCTTTTTTGTTGCTCATAATTTTTAACCCCTTTCACGTTTTCATATATTAATTATACTAAACACCTGTTACGATGCAAGAATTTCTCAACAATCAAAAACCAAACGAGCTTTTTTGGGAAATGCAACAATATATTCCAAAAAGCTAATTACTTTCGCTCAACAATAATTATTATTTTATCACATCTTACTTTCCGATTCTACAAAAACAAAAGCTAATAAAACTAAAAAAGGATTTAGCTTATGCTAAATCCTTTTATGGTCGGAGTGACAAGACTTGAACTTGCGGCCCCTAGACCCCCAGTCTAGTGCGCTACCAACTGCGCCACACCCCGATAAATCGTATGCTTTTTTACTGCCCGAATATATTAACATAATACGGGGGATTTTGCAAGCCCTAAATTATATTTTTTATTTTAAATCCGATTACCTTTTTTCTTCCGCATAATTAAAATTATAACTGCGGCAATAATAACAAGAGCCAATGAAACTATCAGCGATATGATAAGCGCTTTACGGCTTTTGGAAGAATGTTTTACCGGAGTACCGGCAGAAGTTTCGTCCGGCAATACATTGTTAATGTCTTCGGCAATCGACTCAGGTGAAAAATATGAATCATTACTTGGAAAATCGGTGCTTTCCCTAACAGAATCTGTATTCTTACCGTCCGCAACAACAGATGTGTCAACACTGCTTTTATCAGACAAAGCATTAAACGAAATAGCAGGAGAAACCGACTTTTCGTTGGCCACGAGGGACGAATTTACATCATACAGTCTATACTCGGATACCGAAAAATCCGACAATGTAACTTTGTCACCGCTCGACGAAAACTTTATTGTTGCCAAATTTTCCCCATTACTTAAAGCGTTGACCGAGGCAAAAACGAAACGAACAGTATTACCTTTATTTTGATAGTCCGGATTTATCAGCATCATACACCTTTCGGAGTCAGTCGAATAATCAACAAGTTTAAGCTTGTCGCTGTTATATACTAAATTCATACTGCCGCCGCATACCTCTTTACCGTTATCGATAAATCCGAGATAAACCGTATATTCGTTACTTGCGGGTTCAACTATATTTACGGATGCGGTATTATCCACCGCAAAGGCACAAAAAGAAAATGTACAAAGCATGATTGCAACAAGCAAAACAGAAACAATCTTTTTCATTATATCACCACATTTATAATAGCATAAATTTTTCAAAAAAATACAAAAAGAAGAAGTCTGCCCGAATTAACGAACAGACTCAGCGAAACATATATATTTAATTTATGTTAAAATTATGCCTGCTCTTCTTTCATCTTTGCAAAGCACTCGCTACAATAAACAGGGCGATCATCTTTGGGCTGGAAAGGAACCTTTGCCTCGCCGCCACAGCGTGCACAAGTTGCTGTGTACATCTGTCTATCGCCTTTAGCAGCGTTCTTTCTTGCATCGCGGCAAGCCTTGCATCTCTGGGGCTCGTTTACAAAGCCTTTTTCAGCATAGAACTCCTGCTCACCTGCTGTAAAAACGAACTCTTTACCGCATTCCTTACAAATAAGGGTTTTGTCTTCGTACATTTTGCTACCTCGCTTGAAAAAAAATTATTTTTACCCTAAGCGGAATTGCACCGCCGCAAAAATGCTCTCCTAATGAGAAAAGGGCTTTTGATGAAGTATTAATTACCGCCTTAGTTATACTTCTTCAGCTTTCGCCTAACCCTTTGAAGCGCATTGTCAACGGATTTGGATGAAGAACCGAGTTTTTGGGCTATTTCGCCGTAGCTTAACCCGCTAAGGAATAATTTTAAAATGCTGCGTTCTCTTTCGGAAAGCTGTGTTTCGATAAAGCCAAAAAGCCTATCACATTCCTCTTTAACAACAAGACCGTCATCATAAGAAAGCTCCGGCACAGATAAAAGCTCTGTTTCCAAAGGAACCAAAAGGTCACGACGCACACTTTTGCCGCCTGACGCTTTTTTTACAGCCGAAATGATTCTGTTACGTATGCAAACCGAGGCATAAGTTCTGAATGACGCGCCACAATCACTTTTATAGGAACGCGCGGCAGACAAGAGCCCTATCATACCCTCCTGAAAAAGATCGTCGGAATCGACGCCGACAGCTCCGGAAAACTTAGAAGCCTCACGACGCACATCGGGAATCATTTTTGATACAAGCAGAGATAAAGCTTCATTATCGCCCGAAGATGCCAGCTTGACCAACCTCAGAAGATCATCATTATCAGTCAAAACAGGCACACCCCTTGGCTAAACATTGCTAATAAAACTGCAAGCTTAATTATTATAGCATATTTTAAGCATTTGTCAACCACACTTTTTGTGTACATTACACAACGCGAGCAATAATGACAAATTTTACATATAAAATAACACGCCGCGACAAATGCGACGTGTTATTTCAATTATTTAAAGTAAAAAACATTAAGCAAAACCGTAAGTGTTGTTGCCACCATAAGCACAGCCAATACTATGGCTATAACACGAACGGCCCATTTCTTTTGCATCATTTTCAGAATCTTCCTTTAATTCTTAATACCGAGTATTTTTTCCATATCGTCGCTTATCTTATCGGTAACAGTCTTAGCCTCATCGCGCGTGTTGCCTACTGCCGTAATATAAATCTTTATCTTCGGTTCCGTTCCCGACGGGCGAACTATTACGCTGTTGCCGCCCTCAAGGGTGTATGCAAGCACATTTGATTTCGGCAGAGTAATCTTAGCCTTCTCGCCTGTCTTAAGATTTGTCTCGATGCTTGCCTCATAATCCGAAGATGTTATGACATCCATACCCGCAATATTTTTAAGGCCGTCAGCGCGAAGTGAATCCATCATTTCAGCCATCTTTTTCATTCCCGCGGCACCTTCAAAGCCGAAATTGAGAAGAGTATTAAGATAAAGGCCGTACTTCTTGTATATGCTCTGCATAAAGTCATAAAGACTCATACCTTTAAGCTTATAGTATGACGCCATTTCGCAAACAAGCATCGAAGCTACAACGGCATCCTTATCTCTTGCATGTGAGCCGCGGAGATAGCCGTAGGATTCTTCCATACCGACTACAAAACGGTCAACCTCATTTTTACTTTCAAGCTTTGTAACAAGCTCTCCTATATATTTAAATCCGGTAAGCAAGTTTGCCGTAGTTGCGCCGTGGGCAGCAGCAATGGCCGAGATAAGCGGAGAAGTAACTATTGTTTTAACAACAACAGGAGCTTTCGGAAGTTTATTTTGCTCGGTAAGAGTTTCAAGCAAATATTCTGTAAACATTGCTCCCACTTCGTTACCGGTCATAAGCTTATATTCGCCGTCGTCAAGCACAGCAATGCCGAGTCTGTCGCAATCGGGATCGGTTGCAACAAGAAGGTCTGCCTTTTTTGTTTTTGAAAGGTTTATTGCGCACTCAAAGGCCTGTTTGATTTCGGGATTGGGATACGGGCAGGTCGGGAAGTTTCCGTCGGGCAATTCCTGTTCAGGAACAACGGTTACATCCTCTACGCCTATCATTTTAAGAATTTTGCGGACAGGCTTGTTTCCGGTGCCGTTAAGCGGAGTATAAATTACCGAGAGTCCCGCTTTTTCACATATGCCGGGATTGACTCTTGCTTTCAGCACTTCGGTAAAGAACGACTCATAAACCTCATCGCTGATATATTCAATTTTTCCGCTCTTGACGCATTCTTCGAAGTCGGCGGTTTTAACGCCCGAGAACATATCAACACGGCTTATAAACTCATAGGTTTTGGCGGCGGCTGCATCGGTCATCTGATAGCCGTTTGGGTCGTAGCACTTATAGCCGTTGTACTTTGAGGGATTATGACTTGCGGTTATGATTATGCCCGAGCTGCAATGAAGCTTGCGAACCGCATATGACAGCATCGGAGTCGGTACAAGTTCACGATAGATATATACCTTAATACCGTTAGCGGCAAGCACCGAAGCCGCGGAACGTGCAAATACATCCGATTTTATACGCGAATCATAGGCAATGGCAACGCTCGGCTCTTTAAACTCGCTGTTAAGATAATCCGAGAGGCCCTGTGTTGCCTGATTAACGGTATAAACATTCATTCTGTTTGTACCGGCTCCTATAACTCCGCGCAGACCTGCCGTACCGAATTCAAGATTTTTATAAAATCTGTCGAGAATCTCATCCTGATTTCCCTCAACTGATTTAAGCTCCGGAATAAGGTCTTTATCATTCACGGCTTTTTCGCACCATAATTTATAAAGAGAGTTAATATCGTTCATAATAATACCTCCTTAGAATTCATCACTCATATTATAATATCTTTTTTTATCAAAGTAAATAACAACATTTGTGAAAACTCACGTTATATGTTACAATTAATACCGAACTTTTGCAGAAATAAAAAGAGTGGTTATAATGCTTGATAAAATGCTGAAATCTCATTCTGTATGGGAAAAATTAAAAGACGCCGACCTTCCGATAGTTTGCTACGGAACCGGAAACGGCGCCGATAAAATATTTGACGAATTTGAAAGACTGGGTATAAAAATATCTGCCGTTATGGCAAGTGACGGATTTGTCAGGGACAGAAGCTTCCGCGGATTTAAAGTTAAAAGTCTCTCTGACTGCGAAAATGAATTCGGCGATTTTTACTGTGTAATATGCTTCGGTTCTCAGCTTAAATCGGTCACTGATAACATTAAAAGCGTTGCAGCAAAGCACAAAACTTTTGTACCGAGCGTGTCGGTTTACGGAAACGGCATAGCAAACAGAGAATTTTTTGAACGCAACAAAAGCCGCATCTGTAACATTTATTCGCTGCTTACAGACGAAAAATCCAAAGACGTATTTTTTAAGTTTGTCAATTTTGAATACAGCGGAGGCTTAGACACACTTCTATCCTGCGAGAGCGATAAAGAAGAAGTGTTTAGCGATATATTAAGGCTCGGCAAAAACGAAAATTACCTTGATCTCGGTGCTTATAACGGCGACACAATAAAGGAATTTTTGTATTTCTCCGGCAACGAATACGGCAGTATAACAGCTGTCGAACCTGCTCCGCGAAATTTTAAAAAGCTTATGGAATACACAAAAAGTATGAGCAATATAACTCTTGTGAACAAGGGCATTTGGAGCGGAGAATTGGCTATGGGTTTTGCGGGAAAAGGCGGCAGGAATTCATATCTTTCAAATGCCGCACAAGCAAAGACAGATACTGTTTCGGTGGATGAAATTTCAAAGAGTGAAAGCATTACATATATAAAAGCGGATATCGAAGGAGCGGAAAGCGAAATGCTTGACGGAGCCGAAATTACGCTAAAAAGGTTGAAGCCCAAACTCAACATTGCGGCATACCACAGAATCGAAGATATATTTATTTTGCCCGAAAAAATACTTGAGGTAAATCCCGAATATAAAATATACTTCAGACATCATCCGTACATTCCCGGATGGGACACAAATTTCTATTGTGTTTAAACAATTTAATTTTGTTCTTTTGCCAAAAGCAGCCTGTATATCATATGACATACGGGCTGCTTTTGATTTTATTTTTGATTTTTCGTTTTTCTCAAGTAATCTTCAAGAATTATAACTGCAGAAACAGCGTCAACAACCGCCTTACGCTTTTTACCACGGGTATTTGTGGCGTTCAGCGCATTATGCGCCGAAACGGTAGTCAATCTCTCGTCTTCAAAATCTATCGGAAGATTAATCCTTTTCGAAATAAGCTCTGCCAGTTGCCGACAAGCCTCGGCACGAAAGCCCTCTGAACCGTCCATATTTTTCGGAAGCCCCAATACTATTTTTTCAGCCTTCTTTTCTGTGGCTATTTCAGTTATCTTATCTGCCAAAGCGCCGCTGTCGCGCTCGACAATAACCTTAACGGGTGACGCCAACATACCGAATTTATCGCAAACGGCAATTCCGGTTCTGACATCGCCGTAATCAACCGAAAGTATTACCATGGTTCAACCTTTCCGACTATCTCGGACACACTCTTATACCCGTTTTTGTCGAGATAATTGTTTATACCGTCTATAATTTTAAGCGGTGCGAATGCGTCTGTAAAGCTTGCGGTACCGACCTGAACCGCACTTGCTCCGGCTAAAAGCATCTGTACAGCGTCCTCCCACTTTGTTATACCTCCGAGACCGACAACGGGAATTTTAACCTTTGATGCGGTTTGCCAAACCATACGAAGTGCCACGGGAAAAACCGCCGCACCTGACATCCCGCCCGTATTATTGCGAAGAAGCGGTCTTTTTGTGTTTATATCAATAATCATTCCAGTAAGCGTATTTATAAGAGAAACGGCATCTGCACCGGCACTCTCTGCGGCAAGAGCCATTTCAGTTATGTCGGTTACGTTAGGCGTAAGTTTTACCATAAGCGGCTTTTCGGTTACTTTTTTGACAGCCGACGTTATCTTTTCGACGCTCGCGGCACTTGTTCCGAAAGAAGCTCCGCCCTCTTTAACATTAGGACACGAAATATTAAGCTCAATCATATCCACACTCGTACCGTTAAGCCTTGATGCGGTTTCAACGTAATCTTCTTCTGCGCTTCCTGCAATGTTAGCGATTATAACGGTACCTGACTTTTCCAAAAAAGGCAAGTCATCTTTTATAAACGCATCAACGCCCGGATTTTGAAGTCCGACGCAGTTGAGTATACCTGACGGCGTTTCACAAACTCGCGGAACAGGATTTCCCGGGCGTTCTTTCAGCGTAGTCCCCTTGCAAGATATACCTCCGAGGCGCGAAATATCATAAAGACGGGCATATTCCTGCCCAAATCCGAAAGTTCCGCTCGCTGTAATTACGGGGTTTTTAAAATGAACTCCGGCTATATTAACACCTAAATCAGCCATCAGAATACGACCTCCTCGGAATCAAAAACAGGTCCGTTTTTACAAACATGTTTCATATGCTCGCCGTCTTTATCGCGAGTCTTTTGTGCACAGCAAAGGCAAGCACCTATTCCGCACGCCATACGCTGCTCCAGCGAAACGTAGCACTTAATGCTTTTTTCCTTACAAAGCGCAGCAACGCTTTTTAACATTGGTGTGGGTCCGCAGGCATAAACTACGGCATTTTCGCCGTTTTGAACCATATTTTTAAGCACATCGGTAACAAAGCCTTTTGCGCCGAGGGTACCATCGTTTGTTGTGATTTCCACCCGCTTAGCGACAGACTTAAACTTATCTGTAAGTATTGCATTTTCTTGGCTTCTGAAGCCGAGAATCACCTCTGCATCGCTGCCGTATTCTTTTGCAGCACCTAGCATAGGGGGGCAGCCTATACCTCCTCCGATAAAAATTCCGCGTTTTGTTTTATCGGGGAAAAATCCGTTGCCGAGAGGACCTAAAATATCAAGCTCGTCCCCTGCTTTTCTCTCCGACATCCATTTTGTTCCGTCTCCGCGGACTTCAAATACGATTGTTATTGTACCGTTTTGCTTGTCAATTTCAGAAATTGAAATCGGGCGGCGCAGAGTCTTTTCTCCGCATAAGACATTTACAAATCTTCCGCACCAGCTTTCTTCGGCAAGCTCCGGGCAGGAAATAACGAAGCTGAAAGTTGTATTATTCAGTTTTTCGGTCGACAGGATTTTATACGATTTTTGAAACATAAATCATTCACCTATAATTATAGCTTGCAAACCTTTATTTCTTCAAGAATATTGTTATTTTCGAGGCACTTTGCAAATGCAAAGGCAGTATCAACCGACGGCAATACCGGAATACGGCGCAGAAGAGCGGTACGACGTATGCGAATGTCATCCTCATTCACCTTAGGCCCCTGCTCCGCAGTTGAAACAACATATGATAATTTATTATTCTTAATAAGCGACATTGTATTCGGCTCGCCCTCATGTATTTTACGCACGGAATTTGCCGCAACATGGTTCGAATTTAAAAGCTTAGCCGTATTTGAAGTAGCATAAATTTTAAAGCCCTGCTTTAAAAATTCACCGGCAAGCATAACGCTGTCCCTCTTATCGGTATCGGCAACGGAAACAAGCACTCCGCCTGTGCGCTTTATACGCATTCCCGAAGCTATCAAGCCTTTCAAAAGAGCTTCGTCAAATGTATCTGCTATGCCCATAACTTCACCCGTTGACTTTTCGGTATCGCCTATCTGAACATCGGTACCCTGAAGTTTTTCAAAGCTGAATACCGGTACTCTGACAAAATACCTTGTAGGCTCCGGTAAAATACCGCATCCCATACCGATATCACCGAGCGTCTCGCCGAGCATAAGCCGCGTAGCCATGGCAACTATCGGCAACCCCGATGCCTTAGTCATAAACGGCACGTTTCGCGTTGCCACGACGCTTGCCGACGAAACATAAACTTCGTTATCATATATAACAAACTGGATATTTATAAGCCCTTTAATTTTAAGTTCTTTGCAAAGCTTTTCGGTATATTCGTATATCTTTGCTTTATCCGATGAGGTAAGCGTTATCGACGGAAAAACCGTAGTAGTGTCGCCGGGATTTACACTGGCCTTTTCAATATGCTCGCAAATTCCCGGAACCAGTATATCGCTGCCATCGGACAGGACATCCACCTCGGCACCCTTACCAATCATAACGTGTCGGTTATTTGTGTGACGTATACCGAGATCATCAAGGATATCAAATAACTCGATTTTGTTTTTTAGTCTGCGGTGAGCCTCGTCATCCGAACCGAAAACCTTAACGCCTAATGAACGAAGCATTTCGGCTTTTCTGACGGCGTTACCACCGCCGAACGGCAAAACAGCTCCGTACGGTTTTTCGGTGAGCACAACATTTCTGACATCTTCGTCTGTAATGGGGTCAAGATAAAGTGTATCGGCAACTCCCGGATCTGTGGAAACAGCCGCAGGATTATTATTAAGCAAAATAGTGGAGTAACCGAAGTCCTTAAGTGTATTTATACAGTTTACCACCGCATAATCGCGGTCTGTTCCAAGACCTATGGATGTAGGGCCGGAACCCACTACAAGGATTTTCTTTTTCGATGTCGGGTGCGCTTTTCCGAACATTGCGGCTTCGTTATCCTCATCAAACGAAGAATAGAAATAGGGCTTTTTAACGTCAAATTCGGCTGCGCAAGTGTCTACGGTGTTATATCCTGCAGCTATGGGTGCCGAAATCTCCTCACCGGTTATTTTTTCAATTGTACTGTCGAGAAAACCGAGAGTTTTTGCACGGAAATACAAATCACCCGAAAAGCCGTTACCGAGAGATGTTTCCGTATCGGCTATATTCTTGAGCTTAGTTAGATAATAATTATCTATTCTTGTAAGAGACTGTATTTCAGCAATGTCAAATCCGCGTCTTATAGCTTCGTAAACAGCAAAAATTCGCTCATCATCGGAGCCTAACAGCAGCTCCTTTATCTCATTGTCGGTTTTTTGCTTCATTTTGGGCATTGATACAGATTCGGTACGCGGATTCATCGAGCGTATCGCTTTCATAAGAGCCAACTCAAACGAAGTACCGATTGCGAGTGCCTCACCAGTAGCCTGCATAGTTCCGCCGAGCTTTCTGGTGGCGGCATCGAAGTTTTCAAAAGACCATCTCGGAACCTTTACGGCACAATAATCAATGGCAGGTTCATTTGCCGCTGTGGTAACGCCTGTTATATCGTTTTTGATTTCGTAAAGCTTATATCCGAGAGCAATTTTGGCAGAGACCTGCGCTATGGGATAACCCGTAGCCTTTGAAACAAGAGCGGTAGTACGGTTAAGCTGTGGCTCAACTGCCAAAACCATATACTCGCTGCCATCCGAATTTATTGCAAAACGGACATTGCAGCTTCCTTCAATATTTAAATAATCGGCTATTTTTCTTGCGGCTCTGCGAAGCCTTACGGTTTCGCTGTCTGTAAGAGTCTGCGCAGGAATAACAACAATACTGTCGCCGGAATGAATGCCGACGCTGTCAATATTTTCGGTACTGCTTACACTTATACAGTTGCCGAAGGAATCGCGCATTGCGACAAATTCCACTTCTTTATAATCATCGACGCATTTTCTTACGTATACCTCGTTTACGAGAGACCGCTCGGCACAACTGCCGAAGCCTGACAAAATATCATTTGCATTTTCGCAACGTATCGGCTCTGAAAAATCAGGCGTGAATGCCGGACTTATAAGTACGGGAAAACCGATTTCACCGGCGAATGTCACACATTCCGCGTCTGTCGGCAACACCTTTGCGGATACATACGGTTCACCAACATTTGCAAGAGTATCTCGAAGAGCCTGCTCGTTTCTTATTGCCTTTATGGTTTCCGGCTTAACTCCGAGAAGCTTGGTCCCGTGCTCATCAAGATAACCGTTTTGTAAAAGCTCAAGGCAAATTTCGAGCCCCGCTTCTCCTCCCGTGGTGCCAATAATGGCATCGGGAATTTCTTTTTCAATTATTTTCTTTACTGTTTCGCCGTTTAATGGCTCAATATAAACTGTATCCGCAACATTTTTATCTGTCATTATTGTATCCGGATTTGAGTTTACCGAAACTACTGAAATGCCCTCTTCCTTCAACGCTCTGCAAACAGATACAGCTGAATAATCATATTCAGAGGAAGAGCCTATAACCACAGGGCCGGCTCCGAGAACAAGTATTTTTGAATATTTATTTTCTGTCATAACTCATTCCCCCATCATATCAACAAAGCGGTCAAATATCCAGGATGTACTGCTGTCGCGGTCGCTGTCCGGTGTAAACTGAACCCCGAAACCGTTGAAATTTTTGTACTCAAGTCCCTCGCAGGATCCGTCGTTGACATTTATCATTGTAATATCGGCTTTATCGGCACTGATGCTCGAAACTTCAACCGAATAGCCGTGATTCTGCTCAGTAACCATAAGCTTTCCGGTAGATTTAATAACTACAGGCTGATTTGAGCCGCGATGCCCCTGCGGCATTTTTTCAATTTTAAAGTCTTCCGAAAGAGCCAGCATCTGATGGCCGAGACCTATTCCGAACATCGGAACACCGAGTTTTTTAAACTCCTTGATATTTTCTATAAGCTTGGGGTTATCGTCCGGATCGGCAGGACCGTCGGAAAGGAAAATACCGTCCGGTGAAATGTTCTTTAACTGCTCAGCCGTAAAGTCAGCCGGGACAACAGTCAAACTACAGCCTCGTGACAAAAAGCCGTCAAGAGTTCTGCGCGGTGAACCGTAATCAATCACCGCAACATTGCATTTCGGATTTTCCGCCGTGAATTTCTGCGGCTCTTTTACTGTAACAGCCTCAACCGCACCGGAAATTGTATAATTCTTTATATTTTTAATAAGCACGTCAAAATCATTGAGATTGTCGGTTATAGCGCCCTTCATATAGCCTTTGTCGCGGACGGCGCGCGTAAGACGGCGTGTATCAATACCGCTGATTCCTACTATACCGCACTCTTTTAAATAGCTGTCAAGCGTTTCTTCGCCGAGATCGCCGGTGTCGCACCATTCACGCACAACATAGCCGCTTGCCATTATTTTTGAACCGTTTTCTCTTTTTTCTACGCCTCTGTTGCCTACAAGAGGATAGGTTTGCGCCACTATCTGACCGTAATATGTCGGGTCTGAAAGCAGTTCTCCGTAAGAAGCCGTACACGTATTGAAAACAACTTCTCCCAAAGCTGTTCCCTCTTTACCCATAGAAATTCCGTTAAATACGGTTCCGTCAGCCAAAACAAGGTAAGCCTTTTTATTTTTCATATAAATCACCCTTTATAAAACGGAATTGATTTCGTCCCTCATTCTGATAGCTTCTTTACGTGCGGCAACGGCATAATCTTTTTCATCGAAACCGCCTTTTTTGTATGCGCACATTATACCTCTTGAGGAATTTATTACGGCTCCGCGTCCGTTCTCATCAAACGCACCTGCAATATCTTTGGCGGCTCCGCCCTGTGCACCGTAACCCGGTACAAGGAAAAATGTGTGCGGCATTTCTTTGCGAAGACTTGAAAGCTGTTTCGGATAAGTTGCTCCGACGACCGCACCGACACACGAGTATCCGTAATCCGTTATAGAATCCTTGCCCCAGTTCTCGCACATTTCACCCATAGTTTCGTAGACGGTTTTGTCGCCGAGAAATCTGTCCTGAAGCTCACCGGAGGATGGATTAGAAGTTTTCACAAGCACAAAAATGCCTTTGTCCTCTTCCTTGCAAATATTTAAAAGAGGATTTATACCGTCGCTTCCGAGATAACCGTTAACCGTGATGGCATCGGCTGAAAAGCTTTCAAAGGTTTTACCGAAAGCCTCTGTTTTACCGATATGTGCGGCGGCATACGCCTCCATGGTAGTGCCGATATCATTTCTTTTACCGTCGGTTATTACAAACAGGCCTTTTTCTTTTGCGTAAGCTATTGTGTCATAAAGTGCTTTTACTCCGTGCCACCCGTACATTTCATAATAGGCGCATTGCGGCTTTACGGCCGCCACAACATCGCAAAGAGAATCTATAAGCCCTTTGTTAAATGTCAAAAGCGCATCTGCCGCAGCCTCAAGCGTATCACCGTATTTCTCACGCGAGTCTTTTTTTATAAACTCGGGAACGTAATCAAGCTTCGGGTCAAGCCCTGCCACAGTAGGATTTTTCTTTTCGTCAATTGCACGGATAAGTCTGTCAAAAGCCATTTGTCAATCTCCTAAATCATTATATACTATTCTGCCGCTGAGAACGGTCATTTTTACCTTGCCTTGAAGCTCACGGTTTTTAAAGATGCAGTTTTTGGATTTACCGTGAAGCTTATTTATGTCTACTGTAAATTTTTCACTTTCATCTATCAAAATAATGTCCGCAGCACTTCCCTTTTTTAATGTGCCTATCGGTCTGTTTAAAATCTCGGCCGGTTTACACGCCATTTTATCAATAAGCTCATAAAGGCTGATAAGTCCCGACGCAACAAGCGCGGTATATGAAGCGGAAAAAGATGTCTCCATACCTATAACGCCGTTGGGAGATTTGTAAAAATCTGCCTTTTCTTCCGGTGAATGAGGTGCGTGGTCGGTTGCAATTACATCTATTACGCCGTCAATAAGCGAGTAGAGAACGGAAAACTGGTCCACGGCACTGCGAAGCGGCGGATTCATTCGATAATCCGCATCCTTTAACAAAAGCTTTTCATCGTTAAATATAAAATAATGCGGACAAGTTTCAGCAGTTACATTAAATCCGTTTCTCTTTGCGGAGGCTATAAGAAGTGCTGAATTGCCCGTACTGACGTGACAAATATGCAACCGTGCATTTGGGGGGGCTGACATTAAAAGGGCTGTCTCGCGAGCAGTTCCCACGTCTTCTGCCGAAACCGGTATCTGAGGCATATTAAGGTCTTTTGCAACATCGCATTCATTCACAATGCCGTCGCGTGAAATTGTTTTTTCTTCGCAATGGGCAAAAACAGGCATATCGAGTCTTGCTGCCTCTTTGAGCGCTTCACGCATAAGCTCTGCGGTTTTAACCGGAACGCCGTCATCCGAAAAAGCGCAGCAACCGGCTTCTTTTAAAGCCTGCATATCGGTGAGCTTTTCACCGTTTTCGCCTACGGAAACGGCACCTATTGGGAGAACGTGAGCATCGGCATTAGCCGCTTTTTCAAGTATATATTTTACCGTTTCTGCGTTATCGCATACCGGTTTTGTATTAGGCATGGCGCAAACCGTTGTCACGCCGCCCGCCGCCGCCGCACGGCATCCGGAAATTATATCCTCTTTATATTCAAGACCCGGGTCACGCAAATGCACGTGTAAATCAATAAGCCCCGGTGCCAAAACAAGCCCCGAAGCATCAATGATATTATCGGCAGAGCAGCTTAAAGCCTTGCCAAAATCGGCAATCTTACCGTCGACGACAAGAACGTCGCCGACAGTATCAAGCTTTTGTGAAGGGTCTATAACGTGTGCATTTTTAAACAGCAAATTGCCCATAAAAACTCCTTTGATTATTGAGCTTTGGTAGCCTCTGCGGCTTTTGTGGCCTCGGGAGCTTTTGTCGTCTCAGCAGCCGCCTTTGTTGTTTCTGCCGGCTTAGTGCTGCCGTCGGTTGTCTTTTTGGTCTCTCCCTCGATCTTGCCATCCTTACTTCCGCCGCCGGAGCAAGATGTACAATAGCCCGGCATATTGCTCTTTGAGAACCAACCGGTTGCGCGGCTCGAACATCCGCTGCCCGCAAGCAAGCCCGTCTTTGTACAATACTCTTTTTGCTCAACAATAGATGAGAATTTTGTAAAATCTTTAGAAGCGAGTCCTTTATGAACTCTGTTCAAAACCTCATCAAATATTTTACCCGCCGGATTGCCCGAAACATAATTCGAAAGCTGCTTAGGAGTATCGCAGCCATACCAAACTGCAGCTACATAATACGGGGAACCTCCGCAGAACCAACGATCCTTATCCTCGGTTGTGGTACCGGTTTTCGCAAACAGTTTCATATTGTTAAGGCCGTAATTGCGCGCGGTAGCTTCACCTGCCGTATCGGTAACAACGGTTTGCAGAAGCTCATTCATAATATCCGCAGTATCCTGAGACATAATCTGATCGCCATCGGTCTCGTCGTGTTGAAGGTATACCATAGTACCGCTTGAATTCGTGACTTTATAGTAACAGTACGGGTCGTAATATTTACCGCCGTTTCCGAAGGTGGCATATGCGGCTGCCATCTGAAGAGTTGATACTCCCTTACTTGTACCGCCTACGGCAAGCGACGAGGCGTTCTTATCAACATCATAGAGATGATCGAGTCTGAATTTGCCGTTGGCATACTTAAAGCTCAATTCATAACCCATCTTTTTAAGAAGCTGCGCCGGTACGGTATTGTAAGACTTACAAATAGCTTTTTGTACGTTTACATACGAATCGGGAGAACCGGGGTCATTACCGTAGTTGACGGGACCCACTCCGCCGTCGCTGTAATAGTGAGGAATACCATAGTTCTTAACTCTTGTGCTCCAATAAGCATATTTTTCCTCTATTGCCGGTGTGTAAACAGAGAGGGGCTTTATTGATGAACCGGGCTGCCTATACGAATTTGCCGCACGGTTAAGTCCGCGGTTTTCGGTCTTTTCTCCAGCTCCGCCTATCATACCGAGCACTCTGCCGCTGTAATCCATAATTGTCATAGCCGACTGAGCATCGGGAACATTTTTATTATAGGACGGGAATGATATTCTGTTTACATATACGTTTTCGAGAATATTCTGAACATTCATATCCACAGCGGAGTAGATGCGAAGACCGCCCGAATAAATGAGCGTAGACGCCTGCGGCTTTGTATAGCCGTATTTATCCATAAGGTCGGCAATAACTTTTTGAATAACGTAATCGACATAGTAGCTCTGAATGGTGGTAGTGGTCTGCTGCTGAGCGCTTGTAAGGTTTTCGCTCGGCACATAGCCCTCACTGTTCGTGAACACCATTGTGTAATTTATCGCTTCATTATACTGGTCTTCTGTTATTTTGCCCTGCTTAAGCATATTGTCAAGACAGACCTTTTGGCGTTTTTTGTTTTCTTCGGGGTGAATAAGCGGATCATATTTTGACGGAGATTGAGTTATTGCCGCCAAAGACGCACACTCCGCAAGATTAAGGTCCTGCACATTTTTTCCGAAATACTTTTCGGAGGCGGTCTGTACGCCATAACAGCCGTGGCTCATATAGACCGTATTCATGTACGCCTCAAGTATGGTCTGCTTAGAGGCATTTTTCTCAAGGTTCAGCGCAGACAGTATTTCATAAAATTTACGATTTACGGTTTTGCCGTTTTCTCCCGTAAGATTTTTAATAAGCTGTTGAGTAAGAGTCGAACCGCCCTGCTTGAAGTGGTATTTAACCGCCGACGATAATGTTCTGAACCAGTCGACACCGCCGTGATCGTAAAAACGCTTATCCTCAAGTGCAATATACGCATTCGCAAGATTTTGCGGTATAACACTTTCATCCGGATTTTCGCTGTATGTTACCCAAACTCGGTTTTGTTCACCATGAAGGCGCGAAAGCTCGGTGACTTCGTTGTTGGTGTCATACGCATATATAATTGTGGTTTGATCTTGATTTTCTTTATATTCCTCAAGATTTATCTTACTGTCGCCGTTTACGTAAGACACCATAAACACAAGAAGATATAAGCATACAAAAACCGCGGTAAGCAAAACGGTAAAAAGAACCGACAACAAAACCGTTGCGCCCTTACTGCGTTTTTTTCTGTTTTTAGGTACTCTCTTTGTGACTACGCGTCGCTTTTGAGTCATATTTTAAAGTCCTCCGTTTAAAAGATCGGATACGATATAACTATACTGATTTATTGTAACACAAACCGTTGATTATTTCATCATAATTTTGAAAAAATATTATATTTTTCCTATTCTTGTCAAAAATAATATACGGAAGTGAATAAAATGAAAAAAGCCTTACTTAAATGTATCGCCGCATCGGTGGCTGCTCTGACTTTATTAGGTGCCGTAACAGTGATAATTTTAAAATCTCCTAAAAAGAAAAGCAGCTTTACGGAAAGTGAAGAAACTACCGTTGCAGCACTTTACACCATAACCGACTATAACGGTAAAATAGCTTTATTTAAACGCGGATACTCTATGCCGGTGGAAATCTTTGACGTAAATACAAATTCCCTGCCGCAAAGCGACAGGGAGCTTATAATAGTAGGTGTTACGGCTTATTCCGATGAAGAAGCACAAAAGCTTGTAGAGGATTACACAAGCTGAATTTCAATTTTTACACGTTTTTTATCAGAGGGTAATTTTATTTCAAATGTTCCTTTGCTCCGCTCGGTAAAATTGGCTTTTTCTCCGTCAACTGTTACCACATAATTATTTTTGTCATTCATAACAACAAGCATTATGCTGTCTTTACCGTTATAATGCGAAACGTCAGCGGAAAAACGAGTGAAATCGTTTTCGAAGCTGTAATTTTCACAAAAGCTGTCAAAGCCGAGATTAAACGTGCCCGCCTTAAAGTATGCAGAAGCCCAAATGTTCACGGGAGCGGAAAGGCCTCCGAAATTATGGAACCATCCTCCTCTGCCCGTAGTTATCGAAAGCATTTCAAAAGTATAGTACGAATACTCCACCTCACGCTTCCACGAATCGAGCGCGACCTTGGCTATTTTATATGCAAAATCAGCCTCACCTATATCTAACATGGTTTTCCAAACAAACCATTGATGCGAAAACCATACGTTGCCGTTCCAATAGCCGTTAGTGGCATAATAGCCGGCCTTCATATTAACGGCACTTATACCGACCTTGCTCATCATCTCATCTTCGCTTTTCAAATGAGACAGAATTCTGCTAGTCTGCTCGTCCGTAGTTATTCCGGCTATAAGAGGATATATACCGTCCATAGTCTTATTCATATTTTCGCCCGAATCAGAGCGCAGTTGTTCTTTTGCTTCGCCGTTTTCATCGTGAATTACATATGAGTAATACCCAGCCTCATCATCCCACGCATATTTCTGAAGCCCATTTGATATTCTCTTTATATCTTCCGAATAGGCTTTTACATCTTCGGATTTACCGAGATGCTCGGCTATCACAGAGAGAAGCTTTGCCGTTCTTATAACCTGAGAAGAAGAAATACACGGTGCGGTTTTAAGCTGCAAATTATTTTTGTACATCAGAACTTGAGGCGGAAGATCATCCATACCGGAACAATTGTAAAAATACTCAAATGTAGTTGTTAGACCGCTCTTAAATTTAGCGGTGGTTGAACCGTTTATTTTTCCCGCAAGGAAATCATAAAACATCTTTGCCCGGTCGTAATAATCATACAGCTCGGATTTATCAGATGCTTTTTGGAGCATTTCATAATATTGATAAAGATGGACGGGCACAGGAGAACCATGCAGCAAAAACGCATAGTCCTTATTATCCTTATCGCTCAAATACAAATCGAGGATATAATCCGCTATTTTCGGTGAAAATTCAAGCATATCAAGCCCTATAAAGCCCGAATCCCATGTGTAAAAGGAATCCCACCTCTTGCCGGGAGTGTGATGTATAACATATTCTCCGTGATGATAAAGCGGATACACGGTGTTTTGGAACATTGCAGCTCGCAAAAGGCGGTTTGAAAACTCATATTTTTTTCCGCTGTCATTATAGCTTAGCTTTTCAACCGAGCCGGACGCCGATAAATAGATCTTTTCATAATCTTCCGGCGTTTCATATTCTGTACCGCCATACGAAATAACCGCATATTCGGTATGACTTTTCCCCGGCTCTATGTACAAGGTGTGGACAAGAGTATTCTGATAGTATCCCTCGTCGCTGTGTTTCCAACTGAATTCTCCGGAAAAAGTTTCCATCATATTGTCAAAGCTTTTATCCGGTTGAGATATACGGGGAGTCGGTACATCCTCAAGACAGCCGGAGGGTATGCTGCGAAGTCTTGTTTCATCATTAAATGTTCTTAAAACAAAAGGCTTTTCAACGCCCTCGTATTTTATCTCAACGGTTTTACCGTTTATTTCGTCGCGAACCTTAACATCCGGGACAAAATTATTCTTTTTTGCTTCAACTAATATTTTATTGGTTTCGTCTTTTTCGCATATTGCAAAGAAATCAAATTCTATGCCGCCTTCACCCTCGGAAACGAGAACGAGAGTATAATCCCCTTTATCCACATTACCTATCGGCATCGTGATTTCACCCATATCCTGTGCAGGCGGAAACACAACGTTGTCACCGTTCACGGTAAAAGCCGAAGGCTTATTATCAACGGTACGGTATCTGACATATAAAGCAGCTTCTGAAAAGTTTAAATCATTTTTTATTTTATATACGATTTTGTCGCCTTTTTCTTCTCCGAGACGCGGATATTTCGGCAATATATATCGGTTGTCGTCACGGTCTCCGAGCCCTCTGTGAGAAGTAAAGCGATCATCAAAGAACTCGCCTTTATGCATAGCGTCCATAGTTTCATTATCCCACGGACGGCTTGTTTTATATGTAAACTCGCTGTAATCAAGCGCGTCAAACATAAGCGATTTATTGGGAAGAGAAACTCTGTATGATGTTAAAAACGGAAATTGCAGCGAAGAGAAATAATTGACAAGGCAATTTTGCATAAGCTCTGAATTATTGAAAATCTCTGTCCTGACAAGCACACTCTCATCGCTGAGTTTTGTAAAAGAAACGTCGGAATAAATAACATCCTTCCACTCCAGGTCCTGTCTGTAAGAATAAAAAGAATAATCACTTTTTACATCCCAAGGATGCACACCCACCGGTATAGTCACATTCGGAGCCTTGGCATCGGTATTTGAAACTGCGGGAAGCGAAATGAAATCAAACCTGACGCCTTTTTCCGTTTCGTGCTCTGTGACTCTTGACACACCGCTGTACTTTTTTGAATAAGGCCCCCATTTAGGCATTACTTCTGACATTTTACTCATAATTCTTACATAGCCTTTCCATTTACAGAATAAAAACCAATCGCTGCAAACATTACAGTTCCGTAGAAAACACGCTGATATTGTATCAGAAAAAAAGCTCTAATTCAAGAAAAAAAGAAGTCGCAAAACACAGTTTCTGCGGCTTCCTTTTGTTTAATTAAATAAAAGCTTATTTATTTTTCTGTCTTTCTTCAATGTCGGATATCATTTGCACGCGACGTGCGTGTCTTCCGCCCTCATAAACGCCGGAGAGCCAAGTGTCAACAATCATAAGTGCAAGGTCAAGGCCGACAACTCTTGCACCGAAAGCCAAAATATTGGTATCATTATGCTGCCTCGAAAGAAGTGCCGAATACGGCTCACTGCAAACTACCGCTCTGATACCGTTAACCTTATTTGCTGCAAGAGAAATACCAACACCTGTACCGCATATAAGTATACCCTTGTCAAATTCCTTTGATGCTACCGCGTTCGCCACAGCCTCACCGTAAATCGGGTAATCGGTACGCTCGGTGCTGTTCGTTCCGAAATCCTTTACCTCTATACCCTTTTCTTTCAGGTGAGCAATAACCTTGCCTTTAAGTTCGTATCCTACATGGTCGCTACCTATTGCTATTTTCATATTAAAACCTCTTTCAATATTCCGTTATACAGCTCGACAGCACCGAAAAATCGGTGCTGTCTGAGCTTGGGAGTTAGGGAGTTCGTTTATCTAATAAACGGATGGAAAACACCTTTTTAGCTATCCTTTGTAACTATATAAGAATCAACCGGGATAGTTTCGGGAGTAGCATTAACATCAATTGCTTTGCCTGCTTTTACTGTCTCAACCATCGTTTTAAGTGAAACAGCACCGATTCCCGCTGAGTCCTGAGCAACCGTTGCTGAAAGCTCGCCTGCTTTTACGCTGTCTATGGCTTCGGCTGCACCGTCTGTACCTACTACCATTATCTGACCGAGCTTGTTAGCGTTTTTAACTGCCTGTAAAGCACCGAGAGCCATGGTATCGTTGCAGCAATATATAGCCTTAAGATTCGGATATTTCTGAATCATTGAAGCGGCAGTATCAAGAGCCTTCTGTCTGTCCCAGTCAGCCGGCTGAGAAGCAACAAGCTTGAATGCGCTATTTGCGGTAAATGCAGTTGTTGCACCGTTCTTTCTGTACTCACCGGATGCGTTGCCTGCCTTACCTTCGATTATTGCAACCTCGCCGCCGTCCTTTAACTGTTCCATTATATAGTTTGCGCCTTTTTCACCGACTTTTTCGTTATCGGTTGTAGCAAAAGCTATAACACTTCCGCCGGCATTCTTAAGGGTATCCATATCAATCTTTTCATCAATATTCATTACATAAATACCCTTTTTGTTTGCCTCAACTATACCGTTAATAAGGTTAGTCGGGGAAATCGGTGCAACACCTATGGCCTTGTAGCCCTTGGATATGCAGTTTTCAAGAATTTTAAGCTGACCCTCGGTATCATCCTCGGATTGCGCGGCGAAAACATCAACGGTTACGCCGAGTTCTTTAGCTTCCTTCTCTATTCCGGCTTTCATATTTGCCCAGAAATCGTTAGAAAGCGGTTTAAGAATGATTGCGTATTCTGCGGTTCCGGAAGAAGAGCCCGAACCGTCGGTCGTTTTCTTGTCGTCGGTCTTACTTCCGCAACCAGCGAAAACAATGCCGATAACTACCGTCAATGCCATAACGATACTTAAAATTTTCCTTTTCATAATAAATTCCTCTCTCTTTTTTACTTATTTTTTCAGCAGTCGAAACTACTGTTTAAGCTGATGCCATGCAAAGTCTCCACTCCCGTAAACTCCGCTCTGTTGTGTATGCTCCGAAAAAAGGATTCTGAGATTTTTTTCGGGGTAAGGCTTTCGTGTATGAAAGTGTACCGATTCTATCAAAATGTCCTTCGGAAAATTCTTCATATATACCACTCCGCCGGCGATTATAATATAATCGGGATCAAGTATGTTGACTTCGGTAGCTATAGGAATGGCAAGATCTTTAACATACTTGATTATTCTCGGATCGTCGCCGTGTTCGAAAAAAACATTTTTTATATCGGTTCCGGGAAAAAGCTCCGCGGTAATCTTTTCAAGATACTTGCCTGAGCAAATTACTTCGCTGCACCCGACATTTCCGCACGTACACTTTTCCTCAATATTCGGAAACGGTATGTGCCCGAGCTCTCCTGCCGCTCCGTTGCGTCCGCAGTAGAAGCTGCCGTTTAAATAAATGGCATTTCCAAAGCCGGTGCCGATATAAAAGCCGAGAACAGTAGAATCTTTCGGAAGACCCAATGTAACAATATCATTTTGAAGAAGAAAATTTACATCGCGGTCAACATATACGGGTATGCCAAGCTTTTTGCTGAGCGTATCTCCGAACGGTATATTATCAAATCCCTTAAGATTAGGAGTGGATATAACAGTCTTTTTATCCTTGCTGACCATGGACGGCAATCCAATTGCTACCGCTTTTATCGAATCTGCCGCGTTATATCTTTTCACATAATTCAAAATGTTAAGATACAGGGTCTCGATTACATCACCTTTGTCAAAAATTCTGCTTGAATTTTTTTCGAAGTTGATAATTTCACCGTCACGGCCGACCATTCCGATGCGAAAGTTTGTACCGCCGATATCTATACCGATTGTAAAATCCAATGGCCGGTCACCTCCTTTAAAAATTGCTTTTAATACTATGCTCCTGTTGCTGTACGAAATTCTTCTCTCATTATGTCCCAAGCCTTTTTAAGGTCTTTGTCCTTTGAGAAAAGTCCGGACGAGCCTACAATAAAGACCTCGGCTCCGGCTTCGTAAAGCTCCTTAAACGTCCTCTGATTGCAGGAACCGTCAATCTCGATTAAAAACTTATAACCGTATTTTTCTTTAAGCTCCTTAGCTTCTCTGATTTTGCCGAGCATTTCTTTTATAAAAGGCTGTCCGGCAAATCCGGGATCCACCGTCATAATTGTAAGCTTATCTATGCGGTCAATATATTCTCTGATATAAGAAAGCGGAGTTGCAGGATTCAAAACCACACCTTTTTTGCATCCTAATGCTTCGATTTTATTCATAATACGGAAAGCATCGGTGTTTATAGTTTCAGCGTGCGGACAAATATAACCTGCTCCGTTTTCAGCTAAAACTTCAATATAATCATCGGGATCGGTGACCATAAGATGGCAGTCAATAGGCTTTTTGGCGATTGTTGAAAACGCCTTTACGAAGTCCGGAGACAAAGTGATGTTTTTCACAAAATGTCCGTCCATTATATCGACGTGATAGAGGTCACATCGCTCATTTAATATTTCCGTCTGATTTTTAATATCAAGAAGATCCATACACATTAGCGACGGGTTAAACATAGGTTCCATAAAAATACCTCCTTTAAGCTGCACGGTTATTTTTTGTTAGCTACGAATCTGTCAAGAGCAACGGAGCCGATGATAAGAGCGCCCATTACAACCTGCTGAAGCGTACTCGAAAGTGAAAGTATATTCATACCGAAGTTGATAACGCCGATGATAAGACCGCCCATTACAACTCCGAAGATCTTACCCTTGCCTCCGAAGAAGCTTGTTCCGCCGATAATCGAAGCGGCTATTGCATAGGTCTCAAAGCCTGTTGCCGCTGCCGGCTCTGCCGAGCCTACACGACCGAGAAGAACCACACCGGCTATACCGGCGCAAATACCGGAAATAATGAAAACTATAAGGGTATGAAGATTTACGTTTATACCCGAATACCAAGCGGATTCTTTGTTTCCGCCGAGCGCATAGATATTACGACCAAGCTTCGTTTTTTTAGTGAGATACGCAAGGATCAAAGCTACAATAACCGCTATTATCGCAACAAGAGGAATACCTATAACAGATTTTGAAATAACTCTTGTAAAACTTGCCGGGAAGCCGTAAACCGCGCTTGAATTTGAGATTATAAGCGTAACGCCGCGATAAATTGCCTGTGTGCCAAGCGTAATGATGAACGGATGAAGTCCTGTAACATTTACAAGTAACCCGTTAAGGAAACCGAGGAATGCACCGAGCAAAATTCCGAGAAGAACAGCAACTATCGGGTTTACCCCTGCCACCATTAACTTTGCCATACACATTCCGGTCAGGGCTACCACAGATCCTACCGAAAGATCGATGCCGGCAATAAGAATTGCAAAGAACTCACCCATTGCAATAAGTATATTTACCGAGCTCTGTGCCAAAATCTGAGGTGCTGTAGAGCTTGAGAAAAAGTATGTTGGTTTTAGTATGGCCAAGATGGCAAGAAGGATTATAAGAATACCAAACGTACCGTACCTCTGCCAGATCGTGTTAAAGGTTAATTTTTCTTTTTTTAATGTTTTAGACTGTGACATTTTAATTAGTCCTTTCTTTAAGGTCGGCAGTTGAAGCCATAATTATTTTTTCTTCTGTTGCGTCTTTATGTGGGAAGGTTTGTACGATCTTACCCTCACGGAAAACCGCTATGGTATCACACACCGCCAAAAGTTCCGGAAGCTCTGATGATACAACAAGTACGCCCTTACCCTCATCGGCGAGCTTACGCATCAAAGTGTAAATCTCGCTTTTAGAACCAATGTCGATTCCCTTTGTAGGTTCATCAAAAATAATTATTTGAGAATCTGCGGCAAGCCATTTTCCGAGTATGACTTTTTGCTGGTTGCCGCCGGAAAGCTCTGTTATATTTTGATCAACTGAAGCGCATTTTATATTCAGGTTTTTCTTTTGCTCCTCTGCGCATTCCTTTTCAAATTTATTGTTTGTAAGACCTATGGTGCCTTTTCCCTTTGAAGTCTTGATAAACGGAAGAATCGAAATATTCTGCTTAATATCAAAGTTATAAAAGAAGCCTGTCTCACGACGATTTTCGGTTACCATTGCAAGACCGTTCTTTATGGCGCTGTAAGGACTATTGATTTTAACCTGTTTGCCGTGAATGAATATATCTCCTGCCGAGCGAGGCTCAGACCCGAATATTGCATTCATCATTTCACTTCTGCCGGAACCGACAAGTCCCGAGAATCCGAGGATTTCACCCTTATGAAGTTTAAATGAGACATTCTTAACCTTTTGATCCTTACGAGACAAATTACGAACCTCAAAAATGACTTCTTTATTCTCGTAGGTATCGGGAGCATCCTCATGCTGATAAGTATTCTGAATTTTTCTTCCTACCATCATGGTAACGAGATCATCTGCCGTAACACCTTTTACGTCTCTCGTGCCGACGTAAGCTCCGTCTTTCAGCACCGACACCCTATCGCCTATTTCAATAATTTCACCGAGCTTGTGAGAAATAAAGACTATTCCCTTGCCCTCTTCCTTAAGCTGACGAACTATCTTAAACAGATGATTTACTTCCTCACTTGTCAAAGACGCAGTAGGCTCATCCATTATGATTACTTTACTGTCGGCGGCAAGTGCCTTGGCTATTTCAACCTGCTGTTTTTCTGAAATACTTATATCCTCAACAAGAGTTTTGGGATCTCGTTTTAATCCTACCTTCGAGAGCAGCTCTTTTGCACGCTCATTCATATACTTATAATCTACGACCTTAACAGGGCCGTATTTTTTCATCGGCAACTTACCGACAAAAAGGTTTTCCTGAATGGAAAGTTCATTTATGACGCTCAGTTCTTGGTAAATTACGCTGATGCCATTTTCGGCGGAATCCTTGGGAGTTAGCCTTTTATAGCTTTTTCCTCCGACAATTATTTCTCCCTCAGTGGGCTGATAAACGCCGCTGAGAATTTTCATAAGTGTCGACTTTCCGGCGCCGTTTTCACCAAGCAGCACATGTACTTCGCCGGGCTGTATGTCAAATGTTATATCTTTAAGTGCCGTTACGCCCGGAAACTTTTTAACGACGCCCTTCATCTCAACTAATGCGCTCATTTTTTCCTCCTTGAAGTCTATTATTTTCACATATTAGTTGTGTCCGTATGTGAATAGTATATACATTTTATTGGGTAAAGGTTTACTCAATTTCCCAAAATATGCGGGAAATAATATTTCCCGTTTGCATATGTTAGCTGATTTTTTATGCGGTTGTTCTTTTAACAAGCTTTACGGGAATAACATAAATATCATTTTTGTTTTTTGTCTCATTATTCTCGATTAGATTTAAAAGAGTTTCAACTGATTTTTTACCGAACATATCGGTATCCTGCTGTATTGTGGTTATCGGCGGATCGCATATCTCTGACAGAGTAATGTCATCAAATCCGACGATCTTGCATTTTTCAGGCACAGATATTCCGGAATCCTTAAGCGCCTGCAAAGCACCGAGTGCCATCATATCGTTATTGCAAAAAATTCCGTCAAATTTTTTACCGTCGGCTATGACTTTTTTTATCGCGTCATAAGATGAAGCGTAGCTGACATCCGTTTTTATAACATTTTCCTCGTTAAGCGGCAAAGAATACTTTTTGAGAGCGTCAACATAACCTTTATATCTGTTTCGTGTGGTAGAATAATAGTTTTTGTCGCTCAGCATTAATATATCCTTACAGCCATCCTTTATAAGAGCCTCCGTAGCTAAAAAACCACCCATCTCATTATCTGAAATTATAAGGGTACCCGCATGCTCAGGCCGACGGTCTATGTGAACTACCGGTATTTTATAATCTTTATATATCTGCTTAACATCGCTCTTTGTACTGATGTAGATTATACCGTCAACGTCTTTAGCGGCAAGCGAAGAAATATGCTTGTCCTCTGTGCTGCTGTCCTCGTTAGAGTCGCACACAAAAACGGTATAGCCTTTTTGCAACAGAGACGTCTCTATGGAACGGATAATCTTAGCAAAGAATTCGTTTGTTATGTCAGGAACAATAACACCGATGCTCTGCGTTTTATTGGTTCTGAGCCCTTTGGCATTAAGATTTACCTTGTAGCCGTACTTATTAACAATATTCATAACTTTTCTTTCGGTCTCTGAGGAAAATCTGCCGTTATGATTTAAAACGCGCGAAACGGTGGCGATGGACACACCGGACATTTCGGCAATCTCAACCATTGAAATTTTCCCTTTCAATTCAAATACCTCCGAAAAATTATGCAATCGTTTGCTAAGTTTGTAATAAATAACGGGTAATCGTTTACCCTACGCCCATAGTTTACTTCCGGTTACAGCAAAAGTCAACTCTTTTTTGCAGAAAAAAATATCTTTGTCAGAAGTGCTTAATTCTTCATATTGCACATTGGTTAAAAAGTAAACTTCAAATTGCAAACGTCAAATTTGCGACTCTCCGTTTGTGCATTTTCACACAAAAAAACGCGTTGCTCTAAAATAAGCAACGCGTTTTTAAAAGCAATTATTTACTTGTTTTTACCAAACACCTTTTGGAACCAATTTTGTTTGCTGCTTTCTGCCTGAGTATTAACCTCCGCAGCCTTTTCAATACTCGGTGTTTTCATAACGAACATTACGCTTGACTCTATACCGTCGGCAACCGAAGAGTAAATCTTATATTCGTTACCGTATTCTATCATTTTGGTGGCTTTCTGTAAAAGCTCATCGGAATTATCGGTAAGCACACCATATTTTTCAAGCTTTGATGCAAAATCAGCCGCGCTGACGGAATTCATCAGATTTGTTATCTTTGTCATATTGTCTTCATTTAACAGAGTGCTGAGACTGTTAAGAAGCTCCTGGTTGCTATCAAGTTCGCCCTGGATATCCGAAATCTTACTCATGGTATCAGGCAAATTATCTATTGCGGCCTGTACCTCCGGATCCTGCATATCGTTTGATAGACTCTGAAGAAGCGGAAGTGCGTCTTTAAACTCACTTGAAGCCGACGGAAGAAGGCTTAAGAACTGCTGTACATTGGGGTCAGAAAGCAGTTTTATCATCTTCTGGAGGTCGGAATTATTTGATGAATCGAGAAGAGTTTTAAGCGTTTCTATATTTTGCGGAGTAAGGTTCTTGGAAAGAACATCAATAAGAGGCTTATTACTCTCATAAAGCGATGTTGCATCATTTATCATCTGTGCAAGCTCGCCGAGCTTGTCGGGATTTGACATAAGAGTCGATAAGACGTTATTGGGATCTATTGACTTAATCGAGGATTCAATTTCCTTGAGCTGATTAAGGCTTGATTTTAAATCATCAACGCTTGAAGGAACAGCCATATTATTACTTACTGCCGAAAGAGGAAGGACCGCAAAATACATATTTGTAAGTTCAAAATCCGTTACATCGGCGGTAATTGTAAAGTTATCGTTAAAGGTGATATCGGCAGCGTCCTTGAGAGTTTTGGAATCTAAGCCAAGCGTCTCATTAATTCCGGGGAAGCCGGCCACTACAGCTACTTCCTTTGAACCGTCTCCCTGAGAAATGCCGTTTTCCACTTTTACGTTTTGAAAGTTGGTTTCGGGAAGAATCATACCGCCGACGGCAAGCACGGGATTACAAACCTTGACATCCTTACCGTTGATTTTTTCGGTTTTAAAGATGTTGTTTGTCATCTGTATTTCTATCTTTACCTTACCGCTCTTGCCGGCAAGATCGGAGGCGGCTATTTCTTCATCATTAAGATAATATTTAATAGAGATGCTTACAGGAAGCGTCTTATTGCTTGTGCCGCGATAATAAAGGTCGGTAGTCGGCATATTCCAGAACAAGCCGCCGTCCTTAAAATAGGGTTCGGTATCACTCTTAACATTTGTTACATTTTCAAGATCCGTAACATCTCTGAGGTAAACCTCGGGGGTGTCGGTGTGAATCCAATCGGTAACGGATATATTTTGAACCGCACCGGAGTTATCAAGTGTAGCGTAAACCGTTTCGGTTTTTTTATAATTATTGATTCTGTTTGTGTAAATAGTTTCCTCGGTCTTTTTATCAACCTCGGCTACCGTGTCGTCGTCCTTTTTGGACGAGCAACCGGTAAAGGTGACACAAAGCATTGAGAAAACAAGCAAAACACAGATTATACTTTTGATTTTATTTGTGTTTTTCATTTTGCTGCCTCCGATTTCTTAGCCTTGACGGCTTTTATTTTTGCCTTTGATTTTTTAAATTTTTCTTTCGGCATTGTCCGCCAATTAAACGAAGTTTTGTTTATGAGTTTTTCACAGATATAAAGTATTGGCGGCAAAGTACAGATTATTACAAACGCACTTATGATTGCACCACGTGCAAGCATACCGCAAATGCTCTTGACTATCTCTATATCGCAAATCAGATAAACACCGAAGGTCGCAACAAAGAATACCATTGCGCTTTGGAAAATCGAACGGTCGGATTCGTTGGCAGCCTTTCTGATGGCTTCATCCTTAGACAGACCCTTTCTCAGTTCTTCACGGAACCTCGAGGTTATGAGTATAGCATAGTCAACCGTTGCGCCGAGCTGTACGCAACCGATTATTGTAGGCGCGATAAACGGTATCGTCTCGCCGAATATAAACGAAAAACTCTCGTTTATAAATATTGCTATCTCTATCGACGCAACAAGTATTACAGGTATTGATATTGACTTGAAGATAATCGCTATAAGTATAAATATTGCCGCGACGGAAATTATATTGGTTATTATAAAGTCTCGGTTCGTTACATCAACAAGATCCTTAGTCATAGCACCCTCGCCTGTCAGATAACCGTTCGGGTCATACTTCAATACAATACTCTTCAGCGTATCTATCTGTGCATTTTCTTCATCGGTTGCCGTAGCGTAGCTTGTATTTACCATCATAAGCTGATAACCGTCTTTAATGCAGATATTACGAATATCATCGGGAATCATATCGGCGGGTATTGCAGAACCTAAAAACTCGTTCATTGCAACTACGTTTGTTATACCGTCAACATCTTCAATTTCCTGCTCCATAGCTTCAAGCTTCTGGCTCGGTATATCATCGCTTACTATAATAAAATGTGTAGTTGCCATATTGAATTTATCTTTCATTTCGTGAAGTGAAACGATAGACGCGAGGTCGGAGGGAAGAGCCTTATCCATATTGTAGTATACATTAACACTCTTCGAAGCTCCGTATGCGGGAATTATAAGAAGAAGGAAAATTATTGCAATTACACGGCGATGCTTAAGGGTGAATTCATTAAGCTTGCCGAAATGAGGAACCAAGCTCTTATGCCTTGTCTTTTCGATTTTATCGTCAAGCAAAAGTATAAGTGCCGGAAGGAATGTAACAACCGTGATAACACCGAGCAATACGCCCTTTGCCATTACAAGACCTATGTCAAGACCGAGCTTGAAGCTCATAAAGCAAAGCGCGAGGAAGCCGAATACCGTAGTCAATGAGCTGCCTGCCAGCGATACAAACGTACTGCTTATTGCCGAAGCCATTGCCATGGTTCTGTCGTCATTATGCTTGCATTCCTCTTCGTAACGGTCCATAAGGAATACAGAGTAGTCCATTGTAACGCCGAGCTGCAGTATAGCCGCTATACACTGTGTAATATATGATATTTGCCCGAAGAAAATGTTTGTACCCATATTATATACAACCGCGGTACACAGTGCCATAAGAAGCACAAACGGCAAGACATACGATTTCAGGGTAAACATCAAAACGATCAGAGCGAGCGCTATTGCAATAACTACATACAGCGGAGCCTGCGCGTCGGCAAGTGCCTTAGTATCATACATTATTGTGGAAACACCGCTCATAAACATATTTTTGTTCATACATTTACGTATGGACTTTATAGCATCCATTGTTGACTCGGAAGCGCCGCCCTGCGTAAATTGAACCATCATAAGTGTGGCGTTACCGTCTTTACTGTAAAAAACGTTCTTTAAGTCATCGGGAAGCATATCCTCGGGAATCGATATATCAGCGATATCATCGACCCACATAACATTGCTTACTCCGTCGATTTCGGAAATTTCTTCCTTCAGCTTGACAGCGGTTTTTTGATCCTCGTTTTCAATAACAACAATGGCACTTGCAGCGTTATTGAATGTTTTATCAAGGATATGCTCGCCCTGTACCGAATTAAGGTCTTCCGGCAGATAAGACAAAATATCATAGTTTACGAATGTGTTAAGATAACATATTATCGACGGTATCAATAATATAAGGCAAACTATAAGGACTGTTTTTGGGTGTTTTGCAATTCCCCTTGCCATTTTGTCTATCATCGTATCTCCCCTTTGCTATAATAATTTACTAAGCTAACATTTTTTTGACGGCCAGATGAATTTCCGGTCGTATTTCTTCTATGGTGAACGGAGATCTCGAAAGAATGGCATTCGAAGCGGTTGTAAATATCATTGTAGAAACGAGTAACAACAGCTTCTTGGCATTCTCGGGAGGATTTCCGAGTTTAACTATTATATCTGTAAGATAATCAAAATCGAGTTTGATGTTATCGTCGCCGTTATCGATTATCAGCGAATACAATATTGAGCTTTTTTCGCTTATCACGGAAAGCATTTCTTTATTTTCGATCATATAATCTATAATTGCGTCAACAAAAAATGTGAGCTGATCGATAGCCTCCATTTTGTTATCGGTGTTTATATTTTTCATCTGCGCTATAACAGACTTTATAATCGCTGCGCTCTTGTAAAGAATTATCTGATCCATAAGGTCGTATTTATCATGAAAATAGAGATAAAACGTACCCTTTGCCACGCCTGCACATTTGACAACTTCATCTATCGGGGTGGTATTTATACCGTTTTTTGCAAATAGGTTATATGCAGATTCTAAAATTTTATTACGTTTTTTAAGCTTGTTTTCTTCCACACTCGGCATTTTACACTATCTCTTTCGGTTGAATTTCTGAGGCTTAACAGAATTTTATCATCCACCGCAAATTAAAGTTCTGCGCTCTTTAAAATGACCGTTAGTCACTTTTTACATTTCAAAATGCTACTCCAAAAATGACCAACAGTCAATAATTTATTTTAATTGTTAACAAACTGTTCACAAACGTTGAATTTATATACACAAACGCTAATTATTAAATTTATTGTTTGTGCATTTTGCCAGACAGCTTGATTTGTAATAATTTACAACATAAAAAAACAGAGCACGGAAAAACCGTACTCTGTTCGATGCAAAATGCAGATTATTCGCCCTTCATATCAAGGAGCTTAACCTTGCCCTCATAGGATTCCTGAGAAACCTTGATAGAATCGGTTATAGCAGCCTCAATGTCGTCATCCTCAACGCCGAGGTCACGGGTGTACTTATCCGTTATGAAGAGATCATAGTCCATAATGTAGGGAAGCTGAAGCGGATCCATACCGGAATCAATGCCTCTCTTCTTATAATCTTTAACAATACCGTACATACCGAGCTTCATCATAAACGGAGGTATGCCGACAATCTTTCTGTTATGCATTCCGCGAGCCTCATATACAATACCGAGGAATTTATCCCACTTCATATTGTACATACTGATCGGAATAGCCTCAAAGCCTTTGGCACCCTCTTTGGTTGCTGCACCGGCAATAGCCTGACCAACCTGACGGCAAGTAAGCATTGCTGTGCCGCCCTTCGGATAAAGGGTGAAAGGAAGCTTGTCCATACCGGAAATCTGCTCAATAAGAACAGTCCAAACAGGTCTTCTGCCCGGCTGAGTACCGAATATGTAAGGAAGCTCAAGAACTGCTACGCTGAAGTTGTCATCGCAAGCCTTTTTACAAACATCTTCCTGAATAAGACGAGATTTGAAGTAAGGGTTTCTCTCTTCAAGATTCATATCAGGCTTGATTTTAGAAAGATATGAGAAGTAAGAACCAAGAACAACAGCTCTCTTAACGCCTGCTTTTTTGCAGAGCGGGAAGATTCTCTCAAGCGGAGCAATGTTGTATTTGTAGTAATAATCCATTACGGGCGCCGGGAATTCTTTTCTCTCGTCAACGCCTGCTGCGAAGATAAAGCAATCACAGCCTTCGAGCATCTGCTCAATTTCCTCATCCGTCTTCTTGTTGATATCGCCGAAAACGAGTTCCATTTCCTTCGGAATGGGAGCTCCCTCCGGAAGAGGCGGAAGAGCAACGCTCTTTACCTGGTGACCTCTCTTAATGAGAGTCGTGGCAGCTTCACAGCCGAGAAGGCCTGTACCGCCGATCATAAAGATTTTCATAGCAATTCTCCTGTCTAACTATATATTTTTGCTAAATTAAAAACTAAATCAGTCCTTGAATACGGGGTCAAAGAGCGGAAGCTTTGAAATCTTCATAACGCTGCTGAAAATATGGCCGCCGAGTACCGGCATAAGTCTGCCGAAATAATTCATAAATGCAGCGTCAAAGCCATGAACGCCGAGCGGACGTCTTGTTCTGATGTCATGCATTATCATCTTTACCATTCTGTCGCAGGAGGTGCTGACAGCATTGAGCATCTTCTGACCCTTTGCGTCGGAAGCATCCTGACTTCTGAATATATCTGTCTTTGTAAAGCCGGGGCAAACAATGCCGACATAGCATTTACCGCGAAGCTCTTCTCTGAGTGATTCGGAAAGTGACTTAAGAGCAGCCTTACTTGCGGAATATACCGAAGTACCTGCAAGAGACATAAGAGAAGCCGAGCTATCGATGTTGATGATTCCGGGAGTCTTTGACTTGAGAATCATCGGAAGAAGCGTATGTATCGAATAAACCGCCGAATAGAAATTGATATTCATAGCCTTTTCGATATCAGCCATTGAATAATGTTCAAATCTGTCGAACTTCGGCAAAATTCCCGCATTATTGACAAGTATGTCGGGATGAATGTCATTATCCTCAAGGTACTTTGCAAAATCTATCCAATTTTGCTCAACCGATACGTCGAAAAGCTTATAGCTGAATTTTTCGGCATTTGGACCGAGCTCCTCAACTACCTTTTTCATTTTTTCCTCACTGCGAGCGATACCGATAACGGTGCAACCATGATCAACGATAAGGGATTCGGCAATTCCCTTGCCCATACCGCCTGACGCGCCGGTTACGATAACGGTCGTATTATTCATCCAATTTTGATCCATAACTCTCTCCTTTGGAATATTGAATTTTTATTCACTCGTATTATTGTAACTCAAAGGTAAATATATTTCAATAGTTAGTTGTCTCAAAATTAACAAAAATATGCACAAATTTTAAAGCGTCGACGTATTTTTGTTAAACTCAGTCCAAATCTACATCCTTTTTATTATCGGCAAGTCCGTGATTATATATTTTTCGATTGTCAAGTGCCCAAAGCCGGCCGGAGAAATCATCCTCTTTAAGCGGTGTAATTGCCTCATGTATCTGATATACTCTCGCATCCATAAGGTCAAGCTCAGAGAGAAGCTCTGCCTCAAGAAAGAGAGGTCTTACCGCTGCCCCGAATTCCGGCTCGCCGTGATGAGACAAAATCATATGCTCAAGCAGCATTTCACGTTTTTTATCAGTTCCGAGCTTGTCGGCTGCCTCTCGTACCATCATAGCACCCATAACAAGGTGTCCTATAAGATTGCCCTCTACGGAATATCCGTTCGCAAGCCCTGTTTCACCCACGTTAAACTCAAGGGTCTTGGCTATATCGTGGAGAATGGCACCCGACAGCAAAAGATCTTTATCCACAAACGGATAAACCTCGCATACGCCCTCGCAAAGCTTCACAATAGACAGAGTATGCATTAAAAGTCCACCGCGTATGGCATGGTGTAACTTATATGCCGCCGGCCATTTCAAAAGCTTTTCTTTGTTTTCTGTAAAGATTGTACCGACAAGCTTTTTCAAATCCTCATCTGAAAAAGCGTTTATTGTCTCCGTGATCTTATTATACATATATTCGCCGGTGTACCCCGCGTGCCTGACATAATCGGTAATATCCACATTATCCTCTGGTGTTACTTTACGCATTTTTTCAACGCGCAGCTGATTGGCACCATTATACTGTGATATTGTACCGCGAACCTTGACAAACATATCGGTTTCAAATTTTCCGTGTGTATTTTCATTATAGTCCCAAAGCTTTGCGGAAATTTCGCCGTCGTTGTCGGAAAGAATCATATCAAGATATGCTCCGCCTCGTGAGCTTGTCTTTTTTTCACATTTTGTCAGTATTCCGAACCCGTCAACAAGACCGTTATTGTTAAGCTTAGTAAAATTCATTTGTTTTCTCCATTCTTCTCTTCTGTCTTTGCTTCGATAACATAATCGTCCTTTGTATCTTTAACAAACTTATTAAAGCTGTATGTGCCCCACATATCCATAACACCGTTGAAAACAAAGCAGATACCGATAAAGCGGAACGCAAACATAGCAGTTTCAAAAGGTCTTATCGCCATAATGAGTCCGAGCACAATCGCTACAACGGCGAAAAGCAGCGACAGCCACCACATCGGAAAATGATTGCGAGCAAGCATTACGGCACGTTGGATATTGATAAGTCCGTCAATTATGGCGACTATACCGAAAATGAACGGAATTACAGAGTAAACAACTTCTTGCTTAAACATAAGGAAAATGCCTATTGCGGCAATTATAATGCCGCTGACAAGAGTTATAGAAAACAGCGACGAAACAGAACGGCATGAAAAGAATTTAATTACGAGATAAATGCCCGCAAGAACAAAAAGGCCGCCGAAAAGATAACATGCCACTTTAGCTATCTGTTCGGGAAAAATCATAAGAAGCATTCCCGTGACAAGATAAATTGCCGCCGAAGCAAAAAAGCTTGCCTTAAGGTTTTTAAAGAATTTTTCAAGTTGAGTCATATAAGCATCTCCTTTTAGTATTTTAATGCCTTAGCATATTCACGAGGAGTCACACCATACTCTCGTTTAAAGCAATATATGAAATAACTCTCGGAGCAAAATGACAAATAACAGCTTATCTCGCTGTAATCATATTTGCCATTGAGCAATGATTTTGAAAGCTCCAATTTTTGTCTCAAAATAAAACGGCTGATATTCTGACCCGTCGTTTTTTTAAACAACGCGGAAAGATAATCCGGTGACAAAGAGCACACCTTTGAAAGCCCGCCGAGCGTAAGCTTTTTTTCAAGATTTTCCTTGATATAGCTTATACACTTCCTCACAGGCGGCGGATAATCCTTGCCTATTGATGAATAGCGTACAAGATTTGTAAGCTCTATTGCCTTTTCCTGCAAAAACGGCGGTATACTCTCTGACGAAGTCATGGAATCGATGCGGCGTATCATTTTGTCACTCATCTCATATGCCTCGGATTCACAGAGCCCTCCTTCAATGGCATACCGTATAGCGAGGGTTATACAGCTTACCGCCCAATACTGCATTTGACGCAAGTTGTTTTCGGAAAGTTTGCCTATTACGAGCCCATTGCTAAAAAATTCGTCCATGGTATAGCTGAGACGCTCTGTGTCTCCCTGTTCGATACAGGTATAGAACAGTTTTTCCGCCTCATATGCAGTATGAGCTTTGCTTTCAAGTTCATTGTATATAGGATTTGCGTTTTTTTCGGGCAAAATCTCAATTTTTTCAAGACGAAATTTTTTCATATTGCTCTCCTTCCGTGATAAATAATTGTAACACTAAGACCTGCAATTTTCAACGGCATCTTTATATAAAAATAAGAATTCTATAAAGCAGAAAAAAATGAAAGCGTGTCCAAAAGGACACGCTTTCATTTTTTATAAAATCAGTTTTCCTTACCGGTTTCATCGGACGAATTTTTCTTTTCATCCGAATCGACTTCCTTTTCCGCCTCTGAGGCTACATCCTTCGTAAGATATTTCTTTTCGTCGTTGAAATTATCTTCAAGGTCCTTTACCGCCTCGTCCGCGTTTTTATCATCAACGGCTGACGGCTTGTCTTTTTCGACAGTCTCGGTTTTATTTTCAGCTTTTTCACTCTTTGGCTCATAAGGAGGAAGAGTTCCGCCCTCCATAAGGATTTTAAACTGCTCGGCGTCTATCTTCTCTCTCTCGACAAGAGCCTTTGCAACGGCGTGAAGCTTATCAATGTGCTCGTTTAAGATTGACTCTGTACGGTCGTAAGCCTTGAGAATTATCTTCTCAACTTCCTCGTCTATCTCGCAGGCAACCGCCTCGGAATAATTGCGCATATGATTGTAATCTTTTCCGAGGAAAACCTCATCGTTTCCTGTACCGAAGGTTATCGGTCCGAGTTTTTCGCTCATACCGTATTTTGTTATCATCTTACGAGCCGTATCGGAGGCTCTTTCGATGTCGTTGGACGCACCTGTTGAAATATCGTTGAAAATTATCTTTTCGGCAACACGTCCGCCGAGGAGCCCGACTATATCGTCAAGCATACGGGACTTCATAAGATGCATCTCGTCTTTTTCAGGCTGATACATGGTAAAGCCGCCTGCCATACCGCGCGGAACAATCGAAATATGCGTTACGGGATCCTTATGCTCAAGATAATACGAGGTAACGGCATGACCTGCCTCGTGATATGCGGTAATTTTCTTGTCGCGCTCTGTCATACGGTGCGACTTCTTTTCTGTTCCGACAAGGACTTTCATTGCAGCCTCTTCAATGTCGGGCATTGTAATAGCTTTCTTTTTGCGCCTTGCCGCCAAAAGAGCGGCCTCATTAAGCAAATTTTCAAGATCGGCACCCGTAAAACCGACAGTCTGCGATGCTATTGACCTCAAATCAACATCGGGTCCTAAGGGCTTACGCTTCGCGTGAACCTTCAAAATAGCCTCTCTGCCGTCAATATCCGGATACGAAACAGTTACCTGACGGTCAAAACGACCGGGTCTTAACAGCGCAGGGTCAAGTATATCGGGACGGTTTGTTGCCGCTATAACTATTACTCCCTGATTTTCACCGAAGCCGTCCATTTCAACAAGCAGCTGGTTAAGGGTTTGCTCACGTTCATCGTGACCGCCGCCCATACCTGCGCCTCTGTGACGACCTACGGCATCAATTTCATCTATAAATATTATAGATGGAGAGTTCTTTTTAGCCTGATCAAATAGGTCACGAACTCTTGACGCACCTACGCCGACATACATTTCAACGAAGTCCGAACCCGATATTGAGAAAAACGGAACACCTGCTTCACCGGCAACCGCTTTTGCAAGAAGAGTTTTACCTGTGCCGGGAGGTCCTACAAGGAGCACACCCTTCGGTATTCTTGCGCCGAGCGCGTTAAACGCCGACGGATTTTTAAGAAATTCAACTATCTCTTCGAGTTCCTCTTTTTCTTCATCGGCTCCTGCTACATCATCAAAGGTTTTTTTCTGTTTGCCGTCATTGGCATCTTTAACCCTTGCTTTTCCGAAAGAGAGTGTACGGTTATTCTCGTTTTGGAATGACTGATTCATTTTGCGGAACATCAGCAGCATAATGACGGTCAACACTATCATTATGACAACCGTAGGCAACAGGCTTACAAGCCACGAGCCCGAATTACCAGATTTATAGTCCATTTTAATCTGATTATCGGGATTTTGCTTATTGTATTCAACAACGCTGTCGTGAATATCGTCAACAAACATCGAAACATTCGGCACGGTATATTTATAAGTAGTGTCGTCGTCCCCGAATAACTTGTACTCCAAGCTTCCGCTTGCAAGATTCAAGGTGTACTCTGACACCTCGTTATCTTCAAACAAATCAACTATTTCGTAATATTGTTTTTTATCTCTCTGCGCATCGCCCATTGTTGCGTAAATCGAAATGCACAAAACAAATATAAGCGGAATTACGATATACGGAGCTATTGCTTTCCAGTCAATTTTTTTCAATTCACTAATCACTCCTCAGAGTTGTAATTTTGCACTATCGGTTGTTACTTTTCGTAAACCTTAGGCTTTAATATGCCTACATACGGAAGATTTCTGTACTTTTCGTCATAGTCAAGGCCGTAGCCTACAACAAAAGCATCCGGTATCACAGCGCCGCTGTAATCAGCCTTGAGGTCTACAAGACGTCGCTCCGGTTTATCAAGCAAGGTACAAATCTTAAAGCTTGCCGGATTGCGGCGAAGAAGAATATCTTTAAGGTAACTCAACGTTTTGCCGCTGTCGAGAATGTCCTCTACTATAAGCAAATCTGCGCCCTCAACAACATTTGTGTCGAGGTCCTTGATTATTTTGACTACGCCGCTTGTTGAAGTACCCGAGCCATAGCTCGATACCGACATAAAGTCTATACAGCACGGAATATCTATGGCGCGCATAAGGTCGCCCATAAATACCACCGAACCTTTTAACACGCTGACCAAGAGTAATTTCCTGCCGCTGTCGCGGTAGTCGTCGCTTATCTGCTTACCGAGCGACGTAACTATTTCCTTTAATTTCTCTTCGGACAAGAGAACGCTCTCAATGTCATTCTTATAGTCTACCTTCATTAATTCTCCCCCGTTAAACCTGTTATAATTATAAATCTTCTTGTATCTTTATCGACGCGAAATTCAGATGATGTACCGAAGCCCTCAACCCAAACGGTTTTTTCTCCGCTGCTGACAACCGGTATACAAACTCTCTTCGGCTGCGGAATTTTCGCTTCGTTAAACAGCTTTTTAAGCGTCTTTGTATTCTTTCTGCGCGCAGAAGAGAATTTATCCCCTTCTTTTCTGCTCCGCACCGAAAGAACATTGCCTATTTTATCACAATCCACGGCATTATCCAATAGTACTTTGTTAAGATTTTGTAAATCTTTTTGAGTGAAAATCTGAATTTTAAGCTTACCGTACGGATATTCCACGATGCCGTCTTTTACATTGAACGTTACGGAAAATGGTAAATTCTCCTCTGTTTTTTCGGAAAGGACGAGCGAACCGTCCTTGTGAGCGAGTATTATTTTACCCGGCAAGGTTATGCTTTTAGCCGTACCCACCGTATTTTCGGCATCATATATGTGGACTGCGGATATATCCTTTTTAATATTTTCGCTTAAAAACTTCATTAAGATCCTGCGGCGCAATGCCTTGGGATAACCCGAAAGCTTCTCTTCGTCCAAGCCGAGCGAAGTTTTACATTCGGAGTATTTAAGCTCTGTGATTTCTTCTATCAGTTTTTCGTCATCCGTCGCATTTTCAGTAAGTCGGGAAAATGCCGAAAGAACGGACGGATTCATTTTTTGCAGAGTCGGAAAAACTACGTTTCTGATAACATTTCTCTTATATTCATTTTGAAGATTTGTGCTGTCGGTAACAAAATCAAGAGAATTTTCTTTACAGTACGATTCAATATCGTCGCGCGAAGTCATAATGAGCGGTCTTATTATATTGCCGCGTATCGGCGGTATACCGCAAAGTCCCTTGCAGCCCGTTCCGCGTACAATGTTCAAAAGCACGGTTTCGGCACTGTCATTAAGATTGTGTGCCGTTGCGATTTTTGCGTTTTCGCCTGCCGTATTTTTAAAGCACTCATACCTTTTTCGCCTGCCGCACTCCTCTTCGCTCTCGCCCGTCTTTTTACACTCAAGCGGTATGTCAAAGCGGAATACGGTCAATTTTATTCCCAGGCTTTTGCAAAAATCGGAACAAAATTTTTCATCTCGCAAAGCCTCTTCGCCGCGTATACCGTGGTTTACGTGAACAGCTTCGACTTCAAGCGAAAGCGAATCCCTGAGTGAAACAAGAGCATGTGTAAGACACACCGAATCCGCTCCGCCGGAAAGCCCCACAACGATTTTATCGCCGTAAGACAGCATATCATATTTTTTTGTTGCCGATAATACGTCACGGTTCATTTCTGTTGTACTCCGCGGTCGTAAACAAGGTATACTGACCGTTCCAGTTAAGGTCTACGTCGGTAGTGCCGCCGTGACGGTTTTTGGCTATTATGACCTGCGCCTTATTCTCGTCTGCAACAACGCTTTCGCCCTTGTCCTCATCAAAATACGATTCACGGTACAAGAGTAAAATTATATCGGCGTCCTGCTCTATTGAACCCGATTCACGAAGCTCCGACATAGTGGGCTTGTGATCCTTGCCCTTGCCCGACGCCGACTGACGGTTAAGCTGTGAGCAGGTAACCACCGGTATTTTAAGGTCTTTTGCCATAAGCTTTAAGCTTCTTGTAATTTCAGCTACCTCTTGCGCACGGTTATCGGTACGCTTCGTTCCGGTCATAAGCTGAAGGTAGTCAATAACGACAAGGTCAACATCTTTAAGGCGGCGCACTCTTGCTTTCATTTCTGGAACGGTTATATTTGACGTATCGTCAAAATAGAGCTCCGCTTTTGAAAGCGCGTCGGAACACGTGGCAATTCTGACCCACTCTTCGGGAGAAATGTCGCCCGTTCTCATTTTTGAGCTTTCAATTCTCGCTTCGGTGGCAAGGATACGCTGTGCAAGCTGCTCTTTTGACATCTCAAGTGAAAAGAAAAGAACCTTTTTACGCGAAGTAACCGCGGCATTGCGTGCAATATTCAGCGCGAAGCTTGTTTTACCCATCGCAGGACGAGCTCCGATAAGAATAAGGTCGGATTTATTAAGTCCGGTCATATATTTATCAAGCACGGAAAATCCCGTAGGAATACCCTTTCGGTCCTTGCCCTCGGGAGTTGAAAGCAATGTCACGTTGGGGATAACGTCATTTATCACTATATCGCCGAGCTTAGTCGGTCCGTCGGTTGTTTTGCCCTGACGAATGTTATATATGCGTTGCTCCGCCGAATCGAGTATAGTTTCGGCATTTTCCGATTGTTCCGAACACTGGTGAAGTACATCGTGCGAAACATTCATAAGCTCACGAAGAGTGAACTTTTCCTTAACTATTTTGGCATAATTCATAACGTTTGCCGTTGACGGTACTGCCTGAGCAAGCTGTGCCAGATAATTTTTGCCGTCGGCATCGTTATAAACTTCGTTCTTTTTGAGCTCCTCAAGAACTATCAACGGGTCTATCTTTGAACCGAGAGCGTCAAGCGTTACAATAACCGAATAGATATCGCGATGCTGCGGAATATAAAAATGCTCAGCCTTAAGTACCGTCATTACATCCGAAAGACATTGCGGGTCTATAAGCACGGAGCCCAAAACAGCCTGTTCCGATTCAAGCGAATACGGCTCTGTTAAATTGTCAAAAGTCAGGTTGTCCATTTATTTCACATCCGGTTATGTTTTATTCTCCGACTTCAACGTAAAGCTTTGCGGTAATTCCGTTGTAAAGCTTCACCTCTGCCGTATATGTGCCGAAATTTTTGATGTCGGCCATAGACATCTTGCGCTTGTCAACGGTAACGCCGAGCTGTTTGCCGACTGCATCTGCAGCTTCTTTAACCGTAACCGAGCCAAAAAGCTTGCCGTTTTCACCGGCCTTAGCCTTAAGTTTTACAGTCTTGCCATCGAGCTTTGCCTTTGCTTTATTTGCATTATCTATTTCGACCTCTATCTTATGCTGCTTGGAGGATTCGCTGTTGCGAAACTCCGTGAGAGTCTGAGCATTTGCCTCAACTGCAAGTCCCTTAGGAAAAAGAAAATTACGGGCATAACCATCGGACGCCTTGACTTTTTCGCCGGCTTTGCCGAGTCCCTTTACATCTTTTTTAAGAATGACCTCCATATTTATCAATCCTTTCTATTATACGGCACCCGTTTTTCGGGAACCGAAATCATAAATTACTGTAATAATTATCAATGGCGGTTTTAAGCATATCTTTAATTTGACTCTCGGTAATATCCTTGAGTTGAACCGCCGCCATGGTCTGATGTCCTCCGCCGCCGAGCGCCTCCATTATAAGCTGGACGTTTACCTTGCCCATGGAACGCGCCGATATATTTATGATATCATCAGTCTTAAATATAACAAATGACGCATCGACACCGCTTACAGAAAGAAGCTCATCCGCAGCTTGTGCGCAAACCACACGTATATCGTCAGATTCAATATCGGTAACCGAAATCGCACAAGCACGATACATTTCTGCATTCATAACAACCATACCGCGAAGCTTTCTTGACTCCATGGAATTTGCAAAAAATGATTTTACCGTTACGGTGTCCGCTCCACGGGAGCGAAGATATGCTGCCGCCTCGAAAGTACGTACTCCAGCTCTTAAAACAAATTCCTTTGTATCAAGCATAATACCCGACATTAAGGCCGTAGCGCAAACTGAGTCTGCAACAGGATGCTTGCTAATATACTGCAAAAGCTCCGTCACCATTTCACACGTTGAAGAAGCATGCGGCTCGTGATAAAAAATAACAGCATTATTTATGTAATCGACTGTTTTCCTGTGGTGATCTATAACTATTACATTTTGAGCTTTTTCATATACATTTTTCGAGTCAACGAAATCCGCCTTGTGAGTGTCGACTACAATAAGTAAGGTCTTTTTGACCGTGAGACGCTCACCCGTTAAAGGAGAAACGAAACAATCATCGTCACTTTTTTCTATATAGTCAATAAGAGGTTGGGCAAGCGTTGTTTTTCTGTTTACCACTATTTTCGCGTCTTTACCGAGCGCCAAAGCCGCCTTGTACATACCGTATGCGGCACCGACGCTGTCAAGATCGGAGAATTTGTGACCCATTATAACTACATTAGATGCATTTCTTATAAGCTCCGACATAGCGGAAGCCACGACTCTTGTGCGAACCTTTGTACGCTTTTCAACGCCCTTTGAAACGCCTCCGAAGAACGTGTACTTATCGTTATCCTTTACGGCAACCTGATCGCCGCCGCGGCCGAGAGCCATATCGAGAGCCTGACGTGCGGCACCTTCGGCGTCACTTAAATTATCTCCCCTGCCGACGCCCGCGGAAAGCGTTATTCCGACGGTAGCACCGTTATAAGTATAGCTTCTGACGTTTTCAAGCACATTGAATTTTTTTGAAATCATCTTTTCAAGCTCGGATTCGGGTACTATTGCTATAAATCGCCCTGTTCCGAGTTTGCGGAAAACGCCGCTGAATTCAGAAAACCAGTTTTCGGTAAGTCTTTCAACAGCACTTGTTATTTCGGCATATTCGCTCTCTTTATACACTCGGTAAAACTCGTCTATGCTGTCAACCACAACAAGAGCTACGGCCGGCTTTGACATACGATATTCTCTGACTATACTCTTAAGGTCGGTATCATCCACAAAGTAAAAAACCGTACAGGATTCTCCGGAAGAGTCAAGCGTTTCACTTATAACGGTGTAATCTCGACCGTCATAAGTCGCTGAAAATGTTTTTTTTGCGGCAAGCTCCGACAAAGCCTTACCGCCTATAAAAACGGATATATTGTCTTCTCTCGGCTGACGGTTTCTTATAACGGCAGCTTTAAAAAGGTCGTTAAACCAAAGAATTTTCCCGTTTGTCTTGCATATTACGGCAGGAAGCGGAAAATATTTTAACATATCCTTATCCGACAGCGACGCATTGAGTGAAATCACCGCATTTTTTATTATACGAAATTCGTTGTGCATTTTAAGGATTGCGGAAACCGCAAGCACAACGGAAAGAGCCGCCTCGCCTATGGCGAGAGGCAAAAGCACTCCTTTTGCCGCCGTCACAGCTGAAGCCGTAAACAGCGCAATAACCGCAAAAAATGTAATCGGATAGGTTTTTACAAGATGACTTATTTTGAATTTCATTTTTACTCCCTTTGGCACTGCAGCGTAAAATCAAAGCTTTAACTATTAAAGCCCGACGAACCGCGGCACTCTGTAAAAAGCAAATAAAAAACAGTTATATTTCCATTATAACGGGAAGTATCATGGGACTGCGCTTGGTCTCGTGGTACATAAGGTGAGAGACTTCGTCGCGAAGGCGATTTTTAACGGTAGTCCAATCGCGAACTCTCTCAAACATACAATCGGCTATAACGCTGTCGCAAAGCCGTCTTGCCTTATCAATAAGCTGCTCTGACTCGCGCACATAAACAAAGCCGCGTGAAATAACTTCGGGTCCCGAAAGAACATCTCCCGTTTCTTTATCTATTGTGGCGACAATAATTATAAGACCGTCCTCGGCGAGTCGCTTTCTGTCTCGCAGCACAACCGAGCCTACATCTCCGACGCCTGAGCCGTCAACAAAGACCATACCCGCCGGTACATCGCCTGATATTCTTATTTTATCCTCCGTCAACTCAACCTCCTTACCGTTGTCGGCAATAAGGATGTTCTGAGGAGGTATTCCGACACTTTTCGCGAGTCCGGCATTTTTACGCAGATGCTTTTGCTCGCCGTGCACGGGGATAAAATACTTGGGTTTCGTAATGCTCATCATTATTTTGAGTTCTTCCTGGCAGGCGTGACCCGAAACGTGAACATCATACATTTTTTCGTACACTACCTCTGCGCCCTGCTTTAAGAGCTCATCAACTACCTTGCCGACCATTTTTTCATTACCGGGAATAGGTGTAGCAGAGATTATTACATAATCATTGGGGCAGATAGCAACACGTCTGTGCTCGGAAAACGCCATTCTGTAAAGTGCCGACATCGGCTCGCCCTGGCTGCCCGTGGTTATAATAACAAGCTTATCCGCAGGATAGCGGTTAATACTGTCGATTCCTATAAGTATGCCATCGGGAATACGGATGTAACCCATCTCGGCTGCTATCGAAACAACGTTTTCAAGGCTTCTGCCGGAGAGAGCGACCTTTCTTCCGAGACTTTCGGCAACATCGATTATCTGTTGCACACGGTGGATATTCGACGCAAAGGTTGCTACGATAAGACGCCTGCCGTTAGCTTTTCTGAACTGCGTTTCAAACGTCTCGCCGACCTTCCTCTCGCTCTCGGTAAAGCCGGGCTTTGCCGCGTTTGTGGAATCGGAAAGAAGTGCGAGCACGCCTTCCGTTCCGAGCTGAGATAAACGAGCTATATCAATAACTCCGCCGTCTATAGGAGTTGTATCAATTTTGAAATCGCCCGTCTGTATAACGGTTCCGGCGGGTGATTTTATAGCAAGGGCTACGGCATCGGGAATTGAGTGGTTTACGTGTATCAGCTCAACGTCGAAGCAGCCGAGTTTTATATGGTCGCCCGGATTTGCAACATTAAGACTGCACTGCTTTAAAATACCGTGCTCTTTAAGCTTGCCCTCGATAAGGCCTATTGTAAGGCGCGTTCCGTACACGGGAATGTTAACCTGCTTTAAAAGATACGCAAGCCCGCCTATATGGTCCTCGTGGCCGTGGGTTATGACTATACCGCGTATTTTGCTTGCATTCTCGGTTACATAGGTAAAGTCCGGTATTACAAGGTCTACACCGAGCATTTCCGTATCCGGAAATTCAAGTCCGCAGTCAACAAGCATCATATCGTTGCCGCACTCATAGAGCGTCATATTTTTGCCGACTTCGTTGAGTCCGCCGAGAAACGCAATTTTAAGCGGCACATTATTCTTTTTGCCGCGGCGCTTACTCTGACCCTTTGAGTTGCCGGGTGCTTTGGTTGTCTTGCGTTCGTTTTTCACAGGCCTTGAAGTACCGTTTTTCTGAACGGATTTTTGCTGTGTTTTTGAATTTTGATTTTTTGTTTTTTGCGGATTTTGTTTTTTCTGACCGGCGGAATTTTTCTTACCGGAAGTTGGTTTTTTTGCTGTTTTGCGGTTCTCAAGACTGTTTTTTTCGGTAGAGAGAGCGTTTTGCTTCGAGTTTTTGGGTACAGTTACCTTTCCGCGGCTGACCTGCTTTTTAGGCTGATCCGACTGCGGAATAAGTCTCTCTGTTTTTTTCTTTAACATTAAATATCTCCTTAATAAAAAATGAATATATGTATCCTGCTTTTCAAAACGTACAAAAAGCAGGTAAAATCCTAATCAAGATACGGCACCACTCCACCGCATAATCATGGATTATAATATAATACTATTTTTTGCCTCGGATGTCAATTGAGAACAGAGCCTAAATCTCTCAGTTTATTTTCAATATCATCACACAGTTCACACGACACCTCATAGTTCAGTGCCTCTGTGACTATCTCGATTGTTTTGCCGTTTTCAGACGGCTTCAGCATCACTCTGCCGCCGCTGCGATACATTACCGCCCCGTTATGAGACGGATAAACGGTGTCATTTGGGAAAGCTCTGCAAATATCCTCGGGAACGGAGGAAAAGCTGACGGTTTTGTGTTTTACAAAGAATTTAGGTATCTGTGAAAGCAGTTTTGGGAAAGAATATCCGGTCTCGCGCATTATACCGAGTATTTTTACCGCCATAAACAGCCCGTCACGCAAAAAAATCTGTTTTGATGACAGATATTTGAGTTCATCGCGAACAGGCGTCTTCGCCTGCACGGGGTACCGCAAAACACGCTTTTCATATCCGTCTGCCATATCATTTATAGCTGCCGGAGCGTCATACGGCACAGCAACATCATGACCACATTGAAACTCATACAGACAGCACAACAAAAGCAGCTTATCCATATTGATCCACCCGCATTCACGGCAAAATGCCGAAACCTCCGTGCCGCCTCTTGTTATCTTAAACGTGATGTCATCGCCTTTACCGCAGCCGAGTGATAAAAGACAATCCTCCATAAGTAAAAGTATGTCCTTATTATCGCTCATTACATTGGCCGTAATACCCGAAAGCATATCTCCCGATTGTCTCAAAAGTTCTCGGCGATACATACTGCTCATGCTTGACATATCGGAGACGGCTCGCATATTCTGTGCCGAGCAACGGCGAAATTCGCCGTTTTCTGCACGGTGCTCAAGTTCCTGCTCAAAATCGGGTGATAACGGCAATCCGCCGTTTCCGTAAAACGCCGAATGAATACCGTTCTTTTCCGAATAAATGTAAATTCCACAGCCGAGAGAACAAAAAGAAGAGAAAAAAGCGACTTCTGACAAAAAGCATCTGCCGAAATCAAACACGTGCGAGCCCGAGGATATAAGTCCCGCCGTAACGGCCTTTACCACCGCTGCGGAAGAAACGCTGTCATCGTACCCTATTCCTGTTCGCGTACCGAATTCACAGCTGCCCAAGGCTCTGCCGACTTTGCAAAAAAGGCCTATATCAAAATCGCCGAAAAGCGAATCGGTACCGCGGCTGCCTAAAGCGGCAATGTTTTCGGCGTAATAATAAGCCTGCGGCTGACTTTCGGGCGCGGAACTACCGCCGTGCGGTTTCGGCGTAATTTTTACATTTTCGCCCACCGTCATATTTCTGCCGACAGTCGCTTTCTCACACAGCACGCTGCCTAAAGACATTTTGCTGTTTTCCTCCGCAACCGAATTTACACCCATAACGGCTCCCGATATATCGGCTCCGCGTAAGGCTGCGGATTTATTGAGCATAATACTGCCGCGAACAAATGCTTTTTCGCCTATAAAACAGCCGTCGCCCACTACGGTATACGGTCCTAAATCCGCTCCGTCCGAAATTTCGGTATTTTCACCTATAAACACAGGCGGCGTAATATTGTATTTGCCGCAAGGCAGTTCGCTGTTTGAATATATGCCGTCGCATATTTCCGACAGAGAAAATACTGTTTTTCCGTCAAGCATATCGCGAGTACATTTTAAATATGATAATACCGTATTTATACCGCGCCTGTAACCGGCGCACCGAAATGCAAAAAGACTTTTATTTTGCGAGAGCAATTCAGGCAGTATCTCATTTGAAAAAGCCGTGATTGTGCGGTCGCGAAGCATTTTTAATATTTTGCCGGAAATTATATAAATGCCCGTGTCCGCCTTATCCGTAAGAAAGCCGCACCTGCCGACGCTCCCCGAAAAGCCCGTAATTCTGCCGGACGGTGACGTGAAAACAAGCTTCTCTCCGGTAACTCCGTCACAATGCGTGATTATTACGGTTACATCCGCCCCCATACTTCGGTGATATTTTTCGGCTTCGCTCAAATCAAAATCAAAAAGCACGTTGTCGGTTATCAGTAAAACGTTGTCATCCTCTTTTTCATCAGAATAGAAAAGTGAGTTTAAAGCGTCGTTTATACTTTTTCCGATAACCGGCTTAACCTTTGCTCCGCAAGTCGGATTATTTTTTAAATACTCGCTTACTTTTTCCGATTGTGCATCAAGCAAAAGCACAATTTCGTTCATTCCGTAAAAAGAAAGCATATCGGTCATATAGCCGAGCAGCGGTTTACCGAGTAAAGGCAAAAGAATTTTAGGCGTACCGAAAAAATCATCATTAAAAAATCCGTTTCTGACTTCAGATGCTATTACCGCTTTCACAAAACCACCGTAACCTTTCATACGTATTCCGCACTACGGGGAAAAGAGGGATATATGCATAAAAGTATTATTGCCCCGTCGCTATAAAATAATCTGTTGTTTTAATGCGAATTTAATGTTAAAATATCCGTGTGATTTTATAGCAAATCGGATGTGAACACATGAAAAAAGAGCTTGACAAAATTGAAATGTACACCGACGGTGCGTGCTCCGGAAATCCCGGTCCCGGAGGGTGGGGTACAATTTTGCGTTTCGGTTCGGCTGAAAAAGAGCTGTCGGGCGGAGAACGCAGCACCACAAACAACAGAATGGAGCTGACCGCGGTAATAGAGGGCTTTAAGGCGCTTAAAAGGCCGTGCGACGTAACTCTTTATACGGATTCAAAATATGTTGCGGACGCCATAACAAAAGGCTGGGCTGAGGGCTGGAAAAGGAAGGGCTGGAAAAAGAGCGACGGCAAGCCGGCGTTGAATTCCGATTTATGGGATGAGCTGTTGACGCTCATATCAAAGCACAGTCTTAATATTGTTTGGCTCAAGGGGCATGCGGGTCATCCTGAAAATGAGCGATGCGACAGTATGGCAGTAAGGGAAAGTCATAAATTCATTAAATAGTCTAAAATAAGCAAAACAGGACGCTTCCTTCGGAGAGCGTCCTGTTCTTTTACGTCAAAAAAGCTCCCGTAAAGGGAGCTTTGCGAATACCGCATCAACTTATTCTTTTTCGGAAATCATTTTTAATTCATCGGCTGTTATTTCGCGGCACTCGCCGTCTCTCAGCCTTTCATCGAGGAAGAGTCGTCCCATTTTTATACGGCGAAGATTTGTAACCTCGTTTCCGACGGCGCAAAACATACGCTTTATCTGATGATATTTACCCTCGCAAATAGTAATTTCGCACTCTTTATCGGAGAGTATTTTTATTTTTGACGGCAAAAAAGCAGTCCCGTCACGAAGAGTAATGCCGTTTTCGAGCAACGAAACGGCCTCTTCTTCGATATTGTCACGAAGAGACACAACGTACGTTTTATCAATATGGTTTTTCGGTGAGAGAATACGGTGTGCGAACTCGCCGTCATCGGTTATCAGCACAAAGCCCGTAGTATCTTTATCGAGTCTGCCGGCCGGGAACAGCCCACGGCGCATAAGCTTTTCGGGGACAAGGTCACAAACGGTTCTTTCGCCTTTTCCGTCGCTTGCCGAAACAACGCCCTTCGGCTTATTGAGCATTATGTATATATGTTTTTTTATTGTGAAAATTTCACCGCATACTTTAATCTCGTCCGAATCGGCATCAGCCTTTTCGGAGCCGCTTTTGACAGTCCTGCCGTTAAGTGTAACATTGCCGTGAGAAATCAGACCTGCCACGTCTTTTCTGCTGAGTTTACCGCTGCCTGCTATAAGCTTATCTATCCGCTCTTTTTTCATCCGTTTCTCCTTATTTATTCGCCGGTGTTATCAGGCTTTGCAAAGCCGTGCATAAAGCCGTTAAGCTCTGTTGAGCACACATCTCCGCCTATCACCTTGCCGTCATACACCAAGATATTTGCGTGGATAAAGCCGGTATTTTCGTAGCCCGTATAATTTGTAATCTCATATGTCCAACGCTTTACCCGTTTCGACGCATACAAAGATAAATCAAAGCCTTGTTCCTTTTGAAGCTCGTTGTATTTTTCGTATACATCATCAAATTCCGCGGGAATAATCACTTCGCAAACCTCAACCGGATCTTCTTTTACGCTCCAGCCGAACTGCGAAAGATACGCGATTCTGTCCTCGGAGGAAGCTGCTCTGATATTCAGCGCCGCCGTTTTCCCCGCCTCTGCCGTGTGATGAGAAACAATAATCAGCGCGACTGCAAGCAACGCCACAAAAAACACAAGCAGAGCCATTTTTACCTGCCTTTTCTTTACGGAGTATACGAACATATAAATTCACCTCGAAGCAAATATATGCAACGAGGCGAAATAAAATACTATATAAGGCAGCAAAAATTACTTGCTCTCTTCGGGAGCCTTTTTGTGCTGAGCGGCAGCCTTGAGAGACTGACGCACGCGTCTTATTTCATTTACGGAGTTGGTAAGACCCTCGTCTGCCATAGATACAACCCTCTCAACGTATTCGCCTGCGCTTTTACGCATATCGTTTGACCACTTTTGAGCCTGCTCTGTAAGCTCCGCTGCAGTCCCTCTCGCCTGCTCGACGATACCGTTTGCCTTTTTACGTGCTTCCGCCATAATATTTTCAGCCTCGGCCTCAGCGCCCTTCGTTATCTCGTGCTCGGAAATAAGCTCATCGGCCTTTTTCTTTGCCGCGGTAATAATCCCCTCAGCGGTGCTTTGCGCCGCAGTAAGTATTTCCTTTCTCTCGGAGGCTATTTTTCTCGCCTGCATAAGCTCATCGGGCATATTAAGCCTCATATCCTCGATAGTGGTTCTGAGCCTTTCGACGTCAACTATCTGATTTGAAGTAAAGGGAACGGATTTTCCCTCATCAATAATCTGCTCAAGCTCCTCTATTAAGCTTTCAATAGTCATTTGTTTTACACCTCTTATTTGCTGTCTCTCAGTTTATTTTTTTATTCTTTTGATGATGTCCTCACGTATTTCAGCAGGAACGAATGTGCTAATGTCACCGCCGAGCTCACAAACCTGCTTTACCACGCTGGAACTTAAGTACATATTCTCGGCTCGCGTTGTAATAAATACCGTTTCAAGCTCGTTATTGAGTTTTTTATTTGTGAGCGCCTGTTGAAATTCGTACTCAAAATCCGAAACCGCTCGAAGGCCCTTTACTATGGCAACCGCCTCTTTGCGGCGCGCATAATCGGCAAGCAAACCGTCGTATCGGTCCACATCGACATTTGGCATATCTGCGGTACAGCGCTTCAAAAGCTCAACTCTCTCCTCCGACGTGAAGGCATAATTATTTTTTTTATGATAATTTGTCATTACGACAACGATGACCTTATCAAACATTTTCGCACTTCTGCGGATAATGTCAAGGTGCCCCATTGTAACAGGGTCAAAACTGCCGGGACATATAACCGTTTTCAAGAAAACCCCTCCGAATTACTTTTTATAGGTAGTGAGTTTAGTCTTGGAATATTTATATTCCTTAAATTTTTTAATATCACCGACTTCTTCCGGCAAGTCCTCGCGGTAATCGGTTTCACACATTACAATGCCGCCGTCTTTTAAAACACCGTCGACAAGAGACAGAGCTGTTTCTGCCATTTGCCTGCTATACGGCGGATCAATGAGAATTATATCAAACTTTTCTGCGGTGCTGCGAAGGAAACCAAAGCTGTCGGAATTTATAACCGTTGCTTTATCAGATAAACCGCAGGTTTTAAGGTTTTGCTTAACAACGGAAAAAGCCTCTGCGCTTTTATCAACAAACACAGCCTTTTCGGCACCGCGTGAAAGAGCCTCAATTCCGAGCTGACCCGACCCCGCAAAAAGGTCAAGCACAGATTTCCCCGGAATATCAAACTGTATTATACTGAACATAGCCTCTTTTACCCTGTCGGTAGTGGGACGCACCACTTCTTCGCCCTCAAGAGTCACAAGCTTACGTCCTCTGGCTATACCGGTAATAACTCTCATAAGATCTCTCCATAAAATGCTTCTAATATTATTTCATTATTTTATCACAATTGTCAACAGTTTTCACTATTTTTTTAAATTTAAGAGTATATTCTTTAATTCTTCGGCATTTTTCGCGGTTTTTTCCGCTCCGGCTTTTTTGAGAACGTCTATATCGCGATAGCCCCAAAGCACGGCAATAACACTCAGCCCCGAATTTTTTGCCGTTTCGACATCAACCTCGCTGTCGCCTACATATACGGTCTCGCTCTTTTCGGCACCCATCTTATCCATAGCGAACAAAACATTGTCGGGGTAGGGCTTGTTTCTGCGCTCTTTTACGCTTCCGACAACGGTTTTTACGTAATCGCCGAACATTTCGCCGCAAAGCTCCTGCGCGGCAAAATCAGCCTTATTTGTAACTATGGCAAGCTTAAAGCCGTTTTCATAAAGGGTCTTTAGCATATCCGTAATTCCGGGATACGGTTTTGTTTTATTTGCCATATTTTTTTTGTAATTGCGGCAAAATATATCAAAACACTTATCTATTTCCGCCTTATCGGTGCCTGTGGGAACGGCTCTCTCAATAAGCTTATATATACCGTTTCCGACAAACCTGCGCACCTCGTCGCGCGTCCTTTCCGGGTAGCCCGCGGTTCTGAGCGTGTAATTAGTGCTGTCTGCAAGGTCGTCGAGAGAGTTAAGAAGAGTTCCGTCGAGATCGAATATAACCGAGTTAATCATTTTAAACAGTCCTTCGTTCTGTAATAATCATATATATTTTGTGCAACGGCAGAGGTTATCCCCGGAGCCTTTGAAAGCTCATCGACCTCAGCGTTTTTAATTGCAGTCATGGTTTTAAAATATTTTAAAAGCGCGGATGCTCTTTTTTCTCCGACGCCCTCTATCTCGGTAAGAGATAGCGAAAGCCCGCGTTTTGCATGCTTTTGGTGATGATATGCCACAGAAAATCGATGTACCTCATTTTGTATTTCTGAAACGAGCGTAAACACCTGTCGTTTTGAATTTATGGCTATTTCGCCGCCGTCACCCGAAATGGCACGCGTGCGGTGTCGATTATCCTTTACCATACCGAAAAGCGGAATTTTAAGTCCGAATTCACGAAGCACGGGTTCTACGGCATGGACCTGCCCAACGCCGCCGTCAAGCAGTATAAGGTCCGGCAATTTACCGAAGCCCTCGGTTGAATCCTTGCTTTTTTCGTATTCGGAAAAACGTCTTGTAAGAACCTCATTCATAGCGCGGTAATCGTCGTTACCGTCAAAGCTCTTTATGGAAAAACGTTTATACGCCTTACGATAAGGCTTACCGCCCTTAAAAACTATCATACCCGCAACAGAATCCTGCCCTGCGGTATGCGATATATCGTAGGACTCAATGTACTCCGGCGTCTTTTTGAGGCCGAGTAAATCCTTAAGTTCGTCGAGAACGGCTATCTCTCTTCCGGTTCTGCCCTTTTTAATCGCCAGCTTTTCCTCGGCGTTTTTACGGCACATATTAACTATTTCGAGCTGTTCGCCCCTTGCCGGAACAAAGACCGTAACTTTTTTGCCCTTTTTCTCGGAAAGCCATTGCTCCAAAAGCTCTCTGTCGGCAACCTCGCCGTCTACAGTAACGCGCTTCGGAATATTATCTCGCATAGAATAATAGGACGTGATGAAATCGGAGCGCATACCCTCTTTATCACCGGGGTCATCGAAGAAGAAATGCTCGCTGTCAAAAAGTCTGCCGTTTGAAAACCTTAAAACAGCAAGGCACACACTGCCGTCAATATCAGCGGTTGCAAACACATCCTGCTCTTCGACGGATTTATAAACAACCTTTTGCTTTTCTTTAATTCGCTCTATGGAGTTAATGCGGTCGCGCAGCTTTGCAGCCTGTTCAAAATCAAGCTCCTCTGCCGCCTTTTCCATTTTGGCACGCAAATCGGCGATTATATCGCGGCTGTCACCCTTTAAAAACGCAATCGCGCCGTCCACCGCCTCGTCATAATCGGATTTTTTTATTTTACCCGTACAAAGTCCGCAGCACTGCGAAATATAATAATTAAGGCATGGTCTGCTCTTGCCGAAATCGCGCGGAAAGACCTTGTTGCACTGCGGTAATTTGAATATTTTATTGGCCGCATCCACACTTTGCCTTACCGAATACGAACTGAGATACGGACCTATATACTCCGAACCGTCATCTTTTTTATTGAACACGGCGGAAATCTTGCGATATTCACCATCGGATATGCGAATGTAGCTGTAACCCTTATCGTCTTTTAAAAGAATATTGTATTTCGGCGAATGCTGTTTTATCAGACTGCACTCAAGAACGAGAGCTTCGAATTCGCTTCCCGTTACTATATAATCAAAACGGTCGACATTTTCCACCATTTTACGTACTTTTACCGGATGGCGGTTTTGCGAGCCGAAATACTGGCTGACGCGGTTTTTAAGTGCTTTTGCTTTACCGATATATATTATTTCCCCATCGGCATTTTTCATAATATAAACGCCCGGCAAAAGAGGCAGGCTCATCGCCTTTTTTCTGAGTATTTTCATTTTCGGATTCAAAGCACTCACCGCCCTTCGTTAAAAAATAAGGCACACCGAAGAAAATACGGTGTGCCGTTTTAATTGAATATTTAAATTACTCGGCAAAGCCTGATTCAACAAGCTTAACAAGCTCCTCAACGGCCTGTTCTTCATCGGGGCCGCCGGCAATGATCCTGATCTTTGTGCCACCCATTATGCCGAGTGAAAGAACGCCGAGAAGGCTCTTTGCGTTAACTCTTCTCTCTTCCTTTTCAACCCAGATAGAAGATTTAAACTCATTGGCTTTCTGAATGAAGAAGGTTGCAGGACGAGCATGAAGTCCTACCTGATTTTGAACAAGAACATCTTTAACGTACATAGTTATTCTCCCCAAATATTGATATATAATAATGTTTTTTCTTCGTACCGTTAACATATTATACCACAAAACTTGTCCTCGTCAACGGCTTTGACACGATATATGGGGGATTTTGCAATAATTCGGCTGTACCTCCAAAGACAAATCAAAACAATTTTAAATGTTTGTGCAAAATAACAACCGCAAGCTTTAGTTCATATTGAATATACACAAAAAAATCGGGCACACATCAATTATTGACTTTTTGATGCACCGGATATGTTTTTTCGCTTAAAACGCCGAAGCTGTAACCCATACTTTTATAATATGCGATTATCTCGGGAAGTGCCTCCACAGTTGTGTTTTTCACCGCAGAATCGTGCAAAAGCACAACTATTGTGTTGGATTTCGGTACTTTTTTACAATTCTCTATTATAGTGTTTTTAGGCTGTTCCCTTGAAACGGCGTCACCCGAAGAAACGTTCCAATCAAAATAGCAGTATCCTTTTTCTTGCACCTCTTTTGTCAGCGTCGTCATAATCCCCGGCGAATACTTGCGGCTTATGGTATTGCTGCTGCCTCCGGGAAAACGAAATATGTTTGTACGGACTCCCGTTTCATTGTATACGAGATCGGATATTTTCTGCAAATCGTCAAAAAACGCCTGCTTTGAAGCATACACCTGCGGATAATTGTGAGAATATGAATGAAGCGCGATTTGGTTTCCCGATTCGGTTATGTTTTTCATATACCCGTTATACTTACCGCCGTTTTTCACAAAAAAAGTCGCCTTAACTCCGTTCTCATTCAGGATATCGATTATCCTCGGAGTGTTAGGCGACGGGCCGTCATCAAAGGTCAGGTAAACAACTTTGCCGGCATTGGCTTCGGCGAGTGCCCTGCTCTCTTGTTCCCTTTTAAGCGACACCTGCTCATTAAGCTTTGATATTTCGCCGTTCAGACTGCCCTTTTCATCCGCAAATAACGATTCCCGTTCACTCAGCGATTGCTCCACAGCCGCCTTTTGTGCCGCAACCGTTTTTAGATTTTGCTTGGTTTTATTATATTTGACTCCGAACACCGCAAGCAGTATTGAGATTAAAATAATCAACAATGACAGAACAAATATAATTTTTTTAAACAAATTATTTTGTTTTACAACAATGCTTAACCTTTGCTTTTCCACCGCAGTTACATCCTTTGATTTAATTTGTAACTCCATTATATAATACTGTTCGACAAAATCAAGCAACAAATAATTACAAGAAAATTAATAATTTATTAAGCGCAAAAATGCCGTGTGAAAGAATGCTTCACACGGCATAATATCAACAAAAACTCTTATAAATACAGTTCATTTATTCCGCCGCAAGCGGAACCTCACTCTGAGTATCAACATTAACAAGGCCCTTAGTGGTAAGCTTTAAATGCGGTATTACCGGCAAGCTCAAAAACGACATAATCATAAACGGCTCAAAGCCCTTCGGCACACCGAGAGAATACACGCTTTCGCGCACCTTTTCGTTTTCTTCCGCTGCTCTTTCCGCTGTTTCACACGACATAAGTCCGCCTATCGGCAGAGGCATTTCGGCCACGACTTTTCCGTTTTTAACCGAAACTATACCGCCGCCGAGCTCACGTATACGGTTTGCGGCAAACGCCATATCATCGGTATTTGTGCCTATCACAATAAGATTGTGCGAATCATGCGCCACGGAAGATGCTATGGCGCCCTCCTTAAGTCCGATACCCTTTATAAAAGCATTTCCTATATGACCCGTGTTGTGATGTCTTTCAATAACGGCTATTTTCAATATATCATGCTCGATATCTATGCCGTTATTGCAGTCGAAATCAATATCCGATACCAAATCATCGGTCAAAAGCTGCCCGTCCACAAGGGAAATAACATGGCATTTTCTTTTACCGTTATAATCGACATCAAAATCAGACGAAGACAGCATGGGCAAATTAAACGAGCTACGCACTTTCTTTTCGAGAGCATCATTTATTTTCGGCATATCAAAACAAAGCGTTTTGCCGTCCGAAACAACCTTTTCTCCGTTTTTGTATACATCGCGCACGATTACCTTATCAAGGTCATCAAGGACAAGCAAATCCGCTTTGTAACCGGGTGCTACTGCGCCTGTATTTTTAAGTCCGAAGCACTCCGCAGCATGGAGGGTCGCCATTCTTATACCCGTGACGGCGCTTTTGCCCATTTGCACGGCAGAGCGGATTATGCTGTCTATATGGCCGTTTGAGATAAGGTCAGCCGGGTGTTTATCATCGGTCACCAAAAGGCATCTCTGCTCCCACGGGTCATCAAACAACGAAATCAGCCCCGAAAGATTTCTCGCCGCAGTTCCCTGCCTTATCATTATTCTCTGCCCCTTGCGTATGCGCTCCTTGGCTTCATCGGCCGAAGAGCATTCATGGTCATCTCCTATTCCCGCGGAAATGTATTTATCAAGCGGCTTGCCCGACAAAAGCGGAGCATGACCGTTTACAACAAGTCCGCGAGACAATGCGGATTTGATTTTTTTCTCAAGCTCGCCGTCCCCGGCAACCACGCCGACATAATTCATAACCTCGCCGAGCCCGAGAACACGACTTTCCGAATAGAATTCCTCTATATCATCCGCCGAGAGAACCGCGCCCGATTCGTCAAAGCTTGTTGCCGGAACACATGACGGTATTACAAAATACACGGTAAGCGGAAGACCCTCACTTGATTCAATCATATAGCGAAGGCCGTCTTTACCGCTGACATTGGCAATTTCATGCGGATCGGCTATTACCGCGGTCGTACCGTGAGAAACCGCCGTTTTGGCAAATTCCGGGCAAGTGAGCATTGTGCTTTCGATATGTATATGCCCGTCTATAAAGCCCGGGCAAATATATTTTCCGACAGCGTCGATTACTTCATCTGCTTCATCGTCACCGTAGTCGTCCACGCCCAAAATAATTCCGTTTTCAAAAAGAACGTTCGTCTTTATGAGCTCACCCGTAAAGACATTGACTATCGTTCCGTTTTTTAATAATCTTTTCATAGCGCGCTCCTTAACAAATCAAAGTATATTCTGTAAATGATTGTATCACAAAAACAATTTCATAGCTACAAAAAGTTGCGGATAAATAAAAAAAGGTAAGCATCTTACGATACTTACCTTTTTTTGGTCGGAGTGACGGGACTTGAACCCATGGCCTCTTGGTCCCGAACCAAGCGCGATACCAAACTTCGCCACACCCCGAAGCGCTTTAGTATTATATTATATCGGAGCGATAAAATCAAGTGGTATTTTGATTTTTTATTAAATGTTTTCAATTTTTAGGCAAATCGGAGGAAAAACGAGTTTTAAGGATGATGCCGAGATATACTAAAGCAAGCCTAAATTTTTGTAGGCATGGCTCAAATCGCAATCAAATTACACAAACCCGTAAGGCTTTAAGTTCGCCTCAAACGGGAATAGGAAGTTTAAAACTATATTATATCCGTCTATTCCTCACTCAGCTCACCGGTGGTTTCATCATTTTCGCTGTTTTTGGTGGGCTCCGCCAAAAATCCCAGTTTGTTTTTCAAATTCTCAAGCGCATCAAAAAGCTTTGCTTTTACTTCCGGCTGATTAACAAAATCGATGTCCGATTGCGCGGAATTATAAAGTGTTTGTGTTCTGAACAGCTGATATTTCTTTATGCTGTTCTCCGCATTCAGAGCGTTTTGAATATCCGTGTCGGAATCAAAGAACGCCACGCTGCCTCCCCTGTCGCTCATATCGTCATTATTGCCGTAATCAAACAAAGCTATGTTTATGTCGGTATCATTCGGAATTCCGTTTACCCTACCCTTGGGTGTATACTGCCAGACCTTATAGTCATATTTAAAATCCGTGGTTTCACTCGTATAATGCGCAACCCAAATTTCATAATTTGAAAGACGCGAAAAATTCAGCTCATCGGTATAAAACGTTTTGCTCGCATAAATTCCCGGTTTGTATCCTGCATTTTTTACGGCCTCGCAAAATGCAACGGCAATGTTGGTTCGCTGACTTGCCGTGAGGCGGTCTGCTCTGCCCGAATGCTCACTGTTTGAAAACTCCGTATCAAAATATATGGGTAACGTTATATTATATTTTCTCGAATAGTTTACAGCCACGCTCGCTTCCTCAACGGCCTCGTAAACCGTAACCGCCTGACTGTAAAAATACACGCCTACCTGTATGCCGTTATTTAAAGCGCCCTCAACATTTTCGTTAAAGCGTGAATCAAGCTTGAGTGTTCCCTTGTCGCCGTATCCGCGAAATCCGACACGTATTATAGCAAAATCAACGCCTGCAGCTCGCACCGCCGCCCAATCTATCTTACCATTATGATGAGACACATCAATACCTACCATAGAGGAAAGAGCACCGTTATCGTTGAAATAATACTGCACATCGCTTATGGCTTTATGCCCTCTTATCGGGTTGTGTGACGAATCAAAATTAAAAAGTGTACCGTCTATATCGATAAGTCCCGACATAAAATCACGATTCACGTATTTTAAAGGCAACAGAGAGGACGTGTACATACTGTCTGATGAAAGCGGAACACCCGTTAATCTGCCGTTCAGCCGCGGAGATTTTGCCGGCGCAAGGCGCGACGAATTGGTACCGTAATCACGGTTGATTTCAGCGTCCTCATCTTTTTTGCTGTCACCGGTGGCAACCTGCACGTTTTTCATTTTTTCGTCAATTTCAAACATAATTGCCGAGGTGGTTTCTTCCTCTGACGAAACAGACTCATCCTCGCCGAAAACTTCTAACTCCGCATCGGTAACAGCGGCCTCGGTCTGAGTCTCGCCGATTACTGCAGCACGCTTCTTTTTATTGCCGCGGACAATTAACACCGACGTCAATACTATTGCCGCCGCTAAAACAAAAACAGCCGCAATCAGCATTATTTTTTGCGAAGGCTTTAAAGCTTTAAGTTTTTGCAAAGGCTTTAAAGCTTTAAGTCTTTTCTTTTCCTTTTTCGGGTCGCTGTTTTCAGTTGTAATCTGTGTTTTTTCAGATGTGTTTTCCAATTATGTATCCCCTTAAAGCCATTATCAACGCTTGAATAATTAAAGAGCAAACTTCTTTATTGCTGCCGCTACGCCATTATCATCGTTGGAAAGAGTAACAAAGTCGGCTGCGTTTTTCGCAGGCTCCTGAGCATTCTCCATAGCTACACCGATACCGGCTTCGCTTATCATTGTAATATCGTTGTATCCGTCTCCGCATGCCATAACCTGCTCGCGCCTTATACCGAGACTGTCGGCAAGCCACATAAGCGCGGTACCTTTATCTACCATAAGAGGCGTTATCTCAAGGAAAAACGGTTCGGAGCGAAACACCGAAACTCCGCTAAGCTCGTTTTTAAACAGCTTTTCTGTCTCGGTTATATAATCGGGCTCACCCGTTATAAGATATTTAGGCACGGGATAAGTAACCTCTTTCCGCAGACTTTGAACTCTTTGCAGTCCCAAGTTATTGAGATTTACCTCAAGATAAAAATATTTGTCATCCGCATTGTCGGTAACCGCTGTATCGCCCTTGTATGTGGTTATCGGAACATTATACTTTTCGGCGACATCGATAATACGGGCACTCTGCTCCGCCGAGAGATTTTTTTCGTACAAAAGTTCACCCGTGCGCGCGTCAAAAATGCGCGATCCGTTATATGTTATAACATAACCGCCGCCGACGTTAAGCCCCAGCTCCTCGGCATAACGCGTAACGCCGCTTATCGGTCTGCCCGATGCTATTGTGACTATTCCGCCGTTTTTCATAAATCTCCGTATAGCCGTCTTATTGCCTGCCGGTATATTTTTTTCGGTGGTAACAAGAGTTCCGTCTATATCAAGAGCAAGTAGTTTTATATGCATATATTTCACCTTGGAAGAAAGATTATCGGTATTGCATAACCGCGATACCGATTATAATTATATCAATGGGCAAGCAAAACATCAATTTGTAGAAATGCAAATAATTCGGTTAAAAAAACGAGAATTTTATATATTATGCGTCATACGGCTTTTCTGCCTTATTTTGATTTTTCGTCAAGACATTCGATTATCCTGTCGAGCTTATAATGCATATTTTTAAGCAGAATCTCACATTTTAAATTTATTTTATAATCATTTTCGCTGCGCCGACGGTCTTTTTCATCCTGTCGCTTTTGACTCATCATAATAAGAGGTGCCTGAATAGCCGAAACGCACGACAAGACAAGGTTCAGCAGAATAAACGGGTACGGGTCGAACGACTTTGCCGCCAAAACCGTATTTACTGTTATCCAAACGAGCAAAAGCAGAGTGAAGCCTATAACGAACGTCCAGCTTCCGGCAAGAGAGGAGAGCCTGTCGGAGGCCCTTTGCCCAAAGCTTTCTTTACACTCGTTGTTTTCTGAAACCGTTTTATTCAAAAGCAGATGCACTTTTTCTTCATCGTCGAGATCCTCGTTTATATCGTTTAGGATATACTTTATAATCTCATAATCGCTCATTTATATATCACCGCCGCACATAAAATATTAAGGCTTCGCAAACAACGAAGCCTTAATATTTTCGGTATAATTTGTTTTTATATACACATGAGAAAAACGCAAAAAACGTTTACTTTATGCGCTCAACCTTTAACATATTCGTTGTGCCGGAAATCCCAAGCGGAATTCCCGCGGTTATTACAACGATATCGCCTTTTGAAATAAGGCCGTGCTTACGTGCAACCTCAACGGCGTGAGAGAAAAGTGCATCAGAGTTGTTCTTTTCTTCGCACATAAGAGGTATCATACCCCAAGACATATTCATCTGACGGCAAACGGTCTCATCGGTCGTGCAGCTGATTATCATGGAGGACGGGCGATGCTTTGAAATCATACGGGCAGTCGAACCGCTCTTCGTTACCGTAATAATCGCCTTTGCGCCGAGGTCGTGAGCGGTTGTAACGGTGGCGTGTGAAATAGCGTTTGTTATGCTGTTATCGTACTCAGACGAATCATTTTTGAATTTAGTGAGATAGTCTATATCTGCCTCGGTGGTCTCGGCTATAAGTGCCATTGTTTCAACAGCCTCGACAGGGTGCTTACCGGCGGCAGTTTCACCGGAAAGCATAATTGCCGAAGTGCCGTCATAAATTGCATTTGCAACGTCGGTAATCTCTGCTCTTGTTGGACGGGCATTCGTTATCATCGACTCAAGCATCTGAGTTGCGGTTATAACCTGCTTACCTGCCGTATATGCCTTTTTGATGAGCTTTTTCTGTATTGACGGAATAAGCTCAAACGGTATTTCGACGCCCATATCGCCACGCGCTATCATAATACCGTCCGCAGCGGCAATAATTTCATCAATATTGTTGACGCCGCTCATATTCTCTATTTTTGCGATTATTTTTACCTTGTGAAACCCCACAGAATTTGTAAAATTACGAAGATAATCAACATCCGCGGCCGAGCGAATAAATGAAGCCGCTATGAAATCGAATCCGAGCTTTGCCCCGAACGCCAAATCGGACATATCATGCTCGGAAAGATAAGGCATTGATAAATTTGTATCCGGAACATTTACGCCCTTTTGGTCTGAAATAACACCGCCGTCAACAACCTTACAATAAATATCGGAGCCTTCGACCTTTTCGACCCTGAGAGATACAAGACCGTCGTTTATTCTGATAATCGTGCCCATTTTGACATCCTGCGGCAGTTCCTTAAATGAAACGCTCGCCTGCTTTTCGTCGCACTCTATATCTCGCGAGGTGAGAATATAATCATCGCCCTCTTTCAGCGTTACGGCTTTGTGGTCTTTAAAATAGCCTATACGTATCTCCGGACCCTTAGTGTCAAGCATTGTAGCTATGGGGAGATCAAGTTTGTCTCTAAGAGCCACCAGCTCATCAAACCTTTTTTTATGCATTTCATGAGTGCCGTGAGAGAAGTTGAATCTCGCAACATTCATTCCGGCTTTTATCATCTTTTCAAGGACTCCGTCCTCATCGGTAGCCGGACCGACGGTGCATATTATTTTTGTTTTTCTCATTTAAAAGCACCTCCAAAAAATATATATAAATATGTTTTTCAAATTTTCCTCAAATACATTGTATAATTAGTTTTGTCAAATGTCAATCATATCAGGCATATTTTTTAGGTTTGTACGTTAATATATTTTTATGCTACGAAAGAACATTATTTTGTATTATTTTAATTTACAATACCTTGTTCGACAAATGCCGAAAGGAAAATAAAAAAGACAGCTTGAAAAACAAATCAAGCCGTCTTTAACTTAAATTACGCATTGAATTTAAAACAGAATATTTTCTAAATTCAAAATCTGTCAACCTTCGTAATCGTCCTCGTTTTCCCAGTTATGGAAAACATTTTGAACATCGTCGTTATCTTCAAACATTTCGAGCATTTTGCCCATATTGTTTATGTCCTCTTCACTTTCGAGCTTTGTATAGGTAGATGGAATATAATCGACCTCGGCTGTCAGGTATTTATAACCCTTGGCCTCAAGATCATCGCGTACTGCACCCATATCGTTAGGCTCTGTGCGAACTTCGAAAACATCGCCGTCTGTGAGGAAATCGGTGGCGCCAGCTTCGAGAGCGTCCTCCATAAGTTTTTCCTCGTCAACATCCTCTTTGTCGATAATAATTACGCCCTCACGGGTAAACATAAACGAAACGCAGCCCGAGGTTCCCATATTGCCGCCGAACTTATCAAAATAATGACGCATATCGCCTGCGGTTCTGTTGCGATTATCTGTAAGAGCCTCGACTATTACGGCGACACCCGACGGACCGTAGCCCTCATAGATTATGCTTTCGTAATTATCGGTATTGCCGTCTCCGGCAGCCTTTTTAATGATTCTTTCGATATTATCGTTCGGAACATTGCAAGCCTTCGCCTTAGCTATGCAATCCTTAAGCTTTGAATTACCGGCAGGGTCGGGTCCGCCCTCTCTGACGGCAACAGCTATTTCACGGCCGATTTTAGTAAATACCTTTGCACGGGCATTATCGGTCTTTTCCTTTTTACGTTTGATAGTACTCCATTTTGAGTGCCCTGACATATTTTTCACCCTCTGTCAAAATTTACGGAAAATATTTTAACATACAATCGCTTTATTATCAAGATTTTTTTGTTTAACGAAACGCAATACGGTTTTTAGCCGCCGATTTTATGAGAATCACACCGAAACGAGTAAAAATACGAAAAATCAATTCACATATAATAAGCTCGTCTTTAAAAGAGTTTTATATAGAATCAAACAACGCATTTGAAATATCCGCTTATTAAGTTACAAAAAATAACATTTTTAGCATTTATTTTTCGGTTTCACTCCCACAAAAATCGGTAAGTGGTGGGACAGAAAAGATACAGAAATCGATATTGTCGCAACAGATAATTTCAATAACATCATCTTCGGCGAATGCAAATATACCAAAAAGCCGCTTGATGTTAATGTGTATTACGACTTGCTTGAAAAAGCGAAAAAAGTAAATTGGAATAAGCAAAACAGAAATGAATACTTTGTATTCTTTTGCATCAACGGCTACACGAAAAAAATGCAAAACTTTGCAAAAGAAAATTCAAATATCGTTTTGTATTGAAATAAATACAAGTCTTGTAAAACAGCACTGATGCTTAATTGAGCATTGGTGCTGTTTTTCTTTTCACCGCGAAAGAAAAAAGCCTTTACCTTTCGGCAAAGACTTTGTTTGTATGAGAGTCAATATTTTTTGGTGTTATTTGCTTTTCTTTTTTGCTTTGATAACGCCTTTTATCGTTTCAATGCCGTGAATGGTACCCACAAGAGGATGATAAAGCATAATTCTCGGCCCGGAATAGCGCATAACCTCTTTTATTTTTGAACGCATATCGGGTTTGTAGCAATGGCAGGGACATTGCGAGCAGAAGTTTTTATCGTTTCCCCAGCGGCAATGGTCAAGCCTGAAAAGCGCATAATCAGTAAGTTCTTGGCATTCCTTGCAAAGAGTTCCTTTTTTTGATTTATGCACACCGTGACAATAAATTTTTACCATTTCGGGTAACATTTCTTTTTCTCGTGTGATTCTGTCTTTTTTCATGATAATCTGCCTCTGTAAACGGTGTAAGCTTCGTCAGCGATTTTTGCCGTTGACTTTCTGTGAGAAACCAAAACAATGCTTTTGCCGTGCTTTGCTTCGTTTATAGATTTTAAGATGTTGCCCTCGTTTAAACTGTCCAAATTGCTTGTGGGTTCGTCAAGCATAATCATAGGAGAGTTGCAAAGGAACGCTCTTGCAAGACCTATACGCTGCTTTTCACCATCCGAAAGCAAATCACCGAGTTCGCCTACATTTGTGTCGTATCCCTTAGGCAAAGTTATTATAAAATCGTGAATTGAGGCTTTTTTTGCGGCAATTTCAACTTCTTCTCTTGTTGCGTTGTAATCTGCAATTTTAATGTTATTTTCAATCGTATCGTTAAACAATTGAGTTTCTTGGCTTACAAGGCTCTGATTGTTACGAAGTGATGATGTTTTAATATTTTTAATGTTTTCACCCGACATATCAATTTCGCCGCTGTTTACATCCCAAAAACGCATCATAAGTTTAAGCGCAGTCGATTTGCCCGAACCGCTCGGTCCGTTTATAGCAATGATTTTGTTTTTTGGAATTTCCATATTGAAATTTTCAAGAATTTGCTCTTTGTCATATGCAAAGCCTACATTTTTGCATTCCATTGCTTCAAATATGATGTCGTCACCGTTTGTGTTTTCTTCAACAACAGGGCTTTCATCAAGAATTGACAGCACTCTTTCACCGCTTGCAAGAGTGTGAGTCAAATTGCCTGCAAGGTTTGAAAGTGCGGCAACCGGACCGAATGAACTCATCATTGCAACGGTTGAAACAATAAGTCCGTCAAATCCGATTGTGCCCTTTTGGTAAAGGCAAATTGCAACTAAAAGCATTGTGATTGAAAAGAAGATAATCGAAATATCCGTAATTGAAATATTGTGCCCCTCAATTTTCTTTAACTTCTTTTGAAGTGAATTAAGTTCATCGGTTTTTTCGTTCATTTCATTAAGGCGGGTATCGGTTGAATTGTATCTGATTGATTCCAAAAGTCCACGCATACTGTCAAGCACATAGCCGGAAAGTGAACCCGAATTTTCACGGTAGGTCATACCGATATTTTTGTTAAATTTAGATGATACAAGTGGAATAATAATGCCGACTGTAATATAAGCCGCAAGTGCAACAAGCATAAGCCAAATACTGTATCTTCCGATAAATATCAGCATAACAAGGCTTGTTAAAAACGCAATACAAATCGGAGAAATCGTGTGAGCATAAAAAACTTCTAAAAGTTCAATATCACTTGTTATGAGCGATATCAGATTGCCTTTATCTTTACCTTCAAGTTTAGCCGGAGTTAACCTGCGAAGCGATTTGAATACTTTATCACGAATAATGGCAAGCAACTTGAATGCAATATAGTGGTTGCACGCTTGCTCGCCGTAGTGAAGAAAGCCACGCAAAACCGCAAAAATAATAATGCAAATACATCCCGTTTTTATTGCAAGTCCACCGTTTATACCTGCGGCTGTAAGAAGTGTCATACTGCCGACAACCGTGATTTGAATAGCACACAAAAATCCTGTAACGCCGAGTATAACTGCAAGTACCATGAAAAAAGCAAGCGGCTTAACAAGTTTTATCAACCGCATCATAATTTTGAAACCTGATTGTTTTCTTTTCATTACGCTTCCTCTTTTGCATATTTTTCAAGTTCAGCTTGAATGGAATACATCAGCTTGTATTTTTTATTAAGAGACATAAGTTCAGAATGAGTACCGCTTTCCTCAATTTTGCCTTTATCAAGCAGAAGAATTCTGTCACTGCCTACCACATTTTCAAGCCTGTGGGAGATAAGAATAACGGTTTTGATTTTAGCCATATTGTGAATAACGGTCATAATGTCGTTTTCGCTTTCGGCGTCTATGTTTGAAGTTACTTCATCAAAAACATATATCGGTGTGTTGTGAAGCAAGGCTCTTGCAATGGCAAGCCTTTGCCTTTGTCCGCCCGAAAAATTGCTGCCTTGTTGATTAAGTTTAGTATCAAGTCCGTCTTGCTCACTTAAAAATGACCAAAGGTTTACCATTTTCAATGTTTCAATCATCTTTTCGTCACTGGCACTTTTGTCGGCTATGAGCATATTTTCCCTAACCGTTCCTGCAAAAATGTAGGAATTAAAGTTTACGGCAGTTATGTTGTTCACAAGTGTTTTTTCATCAATATCTTTAATTTCAACACCGCCGATTGTTATACTGCCGATGTAGCCTTTAGTTGTTCCGCAAAGCAGGGAAGCAAGCGTGCTTTTGCCGCAACCCGATTCGCCTACTATACTTATAAGCTCGTGCTTTTTAAAGGTTGCCGAAATATCGTTAAGTACGGTTTTTTCGCCGTCATAAGAAAAGGAAAGGTCTTTAATTTCGATATCCCCGTCAAGATTTTCAGGAATTTCCGCTCCGTGTTCGTCCTCTTTTGTATCAAGCAACTTAAAAAGTTTGTCGCTTGCCGCCATACCATTCATAGCCACATGGAAAAATGAACCGAGAAGCCTGAGCGGTAAAAAGAAATCAGCCGCAAGCATAATGATTAAAAATGCCTGAGGTAAAGTGATTGTGCCGTTTTTTACCTGAATGATTGCAATTACTACACCTACTGCACTTCCTGCATATGCAACAATATCCATAACGCTTACGGAATTGAGTTGCATTGTAAGAACTTTCATAGTAATTCTTCTGAATTCTTCGGCTTTTTCATTCATTTCAACATTCTTGCGTTCATCCGCCTGATAAACTTTGAGTGTTGTTAAGCCTTGGATATTTTCAAGGAAAGTATCGCCGAGGTTTGTGTATACTCCCCAATATTTGCTGAGAAGTCTTTTTGCGATTTTTTGAACTGCAACAATAGAAAGCGGAATAAGCGGTACACAAATAAGAAGCACCACCGACGCTTTCCAGCTTACGAACACAAGCACGGCAAAAAGCGTTATCGGTGCAAGCATAGCAAAGAAAAACTGCGGCAGATATTTGCCGAAATAAAGTTCAAGCTGGTCTACACCCTCAACAAAAACCTGAAGTACCTCTGATGTTGATACCTTTTCGCTGTAAGATGCTCCCATTCGTGTAAGCTTTTTATACATTTTTTGTCTAAGCACTTTTTTTACTTCGCTTGAAGCGAAAAACGCAGTCTGAGAACTTGTGTATCCGCAAAGATAGCGCACAAGCATAACCGCCGCAATTGCGCCCAAATAAGGCAAAAGTCCTTTAAAATCAAACGCTTTACCGTCGAGAATTTGCGCAAGTAGATTTGAAAGAATGAAAATCATAACGATGTTTGCAACTGTTTTCAACCACTGCGCAAGAACTGTTAGGGCAATGTACTTCTTTGAAGAAGGTACTTGCTCTATAAGTCTTGTTTTAATCATTTCTTTTCTCCCTCAATTAAGTTATTTATCCAAAAATTCATTTGCGAGGCGGTAATCGCCTTGCCGTGATATTTTACCGTTTTCCATAATCAGCACTCTGTCTGCAAGAGCACCGGCACATCGTTTATCGTGTGTTACGGTAACAATTGCCGTGCCGAGGTTCTTGTTTATTTTATTTACGGTTTCAACCGTTTTACAAAGGTTTTTGTAATCCTGACCCACCGTCGGCTCGTCAAGAAACAGTACGGTCGGCTCGCTTGCACAGACGGCAGCAATGGAGGCACGCCGTTTTTGCCCTTCGGAAAGTGATTGCGGATGCCTCTGCTCAAGTCCCGAAAGTCCAAAGGCATTTATCATTTCCCTTGCTATTTCCTCGCTTTTTGCCTTAAAGGAAATCTCGCTTAAAAGCGTTGGCATAAAAAGCTGATAGACCGGATTTTGGTAAACATATCCCACCTTTGAAAACCATTTGCTGTTTGCTTTTTTGCTTTTTGTTATTGTTTGGCTGAGCATACCGTCATTCGCCTTATTCAGTCTTGCAAGCATGCGCATAAGGGTGGTTTTTCCGCATCCGTTTTCACCGAGCAAAACTATTCGTTCGCCTGCCCGAATTTCTATATCAAGTCCATCTATAATATTTCTGTCACCTGCGGCAAAAAAGAGTTTTTCGCCTTTTATAAGCACTTCGCCGGGCAAAGAGCCGTCGGCATGAGGAATTGTTTTTATTCCGCTGTTCAAGTCGTTTATGTCCGTACTTGTAAAAAGCTGTTTGTTTTCGATTCGCATAACTTTATCTATGTAGTTTTTCACAACATCAAGCCTGTGCTCAACTATTAAAACGGCATATCCGCTGTTTGCCAAATTACGAAGTGCTTTCAGCAAAATGTGTGCTGTATGAGTGTCCAAATTTGCAAGCGGTTCGTCAAGAATAATGATTTTTTGCTCCATCGCAAGGGTAGAAGCGGTTATCAGGCGTTGCTTTTGACCACCGGAAAGTGTTTTTGTTTTTGCGTTTTTTTCTATTTGCATAAGCGTTGTGAATCGTTCAATGCGTCTGTCGATTTCTTCGGACGCAATATTAAGATTTTCGCAGCCGAAAGCGATTTCTTCGTTTACTAAATCATAAATAATTTGTTCGTCCGCATTTTGAAGCACAGTGCCGATTAGCTTTGAACGCTCGCTGATTTTCAGCTTTGTAACATCCTTGCCGTCTATTTCCACACTGCCCGAAAATTCGCCCGAATTAACGAACGGAATAACACCGTTTATTATCGAAAGCAGGGTGCTTTTTCCCTCGCCGGAAACGCCCGACAAAAGCACGGTTTCGCCGTATTCCACGGTGAGATTTATATTTTCAAGCACATTTTCTTTAGCACCGTCATATTTAAAAGAAACTTCTTTCAGTCTTATCGCTATGCCCATATCATAACACCTCCGCCTGCGCAAAGCACGATAACACAGGCAAGAAATACGAAATCCCTTGCTTTTATTTTTATTACTTTATATACCGAGCTTGTACTGTCATCAAGTGTAAATGCCCTTGTTTCAAGCGAAAGGGAAAGAGTATCCGATATTCCGATGATTCGCATAACGAGCGGAATAATAAACGCACGGTAAATGCAACTCGGTCGGTACCAATTCATATTTGCACCTCTGACCTTCATCGCCTCCCAGATCTGCTTTATTTCACCCACTAAAACCGGAATAAATTTAAGTGTTACAAGCATGCCGAGCGTTATAACTCTCGGGCATTTCAGCTTTGCAAGACAGCGTGTTAGATCGCAGGGTGATGTGCTTACCATCGGCACGGCACACAATCCCAAGAGAATCATTCTTAAAAGTGTTTGCCAAAATGCGTCCAAACTTCTGTTTGTCAAAAATGACAGACCGCCTATAATAAGTCCGCAAATCGCCATTGCAACGGTCATTTTCCATGTGCTTTTAAAAAGACCGAATGCTGAGTAAAGCACAAAAATTGCCGTGGCGAAAGCAAAAGCCAAAAGATTGTTGGAAAAAAGCATTCCGAATATCAGCACTATTACGGAAACTGAAAATGAAATCAGCGGATAAAAAGGCTTTTTAGCCTCAAATGTTTCAAGCATTATCATCTTCTCCGTACGGTTTTAATTTGCCTGCCTTTTGAAGTTCTGCGGCGATTTTCATTCCGATTGCCGCACCCAAAAATGCCAATGTAATTGTGCCGATTGATGTTAAAACAGAAATTTTCGGATTTGCTGTAAGCTGAGCGTAACTTTGCCCATTGAGCCAAAGGCTGAACAGAACAGAAATCGGAAGTGAAAACGGCATATATATCCCCGTTGTAACGAAAACTGAAACTTTCTTTTGATAGCCTCTGAAAATCAAAAGCATAATCAATTCCGCTATGATTGCGGAAACAAAATTGTTAAAAAACATAACCGTCGAAAAGAAAATCAGCGGTGCGCCCGAAAAAAGTCCGATAATTGTGAGAGCACCCGGCTTTCTTACTTTCATAAGTCCGATTGCCACGAAAATCGAATAAATAGGTGCGGCTGCCATGTTACGCAGTCCGAAAACGGTGGTGTGCATAACAAGCGGCATTGTTATTCCGCCGCACAATGTCATCGCTGCGGATAAGACAGCCAAAAATACAAAATCCTTAACTTGAAATTTCTTAAATATTTTTTTCATACTTCACCCTAATCAGTCATGTTTATTTTTCTTGATAACAGCAGTCACTACAAGCACAAATGCAACCGCACCCACTGCGCCGCAGGCAATGGCGATCGGAACTTTTTTATTTTTAACCGTTTCCTCTTTAGGCTCGGTAACGGTTAGTGCTGTTGTAGTTGTAGTTGTAGTAGTAGTTGTTGTTGTCGTTGTAGTATTTGTTGTTGGCGTTGTAGTAGTTGTTGTTGTCGTTGTAGTGGTAGTGGTTTTTTTGGTGGTTGTTTCTTTTTTTACATCTCTGATTTTTTTTGCACTGTCATAATCTATTTTAATTCTTGCAGAAGGTGATAAAGGCATCGCCGAAGCGGCAAATTTTACGCCGACAAATTCATTGTCGCTCTTAATCGGAAATTCAAAAGCCGTTTCATATTCAGTTCCGTCAATTTCAACATTATTCTTTTGCTCAACTTCTACTGTGTCGCCCTCAACAGAGCCGTCCTTGTAATACCAAAAATGCATATCGCTTGTTGTTTTGGCAGGAGCTATTGTAAGCGTTTTTTCATCACCGTCAACTGTAAGAAGTGCGGTGTGAACAATATAGCTGTCACCCATAGATGTTCTTTCTTTTTCTGCGTGCCACATTTCAATCGGCACTTCGTAAACACCGTCCTCGCTCGGACCCATTGCAAACGCACCGAACGAAGTGCAGGTAAGTGCAAGTGCAAAAACTATTGCAGTCAATGAAATCGATAATTTTTTAAACATATTTGTCCTCCGTATTTTATTATCCATTGCTAACTTGACATTAAAATTTTTAGTTAGCACAAGCTAACCGCGGTTATTCTATCAAATGACAAATAAAAAGTCAATATTTAAAACTATAAAATAATTAAAATTTGGCACATTTACAGCCTGCATTTGATAGACAGTTTAATAAGTCATAAATCATCTTACAGCCCAATTATTAAGCAGCGGTATCCTTTTTCAATCAGAGGTGCAATTATGAATGTTCTAAAAAACTTGAGAATTGAGAAAGTTCTCGTAAAACGACATTCCCGAACTGTTTGATATACTAAAAAATTATATATCTAAATTGTAAAATGATATTGATAATCCTTGCCTGTATGGTGAGGATTTTTCTTTTGTGTGAAAATAATTTGTAAATTTTTTCTGAAAACACCCGAACAAAATGGGGATTTTTCTCTGTATAGTAGAGGGAGTTTTTTAATTGTGTTTTTCTTTTTGGTTTTCACTTTATAAAAATATTCTCTCGAATAATTTGGAAGGAGGTTTTCGTATGCGTAAAAATTGCAACGGGCATTTTTTTCTTTTGCCGAACAAAATTTTTGATGAACGGTTATCGCCAAATGAATTTATTGTTTATTCTTTTCTCGTTCGTGCAAAGGACTCGGCAGGGCAAAGTTTTTGGTCGGTGCCTATGATTGCAAAAAGCTGTTCGATGTGTGCATCCACTTGCAGAAAAGTTTTGCGTTCGCTGGAAAGCGGCGGGTATATAACAATCTCGAAGTGGTTTATCGGCGGCGAGCAAAAGAGTAATCTATACACGGTCAACAAGATTTAATGCACCGTGCTTTAGGATTTATCGGCAAAGAATATGAAAGGCTTTGATTTTGAAAATTTTATGATTTTTGAAACGAAAATCGATGGCTTTTGGGTCGATTTTGTAGCGAAATTCAAGCCGTCGATTTTATGAGAATCGCACCGAAACGAGTAAAAATACGAAAAATCAATTCACATATAATAAGCTCGTCTTTAAAAGAGTTTTATATAGAATCAAACAACGCATTTGAAATATCCGCTTATTAAGTTACAAAAAATAACATTTTTAGCATTTATTTTATTTAATATAAAGACGCTCAATGTAAAAAATAGTAATGCAAACGCAAATTGTAATGAAAAGGAGTGTTTTCAAATGTCAAGTTCCAAGAACGTTGTTCCGGAAGCTAAGGAAGCTCTTAACAGATTCAAAATGGAAGCTGCTAATGAGGTTGGTGTAAATCTCAAGCAGGGTTATAACGGCGACCTTACTTCTAAGCAGGCCGGCTCTATCGGCGGACAGATGGTCAAGAAGATGATCAAGGCTTATGAAGACGGCATGAAATAAGAAGTATAAATACCCTGATTCTTCAATAAATTTCGGACAAAATGAAGGTCTGTCGGTTTAACCGACAGACCTTCTTCTGTGTTTGTTATTAAATATTTCAGCGGACGGATACGGCTTTATATCCGATATCATAAAACATTATTATACACTAATTGGATTTAACAGGGCAAAAGAATCCATTCCGTCAAGATAAGCTAATATCGCGTCATTTGACAGTACCACCGAGTTATCCTCGTTATGGTTGCCGGCTACAATAATCACATACAGATAACCGTCTCCCTCGTTTTCCATAATTCCTATAAGGTTTGTGTACTGTTGGAAGTTCTTACAGGTAATAGCGGTATAGTATTCCTCCGAGCCGTCGTTACTTCTTATTTTTACTGTAACAGCCACACCGTTGTATACATCATCCGGCATTCCCTCGGCTTCTACCAATGTAACTGTGTTGCCCTCCTTAGCCTCATAATATTTTATGAGGGCAAGAGCCTGTGCGGCGTCGGCAACATAGCCATCATAATCTATGGCGGCACCGTTTCTGAAGGTGTATGTTTTGCCCGTACAATACATCGCCTTGCCTTTATAGTTCCAATCAAGAACGCCGTTTCTTACATAATAAAGGGTAGTGCCGTATCTTAAAACACCAGAGAAATTCCAGTCAAGAACCCCGTTTACCACGCCGTAATATGTTCCGTAGTAATTTGTAAGGCTACAATAGTCCCAATTGAGGAAGCCCTCCTCTACGTAATACCATGTGCCATAATAATTTACAAGTCCTGTATAGGAAGTGTCAATCTGACCGTTTGTAAGATAGCACCATTCATTGCCGTAGTAATTATAAAGACCGTTTTTATTCCAGTTAAGAACACCGTCCTCAACATAATACCAAGTATCGTAATACTTAGTAAGTCCGGTATAATTCCAATTAAGAACACTATCCTCAACATAATACCAAGTATCGTAATACTTAGTAAGTCCGGTATAATCCCAATTAAGAACGCCGTCCTCAACATAATACCAAGTGCCGTAATATTTTGTAAGACCGGTGTAATCATTCGAATAAACACCATTTTCTACATAATGCCAAACATCATCAACATAAACAAGGCTTGAATAATCCCATTCAAGTATACCTTTTATGACATAATATGTTGTACCGTAATACTCGGTAGGGCCTGTATAGTTCCAATTAAGAACGCCGTTTTCAACATAATACCAAGTGTCATAATACTTAACAAGGCCTGTGTAGTCGGCATTATGTTCACCGTTTTCCATATAGAGCCAAGTACCGTCATCCGTTCGCTTAAGTGAATCGGTAGTAGACGCAAAAGCGACGACCGACATTACAGACAGTGATAGAATAACAGTCAGTACAACCGCAATCAACTTTTTGAATTTTTTCATAAATTTAATATCCTCCCTGATTTTTACGGCATAAAGCCCTGCCGTTTATCCGAATTATACAACAATCAGTATATAATTGCAATAGTTTTTATGCAAAAGTGTTGCATTGACACATTTCTCAAAAAAACACAAAACCGTTCAAATGAATGAACGGTTTTGCAATATTTTGTATGCAGCAGTCTTTAAGCAAGCGAGAAACAATCAAATACAATGCGTATTACGCAAGAACTCCGTTTCTGACATAGTAACGCGTGCCGTAATAATAGGTGTATCCCGTATAATTCCAGTCAAGCACGCCCTTTTTGACGTAATACCAAGTGCCGTAATATTTTGTAAGACCGGTGTAATCCCAATTAAGTACACTGCCCTCGCAATAATACCAGGTGCCGTAATAGTTTGTGAGCCCCGTATAGTTCCAATTTAAGACGCTGTTTTCGACGTAATACCATGTGCCGTAGTAGTTCGTGAGCCCCGTATAGTTCCAATTAAGAACACTGTTTTCGACGTAATACCATGTACCGTAGTACTTTGTAAGACCCGTATAATTCCAATTAAGAACACTGTTTTCGACGTAATACCATGTGCCGTAGTAGTTCGTGAGCCCCGTATAGTTCCAATTAAGAACACTGTTTTCGACGTAATACCATGTACCGTAGTACTTTGTAAGACCCGTATAATTCCAATTAAGAACACTGTTTTCGACATAATACCAAGTATCATAATACTTAGTAAGACCTGAGTAATCCCAGTTCAGCACACCGTTTTCGACATAATAATAGGTGCCGTAATAATTTACAAGCCCGCTGTATGAAGTATCATTTTTGCCGCTAACCATATAGTAATATTTATCTCCTATATATTTCAGCGATATTGTGTTCGCGGGAGCCGCCTTAACGTCAAAGTCACATTTTGCGGTTTTATCGGAGCCGAGAAGCTTTGGAGTTTCGTCTCCGCTGTAAATATCAAATGCAGTTACAGATATGCTGCCTTCTTTATAGTTGCCGTCAAATTTAAAAGTATAACTTCCGTACAGCTGCTCCGTCGAAGAGGATTTCGGCGCGGCTGCCGAGCATCTTAAAGAATCCTGTGAAAAATTATAATTTGTTATTGCTGTACCGCCGTTTTCGTACGAAGTAACCGATGTCTGCTCGCCTTTTTCATTTTCTTTAGGCTTATCAAGACTCATATACTTGGAATCGTATTTAAGTGTATAGCTGCCGCCCGCGGCCCCTGCCGGAGCATATATTTTTACCTCTACCCTGTTATAGCCCATAATCTGAGCGTCAACTCTGAAGGATGCGCTTTCGGAAGAAGTGTCAACGGCAAACGACGTCGCAAGTACAGCGAACACGCATACAAGTATTGCGAGAGCCATAACAGCCGAAATTATTTTAGTTCGTCTTTTCATATTAACCTCCGTTAAGCCCCGAAACAGACATTTACTTATATCGGAATTATACAACATCCGAAATGCATAGTCAACACTCATGCATTATCGGTTGACACCCGAAAAACAAAAAAATATACCTAATTCCGAAAAACGAATTTCGAAACACGGTATATTTTTTAAGTTAAAGTGTAAGCTGCTCGCCGACATCATCAGCCGACAAAGTCGCACCGGCGGCAGGCAAAGTTCTCGTCCTGTATCTCGCAGGCTTTACAAACTCACCATCGGTATACTCTTTTACGGAAGATACCCTATGCCCTTTTTTGAGAGTCATAACCGATACGCCCATAGAATCCTTGGTCGTTTTGACGGCTATTGCGCCGGTATTGAGAAGAAGAATTCTGCCGGAGGTGGACTTCATAACATACTCCTTATCCTCAGTCACACAGAACATATTGACTACCGGAAATTTCTCACAATACGCCTTAATCAGCTTTTTGCGGTTCGTTTTAGTCTCATAGGCGGAGAGGTCTATTTTGGCAAACTTGCCGTTTTCAAAGAAGAACAGCATAAAGCCCTTGTAGTCTGTTGTAACCGCCATATAAACGGCGTTTTCATCGGGCTCCATCTCAAGCTTTGATGCCACATAATCACCGAGAACGCTCGCCTTGCTGTCATCAAAATCGGCAGCTTTGGCTTTATAAACACGGCACTTATCGGTAAAGAACAAAAGCTCGGTATTGTTTGTAGCCTCAACGGTCTCGATTATTTCATCGTTTTCCTTTAGCTTTTGCTCACCGCTCATACGCAGTGACTGCGGAGTTATCTTTTTGAAATAGCCCTCTTTGGTAAAGAACAGCGTGACGGGATAATTCGGTATCTCCTCATCGGGCTCCGATTCATCATCTATATCACTCGTGTAGATTATTTCCGAACGACGCGGCTTATCGTAATTTTTAACGACATCCGAAAGCTCGTTTACGATAATTTTTTTAACTCTTGAGCGACTTGCGAGAATATCCTCCATATCCTCGATTTCGGCTCTCAGCTTTTCTATATCTTCCGTTTTCTTTAAAATATACTCACGGTTTAAGTGGCGCAATTTGATTTCAGCCACATAATCCGCCTGTATCTTATCTATTCCGAAGCCTATCATCAAGTTCGGAACAACCTCTGACTCCTCGTCCGTTGAGCGTATTATTCCTATTGCTTTATCAATATCGAGAAGAATTTTTTGAAGTCCCTCTAAAAGATGCAGCCTGTCTTTTGCTTTGGAAAGGTCAAAAAAGACGCGGCGGTTTACACATTCGGTACGGAAAGCTATCCATTCCAAAAGCAGCTCGCGCACTCCGAGAACTCTCGGCGTTCCTGCTATAAGGACATTAAAGTTACAGCCGAATGAATCTTCGAGCGGAGTCATTTTATAGAGCTTTTTCATAAGCTTGTCTGCATCTGTGCCGCGCTTTAAGTCGATTGTTATTTTAAGACCCTTTTTATCGGTCTCGTCGCGGATATCGGAAATTTCCTTAGCCTTGCCGCCCTTTGCGAGTTCGACTATCTTATCGATTATCGCCTCCGTAGTGGTGGTCGCCGGAATTTCGTATATATCAATACAGTTATTCTTTTTATCATAACTGTACTTTGCGCGAATTTTGAAGCTTCCGCGACCCGTGCGGAATATCTCGTTCATCTTATCTTCATCGTAGAGTATCTGACCGCCGCCTATAAAATCGGGAGCCTTGAGCGTTTCGGTTATATCGGCGTCGGGGTCCTTTATAAGCGCCACGGTAGTATCGCAGATTTCTTTTAAGTTGAACGAACAAATATTTGAAGCCATACCGACGGCTATGCCCATATTGGCATTTACGAGCACCGACGGAAATGTAACGGGCAAAAGCGTGGGCTCGGTCATGGTATTGTCGTAGTTCGGTACAAAATCGACCGTGTCCTTATCTATATCGCGGAAAAGCTCGGCTGAAATCGGGGCTAATTTTGCCTCGGTATAACGCGAAGCCGCATACTGCATATTTTTTGAATATGATTTACCGAAGTTACCCTTTGACTCAACATAAGGATGAAGAAGCGACTCATTGCCGCGCGCCAAACGAATCATCGTCTCGTAAATTGCCGCGTCGCCGTGGGGGTTCAGCTGCATGGTGCGGCCGACTATATTGGCGGATTTTATAGTGCCTCCCTGAAGCAGCCCCATTTTATACATAGTATAAAGCAGCTTTCTGTGCGACGGTTTAAAACCGTCTATTTCGGGAATGGCACGCGACATAATAACACTCATGGCGTACGGCATATAGTTAACTTCAAGCGTATCGGTTATATGCTGCTCTACCACCTCGCCTGCACCGAGAATATGAGCGTTTATGTTAAGTTCCTCCGAATTTCGGTCTGTTTCGTTTTTCTTGGTTCTTTTAGCCATTTTCCGACTCTCCTGATTTGCCGTGATAACGTTAAGAAAGGTCAGTCATATCAATGTACTGAGCACCGTTTTCGGCAATATAATCTTTTCTGCCCTGTAAATTGTCGCCGAGTAAAAGGTCAAATTTATCGGCGACAGCCTCTGGTGAATAATCCGGCTCGACCTTTATAAGACGACGGGTTTTGGGATTCATTGTGGTAAGCCACATCATCTCGGGTTCGTTTTCACCGAGACCCTTTGAACGCTGTATGGTATATTTTCTGTCTCCGATTTCAAGAAGGGCATCCTGCTTTTCCTTTTCGGTGTAGCAAAACCAGGTCTCGTCCTTGCAAGTTATTTCGTAAAGCGGAGATTCGGCTATAAACACCTTACCCTCTTTTATAAGCGTGGGCATAAGACGATAAATCATCGTTAATATCAGCGTTCGTATCTGATAACCGTCAACGTCGGCATCGGTACAAATTATGACCTTGCTCCAACGAAGATTATCCATATTGAAAAGCGACAGATTTTTATTTGCCTTGGAGCTTACCTCAACGCCGCAGCCGAGCACTTTGATAAGGTCTGTTATAATGTCGTTTTTAAATATTTTGGGGTATTCGGCCTTAAGACAGTTGAGTATTTTCCCTCGTACCGGCATAACTGCCTGAAAGGCACTGTCTCTCGCCTGCTTGCAGGCACCGAGAGCCGAGTCGCCCTCCACTATGAATATTTCACGCTCCGAAACGTCCTTTGAACGGCAGTCAACGAATTTTTCGATTCTGTCAGTCATACTGTTGCCGCTTTGAAGCGTCTTTTTAATGTTGAGCCTTGTGGATTCGGCCTTGACGCGCGAACGCATATTTATGAGCACCTGCTCGGCAATTTTTTCGGCGTCTATTCTGTTTTCTATAAAATACACTTCAAGCTGATGGCGGAGAAAATCCGTCATAGCCTCCTGAATGAATTTATTGGTTATAGCTTTTTTGGTCTGATTTTCGTATGACGTCTGAGTTGAAAAGGATGACGAAACAAGCACAAGACAATCCTCAACATCCTGAAAATTTATCTTGCTGTCGCTCTTTAAATACTTGCTGTTTGCTTTTAAATAGCTGTCAATCTGCGAAACAAACGCACTTTTTACAGCTTTTTCGGGAGCACCGCCGTGTTCAAGAAAGCTGGAATTATGGTAATACTCCTTAAGCTGTTTTTTATTGGAAAAACACAGCGCAACATTGAGCTTAACCTTGTATTCGGGTAAATCGGCTCTGTCTCTGCCCTTTCTCTCACCCTGCCAAAACTGCACGGAAGAAAACGCATCGTCGCCGACAAATTCCTTTATATAATCGACTATACCGTTTTCGTAGCAGTATTCGTATTTATCAAAGCTCTTTTCGCCGGTTTGATTGCGAAGAACGAATTTTATTCCCGCATTTACAACCGACTGCCTTAATATAGTCTCCTGATAGTATTCAAGAGGAATATCAATATCGGTGAACACCTTGATGTCCGGTTTCCAGCGTATTCTTGTCCCGGTATCTTTTTTATTGTACGGTTCCTTTTGAAGCTCGCTGACGGGCTCGCCCGCCTTAAAATGTATCTCATAGCGAAATCCGTTTTTGTGCACCTCGGCATCCATATACTCCGAAGCATACTGTGTGGCACAAAGTCCGAGTCCGTTAAGTCCGAGTGAATACTCGTATGTTCCGCCGTTGTTTGTATTATATTTACTGCCGGCATACATCTCACAGAAGAGCAGCTCCCAGTTCCAGCGCTTTTCCTTTTCGTTGTAGTCCATAGGCATACCTCTGCCGTGATCGACAACCTCAACGGAGCCGTCGAGAAAACGGGTCACGGTTATCTCTTTACCGTAGCCCTCCCTTGCCTCGTCTATGGAATTTGAAAGTATCTCAAATACAGCGTGCTCACAGCCCTCAATACCGTCCGAGCCGAAAATAACGGCAGGGCGAAGCCTAACCCTGTCAGCACCCTTTAGCTGCGAAATACTTTCTTCATTGTATACCGCTTTTTTTGCCATTTAAATAAACCACCTTTTAAATTCCGAGCGGCGGAAAAAATGCACGCAGGAAAATCCTGCCGAAAAATACCGCCATATATTTTACACTATATATAGCGGTCAAGTCAAGTTATTTGCCTTTTCAAACGGATATTTAGGGCTCATACGCCCAAAGCCGACAGCTCAAGTCAGCTTTTATCGTCATCTGTATGCTTTTTAACCTTATGTTTATTTCCGTTTTCATCAACGATATACGTATTTTCAAGATTTGCGACAAGATTTCTTTTAAAAGAGTCGATATACTCGCGGCGTAAAATTGCCTGCTCCTCCTTTTCTTCGGGAGTAAGTCCATCCCCTTTTTGCTTTTTGGCAAGGAAGTTTATACGCTCAATTTTACTTTGCTCCATAATCATCACCACGTAAAGGTTATTTTTTATTATTTTATAATATTTTTTAAATAAAGTAAAGGAGCGGCTCAACACTTGAAAATATTAAGTGAATATCATATAATTTCATTATGATAAAGGAAGGATTACGATATGTTTAAATATGTTCTGATAGACATTGACAATACGCTTTTGGATTTCAACAAATGTGCCGAAAAAGCTATGACAAACGCTTGTAAAGCTTGCGGAGTAGGTTTCAAAAAAGAAATGCCGTCGGTTTTTCATAAAATCAACGACTCTCTCTGGCAAAGACTCGAAACGGGAGAAATCACAAGGGATCAAATACACGAAAAACGGTGGAATATGGTTTTTTCGGTTATGGGTATCACTTTTGACGGACGCGAATTTGAAAAAGAATTCGTAAAAGGGATATATGACAGCCACGAGCCTGTAAACGGAGCTGTGGATACGGTTAAATATCTGTCAAAAAAATATATACTCTGCGCCGCAAGCAACGGTCCCTTTGAGCAGCAAAAGCATCGACTTACACTTGCCGGAATGATAGACTGCTTCTCTCACCTTTTTGTTTCGGAGAGAATAGGCATACAAAAGCCCCAACGGGAATTTTTTGAGCGGTGCCTCAATGAGCTGCACGAAACCGACAAATCAAAATTTATACTTATAGGCGATTCGCTTACCGCCGATATATCCGGAGGGAAGAGCTTCGGAATCACCACCTGTTGGTATGACCACAACGGCACGGGGTATGATAATGTGGGCGCGGATATAAGAATCGACAGTCTCTCAGAAATCAAAAGCATACTTTGAGGAATTATTATGATAAAGCTCCCCGAACAAGTGAATAAGGCAATATGCCTGCTGAAAAACAGCGGTTTTGAAGCCTATGCTGTCGGCGGTGCGGTTCGTGATTGTCTGCTCGGCAAAGTCCCGTTTGACTGGGACATCACAACAAGCGCACGCCCCGAGGAAACCGAAAAGGTGTTTTGCGGCGAACGAATAATAGAGACAGGTATAAAGCACGGAACGGTAACTGTTATAATTGACGATATGCCGCTCGAAATAACCACTTATCGCATAGACGGCGACTATACAGACCACCGTCATCCGCAAACGGTATCATTTTCGGATAACCTCAGAGACGATCTCTCAAGGCGAGATTTCACAATAAACACGCTTTGCTGTAATTGCGACGACAAAATAATTGATGCTTTCGGCGGCAAAGACGATTTGAAGAACAAAACAATACGGTGCGTCGGCGACCCCGACACCCGTTTTTCGGAGGACGCGCTCAGAATAATGCGTGCCGTCCGTTTTTCGGCGGAGCTCGGATTCACAATAGAAAAAAGCACATCGGACAGCATACTGAAAAACAGGCAGCTGCTGTCGGATGTGTCAAAAGAAAGATTACAGGTTGAATTCACAAAGCTTATCACGGGAAAATACGCAACCGACGTTATACGGAAATATCACGCGGTTATAGAGGTATTTATCCCGGAGCTTGCCCCACTTGCAGAATGCGAGCAGCACACAAAATATCACAAATACGATGTGTTCGAGCATACGCTTCACGCCGTAGACGCGATAGATTTTAATGACAGAATTTTGCGTCTTACAATGTTTTTCCATGATTTCGGAAAGCCCGACGCCAAAACCACTGACGAAAACGGCACTTCGCACTTCAAAGGTCATGCCGTGATAAGCGAAAAAAAGACGCGAGACATTCTTAAAAGGCTGAAATTTGACAATAAAGCAATAAACGAGGTATCAAAGCTCGTTTTGATACACGATATGAAATCCCCGCGCGACAAAATTCAGGCAAAAAAAATGATGTGCAGTCTCGGAGACGAAGCATACCTTAACCTTATAAAAATCAAGCGTGCCGATAACATGGCAAAGGCCGATCCGCACGCAATAGACGAAAAGCTAAAAAATATGCGTTCGTTCTATGAGGAGATAAAGGCAAGCAACGAGTGCTATAATTTAAAATCTCTCGCAGTAAACGGTGATGATATTAAGGCCTTCGGTATTGCCGAGGGAAAAGAGATTAAAAGCTCGCTTGATTTTTTACTTAACGGCGTTATAGAGGGTAAGTGCCAAAACAGGAAAGACGTATTGTTGGAATATCTGAAAGAAAATACAAAATAATTAAAAGCACCGCGATTTTGGCAAAAAGAATCAGCGATGCTTTTTTATTATGCCATAAGACCGCATGACCTGCGAAGCAGTAAAACCGCGTCACTCTCATCTACGGCTCCGTCTCGGTTTAAATCGGCCTCTTTGAGTTTTATCGGAGACAAGCCTGTTAAGCCCGCCGAATATTTAAGCATTATAACAGCGTCCGCACTGTTCGTTTTACCGTCTGAATTCACATCGCCGAAATTCACTCGCGCAACGTAATAATAATCCGTTTTGCCTTTGCGTATGCGAATACCTGCACCATCCTCGACGACGGCGAAATCAGGCAAAATATTGCTGTTTTCATCAAACACGGTCAATTCATCCGCAGCATCGATAACTCCTTTGAATACCAATATCTCCTTTAGCGTTTGTACCGTAACACCGACTGCCGTATTTACAACACCGGTTTCTTTCTCCTCGGACACACAATCGAAAGACACAGTTGCATTTCTTATGCCGCTTGCCGCTTCGGATGAAAACGCGGAGCTTCCGTATATTGCATAAAGTGAGGTACATCCGTCTAATGCCGTAGCCGACATCTTCAGAGCTTCGCTGAAAACGGTAACAGTTTTTAAAGACGTACAGCGCGAAAAAGCTTTGTCTGAAACAAGCTCGGTATTTGGGGGCAAAGTAACTTTTTCCAAAGATGTATTTACCGAAAAGGCAAAAGCCCCTATCTCTTTAAGAGACGGTGAAAAGCTTATCTCCGAAAGTGAGGCACAATTATAGAACGCTCGATCCCCTATTGTTTTTACGCCGCGAAGCTCAACTTTTGAAAGAGACGAACAGTTTTCAAACGTGCTTGTATGAAGCTCCGTAACGCTCTCGGGCAACGTAACTTTTTCTAACGCAGAGCAACCGAAAAAGGCTTTCTCACCGATAAATGCCACTCCGTCGGGAATTGCGGCGAAAGAAAGCGACGAACACCCTTTAAATGCTCCCTTGCCTATATATGTAACTCCTTTTTTAAGCTCTGCTTTTTTTAAGGAATAACAGCCCGAAAAGGCATTGTCGCCTATCTCGTTTAAATTCGCGCCGAAGCTGACATATGACAGAGCCGTGCAGTCGGAAAAAGCGTTTTTGCCGACTGCGGTGACGGAATCAGGTAAGCCGATAAATTCCACGGTTCCGTTTGACGAAAATGCATAATCGTCAATCGCCGCCACCGTTTTGCCCTTAATTTTTTCGGGTACCAAAATCGTGTCGCTCACTCCGCGGTAGCCGCTTACGCAAACCTTTCCGTTCTTAATATAATACACAAAGTCGCTGTCACCCGAGGCAAAAGCATCGAGAGGCAGCGACAATATAACGCAAATAACCGCAAATGCAACTATTGACTTTATTTTATTACAAACAGCTGTCATTTCATTCCTCCGCCCCTTTTATGAGCTTGATTGTATCACCTTTTTCGGCTTTTTTCGGAATTTGTGCTGATTTATCACACAACCTCATTTCCGCCGCTTTATATTCTTTTACAAAACATCGCATTCAAGGTAACAAACGGCGTCATAAAAAAATATGCGACTAAATGCCGACTAAAACAGCACACACCGGATATTGGTTGTGTGTTCTGATTTATATTTAAAACGACATTTTTTACTGCTTATTAAATATCAACGGTCAGGCTATTCAGGACTATAACTCATTGACATTTATTTATGCCGATGATATACTTCTAATGTTCGCTCAGGGAGCGATTGTTCAGTAAAGACGTAAGCCGAACAGGGTGCAGACTGAGAAAGCTGTATCTTGTTTGGCTTTTTAAATATAACATTGCTTTTGTGCTACAATTCTAAGAAAACGGATACATAAATTAAAAGGATAACGCAAGTGATTTTCAGGAGAATATTAAAATGACAAAGGACGAATATTTAATAACCGATCCGCCGCTCAAGGCTTTGACTGTTTTTGCGATGCCTATGATTTTAGGCAGTTTCTTTCAACAAGTATACAATATGGCCGATTCAATTATCGTCGGTCAATTTGTCGGCTCCTCTGCCCTTGCGGCCGTCGGGGCTTGTGCCGCACTTACAAATGTTTTTATTTGCATTGCACTCGGTGCAGGCGTGGGCGCAGGTGTGCTTGTAAGCCGTTATTTCGGTGCTCAAAATTACGGCAAGATGAAAACAATCGTTTCCACATCGTTAATAAGCTTTTTGCTTTTAAGTATATTTCTCGGTATCTTTGGATTTTTCGGTTCTAATTGGATGATGAGCATACTGCAAACGCCTGCGGATATAATGGAGGATGCGGTACTGTACTTGCGCATCTATTTTGCCGGCTTCCCTTTTTTATTCATGTACAACATTCTGTCAACCATGTTTACTTCAATCGGCGAATCGAAAATTCCGTTATGGCTTTTAATATTTTCATCTGTATTGAATATCATCATGGACCTTTGGATGGTAGGCGGTCTTAAACTCGGAGTATTCGGTGCGGCTCTTGCCACCCTTATTGCACAGGGCATTTCCGCCGTACTTTCCCTTTTGATTTTTCTTTATCGAATGCGAAAATACGCAAGTCCGTTTCATCGATTTGACAAAAGCGAACTGCGTTTAATGCTTAAAATCGCCGTTCCGTCTATTCTTCAACAATCCACGGTATCAATCGGTATGATGATTGTGCAGGCGGTTGTAAATCCGTTTGGCACGCAAGCACTCGCAGGATACGCGGCAACGATGAGAGTTGAAAATGTTTTTTCACTGATATTTGTATCAATCGGGAATGCCGTGTCACCATTTGTTTCGCAAAATCTCGGTGCCGGAAAAATTGACCGTATTAAAAAAGGCTACCGCGCCGCTTTGCTGTTAGATGTATGCTTTGCCGTACTTGCATTTGTAATTATTGAAACAATGCACACACAAATTTCTTCACTTTTCTTAGGAAAAGACGGAACGGAATTAGCGTATCAAGTGTCCGGTGATTATATGAAATGGATTGGATACTTTTTCATATTTATGGGTATCAAAATGGCAACAGACGGTGTTCTTCGCGGACTTGGAAATATGCGCCCGTTTTTGACTGCAAATATGGTCAACCTTGCGATTCGGTTATCCGTAGCATTGATTTTTGCACCGCATTTCGGCATTGCATTTGTATGGCTCGCAGTTCCGGCTGGCTGGCTTGCCAACTTTGTAATTTCCTATGCGGCACTGAGAAAATCTTGGCCGAAAAATGCTTTGGATCAGGATATTCACCATATCTAAAAAAGCAGTCACCGTAACGGTGACTGTTTCTTTTTGTCTTTATAGTTTTTGTTGAAAATTGATGCTATTTGTCACTTTGAATGTCACTTTGGATTTTTTTCATTGCTTATGATAAAAATTAATATAAATTTTTACTTGTTTACCTTAAATTTTTTTGAGGCAATTAAAGTTCATCATCATAAACTGCTTATGCTTTCATCACATTATCCGTCTAAAGCTCGTATTGCGTTATGACCTTGTGATTTCTTCAATAATACCATTTATTTTATTTAAAGCTTTTAAATAATCTTCTGATGTGGTTGCTCCTCGATTACCATTATAATCTTCTACAAGCGACTCAAATCTATATGCATAACTTAGTTTCCCATCAAATGTATTTATAAGATCATCGTTAATAAAGGTGTTAAGGTTATCGTAAATTCTTAGATTGTGTAAATAAAAATATTCTTGTTTTAAAATTAAGTTAACGTTATCAATTTGTTTCATAGCGTAATCATATAATTTGTCTTCGATAAATTCTTTCTTTATACCTTTATCAATGAATTCGATCCACAAGTCGTTGAATCCGTCTGTGTTTAAAAATTCTTCAAGAAAAATAATAATTGCATCATAAATTCTTTTTATTGATTCGAGTTGATATTGTTCATATTTCATTTTCGGTATATCCTTTCTGATTTTTTTTAATAAATTTTTATAGTCTATTTTAAATATGTCGGATAATATCTTTATCATTTCTAATTCTGAAGGGCCATTTTTTATGTTTCTCCAATTGTGAACTGCGCTTGATGAAACATTTAATTTTTCAGCGAGTTCTTCTTCAAAATCGCCTTTCTTGATACGGCAAAATTGACAATGCTTATTAAACATGATATTAAACGCTGAAAAGTCAAATTGGTATTCAGAATTATCTATAGTGAATATTTTAGTATTTTTACTAGTCATAATAAAACCTCCTGTGTATATTTTTGCAATTGCAAACAGATTATAACATACAAAAAATATTATTGAAAGATAGATGTCAATTCCTAATCATCTAACTAAATTTGAGTGATTTGAATTACTTTTAGAAATGTTGGATAGATTATTTAATATTATTAAAGCATTTTAAAATATTGGAAACTTCTGATATCAGCCGAGATTTTGTTTTGTTTAAATGTGTGCGCAACTTAATGTTGCAACGCAAAATTTGATTTGTTGTGATTGTTATATCGGCCTGTTGCAAATAATTGGGCTTTGTGTAGATATTACTCAAAGATTTTTTGAAAACGCACAACAAAGTAATATCTACACAGTTCATCAAATATAGTGTACCCCACTGAAAGAGTTGATGACAAATAATCTAAAAACCTAAAATTGAAAAAAACAGCGGTTTTTCTTTTGATTTTTTTGAATTGATTTTTAACTCGGTTTTGGATGAAATCTCGGCTCTTTTGAGTCGATTTTGAAGCGGATTTCAAGCCGTCGATTTTTAAACAGGATAAAGGGGTATGATTTTCGGGCGTTGAAATGCCCGAAAACGCCGTCCGGCAAAGCCTGTCGGCTTTTCAAATCGTAATACTTTTGCGTATGATTCCAAATTCGTATGCAGTAAAGGCTATTTTTCGCAGAAAATCAAGGCTTTTGCGTATTCAATCAAGCGTTGCGGTATGATAATTAAAAATCAAAGAATTTTGGCAACGCTATAACCAAAAATTGACGAGTTCAATCTAAAATAGAGTAACTCGTCGGACTAAAACTAAAAACGGCTTGTGGGCGATTTGTGACAGCTTTTTGAAGCTAAAGTAACAAAAGCAAACACACAATCTTTGGTCTGGATATTGAAAAAGGTTTGTGATATTGTGTGTGCGAAAGGAGTGATAAAATGCAAAAACAACTGCTGACAAACGGCAATGCATTCAAACGAACGGACGGCAGATGGGGTGGTGTTGTATGGTACAAAGATGAGAAAGGCGAGCGAAAACGCAAGAGTTTTTCCGGCACGACCAAAGCCGAAGTCAACAAGAAAATGACGGACTACATAACCAAGTTTGAAGAAGAAATCATTGATGCCATTGAGGGTAACAAAACTGTAAAAGACAGCCTGCTTAATTACCTCCAAGTGTTTAAGTACCCGAATGTTGAGCGAGTAACCTATGACCGCAACGAGCAGATTTATAAAAATCAAATCGTCCCTTATATGGGTAAACTCATTGTTTCTAACATAACAGGTGCAGACATTAAGAGGCTGATTAGCACACTGACCGACAAGGGATATTCATTCTCAACAGTCAAGCAAACATACAATCTGCTCAATGAATACTTCGATTATCTTATGCGTGAAGAGTTCATAAAAAAGAATCCGATGAACGCTGTGCCGACGATAAAAAAGTCAAATTATCTTGCAAAGCAAAACAAAGAAGTGCTTCCCGTATGCGAAACGATAACCGTATTCACTGATGAAGAAATTGAAAAATTCAAAGCGGAAGCATACAAGAAGTACCCTTCAGGCAAGCCGAAACACAATCAAGCATCAGCATATATTCTTATGCTGAACACGGGACTCAGAACCGCTGAAGCATTAGGTTTAATCAACAGCGACATAGACCTTGAAAAGAAAGTGATGCACATTCAAAGAGGTGTTAAAGAAGCACAAAAGCGTGACGGAACAGAGCGAAAAAGCGGACGAGAAATTGTTGTAGGCAAGCTGAAAACCGCTTCAAGCAAGCGTATCGTGCCCTTAAACGAAACGGCTATTCAAGCGATTATTGAGTTACGCAACGAGCGATATTTCGGTAAGGATGCACCATTGATACCAGATGCAGACGGCAATTTTACAAGACCGTTAAACTTGCGAAAGCGGTTTTATTCCATACTCGATGCGGCAGGAATTGAGAAAAAAGGCTTACACAGTTTGCGACACACCTTCGCAACAAAGCTTGTAACAGGTGTGCGAGCAGAGGACGGAACGGTAAAAGCGTTAACACCGAGGCAGGTGGCAGACCTACTCGGACACACGACTTCGGAGATAACCGAAATGTATTATGTCAAACGAAACACGGATATGCTGTTGGGCGTTACAAACGGATTTGAATTGTGATTGATGCTTTTTTGATGATGTACCAAACGGATTGCGTGGACTGTGTGGCACAAAGTGAACAAAAAACGGTGTGAAAATGAAAAAGCGGCGTACGGAAAAGACCGTGCGCCGTAGTTTTATCTATATGGAAAAAGCAAGCAAAATCGCCGTAAAACGGCGTAAATAAAAGAAAAAAGCACCGAAAATTCGGTACTTTCTTTGGCAGGGGCAGAAGGACTTGAACCCTCGGCACGCGGTTTTGGAGACCGCTGCTCTACCAACTGAGCTATACCCCTATATTAAATTCTTCCTTACGGAAATCACTTTGATATTATACATATATTGCATCATTTTGTCAACAATAATTATTTCAAAATGTTTTTATGAAGCTTCTTTTTAAATCTAATACACAACAGAAAAAACGATAACAATCGGCGTCGGTGCTATTGCTCGGAAAAGCTGCAAACGGATGATGCATTACCGATGACAAAAACCGGTTTCCGCATAATTTTTCTCTTGTCTGTTATCTTTCAAATCAGAAAAAGAAAAACGAAAAGATAAACATACAAAACAAAAAGAAACGACAATCTTCTCACGAAAATTGTCGTTTCTTTGGTGGACCATCAGGGACTCGAACCCCGGACCGCCCGGTTATGAGCCGGATGCTCTAACCAACTGAGCTAATGGTCCGCATCTAAACTGCTTGACTATTATATATATAAACGGCACAATTGTCAAGAGTTAATTTTTCTTTTTTTAAAATAGTTGTCGTTACGAAGTTCGCCGCCGAAACTTGTGTAAAAACGCATAATTTTATCTGTTTTTGACGCTTTTACATATTGCAAATCCGTAGATTTATTATATAATTATAAAAACAGACTTTTATTCGGTTTTGTTTTTGTACAAAACATACATCAATCGAGGTGAGAACTTGTACGGACTTATAGATCATCAGGAAGAAATTAACCGTCTTATGTCACGTTACGGCGTAAAATTCGGACTTTATAAAAACAACAAATTCAATGAACGGCTTTTCCCCTTTGACACCATACCGCGCATAATACCGAAAAACGAATTTGAATTTCTTGAAAAAGGCTTGAAGCAGCGCGTTTACGCTCTTAATTTGTTTTTAAACGATATTTATTCCGACAAAAAAATCATACGCGATAAAATAATTCCCGAAGAATTCATATATACTTCGCCTGGCTTTTCCGCACCGTGCGACAAACTGACTCCGCCTAAAAAGATATATAATCACATTTCGGGTATAGATTTGGTACAAGGCAAGGATATGTGTTGGTATGTACTTGAGGACAATTTACGCATACCCTCCGGCGCGTCATATCCGATGATAGCGCGCGAGCTTTGCCGCAGAGCAAGTCCCGACACGTTCCAAAACAATTCGGTAGACGACAACCGCGACTACGGCGGGCTTTTGCGCCGTGTTCTCGATGATGTAAACACCGGCGGAATCAACGTTATTTTGACCCCCGGCCGATACAACTCTGCATTCTTTGAGCATTCGTACCTTGCGGAGCGCACAAAGGCTGTATTTGCTATGCCGCAGGACCTTTTCGTTGAAGGCAACGTGCTTTATTACAGTGAATATTCCGGTAAGCGACAGCGCGTAGGCACGGTTTACCGCCGAATTTCAGATGAATACATTGACCCTATGACATTTTACGCAGGCTCTCTTCTCGGAGTACCGCATATCATAGATTCTTACAGAGCCGGAAATGTTGCGATTGTAAATGCGCCTGGAAACGGCATAGCGGATGACAAGGGCGTATATTATTTCGTCCCGCAAATGATAAAATATTATCTCGGCGAAGAACCGATACTAAACAATGCCGTTACCTATCTGCCGATAATAAAAAAAGATCTCGATTATATAACCGAAAATCTGCCATCGCTGGTTATAAAAGATGTATCGGAGTCCGGCGGTTACGGAGTCATATTCGGAAATACCCTGTCTAAAAACGAACTCTCTGCCATAAAAGAAGCCGTTAAAACGTCGCCGCGCCGATTTATAGCGCAGGAGGTAATAGACTTTAAAGGTCTCAAGGTTTTTGAAAACGGCAGGCAAGTCGAAAGGAAAGCCGATCTTCGCGCGTTTGTGCTCTACGGCAACGAAATAAAAGTTTGGCACAGCGGTCTTACACGCTATTCTCAAGATCCGGATTCTTTTGTTGTAAACTCATCTCAGGGAGGAGGATTTAAAGACACATGGGTATTATCTCGATAAAATCCACGGACAATCTCTTTTGGCTCGGCAGATATGTGGAGCGCGTCTTTACCACTCTTCGCGTTTTTTCGGAATATTACGATAAAATGATAGACAAAGACGAAAACGCCTATATTGATTTTTGCAACAAGCTCGGTATAGAAAACACATATTCATACAAGCAGGAATTTATAACGAAATATCTTTTTGACGAAAACGACCCGAATTCTGTTATGAGTAATTTACTCTGCGCCTATGATAACGCCGTTGTTATGCGTAACGAGATAAGCTCCGAAACGCTGTCATATATTCAAATGGCGGTAAATTATATGGAGCAAGGCAGAGAGAGCAGCGCACCGATGCTCAAATTGCAGGAGGTATTTGACTGCATATTTGCCTTTTGGGGCAGTGCCGACGACTTTGTTGAATCGGAGACAACGAGAAATATACTGAAGTTCGGCAGAAGCGTTGAAAGACTTGACCTCTATACCCGTTTTTCCTTTTCTCCGACTCTCATCAAAAAGGAATTCAGTATACTTTTAAACCGTCTTTACAAAGTCGGCGTAGACTGTAACATAGACGCTATCAACACCCTTATGAACATCATTCTCGAAAAAGATGAGTACAGCGACTACGACCTATATACCGTGCGCGACGAGTTGTCTAAGGTATTTATTACGGCACCGCAGTATTGATCAAAAAAGGAAGATAAACGTGAAGCACATCAAATTTTTTTACAGTATGAAAATTGATTTTTCGTCCCCTGTGATAAGGCACTGCTTTTCCTTGAGATGCTTGCCGTTTGATACGCCGTCGCAGAGGATAGAGCTCATAAATGTGGACATAGAGCCGCATAACATGCTTACCGAAACGGCCGACGGCTTCGGCAACAGAGTCCTCACCGACAGAATTATCGAGCCTCACTCAAAATTCGTTGCAATAGTTGAGGGAAAAGCGAGTTTAGACTTTTCAAAGCGCGAAAAGGAAGAGCTTAACTGCATTTATAAATATCCGTCGCAGCACACGGTACCCGGAGAAAAAATCATTGAACTCGTGTCGGGGCTCGGTGATATGGCAAACCTTACCGCGCTTGAGACCGCACAGGCGGTTTCAAAAAGAATCGGCGAAGTATTCAGCTATAAAAGCGGCGTAACAAATATAAATACCACAGCGGAAGAGGCACTACACCTCGGGTGCGGCGTTTGTCAGGACTACGCGCATATATTTTTATCGGCGGCAAGACTTTCGGGCGTTCCGGCACGATATGTTGCAGGCATACAAAAAGGAACCGGTGAAACGCACGCCTGGGCAGAGTTTTACGACGACGGCATATGGGTCGGAATTGACCCGACGAATCACAGAATGTGCGATGAAACGTACCTTGCGCTAAGCCACGGCAGAGACTTTGCGGACTGCGGCATCAATCGCGGACTTTTTATCGGCGGAGGCACTCAAACCCAAAGCATCGTGGCTACGGTGGAAGAAATATAAAATGAGTGATTATCCATGGCCCATTAAACAAAGTGTTCTCATCTTTTCAGAGCGAGCGAATACGAATGCTCGAATTGCGGCAACAAAAGCGACAAGCCCTATACAGAGTGTCCGCACGGCGGCTCGGAAATGACATCGTATCAAAGCTACCACAGTTATAACCCAAGCTAGATTGACGAGACGGCGGATTACGACGAGATGTTCGGCGACGATGACGACCGAAAGCAGAATTTGTTTCAAAAAAAGAATCGAGCAGATATACGCTGCTCGATTCTTTTCTCTTTTATCGAATGTTGTTTTTTATCACCGACCAACTGTCTGTTAACCGTTCGAGATTATATGACGCATTGGCGGGACTTGTTGACGGCAAAGCCACGGTATCTCTGCCGACGGTATCTTTAATATACTTATTAAACAATTTTTCGCTTGTTTTGCCGTTTGAGTAGATTTGTCTTATACTGCAGGAGGATAAAATCACCCCTATATCATTCGGTACAACATTTTTAATAGAGCTGTCGGAAGATCCCACTATATCGCAACTTTTTATAACGTCCCAAAGCGCGATATTATGGCTCTGCAAAAGAACTGTTTTTTCTTCATTAGACGATGGCACCGCACAGCCGAGTACGGCGGCGAGCACACGCCAAAAACGATTTTGGGGATGCCCGTAGTAAAAGGATACTTCCCTTGATTTAACCGACGGAAATGAACCGAGAATCAATATTTTGGAATTGCCGTCATAAATCGGCGGTATAGTATGCAAAAGGTGCTCTGAAGTCATTGGTTTTTATCCTCAACTATTCTGTAATATGTTCTTGCCGTTACAGCATACACCAAAACGTAAATAATTGCAAATACGGATATTGTTGCGACGGTGCACCAGAAGAACAGCGTAACATTGCTGAGGTTCAGCAGCTTTAACAGCTTTGTAATTACTTTAAATCCGAAGCAGATATGAATTACGGCTGTAACGAGCGGCAGGAAAAATACGGTAAGCACCTGGGAATGGATACTCTTTTTGACCTCTTTTTTGCTCATTCCGACATTTTGCATTATTACATAACGCTGCTTATCGTCAAAGCCCTCGGAAATCTGTTTATAATAAATTATCAAGACCGTTGCAACAAGGAAGAGAAGTCCCAAGGTTATGCCTATAAAGAACAGACCGCCGTACAGAGACATCATACTGTCGCGAGAGGTTTCGGCACAATTTAAATCGACTGCGGAGGTCTCGCTTATATCGCAAAAAAGAAGCGATATGTCCTTCATATACCCCTTTTGCACGTCTTTCGGCGCATCGGTATCAAAGCCGTAGGCGAAGCTCATGTCGGTGTGAGAGGCGTCTGCACCCTCGCTTTTGTAACCCATGGAATTATATATCGACATGGCGGCTTTCTCATCGGAAACAATATAGTAGCTGTAATTTGAGGTAAACGCCGAATAAGAGTCAATAGTAGGGAAAACGTCCACGGTATGCTTTATTTTATATGCGTCGTCGCCGAATTTAACAGTACCCGAAAAAGCCTTGCCGCGCGGCGTACAAGACAGCACCTCATCGCTTTGGAGCGTTTCGTTTTTTCCTGTTATCCTGTTGTATTCCGATACCGGTATCAGCGTCACAATGTCTACTCCGAGTCCGTCGTTGTAGTCGGGGGTTACGGTAGCCGTATAGCCGCTGTCATTAGCGTAAGACGAAAATGAGAGATAGCGGTAATAAAGCTCGTTCTTACTTTCTATACCGTATTTTTGAGCCTGCGTCGTCATAACATCGGCATAATCTTTGCAATTTTCCGTTGTTGCGTTTTGCACGTCGATATAAATATTGCGTGGATACCGCGTGCGCATAATGTCCTCAGTACCGGCATATAGCGATACCGTGGTAGACACGGTGACAAGCACCGCGGTGGAAAGAATGCAGATGCTCGCAAGTCCTGCCGCATTTTGCTTCATACGGTATATCATACTTGAAACAGAAGTAAAATGCTTTGCTTTATAGTAATATTTTTTATTTTTTCTGAGAGCTTTTAATATCCATATACTGCCCGAGGAGAAAAGCATAAAGGTTCCGACTATTACGAGCAAAACCGCCGCAAAGAACGCGCCCATCGCCGTTATCGGTGATTTTACAACGAGAGCTATGGTATAGCCAGAAGCAAGACAGGCTGCACCTAAAACAGCCGTAAGCACCTTTGCCTTCGGCTCTTTTTCGCCCTTATTTCCACCTTTTAAAAGTTCAACGGGATTTGATAGGCTGATGCATAAAAGATTATGTGCAAGATTCAAAAGAGCTATTGCGCCGAATACCAAAGCAGTAATGTCAACTGTTGACTGATAAAATCTGAAATCAATGTTTCCGCCGAATTTCAGTATTTTAAGCAGTAGCAAAAAGGTCAGCTTTGAAAAAAGCGCACCTATGGCGATGCCTGCCGCAGTTCCGAAAATATAGGTATAGGCAGTTTCAATAAAGAGTATTTTCGCTATATGGCGTTTTTCCATACCGAGAATGTTGTATAATCCGAATTCCTTTTTACGTTGTTTAATAAGGAAGCTGTTTGTGTAAAATAAAAATATGGCAGAGAAAATACCGACTGTTGCAAGGGCAAACGTCAAGAGGGAATGCAGAGCGTCGCTATCTGCCCATTTTATGTTTGCTATTGTACCGACCACAAAAAACATAGCCGTTGTAAATATACACGTCAAAATATACGGCACATATGTTTTACGATTATTTTTAAGATTTTGAACGGCAAGCTTTGAATAGAAAAAATTATTCATTGCTCTCACCTCTCGTTGCCATTGCTGTAAGAGTGTCCGAAATCTTCTGGAACATCTCGTCGTTATCCATACCTCCGCGATAAATCTGATTGAACACCTCGCCGTCCTTTATGAACATAATCCTGTTGGCGCAGGACGCCGCCTTTGTGGAGTGAGTAACCATCAAAATGGTCTGACCCTCCTCGTTAAAATCGCCGAACAGCTTTAAAAGAGCATCGGAAGCCTTTGAGTCAAGCGCACCGGTGGGCTCATCAGCCAATACAATCTGCGGATTTGTTATGAGAGCTCTTGCGACGGCGGCACGCTGTTTTTGTCCGCCCGAAACCTCATATGGAAACTTTGAGAGTATATCGGTAATTCCTAACTTTTCGGCAAGAGGCTTCAGTCTCTTTGCCATTTCATCGTACGGCTTACCCGAAAGCACAAGAGGAAGGAAGATATTGTCCTTTAAAGAGAATGTGTCCAAAAGATTAAAATCCTGAAATACAAATCCGAGATTATCGCGCCTAAACGCCGAAATTTCTCTCTCTCCTATTGCTGATAGACTTCTGCCGTTCAACAGCACCTCTCCGCTCGTAGGCTTATCAAGCGACGCCAAAATATTAAGCAAGGTTGTCTTACCGGAACCCGACTCTCCCATTATTGCAACATACTCACCCTTTTCCACGGAGAAACTGACATTGGAAAGAGCTTGAACGTGCGCTCCGCCGAAACGGGTCGTATAAACCTTTTTCAAATTGTTTACTTCTAAAAGCGGCATAATAATTACCGTAGCCTTTCTGCTACAAATATTACATAAACAAACACGGTTAACCCTTGCTGTAGCCGTACAAGGCGTGACGGGAATTTTGTCTGTCTAAAAATCATAACCGAATAGCTTTTCTTTTTCGGCGTGATTTTACGTACCGAATGTATCCCTTTGTTTATTGCACGTTCAGTATATCAAAACGGAGAATCGCAAGCCATCGAAAAGGCTTACAATTCCCCTTTTAAGCTTACATTTATGTAAGGTAGCGTTATTCCACTCCGCGGCTGACGGTGTCAAGACAAAGTTTGACCGCAGTCCCCTTTCCCACCTCGGAGGTCACCGTAATTGTGTGGGAGAGCTTTGTAAGTATCTTTTTGCAGAGAAAAAGTCCTATTCCCGTAGATTTTTTATATTCTCTGCCGTTGAAGCCCGTAAAGCCCTTTTCAAAAATACGCGGTAAATCTTCGGGTCTTATACCTATGCCCGTATCAGCAATAACGAGCGTCTTTTCGGCACTCTTATCCATATATATTTCAACCGCGCCATCCGAAGTATATTTCAGTGCATTGGAAATAATCTGTTCAATTACAAACGACAGCCACTTCTCATCGGTAAGCACACGGCAATTGATGTCGCCCACAATAACCTTTGTCTTTTTACGCAGAAACTGCTTTCTGTATTTTTTAACCACCGCTCTGACAATTCCGCCTAAATCATAGCTTTTGATTTCGAGGTCGGAAGAGATGCTGTCGGAACGGATGTACTGAAGCACCATTTCAACATATTGCTCTATTTTAAAAAGCTGCTCTTCAAGCTCGTCGTTTTCCGGAGAACAGTCTGTTTGCAACAGCAGCCTCATAGCGGCTATGGGAGTTTTTATCTGATGCGCCCAGAGAGTAAAATAGTCCGCCGAATCGCTGTATTTGCGATTCATACGTGTTTCGGCATCTGTTTTGAGTGCGGACATCTTTTCGGCAATATCGGCAAGGTCCTTTTTTATTGGGTCGTTATAATCCGGCAATTTAAGAACGGCATACTCTGCGTCGTTTTTAATTTTTTCAAGTCTCTTATGCTTTTTGTATACCGAGGAAAATCGCAGAACAAATACAATCAAAAGAATTACGGCGGAGATGAGCGTCGCATACAGCACCGGCTCCGTTTCCACTCCGTAAAGCCAGAACACCGTATAAAATACCGCCGCTGCAAATACAAACGATAATACGGACAAGATATTGCCCGCCGTATATCCGAAAAGTGCTTTAAACCAATCTTTCATAAAACCTACCTGACTATATAACCGAGACCCTTTTTGGTAACTATAAAGTCGCAAAGCCCGGCATCTTCAAGCTTTTTGCGAAGCCTCGTCATATTTACCGTGAGTGTGTTGTCGTCAATAAAGCTGTCGCTTTCCCAAAGCTTATCCATAATCATATCGCGCGGGACAACCTTGCCCGAATTCTCCATAAGCAGCTGCAAAATTTTAAACTCATTTTTCGTAAGCTCGGTTTTTTTGCCGTTAAAATCTATCGTCGCGTCATTGAGGTTGAGTATTGCACCGCCGTGTTCGATAACCGACGTTGTCCCCGAAAAAGAATACGTGCGGCGCATTACCGCCTGCACCTTTGCAGTGAGAACGCTCAAATCGAACGGTTTGGATATAAAATCGTCACCGCCCATATTAACAGCCATAACTATATTCATTTTGTCGCTTGCCGAGGAAATAAATATTATAGGCACATTTGAAAACTTGCGTATTTCGCCGCACCAGTAAAATCCGTTAAAATACGGCAGAGATATATCAAGGAGTATAAGCTGCGGCGCAAACGACACTACCTGTTCGGTTATATTTTTAAAGTCAACAACAAAATCCGCATCATAATCCCATTTGCAAAGATGCTCTTTAAGGGTTCTCGCTATGACCTTATCGTCTTCAATTATAAGTATCTTTTGCATAGTTTCACCTTCATATGTATTGTAACACGAACACGGCAACTTGTCGATATAAAACAAAAATCGGCGCGGTATAAGACAATACTGCCCTATACTGCGCCGAAATGAGCGGTTAAATTATATCAGTCTGCTCTCTTGTCGCCGAAGAAGAAGAGCGCAACGGTACCGGGGCCAGTATGTGAACCGATAACGGTGCCAACGCTGTTGATTTCAACCTTGCCGTTGAGCTTTTTGAATTTTGACTCAACAAGGTCGGCAACGGCTCTTGCGTCATCATAGCAGGCGGATTCGGAAATGTAGCACTTACCGCTGTAGTCAAGACCGCCGTCTGCGTGCTCGACCATACGGTTAACTATCTCTTCAATAACCTTTTTCTTACCGCGGTACTTTGTTCTCGGTATCAGCTTGCCGTTATTATCCATATTGAGGAGCGGACATATGTTGAGCATTGTGCCGAAAATCTGCGCGGTCTTTGTTATTCTGCCGCCGCGATAATAGCTTGTAAGGTCGGTAGAAAAGAACCAATGATGAACATTGAGCTTACGCTCCTCGGCAAAATCACGAACCTCTTCTATGCTCTTGCCGCTGTTTTTAAGCTCTGCCAAAGTGTCCATTAAAAGACCGTAGCCGGAGGAAGCACCGAGAGAGTCTACTATATATATTTTTCTGTCGGGGTACTCTTCGAGGAGCTCGTCACGCGCAATGCAGGCGGAATTATATACGCCCGAAAGTCCGGTTGAAAGAGAGACGTGAAGAATATCCTTGCCGTCCTTTAAGAACTCTGAAAAATACTCCTTAAATTGACCGACGTTGACCTGGGAAGTGGTAGGCTCGGCTCCGTCGGCTATTCTCTTGTAGAACTCGGCGAACGGCATTGATTTACCGAGGTCATCGGGATACTCCTTACCGTCCATATTGAAGTGAAAGCAAACATAATGCACTCCGATTTTATCAAAATGCTCCTGTGAAAGATCTGCCGTAGAGCAGCAGCTTAAAATATAATCTGACATTAGATATACTCCTTAATTTTCTGTATCTGTCACCGGTAAAACTTCCGGTATTTTTGTTTTAGGTTTGCTCTGAACGCTCCAGGCTATGTTAATTGCATGGTCTGCCACACGTTCGAAGTCTGTTATTGTGTTTATAAACAGCATTCCCGCACGAGTTGTACATTCGTGACTGTTGAGCCTGTCAATATGAGCTTGCTCAAAAGTCTCCTGCATTTTATCAACCTGCGCCTCAAGGGAATTGAGTCTTTCCGCCGTTTGTACACTCAGATTTTGCTCAGAAAAAGCATCTACCGAGCCGTCAATCAGCGAAATGACGGTACTATGCATAGTTTTTAACTCTTTTTCACCCTCCTCTGAAAGCTCTATATTTTCATTTACACGCGACAAGGCGGCTTCCTCAAGGTTTGTCGCGTGGTCGCCTATGCGCTCTATGTCGTTTATAACATGGAACAGTCGACCGATATATTTAGCGTCCTTATAGCTTAAATCAAGAGAGTTTATCTTGACCAGCACGGGCGTTATATTGTGATTGAGATAATTGATAATCTTTTCGGTGTGATTTACTTCGTCAAAATGCTTAATTTCCTTGTTTATAAGGTCACTTGACGCAATATCGAAATTGCGTCTTGCCAAAGCAGCCATACGAAGTACCTCTTTACCCACCTGCACTACGGCAAGCGGAGGGGTGTTGAGCATTCTCTCGTCAATAAACTGAAGGTGCATTCCGTCATCCTCTTTACCCTTTTTGTCGGGAACAAGAATGCAGGAAAGCTTTACAAGGGCACCGGCAAACGGGAACATTATTATGGTGCTAACTACGTTAAATATGATATGAACGAGCGATATCTGCATCATCACGTTGTCACTCATAGCCTGTATCCACTTTGTAAACGGAAGGAACGTAGATATGACAACAAAAACAACCGTGCCGATTACATTAAATAGAATGTGCATAACCGCGGTACGTTTTGAATTTGTCTTTGTTCCGATTGTCGAAAGAAGCGCGGTAACACAGGTACCTATATTCTGACCGAAAATAATATATACCGCGAACGAAAGCGGCACAAGCCCCTGCGATGCGAGAGCCTGAAGTATGCCTACGCTTGCCGCAGAGCTCTGTATAACGCCCGTAACTCCAGCGCCTATGAGTATGCCTACAAGAGGATTGTCCGCATTTATAATCCAGTTGCGGAAAACCTCGGAATCCTTAAGCGGATCCATGGCGTTTTGCATAAGCTCCATACCCATAAACAGCATGCCGAAACCGGCGAGTGCCTGCCCGACATATTTCAGCGAATTCTTTTTGGCAAAAAGAATCATAAATGCGCCTATAAATATAGCTATCGGAGCTATCCCGGTAAGATTCAGCGAAACAAGAACGCTTGTGGTTGTGGTACCGATATTTGCACCCATAATAACGCCTATCGCCTGCGTTAAATTCATAAGACCCGTATTAACAAAGCCCACAACCATAACCGTGGTTGCCGAGGAGCTTTGTATAAGCGTTGTTATGAGAAAGCCGACAAGTACCGCAAGAAAGCGGTTTTTTGTCATTTTTTCAAGTAAATGCTTAAGACGCGACCCTGCTGCAAGCTCAAGTCCCTCGCCCATCAGCTTAATACCGTACAAAAGCAAGCCGAGACCGCCTGCAAAGGTCAGATAATTAGTAATACTCAAATTTTTTCCCCTTTAAAATACTCAGTTTTCCGCTTCTCTGCGTTTTTCGCTGAGCTTGAATTCCTTGCCGTCTTCACCCATGTGATATATTGTTTTGCTCACGGAAATGCCGCTTTTACCGGTTACCCTTGAATAGTTTATGCCTTTTTTGCGAAGATAAGTTTTATACCACTCAAGTCTTCTTAAAAAGTCCTTGTATCTTCTGTTTTCAAGATTTGTCCACGCGACCTCGGATAGTGCCAAAATACGCGGATAGACGGAAAACTCCAATGCACGCTCCGAATCTACCCATTCAGTCCACATTTCGGCTTCTATGCCTATTACGCGCTGCCCGGATTTTCCGAACCCGGATTTGACGGTATTATATTTATACACTTTTTTAAGCGATATAACAGAATATTTGCAGTCAAAGTAAAAATACGCCGTGGGAGAAAGAATAATATCACGCTTATATGACTGCCTTTTGACCTCGCCCGAATTTGACGGCAGCCAATACTGACACGTAATATCGGGAGAAAAGCTGTCATTGATGCAATCGTTCCAGGCAATGGGTGTTTTGCCGTATTTTTTAAGAATCTCGCCTATGCGAGTCATATAGTAGCCCTGAAGCTCCTTTGAGTTTTTAAGACCGTTTTTCTCTTTTGCCGCACGGCACTTAGGACAATCATCCCATATCTTGTGCCCCTTTGAGGCCTCGTCTCCGCCTATATGGAAATGTGTGCTTGTAAAGAGCGGACAAATCTCGGAAAACAGCTTGTCAATGAAATCATACGCATCTTCGTTTCCCGGGCAAATCGCAGCGTCAAATATACCGTTTTCGCAAGTAGGCTTGAATTCACGCGGCTTACAGGCAAATTCCGGATATGCGGCAAGCAGAGCCGAAGCATGGCCCGGCAAATCGATTTCGGGAATAACCTCTATATTAAGCTTTGCGGCGTACGCCACAATATTCTTTATTTCATCCTGCTTATAGTAATAAAAATATTCTCCGCCGCGGTGCTTTAAGCCGAGTCCCTCAAGCCCGGCATATTCACGCCTTGAGCCTATTTCGTTGAGCTTTGGGAATAATTTACTCTCTATTCTGAAACCCTGATCATCGGAAAGATGCCAATGGAACTTATTTAATTTCAGCATTGCCATATTGTCAAGCAATTTTTTTACGGCTTCCGTGCCGAAGAAGTGGCGGCACTCGTCAAGCATAAATCCGCGATATTTAAATGCAGGCTTGTCGCTTATGTAAAGTCCGTTTATAACTGCCCTACCGTCTGTTTTTTCGGCCTGCATTATTATGGTTTTCAGCGTGACAGCCCCGTAAAACGCACCGGAAGAAGATGAAGCCTTTATCATTATACCGTCTGTGGAAACCGAAATAGAGTAAGCCTCGTTTTCCATCCCGGCTACCTTTTGAAATTTAATTGCACCCTCGCCTTTTACTGGCTTTGTTCTGAGATAATCGGTCAAATATCTACCCGCAGAAACAAACTCGGGTGAGCAAAGGACCTCGGTATTTGAAGAAATTACATATGTACCGTCCTTTGAAGTATAGTTATTCGGCTTGGGAATAATATTGTATTTAAGCATTTCCAATAACCCTTTCGCAATAAATAATATCCTTTTATCTCAGAAATTACCATTGTGGTAATTATAACAAAAATAAAAGGATATTAAAAGTCTTATTTCAATTTCTGCGTTAATTTCTCATAAATCTCTATAATTTTAAACCGAGGTTCAAATTTTGGGTTACTTTCTACAACTTTAAGCTCATCCTCTGACAAAATGTCTTGAAGCTTCGCATCATCGGATGACTCGGCTGCGGGCAGACACATAGGCGGAAACATAACGCACCACCAATTTTTGCCTTTCCCCTCTCCTATTATGACGCGCACGGCCTCATATTCACCGGCAGGCAAAGTTATACGATCATCATAAGTTCGCGTCGAAAAAAAGTCCTTGCCTATTTCGAGCCTTACATCATAATCGAAGCCGTTTTTCCGTATTACCTCGCGCGCCGTCTCTTCAAGCCGCTCCTTTTGCGGAATAAGCAGCTTTTCGGCATTCGCACTTGTCAAAGAACCGTTAAATATCTCCTCCCCTTCATTGAGCACGGCATCGCGCACCTTAAGCTTCAGTATTTGGTCCTCGTCACTGTCGGAATTAGCTATTACATGCATACGCAAAACGTCGCGTCTTACATCGCCGCACGACGCGGCAAATGACACAAAGCTGAAAATCGACGTTATGACAAATGCTGCGGCTAACGATATTTCAAATCTTCGAATAAGCTTTTCTGTTTTTGATTTCATATGTTTTTCATCCTTTCGTAAGGTAATTATTGGAAGAAAAATCATATTTATACAAAAAAAGGAACGCAGGGAATTTTCCCTGCGTTCCTGAAGCTCGATGTTTAAAGCTGACTCAATGCGTCGCCTATGCTCTTCTCGAGAGCTTCTTTACCGTATTTATCTATCTCGTTTTTATCTTTTGCCTCATGGGTGAGACAGCCTGCGCCGCCGATACATCCGCCGACACACGCCATACCCTCGATAAAGTTATTTTTAAGGATTCCTCTTGAAGCCTTCAAAAGAGCCGTTTTGCATTCTTCTATGCCGTCGCACGGAAGCGGATCAACGGTGAAATCTATATTCTGTTCCTTAATTGCCTGGCCGACAGCCTCCGAAACGCCGCCGCTTCGTGCAAATATTCTGCCGTAATAGGAAGCATTGTCAAGAACGTCCTCAGGAAGCTCGGTAAGCTCGATATTACGCGAGTCAATAAGAGCCTGAAGCTCCTCAAAGGTGAGAACGCAGTCGACATACTGTGCGACTCTTTCCTGCTTCGCCTCGGCTTTTTTTGCCGTACAAGGGCCTATAAATATAACCTTTGCGGTCTCGTCGGTCTCTTTTATGTATTTTGCAATCGCCGCCATGGGAGACAGATTATGTGAAATGTTCTCGGTAAGCTTCGGATAGAACTTCTTTACATAGTCAACAAACGCCGGACAGCAAGAGCTTGTGAGGAAACCTTTTTCGGCAAGCTCTTTTGATTCGCTGTATGCTACAATATCGGCACCGAGAGCAGCTTCAACCACGCTGTAAAAGCCGAGCTTTTTAATCGCGGTCACAACCTGACCGAGCTTCGCATACACAAACTGACTCGCTATCGACGGAGCCACAACTGCATACACATTAAAACCGTCGCCTTTATTACTGTCTTTTAAAATCCTGATCGCATCAAGTATAAACGACTTGTCCATAATTGCGCCGAACGGGCATGCATAAGAGCAGGCGCCGCAGTTTATACATTTATTGTTATCAATCTGAGCGGGATTTTCTTCGCTGTCTGCCATAGAAATAGCCTTTATTTTGCACGCCTTTTCACACGGTCTTGTATAGTTTGAAATTGCGCTGTACGGACAAACCTTGGCACACTGACCACAGTTTACGCACTTTGTTTTGTCAATATGCGCTTTCTGATTTTCGTCAAAGGAAATGGCTCCCTTGCGGCAGGCACTCTCACAGCGGTGTGCGATACAGCCACGGCAGTCGTGTGATACCTGATAACCGCTGGCAGGACATTCGTCGCAGGCTATATCTATAACCTCTATTATGTTCGGATTTGCTCTGTTGCCTCCGCAGGCGAGCTTTATACGCTCGGCAACTATTGCACGCTCCTTGTATATACAGCAGCGCATAGTTGCCTTGTCACTCGTTACGGTCTTTGCAATATCATTGAAATTGTTGGCAAGGGAAAACTCTCCCTCGTCAAATGCTATTCTTGCGACCTCACGAAGGACCTTGTATTTTAAAAGCTGTACCTTCGTATCAAATTTTCTCATTCAATTCACCCTTTGTTAAAAATAGCTTACTTTGATTCGTTTACCCATTTTTTTCAGATACTCCGAAAGCTCTGTAACAAGCTGCATCTTGATGTTAAAGTTTATGGGAAGATTTGGATTTTGATGTGCCGGATTTATTGCAGTTCCGACAAAGAAATTTATATCAGTCGCCTCCTGGAAAAGTATGCGCGCTATCTGCGACGCACCGTCCGCACGGACGCTCCAGTCGGCGTAAATATCATCGTCATTTAGATAACTCTTGGCGTATTCAAGCACTCGGCTCATTGTAATTACACCCTCGGTCGTCAAATCGACGCCGTCAATTTCGGCGATGGGCGGTATTTCGGGGTCGAGATATTTTAAATCCGTCTTAACCTCTTTGCCCAAAAAATCCGCCGCAAGAGTTGAAGTTGTTCCGCCGCATACAATATGCTTGCCGGTCTTGCCGAAAAACAACGACATCATTTTATTGACATCTGCAGGGTCCCTCGGCGGTCCCATGAGAAGATTCACGGATTTTCTCTCGCGGATTTTGACAACGCAAACGGTTGTATCGTCACCGGGCCTTCCGCCATATAGTTTATCACACTGGTCAAGCAGTAATGATGAAAGCGTTTTAGCCGTAAAATCGGGGCGATAATATTCCTCCATAAACTCGATTATCTGGTCGCGCTGCCAACCGAAATTCATATTTTCACCAATACCGGCATAAACCGCTCCGTCACTCGTAAAAATTAGCGTATCGTTAAGCTTTAACGATATTTTCGATTTATATATCATCTTACCGTCGATTTCCACTGCGCTCTCGGGATACACAAGATTTTTTCCGTCGCGCAGCAGAATGACATGCGGATTGTCGTATTGGGCTATTTCTGCCTCTTTGTTGTCTATTACACGCACTATTGTAAAAGTGCTGTATGCCACCTGACGTACCGAACATATAGGCAGTGTTTTCGCTATTGTATCAACACACATTTCAAGCGGCATATTATTTGCAATCATGGTGGATATTATTTTCGAAGTCAAAGTAGAGAGAATATTCGCTTTTACACCGGAACCGAGCCCGTCCGCAAGCACAACAACATAATCGTCATCGCCCTGCTCTATAACCTCCACCATATCGCCGCACAGCTCCTCGCCGTACTTGGTAAGACTCATATGGCCTATGTCCGTGCAAAGATTATTCATCCTTCAACGACTCCTTAAGCTTAGTGAGGGCTATCTTTGTCTCGGCGGTAGTCTCGCCAAGCAGAGAAGCTATCTCCTGAACTATGCGCATTTGCTTTTCGACGACCTTATCCGTTATTTCTATTGTTTGACGGCTAAGCTCCGCCTTTTTCTCTTTTTCTGTCTCCTCGGCGGTAACGTCGCGCATAATGCACATAAGTATATGGTAGACATGGTCGTATACTATTGTTTCTTCAATGTATTTTTTATATTCGGCGAGGTATACGCGTTTTTCGTGAATATCCCTGCCGTTTGAAAGAACATCTATAAAATCAAAAGGCTCCAAAATACGCACAACCGGCTCACCCACAACATCCGAAGCATAACGAATGTTCATAATCTCCCTTGCCGCGGCATTTATCTGCTGAACCACCATATCCTCATTTAAAATGAGTATGCCGTTTGGAGTATTGTTGAGTATATTGTCGGAAAATTTTTCTGCTTTATCCTTAAGGAAAGGAAGGCACATCTCGAGATTTGCCTTGCCCTCAAAAACCGCCTGAGCCTTTTCGCGACAGGTATTATAGCCGCACGAACCGCAGTTAAGCTCATCCTCCGGCTTTTGCTTACCCATTTTGCGAAGTATCTCCTCTATCGCTCTGCTGCCTGCCATATTGTGCGGTGAAGCAAGATAAATAAGATTTTTTGAAAGCTCGTTTTCGCTCAAGGCGTCATATTTAAAATCATTGTCGCCCGCGTCTTCGGCAAAGCGACGCACGGTTATATAATCACGCACCGGAGCGCGGTGATTTTTCTCCATAGCCGGACCGCCTATACAGCTCCCCGGACACGCAGACATCTCTATAAAGCAATGGTGTATATTACCTTTTTCAATATCCTTTACGGCATGGATACAAGACGACATACCGTCAATCGACATATACGTGTAATCGTCGTTATCACAAAGCATTGTTTTGAGAATTCCGCCGGAGGTCGGAAAAAACCTCGTTTTCCCCTTTTCAACTCCGTCATCATCAGGCTCCTGCGCCAAAACAGTATCGGTTTCGGCAAGCCAACCGGAAAGCTCTTCAAATGTCAGCACACAGTCAACCGTGCCGGGATACTCCTCGGCCTCTGCCTTTTTTGATATGCACGGACCTATAAATACTGTTTTAGCCCCCGGATGCTCTTTTTTAAGTTTCGTACAATGCGCCTGCATTGGGGATACCACTTTGGCAAGATAGGGTATTACATCGGGGAAATGCTTTTGTACCAAGAGATTTACGGTATGGCAACAGGTCGAAATAACAACATCCTGCTTTTCACCGTCAACTATTCTGTCGTACTCGTCCTTTACTATTGCGGCTCCGACCGCCGTTTCTTCAACGCCGGCAAAACCGAGCGACATAAGTGCTTTTTTCATCGCGGTAAACGACACGTCGTAATTGGCAATAAACGACGGCGCAAGGCTAACATAGACCTCACTGTCACCGGACAATAATTCCTTTGCCTTATAGACGTCGTCGCGTATGATTTTGGCATTTTGCGGACACGCAACAAAGCACATACCGCAGAGAATACACTCATCCTCAACGATCTGCGCCTGATTGGCCGAAAAACTGATGGATTTGACAGGACAATTCCTGATACATTTATAGCAGTTTTTACAGTTTGATTTTTTAAGCTTTATGTACCCCGCCATATTATACACCTTTTTCCTTGCGACGCAAGATTTTTATGACAGTTTGTCAAGCACGTTGGTTTTAAAGAATTCCTCAACGGTATCGGGAGAAACGGAGAACAGCTCCCCGTCTACGGTAACGCTGACGCCGTTTTGGCAGTTACCCATACAAAACTTTCCGCTGAGAGTGACTTTGTCTTTCAGGTCATTGTCGTTTATGAGGTTCTGAAGCTTTTCAACGACTTCACGCGAACCCTTAAGGTGGCAGGAGCTGCCGATGCAAACTACTACTTTCATATTATTACAATCCCTTTCCCGTAAAACTTTGCATATGAATTTTACTTTAATTCATTTTACCAAAACTTAAATAAAAAGTATATAGGTTTTTTCGGAAAATTCTTATTTCGCAAACAGGTACGGAAAGAAGTATTCAAGCCGTACCTGTTTGTAGTTATTGTTTTGTTTTAAGCACAACTTTAGCGAGATTCGATGAGAAATTTGCTTTGCGTGCCCAGACGCGTACTAAGGTACGCAAGAGAGTGAGCAAAGTGAATTTATCGCGGAAAATCGCCGAAAAGAATCATTCGTAATCTACTACATCTGCCCATCTCAAGAGGAAATCCCTCTCTTCGGGGTTCCCCTTAACGCTCTGCGAAGCCGCTACGATAGGAAGCCATTTCTGAACATACTGCTTTGCGGTATCGGTCTTTTTGCAGAACAAATCGAGATACTTATCGGCAAGCTTCTGATCGCCTCTGAGGCAGAAAAGAAGATACGTTCTTGCGGCATCGGCCGCTCCGTTACCCTGTGTTACGTGCGCCCAGTCAATTACGTAATTCACGCCGTCATTGCCGATAATAATGTTACTCGGTCTGAAATCACCGTGGCAAACCTTGTTATGGGTATGCATACCGGCAAGACGAGTGTGAAGGTCGTAACGTGTTGTTGCATCAAGGTCGGTCTGAGATATTTTACCCTGCATTTTATCCTTGAGCTTGTTGAGCATAGGGCAGGTCTTAGCCAAAATGCTCATTTGAATATCAACAAAGAGGTCAAGATATTCCTCTGTCTTAGCAGGATTTTCGTCCATAAGCTGCTGAAGAGTTTTGCCTTCGATATAATCTGAAACAATTGCCCATTTGCCGTCAAGCTTGCAAACCTCTATGAGCTTCGGCATAGGAATGCCGGTTTCTTCAACACGTGCCTGATTCAAGGCCTCGTTTAAAATATCGGATTTTTTGTATTCGTCACCGAAAACCTTAATGGCTTTGTCGCCGTCTCTGTAAACTGTTTTTGCTGTTCTGACTGCAATAACTTTTTTGAGTTCCATAAAATAATCCTCCCTTATTTACCGTAATATGCTTTAAGGTACATCTCTTTGATTTCGCTCATAAGCGGATATCTGGGGTTAGCACCAGTGCACTGATCGTTAAATGCCTGTTCAACCATTTGGTCAAGTGTGTCAAGGAAGTATTTTTCATCAACGCCGTATTCCTTGATGCTCTTCTTAATTCCTATGCGGTCCTTGAGCTCATCTATTTTCTTAATAAGATTGTCAAGCTTCTCTTCGTTATTCTTGCCCTTTACACCGAGAGCGTCGGCAACCTCGCAATATCTTTCAAGTGTGTGCGGATGGTCATACTGCGGGAAGGTACCCATCTTCGTAGGAACCTCGGCGGCATTGAAGCGAAGAACATAATCTATTAAAAGAGCGTTGGCTATACCGTGAGGAAGATGGTGGAATGCACCGAGCTTATGTGCCATAGAGTGGCATACGCCGAGGAAGGCATTGGCAAAAGCCATACCTGCCATAGTAGCGGCATTGCCCATCTTTTCACGTGCTACAGGGTCATTGGGGCCGTTATCATATGCTCTCGGAAGATATTCAAATATCATCTGAAGAGCGCGAATTGCAATACCGTCGGTGTAATCGGTAGCCATTACGGAAGCATAAGCTTCAAGGCAGTGTGTAACGGCGTCGATACCTGAAGCCGAAGTCAGACCTTTCGGAGCATTCATCATCATATCGGCATCGACTATTGCCATATTGGGCATAAGCTCATAGTCGGCAAGCGGCCATTTGACGCCGGTGTCGGCATCTGTGATTATCGCAAAAGGAGTAACCTCCGAGCCTGTACCTGCCGAAGTGGGTACAGCTATGAAATATGCTTTCTCACCCATCTTCGGGAATGTATAAACTCTCTTACGGATATCCATAAAGTCCATAGCCATATCAGAGAAGTCAACATCCGGATGCTCATACATTACCCACATAATTTTTGCTGCATCCATTGCGGAACCGCCGCCGATTGCGATAATTGTATCGGGCTCGAAATGACGCATCATATCGGTACCCTTGCGAGCGCACTGGAGAGTCGGGTCGGGAGCAACCTCCGAGAAGCAAGTGTGCTGAATACCAAGCTCGTCAAGCTTATCCTCAACAGGCTTTGTATAACCGTTATTATAAAGGAACGAGTCAGTTACTATAAACGCCTTTTTCTTACCCATAACGTCACGAAGCTCATTGAGAGCAACGGGAAGGCAGCCTTTTTTGAAATATACTTTCTGCGGAGCGCGGAACCAAAGCATATTTTCCCTTCTTTCTGCAACAGTTTTGATATTGATGAGATGCTTTACGCCGACATTCTCGGAAACCGAGTTGCCGCCCCAAGAACCGCAGCCGAGTGTAAGCGACGGAGCAAGCTTGAAGTTGTAAAGGTCACCGATACCGCCCTGTGAAGAAGGTGTATTAACAAGTATACGACAGGTTTTCATCCTCTCGGAGAATTCGGCAAGCTTATCCTTTTCGGTAACAGCATTAAGATATACGGATGAGGTGTGACCGTATCCGCCGTCGGCTATAAGATGCTCGGCCTTTGAAAGTGCGTCCTCAAAGTCCTTAGCCTTATACATGGCAAGCACGGGAGAAAGCTTTTCGTGAGCAAATTCCTCGGAAATGTCAACACTCTCGACCTCACCTATCAAGACCTTTGTTGTTTCGGGGATTGTAACGCCTGCGAGTGCAGCTATCTTATATGCCGGCTGACCGACTATCTTTGCGTTAAGCGCGCCGTTTATGATAATTGTCTTTCTTACCTTATCAAGCTCATCCTTTTTAAGGAAATAGCAACCGCGATATAAAAATTCGTCCTTAACCTTTTTATATATTTTTTCGTGTACGATGCACGACTGCTCGGAAGCACAAATCATACCGTTGTCAAAGGTTTTCGAATGGATTATGGAGTTTACAGCCAAAACTATGTCGGCGGTATCATCAATAATTGCGGGGGTATTGCCCGGACCGACGCCGAGAGCCGGTTTGCCCGACGAATATGCGGCTTTAACCATTCCGGGGCCGCCCGTTGCGAGGATTATATCGGCCTCCTGCATAAGAAGATTTGTCATATCAAGCGACGGAACGTCTATCCAGCCTATTATGCCCTCCGGAGCACCGGCTTTAACTGCCGCTTCAAGAACGATTTTTGCAGCCTCTATTGTGGACTTTTTCGCTCTCGGGTGTGGGCTTATAATAATGCCGTTTCTGGTTTTAAGACAAACTAAGGTCTTGAAAATTGCGGTAGATGTAGGGTTGGTGGTGGGGATAACCGCCGCAACAACGCCTATCGGCTCTGCAACCTTTTTCATACCAAACGCGCTGTCTTCCTCTATTACACCGCATGTCTTCGTATTTTTATATGCATTGTAGATATATTCTGCGGCATAGTGGTTTTTGATTATCTTATCTTCGACTACGCCCATTCCCGTCTCTTCAACAGCCATTTTGGCAAGCGGGATTCTCGCTTTGTTTGCTGCGATAGCCGCCGCTTTAAAGATCTTATCGACCTGCTCCTGAGAATAAGTCGCAAAAATCTTTTCTGCCTCTCTGACTCTTGCGAGAAGGGCTTCGAGTTTTTCTACCGAATCGACAATCTCATGCTTGTTTTGAGTTTCCATAGGTATATAATCTCCTTTTCAGATATTACAAAATTTACAAAAGTTCTTTTCTGATATGAGAGGAAAGAACCGCCAAAGCCGAAGCAATATTCATATTCTGTATAAGTATGCCCGGACCTGCTGTAAGATGAACCGGAGTGAAATTAAGAATTGCAAGTATTCCGCTTTTGACAAGCTCGTCGCAAACATCCTGAGCACTGTCCGCCGGCACAGCTATAACCGCCATATGCACCTTGAGTCTTTCGCAAAGCTCGCCGAGCTTTCGCATGGGAAAGACGGGCTTTTCCTTTTTGAACGGCTCTTCGTCAAAGTTTACCGCGTCAAATCCCGCAACTATACGAAACCCGCATTTGGAAAATCCGTCGTAATGTAAAAGCGAGCTGCCGAGACTTCCGACTCCTACTACAACGGCATCGGTTGTGTTGTCGTAGCCGAGGAATTTTTCCAAATCCTTTATAAGCTTTGCGGTCTCATAACCGATTTTAGGCTTCCCCGCACAGGAGCTTACCTTTGCAATGTCCTTTCTTACTTGAACCTCATTAAGGTCAAGGTCTGCCGCCACCTTCGGCGCGGATATATACAATACCCCGTCAGCCTCCGCCTTTTTGAGATATGACAAATAAAAAGGTAATCTATAAAGTGCCTGCCTTGATATTTCACGGACAGGCAAAGCCTGCTCTCGCATATCTTTGACCTCACTATCAGTAATTACTTACTGATAAAATCATAACTTATTGTTAAATGTTTGTCAATGGTAAATTGTTATTATTTTAACATTTATAGCCATAAACAAATTAAGCGGTTCGGCGCGGCGGTTTTTGTACGATTTTACAATCGTTTTTTCGGCCGATGCTTTGTGCCGGGCTTTCACTTGCTTAAAATATCAGAATCCGAGATAAAATGCCACTACTGTGCTGCAAGATGAATATACTCAGCCCAAATTCCATGGTTTTTATTTAGATTGCACATTTACAACAAAAAGCAAAAATGTTAAAATATATTTTTAATGCGTATACAAAAGTAGAGGTTGATGGGTAATGAAGGTAATTTCAATAGCAATAGGTTTGCTCTTTTTGGGACTTGGAATTCCGATGGTGAGCGGCAAAGCGGAGAATTTTGTCGTCGGAAGCGCCTCGCCCGACAATGAGCTGAGGAATAACTTCGATACAAAAAAGCTATGCAGAATATTCGGCATATATTTGATTTTTGTTGCAATATTTACGGCACTTTTAGGATTCTTCTTTAACAGGGAATTCTTTACCGCCTATTTCATCTGCGTTCTTGCCGGTGCTTTTATATGCATCGCCGCCGTTGGATTAACTTGCCGTAAAAAGTCCGAATAATTCTGCCGCGAATGTCTTATCAGGCTACATAAAGACATCCGCCTTAATTAAAGCTGTAGCCGGAAAGGCCTGAAAAAAATGGATTACGCTAAGGAATCTCTCAAAAAACATTATGAATGGCACGGAAAAATAGAAATCAAAACACGCGCCAAAGCAGACAGTAAGGACGCGCTGTCGCTCGCCTACACACCCGGTGTAGCACAGCCGTGCCTTGAAATACAAAAGGACATAAGCAAGTCTTATGAGCTCACAAGACGTTGGAATACCGTGGCCGTTGTAACGGACGGAACGGCGGTTCTCGGACTCGGAGACATAGGGCCCGAAGCCGGTATGCCCGTAATGGAGGGCAAATGCGTTCTCTTTAAGGAATTCGGAGACGTTGACGCCATACCGCTCTGTGTGCGTTCAAAGGATGTTGACGAGATTGTAAACTGTATTTCTCTCCTCGCCGGCAGCTTCGGCGGAATAAATCTTGAGGACATTGCTGCTCCGAGATGCTTTGAAATAGAACGCAAACTCAAGGAGAAAACAGATATTCCGATTTTCCATGACGATCAGCACGGCACAGCGGTAGTTGTTGCCGCAGCAATAATAAATGCGCTCAGAGTCGTTAAAAAAGAGCTCAAGGACTGTACGGCCGTCTTTTCCGGTGCGGGCGCGGCAGGCATAGCCATTGCAAAGCTGCTCATAAGTCAGGGAATCAAAAATATAATTATGTGCAACAGTCGCGGCATTATTTGTGACGGCGATGAAAAGCTGAATCCCGCACAGAGGGAAATCGCGAAAATCACGAATAAGGAGCACAAGAGCGGTTCACTTGCCGACGCATTCAAGGGGGCAGACATATTTATAGGCGTTTCGGCTCCCGGAATCGTAACAGAAGAAATGGTCGCCTCCATGGCTGAAAATCCCATCGTACTCCCCATGGCAAATCCTGTTCCGGAAATACTGCCCGATAAGGCAAAAGCCGCAGGTGCCGCCGTTGTCGGCACGGGCAGAAGCGATTATCCCAACCAAATCAACAATGTACTTGCGTTCCCCGGAATCTTCCGCGGAGCACTTGACTGCCGAGCTTCCGAAATAAACGAGGAAATGAAGGTAGCCGCAGCAAGAGCGATAGCTTCGCTTGTCTCTGATGATGAGCTTTCCGCCGAGTACATTTTACCGAAAGCATTTGATGACAGAATAGGGAAAACCGTTGCGAAAGCGGTTTATGACGCAGCCGTAAAATCCGGCGTAGCAAGAATATAATCTATAAGAGAGAAAAAGCGCCTTTAAGGGTTATCCTTAAAAGCGCTTTATTTTTGCTTAGATTTTTTTGAGTCCGACAGACAGGCCTTTACCTATCGCAGAACCGAGAACGGCGCACACAACAAGCTCAATTGGAGCGTTGATTCCCGCCGCTATACCTATAACGGTGGTAAGAATATTTTCAGCTCCGCCGAGAGCGGCTGACTGCTCTGGTGTAAAGGTTGTATTTATAAACAACAAAGCTAAAAATCCAAGGAAAAAGATAGTATTAAAAGCCGAGCCGCAGATACTCGCGACAAGGTAATTGGCGCCGTCTTTTTTTGTCTTTTTTGTCACGGCGTTAAAAATGAGACCTGTGAGCCAACCTGCAAGCACGCGAGGAACTACGCAAACAACAAGCGTTTTAAATACGCTTATAGAAATAAGTATCGCACCGAATGCGCTCAGAGAAAAGCATTGAATAAAGCTCGATGCACCAAAAACGAGCCCCAAAAAGGCTCCTGCGGCAGGCCCTAAAGTAACTGCGCCTATGATAACAGGTACCATAATAAGTGTCAGTTCAAGCGGCCCGAGCTTCAAATAGCCTATCGGCGTGAAGGTCATAACGGCGATGATTGCGGTAAGGAGAGCCAGCTCGACTAAGCGAACGGTTTTTTGCATCCTTGCCTTGTTTGTGGTTTTTGACATATATAATCCTCCTTGCTGCTGCTCCGCAGAGCGGATGCAACGCAAAATAATAAACTATGTAAAAACTGGATACGATATTTAATTTTTAATTACGGTTAATTACTGTTTTTATCGTAAATGGCTTTAAGCCCGTATAAAAGAAGATTGTCATCATGAATTATATTGTGACGGCAATATCCTATTACATAGGAGGAAAGCCCACCTGTTGCAACAATGGTTTTCGGCTCACCGAGCTGTTTTGCAAAACGGTCAAGCATACCGTCAATCATATCTGCGGTACCGAAAATGATGCCCGACTGCAAACACTCTATCGTATTAGTGGCACAGGCATGCGGCGGAGAAGCAAGTGAAAATGACGGTAAGAGAGAAGCCTGCCCCGAAAGTGCTTTCATAGAGATTTCAACACCCGGTGCTATTGTGCCGCCGTGATAGCCGCCATGCTCATCAACTGCATATATTTTTGTGGCTGTGCCGAGGTCAATGACAAATGCGGGCATTTCATATCTTGCCATAGCTCCTACTGCACCTGCTACAAGGTCGGCACCGAGCTCTGCCGGATTATCTATTAAAATATTAAGCCCTGTTTTTACACCGGGGGCTATTATAACAGACTCAATGCCGCACACCTTATTAACCGCTGTTTTAATTTTCCCGGTAAGCTCAGGAACAACAGAGCTTAAAACAGCTCCGGTAATTTCAGCCGACTCCAAATCATGCATTTTAAACACGGCAAGAAATTCAACGGCAAACTGATCGTCAGTTCTGTTACGCTCGGTAGCAAGTCGCGAAACAAAGCTCAGCTTATCGCCGTCAAACACTCCGAAGGTAATATTAGTATTACCGATATCGATCGTCAGTATCATAAATTAAGCAAAAGCACAAAATGTGCCGTTCCTTTCATATTGCTTTTAAATCTTGAGACATTTATATTTTAATACATCCGGCAAAAAAAATCAAGCGGCTTTGCTTTTACAAAGCCGCTTGTAATAATTACAGGGTTAATTATTTATCCTCTTTTTTCTTCTTTGTGAGAACAAGAGCAATACCTGCTGCCACAGCTACGCCTGCTACTGAGAAGAGAGCAACGTCGCCGGTCTGCGGAATCTTACCTTTTGTGGTTGAAGAGCCGCCCTTAGAAGTTGTTGACTTCTTGGTTGTTGTGTTTGGATCTCCGCCGTTGCTTCCGCCGCCGAAGAGACCCTTAATTGTCTCAAAAGCCTTACCGATGAAGCCCTTAACGCCGTCGATAGCACTTGTGGTAGCCTCTGTCGGGCCTGCAGTTGCTGCATTGTTCTTGGAAACCTCTTCCTGACGAACAACCTCGGCTGAAAGAGCAGCGTAAGCGCCGTCGGAAAGAGCGGGAACATACTCGTCTTCTCCCTCGGGAGCCGGCTGAGTAGCATGAAGTTCATCAAGAACCTTCTGGATGTCGGCATAATCCATTCTGCTCATAGCATTGATAAGAGCCGTAACCTTTGCCGGGTTGTAAGCAGTAGGATTGCCATCGGCATCGGGCATATAAGGATTGTTATCGAAGTCTGAGAGAAGGTAGCTTTCAATAACATCTGCTATATAGCTTCTCTGATCATTGGTGAGAGAATCAAGAGCACTTCTTACGGAGCCGCCCGCCGGAGCGTCGGGTTTCGGAGTGCTTCCGCCGGAATTGCCGCCCTTGGTAAGAGCGTTAAGAATTTTAAGTAAAGTCTCAGGTGTAACTTTACCGCTATTGGCAAGTTTACCAAGAATGGTGATTATTTCTGCGATAACAGCCTCATCCATCTTGCCGTTGCTGTTGATGATGATGCCGACAAGCTGCTTAATGGTATCGACAGCTCCGCCTATATCAACATCGGGAAGAGTGATACCGCCGAGTATGTCGCCGATTCCGCCGCCGCCTGCAGTAGTGTCTTCAGCAAAAGCCGGGAGGCAGAATGAAAATGCCATCACTAAGGAAAGCAATACTGCTAAGAACTTTTTCATAATTAAATCCCTCTTATTTCAATTATTTGAGTTGTCACTCATTGTTTAATGACATTTTACTATATGTTTTTGCGGTTGTCAACTATAAAAAGAGAATATTTTTCCGTAATTTTGGTGTTTTTTTAATAATTCCACACTTTGCGGCGTCAATGTTTTAAAAAACCGATTTGATGCGGTGTTTCCGCCGATTTTGTGTTGACGGCAAAGGCTGACAACTATATAATGTATATAAAAATCAAAGGAGGCACTTATGCGAACGGAGGAAAAAGTATTTTTCGGAATCGGAACGGCATCGTTTTTGCTTATGCTCTCGGACCTGCTTCTTGAGGTCTTTTCCGCATCGCTTTTTATAGGCTCTAAGCGGCTTATTTCTTATATCGGTATACTTATTATAGTATGTGCCGTCAGCTTCACGGTCTTATGCTTTCTTGTTGTTAAAAATCACCGAGGCCGTTTTAAAAGCAAAGGAACACGGATTTTTTTAAGAGTGCTTTCGATAATAATTTGCATAATGCTTTGCCTTGCCGGTATTACAGTTGACGGAATATTATACACCGATACCGTAAAAAAAGCCACATCGGATGACAAGCGCCATACTATTATAATAGACAGCGAACCGGACTCGGGCGAATGGAATATGACCGTTTACAGACGATACTCCCCTTTTCTTATGTCCGCTCGCGGAAACGGGAAAAAAGTCGTTGATATGGCAGACGAGAACGGAGATATAGACGTTGTATGGACTGACGGCGGCTGTCTTGTAAGTTACAAGGCTTATAAAACCGATGCAACAAGCGTTGATGACACCGAAACCGTAACGCTGCGATTTTTTTACAATGAAAAATCAGGCAAATAATTATACAGCTGCTTATAAGAGGTGTTTTTATGTGGCTCGTTTTAGCATTTTTATCTGCCGGATTTGCCGGAATAACGGCAATTCTTGCTAAAATCGGCTTACGGAACGTCAACTCAAATCTTGCCACGGCTCTGCGCACAATAGTTGTGTTGTCGTTTTCGTGGCTGATGGTTTTTATTGTCGGATCAGCATCCGAAATAAAGGATATAAACGTCAAAACGTTTATATTTTTGATTTTATCGGGACTGTCCACCGGGGCTTCTTGGCTTTGCTATTTTAAGGCTTTGCGTCTCGGCGACGTGAACAAGGTAACTCCAATCGACAAGTCAAGTACGGTACTTACAATGATACTTGCCCTGATTTTTCTCGGAGAAAAGCTGACCGCAGTTAAAATAATAGGTATGGTTCTTATCGGCACAGGAACATTTCTTATGATAGAAAAGAAAAAAACAGATAATTCCTCCGCCGACAAAAGGAGTGGAACTTCGCTTGTATATGCCATGTTCTCCGCTGTTTTTGCGGCCTTAACATCGATTTTCGGAAAAATCGGCATAGAGGACGTTGAATCAAATCTCGGCACGGCGATAAGAACCGTGGTTGTTCTTCTGATGGCGTGGATTTTGGTCTTTGTGGAAAAGAAGCAGAGCGAAATCAAGAACATTGATAAAAAGAGCTGGCTGTTTTTGGTCCTTTCGGGGTTCACCACAGGCGGCTCATGGCTTTGCTATTACGGAGCCCTGAAAAACGGCCCCGCAAGCATCATTGCACCGATAGACAAATTGAGCATCGTTGTAACCGTAGCCTTTTCATATATAATATTAAAAGAAAAGCTTTCAAAAAAAGCTTTTCTGGGGCTTGTGCTGATAGTGGCGGGTACTCTGTCGCTTCTTATTAAATACTGATTGAAACGGAGACTTATATGTACGGACTTTTGGGTGAAAAATTAGGTCACAGCTTTTCGCCGCAGATACATGCTCTGCTCGGCGATTATGAATACAGATTGTTTGAGAAGCAAAAGAATGAGCTTGACGACTTTTTTAAAAACAGAAATTGGGATGGCATAAATGTTACAATTCCGTATAAAAAAGCCGTCATCCCCTATCTCGACCGTCTTTCGCCCTCCGCCGAGAAAATAGGGAGCGTAAACACGATAGTTGCCGAAAAGGACGGCACGCTCACGGGATATAACACGGATTACGACGGGTTTTCATATTTAATTGATGTTTCCGGAATATCGGCAGAAAACAAAAAATGTCTCGTTTTGGGTTCCGGCGGCGCATCTTTAACGGTGATAGCGGTGCTGAAAGATAAAAAAGCGCGCGAAATTGTCAATATTTCACGCTCGGGAGAAAACAATTACGAAAATATCGACAGACATTTTGACGCGGACATAATTGTAAACACAACGCCCGTGGGAATGTATCCGAACAATCTGAAATCGGCTTTATCGCTTGACGGATTTAAAAATCTTTCCGGTGTTCTGGATATAGTGTATAATCCGCAAAAGACTAAGCTGATACTTGACGCCGAAAAGCGAAATATCAAAGCGCTGAGCGGTCTTTCAATGCTTGTTGCTCAGGCCAAAAGAGCTGCCGAGTTGTTTTTGAATACAAAAATACCCGACAGTAAAAATGACGATATATATCATAAGCTCTCACTTGAGATGAAGAATATTATTTTAATAGGTATGCCCGGTTCCGGCAAAACGACTGTCGGAAAAAGAATCGCCGAGGCCTTGAACCGCGACTTTATTGACACGGATGAAATGATAGTAAAGAACGTCGGCAAACCCATTCCCGACATATTTGTAACCGGCGGTGAAAAGCTCTTCAGAAAATATGAGCACGAGGCGGTGCTTGCGGCGGGCAAGCTCAGCGGCAAGGTAATTTCAACAGGCGGCGGAGTCGTTGTAAACGATGATAACTTCGACGCTCTGAAACAAAACGGGACGATAATCTTTTTAAACCGCAGCACCTCTTATCTGCCGACAGACGGCAGGCCGCTGTCGCAGAGCAACGACCTTAACGAGATGTTCAAAAAAAGACTTCCGCTTTACAGAAAATTCTGTGATATTGAGGCGGACGGAAATGACACGATAGAAAATGTTGCGAACAATGTTTTAAAGGAGCTGCAAAATGAAAATACTTGTAATTAACGGTCCGAACATCAATATGCTCGGCATAAGAGAGCCTGCGATTTACGGCGACAGAAATTATGAGGCCCTCATAAATCAGATAAACGTCTGGGGCGCAGAGCTTCACGCCGAGGTTGAATGCTATCAATCGAACCACGAGGGCGATATAGTAGACAAAATACAGGACGCATTAGGTAAATTCGACGGTATAGTCATAAATCCGGCGGCATACACACACACAAGCGTTGCAATACTCGACGCGCTGAAGGCTGTTTCCATACCGGCTTGCGAGGTACACATTTCGGACGTTAACGAACGCGAGAAATTCAGACATATTTCATACGCCGGTATGGCGTGCGAGGCGCACTTTATAGGGCTCGGATTTGACGGGTACAAAAAAGCGATGGAATATCTGTGCGAAAAGTACAAGTAAAAAAGCATAAAATAAACGGGGCTGTAAGGCTGAGCGTTCATAAGGAAGTATTGGTTTCTCGCATAAAAATCTCTTATGCTTTTGTCAAAAAGCCTCGCAAGGCGACAGCCTTGCTTCATTTCTTGACTTCGGCATAAAAAATTTTTATAGCTATGAAACTGCGGAGCACTTCAAAATTATATATTTTTGATACAAGAAAATGCATCCCTCAGATAAGTTTGGGCTTATCTGAGGGGTTATGCAAAAAGATGTTATTTTGAAGCAATACTGCCTTATAAGCACTCAGCCAAGACGTATGGTTTTACAGCTCCGTTTTAATTTTTACACATAAAAAATTCTTTGCTTTTATTCCACGCCGCGGTACAAAAGTCCGCGTGTAAATTCAATTTCGGGCGAAGAACCGTTTTGATACGCCTTGAGCACCGAGCTTATCTGTTCTTTATCCTCGGTTGTAAACTCCAAAAGCACAAAATCCGCGTTTTTGACTTCGCTCATTCTGTCTGCCATATATATGGGTCTTGAATTGAACAGTTCGGAAAATCCATTTGTACAGCGAACCGGAAATTCAATGCCCTTTCTGTCGCGTAAAAAGGATTTTCCGCCGCACTCGCGACAGCTTTTCCCGTTTTTTACCGGACAATTTCTTGTGAGCATAAGCGGCACTCTGCCGTAGACGCAAACACCGCGCCGACATTCTCCCTCAAGCGCAGTCAGCTGTTTCAAAGTCATTTCATATGAGAGCACACATTCCGCCGCTCCGAGCTTTTGAATTTCGGACAGAGAAACCGAGTTAAAAATATTTAAAAACGGTCCGCCTATTATCTGAATACCCGCCTTTTTTGCCGCTGCAACCGAATCGAGCGTATTGCAAAGGGCATACCTTGCGCCGCTTTTTATAAGCCTCTCGACAATCTCGTCAAAATTACCGAATATACCCCTTGGCAAAACTGCACCTGCGGAATACTTTTCAAAAAGCTCCGGCTTTGAAGACAGCGGAATAAAAAGCTTATCACATTCCACATTTTGGGGAATGGCGGATGTATCGCGGAACGAAATATACGTCTGCAGCTTTTTATTCGGCTTGCGATTTCGAAAAATAATATTAGCTTTGTTTATGCGGTACGGTGCTCGTTCTTTAAGCCTGTCGGCAAGGCGAAGCAGAGCCTCCCTGCGGAGCGCATTCATTTCGGCTGCCGACACGCTCAAGCCGTCGTCTATACAGATGTCGGCATCGCCGAATGAAAATACGGTTCCGCCGCATTTTTTAAGTCTCAAAAGAGCCTCTTCTTTGGTAAAAGGTCTGTTTACGGCTTTTTGCGGCAAGCTTTCGGATAAAACAGTAACGCTTAAATCATTTGCGGAAGCCGTAAGGCTGATTTTCTTATCGGATTTCACAGAGAGAACAAAATGCACCCTGTAAACCGCACGCTCTTTTTCGTAAATACGCTCATATTTTTTGAGAAGCGAGGCAGTAGCAGAGGTTACATTTTCCTTTTCGCGGAAACCGAACATATTTCTGCCCAGAGCATTTTCGTAATATCCCTTTGTAAATCCGGAGCGTGAAAACAGGGAGCAAAGATCTTCGGAATTCTCGCTTGAATACTCCCCCGACAGCGATTTTTTCAGAGCCGTAACAGCAGCTGCGACATACTCTGGACGTTTCATTCTGCCTTCTATTTTGAAAGATGATATTCCCGTTTTAGACAATATCGGTGCGTACTCGATAAGCGATAAATCCTTTAAGCTCAAATCATGCCCTGATCCGTTTTCCGCCGCAAAAGGAAGCCGGCAGGGCTGTGCGCACAGACCGCGGTTGCCGCTTCGCGACCCTAAAAACGCACTCAAGAGACATTGCCCGGAAACGCACATACAAAGCGCCCCGTGGACGAACATTTCAAGCTCAATCGGTGAGTTTTCGCACAGATATTTAATCTCGTCTTTTGATAATTCGCGAGGCAAAACAGCTCTTGAGAATCCTAAATCGGCAAGAGTACGTATGCCGTCCAACGTTCCCACCGACATTTGGGTGGAGGCGTGCAGCTCTATATCGGGACAAATATCCTTTACGACGCGCAAAACGCCGAGGTCCTGCAAAATAAGCGCATCTGCACCGCTTTTGCAGATACGCCTGACGCTTTCCTTAAGCTCCGACATTTCGCTGTCTTTAACAAGAGTATTTAAGGTTATATGAACTTTAACATTTCTTTCGTGGCAAAAATCCACCGCGCGCTGCAAATCGTCCCCCGAAAAATTCGAGGCGTTTCTGCGCGCGTTAAAGTTGCCGGTGCCGAAATACACGGCGTCCGCTCCGCTTCTTACCGCGGCAGTTAATGCTTCAAAGCTGCCTGCGGGAGCCAATATCTCGGGCTTTATCATTTAGCGGAATCCGGCTCTTTTTCGGAAGAGAACAGATTTATCTGCGCCGCTCCGGCTTTTTGCTCTGTTTTAAGGCGGTCTATCTCGCGCTTATAGAAGTCTCTTTCGGACTTCGACTGAGACGCATCCTCAAGATAATCCTTTATCTGGGCACGGAGATTATCGGCGCTCTGCTCTGCCTTTTTAGCACTGTTGGCATAATCAAGTGCTATCAAAACAGCCGCCTGATTCGTTGAAATAAACGGATTTGCAGCGCGAAGCTCTTTCATCTTTTCGTCGATTTCAGCAGCGAGCATAGTAGTATATTCGGGAGTCTCCTCAGTCGTGAGAGCATAGTCAACTCCGGCAATAGTTACTTTAACCTTGTTTTTTTCCAAGACATTCACACCCCTGTTTTTATTACAAGCATTATTATACTTTATATTTTAAAAAACTGCAACATCATATTTTACGGTAGACAAGTATACCGAATTCGGCACTAACCGAAAGCTTTTCCAGCTCCTCTACCCTCTTTTGTTCTTTAACTCCGGTTTTGTAATAGTAAGGAGTCATTTTAAAAAGAGAAGATATATCCTCGCCTGAATTCAAATCGAATTTGTATTTTACGTCGATTCTGTCTGTAAAATCAAAGCCGTCAAGGTATGTGTCCGAAACCTCATTTTTATAAGGTGTATCATATGCGGCGCACTTTAACTCCCACAGATGATTTTCAAGTGGTATCACCATTATAAAAGCAGCATCTTTTTTCAATACTCTTTTAAATTCGGCACCGCTGTACGGCGAAAAAATTTCGAGTAAAATATCAATGCTCGAATCCGCAAATGGAAGAGAAAAAGAACTCGCCACCGCAAAATCGACATTTTTGGCGCGTTTTGCGGCAACGGTCAGCTCGTCCTTGGAAATATCCGTACCGAAAACCGAAGAATACGGCAACACATCGGCAACAGCCTTTGTGTAATACCCCTCGCCGCAGCCGCAGTCAAGCACATTTCCCTTTTGGGCGGCGTACTTCTGTACTGTATCGCACAGAGCACGTCTCAGCGGCTCATAATATCCTTTGGACAAAAATTCTCTGCGCGAATCCGTCATAAGGCGATTATCACCGTGATTTTTTCGACTGCTGCCCGTCAGCAAATTGACATAACCGCTCTTTGCAATATCAAAATTATGTCTGTTTTCGCAAATATAACTTTTTTCGTTTTTTACAAGTGGTTTTTTGCACACAGGGCAAATAAATCCGATACTATTCTTCACAATGCTTCTCCAAATACATTTCGTCCAACAGCTTTTTGCCTGTTTCCGTTCTGAAAATATTTTTTCTTGCCGCACTTACGGCTTTTTTGTCGAGCGAATCCTCAAATGCGTTTACGATAAAATCCGCTTCAATCAAAATTCTGTAATCCGGTGACATATCATCGGTATATGTGTGGTGATGCGCCACAAGATAACACACACGTTCAATATCGTCCTTAGAAAAGCCGAGAGAGGTCATAAGCTTACGAGCTTCACTCGGTCCCTCCTTTTCCTGATAAGTGCCTAATGTACTGCCGTATTTTTTCTCACAGATATGTATTCCGATATCGTGCACCGCGGCAGCAGAAAGTAAAATATCCTTTATTTTTCCGTCTGTTTTTTCTCCGTCGGCAATCAGTTCGGAAAAAGCACGCACCTTAAGCATATGGTTAATGCGTTTTACGTCTCCGTTTAAATATTTGATCATTTCGCGCGTAAGTTCTTTGTTCATTTTGTTCACCGAATTTATAATACAACCGTTAAAACAAAATAGCAATAGTCGTCATTGACAAACAGGGGTTAAAAATGTATAATATCTAAGCATTCAGCCGGAAATCAATACATTTTCGTGCAAACAGCGGACTGTTATGCTGTGTTTCGCAAGAATAACAAAGTAAAAGAATCAAATATATCGGGGTGTAGCGCAGTTGGGCGAAGAGGTTCGCCGCGTCCTGCGGACGATTCAGGCGGAGCTCTGAGGTGAAAAAACAACGAGCAATGCGACGCGCTCCAAGCGAGCAGTGCGACTATGTTTTTGAGGGAAGCGCAGCGGATTGTTATATCGAAATTCACAGGACTGACAAAGTAAAAAATCAAATATATCGGGGTGTAGCGCAGTTGGGCGAAGAGGTTCGCCGCGTCCTGCGGACGATTCAGGCGGAGCTCTGAGGTGAAAAAACAACGAGCAATGCGACGCGCTCCAAGCGAGCAGTGCGACTATGTTTTTGAGGGAAGCGCAGCGGATTGTTATATCGAAATTCACAGGATTGACAAAGTAAAAAATCGAATATAACGGGGTGTAGCGCAGTTGGTAGCGCGCCTGCTTTGGGAGCAGGATGCCGGGGGTTCGAGTCCCTTCACTCCGACCAAAAAAATGACCGAAAGCGGAAAATAATCTCTGCTTTCGGTCATTTTTATATATTTTTAATTGAGAAGCTTTAATTGAGAAGCCGATTTTAAAAATCAAAGCTGCTTTGATATACGTATTTATATAAAAAATGTTAATTTCCGCATTCAATGCTTATCTTATTAAATATTGCGAGAATATCGTCTATCGACGTATTCTTTTTATCCTCGCCCGCCTTATCAAGTATAATATTGCCCCTGTCCATCATAACAAGGCGCGTGCCGTACTCCACGGCATAGCGAAGATTATGCGTTACCATAACAGCCGTAAGTTTTTTCTGCTTAACCACTTTATCGGTAAGCTCCATAATTATTTCCGCGGTCTTGGGGTCAAGTGCAGCGGTGTGCTCATCAAGGATAAGGAAGTCTATCGGTGTCAGCGTTGCCATAACAAGTGAAACCGCCTGACGTTGACCGCCCGACAGCGAGCCCATTTTCACGTGCAATTTATCCTCAAGTCCGAGACCGAGCGACGAAAGCTGTTCGCGGTAAAAATCATATCGTTTTTTATTGAGCGCAAATGACAAACCGAAGGGCTTTCCTTTATTGTCGGCAAGCGACATATTTTCGAGTATCGTCATATTCGGGCAATTGCCCATTGAGGGATTTTGGTACACTCTGCCGATATAGGCATAGCGTTCAAAATCCTTCTTCTTATTCACGCACTTGCCGTTTATAAGAACTTCGCCTGCGTTTACGGGTATACTTCCGCATATTATATTCAGCATGGAGGTTTTTCCGCTGCCGTTTGAGCCTATTACGGAGACGAATTCCCCGTCATTTACGGTAAAATTAAAATCGTCGAAAAGGCACATCTCCGTAACGAGCCCGGGATTATATATTTTTGAAATATGCTTAAGCTCCAACATTTTTCTTCACCGAGCCTTTCTGAAGATTGCCGAGAACAAGTATTGCCAGGAACAAAACAGCCGTTATAAGCTTCAAAAGATTCGCAGGCAAGCCGAGGCTTATTGCAATTTGTATGCAAGCTTTGTAAATTACGCTGCCGAATATTACGGCGGTGGTGCCCTTTATAAAGCTTACGCGCCTGAAAAGCGTTGTTCCTATAATCACCGCTGCGAGGCCGAACACTATCTGACCGGTTCCCATCGTCGCGGAAAACGAGCGCTGCTCCTGACAGGCAACGGCACCCGAAAGAGCCACAAGAGCGTTCGATATTACAAGTCCGATTATTTTTATTGTGCCCTTGTCCTTTGAGAGAGATGTTACAAGTACGCTGTTATCGCCTACCGCGCGAAGCAAAAAGCCGTTTTTTGTCTTAAAGTAAAGGTCAAGAAGCACCTTACAGACTATCATCAGAATTGCGGAAACGATAAGTTTTCTTAAAATAAGCGACATCGACCCGAAAACCGACATTGTAGCGGGAGATGTAAATATAGTATCTTTTTCACGCGCGATTGAAAGATTTGAACCGGCTATCTGCAGATTTATTGAAAATAAAGCCGTCATTGTTATAATACCCGAAAGCAGGTCGCGTACCTTCAAACGGACGTGGATAAATCCCGTGACAAATCCGGCAAGAGCTCCGACAAGAAAAGATATTAAAAGAGCGAGAAACGGATTTACGCCCTTTACAAGTAAAACAGCCGTTACGGCAGCTCCCAAAGGGAAGCTGCCGTCTACGGTGAGATCGGGAAAATCCAATATTTTATATGTAATATATACGCCGAAGGAAAGAAGAGCGTATATAAAGCCTTGAGTTAACGTGCTTATAATAAGATCCAGCATTCTTTTACACTACCTTATTTACATTCTATTGCCTTTGCGGCTACATCCGACGGAACGGTAATTCCCATAGCGCTTGCTGCGTCGGAATTTATATATGTGCTGTACTCGGTCACTGTTTCGTACGGAATGTCGGAAGCCTTAGCTTCTCCCTTTAAAATTTGAGCGGCAAGCTTACCTGCCATTTTACCGAGCTCCACATAATCGATACCGGCAGACGCCACACAGCCTTTTTTAACCTGCTCAATTTCGCTACCGTATACGGGAATACCTGCGGCATTGGTTTTTTCAAGTATTGACGGAAGAACGCCTACAACATTATTGTCGGTAAGGTTTGTGATGCAATCAACCTTCTTATTTATAAGAGTATCGGCAGCCTGTGTAACGGACGCCTGATCGGCAACGCCTATGGCTTCGATAGTAAATCCGTAGTTGCCTGCTTTTTCTTTATACTCGGCGATTGCTGATACCGAATTCGGTTCGCTTGTTGTGTAGATGATACCGATTGTTTTTGCATCAGGCTGGAGTTTTCTTATAAGCTCAAGCTGCGGGTCAACGGGAAGCTTATCCGAAACGCCCGTGATGTTGCCTGTTGTAAGACCTGCTTCACCGGGGTCTGTTATGGCGTTGAATACAACCGGAATGTTCTTATCCTCTGCCGCAGCGTAACAAGCTGTTGCCGAGGGGGTTGCTATGGCGCACATAAGTGCGACGTTTTTGGAAGAGAAGTTATTGGCAATCTGTGTTGCGGTGGCATTGTCAAACGAAGCATTCTGATAATCTATTGTGTAATCCTCACCCTCTGTGAGTCCGGCCTCCTTAAGTCCGAGAAGGAAGCCCTCGCGGCAATTATCAAGCGAGGCGTGCTCACCGTACTGACTGATGCCTATTACCGGAACCTTGTCTTTTTTCGCCGTACAGCCTACGAAGAATATTGTTATTGCCGCTAAAATTACCGCTACCGTTATTTTTACTTTTTTCATGATGATGACTCCTTAATTTTTAAAATAAATCAGTGTACAATGTTATTATTTAAAAATCGCCATCGCCATCGTCTTAAATAATATTGCATTCTTTTCTCCTTAATAAGCAAATAAAAAAAGTCTTATCCCATATATGGGACAAGACTTTGAATCCTGCGGTACCACCCAAATTGCCGGAAAAACCGACCGCTCGTTTCTTATACTTACATATAAGCCGCTCTGATAACGGGTACGGAACCCGTCGGCCGCTACTCGCAAACGCTTTCGTGCCGCCCTCATAAGTCCATTCGCTGTACTCTCCCCTGCGGTATTTCCACCGACAACCGCTCTCTGCAAGCTTTAAGTAAAGCTACTCTTCTTAATCACAGGTTTTTTAGATGTTGCCACAATGTTATCACGCCGTTCTTTCTTTGTCAAGAAAAAATTACAAATATTTTTAAATCGTTATTTATGGGGCAAAATGTCTTATATCGGTACATATCACGAAAAAATGCTTTGTTTTGCGGAATAGTTAAATAAATACAAAGCAAAAATCTTGATTTTAGTGAGCCATTGTGCTAAAATGTACAAATAATGTCGTCAAGAATACCTGTGTTTTAGCAATAATTGGTTATTTGAGACAATAATATAAAAAGACTTCTATGTCTTTTGAAAAAAATACACAAATTAACAGGGGGTCTATCATTTGACCAAGTACATCATCAAGCGCATAGCAATGGGCTTGCTCAGCATTTTCATTGTTGCCACGCTGACGTTTTTCCTTATGAACCTTGTTCCCGGCGGTCCGTTCGTTGCGGAAAAATCCATAAGCAAGGCTGCACAGGAAGCTCTCGCGGCAAAATACGGATTGGACAAACCTTTATTTGAGCAATATATAACCTATATTACCGATTTTATCAAGGGCGATATGGGCGTAAGCTTACGTCAAAGAGGAAGAACCGTATCGGACATTATTTTTTCTAAATTCCCCGTATCGGCAAAGCTCGCCGGAATAGCTGTTCTCGTCTCTCTTCTTGTAGGCATACCGCTCGGATGTCTTTCGGCATACAACCGAGGTAAATTTGCCGATAACTTTATTATAGTACTCGCGACGTGCGGTATCGCAATACCGAGCTTTATAATCAGCGTAATTTTACTGTATACATTCGGCAGCAAGCTGAATCTGCTGCCAACGGTAGGTCTTAACACGCTGTCATCATATATAATGCCGGTGACGGCGCTGTCGGTTTACCCGACGGCATATATAACGCGGCTTATGCGCTCAAGTCTTTTGGACGTTATGGGGCAAGATTATATAAGAACGGCAAAAGCCAAAGGCCTTTCAAACTTCAAAATACTCTTCAAGCATGCTCTCAGAAACGCAATACTCCCCGTAATAACATACGTCGGGCCAATGCTCGCAAGCCTTATGACGGGTTCGTTTATAGTAGAACAGATATTTGCAATACCCGGTCTCGGCCGTGAATTTGTTTCGGCCATAGTCAACCGCGATTACACCATGATAATGGGAACAACAATTGTCCTTGCGACACTTATCATAGTTGCAAACGTCATAGTTGACATACTGTATAAAATAATCGACCCGAGAATCAAACTTAAGTAAGGAGCGGCATCGCCGATGAACAAAAAATTTCCGAGTCTGCATTTGAAGGCAGACGATTTTATACCGGCTACAACGACGGAAAAAGAAAACCTTGTTGTAATGCGAGACAGCGTCAACTTTTGGAAGGACGGCCTCAGACGTCTGCGTAAAAACAAGGTTGCCATGATAAGTCTTGTCTTTATTTTACTGATAGTGGTTTTTGCTTACATTCTTCCCAGCTTTTGGCCGTACAGCTATGAGCAGCAAATAAAATACAGCGAGAACCTCTCCCCGTTTCAGTACAGCGAAACAGAACAGGCGCAAATAGACGCGGGTCAAAAGGTATTTCCTCACATCTGCGGAACGGATAAGCTCGGCAGAGACTTTGCCGTTCGCCTTATGATGGGCACAAGAATAAGCCTTACGGTAGGTCTTGTGTGTGCAGCGCTGGTTCTTATAGTCGGCTCGCTGTTCGGTGCAATAGCCGGTTTTGCCGGCGGTTGGGTCGATAATATAATGATGCGTTTTACCGACATTTTATATACCATTCCCGATATACTTTTAATAATTCTGCTTGCAACCTCCCTAAAGCCGCGACTCGAAGCGCTCTCTGCAAATCCGGGCTTTACTTGGATGCAGAGAATGGGACCGAACCTTATAGCAATATTCCTTGTATTCGTTTTGATATACTGGGTAGGTATGGCAAGAATAACACGTTCTCAAATACTTGTACTCAAGGAGTCCGAATACGTTACCGCGGCAAGAGCACTCGGTGCAAGCAATTCTCGTATAATCAGAAAGCACCTTTTGACGAACTGCATAGGTACTCTTATAGTAACAACCACACTTCAGATACCCTCCGCAATATTTACCGAAAGCTATTTGAGTTTCCTCGGACTCGGCGTTACGGCTCCCATGCCGTCGCTCGGTTCTCTTGCCACGGAGGCCGTAAAGGGTATGAACACTTATCCCTATCTGCTGTTTTTACCGGCGTTACTTATAAGCGTTATCATACTTGCCTTTAACCTTCTCGGAGACGGGCTGCGCGACGCGTTCGACCCGAAGCTCAAGAACTAAAGGAGGGTAAATATTTTGAGTGAAAAACTTTTGAAAATAAAAGACGAGAAGCTGTCGTTCTTTACTCCCGCAGGCGAAGTCAAAGCACTTAACGGCGTTTCGTTTTCGATGGATGAAGGCGAGGTTCTCGGAATAGTCGGTGAATCGGGTTCGGGAAAATCCGTCACGGCATATTCAATAATGGGGCTTACCGCCTACCCGGGCAAGCTTATAGGCGGAACAATCAGATTTAACGGTCACGAAATTGAAAAGATGACCGATAAGGATTTCAGAAAGATAAGAGGGAACGAGGTTTCCATAATATTTCAGGACCCTATGACGAGCCTTAATCCCGTTTACACAATAGGCAACCAGATAACAGAGGTTATAAGGCTGCATACGGATAAAGACAAAAAACAGGCATATGAGCGCGCTAAGGAGCTTTTGGAACTTGTAGGCATTAACGAGCCTACCAAGCGACTTAAACAGTATCCGCACGAGCTTTCGGGCGGTATGCGCCAGAGAGTTATGATTGCCATAGCTCTTGCCTGCGAGCCGAAGCTTTTAATAGCCGACGAACCTACAACGGCTCTTGACGTCACAATTCAGGCGCAGATACTTGACCTTATGCAGGATTTGCGTAAAAAGCTCGGAATGAGCATAATTATGATAACTCACGACCTTGGCGTTGTCGCGAGTATGTGCGAAAAAATTGCAGTTATGTATGCGGGTCATATAGTTGAATACGGCACGGCAGACGAGATATTTTATGAGCCGAAGCACGAATACACAAAGGGTCTTATAAAATCCATTCCGAAGCTGAATGTCGAAAGTAAGGAAAGGCTTGTACCGATTGAAGGGCAGCCGGTCGATCTTCTCAACCCGCCGGCAGGGTGTCCGTTTGCACCGAGATGTTCAAAATGCATGAAGATATGCTTAAAGCAAATGCCGCCGAAAACGGTTTTAAGCGACACACATTACAGCCATTGCTGGCTGCTTCAAAAAGAAGAATTTGAGGAAGGAGAGAAAGACTGTGAGTGACGATAAAAAGCTCATAGAAGTACAGCACTTGCAGCAGTACTTTCCTGCCGGAGGCAGAGGCAAAAAGAAAAAATACGTTCAGGCGGTAGACGATGTTTCGTTTTATATAAAAAAAGGCGAAACTCTCGGGCTCGTCGGCGAATCCGGCTGCGGTAAAACCACAGTAGGACGCACTCTTTTAAGGCTTTACGAGCCCACAGACGGAACAATAATATATGACGGAGACGTCATATTTGACAAAAAGAAAAAAATCGCGGTGAATATGCTCCCCTATCGAAGAAAGATGCAGATGGTATTTCAGGACCCGTATGCGAGTCTTGACCCGCGTATGACGATAGGAGATATTGTCGGCGAAGCTATTGATATTCATCATCTTGCCGCCAACAAAAAGGAAAGACGCGACAAAATCATATCGCTTCTTGAGACCGTCGGTCTTAACAGCGAGCACGCCAACCGCTATCCGCACGAGTTTTCGGGCGGTCAGAGGCAGCGCGTCGGCATAGCGAGAGCTCTTGCGGTAAATCCGGAATTTATCGTATGCGACGAGCCTGTATCGGCTCTTGACGTTTCAATCCAAGCACAAGTCGTCAATATGTTTGAGGATTTGCAGAACGAGCTCGGTCTCACCTACCTTTTCATAGCGCACGATTTAAGCGTCGTAAGGCATATTTCAAACCGTATAGGCGTAATGTATCTCGGCAAGCTCGTTGAGCTAGCAGACAGCTACGAGCTTATAACACACAGCGCGCATCCATACACTAAGAGCCTTATTTCGGCTATACCGGAGGCGGACCCGATAATTGCACGCTCATCTCACAGAATTCCTCTTGAGGGCGATGTTCCGAGTCCTCTGAATCCCCCGAGCGGATGCCGTTTCAGGACCCGCTGCCCGTATGCCGACGGCCTTTGCGCCGAAAAATGCCCGGAGCTTCGCGAAATCTCGGCAGGCCATTTTGCAGCTTGCCATCACCTTGACAAGGTAAAATAGTTGTTTATTGTGCATCTGGAGCACAATGGATATATTTTCAAGCAGCGCGAGTTGCTATAAGAAGGAGATGTATTTAATGAAAACCAAAAGACTTATTGCTGCGATACTCGCAGTTGTCATGTGTCTGTCGGCAATGGCACTCCTGAGTTCATGCGGCAACAGCAAAAAGGACGACGCCGGTATAACGGTTCAGATAGGACCTAACCCCGAAACGCTCGATCCCGCTCTTAACAATGCTGTTGACGGCGGCAATATGCTCATCACGCTCTATGAGACGCTTCTCATAATTGATGAGGACAACAAGGTTCAGCCCGGTCAGGCTGAAAAGTACACTGTAAGCGATGACGGTCTTACTTGGACTTTCACAATGCGTGACGGTCTTAAATGGTCTGACGGCACCGAGCTTAACGCCAAGGACTTTGAGTATACCTTTAAGCGCCTTACAAACACAGAGCTTGCCGCTCCCTATGCCGAGACTGTTATCGGTATGGTTGAGGGCTATCAGGACGCTATCGGCAATCCGGATAAAGACGGTAAGCCCACTACTACTCCCGATCCCGACAAGCTCAACGTTGTAGCAAGCGAGGACGGCAAAACTCTTACAGTCAAGCTTGCTTACCCCTGCTCTTACTTTGACAAAATCGTTGCATTCGGCACTATGAGCCCCGTACAGAAGGCTACCGTTGAAGCTAACGGTGACTCTTGGGCTACAAAACCCGATACTTATGTCTGCAACGGTCCGTACATGATTACCGAATGGACTCCCGGCGAGCGCATTGTATGCAAAAAGAACCCGAACTACAAAGGTGGTTGGGATTCAAAGCGCATAGTTAACAACAAGCTCACATTCTTGCTTCTCGAAAACTCAAGTGCTTCCTTCACCGCATACAACAGCGGCGAGGCTCAACTCATTAAGGATGTTCCCACCGAGGAAATCCCGACTCTCAAGAAGGCTGCTGACGGCGGAGAATTCTATGTTGACACCAATCTCGGCACCTACTATCTCAGCATGAACCTTAACAAGGCTCCCTTCAACAACAAGAATGTCCGCAAGGCTCTTAACCTTGCAATTGACCGCGACTACATTGCAAACACCATAATGCAGGGCACATACTCCCCCGCCTATAACTTTGCAGGTCCCGGCGTTGTTGATAACGAGGGTATGTTCTTCGATAACGCAGTTAAGGAAAACGGCGGAGAGACCTATATCAGCAAGGATTATCAGGCTAATCTCGAGGAGGCTAAAAAGGCTCTCGCAGAGGCAGGATATCCCGACGGTAAGGGCTTCCCGACCATCACCTACTCAACAAACGATGCAGGTTACCACAAGGCTGTTGCAGAGTATCTCCAGAGTGCTTATGCTCAGCTCGGTATCACTATGAAGATTGACATTGTTGAATGGTCTTCATTCACTCCTCAGCGTCGTGCAGGCAATTACGATATGGCTCGCAACGGCTGGGTAATGGACTATAATGACGCCTCAAATATACTTGAGCTCTTCGTTTCTACCAACGGCAACAACGACGGTAAATACAACAGCGCTGCTTTTGACGCTGACATTGCTAACTCTAAGGTTGCAGACTCCGCAGCTCACTTTGCGGCTCTCCACGCGGCTGAAAAGACCATGATGGAAGATTACGCCTGCATCCCCGTTGCTTATTACAATGACTTCTGGCTCCAGAAGCCCGAGCTTAAGGGCGTATGGCACAGCCCGTACGGCTATTGGTACTTCCAGTATGCTACCCTTGAGAAGTAATTTCTCTTAAGACACTAAGCACAAAAACAGATCGCCCGTATCGTTTAAGATACGGGCGGTTTTTATATGCTTGAAAAGATAATAGCCGTATGTTAAAATCATTTTGTACCGAAAAGGCATAATTTTTTCAGATAGGAATGAATAAGATGAGTGTTATTGACAGATTTTTAAGATACGTCGAATTCGAAACGGCCTCAAACGAAAACAGCGAGAGCATACCGTCAACGGAAAAACAAACAGTTCTTGCGGATTACCTTGTAAAAGAGCTGAAAAGCATAGGTGTAAGTGACGCTTACCGTGATAAATACGGTTATGTTTACGGACATATACCTGCGACAAAAGGATTTGAGAAGCTTCCCAAAATCGGATTAATTTCTCATATGGACACGTCTCCCGATGTCAGCGGAAAAGACGTCAAAGCAAAAATAATAAAATTTGACGGCACAAATGCGCCGATGATAGATGCCAAATATTCGGGAGAGGATATTATAGTTACCGACCGAACAACGCTTCTCGGCGCGGATGACAAGGCCGGTGTTGCCGAAATAATCGAAGCGTGCCGCGAAATTTGCGATGACGCAGAGCTTTGCCACGGCAAAATTTCAATTTGTTTTACACCCGATGAAGAAATAGGCAGAGGTGCCGACAAGTTTGATTTTGAAACCTTTGACGCGGATTTTGCATATACCGTTGACGGCGGAGAGCTTGGCGGAATAGAATATGAAAACTTCAACGCGGCAGGTGCAAAAATAACCTTCAACGGAGTCAACACGCATCCCGGCACGGCTAAAAACAAGATGAAAAACGCTGTTTTGTATCTTGCTGAATTTATAAATATGCTTCCTGCCGCCGAAGCTCCCGCGCACACCGAAAATCGCGAGGGTTTTTATCACGTTTCATCGGTTAACGGCAACGAGAGCAAGGCAACTCTTCATATGATAATCAGAGATCACAACAAGCAAAGCTTTGCAAAGCGCAAGGAATTTATTACCGTACTTGTTGAATTTTTCAACCGCAAATACGGAGAAAACACGGTTTCGGCTGAAATTAAAGACAGCTATTACAATATGCTTGATGTCATTAAAGAGCATATAGACATAGTAGAACGAGCAAAAAAAGCAATGCGTAAAGCCGGTGTGGAGCCGCAAATTACACCGATACGCGGCGGAACCGACGGTGCAAGGCTTTCGTTTGAGGGTCTGCCCTGCCCCAACCTTTCAACGGGCGGAATGAACTTTCACAGTATTTATGAAGCAATACCTGTAAATGCTATGCTCAAGATGGTTGAGGTCATTAAAAACTTAGTAAGCGAATAATTGAATAAAGAAAAAGTCCCGTGAAGTTTACTCTCCTTCACGGGACTGCTTTTATGTATTATTTTTATAACTGCGGTATTCTCTTTCTATCCAAGCCATTAACAGATTAACTATCCGCCTTTGCTCGTCATAAGACAATTCTCTGCCCTTTTCTACATGATACCACTTATTTAAACACCCTCGACAGCAGCAGGCGCAGGCATGCTGAGCCTTAAACACGGGGTGACCGCGCATCGGCGTTTGCTTGCCGTCGTTTGGTATAACCGCCGGTGCAAGACGTTTCTTTATAAAATCCTCCGCATGGCTTTTTACGGTATCCAAGCCTTTTTTGTCAATGTAATTTATGTCCTCGTCGGACAGATGAAATTTAGCTCTGAAAGCAGATTTTTGAAGCCTTGAGAGTGCTTCGTCAACAGTCAACCGGAAACTCCTCTTTTCAGTAAAAATCAAGATAAGCATACACCCTTTTGACTGCTTTTGCAATGACTCGGTTTTTGCTCGACAGCAGAATACTATCTTGACAGCTTCACTTTTTTCATCATAACAGCCGAATACACAAATACAACGGCTTCTGTGATGGGCATTGCCCACCAAACTGCATTTCCGCCGAAAGCAACAGGCAATAAAAGTATCAGAGCACCACTTATTACAATACCTCTTGCAACGGATGCAATAAGTGATATCTTGGCTCTCATAATAGCCTGGAAATAGTACGTTGAATAGATATTAAACGGCAGCAGTACAAATGAAATCGCATAAATTCTGATTATTCCGGGAGCTATTGACAGCACCTCGGGAGTAGGCGTCATAAACAGCTTTATAAACACCTGCGGCATAGCCATAGAGAGAACCGTCCAAATCGCTCCGAAAACGGCGGCGGTTATGATATTGTACTTAAGCATTGTCTTAATTCTGTCTGTAAGTCCGGCACCGAAATTACGCGAAATTACGGGCTGTGCCGCCTGACCGATACCGTAAGAGCAGCACTGTACAAGAGTGCCTACAACAACTATTACTCCGTAAACCGCAAGTGCGTCCGTACCGAGATACTCCATTACGCGGCGGTTAAACAGCATTGTGGCTATGCCCATTGCCACGTCAACTATAAACGAAGAAAATCCGTTGACGCTTATCATTTTAAAGCTGTTAAGTATTCTGATAGGCTTTACGAATTTCAACGTATTCTTTTTGCTGATAAAATGCGTAAGCATCACAAGAACGGACATTGAAGCTCCCATTGCCGTTGCAATTCCCGCGCCTTTAATTCCCATATCCAATGTGAACACAAAGAAATAATCTCCGAACACATTGAATATACCGCCGAAAATAACGGCTTTTGTGGCTCTGCCGGGGTCACCGTCATTACGGAGAAACGACGAGAGCAGATTTATAAATACATATACGGGAACAGTAAGCTTTGGGGCTACCATATATTCTTTGCAAAGCGGCATAAGTGCGTCATTTGCGCCGAAAAGCCTGAGAAGCGGTTCCTCGCAGACCCACACCAAGACCCAAAGTATCAACGCCCATAAAACTCCGAGTATAAATGCAGAGGTAAAATATCCGTTTGCCTCTTTTACGTCATCGCGTTCTCCCCTTGCGACGGCATAAATCACCGAGCCGCCTATACCGCACAAAAGCCCAAAGCTGTATATAATATTCCAAATTGGGGCAATTACCGCCATTGCGGCAGAGCCGTCCGGTCCGTGATACTGCCCTACCATAGCCATATCCACAAGTCCGTAAATGCACGCTATCAGTGCACTTCCGAATGAAGCTATAAAAAATTTACGGTAAAGCTTACCGACATTATCCTTTAAAAGATCCATACCTACTCCTTGAATATTAAAAAAGACCGGATATGGAACGGGCATTTCAGCCTGCACCTTATCCGGCTTGTTATTTCCATACGATAACCAGCCCTCCGAGTGAGCTATTGTATTGTATCAACTTTTGTAATCAAAGTCAAGAATTTTCAAAGAGGAGGAAATTTAGAAGAGCATTACAGCCCATTTCAATGTCATTGTATGCTTTGTCAAAATCGCCCGAATACCACGGGTCGGCAATGTCGAATTTACAAAATAGAAACAAATATCCTTTTACATCTAAATATAGTATTTAAAATTGTTAAATACTATATTGACAAATTTGCAATCTAATTATATAATGTAAACATAAGAGGTGATTGTAAATGAATAAACTTATTTCAAAATGTCCCGCATGCCACGGAGCGTTACAGATTACTACCCTGCGGTGTCCCGATTGCGGAATGGAGCTCAGAAATGTATTTGACATCAGCGCTTTTGATCTGCTCGACAGCAATCAGCTTGAGTTTCTAACAGCTTTTTTAAGGAACAGAGGAAATATGAAGGAGGTACAATCCGATATGCAAATATCATATCCGACAGCTAAAAAGAAATTAGATAACTTGCTTGAGTCCCTAAATCTCGGCGGCGCGGCGAATGATGCGTTACCCAAGGAGCCCGATGTGAGTTGTATGAATGTAGATTATACAAGCAACCTCGCGTCCGAAATCATCAAAGCAAAGTTGAAAGAACACGGCGGTCATGTAACCGTATATACAGCAAGAGGACTTCCTTGTGAGATTTACGCAGAACCGGACGGAACAACATTTACAAGCGATAAGCTCCCGATTAAGCCTGCGTATGATTATACGGTGTTTGACGTTATTGTTGATTTGCTTTACAGACAGGGCGGCAGCGCCAAAAAAGGAAACGGCAGAAACTGCAAGCTCGGAGAAGCGGGTTGTGAGGAAAACACCGTGGTCGGAACGGTAGCACTTCACAGAGGACGAAAAACGGGTGATTCTGTTTTTGATCCCGTATTTGTTTTAGCAGCGGTTTTAGAGTGGGCAGGTATAGCCGAAAACGGGCGCGGCGAGTTGATTCTTACCAAGGAGTACGCAGAGAAATTATGATATGTTTTTTACTTTCTCTTTTTCTTAGATTTTGGTATGATATTTTGTTTAAAAATCCGTATTAAATCCTACTGTGTACCATTTGGGCGTGGGCGGATATTTTGCTTTAACAAATAGAAAATTGTATAAAGAATTTTACAAAAATATAAAAGGCGGTTATTATATGGATAAATTGGCAATAGAATTTGAAGAAGAATTACGGTCCAAAATGATTGAGGCGAAAAAAACGTGCGGATATAATCCGACACGCTTTAATCAGATGTTATCACGATACGGCGGTGTTGAAACTGCACGGCGGCTGATAGCAAATGCGCAAAAAAGGGGAAATCCGGCAGAGGGACTTTCCACACTGTGGGCTCACAGGCGTTTAGACTTATCTATGGAAGCTTCTGTCTGTAACCCTAAGTATGCACCGCTTTTTTCCGAAGCCGAAATCAGATATTGCAAAGAAATGCTTGAAAAATTGATTTGACGATTAATTGCGTGAAAACAAGAGGTCATATCTTATTGCAGATATGACCTTTTGTTTTTTGACTTACAATTATAAATTTTGATGGAGTTTGGGGGAACTATTTCAGGTGTTCTCGGATTAATTTTAGAAAACTAATTCATATTCTAAATATCGTCTTGCTTCATTTTTCGCTTCGCTTTATACAGTTGTATTTCCGGCAAATTTCATTTCACTTTAGGCTCATCAATTTTCACAGCATTGTTCTCTTTTAAACCTGAAGAATTGCTGAATTTAATCATAGGCTTTTGGCGAGTGAATGCAGAATCTTTATTTAACCTCATATTAAGCAGATATTACCCTCAAACAACATATTTCTATATTTCACGTCAGCATTGCTAAACAGCTGTTATTTTATGCATTTGATACCTCAAGCAATTTTTTACTTACCCTCGCCTGAACGTCAACATAATAAGCCTGTTCCGCTGCATTAAGGTTTTGGCTTTCCCACTTATCAAACTTATCGCACATATCGGCATACTTGCTCATATATTTTGCATAATCCGCCAACAGCTTGGTATCATTCGGATTGCTTTGATATTTCTTCATGAATTCAACATATTCGTTCATAAATGCCTCATAGCTATCCATTGCCTCTTTGAAATCCTTACGCATTCCGTTGACAAGCTGCGTGTCGTTCGCTTTGGTTTCATCGGGGGCTTTTGCGGTTTCGGGCGCAGCCGTTGCCGTGACGTTGCTGTCGGTCGAGCTGCCGCTCGGCTTATCAATGTCTATGCTCATAATATTGAAGCCTTCATATTTAATTGAAACACTCCAACCCTCGCTGTTTTTGGCTCTGTAATAATCATCGCCCTTGTCGTAATCCACCGTGAAGCCCTTTTCCGAGCAAGCCTTTACATAATTGTTATAGCTCTCCTTGCTCGTGTTACCAATATACACATAAAAATCGTCATCATGCTCGTAAGAGAATTTGCCGACCGTAGATTCGGGCACGGGAAGCTGATTTCCCGCGTTGCTTGCGGGCCAGGATATTTCCGACATTTCCATAGGCTTTTGGAGCTTAATACTCAAGCTTTTTAAGCTGTCATTATATGTTAAGTTCAGACAGTAGCCGTCAAAATTATATGCCCTGTATGAATAAGAAGTCGATTTTGCATCGGTTGTAAAGCCCTTTTCCTTAGAAGCGGCAACATAATCTGCATATTGGCTGCCGGAGATATTTTCAACCTCGATATCAAGCGTCTCAGACGTATTTTCGTGAATTTTTCCTTTATTTGCAGCAGGCTCAGGCAATTGTGCACTCAAAACCATTTCATTCCATTTGATTTTTTCGGTTTTCTTTCCGCTTGCAGCTGCGCCGATTATCGAAATTAAGGCTATGCCGATAATCACATAAAACCACCATTTTTTATATATCGGCTTTTTGGGTTTATTCAGCTTTTTACGCCCTTTTTTACCCGCCTCAAGCGGCTGATTGACCTTTTGCCGTTGAACATTCACCTGTTGCTCCGTCGTTGACGGCGTCGGTGCCGGCTCCTGCGTTTTTGTTCCGCATTCGGGGCAAAATTTGCCCTCGTATTCGGATCCGCAATTAACACATTTCATTTCCTTTTCTCCTTTGTTTTTTATTGTTATGTCCCGTCGGCGAAGGCAAAGCACCCTCGCCGAGACATTCATACCGCTATTTCCGTCCGCTTGAGTGTTCTTTAATCATTTTTCTGATCCATTTTTCGCTGTACCCGTATTTTGTAGCAAGCTGTCTGATATTTTTGCCGTCATATTCCGCGACAATTCTTGACGCAATAAATTCGTGTGTAAAAAAGTTCACCGGAAACGTGATTTGTTGTCCACGATATGTAGAATACAGCGTCATAGCTACCTCTATACCGAGAGCGTTCGCTATTTCGTTATATACGCCGTTCAAATATTCGCTTTCAATTTCGCTTGGGTTCATATTCATATAAACCTCTCTCACTTTTACTGCCTCCTATTATGATTTATCGTTTTGGATTTGTATAGAGCGACAATTCATAGGAATAATTCCTTGTAAAGTTCCTTATCCGCTCATAATAGGGTTTGTAAATTTCGCGAAAGAAAAAAGCACCGTCCGACAGCGGGCAGTGCATAAAAAAGGATTTGATTATTAAATTTTTGCTTGATACTTAAACAGTGATTACCTTAATAGGAAGCAGTGGCGGAGGCTCCTCATCCTTCGGTGCTGCTTTTTTCTTTATACAATTTCTGTTTTTTAAATTATTAAACTCTTACTATACCCCATGTATACTTATCCGCTTTTCCTATTTGATATGCTGTTATCTCGTCGAGCCGCTCCCCCGGCTTAATAAATGTAACGGTCTTCATACATAAGCGAAAAAGCGAACAGTTTTTTAATCAGCGTCACACTCGTCTGAATCCGTATAAAACTATAAATTACTGTTCTTTTTTGCAATATACTTAACTTTTAAATCGTCAAAAATATTTGATAATCCTTCCCATGTGAGCTGTCGTTTTTCAAACCAAATCCTCTGTAAAAAACCAAGAGCCCTGTTCGGATTTGCAAAATACAGCTTTGAATATCCGATTCTGTTTTTATCAAGATATGAGTAATAATAATCAAGCTTATTATGAAACTGCTCATATGAATTTTCTCCGTGCCAAACAGTTTCGCACATAGCTCCAAGCCTAGGATAAGTCATTTTGTCCGCTTTTTTCATATCGGGAACATATTCCGTCCATAACGTTGCTTCCGCACCGAGGCAATTTCCGTCGTATAATTTATGGTTGGCGGTATCTTTGAGACTTATGTAGCCGTAAGGCAAATCTATATAATATGCTTTTGAACTTGTATCGATAAACGGTCTGCTGCCCGTGTTTATGTCCCCGCATTTCGTAAAGCCCAAATTTTCGGAAAGCAGCTTATCATCCTTCAAATCCCAACTCCACATAAACGCCTGCTTATTCTTGCCTGCGCAATAATCATTGATTCTGTTCATAAAACAGCACTGAAGCTCATCCTCATTATTTAAGCCAAGCTTCTTCATCATTGCCTGACAATGCGGGCAAAGATGCCATCTGTGTTTCGGCACCTCGTCGCCGCCTATATGAAAATACTTATCCGGAAAAAGCTCACAAAGTTCATCCACTATATCCTCGACAAATTCATATGTGCTTTCTTTCCCTGCACACAAAACATCATGCTTTACTCCCCAATGGTCTGCAACCGGCAAATTTCTTTCAAAACAGCCGAGGTAATTATAACAAGCCAGAGCACTTCTGCTGTGTCCCGGAATGTCAAATTCAGGCATAACCGAAATACCGAAATCATGTGCATATTTGACTATACTTTTAATCTGAGCTTTTGTGTAATAGCCCTTATGTTGCCTATGATTAAAATTTGTCTTTTTCCTTACAGACCCGATTTGCGTCAGCAACGGATATTTGTAAATCTCAACTCGCCATCCCTGGTCCTCCGTCAAATGCAAATGCAGAAAATTAAGCTTGTGCAAAGACATTTTTCTAATAAACAGCTTGACATCGTCAACGGGATAGAAATATCTCCCGACATCAAGCATAAAGCCTCTGATTTTATACTTAGGCTTATCCTTTATCTCAATAAACGGAATCGTTCTGCCGTATTCAAACAGTAGTTGCTTGAGTGTTTGCAGAGCAAACACTTTTCCTGCCTCCCCACTCGAATACACGGTGATTTTCTCATTTACTTCAAGTCTGTATTCTTCATTTTCAAGCGAAAAATCATGCGTAAAACTAACAACAACATCATTTCCGACCGGCAGTTCGAGTTTACGTATAAAATCATAAAAATCATCTATAACAGAACCGTTGACATTTCTTTCGTCAAGCGACAAAGATTTTATGAACAATCTTTTTGTTTCATCTGTTTTTTCAAATAACGGAGTTGGGATAATATGAGACATAAAAAAACCTTTCGCATAATCAATATATTAATAATTATACACTTAACTTATTTTATTGACAACCGTCCTTATTATGATATAGTTATACCATATCATCGGCAGAAGGTGTATTATGAATAATAATAAAAAGAGCTTTGATAAAAAATGGTACAGCGAGGAGTTCTTGAACGAATTAAAGAGAACAGCCTACGCGGAAGCCGACGGAAATTTAACTTACACAGCCAAGTATGCGCCCGACGCCGTATCAAAATACGGCATAGATCCGCGTATGCTCGGCGGACCCATAGGCAAAATGGCAAGGAAACTAAAGCTTGTCCCGGATTTTGTTCTAAAAGGTATTCATTTAAAAATAACCGAGAAAAGCCTCGGTTTTTTCAGAAAGGGCTGCAACAGGATTTCTTATGCAAACTGTCATATAAAAGGCGTTTCAATCAAAAACAAGCACATTAAAGCTTCCGACGGATTTGATATTCCGATCAGAATATATGAAAATGCAGAATGTGAAGGCACAAGGACGGCAATGATTTTCATTCACGGCGGCGCATTTGTCGGCGGAACGCTCGCACCGTATGACGAGAGCTTAAAAATGCTCGTTGATAAATTCGCCGTTAAGGTAATCAGCATAGATTACAGACTTTTGCCCGAAAACGCCTATCCCGCACCGTACAGCGATTGCTTTGACGTATTGGAATATATAAGCCGCAACTGTGGCGAATTCAAAATAGACAAGGATAGAATTTTTGTCTGCGGTGACAGTGCCGGAGGAAATATTGCTCAAGCGTGCTCTACCAAATACAAGGGTACCGGAAAAATCAAAGCGCAGCTTCTGCTATATCCTACCTTGAATATGTTCGGTTTTACCGACGAGTATTATAAAAAAGGATATTCCGACTACAAATTTGAGCCGTCACAAAAATCTGTTTCAAAAGGCGTAATAAAACAAATGCAAATGCTTACACGCTGCAATTTCAAGCAGATAGGCATACTCTCGCCCGACGAATACAATAATCCTTACATTTTCGACGCAAGCGGCAATGTTCCGACATTTATTACAGTAGGCGCGCTTGACTATCTGAAAAAAGACGCCGTTGCTTGGGCTCATAAGCTTTCAAACGCAAATGTAAAAACAAAGCTTGTCGTATACAACGGGCTAGGCCACGGATATTTAAACGCGACCGGAGTTTTTCCGCAAGCAGAGGACGTGATAGACGAAATGGGCAAATTCATATATACGATTTTAGAATTGTAAAAGCAATCGGGCAACGGGTTTCCCGTAAACACCTGAATATATACTCGCAAAAAGCGTCGGAGATTAGCTTTCTCCGACGCTTTTTGGGTTTATTCTGTGTTACGGTAAAATTTCGAGCCAATAGCCGTCCGGGTCCTCGATGAAATAGATACCCATTTCAGGGTTTTCAAAGCAGATACAGCCCATTTCTTCGTGCCTTTTATGTGCCAAATCAAAATCATCTGCCTTAAATGCCAAATGAAATTCACATTCGCCCAAATCGTACGGCTGCGGATGTTCTTTAAGCCAAGTGAGTTCAAGCTCAAAATCGCTTGAATCATTGCTCAAATAAACGATAATAAAATCGTCGGTCGCTTTTCGTCTGACCTCGTGCAAATCAAGCGCATCGCCATAAAACTTAATCGACCTATCCAAATCGGAAACATTATAGTTTTCGTGAATCATTCTAAAGCTCATATTTCTTCTCCTTTTGCTGATTCTGTGTTTTTTATTCGTGATTTATACTGTGGATATTCGGTGATAAACCTATCAATCACGCTTGGCTCGTTCCAATAATGCATAGGGAAAACGGCGTTGCAGTCGACATGTTCCAAAAAATAAAGCATACCGTCGGCATAGTGTTCCTCCTGCCTTGGGTCAAGGGGAACGAATGCAGCATCAAAATGAGCGCCCTTGATTTTGTCAATTTCGGCACGGTACATGGAGGCCATTTGGCGGTTGTCGGCTTCCGTCTCACCCTCCCAATGCCAATCGTTCAAATCACCTGCGTGATAAATTAAGCCATCGATTGTCTTGACGATAAAAGCAACACCGCTGTCGGTTGAAAGAAGCGTAGTAACCTTTGTGCCGTTGTCAAGAATATAGGTTTGATCGTGGTAAGCCGTCGTAACTTTCACACCGGCAGGATACTTCTTTTTGCTGATATCCTTTGCCAAAACAGCCTGATAATTCATACCCATATCATCAAGAATTTCAAAGATTTTCGGATTGAAATGGTCTTGGTGAAAGTGACTGCAAAAGACTATGGCTTCCTTGCTTTTGTCAAGGCTCGGCATCTCGCCTTTGTAATAATCAAAAACATAGTAGCAGTCCTCGGTTTCAACCAAAAAGCCGCTGTGGTTAATGTATGTTATTTTCATAATCCACCTCTATTACTCTCATCTTATTATATCAAAGCGATAAATCGGAATCAATACCGCACAACATTTTCGATACGAAGCTAAACGCTTGAAACGGTCTACTTGAGCCTCTTCGCTTTTTAACAAAAAAACAATTCTAATTGCCGTATAAAATATATAAATAGCAAAAGACTTGAAACAAAATTCGTGAGTATGGTATAATTTTAAAAAAAGACGGAGGATTTTCTATGAACAAAAAAAATGCAGGGGCGGTTTTCGGCACTCTCTGCGGATTGACGGCATTGACCACAATGTCGGCGGAAATATTCTATGATTTCTCGATAAACACAAAATCACCTATACATATGAGTAAGCTCAACAATCTCGTTCAAAAGGTCACGAACACATCCGGCAGCGAAGAAGACGCGAGCGAAAAATACAGCGGACTTACCGGTACGCCCGAAATGAAAAAATGGTACAATGAGCACGGTGAGGATGTTTACATTATGTCCGACTCTCTTCGTCTGCACGGCAAGATATTTAAAAACAACAGTTCAAAATATGTACTTGTCTGCCACGGATACACAAGCAAGGCCAAGCATATGGCCGGTTTTGTAAACAAATTTTACTCACTCGGGTATAATGTTCTGGCAGCAGACGCACGTGCGCACGGCGACAGCGAGGGCACAAAAATAGGAATGGGCTGGCCGGAGCGATTTGACGTTATCGAATGGATAAAGCTTATTATTTCTTGGGATTCGAATGCGCAAATAATACTACACGGCGTATCCATGGGAGCGGCGACGGTGCTTATGGCCTCCGGAGAAGAGCTGCCCGAAAATGTCAAGGCTATAATTGCGGATTGCGGCTATACCTCGGAATGGGATGAATTCAAATGCGAAGCAAACGCTCTGCATATCCCGTGGTTCCCCGTACTCAACGCCGCGTCTGTGATGTCAAGACTTCGCGACGGGTATGATTTCAAGCAAGCGAGTGCTCTTGAGCAGGTCAAACAAAGCCGAATTCCGACTCTGTTTATTCACGGCTCCGATGACGAGCTTGTTCCATACAGTATGCTCGATAAGCTGTATTCGGCGGCGGCCTGCGAAAAGGAATGTTTGACCGTCGATGGTGCCGGACACGCGCTTTCATCCTCGGTTGAGCCGGAGCTTTATTGGAACACGGTTGAGAGCTTCATTGATAAATATTTAGAAAAATAAAATTTGAGCCGTGCCGTTCGGCGGAAATAAACATATATATTTTAAAGACTATTGCGAATAATGTGCAGAATGGATTGTATCTTCGATGGTAAATACGGAATATGGTAAGGTCAAATTGTCGTTGACCTTGCACTTTAACGAGTATAATAAATTTCGGTTTCTGTTAGACGGGAAAGAACCTATGGACTTTGAAAATACGGGAAAAGCAATCAATTATGTATTTGAAACAGAAGTCGGAAATCATATTTTAACATTTGAAAGCATTCCTTTTGAGAAAAATCAATTAGGAAAATTGAAATTTTCGTTTTTATCCGAATCATTTCAAAAGAGAATATTGAATCATTTGTTTGCTTTCAGATATGATTTAGCCTGTTTCAAAGTAATATACATGCTGCATATTCATCGTAATGCAAAATTGGAAATTGCCATTAAAACAAGCTGCTATAATAATTTCCTTTATATAAGGGCTAAATGTTTGCATCCCGTAATTGTTCAAAGCTCAAATATAAAAGTTAGAAAAGAAGAATTTTCTGTATTATATAATAAGCTTTTGAAGAAGAAATTTTATTTTTCTCAGATGGTTATTTGGACAATTTATTTTATTTTGTTAATAACGGTTTTTGGCGGACTCGCTATCTATGATATTATACATTGGGAAGCAGATGCCTACATAGCGGGGTTTAATAAAATTTCAGCATTGTTTTTGGGCGTTTTTCCGCCGCTTATTATGATTTTATTTTCTTATTTTTTCTGTATTGTAAATCTCGTTAAACAATACAACAATAATTATTTATGCGAATAAATGATTATATGTTTTTGTAAAATATGAAGCAAAAGAAAATGCCCGAATGCTGCTGTAAAAAGCAGTAATCGGGCATAAAAAAGCCATTGTTCCGAGGTGATGGCAGCAGGTTCAAAATTGAATTAGAATGTAATCGGATCACTGTTAAACTTGCATTTCATAGCATTTTCGGTTAATCCACGAATCACCTTTTCCGAAAGGTCAGCCGAATAGTATTCAGCCATACCCTCAAGTACGGATTCAAGAATGATACCCTTAGAGCCTTCGCTGATATTTTCATTTGCAGATATTACCTTAACACCGTTCTTGCGAAGCTGTGCCTTGTAACGAGCCGAGTCATAACGATTACGGGCAAACCTATCCAGCTTCTAAACAATGATAACATCAAACATATTCTTTGCAGAATCCTTAATCATTTTCTGAAACGCAGGACGCTTGTCGGTAGTAGCAGAGAAGGCTCGGTCAATATATGAATCAATGATTGTAATGTCATTGCGTTTTGCAAAGTCGTTGCACTCACGGAGCTGACCTTCAATGGACTCTTCACGCTGATTATCACTTGAGTATCGTGCATAAATTACACCGTTCATATTCAATTTTACCTCCTGTGTTGTGTGTTATAGCTCTAAACGACAGGAAAGTCAAATTATTTTTATAAAACTTGTTGCAAATAAGTATTAATATCAATTGCTTGATATAATTTATCTTCCGTCGTCCAAGCTACAGTAGTATTAATGCTTAATAGATATTCAATAAGTTGGTCTATTTTTTCCACGTCAGCATCTGTATACAAATATAGTTTTCTTAGTGTCTTATCTTGAGGATGCCCAACTGAAAGTTTTCGTGGCCCAATGAATACCGTTTTCTCATCATCTGATATTCTGTTAATTATTTTACAGTTATCACGCAAATTATGTTTTCTTTCTTTTCTACTTATAGTTTTTGGGATATTGGCATTTAAACATTCCAAAAAATCTTTAAATTTAAAACTATTGCCATCGTTTACGTTTAAGTTTAATTCGTCTAAAAATGCCTGCTGATCACGATCCTTAAAATAAATCAAAAATTTATCTTTAAAATGATTACCATACATTTTTAATTCAAGTAAACGGCGTGTATTTCTCATATATACAAATAATTTATCCTTGCTTTTTTCATCTTCATCCGACAAAAAAATCATAAATAAAAACTTTCCGTTTGCATATTTGAAATCAAAAGCAACGGCTTTTTCTGGTGATTTCATTGTTTCAATATAAATTCCGCTCAATTTATTCAAATCAAATGCAATTGTCATAAATAACTCCTTTACAATAATATAAGTGCATATTTTTAATTCATTTATTAATTGCTTTCAAACCATACATTTATCTCATCTTTACTTGGCTCTTCGAATTTTGACAACATTTTATTCAACAGACCTTCATCAACATAAAAGTCGGAGCCACCGTTTCCATTTTTAATTTTGTTATTTCGTTCTTCAATCAACTGTTTCCATCGTAATTGTTCTATACCAACATAATGCCATTCAACATCAATACCGAATTGATTGAAATATTTGGTTGTTTCCTGTCTTTCTGCTTTTGTCCAAAAGCCCCAATCCAAGATAACATTGCAGCCTGCTTTTACAATTTCAACAGCCTTTTTCATAAGATATTTATTTACTATTTCGGCAAAAGCATTGTAAAACTCACCTTGCTCATTATCAATCAAATCATAGGTAGCTTCATCTATTGACAGTATAACGGCATTTTCTTTTTCTTTAATTTGCTTTGCATAATATGATTTACCACAACATATTTTACCGCATATTGCAATTATTTTTGACATACTATACTTCAATCTCCATTGCTATTTTTGCACTTGGCACACCTTGATATTTTTGTTTATTAGAATATTCGGCTTCATTAGTGATACACTTGATAACGTTAATAACTCCACCATGAGTTACCAACAATACATTTTTATCATAATCAATAAGTGTTTTCCTCAGATTATCCCAAGCATTGCTTATTCTTTCATAAAATTCCTTTGGACTTTCACCGTGATGATAATGTTCTTCCCAGTCTAATTTTCTCCAGTAGAGATTTGGATATTTTTCTTCGGCAATATGATTATCCAAGCCTGCAAGATCACCGTTATTAACCTCTCTGAAATCCATATCATACTTCACAGGTACGGACAACTTCTCCGAAATAATTAATGCGGTTTGTTTTGCCCTGATTATATCACTTGAAACAATCATTCCGATATTATATTCATCAGATTTGCTTAATATTTCATCAGCCAAATCAACAGATTGTTTAACTCCTAAATCTGTTAACGAACAATCACTCCATCCACCTCGAACGCTATCGTCATCCTGACCGTGCCGTGCTATGTATATCTTCACTTTTACAATTCCTCTTTTGTCATTGAATAAATAATTGCATCATTTCTTTCGCCGGTATGTTTGTTTATTCTTCTATCTCTTAAAACTGCGTCCTTATGCATTCCTGCTTTTTCCATAACTCTGCCGCTTGCAGGATTTTCGCTGATATGCCTTGCCTCGACTAAGTAAAAATCACATTCCTTCAACAAATACTCAATTACTGCTCTTAATGCTTCTGTTGCATAGCCATTGCCCCAATACTTTGAGCCATAGCAGTATCCGAGTTCGCAAGTAGAATGTTTTTCTAATGCAGTCATAACGCTTATGCTACCTATAATTTCGTGAGTGTTTTTAATTTCTACAACCCAATTATAGCAGCCCTCGTCATATGCTTTAATCCAAAACTCAAGTAGAGTTTTTGTTTCGTCAATATTTTTGTGAACATTCCATTCTAAATATTTACAGCATTCAGTATCGCTCGCCCAATTATTGTACATATCATCAGCATCAGTAATAGTAAATTTTCTTAATATCAATCTGTTTGTTTGAATAGTTTTTGTACTATCCTTAAACATGTTTTTCTAATTCCTTTAATAACTTTGCTTTCATTTTTTTAAGCTCTATTTCATTTGGGATATTATCCTTATTCCACATTATTCCCTGTGGCAACCACCACACAGGACCTTTGCCGTCATTTCCATATTCACCAAGGTCCCCTTTAACTCTTGGAAACAAATGCCAGTGCAAATGGGTATCACCGTTGCCGAGGCACTCATAATTCATTTTGTCACATTCAAAAGCTGTTGCAACAGCTTTTGAAACAATAACCATTTCTTCCATAAACTTTGCAAGAAACTCGTCTTCTAATTGATAAAGCTCGGTTGCGTGCTTTTTGCACATAAAAATGTTATATCCGTAAAAATGTTGATTCCAACCGAGGACGACAATTCCTGTTTCGAGCTCTTTAACAAAGAACGGATTTTCACCATATAAGGATTTTTCTATCGCATTGCAAATATCACACATTACAATTCCTCCGACGATTTCAAATATAAATTACATTCGTATCTGTCGCCTTGATAATATTTATATTTCTATTTCCATAAAGCCTACAGTAAAGGGTAGATGTTCAAATTTCTGCGTGCCTGTATGAACAAAGCCTATTTTTTCATACCATTCTTTCAGTATTGTATTTTCTTCAACAATTCCGATTTTAATTTTATTTGCGCCAAGAATGTTTTTTGAATATGTAATAGCATAATCGACTAACTCTTTGCCTATCCCAAGATGTCTGTACTCAGGCAAAACTGCTAAATTGTTTAGCTCAACGCTATCATCATTAATTGACAAAGAAAAATATCCAGCAAAGCACCCGTTATACTGATACAAAAGCATAGGTGTATTATTCTCAAACTGCGAGATTAGTTTTTCAATAGGCATAAACGCTGTATAGCTTGAACAATTATCCTTTGTTAAAATCATTTCATCTGCAACTGTTTGGAAGCTCTTGTGAACTATATCAAGGCAAATATCCAATTGTTCTTTTGATTCTACTCTAATAATCATATTGAACTATCCTTAAGTAATATCTTACAATACAACAATATCATAAAATTACAAAATATCCAAGTATAATTAATTATTGATAGGGTGTATTTGACATACCCACCGAGAGCATTAGACTGCACACAAATAATAGAAATCACTTTCTAAAAAATTAGGCTACCCCCTAGTATGATAATTTATATAATAACAATAAGAAAGGGCAAACTTAAAACGAGGGTTTAAAGTTTTATTACTTTAAGCCCTCATTATTTTTTGAAAAGTCTCTCAAATTTTTTGCTCATTTCAATTCGTGTTACGATTTCGATTTGAGCGTTGTCTCTCAAAAGTCTCAGTCATAAATGCCCTAAATCACACCAAAACGGATTTGGAATTTTGAAATTAGCTGTCTCTTAAAATCTCTCAAAGACTCTCACGATATTTTGAAGCAAAGAAAAAATGCCCGAACACCGCCGTAAAAAGCAGTATTCGGGCATAAAAAAGCCTCGGAACAAATTGTTCCGAGGTATTGGCAGAGGTATAACAACCTGTCAAGTCACGGTAGTATTTGCTTTGCAAATCTCCACCTTAAAGACTTGACAGAACGTTTTTACGGGTTTAATTGCATTATAAACCCGTAATAAGAACATCACCCATTTACAAAATCACAGATTTTGAATGGGTCCCGATAACCTTGTTACTCGCTTCGCTCGTAATAAGGATTCGAACCCCAACAAACAGAGTCAGAGGCTCGCAATCTTTTTTCAAAACCGCCTATTTAAGCCGTTTTTCAGACTTTGCGTCTCTCAAAAATCTCTCAGAATTTTATTTTTGCTTATAACCGCAAATTCGTATGAGGAATTGCGAACCTTACACTGAGGTGTCGAAAGAAACTCTAAATCCGCATCATCTTTTACAGCAGGATACTGTGCAATTTAATGACGAAGAATATAAAAGCTAATTATTCAATCAGATTTAATCCAAACTCAAGTCTCGTATATTCTATTCAATAATTAGGTAACAAAAAAGCGCCGTATTTCTACGACGCTTTTGTCTTGCTCAAAAGATGGAGCAAGGGAATGCTATTCAATTATCTGTTGTACTTTTTCTTTCTGCTGGCAACCGTTGTAGCAAGGGTTGCGCCGCCGCTGGCTAACAGTAGGGAAATCCACAGTGCAAGGTTGCTTGTATTGCCAGTCAGCGGACTCTTATCTGATGTTCCCAGTTTAGTACTGGCAGGCTTTTTCTCAAGAGCAGCAATCGCATCTTCGATAGCCTTTGCCATCTTGTCTACTTCGGATTGCTCTGTAATATTTTTACCACGGACAACAGCATTGACAGCAGCTTCCACACCGGAGAAATCCTTGTAATCATTCTTGTTCAAGGCATTTGCTTTAGCAATGGCTTCGTCAACCTTAGTGTAATCAGCATCCTTGTATTGCAGGGCAGTAATCGCATCTTCAATAGCCTTAGCCATTGCATCAACTTCGGTCTGCTCCGTAATATTTTTACCACGGGTCACAGCATTCACAGCGGCTTCCACGCCGGTGAAGTCCTTGTAGTTATCCTTGTTCAGTGCATTTGCTTTGGCAATGGCTTCGTCGACCTTAGTGTAGTCGGCAGGTAAATAAGTCATTGCAATGGTCTGCGTATGAGTTGCTGTATCAGCCGTAATCGTAATATTGAGATTGAAAACCTCGCAATTATCTGCGCTGACCTCGACCGCATAAGTACCCGCTTCCAAATCGGCAGGGTTTGCTACTGCCTGACCGTTCACTTTAATGACTACATTCGCCAACACAGCAGGTGTTACAACAAAAGAAACCGCATATTTCGGTGCAGGCAAAAGGGGTGTTCCATTAGAATTAAATCGATAATTGCCACCAGCAGCAGTGATTTCATTAAAGAAATCTTCCGTTTTCATAAAGTCAAGGGTCTTTTCTGTTCCAGCATCCTGATACTTAAAGCAAGCCGGGACATTTTCCGTTTGCACGAAATAATTGTTTTCAAAAACAGGTGTATCAGAAGAAACACCGCCTGCAATACCGCCCAAACGCTTATAAGGTGTAGTGGCAGTATATTGAGATAAATCCATTTCACCAGCGAAATAGCAGTGTCTGATTTCTGTACCTGCACCAACTGTGCCTGCAATGCCGCCGAAATTCGTAGTGCCATGGCCAAGAGGAACCATTTTCCCGGTGGAATAACAATTGATAATCTTTGAGCCTTGATACAACTGCCCAACAATTCCGCCGGTATGGGGTGTCCAAGAGGTCATATCGCCTGTATTGGCGCAATACTGTACGGTACTGTTGTCAGCAACACCTACGATACCGCCCATCTGCAAAGAGGTAGTATCCGTCGTTACTGAAAAATTTCCCTTGTTTTGGCAGTGTTCAATCGTGCTATTTATCGCATATCCGCACAAAGCCGTAGGGCCGTTGATATATTTGTCCGTATCCGTGAACGATACATCCGAAATGCAGTCAGAAATTTTACTGTTTTCTGCAACGCCCGCAACTGTTCCAAAAAAGACATACCCTGAATTGGACACATCCAGCTTGCCTTGAATTGTCAAACCGGAAATTTCAGCGCCGTAAGCCACGCTGAAAAATCCGAAAACCGGATACTCTGCCTTTCCATAGTTTTCGGAAAAATCTAAATTGGAAATCGTATGTCCGTTTCCGTAAAATTTGCCGCTGAAGTAGTGCAGCAGATTTCCGTCGCCGTCAAAGACGCTGCCAATCGGTTTCCACGCAACACCTGTTAAATCCAAATCCGCATCAAGAGATACAACCGCATCTGTTTTATCGTCATATTCGCCATTGTCCACAGCTTTTGCAAATTGCAAAAGCTCATCTACTGTTGTGATTGAGGTTTTGTTGCTTTGCTCGTTCTCTTCAGCAAACGCTGTCATCGGAACAAGTGCCATCACAAAGCACAACGCAAGCAGAAGGCTTAGAATTTTCTTCTTCATTTTTATTCCTCCAAAATAATTCTATCCGCTATTTACTTTCTCCGGCAGCGGACACGCCGAGAAAAGATGTGTTTACGGGTGGTGGTTAGGACTTCAATATCAAACCACCATCCTTCCGGCAAACGCAAAAAGCCGAAGCCAAGGCATAATGCGCCCTGTCTCCGGCAACTGGTTCGTTATAAATTGTACGAAATAAGACTTGACACGCTGAAAAAACGGCGTTATGCTCCTGCCCATCCGAGCCGACAATGATTGTCGCATTTCCGTTTGCCATAGTCAAATCCTCCTTCCATAATTTCTAAGGGAAAAAGGATATAAATTCTCCACTATATAATTACACAAAAATATTATAGCAGATTTTTCCCGAAATCTCAAGAGGTTTTCAGAATATTACACTTCTCTTTTTCTCAAATCATTGCCTTCTTCCATTACTCACGGAACTGTATGACTTCTTGAATACTTCCCGAAAAGGAAAAGCCGCCGTCTATGACAGCGACTTTTCTATTTAGCGGGTAAACCGTCCGAGAAAACATTGTTTCCGCCTGCTTGTTAAGGTCTGTAGGGTAATCGCTCAGCTTGTTGGTAGTCAGTAGCTCGGCATACAAGGGACCTTGTGATTGCTGATATACCACAGGTGTCGCTGTCCCCAACTCTATCTTGTATGTGAAAAAATCATAAGACAAATTTTTAATCCGTAATTTCTATTGAAAAAGAACCATTGCTATTAAGCACCAATTTAAGATTGTTCATTGTAGTGTTGTAAAGGTGGTCTCTCGCCGTAGACGATAATGAGGCACGAGTTTGCGTAAGAGCTTCTCTAAAGATTTGCTCTGCATTTGGCAAAACAAATGAGCTTGCAATTACTTTTTCAAGTTCTTTCTTGAACACTGTATCAAAGAACTTGTCCTTTTCAGGTGCCATAAACTTATCAAGATAGCAATAGAAAATAATGTTATTCCAAAGAAGTGATTTGAAGTCAGAACAATATTTTGTCTTTTCAAGAAGAACAAAATAATTTGCATCAACATCCTCGATAACAGACCAAAAGTCAGAATCACTTGAAGCAAGAATTATAGAATCCACTTCATCCTTATATACTGCTTTTGAAACACCGGCAAGAGCTTGTGATCTACAAGAGACTTGTCCTCTTTAATACGCTCAACAACAACGGTTCCGACTTCCACATTATATGTAAAGAATTTCAGTTGCAGCCAAGCCTTTGAAGAGTTAAGTTAATCATAATAAACTACTACTTTATCAATCTTCTGTATTTCATAACCCTTAAGGCTATCAAACATAGCAGCTAAGCGATAAGGATCGCAATTTTCACCATCGACAAAAATTCGAAAGGTTTGATTTCTCGAACCCTTTTCGACAAACCGAAGGATATAGCTTTGGCTATATCCTTTTAAACACTTAAAACCTAAATGTTTTACTTTCCCCTGCTTTAAATTCAACTGTTTGTGATTTACCGCCGGCTTTAATATTAAGCTTTTGGTCAATATCCGAAGTAACGGTTGCGCTTATTGTTTTACCGCCGTCTGCCCATTTTAATTCAGTTACGGTAGCACGGTTACGGGTTTTAATCCCTTTAAGCGTTCCGTTTTCAAAACCCGAATTCGGGAGGGCCGGAAGAAACTCAATATCATTATTATGTGAATAAACAAGAGATTCATTTATAATACCGAGATAGCCTATCGCAAAATCAGTACAATAGCAACTGCCTTGGTCATAATCGTGGTTAGTCATTAGTGAATCGTACCTGATTTTATGGTTCATAAGTTTAACGAGGGCATCGGTTAAAGAATCTGAATCCTTTAACCTTGAAGCAATAAGACTGCGGTGAACAAGTGCGTGTGACGCTTCATTTTCGCTCTGTCTGTTTGCAATTGCCTGCTCGCAGGCTTTTGACAGTTCATCATTTCCCTGCGTTTCAAAAAGCGGCCATACACCGTAAAGATGACTTAAATGACGATGTTTATTATTTTCATCAAATGAAGTTGTTGCCCATTCTTTAAGAGCGCCTGTTTCATCATAAAGATACGGCGGAAGATTTTTTTCAAGTTCCTGCCATTTAGAAGTATCAGCACTTTTATCAATGTCGCCCATAACTTTAATAAGCATATTAAGATTATCACGGCAGGCAGAAATATCAATAGCACAGTTAGCATCCGATGGGCTGTTATAATTTGACGGATTATTTTCAGGCGAATAGCTTGGCAAAATGCAATATGTTTCACCGTCATTTAATGATGTTTTGCCATCTTCATAATGAATAGAACCGTCTTTTGCGGTATAATATTCAGGGCTCATCAGCTGACTCCAATAATTTGCACTTTTCAACAAGAGCGGATATAAAATATCTTCTTCAAGCCTTAAATATCCACGCTTTTTAATTTCTTCAATTTGACTTTCTGTTAAGTCTTTTTCGGTAACGGAGAGAACCGATTTAAGATTTTCAAGGTCAAATTCATCACTTAAAGGAATATTGATATTACCATATGAAAGAAGAGTTTCATAAAGCGGGTTAATCATCCAAGATGTGCCGGCATTCCAATATCTGAAAGGATAAGGATAGCAGGTTTCAGTGATTACTGCTTTATCACCGTCGGTATTGACCGGAGCCTGAATAGCGTCTTTAAACCCATGTGTTGCATATGCATTTTCTTCCCAATCAGGAAGTTGCCGCAAAATGAAATATGCATAGCCGATAGGGCTGCGTGACATATTGCTCGTATTCATTGAAGAAGTCTGCAAATTAACATTTGCGTCCATTGTATATTTACTGCCCCAGCCGGTGTTAAATTCACCTGTCCACATACCGTAAAGTCGGCTTGTGGAATAACCCGAACAGCAAAGATACGCATATCTGCCGGCATAATATGTACGCTGGGCAAGAGCAGAATTTATTTTCTTTTTACCCTTTTGCATTTTTAAAAGTGTTTCATTTGACTCAAAATTATCATCACCCAACGAAAGTGTAACGCTGTCGAATTGCGGCTGATAAATTTCCAAGTGATTATTTAACGCTTTATCATAATCAAAGTCATTATTACCTGCATATTTTGCAGCTACACATTCAAGCTTTGCTATACAATCTTCGACAAGGTTGAAACCATTTTGCTTTTCAAAATCATCAATTTTTCCCATATCGTAAGTTCTGTCGCTTACGGTAAGAAGATAAACACTGTCGGAATCGGTTATTTTAATACCTGTATTTTCACCCAAAAACTGTGTTTCGTCTGTTTTCTTATCTATCAACACTTTTTCTTTTTTTCCGCCTGAAGTAATTACATAAGTTACTGTTGCATAACCGCCGTTTTTAAGTTCACTTTTTTCATAATCAGGATAGTGTGAAACAAGCGCAAGGTAGTTTGCATTATCATCAGTTAATTTTTTATACTTCATATTAGCTTCGTCACTGTCGCCGAAATTTGCAAGAGTTGAAAGGTTATCAAATGATAAAGTTAAATTAAGCTTACTGCCGGAAGATGATTTATTAAGCTTGGTAATCACAACATCATCTGCCATTGAAGTGAATGATGTACGCTTCCAAGTGCCGTTTTTATCCGTAAAATCAACACCGACCTGCGATGTTTCATAATCTGTATAGCGAATATATTTTTTAGTGCTTTTCTTATCAAAATCAAGCCGTAATTGGCCGCCCGGGTGATAACGGTATACGTCATCATAGTTTGCATTATCCGTAATATCTTTACATTTAATAATACTTTGCTTTACTGTTTCAAGTTCATCATAAGTTTGAGGACAAGTACGCTGATTTTCATTAGGCATTATAAAATGCATATTTTGAAAAATAAATGTGTCGCTGTACGGACTGCCGCTTGTAATAAACCCTTGAAGTCCGTTTCCGGATACCATCCCCTGCCTCCAAGATTTAGTTTTATTTTTCCTCGAATCTTTAAGCTCGGTATAATTATATGAAAATGAAATTTTAGAAGTATCTTTAAAGAGAGATTTAATATCACCTTCGCTGACTTTGCCCCCTGAACAAGATGCCAACGAAAAAGCAAAAGTTACAGTTAATAACACACAAAGTGCTTTTTTTACATATCTATTCATAAACTCACCTCGTAAAAATTATAACATACAGGCATAAAAACAACACGACATCATCTTTATGTAAATGTCGTATTATGTTATAATAAGCAAGGTGATTTAAATGGATTTCATTTGGAACAAAATACAATTTGTAATAACAGATTTGGGTGGCGGCAAACTCGGCGAAAAAATACCGATGCACGTTCACGCAAAAGGCTGCTATGAACTGCATTTTATAACCGAAGGTAAAGGCACGCTTATAGCCGATGGCAGAGAAATTGAATTAAAGAAAAACGATTTTTTCATTACAGGGCCGAATATTAGGCATAGCCAAAATTATGATGAGCAAAGCCCTATTGAAGATGTATTTGTATTGATACAAATTAAAAACGATAAAAGCAAAAATGTATTTTCAAGTATTTTTACACAGCATAATTTTTGTTATCTTGAAAATGTTGACAACAAATTTGCAAAAATGCTTTTAAGCGAATGGAAAAATAAAAATCCTGATTATAAAAGTGTGATATCGGGATTGATGATAATTATTTTAACACAGATTACAAGATTGCTTTTGCCAAAAGATTTTCAAGAATTTGCTAATAAAGAAAACTTGAATGACAAAAGATTTGCAATAATAGAGCAAGCATTTTTGTACGAAAACGAAATTACTCTTACAAAGCTTTCGCAGATGATAGGTTTGTGTGACAGGCAAACACAAAGACTTTTAAAAAAATACTATGGCAAAAGCTTTAGAGAAATAAAAGAAGAATCCGGCAGATAAAAACAGCGCTTTACTTTTAGCAAAGTGCCGTCAGCAGGTAGGGAAACCGAATTTTAAATTTCTACACGCCGGTAGATTTTGAGAAGGTGGTATGAATTCTGCGTTTTGCTTTGGCAAGAGTCATCTTTGCTATAAGATATAGCCTCTATGACAATTATTATAACGCGGCGCGTTTTAGCCACTTTATCGACAGTCTGAGAGTCCTTACCTTTTGGCAAAGATTCCGTTTTTATGACTTAACCTCAATAATTGCATTCTTTATCGTCTTGAAATCCTTATTCTGCGATAGGGGAACACGAACCAGCTTTTGATTGCTGTAAATATCAATAATCTGTTCTTTATATGAATACCATGTATCATACAAATCAGAAATGATTGGATCTTTTTCATTTCGTCTACGATGGAATTTACTAAGCGTTTACCTTTTGTACTGAAATAGCCATATACCTTTTTACCTTCATAATCAGAAAGGTACTCCGATAAAGAAACCAACAAAGCTTCTATCTTTGGATTATCATATAATCGAGAATTCACTTGGTCGATAATATCATAAATTTGTTGTTCTCCGGCTTGTCGCAAATTATCTCTGCTTTTACTGGCTCACCCGTAAACGGGTCTATATACTCTTTTAACGTCATTTGATCATATTCTAAATCTTCTTTTAATTGATTTTGAATATACTCCTGTATTTTCTTTGCATTCTTTCCAACCGTGTCAACATAATATCCTCTACACCAGAAATGACGATTTCCAAATTTATATTTCAAATTTGCATGCATCTCAAATATCATTAGGCAAATATCATTAGTGTACTTTTTCCTTTCAAGTATCCCACAAAACTTGATACACTTATACTTGGCGGAATTTCTACCAACATATGAACATGATCCGGACACATTTCTGCCTCCACTATTTTGACACCTTTTCGCTTACATAAAACACTTAATATATTGGCTATGTCCTGACGTAACTTCCCATATATTATTTTTCTACGAAATTTTGGTGCGAATACAATATGATACTTACAGTTCCATTTTGTATGTGATAAACTATTATTGTCCATTATGGATACCTCCTGTGATTAAATGCGGTTGGCGAACCTGCATTTACTATATCACTGGAGGTTTTTTACTGTAAGCTAAAGCGTCTTCAACCACTCGCATAGCAAGTGGTTTATTTGTTGAGCTTTGCTCAACAGGGCCTTGCCCTAACAATAAAAGGTCTGGCTACCCAGCCAGACCCTCATAAAAGACCCTATCGAAGAACCCTAAAAAACTATGCTTTTTTTAATGCCAGACCCTATC